>Ga0233430_1000011_pt1 | contig 477663 bp, 472 predicted proteins | sample SI_118_April2016_2_FD_179883 | JGI IMG/M metagenome (GOLD analysis project Ga0233430, IMG submission 179883) | Seawater microbial communities from Saanich Inlet, British Columbia, Canada - SI_118_April2016_150_MG | ecosystem: Environmental > Aquatic > Marine > Inlet | place: Canada: British... | reverse complement strand
TCTGGATCCCGGGTCAAGCCCGGGATGACGGACAGATGTTTATAGAAATCAAAAAAGAACTTGTCATGCCGGACCCCGATCCGGCATCCAGTAAGAATGCTTGATCCTCTCTGGATCCCGGGTCAAGCCCGGGATGACGGACAGATGTTTATAGAAATCAAAAAAGAACTTGTCATGCCGGACCCCGATCCGGCATCCAGTAAGAATGCTTGATCCTCTCTGGATCCCGGGTCAAGCCCGGGATGACGGACAATAATAATCAACAACACAAATAAAATGTACGCGGCAATACTCACAATCCTTACCATCCTTTTTGGACTCATTACCTGGCGATCTCTGCGCATGGGGTTGTTTTTAATTACAGCACTCCTTCCAACCTATCTTCTCCGTTTTAGTATCGGACCTCTCCCCATGACTTTCCTTGAAGTGATGATTGTGCTGTTCATTTTGATCTGGCTTGTAAAGAACGCGAAAGATTGGCGCAAAGCACTTGCAATCCCACAGCGTTATAAGCTTGGCATCATTCTTCTTGTCCTTGCGGCAACCATTGCTGTCTTTGTTGCACCCGACAGACTTGCAGCGCTTGGTGTTTGGAAGGCTTATTTTATTGAACCGATCGCATTTGCCCTTATTGCACGCACGGTAATTCAAAAAGAGAAAAGCCCTTCAGCATTATTGAATGGACTCGGCCTTGGTGCATTGATTGTAAGCATGCTTGGCATCCTTCAGTGGGTGACACAAATTGGCATACCAGCTCCTTGGGATATCGAGCGTCGTATTACTAGCGTTTTCGATTATCCAAATGCTCTTGGTCTCTACCTTGGACCAATCATCATCCTTGGAGCATTCCTCCTCTATCGTTCGATTAAAGAAAAACAAAAAGGGTCTATTCTCTTTTGGTCATCTGTGACCGGCATCTCTTTTCTTGCAATTTTACTCGCAGAAAGCGAAGCAGCAATTGTTGCCGTTCTTGCAACCCTTTTCCTTTCTTCTCTTTTTGACAAAACCTGTCGCCAAATCACCGTCCCTTTTATGATTCTTTGTGTGATGCTTATTGGCTCTCTTCCAGTACTACGCGATCCAGTACTCAACAAACTAATGCTACAAGACTACTCAGGACAAGTGCGCGTGTCCCAATGGACCGAAACTTGGGAAATGGTTAAAGATTATCCAATCACAGGGGTTGGGCTTGCGGGCTACCCGACTGTCTTTGAAAGCTATCACCAAGCAACACATCTTGAAATCTTCCAATATCCACACACAAATGTCTTAAATATCTGGTCAGAACTTGGTATCCTTGGGCTTACTGCAGCAGGATGGCTTGTCTTGCTTATTGCCATAGATAGCATTAAGCACATAACAAGAAACAAAGAAAAGGCGTGGCTCACACTTGCTTGTTTGGCAGTTTTTGTTGAAATGGATATTCATGGCCTTGTTGATGTGCCGTATTTTAAAAATGACCTAGCACTTCTAGCATGGATTTTTATAATGCTTTTCATTTTCTCCTTAACTTTCCGTAATGATTTAGATCCTAAAAAGAATATTACAAACGCTAAATAGAACTATGTTGAAAAAAACTAAAAATCTGAGTCTCTTTCTATTAAAGGCATGTTATCGCAAAACAAAAAATTTTTCTGAATGGTATTCTTATCGAGCCTACAAACCAGGCCATGTGTTCACATCAAAGGTAGATGATGATGTTTTTAAATTAACGTTTGCAAATTACAAACTTAGAGGTGCAATTGTTGATCGAATAAAGGGAAAAAGGGAGCCTGATACAGCTGCTATTATTCGATCCACTGTTCCTCAAGGGTCAACAGTTCTCGAAATTGGTGGTTGTTATGGATACTTCACATTAATTATGTCGCGCAGTGCAGGACCTGAAGGAAGGGTTATTAGCATTAAGGGAGTTCCAAATAATTTTGAAATCCTAAAAACAAATCTTGCATTGAATGATGCAAAAAATGTTTTACCTTTAAATTATTTTGTTACCTCCAAAACACCAAGTGTCACATTTGGAGAAAAAGAAAACAACCCTTACGCTGCAATTAAAAGAATTGAACAAAAGAAATCCGTAAAAGGAAACTCAGTAGAAACAATAAAAGTTTCAAATTTATTGGATCAAAAAAACATTCTCCCTGACTTCATCTTTATGGATATTGAAGGATTTGAGGTAGAGGTCATTGAAGACTTAATCGAAAAATTCTTTCATAAACATAAACCGATTCTCATTTTTGAGTTACATGAATGCTTTTATCCAGAAGGAAAGAAAACTGATTATTTGAGAAAAGAGCTTGAGCGGGCTGGTTATTACACAAGGAAAAGTGGAACAAACTTAATCTGCCACCCAAAAAAATAAATTGATCAACGAATTATCAATCTGTTTCTTCTATTTTCAGATTATGTTTGTCAAAAAAATATTCAATAGAATCCACAACGGAGAAGGAAAAGAGTTAAACACGGCATTCATTTTGATTTTGCTTGGGATTATTATTGTCTCTGCTTCTGGTATTCGTCTTTACCAAGTTCTTTTTGACGAAACTGAAGCCCCTCTCTTTTTACAACAAGAAGGGCTGGTGCAGGTAGCAACGTATGAACAAGCGCAAAATTATTTAGAACAAGACTACCCCCTCCCAACAGAATTATTTGATTCCTCTATTTCTGTTATTGGTGTTTACACAGAAGCTGCTGAGTATTATGACCAAGACACCTTAGTTATTGCTTATGAAAAAAATGGCTGGAGATTTGTGCAAGTTCTTTATGTTCCAAATACTTCAATCGAAAAAGAACTTAACAAGTATATTGCAAAAGCAGTAGAAACGGTCTCTATTAATGAAGCAACTGCTTATCTTGTTGATGTGGTGGGCGAGTATTATCAATGCATTGAATCGCAAACAGAAGGAATTCCAGGAATCTGCACCCTTACCCGTTCGCTTTTACTGCCCTACGAAGATACAGTCATTGTCCTTTCGGCTGACGGACCCAATGCCTCCAACGGGGAGCTCATCACCATGGCAAAATCAATAACGAACAAGTAAAAAACCACCAGCACAAACTGGTGGTTTTATTCTTTATTGACCCTGATTGCTTTTCCTTTGATCAATGCTTCTGTTACTTTCTTTCTTGCACTTGCAAGAATTCTCTGAAAGGTACTTTGAGAAGTATTCATTTTTTTTGCACAAATCACCTGATCTAATTGTTCTTCATCCTTTAAACGCAAAGCTTCTAGCTCCTCCAAAGACAACTCAACAGATTCAAGTTGTTTAAGCGGAACACCTTGAGGTTTAAAGAATATTACCTCAGGATCAAATTGTATGCGGCGGCAGCGGCGAGGACGCGGCATATTATACTTGCCCTCGTCCACGGCCTTGCGTACGACCGGCACCAGCACCAGATCTACGACCGAGTCCGCGAGACTGCCTTTGATTTACGGCTTGAGAATTTGTGTTCTCACACTTCCCCTTACCTAAACCGGTCTTTGGACCCTTTCCCTGTGGCCCAGTCCCATCAAAATTTGGCATATTTTCTTGATTCATGAATTATGTTATGAGTATATACCCATAACTAAATCTTGTCAAGTACCACAAAACCACCAGCATAAACTGGTGGTTTTATTGAAATATTGCTCTTATTACTTCTCTCCCTCACGATCAATTACAAGATCAATATCTGTCAGGGCAATGAGCTTATGATACTCGCTTGACTTGGTCTTAAACATTACCGGAGCTTTCACAATCTGTACCTCTTCTCCAATCGTAAGTTCCACTTCTCCCCGCACAAGATACACAATCTCTGGATCCTTGTGCGCATGATTCGCACTAACCGTTCCTTTCTTGCGCGTAATAAAACTCGATGCGCCGCAATCATAAATGACTCCACGATCATCCTCTTTAATCTTTCTTATTTCGTTTAATTGCATAGTTTACTTTTTTCTTCCCATTGATCATAACAACTTTGACCAAACTATGCGAGAACGTCATAATAGACACATCAACCAACATAACCATGCTATGAAATCAATCGAACAACTACGCGCCATGGGACTTTGCCCAGGCTGCAACCACACCCCTTGCGTGTGTGACAAAGAAGAAACACCTGAGGAGGTAATGCGCAGGGAACAAATGGAACGATTCCAAGAGGAGCTTGAAACACGCCCCGAGCGCATAAAAGGATTAGACAAGCTTGCAGCTGATCTTTTCCCAAATAACCCAGAGCTTCACGAACAAATCACACAGTCTTATGCTGTGCCTCAATTTGATGACTATCATCGTGAAGGCATGTACATGGACACGCATCTTCAACTTGCCCTTGATCAAATTGATCTTGCGTTTGAAGAAGGGCTTAACCCCGATCTTACCGGTGAACTAAGAGAAATCGTTGAACGAACGATTGGTGTAGGATTAGATGAAGAAGAGCGCCTGAGACGAAAAGAAATTTTACAAAGATTTATTCTTACACATGACATCTCTAAAAAAGACTGCCTTTCGTTACGTCATAAATCTGAGCGCTCTGTGATCCCTGAGCGTTATTATGATGGCGTTGATCCAAACAAAATTGCAGCAGAACGACCAGGTCTAGCTGCAATTAAAGACTCTCTCAAACGATCAATTAAAGCCGTAGGAGACGCAGTGCTCGTAAAACCTTATGTGGAGTACACCTGGGAAGAATGGAACAACATGCTCCCAGAGGATCTGAAAGAAAATCCAGACCCAGCAAAACTTTATACCTTTATAAAGAATCATGCTTATAATACTATTGGATATATTCAACAGGGGCTAAGAAGATATCATGGGGCTGAGGGGGAAAAAAGACTTAAAGAGCTTGGTGTAGACGATGAGCGTCTCCTTTTGCTCGTTGGTCGGCACGAAGCCGGGTTTACCTTTGATCAAGTGAGTGCGCGTGTATTTGAAAGAAATTTGTCTATAATACCCGAAAGTGACCTTGATTGGATTCTAACAGCTTCCTACTTTGACCAAATGGGCTCTTTGCAAGCGGACGGATCATCTGATTATTCAAAGCTCCAAAACATCCTTGATTCTCGACACAATTACAATCTATTAGCAAAACTTGAAGAGGATTTTTTTGCGCGCTATCAAGACAAATTTGAATCAGGTGCTTACAAAAAAGCTACGCTGACCGACTTGCTTAATAAATATTGGAGTCTTCCAAGGCGCATTGATAGCGCAACAGAAATCAAGTCAACAATCAAAAAGAAGTTTGGAATTTTTGAATTTGACCTAGAGGCAGCACCGGCTGTAATAGAAGGGTTGATGGATATAAAAGGAAAACCAATCTCTGAACAAGAAAAAAAGCGCTTACTCGAACTTATGGAAGCGGGTGACTATAAAACACTAGCCGCAGAGTTTGGACGTGTGCTTGGGGGAAATATGAGACATGTTCGTGCGCTTCAAAAAAAATAAATCGAAAACCCCAGACGTGTTCTGGGGTTTTTTGCTGCGCAAAGTACTAAGTGATGCTATACTATCTGTGAAAACGCTTCTTATGAAAACCAAAACACCTCAACACGTTGCTGTCCTTGCCTCACTTATTTTTCCACTGATCACAGCTGCGCTTGGCTCCTACTTTACTTCAATCTCAGTTACCACTTGGTATACAACACTGGAAATGCCACTGTTTACCCCTCCCTCTTTTGTGTTTGGGCCAGTTTGGACACTGTTGTATCTCACAATGGGAGTGTCGTTTTATCTCATGCTCACATCAGCAGCAACAAAAAAAGATCACTACTTAGCAGTCCAACTATTTATCATTCAATTGGTGATGAATGCTGGTTGGTGTTTGGCTTTTTTTGCGCTCATGAATCCATTGCTTGCTATTTTTGGAATCATTGCTTTAGACATGTTGTTACTTGCGGCAATCATGAGCTTTCTTCGTATCAATAGAACTTCTGCTTATCTACTCATCCCCTATTTTTGTTGGATTTTATTTGCAACCTATCTCAATCTAGGCGTCGTTGTTCTTGCTCTGTAAAAAAAGAAGACACTGTGTACTCAGTGTCTTTTTGTTCGCCTTGTTGCCAAAAGTGACTGAGGCATTGGATCACGGTCTGTGCGCGGACGCACGAACGGAATAAACACAAGTGCGAGCAGGCCTGCAACCATTAATTCCTCAGGGGCCTGCATGTTTGGGAACGCTGTAATAAGCAAACCCAAGACAGCAACCACCCCAAAAAGGAACATTCCGCCCTTGAAAAGAAATTTGTTTAGACCTGTTGGTTCCTTAGACATCTCTCCTCCTTAGAAAATGAACGCAGAGAAGAGTATGACAAACATTTTCCCACCTGTAAAGAAATGTGCCTGTCTTGTGCACATTTTTTATTTAAGCATTCGCATTTTTTCGCTATAATAAGATTAACCTTATATGAAAATACAAAAAGCAATAATCCCAGTCGCTGGAATGGGAACACGTTTCTTGCCAGCCTCTAAAGCGCAACCAAAAGAAATGCTCGCTGTGGTTGATAAACCTGTTATTCAATATATTGTTGAGGAAGCAGTCGCTAGCGGAATTAAAGAAATCATCTTTGTTACCGCAATTGGAAAACGAGCAATCGAAGATCATTTTGATCGCAACTTCGAGCTCGAGTATCGTCTTGAACAAAAAAAGAAAGAGAAAGAACTCAAAGAAATCTCTGCAATTGGAAAGTTGGCGAAGTTTGCCTTTGTCCGACAAAACAAACCACTAGGTGATGGACACGCCATCTTAGCAGCATTGCCGTTTGTTAACGAAGATGAACCAGTGGCGATTTTATTTGGTGACGATATTATTGACGGACGCAAACCTGCAATCAAACAATTAATTGAAGTGTATAGTAAATATAATGATCCTGTTGTTGCCATTCAACAAGTTCCGAAAAAAGATGTTTCTTCTTATGGGGTTATTGATGGGATACAAGTCTCAGAACAAGTGTGGGAATTAAACCGTTTTGTAGAAAAACCAAAAGTTGAAGACGCACCATCAAATATGATTGTTGTTGGACGCTATGTGATCACCCCAGAAATCATGACACTTCTTAAAACACAAAAACCAGGCAAGGGTGGAGAAATCAGACTTGCGGATGCATTTGCAACCTATCTAAAAAAGAAAAAAGCAATGTATGCATGTGAGTTCAAAGGGACTCGCTATGACTGTGGAAATAAACTTGGATTTTTAAAAGCCCAAGTCGAACTTGGTCTTAAGCACCCTGATACAGGCAGAGCTTTACGTCGTTACTTAAAAAAACTCGTACACTAATATGAAGCGCTTTACAACGATCTTTCTTCTATTCACGCTCCTTATTACACTTGGGGCAGGTTGCGGAGGCTCATCCACTGCTGAGATCGCAGCAACCACACCAGTAAGACTTACGATTTGGCGTGTCTTTGATGATGATGACACACTAAAGACCATCATGAATAACTACCGAGCACTCCACCCAAATGTAAGTTTTGATTATCGAGAGCTGCGTTACGACGAATATCAAGACGAACTCTTGCGTGCATTTGCAGAAGGCACAGGTCCTGATATTTTTTCCATTCACAACACCTGGATTGGTGAATATGAAAATCTTATCCAACCTCTCCCAGACACGGTCACAATCCCTTATACAGAAACACGTGGATCAATCAAAAAAGAACAGGTGACAACACTTATTGAGGAAACAACCATTAGTCAACGCCAATTAGAAACAGACTTTGTTGAAATTGTCTCACACGATGTTGTGCGTGATTATCAGCCAAATATCAAACTCGAGGCAGAAGAACGTATCTTTGGACTTCCGCTCAGTGTTGATACGATGGTTCTTTTTTATAATCGCGATCTCTTAAGCCAGGCGAATATCGCACAACCACCAACAACCTGGACACAGTTTCAAGAAAACGTCGCAGCGCTCACTAGTATTGGAACAGGAGACACTGTTTTGCAGGCAGGAGCAGCGCTTGGTACCTCAAATAATGTAGAACGCTCATTTGATGTTCTTTCGCTTTTGATGATGCAAAACGGAGTGCAAATGACAAACGATCGTGGGAATGCAACCTTTGCAGAATCGCAAGACCGTAGTGACCCAGCTTCGTTTGAAGCACTGCGTTTCTACACAGACTTTGCTAACCCTCTCAAACAAGTTTATACATGGAACAACGACATGGAAGATTCTTTTGATGCTTTCACAAATGGAAAGACAGCATTCTTCTTTGGATACTCTTACCACATCCCTCTTATCGAAACACAAAATCCAAAACTAGATTATGCCATCTCTTCTGCTCCACAAATTGAGGGAGGACGCACGGTGAATTATGCAAACTACTGGGTTGAGACTGTTGCAAAATCAACACCTTCTCTTGATTGGGCATGGGATTTTATCGAATATGCAACTTCTGCAAATCAAGTTGTTTATTATTTAGGAACAGCACAAAAACCAACCGCACTTAGAGGGCTCATTAACACCCAGCTAGAAGATGAGGTTCTTTATCCGTTTGCAACTCAACTCCTTACCGCAAAAAGTTGGTATTTGGGGGATAACGCAGATGTCGCAGAAGAAGCATTTAATGATATGATAGACGAAGCACTTGCTGGCGCAGAAGTAGAAACTATTGTTGGCGATGCACAAAACAAAGTGAATCAAACATTATGAGGAAAGCGCTTCTCACACTTACACTAATGGTCTTTCTTACCATTCCTTTCTCTCCTGTTTTTGCTTCCTCTATTTGTGAGGGGTCATCAACCTGTCAGGCAAGTGAGGTTGGTGTGTTTATGGAAGGCATTACCACAACCTGTGGAAATTATGGTAACTGCACCTTAGAAGACATCATGTTGGTCTTTTCCAATGTTGGAAATTGGGTGTTAGGAATTGTGGGATCGCTTGTTTTTATCATGTATATCATCGGAGGATATTACTTCCTCGTGTCCCAGGGTGGAAATCTAAAACAAAAAGGCATCAAAATGATCAGAACCTCTACGGTTGGATTGCTTATTGTCTTTGGTGCTTACATTGGCATGCAAACACTCTTCCTTACATTACATAGTGGAGGCACAGTTGCAACAGGCGAATATATTGTTTGCACGCCAGATGAAAGTTTAGAAGGAAAATCGTGCAATCTCTACTCAAAGTGCTATTCAGGCGTTTGTGTCTCTGACTGCGAAAGAAAAAATACAGAGGAACAAGACCCAAATACCTATGCCTGCTTAGATACAGATGCAGCAGAAAATAAAGGATATTCTTGTAGTCAGGGTTTTTGTCCAGGCGATGAATCAGTGCGTTGTTGTGTTGTTGCAACAACCACAACTGAATAAACAAGAGGGATCTATTAGAAAAAATTATGAAAAAACTCACAACACTATTCCTTACTTTGGCCGCACTTACCACACCAGCACTCACCCATGCAGCCACACTAAGCAACCCGCTTGGAACCTCTGATATTAATGTGATTATCGGAAACATTATTAAAATCCTTCTTGGATTCTCTGGGTCTATTGCGTTTCTTATGTTTGTCTGGGGTGGATTCCTTTGGCTTATTTCTGCTGGAGACCCAAAGCGTGTGAAAAAAGGAAAGGATACTTTTATTTGGGCAAGTCTTGGACTTGTGGTAATATTTACGTCGTACGTGCTACTACGTACACTCATTATTTTGCTTGGAACTCAACAATTAACATAACTCATTAAATAATTAATACACACCTTGAATTATCAAGGGGGAATGCGTATGAAAAAATATCTTAGCCTAGTGCTTGTGGCAATGTTTGCCCTCTTCCTGGTAGCCCCAGCAATTCTTTTACCAGTTGACGCTGTTTACGCTGATACAATTACAGCAGAAGAGCTCTTTGGAGGAACAATGGATGGTGACGACTTTGCGTCCACTGCAGGTCTTGGAACAGCAGACCTTACAGAAACCATTGCTGCCTTTATCCGTGTTGGTCTTGGTTTCTTGGGAGTTGTTGCAGTGATCATTGTGATGATTGGTGGATTTAAGTGGATGATCGCAGGTGGCGACGAAGGAAAAATCACCAAAGCAAAACAATATATCTTTGGTGGCATTACTGGATTGGTTATCATCCTTTCCGCGTATGCAATTGCCAACTTCGTTATCACACAACTCACGAGTGCAATTACCTAAAAACACTGCCCTGTTCTCTACAGGGCATTGCCCAAGTAATGCTTAACCTTAAAGGATTACTTAGGCGATGATTGTTATGAAGTCACTATTGAAAAAAACTTTTCTTTTTGCATTTTTCTTGCTAGCAGCACCTAGTGTACTTTTTGCAAGCGAGGCTTATGAAACCGTTCTTTCAGGACTCAACGACTCTGCATACGTTGCAGGCTTTGAAACCACAAGCCCTCTAACTGTGATTGAAGTCATTGCTGCGGGAGTGCAAGTCCTTCTCTCACTTACCGGACTTATCTTCTTAGGACTGATCATCTGGGCCGGGTTAAGAATTATGTTTTCTAATGGTGACGCTGGAGCAATTAAAAAAGGACGCGATGTGATCATCCATGCACTGATAGGAATTGTGCTTATCCTGAGCGCTTATGCAATCACTACCTTCCTCTTTAGTGAAGTGCTTCCAGGCCTCACAGGAGAAGTAACAAGTAGCAGCACTGTTTCAGATGGCACAAGTTCTGCTGATAGAGGTGACGGATCCGCAGAAATAGCTGCTCTTGCAGAAGCGGGGCTTGAATATTAATAAAACTTAAGTAGTAAATTTTTAAAACATTGTTATGAAATATCTTTCAAAACTTGGAGCATGGCTCAGTGTGCTCCCAATCCTCCTTCTTCCAATGAAGGCCTCTGCACAGCTCTCAGAAGCAACAGACTATCTTGGTGCTGTGGGAACTGAAACTGGGCAAACAGCAGGAGAAGACGCCCTCCCGACCATGATTGGTCAACTTATTAATGTCGTACTTTCTGTGCTTGGAATCGTTTTCCTTGTCATGGTTATCTATGCAGGTTTCCTTTGGATGGGTGCACAAGACGATGCAAAGAAAACAGAAAAAGCAAAGAAGCTTATCATCAACGGAATTATTGGTATGGTGATTGTGATCGCAGCGTATGCAATCTCAAGCTTCGTTATTACTGCGCTTACAGGAATCACAGGGTAATTAACACAAAAACAAACACCCCAAGTACTGGGGTGTTTTTTGTTTCAATAGGCAGTAGCACACTACATCTACACAGATACAACAAAGCCCCCTTCCGAAAAAGGGGGCTCAAAGAAAGAAGAGAGGCTCTTAGCGACACATGGTCGCAGAGTGCTTCTCGAAACCTCCGCTCTCGCGATGTGTGCACGTAGCACGGATCACGCGACCAAATACGGGCGCACCATCGCTGGCACGGTTGCCAATGAAGCTCGCGTACATCACCGTGACCTTGTCACCGTAACCAGAGGCCACGAAGACCTGATCACTCGTCGTGATGAAGTACGGAACTCGGTCAGCGACCATGTCACCATCGAGGTCCACCCATGCCTGCTGCGGCGTACCAAACTCAGGCATCACTGCGAGGTTCTGACCATTCTTGTAGATCATCACCACGTACTTTACCGGCTGACGCATGCAGTCGGGCTTGTAGTCACAGCGGTGCCTATCGAAGCCGCGATGGAGCTGGTGCAGCTGCAGGTGCCCCTGCGCTCCCATCATCATGCGCTCGCTCACCGATGCCGCATACTGGCTTCCAGGAGGCTGTATCACCTGACCCGGATGGACAGGTGGCAGCTCTGCAAGACCATAGGTGCTCGCATACGCACCTGCGGGCGTCGGCGTTGCCTCTGCCACAGCCGGCTCGGATTCGGGCTCAGGCTCGGGTTGCGCCAGCGCGACATCGTCAACGCGCGCATCCACGTCGAGCAGATCACGACGGATCTCCTCGAGCTCTTGGGTCAGGGCGACCATGCGCTCCTGAGCCAGCGTAGTGGCCTGCTTGTGGAAGCAGTCCGCGCGCAAGGCTTCGTTGGTGATCTCTGCACACGCGAAGTCCTCAGAGGACTGTGCGAAGGAAACAGAGACAAGAAGAAGAAGGGAAAGAATCAAGGTCATGAGGACTCCTGGGTGTCGGTACAACCGACTAGAATTTTGTTTTCTTAGCCGGAACAGACACCACGCCTCCCCCAGCTCCTTACTCGACGACGTCGACCATCTCAGAGATGACCACGCCCTGGGTATGCACCTGCTGCTGCAGACGACCCAGAGAAGGAAGGGTTTGGTAGCCGGGTGCACCCACGGGCGGTGCATTGGGGTTCACGATGAGCTGCCGCTGCACCGTGTAGTACTCTGACTGCATTGCTGCAGACATCCCCACACTGTAGCCGCCATAGCCATAGCCCCCATGCCCGTACATGTACGGCTGAGAGCCTCCGACCTGAGTGGTTGGAATGGCATTGTACGGATCCCGCGTTGTCACAGGAACTCCGTGCTCGATGGCCATCGCAGCTGCTTGCTGCGATGCGAGGCTTTCTGTGGTGCGCGTCAGATCCACGGGTGACATATTGCCACTCACGGACAAGACACGCCCGGCCTCGTCATACTTGTAGTCGACCTTTCGCTTGATGAGCGAACAGCCGCTGAGTCCCAGAAGGACGGACAGAACCAGGATGGTTCGGGTCATAGCTTCTCCCTACCGCTCTTTGCGGTGGTTTTTGGTTGAACGGATTGAAACGAACAAAGAAACGCAAGATAATTCTTGCTCTTTTTTGTTTATTCCATGATTAAAAGAACACTTTATCGACGGCTTACTATAGCATAAAATAGCCGTTTTGTCAAGGTATTCTGCCCATTTTGCTGTATTTTTTAAAGAAAAAAGGCGGTCCGGGAGACCTGCACCGAAGTGCAAATCTCACCGAACCGCATGAAGCGAACTTTTCTACTCTCCGCACCGGAAACGCTCGTAAACGGGCGTACTGGGCACAGCTGTCGGGCACACCGTAGAACGACTCACCTGAGGCCTCTGAGGACCGACCTCACGCAATACTGTCCTTTCCCTCGCAGGCATCACTACCGGCGAGGACAGGATGGAGATGTTCGTATTTCCATCAGTGTTGCCAGACCCGAAGGTCCGACTCCACCAAGTGCCATACTTCTCCCGCTGACTTTCCTTGAACGCGTTCTTGCGATCCTTGTGGTCGAAACCACGCTCAAGCTCGACGTCCTGACGCTCGTACTTTCGCTCGAGCGCAGCATCCTTCTCGGCCAGCTTTGCAGCATCCTCTCGTGCCTCAGTGACCGTTTCCGCGTATTCCTGCGCAAACGTCTGTGGAATTGGTGCGAACATGGCAATGCCAAGCACAAGCACCGCAAACACAGAGATGACGATCAAGAACACAAGTGCCTTGAGACCCCGACGATCATCCTTGCCACCAAGCCCGAAGGCAACAGCGAGAACAACCATCAGCGTGATCAACAGACCTGCACCCAGGATGTAGCCTAGACGGGTCTTCCACCAAGAAACACGATCCTGCTTGGCCATCGTGTAGATGGCGCGCGAGACACCTTCATCCGCGACCGAAAACTCGGTTCCACTGATGAGCGAAAGATCAGCAGCCTGTGCCAGTCCCTTCCCAAGTACAGCCGGAGCCAACTGGGTACGAGACTGGTAGACCTCAGCACCGGGAAGATGCTGAGTGAGCACATGCGCACGCTGGCGAGCCAGATGCGGCACATACTCCTGCGGATTGCTCTGCAAGGGCACATACTTCATCACGTACCCAGGCACACGCACCCTTGCCCCGAAGGGAGTGGTGAGTGGTGCCAGGTCACAGGTCGGGTTCGGGTTTGTGTCGCTTGGAAGCGGACACGAAACCGTCATCGCAGACAAGAGATTCTGAGACTCAGCACCCGTGAGCGCTTCATCCAAAACCACATAGCCGTCCGGTGTGTTGATGACAGGCACTTGCACCTGCACATCACCCACAGCCATATTGGTCTCTACTGCAGTTGCCTGCACAGGCTGCCAAGGCACCACGCCATTGATCGTTGCCGGAGCAAGAACAAACAGCACAAATGCCCACACCAGCACCAGCACCTGGAAAATAGGAGCTCTCTTGAGCATCCAATCCGCAGACTTGGCCTTGTACCCACGAGAGGGACTTGGCTGATCCTTGGAAATGTTCTCCAGCACTGCCAAAGCAGTGCCGTTGGCGAGAATCAGGATGATCACTGCAAGCTTGGGAAGCAGAGGCGACCCGAGCAGCACAATGATAGGCAAGAAGATGAGGCCTAGGACACCACCGACCGAGAAGACAAGCTCCTTGATCCGTTGTGCCACACCATGCCCCGGCTTCCACTCCTTGTTCAGGAGACCAGCAGCGAAGTCAAGCCCACTCGTAAACGGGGACAAGCCCAACACCACGGAGAGCAAAACCAGCGTACCGATGATCATGCACACGAATGCAGGCGCAGGATTGAGGGGCCCGAAGGCGCCGAAAATCCAGATCCCCACACCTATGAGGGCATAAAGGATCGCACCAAACGCAGCACCAATACCGGTCAAACCGATACCAACACCCACGACCTTCATCCAGGTCGGGAGCGTCATGCTCGAGCTTGCCCACTTTTCATAGGCGCGCAGACCCCACATCTTAATGCGGTGATCCAGCTCGATCTTGCCATCACCAAAGCACATCACGTGCTCGACGAGCTTCTGAACATCCTTGACCAGAAGTACTCCGTTGGGCTGGAAGGTTACCCCACTCGCCCACTCAGAAAGCCACTTCGGATCCACATTCGAAAGCTCATCCATGGTCGCACGCATGAGCTCCTGCAAATAGACGCTATCGAGCTCTACGCCCGTGTCTACCGCAGCGGAGATGGCCTTACGGACATCGTCCGAGCACCTCTCTGCGAAGGTCAAGACCTTCTTGGGTCTTTTGGCTTCTGCCCAGGTCTTACCCAGACACGCCTTACACTCAAAGGCCTCGATGGCGAGCGCGTCCTCGAGCAACATGACGTCATACTCAGGCTTTTCGGGCCGAGTACGTCCACCACGACGCCCGCGCGCATCGCTAGCTTCACGCTTGCGACGTTCCCATTCTTCATTGTACGCATCGTCGAAAACACGGCAAAGAACACGGAAATCACCCGCGACCTCATCCCATTCGACGCGATGCAAGCCACCAGGACTTCCAGGCCACTTTGCAATTGCGACACGATCAAGCGCAGCCTTGCGCTCAGTGTCTGCCGGATCCGTTGTCTTCAGATCGTCCAGCACAGTATCCACTGCACTGTCCCACTCAGCCGCATCCGAAACGCCTTCGAAGACGCCACGAACAGCAGATGAGCCAAACCCGCGAAGGATGAGACGAAGCTCGCGCTCGTGTTCACCGTTGCCAGGAACCAAGTTTGCAAGCATGGGCACATAAGACCCAGCAAGTGCACCTGCAAAAGTGCTAATCCGTGGCAGCAGGGTTGCAAATACCCCATTTCGAGGCAGCCACTTGATGATGGCTGCGGCCTGCGCACGAACATTCGGATTGCTGGAGATCAGGTTGCGGACGTCCCGCTCTTCGACCTCGCCCCAGGCATCCATCAGCCGGGTGCCAATATCCAGAGAACTGGTTGAGATTGTCATTGTTTCCTCCGTGTGCAAGCACAATGCCGCACAAGTAGATGTTGGTTGTAGAAGTAGAAAGTGAGTTGTACAGAACGAACTTGCTCTATGACCATGCGGATGAACCCGCCAGGCCACAAAACAAGCGTAGAAACGCACTTCATACGCGGCAAAAGCCACACACGAAGAACAAAGGATAATAGCAGAAAAATGTGTTTTTGTCAAGGTGTTAAAGTCCAAATCTTTACTAAGATTAGCTAAATATTACGTTTTTAATCAAAAAACACCCGTTTTTATAGGTGTTTTTCCAAATCTCAATTACATACAGAGCCTGGTCGGCACTTATCTGTAACTTTTTTTGATTTTTTCCTTATTCTAGCGAATTTTTTATGTCTTTCCAAGCCTCAATTTTGTCTAAAACCTGCTCTTTTGACTGAATAATCTTCATTGCCGGCACCCTATCCTCAGGCCTTCCAATACAACTTACTCCCACCAATCGACCTTCTCGTATAAATAATTGTGTCACTCCCCCTTCTGTTTTTGACCCTCGAACAACGATTTTATCTGCATGTTCGCGCGAAGTGTCCCCGACAAAAATGAGTGGCAGACCAAGTGCATTCATGATGGATGATGGAAGATAGGTGTAAGACTCTTTTATTCCAAGGATCGCTTTAGCAGCTTGCCTTCCTTGCATAATTGCACCAGTCCAATTACGCACAACCATTGATCGCTCAAGGAGAGGATCTTTATACTCTACAATATCTCCTGCAGCATAGACATCTTTTATGACTGTTTGCATCTGATCATCCACACGCACTCCTCTTGAAATTTCGATCTTTGAATCCGCAATCCAAGCAGCATTTGTTGTAAGCCCAATCCCTATTCCTAAAATGTTTATTTCCTTTTCATTCTTATTCATCTTTACAGATGCAAGCTCTTGCTCTCCTTGAAGCTTTAGCGTTCCTACATCTGTAATTACTTCAACACCTTTACTTTTTAAATGTTCGTTAATAAGTTCTCCACTTTCACGATCAAGCGTCTTGCTCCAAAACCAAGGACCCCGAAATGCAATAGCTGTTTGTAGTTTAAAGTGTGTAAAAATATCTAAATACTCACACCCAATAAATCCACCACCATAGACAAGTGCAGAAGCTCCTTCACCCACTTCATCAAGTAATCGCAATAAATGATCAGCATCATCGATTGAGCGCAAATAGCTTACGCCACGCAAATCCTCTTGGAGTAAACGCGGATCACATCCAGAGGCAATAAGTAATTTGTCATAGGGCAACTCACGGCCATTGCTGAGCGCAATGAATTTATTCCCTGTATCCAGCCGCTCAACATCGACCTCTGGTATCCATTCAATTTTTTGTTCTGTATACCACTCAGGTTTTTTCAAAAATACTTTTTCGCGTGCAATACGCCCTGTGATATAAGGCGTAAGAAGCACTCGTGAATAAAGTGGATGCGATTCAGAACACACAAGTGTGATCTCACAGTTTGGATCACGCCTTCGAAGTTCTTCTGCTGCCGAGGTTCCGGCAATACCACCCCCAACAATAACAATACGCATATTAATTTTCTGGAAAGAGTTGTTTTCCGCCCTCGTCGTAAATAAAGACAGCAAGTGTTGGACATGACTGTGCGGAAAGAATAATTGTTTCCTTCTCGTCTTCTGTCACTTCTACTGTACGCTCATAAACGGGCTCGCCCTCTTCTTTTCCATGATCGAGCACGTAAGCTTTGTTTTCTTCGTTGAGACGATAATAATCAGGAGCAACTGTCACACAAGACGCAGCACCAATACAAAGGTCTGGCACAACTTTAATCGTAATTTTTTGCATAAATAGAATGGTTATTTGCTAGAATCGTAACAAATTTTTACTTGCTTTCATAGTCATTAATTGCTGCACACAGTGCCTGATCACAAAGAACAGAACAATGAATCTTTCGATCAGGTAACCCCCCTAAGCGCTCAATGATTTGCTGAGGCTTCATTGTCTTTGCTTCCTCAAGCGTCATTCCGCCATTTTCCAAAACTATCTCAGAGGCTATTGAGGTTGCAGCAATTGCACTCGCACACCCAAAGGTCCGCCATTTAAAATCAGTGATTCGCCCAGTCTCTTTCTCAACTTTAATCCAAACATGCATCTCATCTCCACACGCTGGGCTCCCATGAGCACCATGTGCATCAAAACCTTTAATCTCCGCATCACTCTTTGCAAAATTTCTTGGGTTGAAAAAATGATCCTTCACCACATCTGAATACACCCATTGCGTCTTTTGATTATGACTTTGAACATCGCACTTTTTCTTGCAGCAAAACATATTAATGTGTAATCGGACTTAAGCTTCTTAGTTTTTCAACAATTTCTGGAAGTACTTGTAAAACATAATCAATCTCTTTTTTTGTTGTTGATTTTCCTAATGTGAACCGGATTGATGAATGTGCACGTTCGTGGTTGTACCCAAGTGCTGTAATTACATGCGAAGGATTAAGCGACTGACTCGAGCATGCCGAGCCTGTTGAAACAGCTACGCCTGCATGATCAAGATAAAGAAGTACTGCCTCCCCTTCAATTCCAAGAAATGAAATATTCGCATTATTTGGCAAACGATTCTCCCTTGCTCCATTAAGGACAGTGTGTGGAATCGTTTCAAAAATTTCTTTTACAAGACAATCGCGCAACACTTGCTGACGCACTCCTTCTGTGTGCTGTTTCTTTTGTGAAAGCTCGAGCGCTTTGCCCAGACCCACAATCCCAGCAACATTTTCTGTTCCTGCACGACGCCCACGCTCTTGTGAACCACCAAACACAAGAGGCTCGATCCTTAACCCACGACGCACAGTAAGAACACCCACACCTTTTGGTCCATACATCTTGCTTCCATTAATGGTCATCATGTCTACATGGAGCACTTTATGGTCGAGAGGAAGATAACTTGTTGCCTGACACGCATCCGTGTGCATAACAGGAAAATCTTTTTCATTTTTTTGACGAAACTTTTGCACAACGTTTCCAATCTCCGCAATGGGCTGAATCGTGCCAATCTCATTGTTGGCATAAATAACTGAAACTAAAATTGTGTCTTCGCGCAATGCCTGCTTGACCTGCTCTGTGCTCACAAACCCTCCCTCACTTGGCTCAAGATAAGTTATCTCAAACCCCTCCTTTTCTAATTGTTTTGCAGGCCCAAGGACTGCATGATGCTCGATGGCTGTGGTAATGATATGCCGTCCTTTTTTTTGATTCGCACGCGCAAACCCTAAAAGAGCCAAGTTGTCTGACTCTGTTCCACCAGAAGTAAACAAAACTTCGTTTGCATGCACATTCAAAATCTCCCCAACCTTTTCACGCACCGCATCGATTGCTTGCTTTGCTTCTACGCCTTGCTTGTAAAAGCTAGATGGGTTCCCATACTGCTTACCAAGATAAGGAAGCATGGCTTCTTTCACCTTGTCTTGAAGAGGAGTGGTTGCGCCATGATCAAGATAGATACGACGAGTGCCACAATTCTTTTTTTTCCCTTTGAGCACATGTGCTATGCGCAAAAAGGGACAATTGTTCACAGTTAACTTCATATTAAAATTCTATTTCTTCGAGTGTTATCGAGGCAAACTCTTCTTCGAGTGCCTTTTGTGCTTTTGCCCAAAATGGCTTCAAGCCACACTTCTTACTCATCAAACACGGCTGCTTACCACAGGGAGTAAGACAAATGGGACCATCCAAAATCTCAACAGCGTCTTTTGCTGTAATCTCACTAGGATGCTTTGTTAATTTGTATCCACCCGCTGCTCCGCGTCGTGCTTTGACAAGATTTGCTTTTTTAAACACCGCAACAATTTCTTCCATATACCCTTCGGGAACAAAAGAAGTCTTTTGTGAAAAAGACTGAATGGAGATGTATTCATCGCGCTCATAGGCATTTGCAAGCTCGGCGAGAAACATGAGTCCGTAATGGACTTTTGCATTTATTTCAAAGAGGCTCATAATTCCTTGTTTGTTACAAGGAATTAAACCAAAAAAACAAGAGCCCGGCAAGGGCTCTTTTTATTATTCGTTTTCTTCTTCCTCATCCAAGTACTCATTATAGAGCTCTGGATCCTCAAGATATGCCTGAAAACACTTTTCATGACAGAATGTTTTTACCCTTTCGCCATGCTCCTTTGAAATTGTGTTTGCAATATCTTGCAAAGGAATTTTGCACACATCACAGCTTTCTGTGTGCCCATTTTGTGAATGGTTGAGTACAGCCATAGAAAGAGTGAATTATGAATAAAAACTATGCGACCGCAAACATTGCAAGCGCTGCATGGATAAGCCACCCAGCAAGCGAACCAACAAAGGCTGCTCCTAATGAAACAAGTAACATTTCTATTCCACTATGTAAAGGATTACGTTTTGTGCAACTCCCGCTCCAATACCCAATCCCAAATAGTGTTGTTGCAGTAATGATCATGGAAATTAACGTGAACAAAGAGATTGCTAGCGGTTTTGTGATTATATAATCAAACACGTAGGGAATAATTGGCACAAACCCACCGAGCAAATAAGAAACTCCCATTACCAATGCTGCTTTGAGTGAAATATCTGTAAGTCTTTTTTCGTCTCCTGTTCTAAGCCGCAAACTTGCAGCTGACTTTGAGGAAAGATAGCTCCCAGCAGACATAGAAAGCGTAGACACACAAACAACAACAACCCCAGAGATGATCACCATACCCGCACTGTGTGTAGCAGCAGCTACTCCTGTTACAGTTCCAAGCGAAGTGACCAAACTATCCTCAAGGCCAAAAATAATTTCTCGCAACGAATCTTTAAAATTGGTTTTACACGTTTTGTTCATACAACCACATTGTAGCATGCTATAATAGTGAAAAGAACAGTTATGCAAATACCGGAACCATTCTACGCGTTTGAAAAACCAACCCTTATTGCCGTGACCGATAATGCACGTGCAAAAATTTATTGTGCTGAAGATCGCACTATTAAGCTTGTTAAAGAAATTACCTCTGGTCACCCATCACACACAAACGAAGAGCGTGCCAGCATGATCACTCCAAGCGGCCAACACTCAGCTGAGCAGAATGAAAAAGATAAAGTTGTCTCACGTGAAAAGCTTTATCGAAAGCTTGATGCAGAAATTGTCACGCTTTCACAAAAAGAGTCTTATGACTATTTGGTCTATTGTGCCCCACAAGAACACATGAAAGAGCTTCAAGACCATGTCCATATGAAACTCTATAAGCTTGTACAAATGTGGTATCCTAAAAATCTTGTTAATGATGACCCCATTGAAATCGTCGCCCATATCCAAGAAGCGTATTGATTTTGATCAAATCTTTTGTTAGTATCTTTTCACTGAGGGCCACGTGGCGAAGCTGGTTAACGCGACGGTCTGCAAAACCGTTATGCGCCGGTTCGAACCCGGCCGTGGCCTCCAACAAAGAATCCTGACGCAAGTCAGGGTTTTTTGTTGGGCTCCGGGTGAGGACCGGCGCATCAAGGACGGTTCGATCATCAAGTGCAGTGAGTGATGTGGAAACCTATTTCCATATCCGAACGAAGCGACGATGACAAGGCGAAGCCTTAACCCGGCCGTGGCCTCCAACAAAGAATCCTGACGCAAGTCAGGGTTTTTTGTTGGGCTCCGGGTGAGGACCGGCGCATCAAGGACGGTTCGATCATCAAGTGCAGTGAGTGATGTGGAAACCTATTTCCATATCCGAACGAAGCGACGATGACAAGGCGAAGCCTTAACCCGGCCGTGGCCTCCAATCAAAAAACCCCGACAAGCGTCGGAGTTTTTTATTACCTAATAAGTTCCATTGCTAGTTGTATTCCCTTGGAAAGTTTCGATTTGGCTATTTCCTTTTCGTAAAAATCCATTCCTCCCCTTACTACACACCTCCCACTCACGCAAGACAACACGTTCCCAAGCCCAAAATGAGAAAGCCCATAGGCAGAAGCAATCTTTACAAGCTTTTCATCCAACATCTCCTCAGTCCTTTTATCTCTAGACTTAATGGCCGCACGCAACTTTTCGGACAAATCTGCAAATACTTCTGCTGCAGCCTCTGGTGAAATGGCATCTCCCAATATCTCTTTAAGCTGATAGGCTCTGTTTAACAGATCAAACCCCTCACGATAAAGTTCTTCTTCTTTTTCTGATAACCCAGATAGATCTGCATACATCGGAGGACCCAAACGCTTTGCGAGCTCTAGCCCTTTCTTAATATCCGCAGTCCTTGCAAGCTGCTCATGATTTTGTTTTCTTTCTTTCATAATTAATTTTATCTATGTGGTGGACGAGAAATTACTTGACCTGTTTCCATGTCAATCTCAAATCCGTTTTTCTTATAAAATGAAAGGAGTCTCAAATAAGGATCTTCTCTTTGCTCTGACAATCTCGAACCAATACGTCTTACTTTTATTTTTTCTTCTGGTGATAACACTGGAAAATAGCGCTCATCTTCAATTAGCTCTCCTTTTTGAAAATCCCACCCCATATTATACACCCACTCAACTTCTTCATCTGTTGGTTCGTCTATACTTTTTTTAAGAAGCTCTGTAGGTATTGCATTTCCAGCAATAACATAATCTGGATAGGCTTGCTTTATTTTCTGCAACAACGCCGACCCATCTCCAGACCTTTTCTGTGCTGCATAAATATCTGCAATATGCACATGTTTTTTTGAATGATCCACTGAAAGCTCTGCGCTGGCAGACTCATGCGTCAGAACAACGCTTTCAACACTTTGTTCACACTCTCTATTTTCTCTTGATTTCATACAAAATTATTCTTTCAAAAAAGACAAAGCTTTTCCATTATAGATTTTTATAAATATCATGCTTTCCAATTGAAATAAAAAGAATGTCTCCGTTCTTCATTCTTTCAAAAAGGATTCTGTACCCACCACTTATTGAAATAGACCAAACACCAGATAACTTTCCATGTAATTCATGTAGCCTAAGGGATGGGTGTAATGGATTGTCTCTAAAAACTTCTTCTTTCCTAATTGCAATCTTTATTATCTCTTTTGGTAATTTCTTCAATTCCTTAATAAATTTTTTTGAATAGTGAACAGTTGCCACAATCATAAAAATTCAGCCATAGATTTCGCAACAATTGTTGTTCCTTTTTTATATTCAGAACGAGCTTTTTTTACTGAATCTAAAATCTCCTTTTCAGAAATAAGTTCTTCATCTAATTCCACTAAATGCTTAATGTATCCGCTTACAGATTTATACCCTCTTCTCTTTGAGAGAATTTTGATCTTTTTAGCTGCTGTTGCTGGTAAAGATAAGCTGATTACTTGTCGCATAAAAATTTTATAATAATCTCTTTAATAATCAAATTGTATTATTAGTGTAATACAATGTCAACTTCTGCCTTTGATAAACTCTTGACGAACCAAAAAATACCCCGACATTTATCGGAGTATTTTGTTTAGAAAAAAATGCCCGCTATGCTGCTCTTATGATAGGGTCTCCTGTTTGTGTATCAAACTCGGGCCTTGAAATTTCAACCACTCGTGCATCATCCCATCCATCAGCAATCTTTTTTCCATAATACACCACCATCTGCTGTTCCTCTTTTGTTCTTGGATTGTGTAATGTATGAACCTCAACAACAGGCTCAAATCCGTGTTGTACTAACAATTCGATAAACTGATCTTTATTTGGAATAGTTGATCCATATGATGTATGGCTAAAATTTGCTGTTTCAATAATAATCTGACCACCCATCTTCAATGCGATATTTGCTTGTTGTAACAATCTTGCTGGAACCACCCCTTCATTCCCCCTAGGATCAAAGCTCAAACATTCTGCAAAAATATAATCTTGCGAACCTGGATCTACAGCTTCTGTAAGATGTTGTGCATCCATTACTATATCTGGATCTCCTTCAGGATCAATATCAAGCGTCGTCCATCCTTTTGCATCCCACTTCTGTGTATTCCGACCAGGACCTATCACAATTCCAGACTCACCCTCAGGCAAATGATCAAGTGCAACGAGACCCTCTTTTACTATGGCTAATGGTCTCCACTCCTTACTCATCCCCTTATTGTCTAAACGCTCTATTGTGCCAGGATTAATGGTTGTCGCCTGAATAATAGTGGGTTCTTTTTTTTCACCAGAAGACCCAGAGAAAATTTGTTCTTTATTCATAGATATGAATTGTACCACACCCCATAAACAAGAAAACAACCCGGTGTGGGTTGTTTTCAAGTTTTTATTTTGATCGTTAGAAGACCTCAAGGGTCACTGTTTGAAGACCAAAGTTAATTGCTTCCTGACGAGTTTCCATCCAAATATCTGCTCGGTAGTAATAACGTGAGTTCATCCTGTCATTCACCGTAAACACCTTATCGCCATAAAGCTCAGGGATACGCACCTTGGTTCCAAAAGGCAAAAAGTTTGCCGCAATTCCACCGTCATACACATGCTCACCTGTGGCTGTGATAAATGGACTGTCGTCACATTGATCTACCGTAGATGAGTAAGCAGTTACAGGAACTGTATAAAGCTCACGAGCCTCAGCTTCTTTCGCCTCAGGGAGTGCTCCAAATGACTTTGTCTCATTTTGCATAGAAGCAACAATAAGAGAAACAGTATCGCTGTCGTGATACGAAGGTCCTGTATAAACATCCGCATCAACGGTTGTTGGAATCAAAATATAACCTGCAAGCACGACCACAAATGCAGTCACCGCAATTTCGGTTACATGAATTTTCGCAATCTTTCCAAGTTGCTTTTTTGCTGCATGCATTCCAGTGCTTACACGTACTGCTGATTGGCAAATAAGATTTTTCCCAACGCGCACGTAAACACCAAAATTCTTCTTGATCTCAAAAAGCTGTGCTATTAAATTGTCGATAGAGATAGTATTCATCATACCCAGTGTCACCTTCCTCCTAGTTGGTTGCACAGGGTATCGACCATCTCAATAAAGGACAAAGCCTTTGTTGCATCACCTCGCTTAGAAAAAGAAATATCCATTTCATTTTCACTCGCTCCGGCCAGCAATTAAAAACTCCCGTATTTTGGGAGCAGCAATAGACTACCAAAGAAAGTCCAATTTGTCAATCAATCTATCCACCAATTACCCCTTGACATTCCCATAAAACAAGGGAAAATGCCTTAAACTGGCTTTAAAAAAAGCGCTAAATCCGTTATCCTATAATCAAACTTATCCACCTTTGAAGGAATTATGAATTCTCGTTATCACAAACAGGGCTGGAGAAAATTTGGTCGCAGAAAGAAAAAGCGCCCTCTTTTTTCTAGCAAGAAAAAGACTGGTTTATTTTCTGTTCAAAACAAACAAGCCTTGATCAAAAATGGTGTTCTAGCACTCATCGCACTTGGAATTGCAGGCTCACTGGCAATCTTGGCTCTTTTTGCTTTTGTAAGCCGCGACCTCCCAGACCCTAACACGCTGACTGATAGAACGATTTCACAAACAACAAAAATTTATGATCGCACAGGCGAACATCTCCTCTATGAAGTCTATGGGGAAGAGAACCGCACACTTGTAAAAATGCAGGAAGATTTTTGTGGAGATAATGTAGACCTTGAAACTGACCTTCATGGCATTCCTCTTTTTGCTGTGCAAGCAACGATAGCAGCCGAAGACCGCGGCTACTGCGAGCACCACGGCTTTGATGTGAAAGGGTTAGCACGCTCTGTGTTTAAAAACTTGTTTACTGGAAGTCGTGTGGGTGGATCAACACTCACTCAACAGCTTGTGAAGAATGCGATTCTTTCAAGCGAGAAGACCTACATCCGAAAAATCAAAGAACTCATTCTCTCACTTGAGCTCGAACGTCGCTATACCAAGGATGAGCTCTTGCAAATTTACTTTAACGAGATTCCTTACGGGTCAACTTATTATGGGATCCAGGCTGCGAGTCAAAACTACTTTGATAAAACGGTGAATGATCTCACGCTTAGTGAGGCGGCTATTTTGGCAGCACTCCCGCAGGCCCCAACACGCTACCTAAATAATCTTGAAGCACTTACCACAAGACGCGACTGGATTCTTGAAAGCATGCACGAACTTGGCTATATCGATGAATACGATCTAGAAGACGCCCTTGCTGAAGAGGTAATGGTGGAAGTAAATGTAACAAACATCGAAGCTCCTCATTTTGTTTTTTATGTGATTGAGCAGCTTGAAGAAGAATACGGACGTCAACAAGCAGAAGAAGGCGGCCTTAAGGTGATCACCACGCTCGACTATGATCAACAACTCATTGCAGAAGAAGAGGTTGTAAAAGGCGTAGAAGAAAATGGAGAATACTATGAGTTTACAAATGCTTCACTTGTTGCGATCAACCCAACGAATGGTCAAATAACCTCCATGGTGGGATCAAAAGATTTCTTTGATGAAGATATTGATGGACAAGTAAACGTTGCAACACGACTGCGACAGCCTGGATCAAGCTTTAAACCAATTGTCTACGCACTTGGATTTGAGCAAGGTTATACGCCAAATACGGTGCTTTGGGATGTGGTGACAGAATTTGCCTCTAGTGGGAAATCTTACATGCCACACAACTATGATCTTGATGAACATGGACCAATGCGTATACGTGAAGCACTGCAAGGATCACTAAATATCCCTGCAGTAAAAATGCTCTATTTGGTTGGAGTAAATAATGCAATTGATTTTGCGAATAGGCTCGGATATTCCTCGCTTACGAAAGAAACAGACTACGGGCTTTCATTAGTGCTTGGTGGTGGTGAGGTGGAGCTCCTTGAGCATGTGAATGCCTATGCAACCTTTGCAAACGAAGGAACGCTTTATGAACCTGTTTCTATTTTGAAGGTTGAAGATGCGAATGGAGATGCATTATTTGAGTGGGAAGAAGAAAATGGATCTGAGGTCTTAGATACCAACACCACACGCATGATTACACATGTCCTAAAGGACAATAGCGCGCGTGCGTATGCCTTTGGTACCGCAAGCTCACTTTACCTAGGCGAAAGACCTGTTGCAGCAAAGACAGGTACTACAAATGATTATCGTGATGCCTGGCTTGTTGGTTATACCCCTTCACTTGTTGCGGGTGTGTGGGCAGGAAACAATGACAATACCGAAATGAAACGAGGAGCAGGGGGATCAACGGCAGCAGGACCAATCTGGAATGCCTTTATGAGCCGTGCTCTTAGTGGGACTGAAATAGAATACTTCAACAACCCTTCTATTCCACAAACAGGAAAAGCAATATTAGACGGAAATCTTGAAAGCCAAACAGTGACGATTGATAAAGCTTCTGGTCTTCTTGCAACAGAATACACCCCAGAAAGTCAGCGCGAAGAAAAAACCTACATGGAATATCATTCCATCTTGCACTATGTTGATCTAAGTGATCCGCTTGGACCCGCTCCTGAAAATCCTGAAAATAATTATCAGTATGCAAGCTGGGAATCTGCGATTGAAACGTGGATTGTTGCTGAACAAGAAGAGACCGGTGTTGAAATCACACAAGGAGACCCTCCAACAGAAGAAGACGATGTACATACTCCAGAAAACTTTCCTAGTGTTGAGATCACTTCTCCAAGCAATAATAAAAAACTCAGTGATCGCAGTGTGAGTGTAGAGGTGGATGCAGACTCAGAGCGTGGCGTGGAGCGTGTAGAGTTTTATCTTGATGGATACTATTTAGGCTCTGATGGCTCTAAACCGTTTAAGAAAACGCTTTCCATTCCAAACACGATTGACCGCGGATATCATACACTCAAAGCAATTGCTTACGATGATGTTGATAATGCTGGTTCTGATACTATTGGTGTTCAGATCGAATCTGACCCTGTTGCAACTGGGTTTGAGCTCATTGATCCAAACAATGGCCAGACAATTGAAAAGACCTCTGAGGAATACACGATCGTCACCTCACTTAGCAATCCAACCTCCTACTCATCTGTTACAGTGTATGCGCAAGAGATTGGCTCAGGAGCGTTCGAAGCAGTCGACACGACTCTGAACCCATCTTCCCCATTCATCACGCTTACATGGACACTGCCGAGCCCTGGAAGCTGGGTCCTCTATGCAAAGGCGATCCCAGAAGATGGCGGAGAGACACTTGAGACTGCAGGGATTGTTGTGCGCGTAACAGAAGCGGGGCAAGTAGCTGAAAGCAGTTCCGAAGAAGAGATTGTTTCTGAGGAAGAAACTGAAACAACGGATGAAGATGTTTATGTAGCAGAAGGAGATTTGAATCCATTCTTAAATCCTCCAGAGCAAACAAGTGATGAAACAGAACAAGAAGGTGAAGAGACGACGATTGAAGCACCAAGTGAATAGATGTAGGGGCGGCCTACTGTGGCCGCCCTTTGAATTTATCTCTTGCACAAAACAAAAAACCGCACGAGTCATCGTGTGGTTTTTTGATGGGTTGAGAGAAAGGGTGTTAAACCCTCCAAGAGGCTTGAATAAATCAAGAACCTTGGACAGTGCCCCTCAACGCTCGGAAGCGAAGAGAGGCGAGAAGGACTCCTATTCCAGTGGTCTTAGACCCTCTATCAAGGTGTCAACGACCTCATCAGACACATCGACAGGCCGAGGACCCAGCGTGGGTGTCTGCTCGCACTGGTCACCACATCCGAAAGATGCAACTTCCCGATCGCAAGCCTTCTGCGCTTCCCAGACTTCGTCAGAGGGGTAGTCGCTGGCGTGGAAAGCGGCAAGCCGGTCTTCACGCGCCTCTCCTGGGGTGTCGAGGTGAACCACCAGCGCGTCGGCTTCCTCGCGCGTGTGCGCAAGTTGGAAGCTGTGGCCGCCGATGTCGACCCATTCCCCGAACTTGAGGAAGCGCTCTCTCTTCTCGATCGAGGTGGAATACGACTCGTAGTAGATAACCACCACATGAAGACCACCGTTGCCCATAGAGGCACAAACGACGATCTTCTCGTCGGCATCCTCAGGATCGATCTGGATGACCTTCTTCACCTTGGGCGAAGCTGCAAAGGTCTCCTTGCGGTAGAGCACCTCAGGCTCGTTGTCGTCCATCACAGTGATGGCAACCCAAGCTTCGGCAGTCTGCGCAGCCAACTTATCCTTGAGAAGGGCGAGTTGGAGTTCGGCCTGAGTGATCGCGACTTCGAGGGAATCGAACATGTGTTCTCCAGTGCCCCAGCAGGGCGGAAAAGAATTTTGGAAGGGAACGGTTGAACCCTTCAAGATGCTTGAGTAAATCAAGAACCTTGAAGGGTGCCTGTCGAGTGCGACAGGCGAGTGCGATCAAGAATGCTTTACGCCTTAAGGCGTCTCCACGTTCTTGAGTCTGTCCTGGAGATCTACAGGACACGGGACCACGTAAAGACCCATTGAATAGGAGCCTGTATGGTGCAACTTGCGAACACAGATGTTGTGTTCGTTATCGTAGTAGTCCGTCACATTTGGCTGTGAGGGATCTTCTCCACCACTAATATGGCGAATCACCGTGATTGGATTGTGACCCGCACCCAGCCACTCAACTCTCACTTGCGGAGAATTGGGAGAAGGTAAACAAGACGACCCCCAGACAACGAAACCTATTGCAAAGAGAATAAAAGCAACAGGAAAGAAAGAAAGGAATTTTGCCATTTTTAATGGTCTTTCGTCCCAAGGGGACAGTGGTGTCCTGCAGGCAGGACGTGTGAAAGGTGATAGTCACACCCTCCAAGAGTTGAAACATTTTTTAGTCCGATCGGACTATTTTTTGTTTCAAACCTTGGACAGTGCCTAATGCGCGGTAAAACGCATTAGGCGAGACGAGAGGGTTTGCTAGGCCCTACTCGTTGGTGATGTACGCGGCCAGGGTGACCGTAGCGTTACCGTCACCGTCGACATGGTCGACATTGTGAGCGGTATGCCAGGTGATGTCCGCGGTGGAGCGGACGTCCATGACCTGGATATCCCACGCGAAGGACGCGTAGGACAACTCATCCGCATCCGGGCTGATGTCGCACTTGAGGTTCATGGACTCGGTGAACTCGCCACCAACGACGAAGTCGTCGGTAAAGTACAGTGCGCCGAAGTCACCCGGATCCATGGGACCCATCACCACCTCGGTGACGAACAGCGTGTCTGTGAACCGGCAGTTCTCCAGATAGTCGGTCGCGGAGATGCCGTCCTCCTCCATGGCGTGGTAGATACCGTCACCGTCGGCATCTACGTAGGACATGACCGTGACGCTGGTGACGTCGATGTCGTCCTCGGTGATGGATCCGAAGATCCACGCGCCGAAGTTGACGTCTTGCTGCGCGGGACCGACCCGGAACGGGACAGCCGCGGACCAAGCGGTGGTGAAGGCCACCTCGAGCTCGAGGTCTTCCACGGGCTCGTCGTCGATGTAACCGGTGTCGTCGGTGTACGGGTTGTCACCAACCTGCTCGACGTCATCCCCGTAGGGGTTGTCGCCGACGATCTCGGTGTCGTCGGAGCTCTGCTCGGTGGTCTGCTCGGGCAGGTTGGTGGCCTGCTCAGGTGCACATCCGGTGAGGGCGATGATGCCCATGGTGAGCATTGCCATGACCCAGGCAAAGCCCAGGGTGAACGAAGAAGTGTCAGAACGACGCATTGCGTCTCCTTTTTGCTCCAATGGAGCGGAAAATGCCGAAATGGCGGTTTGAAAGAGTTGGGTTTCCCCTCAAGGGCCTTGAGTAAATCAAGAGACTTGAGGGAAGCCTGACTATTGTCAGGCCGCGTAACGTTACCCACCAACGCGAGGTGAGTAGATCTAGTAGGAATGGACACACTGCTAGATTGATAGAAGAAAGCACATATACAGTGCTGAGATGACGCCTACCAAACACGCCAAGAGCAACAGAGAACCCAGCAGAAAGTAGATGAGCTCCATCATATTGAGACTGAAGCCAAAAACCCTATCTGAATCCAGGCAAATCAGTCGACGAGGTTGGAATTCTGCAACCTTGAAGACAACAACCATCATAACGGTTGCGATCATTGCCCTTCCAAACCAGGCAGCTGGTTCGTAGCCCGCCACCATTCCAATCGCCATAATCAAAACGGAAATCAGAAATGAAAACAGGAAGGCATCTTCTGTGTTTTGGAACATCTTGTGTTCCTTTCGCCCCGGTGGGGCAAAGATGGCCGGATGGCCGTGTAATGAACAGGGAAGTTTCCCCTCAAGAGCCATGAATAAATCATGAAGCTTGAGTGATGCCCCACGCTGCCAGGATAGCGTGCGTGAGGCGAGAGGTGCTGCGCTCTTTTGCGGGGGCGCAGTATGCCCGTTGTGAGTCGCGTCGTTCTCACTCTTCCCGACTCACAAGGAAGAGATGGGGCTAACCGAGGCTCTGCAGGGCAGGGAGAATCATCTCCTCCCACACCACTTCGCTGCAGTGAAGCAGGAAGCTGGTATTGGAGAGGAGACCAGCATCGATGCCAATCTCGGCTCCCTCCGCAACCAAGCTCCGCAGGTCCAGCTCCTTCTGGTGTGCACGAGGCACGGCCAGGGAGTACTGGACGCCATGGGCGCCTGCGATCGGACCAAAACCCTTGCGGATGACGGTCACCTTGCAGCCCTGACGCGACTCGAGGTCGCGGACCAGGGTGGACAGGTCGAAGCGAGGCGCACCCACGCAATCGACCAACCAGACACCTTCGGCAGGCGAAGTGGACTCGGTGGCGAGCACCTTGGCAGCCTCCACCTGCTGCTCGTAGATCTCACCCTTGCGGGAGAGCTCTGCGAGCGAACCTTCGTCACCCAGAGCAGCTGCGATGAACTGCCCCCACAAGTCGGCCTTGGCCAACTCGGCGCGCTCGGGAGCACGCGGGTTGAAGGGAGGTAGGGTCGGCAAGGCGCGGGTGAGCGCCAGGCCGAGGGAGGTGAGGTTCTCCGGGGTCTGGGCCGCACGCGGACCGTCGAGGACGGCTGCGTCGGACTCCAGTCCGGAGTAGGTCACCCCAGCGGCCTTCATGGCCGCCAGCAGTCCATCCAGGTCGACATCGGCCACGATGACCGTGCCCTCCTCGCTGAACTCACCCAGCTCGACGAGCTGCGCGCAGGCCGGGGCCTGGCTGCGCTCGACGATGACAGCGGACTCACCCAACAGATCGATGATCTGCTGTGCGGACTCGGGGCTACGCCCCTCGCCCAGGTGATGGTCGCGCACGACCACCTCTACACCACGCTCCACCAGGGTGAAGATGGTGTCGACGAGCGCCGGTGTGGCACCCGTGTCGACGAACAAGACGCGCTGGGCGCCCATACTCTCGACCGCAACGACAACCTTTTCCTTGTCGTCACTGCTGAAGAACTTGGAGAAGAGGATGCCAGTGGTAGCGATGCACAGAGCGAACATGTTTGACTCCTTGAAAGTCTGGGATGGCTCCCAACCTAGCATTGACCAGGATTTTTTTGCCAGAAATAGGCGCTATCTCGATGAAAAATGGGCTTCCCCTCAAGGACCTTGAGTGAATCAAGAGACTTGAGGGAAGCCTGACTATTGTCAGGCCGCGTAACGTTACCCACCAACGAAGTGGCGGATAGATAGCAGGGATGGTCGCGCTGCTAGTTATGAGTAGATTCGAGCCAAGGCATCCCCAAGCTCAATCTGACATTGCCCACATTTTTCCTTTGGGCAACCTTCTGGACAGGACCGGAATGTCGAATGCCAGAAGGGGTCCTTTGACTCCTCTTCTAAACACTCTTCGTCCCAGATGTCCATATCTTTCAGAAATAGATCGGACTCCATGAAATCCCCCCTTATCGCCCAGGCTTCCAAACATTCATGACCACAACCATGATTGCGATCATAACGAATGATTTCAGAAAACCGGCCATTGACCAGTCTTCCATATTTGCTGCTGCGATCGCAGCAGCGACGAGAAACCTTGTGCCAATTCCCATTAGCACAATACAAATCAGACGACGCATAATGCGTCCTTCCGCCCCGAAAGGCTTGAGGTGGCCAGATGGCCGTGTAATGAACGGGGAAGCTTCCCCTCAAGGACCTTGAATGAATCAAGAGACTTGAGGGAAGCCTGACTATTGTCAGGCCGCGTAACGTTACCCACCAACGAAGTGGCGGATAGATTCCAGCAGGGATAGACGCGCTGCTAGAAAAAGATGCTCAGAATGAGCAGGAGAACACAAACTGCCAACGAAAGGTCAATGATTGTGTCGGTCCCCTCCTCTGAGAGGATCCAGAAAAAACAGAACCCCAGAACCATATCTGTAAGAGACAAGGTAAGGACGATGAGTCTTCTCAGGCAAGAGATTGCCTGAAGGATCATATTTCTTCGATTTACCACTATCGGAGTGATAGAGATGAGGAAGAATACACTGGCGAAACACCATGCATGTACCGCCCGATTTAATTCATTTAGGTTGATAAGGATGATTGATGTCACCATGAACACAACCACAAAGAAGGTCATACTCCAGAAAAGTTCCCTAACCTCTTTTTTGCTTTGACACATTTCGAGCATTTCTGCCCCTTTCGCCCCAGCTGGGACTGAGAGTGGCCAAATGGCCTGTTGTAAGCTGTGGTTTCCCACAGATAATCGAAGGTGAGTGGTGGTGAAGCAGTGACATGAGCAAGCTCGTGTATACCTCATGATAATCGTGCGTATAAATTGAGTCAGCACGGTAGGGGTCAACGGTGGTTGACCCTCATTGTGCCAAGTCAATTTATTTGATTATCGCTCCTTATCTCCCACATAAGTGATTGATAAGAGAGTTTCTCTCTCCCCTTCGAATATCTGAGGAAAATGTAAAAAACCAGTACTTTTGTCCATTTCAAAGGGAAATAGAGAAAAATACTGGTTTTCTAGAATTTTGGTGGCATTAACCAACCAATTCCGTTATCTGGGCCAGGAACGGACACCTGGTTCTCTCTCCCAATGTGTATTGTTATGCACATACTATAGCACAAAAAAACCCTTTTGTCAAGGTAAAAGCGCGATATTTTGGCTAGGTTGAGTCAAAACAAAACCCCAGCGTCAATGCGCTGGGGCCTGTGGATAAACTATGGATTTCTTTTTTATTGCCTAATAGGCATCACAACATACCGGTGCTTATCTTTACTTTCATGAGGAACGACCAAACAAGGGTTTGATGCATCAATCATGCCAAATTTCACCTTTTCACACTTCATGGCATTTAATCCGTCTAATAAATAGCGGAAATTAACTGTAACATTATTATTTTTTCCAGAAACTTCAGCAGAACAATTCGTTGTGTTCTCTCCACGCGTTGCATCAACTGCTTTTACGGCTAATTGCCTTTCTTCTGGATCAAACTCAAGCGTTACATCAAAAAGACCGGTTCTGCTAAATAAACTTGCTGTTTTAACAGATTTAATGAAATCATCGCGATCTAAAATTGCCTCTGTGTTGAATTGGGTGGGGATAATTTGTTGATAGTCTGGATAATTACCCTCAATAACACGTGAAATAAGTTCAACAGAACCATATTTAAACACAGCTTGATTATCTGAAAGCTCAAGTGTGACCACCGAAGGACTCTCAACATCATCCTTAAAAACAGATAAAATCCGATTTATTTCAGCCAATGTTCTTGATGGAAGGATAATTACATCCTCCTGCTCTATTGGACTCACAAGTGGAATTACTTTTTCTGAAAGACGATAAGAATCAGTTGATGCTAAGGTTAGCACACTTTCGCCTTCTGCTGGTGAAAACTTTGTATAAATACCTGTTAGCTCAGGACGGCTTTCGTTTGTGGCTACTGAGAAAAGCACTTGCGAGAGTGCTGTTTTGAACTCATTAACAGGAATTTGATAAGAACGATTTGCTTGCACGCTTGGAACAAGTGGGAATTCCGATGAAGCTAAGCCGTTTATTTTTGTTTTGTAAGAACCGCTTTTTATATGTACAGCTTCCCCATCCTTTTCAAGAGTCACTGTTTCATTGGGAAGCAAAGAGACATAGTCGAAGAAAAGCTTAGAAGGAATGGTGTATTCACCTGCTTCTTCAACTTTTCCACGAACACTACAACTAATCGCAATTTCTAAATTAGTTGTGGTGAATCGAATCACTCCTCCTTCTGCTTTTACAAGTACGTTCTGTAAGATTGGAAGATTTACATTCTTCGTCGTCAAATGACTTGTAATAGACAAACCTTGATGTAAGTTGTCACGTGTACAAGAGAGTTTCATACGGGCAGTCTATCTTTATTATAAGTATATATATTTATATATATAGTAGTAGTAATAGGTCTGTGGATTGTGTGGAAAAGAGCGTTTAAGTACCGTTTTTATTGGGAATGTTGTGTGTGTAAGTATGTGTGTGTAAATGAGGATAATTGTTGAAAACTGTGGAGAACCTTATGTGCCATAGGTGGTCACCTTATTCATCCCAATGTAGTACACAGTGTAATCCTTTTTCTATCCACGTTTCACGGGATGTTTCACACAGGGTTATTCACAGCTCACAGAGTACATTTGTTGCTTAATAAGCTCAATGTCGTGCTGGAGTTTCTCATCTTCTTCTAAAAGATTTGAGATCTTTTCATAAGCATGCATTGCTGTGGTGTGATCACGCCCGCCAAGTTCTGATCCGATTGAGGGGTAACTTGCTTTCATTTCTTCACGCATTAAGTACATTACGATTTGCCGAGGGAATGCGAGTCGTTTTTGCCTACTTTTACCCAAAAGGTCATCGTGTGAAATATCAAAATAGGTTGCAATCGTATGGATGAGTTCTTTAGGTGTCACTGATTTTTTAGAAGAAAGAGGTGAAAAACTTGAAAGAATTGGTTTTACTGTATCAATTGTAGGAGAAACATTTTTAAATTGGTGGAAAGCAATAACTTTATTTAGTGCTCCCTCAAGCTCTCTTACATTTCGTTGTACGATTGTTGCAATATGGTGCAAAACTTCACGTGCGACATTGTAAGCCTTTTCTTTGCATTTGGATTCTAAGATTGCAACACGTGTTTCAAAGTCAGGGCTTCCAATATCGGCCATCATTCCACATTCAAATCGGGAAACAAGTCTGTTTTCTAGTGCTGGAATTGCTTTTGGTGGCCTATCAGAGGTTATGACGATTTGTTTGTTGTTTTGATAGAGTTGATTAAAGGTGTGGAAGAATTCTTCTTGAGTTCCTTCTTTTCCTGTTATGAATTGAACATCATCCACGAGAAGAACATCAACTGTGCGATAACGATTTTTAAATTCACGAGCCTTTCCGCTACGTACCGCATTAATAAAATCATTTGTAAATCTCTCACAAGTTACGTAAAGAACACGTGTTGAGGGGTTTTTTCGTAAATGTTCATTCCCTACCGCTTGAAGTAAGTGTGTTTTTCCAAGCCCCACTCCTCCATAGATGAAAAGTGGATTATAGACGCCGCCTGGTTGGTTAGAGACAGCTTGTGCTGCAGCATGAGCAAGCTCGTTTTGTTTTCCAACAATGAAGTTTGGAAAAATATACTTACCATTTAGGGAAAATTCTCCTGTTCGATTTGGTCCCTGTGAAGGTGTTACGTAAAAAGCAGAGGATGAAGATGGATAAGAAGGGGTAAATTCTTCTATTGTGGGCTCTGGTTCAGGTGGAAGGATTTCTTGTGGTTCTACTGGGGTAATTTCGACTCGATAAGAAACAGTGCGGATTCTGTTTTCTGTATGGTTTTGCAAAGATTGTATTATTTGTTTGTGATACTTCTTTTCTAACCATGCTTGTGTGAATAAGTTGGGGACACCTATAATAATTTGCTCCCCCTCACAGGTCACAATAAAGGTGTTTTTAAACCAGGTTGTGAAGTTCGCTCGGCTTAGATTTAGCTCGAGTTCTCCGAGTACTGATTGCCACAATTCTTTTGTATTCATAGGGCGGTAAGAACATTTTTGTAGATAAAGGTCGAACAAGGTTTTAATTCATATACAGTTTAATGATTTATCCACATGTGGGCAAGTGGTTAGACCGTGGGTAAAGGGGTTGATAAACTGTGGATAGTATGCTATGATCTTGGCACATTAAAAGTTGAGTATGCCTAAAAGAACACTGCAACCAAAAAACAGAAAACGTGCGAAAAAGCATGGTTTCATGGCACGCAAGAAAACCACAGCCGGCAAGACGATTTTAAAGAACCGCCGAGCGAAAGGTCGAAAGCGTGTAACAGTACAAGCGAAGAAGAAGTAACATGCTTCCGAAGAACTATCGCCTACGTAATGAAAAAGATATCAAAGCACTCTTTGCAAACAGCAAGAGTGTTTTTGATGTTGGTATTGGGTTGCGCTACAAAAAGAATCAGACTTCTCAATCGCGTTTTGCAGTAGTAGTTGGTACAAAAGTATCAAAAAAGGCTGTGGATCGCACATTAATCAAACGACGGGTCCGTGGGGTGCTTGAGCGAAATATCGAACAACTTAAAGGTGGATATGATGTAGTGCTTATAGCACGACCACAAGCGCTTTCTATGAATGCGCAAGAGTTGTGTAGTGCTGTGGAATCAGCGCTGCTAAAGTCTGGTGTGTTAAGAAAGGTATGCGAGTAAATATTTGGTTTGATTATTTAAAATATTTTCCAAAGCAGTTTGTTTTATTTTCTATTCGGCTTTATCAACGTACACTTTCATTAGATCATGGGTTTCTAAAAGTTTTTCGTCCATATGGTCACTGTAGATTTCATCCAACCTGTTCTGAGTATGGGTATCAATCCATTGAAAAGTATGGGTTGATAAAAGGAGGTTGGTTGACTGTGGGAAGAGTATTGCGATGTCATCCATGGAATAAAGGGGGAAATGATCCGGTAAAGTAAAATCACCCAGAAGTGGGTGATTTTTTAGTAGCTATTTTTTTAAATGAGATTTGAATTTGTCATCCACTGTGATTTGTTTGATGCGCGCAAGAAGTCCGCGTGTAATTTCAATTTCACTTTTTGCAATTCCCCACTCTTTTGAAAGAAAATCTACAAGTGCTTTATTAGCTTTTCCTTTTTCAGGGGCTGCGTTAAGAGAGATTTTGAGCGTGTCTTCATCAATCCACTTAGTAATTTTATTTTCTCGCGCATTTGGTTTTACATAAACAGTTAAGATCATATAGAAGAAGTGTATCAAAAATCCCCTATCGATTGATAGGGGATTTTTTTATCCAATAATTTCTTTACGAAGAAGCTCAATGACTTTTCGGTTCTTTAGAAGCCCTTCTGTGTATTCTCGATACTCTGGAGCAAAGAGTTGTTTGCGATATTCATGTTCTTCAGGGACTTGGGCTGCAATCTTATCAATCTCTGCATCAATTTCTTTCTCTTCAACCTTTATCTCTTCTTTATCAGCAACTGCACGCATTGCAAGTGCAATTTTTATGCGCATAAGAGCCTGTGGTGTGAAATCAAGCTTTAGATCAGCAAAAGTTTTTTTAATGCTTTCTAAATATTTTTCAAATTCCATTCCTTGTTGCGCAACCCCTTGTTTCAACTCTTCAATCATCTTATTTACCTCATGGTTTACAAGAAGATCTGGGATGTCTTGGAAGCGTGATTTTTTTGCTATTGTTTCTAGCATTTCTCGTTCTTGGCGCGCGTGCTCATCGTGCTCTTTCTCATTCTCAATATTCTTTTTAATAACCTCACGCATTTGATCTAAAGATTCTTGTCCAAGAGCTTTCGCAAATTCATCATTGAGTTCTGGTGATTCAAGGTGATAAACTTCCTTAAGCTCAATAGAGAATTCTACTGGATTTCCTGCAAGCATTTTTTGTGCATGCTCTTCAGGAAAGGTGAGTGTAAAACTTTTTTTATCTCCTTCTTTTAGTCCAAGAACTTCATCTTTAAATCCTGGGACATAATAGTCTTCACGTAAAAAGATTCCATGATTAGGAGAGCTTCCCCCTTCTACAACAACACCATCTTTTTTCATTTCCATTGAAACAACAATCTTATCTTCTTCTGTGCAGGCTTCATCACTTTTTGCGCGCACTTCCTTTGTTTGCATGCGCTTTAAGTTGTTGAGTGTAAGTTCTACTTCTTTATCCTCTACTTCAACTTTATCTTTTTTTATTTTAATTGCTTTATAATCAGCAAGTTCTTCTACTTTTGGCATTTGAGAAATTTCAAGTGAAAATTCGATATCATTTTCAGGTGCAAGTTTTACAACATCTACTTTGGGTGATCCTACTGGTTCAAGGTTGTTGTCTGTAATTGCCTCAAGGTATGTTTTGCGTACAATGATATCAAGTGCGGTTTCATAGAGTTTCATTTCACCAACACGTTGTTTGATGACATCGTATCCGGCTTTACCAGGACGGAAGCCGTCAATCTTTGTTTCCTGACTTAATTTAAGAGCTGCTTCTTGAAGATAAGGTTCCACCTCTGTGTGAGGAACAGTTACTACAATCTTCACGGTATTCTTTTCTCCTTTTTCAATTGAGATATTTGACATAGTTTTTTGTTAAATATGCGCCAACTCTAACGTTTTTTTAGAGAGATGTCAATCAATGAATCAAAAAACCCCCAGTAAATACTGAAGGTTTTTTGATTGATTTCTAGATGATCAATGTTGCGATCAAGAGTGCAACAATGTTCAAGATCTTAATCATTGGGTTGATAGCAGGGCCAGCAGTGTCTTTGTAGGGATCACCTACAGTATCACCTGTGACAGACGCAGCATGTGCATCTGAGCCTTTTCCACCAAAGTTCCCCATCTCCACATATTTCTTTGCATTGTCCCATGCGCCACCACCAGTGGTCATTGAGATCGCAACAAAGATTCCTGTGATAATTGAACCAATAAGGAGTCCGCCAAGTGCTTCTGCACCTAAGAAGAATCCAACAAAAATTGGTGCAAGTACAGCAAGGAGAGATGGAGCAATCATGTTTCGGATTGCTTCCTTGGTTACGATATCAACGGTTTTTCCATATTCAGGCTTTTCAGAACCATCCATAATTCCTTTGATTTCCTTGAACTGTCGACGTACTTCTGCAACAACACTTCCTGCAGCTCTTCCAACTGCTTCCATTGCCATTGCTCCAAAAAGGTAAGTCACAAGGCCTCCAAGGAAGAGTCCTGCAATCACATTTGGGTTTGCAAGATCAAATGAGAGATGAATTCCTTCTGCTTCGATAACATGAACATAGTCGCCAAACAAAACGAGTGCAGCTAAACCAGCAGAACCAATAGCATAGGCTTTTGTAACTGCTTTTGTAGTGTTTCCAACTGCATCAAGTGGATCTGTGATGTCGCGAACTTCGCTTGGAAGCTCGGCCATTTCAGCAATTCCACCAGCATTATCTGTAATTGGTCCATAGGCGTCGATTGCCACAATAATACCTGTGAGAGAAAGCATGGACATTGCAGCAATGGCAATTCCATAAAGTCCTCCAAGGTTGTGGGCAATAAGAATTCCAATAACAATTGCACCAACTGGAAGTGCGGTAGATTTCATTGAAAGCGCAAGGCCAGCAATAATGTTTGTTCCATGTCCTGACTCAGAAGCTTCTGCGAGTTTTTGAACAGGCTTAAACTGTGTTCCTGTGTAGTACTCTGTAATAACAATAAGAAGTCCTGTAATAACAAGTCCAACAAGTGCGGCAAAGTAAATCTTTGTAGGGTCGATCCCTTCAATGCCAGCAAGCATTGTTTGTGTGACAGGCCAAAAACCAATCGCTGCAAAAACACCAGCAGCAATAAGCCCCTTATAAAGAGCCTTCATGATCTTTTGATCTTTTCCAATTTTAATGAAAAGACTTCCGAGGATTGAGGCAACAATTGCAACAGCTCCAAGAGCGAGCGGATAAAGAACAATTGTTTCATTGCCTACAAACATGAGTGATCCAAGCACCATTGCTGCAACAGATGTTACGGCATAGGTTTCAAAAAGATCGGCTGCCATTCCAGCGCAGTCTCCAACATTGTCTCCAACATTGTCTGCAATAACAGCAGGGTTTCGTGGGTCGTCTTCTGGAATGCCTGCCTCGGTTTTTCCAACAAGGTCTGCTCCAACGTCTGCAGCTTTTGTGAAGATTCCTCCACCTAAACGTGCAAAGACACTGACAAGAGATCCTCCAAAACCAAGACCGAGAAGGGCATGGATATCACCTGTTACAAGATAGAATCCTGCAACACCAATGAGTCCAAGACCAACAACGAAGAGTCCTGTAACAGATCCTCCGCGAATTGCAACGTCCATGGCTTTTGAAAGCCCTTCGCGTGCTGCTTCTGTTGTGCGCACATTTGCACGAACAGAAACGGACATGCCGATAAATCCGGCAAGGCTAGAGAGCACTGCTCCAACCAAGAAGCCAAGCGCTAAGTTCCAACCAAGCACAAGGCCTAGGAGGACAAAGATAACGGCACCAATGATACCAATCATCTTATATTGACGGGTCATGTAAGCACTTGCTCCTTCTTGAATTGCTTGAGCAATGTCCTTCATTTTACCTTCACCAGCTGGTTGCTTTAGAATCCAGCGAATAAGGAAGGCCCCGTAAGCTAGTGCGAGTACGCCCGCACCAATCGCATACAAAGTCGTATCCATAGGATGTAATACATCAATTATTTTCCCTTAATTAACAGGAAAGACGATGGTATACTATGAGAAATTGAATGATTCGTCAACGAAAAAACTAATTTTTTTGCTGTATTTATGGAAAAACCAACATTTTCTTTTGAAAAAGAACATATAAAAAAAGGGTATAAATCTATTATTGGTGTTGACGAAGCTGGGTGTGGTGCGCTTGCAGGTCCTGTTGTTGCTGGCGCTGTTTTACTTCCATTGGAAGAAGATCTTTTTTCTGAATTAAATGATAGCAAGAAGCTTTCTAAGAAAAAACGCGAGGAACTTTATGAGCTTATTAAAAATGAAGCAATAGCATGGGGTGTTGGGCAAGCAACGGTTGAAGAGATTGAAAAGATTAATATCAGACAAGCAACGTATTTAGCAATGCGTCGAGCAATAGCAAAAATTTCGAAAGCAGATTTTGTGCTTGTAGATGCATGGAAAATTCCAAATCTCTCATTGCCTCAAAAGAATATTATTAAAGGAGATACAAAGGTTGTGTCGATTGCGGCTGCGTCAATTATGGCAAAGGTCACACGAGATTGGATTATGGAAGAGTATGATAGCCGGTACCCACATTATCAATTTGCAAAACATAAAGGGTATGGAACAAAGGTACACAGAGAGGCAATATCTACGCATGGAGCATGCTCAATTCATCGAAAAACGTATAAAACATTCACTATCTCTACTGCCCCTTGATTGGTTGACGAAACCTTGATGTAATGGTAGAGTATTGCGGTATTTTTCTAAGCTTTTCTGTCGAAAATTGCCCTAAATACATGATTCATAAAACTCAACCTTCAGTGATCTTATTGGGGAATTGTCTTATCTATTGTTGCTAGAAGATTAGTGTTGGAAGGGTTATAGAGGTTCTTATCCTGTTATCCCTTAAACAATTTTTCATACGAGTCGCGTTATTGTTTTTGAAAGGACTCATTTTAGTGAAGCGCTATAGTGGACCAGTTTTCCGTTTTCTTTTTTCACCGGTCCTTACAGTATGGCGTTTTTTTGTTCGAGTTTTTGGGGTTCCGCTTTATCGTTTTATTTTCTTTGTGCGCGGGCAGTTTTCTCGGTTTCTTCTCCCTGCAAAAAATAAGACCTTGTATTTTATTTCAAATAAGTATGCTGTGCATATTGTTATTATTGTTATAGCAGTAGGTGCAAGTGTGTTGAATCTTGGTGCAACTGAAGTGCGCGCAGAAACGTTTGGGCAAAATAGTACGCTTTACAAAATGGTTGCACAAAATGAATTTCAAATTGTAGAAGTTGTTGAGGCACAACCAAACCGAATTGTGCAAGCAAATTCCTATATGTGGGATACAGTTATTGATGCAAATGCACATATTGATTTTAATTATATTGGTCAAGAATGGGTTACGCCTGTTGTGGGGGGAGATGCGCTTTCTGCGCCAATGATGCAAGAAGGAAGCGAGGAAATTACACCAGAGCAAGCTCCGGCAACAAAGCGAGAGGAAACAGAGATTTATCTTGTGCAAGAAGGGGATGTGTTGGGGGCAATTGCTGAGCGTTATGATTTAAGTTTGAGCACAATTTTGTGGGCCAATGATTTAACATTTAGAAGTGTTATTCAGCTTGGTCAGGAATTGAAAATTCCACCAATAGATGGCGTAACGTACACAGTACGAAGTGGAGACAATCTTTCTAGTATTGCACGTAGTTATTCTGTAGATGTTGATACGATCCTTGCGCATAATGATTTGAGTGCTTCACAGGTGTTAAGTATAGGACAGAACTTAATTCTTCCTGGAGGAGAACCACCTTCTTCTTCTGGGTCTTACACAGCGCCTGTTTCAAGTCTCTTTTCATCTCCCCCTTCCTCGGAGGCGAGTTCTCGTGGAAGTGCTTATGGAAGTGGAACGTGGGTTTGGCCTCATGATTGGCGTGTGATTACACAATATTATGGATGGGGACACACAGGGCTTGATGTAGATGGAGATTATTCAACAAGCTCACTTGCATCAGCTGACGGAACCGTTATTTTTAGCGGGTGGCGAAATGGATATGGTGTGACAGTTGAAATTGATCACGGAAATGGTTGGATGACACGTTATGCACACCATGCAAAAAATTACGTCAATGTGGGAGAGGTTGTGTATGCTGGTCAACCGATTGGACAAACAGGAACAACGGGTCGATCAACTGGAACCCATTTGCATTTTGAAATTATAAAGAATGGCCGGTTCCTTAACCCGCTCGATTACATTCGTTAAAAAAATCCCCGACTCGGGGGTTTTTTGATACAATACCTTTTGTATGCATAAAAGCTGTAAAAATTGTAAAGACAAAGTTGATCTTTGGAATAAGGAATGTGCCGGATGTGGATACAAGCTTGTACTTGAGCCAGAGGAGGAGATTAAAAAGCGTTATTTAAAAACTCCCTCACTGGGCGCATTACTTTTTACACAAGGGTGGACATTTGGAGCGCGTCTCTATTTTTGGTTTATTCTTTCGTTAATTCCGGCAATTGGGATTGCAGCTCTTGTTCTTTGTGTAATGTTTGGGCGTCGATGGAGCTGGAAGCACGGAGGGTGGTCAAGTTGGGAGGCATTTCAAGAGCGAATGAGGTTAATGGATTTTCTTGGGGTGATGTGGATTACCTTTTTGGGGATTTTTTATATAATTGCACGATTTATCTAAACAAAAAACGGCCATAGGGCCGTTTTTTTATTTCTTTTTGTTTATGATTTCCAATACATCTTCAGCTGTTGTTTTTCCTATCTCATCTTCATAAAAAACAAGCTGATCAAACTGATAAAGAATAAGTAAAACCAATACAACAATTGTTGAAAAAAGAGTCTTTAAAATTGTTGTAAAGATGATCAGGTGATAATTTACTGAGGCAATCAATACAATAATTATTAAAGCTAAACTGATAATAAGAGCCCATTGAACTTTCGGAATACGTTCTTTTCCAAGGACGATAATTTTTTTTCTTATAACTTGCATTTCATTCAATGAAGCAGCAATCCTTCGAATGCCAGTAATTGAGACTTGATCAAGATTGTGTTTGTGCATGGATGAAGGAACGCTCATTAAGTCTGTCATGAAAGATGTTTTTTTCAGAAAGCTATATTCCCAATGTGTATCATTTCCCATTTTTCGATATTCTTTTTTAATAATTCCTTTAATTTCATCATTTTTCTTTTTTGGAAGCATGTCAGCAACTCGATAAATTGAGGATACTTCTCCATCAAAATCTGAGATAGCATCACGCATTGCATTATAGCGCTTACCCTGACGTGAAATAAAAAAACCTGTAAAGATTGCAAACAGGAAGGTGCTTACAGAAAGAAAGGTCGAGAAGAAGTTGCCTTTTAAGTCTGGAAACTTAAGATAAAAAACAAAAAAACAAACAAAGACAAGGACAAGAATAAATGGTAGTTGTTTGCGCATAGTTCCTCCTTAATTATTTCTATTATAGCGTACAAAATCTTTTTTAGAAATCTTGTAGGCGATATTGTAGTGCTTCTGCAATGTGGTCAACAGAAATAGATTCTTTTTTATCAAGATCAGCAATTGTACGCGCTACTTTACAAACGCGCGTATAGCCTCTTGCAGAAAGATGATTTGATTTTAATGCTTGTTGTAATAAATTTTTTGTTTCTTGATCAAGTTCGCACCAGCTGGCTAATTTTGAAACAGGAATATCATTGTTTGTCAGAAGTGTTGTATTACAAAAACGTTTTTTTTGTTTCTTTCTAGCTTCTACAATACGTGATCTCACAAGGTGTGAGGCTTCTGCATTTTCGGTTGCAAGTAATTTTTTATAATCAAGATTTGGAACCTCAATAACTAAATCAAAACGATCTAACAATGGACCAGAGATCTTTTTTTGATAACGATGTACTGCAGATGGTGTGCAAATGCATGGGCGTTTTGGATCTGTGATAAATCCGCATGGGCAGGGGTTCATGGCAGCAATGAGTAAAAAAGATGCAGGAAATTTTACAGTGTTTGCAGCACGAGAGATAACAACAAAACCATCCTCAAGGGGTTGTCGTAAATGTTCTAAAACATGTCGTGAGAATTCTGGAAGTTCATCTAAAAAAAGAACTCCACGATGTGCAAGGCTTACTTCTCCTGGTTTAGGCCATGTTCCTCCACCAACTAATGAAACGGCCGAGCTTGAGTGGTGTGGGTTACGAAATGGACGTTTGGAAATGAGTCCTTGTTTAGAGATTAGTGTTCCAGCAACTGAATTGATCTGTGTAACTTCAAGTGATTCTTCGTAGGAAAGAGAAGGAAGAATTGAAGAGAGTGCACGAGCAAGAAGTGTTTTTCCTGTTCCTGGTGGACCCTTAAGAAGGATATTGTGCGCACCCGCTGCTGCGATCTCTAGACCACGCTTCGCATGTTCTTGCCCTTTGATGTACATGAGATCAAAAGCATGTTGCTCGCTGTTACCTTCAAAAATTTTCGTCCTAATTGGTTTTAGTGAAATATCTCCTTTTAAGTGTGAAACAAGCTCATGAAGACTTGAGAAGGCATAAACATTTATATTTGGTACATAGATAACTTCTTGCGAATTTTCTATTGGCAAAAAAATATTTTTCTTTTTTTCATTTTTCATCATGAGTGCTGTTGAAAGACATCCGTGCACGGGACGTGCGCGTCCATCTAAAGCAAGCTCTCCTAAAAAAACGGCTTCTTTGATTGATTGAGGAGGTATCTCACCCTGCGTGAGAAGAATAGAAAGTGCAATCGCAACATCGTGCACCATTCCTTGTTTTTTTAGGTTTGCCGGAGCGAGGTTAACGGTGATATGTGTGCGCGGAAAAGGAAGTTGGCTGTTTTTGATTGCAGATCGAATGCGTTCTTTTGACTCTCTTACAACTGCGTCAGGAAGACCAACAATAGAAAATGCCGGTAGTCCAAATGAAATATCAGTTTCTATATAGACAGGTTTTGCCTGTATGCCAATAATAGTGGACGAAGTAATGGAAAACATAAAAATCCCCTCGTTTAGTACGGGGGGATTTATTAACTTATGTTTATATTATGGGATTTTCTTTGTTTTGTCAATTTGTTCTTTCTTTTTTTGACGTCGACTTGCAAAAAGCAAAAGGATAACACCGGCAATGATAATACAGTCCGAAATATTTATGGCTGAACGTCCAAATAGAATTAAATAATCTACTGTGAATCCATAAATAATACGATCGTAAAGATTTCCAATCGCTCCCAGGACGATGAGAAAAGATGAAAAAGTAATATCTGGATGAAGATTTCGATTTTTCCACCCTGAATGAATGAGAGCGATTCCTATCAAAATAGAAACAGCGATGATGATAGGCATTTTAAAAGGAATATTGAACGCAATTCCAAAATTTTGATGAATTGCAAGCTCGAGAATACCAGGATTCAAAAGATCTCCCTCTGAAGGGAGTCTTTCAAGTGCTAGATATTTAATCCACTCATCTACTAAAACAAGTAGTGCGGTTGGGATCCAAAGAAAATATATCCAGCGTTTTAAACTTCTTGTGTGAGTGTTTTTTTGCATTGGATACAAGAGCTAGAGGTTGGGCGTGCTCGCAAGCGTCGTTCGTCAATATCCTGCTTACAATACTTACATTGCCCATAAACATCTTCTTTCATTAGATTTAGCGCTGATTCAACATCGCGCAATTCTTTTTCAAGCTCGCTTTCAAGGGAAAGATTATCAGAATACTGTGCTACCTCGGATGCATTTTCATCTTCTTTATCGCCTAGGTTTGGGAAATCTGTTTCAAAATCAGAATCAGCTGTTTTGGGATTTCTGTGAGCAAACCCTTTTAATTCTTTCTCAAGACGCTCTTTTTCGTCTTGAAGTATTTGTTTGAGTTCCTCGTGTGTTGTTTTGTTCATAAATTTCATTTTGTACGTAAATCATATCATCAAATAAGCAAAAAGAAAAAGGGCCTCGCCCCGTTCATTGAGTATTTGGGGTGGCCCTTAAGGAGCCAAGAATCGACAGCCGTGTTAGGCGTCGGGTTTTGAAGCAAAGGTGTTTTGCTGCAAGACTCGACGCCCTTATGGCATGAATCGTCATGGCTAAGGATATACTACGCTCTACCATTCATTGGTTTTGCCTTCGGGCAGCTTTGAGGAGGGCTGCATAAATGTAGGCGAACCTAGAATTTTTGACTTTGTTTTTGTTTCTCATTTCAGAACAGTAAAGAGTCAGGGTGTTTTCCGAAACTGCACAAGTGGGGTTGCGCTAGGGATGTTTCGGAAAATCTCCCAGGTATATATTTCAAAGAACAACGTAACTATATAGTACCATCAAAAAGTCGAAATGTCAATCTATGAATTTGTGCTTTGTTTAGCGGATTATGATTGAGCAAAATAATTAATGTGTTCAAGTTTGAAAAAAGTGCACAATAGTTATCCACAAAAAGAGGTGTTTAATCACAGCTTATCCACAGATGGGCTATTGAAGCCGCATTGTTGTTGAATACCTATTTTCCTCAATTAATATTTCTTTGAATTGCTGCAAAAAATAAGAAGCAAAACTTTCTTTTCTATAATGATTCCCCTGATTGTAAATTGATGAGAATGTTTCTAGGTTCAAATAAAGCGAATTTGGAAGCTCTCTCATTTCTGTTTCTTCACCAATATCGTTTAAATGATAATCAAGGAGATCTTTATCATTTGTTAAGAAACTGCCTTGCTCTGTGCTGGCATAATAGATATCAGAATCAGCTTCAAGAGGAATGTGATTAATCAAATTTCCGCTAATAGGAACTTCTTCAATAATGATAGAGGATGGGTCAGCAATTACCTCGCTTGCAAGAGTTCCGTCAGGAAGCTCCCAATAAGAGAGTTTTGGTGATTGAAGTGCAACTGAAAGTGTTAATAGTTTTTCAAGTTGTTGTTCGTTTGTCTGTGATTCAGATGTATATAAATAGGATAAGTTTTCATCATACTTAAGCATGACAGTTCCATTTTTTGAAAAAGAAGCAAGAAAATCATCAAAAAGACCAACCTCGTAGGCAGAAAAGATGTTTTGGACACTTGATGTCAAAGATATGTCAGTATTGTTTGTCAAGAAGGGTGTTGACAAAACAGCAAATAAGGAAGCAGGTGCAAGATCGAGATTATGAGATGAAAGATTAAGTTTTGGTAAATAAACGGTAATACCCTCTTGATCGGCTTTTATTGGTCCCGAAATTGAACTTATTTCACTGGTAAGCATATGAAGCTCTCCAATTTTGTATTGTGAAAATGAGGGGAGTGTATAATTATGATCGGTGTTTTCAACCCATCCCCCAACTGAGGTGAGTGTTTTTGAAAGAAGAAAGATATTTGGTGTCACTTCTTGGTAAGAAATACCGTAAGAATCAAGCAATTTTTGAGGAATAAGCCTTTCGGAACTTCGGACAGCAAGTGAAAATTCACCACTTTCTGTGCTAAACAAAGCAAATTCTCCTTGGACAAAAGATGATATCTCATCAATAGAAAGTGTGCGTCCAGAAATAAGAGGAGTTTGCTTTAATGTCGTTCTAATTTTCTCCCAATTTTGTTTTGTGGGAGTAAAATGAAGAGCAAGAACAGTATCGTCTGGAGCAGCAGCAAAGACAGTATTTCTTTGAAACCAGGCATTTGTTGAAATAATCGTGATTAAAAAGAAAACAATTAAAAAACTAGCCATTGATAGCCAAACAACCCGCCGAGGTGATCGGCGGGTTGTTCTTGTGTGTCTATGTAAAGGGATATTCAGTCGTTGCATAACAGTTTCGTGAATTCCCTTGTAGTTTAACTATCTTGTCTAGTTTGTCTAGTTCTAGGCGCTGGGCGTCGTGGGCCTCGGCTAAATCCACCGCTTGGACGACGATCATCACGTCTTGGAGGGCGAGAAGACTGTGGTGGGCGCTCAGGGTAAACATTTCCTTCCGCATCTTTCATTGAAAGACTTGTTTTTCCATTTTCAAGCTCCATTATCTTTACAAACACCTCTTGCCCAAGTTTTACGATGTCTGTCACCTTCTCAACACGCCAAGGTGCAAGATTGCTTACATGAACGAGACCGTCTTTCTTTGGCAAGAACTCGACAATGGCACCAAAGTCCATAAGTCGCACAACTTTTCCTTTATAGACCTCTCCTACCTGCACTTCTTTTGTGCAAGCCTCTACCATTTCAAGCGCCTTCTTTGCAGCTTCTGGGTCTGGTGAAGTGATCATTACTAATCCATCTTCTTCAATATCGATTGTTGTAACACCTGTTGCTTCAATGATGCCGTTGATCATTTTTCCTCCAGGACCAATAAGATCTCCAATTTTTTCTGGGTTGATTTGAATGGTGATAATGCGAGGGGCATACTTTGAGAGATCTGCACGCGGCTCTGGGATCACAGCAAGCATGCTTTCAAGCATTTCAAGGCGTGCATCACGCGCTTGAAGGAAGCAGGCTTCTACAATTTCTTTAGAAAGACCATTTGTCTTTGTATCCATTTGAATTGCAGTGATTCCGTCCTTTGATCCAGCGATCTTAAAGTCCATTCCACCCTTTCCATCTTCAAGGTCTTGCAGGTCAGTCAATACTTTCCATCGACCCTGATCGTCAGATGCAAGACCCATAGCAACGCCAGCAACAGCAGCCTTAATAGGTACTCCAGCATCCATTAATGACAAAGTAGAACCACAAGTTGAAGCCATTGAGCTAGATCCATTTGAACCGTAAACTTCTGAGTTTACTTGAATGGTGTAAGGAAAGTCTTCTTTTGATGGAAGCATTGGGATTAATGCTTTTTCTGCCAATGCACCGTGTCCGATATCGCGACGACTTGCACCACGAAGTGGCTTTGCTTCACCAACAGAGAATGGAGGGAAGTTGTAGTGGTGGAAGTAGCGTATTTTTTCATCAACTTCCATGGTATCAACAATCATTTCATCTCCTGGAGAACCAAGAGTGACAAAGGAACATACCTGTGTTTCACCTCGGCTAAAGAGTGCTGATCCGTGAGCACGTTCGACGATCTTTGGTTCAGAGATAAGCTCGCGTGTTTCTGTGAGTGCACGTCCGTCAATGCGCTTATCATTTTCAATAATATTTCGAACAACTTCTGCTTCTAGGATTTCAACAACATTTGAGGTTCCGTATCCTACATGGTCTGGATCCACACTTTTTTTAAGTAAGAAGGCTTCTGTGAGTTTTTTAAGCTCTTTCTTTTGTTGTACACGCTCTCCTTTTGTGGCTTGTGGTGTTGCAAAAAAGAGTTTTTCAATTTGTTCGAGAACAAATGGTCGTGCAATTACTCGTACTTCTTCAATCTTTGCAGCCTTTTCTTTTGCTTCATCAGTTTGAGGGGACATGTTGCGTTTTTCTTTTCCAACCGCTTTTTGCACCTCTTCAATAAGCTTAATTGGTGCATCCATGTTCTCCATTCCGTGCCAGTATCCTCCAAGCACAGTTTCTTCTGTGACTTCGTTGGCACTTGCTTCAACCATAATGATACTTTCAGTTGTTCCAGCAAACCCAAGCTCAAGATCAGATTCTTCACGCTCTTCGTAGGTTGGATTCAGAATGAAGTTTCCATCAATCTGACCAACACGTACTCCTGCAATAGGACCATTCCACGGAATATCACTTATTTGAAGTGCACAACTTGCAGCAACAAGCCCAACAATGTCAGGATCATTAATTCCATCAAATGAAAGGCAGGAAACAATGACCTGAATATCATTTCGGATAGAATCGTCGAAAAGCGGACGGATCGCACGATCAATCATGCGTGAGGTCAAAACCGCATTGTCACTTGGGCGACCTGAACGCTTCATAAAGCGGCTTCCTTTAATACGACCTGCAGCAAAGAACTTTTCTTCAAATTCAGTCATGAGTGGGAAAAAGTGAAGTCCCTCGCGCACACTATCACTCATTACAGCAGTTGCGAGTACGGTTGTTTCTCCATAAGTAACGAGACAGGCACCGTTAGCCTGTTTTGCGAGCTTTCCGACCTCAATAGAAAGAGTTCGGCCAGCCCACTCTGTTTGGAATTTTTGTGTCTTAGACATAAAAATGTATTACGTCCTTCCAAGATGGAAGAGATCGAGAGAACTCGATGTCTTTGAATCTTGGTTGGACATGATTTAACAAGGGAAGACCAGGAGTGTTCCTGATCTTTGGCTTGTAAAACCATTAGTTGGGTTTAACTTGAGGTCTTCTTCTTTTCTTTGTCACACGCTTTTTGCGAGAGATTGCAGAAGAGATGAGATAGCGACGCTTATTAGAGGAAAGGTCGATGTGGTCATCAACAATCTCTTGAAGTTGTGTGTTTGTTGTTTCTTTGAAACTCATCACCTCAACACGTCGTCCTCTGTTTTGAACGTATTCAACAAGTGGAACAAAGTCTCCATCACCACTAAGGATGATGATAACGTCGAGCATATCGATCATGCGCACAACATCAATTGCAAGCCCTACATCCCAGTCAGCTTTTTTGGCCCCTGAGGCATATTCGATAAGTTCTTTGCTCTGTAACTCGATTCCAAGTTTTTGTAACGATTCGAAAAAAGGTTGTTCCTCCTCTGTTTTTGTAGAAATGACATAAGCGATCGCGCGGATAAGCTTACGTCCTGCAACGCCGTCTTCTAAAATGTTTTTGAAGTTCACGCGTTTGCGAAAAAGTTGCCGTGCGGTGTGATACATGTTTTGTGTATCAATAAAAATGCCCACACGTTGGTCTGGTTGTTTTAACATATGTTTGTAAAGGGCAGAGAGGTTAGTCCCCTCTTAAAAAACGACAATACCCGCCGGTTTCCCGGCGGGTTCATCAATTATTTGAGTCCAAGTTCTTCCTTGAGTTTTGCGTAAGCTTTTTCATCTTCACGCTCAAGGTATTTGAGAAGGCGTCGGCGTTCGTTTACTTTCTTGATCAAACCGCGTCGGCTTGAGTGGTCTTTTTTGTGAGTCTTAAGGTGCTTTGTAAGCTCCTTAATCTCAGCAGTTAAGATCGCGATCTGCACTTGTGGTGATCCTGTGTCAGAATCATGTGTGCGGAACTTCTCAATAATTTTCTGTTTCTTCTTTGCATCGAGCATAATTGTGCTTGATTTCGTGCGTGTTACCAAGTTGAGGTGCTCAGCCCTTAACCGAGTAAACGCTATAAGTTAACGCGCTAAAGATAGCAATTTAATACTCAATTGTCAAGAAAAAGACCCCCGAGGTCCAGGTGGACAACGGGGGTTTTGTGCTAGGCGCCTTGGCGCTGCTTTCGCGCACCTGCCTGCTTCTTGCGATCAGGCGAGGTGGGGAGAGATGTTCTTGAGGGAGCAGTGACTCGTTCTACTTGCGCAGAAAGTTCATCAACTTCACGAAGGGCCTGCTGAAGGAGTTCGTCTTCCTCGGGTTCAGGAGTTTCTTCCAGAGAGATGCCGTGCTCTTTGCAGAACTCAGCAATCATACCAAGGATGATCTCCTCACCATTGATGTCTGGGCGATACTTGGCGACCTCGTGCTCGATTCCATCAAGGAAGACCTCGACTTCACGGATGAGCGCACCCAAAGCACGTCGACGACCCTTGAAGAAGTCGCAAAGCTCCGTGGCCTTGAGAAAAGCGCGATGCTCAGGGGTGCCTGGTTCCGCACCCTTGTGGCGCTTGGCGTCGCGCGCAGCCTTGGTAAGGTCTTCGCCTCGGCGGGCACGTCCTGTAAGCAGCACATCGATGTGCTGATAGAGGGCGGTGAGCTGATGCTCGGCCGCGTACCAGTCATCCGGCAAGGCTTCCATGTTTTCTTCGTGGTAGCCGCTTGCACGCACACGCACATTACTTGCCTTCATGTTGCGTCGCAGTTTTCCGCTTTGGCGGAGCGCTGCTCTTCGCTCACGATTGCGCTTGATGCGTGCTTGAGTGCTGTCAATAACCTCACGTGTTTTTTGTTCAGCACGGTTGAGTGTGTGGATGACAGCATTTATGAATTCAACAAGTCCCCAAATAGTAAAACCGGCAACTGCAGTTACGCCTGTGCATCCAAGCATTGCAAGAATGACATACCAGGTATCTTGTGGCGCGTCAGCAAGGCCTATTGGAAGACTGAATAGAATTCCTAGTACTGCCATGCCTGTCCAGGCACCTGCAATGATGTTATCACCATTATAGTCTTGAAAGATTGTGACCCAACCATCTTTCATATCTGATCGCCACATTGCGATAATTCCAAAGATGTTGAGAAAGATTCCAAGACCAATCCAGAAATGCATCCATTCCATGATTTACTCCTATGAAAATAGTTGAAAGATCGTGTCGAAAATGACTAGGAAAGATAGCAGTAAATGGGTGTTTTGTCAATGAATATATTAAAACAAAAAGACCCGCCGTGCATCAGTTGGATAAACCAACATCAGCACTGGCGGGCCAGTAAGCTAGTCGAGGAGCTCGAGATGCTCGAGAGCCTGATGGATTGCACCACCAAGCCAGGACTCATCGAAGATGATTCCATGCGTGCTATCACGCAAGGTGATCACGTGGTCGATGTCGCCACCACGGTGACGGTCGGCTACCACGTCCCGGAAGAACAAGTCTTGCTCAGGCACAACGGCAACACGCTTGTGTGGGGTTGCTGGGCAGGTCTTGCGAAAGCCTGGGGTTCCAAGTTGCAAGCAAGGCCAGAGTGCCTGTGGATGTGCGTCAGCGATGATTTGCTCGAACACCGGATCGATGTCGAGCATATCGTCTGTGAACTCAGGGAAGAACCGAGAGCCACGATAGAAGACATCATAGGCATGACGCTTGGTGCTGAGCGCCACCTCAAAGGGCGGCGCAAACCCACCAGCAAACGGGCCAAGTACGCGCGTCATTGCGCGCGAGAAGCCCGCAACACTCATCCCCCACCGCGACGGGCAGGCGATTTGGATTGTGCCGTCCACGAGTCCGGGGATCTCAGCGAGCGCCATACGCTCGGGCTGCGAACCGGTCGAGAATGGAAGACTGACCACAGTGGCATCGTGCGGGATTGCCGCGAGTTGGACCATGATGCCGTCACGAATATCTTCGAAGGACTTGCCCATGAAAACAATCGGGACAGGTGTGAAACCATGCGACTCCATGATGGCCATAGGCACACGGTGCCAACAGCGCACATCTTCTTTACTCAGGTTGCCCCATGCTCCGGGGATGTGAAGGGAATACTTCTGCTTCTGCTGCTGCATGTTCTGCTCCTGCGTGGGTGAAAGAACGTGTCATAAGTGACTACACAGAATAGCAGAAAACACCCCTTTTGTCAATGGTTTTAGGCTGTAGTCATTGACAAAACCTCGTATTCCTGTTAAGTTTTTTCGTCTTTACAACAAGGAGACACAATGTCCTTTACTGTCGTTCCATATTTTCGTCTCGAAATCGCCGCACGTGTCATCACTGAGTTTGCACGCGAGCATGGTGTGAATACTTATGGTGGGTTGGATGCTGAATACCTGGCTCATACATTTAGGAGTCGAGGTGATTGTGAGTGGGCGCCTCGCCAACTCATCCATAAGATTTGGATTCGTGACCGGCTGAAGACTGGTGGCAAGCGTCCGCTTTGCAATGTTGAAATCTTTGACGGTGACTACAAGGGTAGCCCAGAGTTTTCTGCTGAGCTGAGTCGTCGTGTGCTCGAAGCCACGGGTGGCAAGTGGGAAGAATCTGTGAAGAGGCATGAGGTTTCTGATGCATCTCTACAGTCTGCTTGTGACGCCATCAACCAATATTTGGAAGAGCATGGTGTGGGAGAAGAGTTGTTCCTGAACCCTGCTGCTGTGCGCACTGCTTGGGAGGAAAGCAAGTATGGCCAAAGCAGCATGTGGGAGATTGGCTCTGGTGAAATCAAGAGCATCTCACTTCTCAACACAAGGTTCATTCATGGGGGCGAGGTCGTTGTTGTCTATCCCACAGCTGGATTCAATGATGAAACACGCTGGATGAGCACCGATCTTCGCCGTCGTTTCTTCAAAGCGACCGATGACAAGTGGGATGAGCCCATTTTCGAAGACGAATCTCTCAACTCCCCTTCCTGATTACAGGAGGGGATTTTTTTATCTTGATTTTGATAAGTAGATGTGATGAGCTGGCATCAGTTCTTTCACAGGAGTTGTCATGAAAGTCGAAATTACCGATTCAATGAAACGTCACCCGCTCTATAAAAGCTATCGCCGGTATTTGATTGTGAAGGTGATTGGCTATTGTGTGGTCGGACCCATTATTCTTGCATTGTATGGAGTATTGGGAGTGATGGGGGTTCTTGCGATCAAGGGCGGTATTGTCATTGTGGGGATTTTGAGTTTTCTTGTCTTGCCGACGTTGCCTATTATTCTTTCTGTGTTTTGCAATGATTTCAAAGAATTGCGCTGGCGATTCAAATGCGCAGTCAAGTTTGCGCGTTCGCATCCGAGCGTGCGAGTTTCATCGATCTTTGACAAAGAGATTCACATTCCCCCTCTGTTTGACTAGAGGGGTTTTTTCTTTGACAACTTTTCAGACTTTCGGCAAGGTTGCTGCGTGGTGGTGGCATGTGGTCATTATTACACTGTTCATTCCAATCATCTTGGATAACTGCTCTACTCTGCTTTGGGAATCGCCTGGGGTGGAATGTGTAACAGTTGTTTGGGGCTGGAGAAGACATGCTCGGAAAGAAAGACAAAAAACCCGCATTTGCAGGTTCTGCGCTCGAGATCATGAGACTGCTCGGATCAGGAAAGGTTACTGCTGAACAGGCGGATCAAATCGTCACCTTGCTCCGTGGTAAGCCTACCAATCTGCTCCCTTACGAGGTTGAGCGGATTCAAACACCTCTTGCAGAAGTGCAAGACTGGCGCATTGGCTCAAGTGGCGACCTGTTGCTCATGGGGCCAGGAGGGTCAGATTCTTTGCACCATACGGTGGTATATAGAAAGTCGGATAGTCAGGCATTTTATGCATATGCAACCGGCGCGCTCATGTTCATGGATTTGCGTGAGGAAGTGAGTGGACCAGTGCTGGCGGTCAAGAAGAAACAGATTGGTCACCACGAACTCCGATATGGTAGCTGGGGGATTCTCAGTTATTCTGAGATTGAACTCAATGAAATGCATCAGCCTGTGTTTTGGAAACACGGCGGTCAGTCATTCTGTGTTGTCTGCTATCGCGAAAAGGGAAAAGAGGGTTTTTTTGTAGATCTTCTTACTCCCGGGATCGGTACGCGGCGTTGGTGCAATGCAACAGTTGTGTGGCGCGCGCATATTCCCAAGCACGAAGGGGTGATTATTTATCCGTTCAAGAAGACGGCTATCTTGATGGTAAAAAAAGATGGAAAGTGGTGTCTTCAAAAAGATGGAAAGCCTTATATGACGCCGGCCAGCTTGGATCCAAACTTCTTTCACTACGATGATCAAGGAAACACCTATTTCCACATCGACTCCCACGTGCTCAAGTTTGATGGGTTCCCAAAGGATATGGATCACTTCGAGGTTATGGGCGGTGGCGTGTGTCAAAGTCATCGAGTGTTTCGTTCAGGAGAGCATGTATTTGTTTTTTCTCACGGGAAAGGCAATAACAGGCTTGGTCTTTGTAGACTTGATGGGTCTTGGTGTGCTTCTGATGATTCCCCTTTTGTGGGGAACACAGGGGTATTTGTTCATGAGGTGATTCAGTGCACTGATGGAAATGTCTTTGTGCTTACAAGTTATGCACAAAGCCGAGGGACAAGCCTTCACGACCTTGTTCTTCTCTGCGGAGAGACGGGACGATTGTTGCATGTGTTTCACATTGATACAGCAATAGGCTGCTTTGGTCCGCTTCTGGGTGAGACGCTCGCTTATGTGTCACGTTCTGGGGTAAGGCGTCTTTGGAATGATGATCAGGCGCGTTTTGCAGATCACCCCGTGTTTTCTTCAGCGCCTTGCCTCATTGGTGGGCTTGTAGAGCAGCGCGATGGATCGTTTATGGCTCTACATCACATTGGCGGTGGACAGATCAGCATCTTCCGCTGGCCAGCCGAGCTCTTCAAGATGAAAACATAAAGGACGCAGCTTAGCTGCGTCCCACTTACCGCTGTCGATTGACAGCGGTTTTTGTTAGGCGGCTTTTTGTTTGATGTTTGGCCAGTTATCGATTAGCTCAATGCCAGTTTGGTATCCCTCTTGCTGCCATTTTTCCACATGCTCTCCAACTTGAATTAAGACATGTCGCATACGGTGAAAAAAGTCATCATCAAACAATATTCCTTCTTTGTCATAGCGCTCGCGTATTCGATCAAGGAGATCAAAGGCTTTTTGGCGGATTGGTGTTTCTCGTTCTTCATCACTCATCCAGTTTTCGCGCGTCATGAAGGTTTGATTGTAGAGATGGTCTAGTTTTCTGAGTAGTCGGTAGCGATAAAGCTGGCGGTCAATGTTTTTTTCGATTTCTTCTGGGCTTGTTGCTCCGGAATTTTTTTCAATGCGTTTTTGGAGGAGCACTTGTTTTAGTCTATCTGTGTCAAAGATGCGAGCCTCGATAATAACACCGTTTACTCCACGCTCATCAGAGGGGCCGGTTGGGATAAAGTTTGCAGCTGTATGGCAGGGAATAATACCTCCTGAGATAAGTTCTGCCATGCGTGTATTTGGAAACTTTTCATTCACTTTCGCAACAAAGCGCTCAACACTTCCCTCTACCTGAGGGTCTGGCATGCCACCACCGTGTCCTACAGCGTTAATGTCTCTTCCAAATAGTTCGCTCATATTGTGGTCAAACATCCAGGCAGCATGGAGGTCTTGCCCTTTTCTGTTTTTAACAATGTCTTTTTCATCAACAATTTCTTGCCCTGCAATATCATCGTAAATTGCAGTGTTGATAAGTTCATCACGTTGTTGCATTAATTCTTCGTGAGCCTCAACTGCTTCCGAAATAGTGGTTGGTCTACCTGGTTGAAACGCAAATGTTTTCCCATCTTTTGAAATGCGAGGGTCGTAAGCTCCCACCATATGTACAACCATATCTGGGAATGCTTCACTCATGAGCTTGTGTTCGTGATATTGAAGCTTTGCCCAAAACGGAGAGTGTGGGCTTTTCTCAGATTCAACACTATAGTAAAGGTGTTCGTCACCGTGACCCACTGGATGTTTGCCGCGCCAGAGTTTTGCAAAGAAGTCTTTATTGTCGAGTGTGATCTTGTGTGCAATCCCCTCCTCGCCCACACGGACCTCAGGAGATTCTTGAATTGCACGCTCAATTGTTCGTCTGCTTTTCATATGTAAACAGTGTAACAGATTTTGTATTGGAGCGAAGGGTCTCATCCCCACGTCAAAAGCTCTATTTTTTGATAAAATACTTACACTATGAAACATCACCACCACATGACGCATAAGTTCCGGTTGGACCGGTTTTCTTTCCATCACCTTCATTTATTCCATAAGCGTGATGGGCTTGCGGCGCTTACAACAAATCGCATGATTGCAACTGCTGCATGGAGTGTGATTGGAGTCTTTTTCCCTATCTTCCTTTTTGAATACTTTGGAAGTTTAACACTTGTGCTTGTTTGGTATCTTATTAGTTATGGCTTACGTATTCCTTTGCAACCCATTGTTGCAAAAGTGTTCGCTCGAATAGGATTGTTACCAAGTATGTTCATAGGGCAGATTGGTATTTGTTTTTTCTTTATTGCTCTTTATTTATTGGAAGTGCAAGCGCCTATTAGTGAGATGTTTTTATTAGGGCTTTCCATTTTTGGGTTATTAGTTGTTGCAACATTTTATTGGTCACCGTTCCACATTGACATGGCAACCCTTTCAACAAAAGGAAAGGTTGGGCGTCAGGTCAGTATGCGATATTCCATTCAACGTTTGATTGGAGTTCTTATGCCGATCGGATCTGGTGCGATTATTTTGTATTATGGATATCATATTAACTTCATTCTTTCCCTCTTCTTGTTGATTGCTTCCATGGTTCCTCTCTTTTTCTTGCGCAACAAGTATGTGCGGTATGAGTTTGGGTTTTTTGAGACGTTTCAAAAAATGTTTTCAAAAAAGTTTCGTGAGATGAGTGTTTCAATGGTGGCTTATGGGGCAGAGAATGTTGTAGGTGTTATTATTTGGCCATTGTTTCTCTATATGATTTTTGAAGGAGATTATTTGAATATTGGTGCATTTACAGCAGTGGTTGTGGTGATAAGTGTGCTTTTAGAAATTTTTGTTGGGCGTGAGACGGATAAATGGTCTGCAAAAAAGATGATGAAGATTGGAACAGGTGTCTATGCGCTTGGTTGGCTTGGAAAGGCAATTGTCGATACTGTTATTGGAGTATTTGCCGCCTCAACGTTTCATAGCATTGGATCAATTTTACTTCGTACACCAGTGGATGCGCTGATGTATGAACAAGCAGCTGATGCGGGGCATTATATAGATGAGTACACAACGATTCGAGAGATCGCACTTAACATAGGGCGTGCAAGCATGATTGTAATATTGATTGGGCTTACCTATTGGTTTCCATTAAGCAGTTCATTCCTTGTTGCAGCAGTGGTAGGAGTGGGTGTATTGCGCCTTGCAAGACAGGCAATGATTCGGGATTAGAAAAAACAAAACAACCGCAGTTAAGCGGTTGTTTTTGTTTGTGTTTATTCTGCAAGGATTGAGTCAAGGTATCCTGAAACAGTTTCATATGGAAGCGCGCCCTTGATAGGCATTGCTTCACCATCTTCACTGATAATAAAGGATCCTGGGGTTCCAGTTACACCCGCAGTAACTCCGCCTTGTGCTTGTGTTTTTACCTTACTTTCATACTTTCCGTCATTCATACAAGTGGTGAAATCGGTTGTATTGAGTCCGATCTCGCCTGCAAGCTGAAGGTACATATCTTCTCCAAGCTCGGTATTATTTTCGTACAAAAGGTCAGCCATTTCCCAGAACTTATCTTGGTCACCCGCACACTCAGAAGCTTCTCCAGCACTTTGTGCATTTGGGTGGAAAGAAAGTGGGAAGTGTCGGTAAATCCATTTTACCTGTCCATCGTAGTCTTCCATGACTTGTGTCATAGTTTCGTGAAAACGTGTGCAGTAAGGGCACTCAAAGTCTGAGTATTCAATAATGGTAATTGGTGCGTTTTCATCTCCGCGCACATAATCATCTTCGGTAGCAACAGGCACGACTCCCTGGTTTGTATCAGCTGCGACATCAGCTGTTGGTTGTGTGTTGTCATCTTTTACTACAACAACGTCTTCTGATCCGTCACCTAGTCCCTTTGCGCACTCTCCTTTCATCACGCAAGTTCCAAGAGCAATGAATCCAATTGTCCCAAGGACAAGCAGAGCAGTCACGAACCCAATACCAAATGCGGTTTTTGTGTTCATGGCGTCAAATAAGCTTTTTTGTTCCATAGTTAGAAAAGGTCAATTGAGTTATAACCCTGCTATCCTAGCATAGTTATCCAAACAATGGCAACAATGGATTTCCACTGCGTTGTGTCGTATAATAAGGCTATATGAAAGCGAAAAAAGGAGAAAAAAAAGTAAAAATTTATATCCGTGAGTTTTTAGAGTATCTAGAGGTGGAGCGAGGGCGTTCGCAAAAGACAATTCGCAACTATGATTTTTATTTGCAGCGTTTTGCGCAGTGGGCAAAGAATCCAGCCCCCTTAGCAATTAATGGAGAGATGGTGCGTAAATATCGATTATGGCTTAATCGGCACGTTGAGGGGCGCGAAGAAGATAATATCAAAAAAAGTACACAGAATTATCATCTTATTGCCTTGAGATCATTTCTTAAATATCTTGCAAAACGAGATGTGAAGAGTTTGGCTGCAGAAAAGATCGAACTTGCTAAGCAGTCGGTTCGTGTAGTGGAATTTTTGGAACCTGAAGAGTTGGAGCGATTGCTCGCACAGCCTCTTCGTGTTTCAGAGGATTTAGTTGCATTGCGGGATAAGGCAATTTTGGAGCTGTTGTTTTCTACGGGCATGCGCGTAAGTGAGATTACAAGCTTGGAGATCGAACATGTCAATTTAGAACAAGAAGAATTTACAATTCGCGGAAAAGGAGACAAGCCCCGCGTAGTCTTTTTAACAACAACGGCAAAAGAAGCAATTAAATTTTATCTAAGCAAACGTAGAGATGCTGCACCTTATTTATTTGTTTCTCATGATCGCGCAAAGAAAGGGCGTACAGAGCATGGGTCACTTACTCCTCGTTCTGTGCAGCGTTTAGTAGAGCGTTATTCAAAAACAGCAGGGATTACCAAGCGGATTACGCCACATACACTTCGCCACACCTTTGCAACAGACCTATTGCGCTCAGGAGCAGATATTCGTTCTGTACAATCGCTTTTGGGTCATGAATCGATAACCACAACGCAGATCTATATGCATGTGACCAACCAGGGATTAAAGGAAGTGCACAAGAAGTTTCATGGAAAGAGTTTGGAAAAGAGCAAGGGGGCATAGTGGTAACGTATAAACAAAAAACAAGGACGTGGTGTCCTTGTTTTTTGGTACCCCCGACAGGAATCGAACCTATATCTCGGGCTTAGAAGACCCTTGCTCTATCCGTTGAGCTACGGGGGCATGGCCAAAAAGATACAGGAAAATTAAGCGTTTGTCAATGGAAAATAGAAAAAAACTCTCGAGAAATCGAGAGTTAGTGGCGAAAGGGAGACCCGTTCACGCAGCTGTTATGAAAGGCTGCAAGGTAGCTTTCAACCTTTGTGAGATCAAGGTGGTCATCGCCGCTTCGGAGCTTCCCTTCTGCATCAATGGAGAGGAAGGGGAAGACGGCAAGGAGAACTTCGAGCTCTGGGACTGTTTTCGCGCACAAGCCACCAGCGATTCCAATCCCAAGGTAGGGGAATGCGGTTTCAAGGGCATCGATCACACCAAACGAGGAGCGAAAATCGAACCCCTTCCCAGTACCACCGCTTGCATCTACAAGAACATCTGTGATTGCACCTTGTTCCACATAGGGGCGTAGTCGATCAATCATGTTTTGCATGCTCCAGCCACGCTCTGCATTTGGGAGCATTCCACGATTGAGCTGCTGCACAATACGTAGGCCCGGATAATCCACGGCAAAGTGGAAGAGTGTATCTGGGTCTGGCCAAACAATGTTGAGCTGGAGACCAAGGATGTGTGGTTTTCCGCAATCCACAACGGCTTGGAGTTGTTGGAAGAGCTCTCTGCCGCGTGCGCGTGAGTTGAAGTGGATCAAATTCAGCGCCTTGGGATCATCTGTAAAGATTCCTCCTACATCTTCAGTGCAGGGATAGCGATTGGGCCAGCGGATTGCGTCACGATCTCCTCTAAAAGATTTATGACTCACTAGCACACCAACCATGAGGTCGAAGTGTATGGCGCTGGGGAATGTGGTCAGTGCCGCTTCTACATCGTGACGAGTCATGAAACCAGTTACACCAACGTAAGGTTTGGGGCGTCCAGGCATAAGTACCTCTTTTGTGAAAGATCTGGCATGAGCGTAACAGGGCTGTCAAAAAAAGAAAAGACCCCCTGCCAAAGACAGGAGGAAAGGTTTAGGCTTGTGCAACCGGGAAGCGTTTGGTTACACATTGGGAGCCGCGGTATTCACGCACTGAAGTAACAGTTCGGAATTCTCGTTTGCACAAGGTTTGGCCAACCATCAGCCGCACGCATTCGACACGGATTGTCACCAAGTAGGTGACTCTTCCGTGGCAGATCAGGAAGTCTCGTGCACGGTCAGGATCGATCCGTCGCGTGATACTGATCCTCTTTGGGGCAGTGCAGAGAGTGCCGTTCTTGGTCACGGATGAGTTCAGGATGCGCACATGTGGCAAGTTGTTCTTGTTGCAGAAAGTGATTTTGACCATGAGTCCAGAGACATGTCCCTGGCGGTGCATGATCTTACCAATCTGCTTAATCTGCACATCGGGCAGGAGAATGATTCCGTCTCCAATGAAGCGGTCATGATCAGAGCTGGTGACTGGAACCTCACGCTGGATTTGTACAAGAGGTTGATTGCGTTTGCATTCAGGAATCGTGCCCAACATGTTCCCTCCTCCTTTCTTGTTGAAAGAACACGCAAAGATCATGCCACTTGGTTTTAGCCTTGTCAATCAACTTGAAGAAATCCCTTGTTTATTGCTATGGTGAAGTTAGTCTTAACAACGACTTTATGAATAAATATTTTGTAAGTGTTTTTCTGGGAGGATTGATTTTAATGGGGGCAGGGTGCTCGGGGGAGGCAGTGACTGAATGGCAAGATAAAGCAAGTGAAGCTGCAAGTTCAGTGCAAGACTGGTATGCAGAAGTGGAGGAGAATATAAGTGATGACGAGGATGTTGCCACAAAGAATCAAGACACTCTTGTAAAAGACGGAAGTCTTGTGATGGGCGATGGGTTTTCTCTCACGATTCCTGAGGAGTGGATTGTGACTCCAATGAGCTCACCAACACGTATTTCTGACGGGCGCTATACCTATGGATGGATTAAAAGTGGAGTCATGGATGATGCATATGGAGATCCAGATATTATTATGTTAACGATTGAGGATGTAGAAAAAGAAGAGAGAACCTATGAAGAGATTGTTGCTGAGTACGGATGGGACCAAACTGATATTGATGAGCGCGTAACGTTTATGCAAGAGAATGCACATCCGCCATACAACGCACTTTCTGGGGAAGATGTTTCTGTATTGTCTGGGAAGGTGACTATTCAAAACCAGGAAGCAAATTATTCTGAGATTCGCTGTGAGCACGTTTGTTTTATTGAAGGATCAGCCATGACAACAGGTCTTTATTTTATTGATGCAGAGGAGCTTGTCTATTTAGTGCGCATAAGTGTGGGAACAAATGAGTACACAGACACACACCTAGAACAAGCAGAGGAAGTAGTGAAGACATTCACGATTCAATAAGTAAATAAAAAAAGACGTTGCTAAGCAGCGTCTTTTTTGATTTGTTATTCAGTTGTTTCCTCTGGTGCTACATATTGCGGGTTTACTCCACAAGAGACAACGATGCCAGTCTCAAAGTAGGATCGAACACCCCCTTCAGTGAATGCCCCATTTTCAATGAGACAAATGAGGTTTCCTTTTTCATAACCTCTTACAGTTTCGATATTGCTCATATCTGCAATGTAGGTTTCTGTCTGCCAAGAATTTTCAGTGAAGAAGAAATAGACGGAGTCGCGTTGTTCTTCGGTGAGGTTGACTTGTGAGAAGGTTTTCCCACTAATCATCATATCAATGACTGTGTTGTTTTCTCCTCCCATGCGCCATGGGAGCTCTTGGTTGCGAATAGAGGTAAAGTTTATTTCGGTTTCTGTCTTGATTTGTTCGAGAAGTTCGTAAGCAGCATCAACTTCTATTACAGGTTTAGTCTCGCGGTTTGGAAGCCCTTCAAGTACAAGGTAAACTCCGCCTGCGATAAGAAGGATCAAAGCAATGATCCATAAAGGGTTTTTGTAATCAAATTTCATAGTACTAGTGTTAGATGTTGTTATCCTAGCGAATTGTAAGGAAAAAGCAAGAGTTTTAATAAGCTAAAAAAAAGACCCCTGTTGGGGTCGTGTGGCTAGAGACCAGCCTTTTCACAGTCGACGGCAGCCATGCCGATACCGACCTGTTCCACACCTCCACCTTTTTCGATGGCTACCATAGCAAAGCAGATGCCAGTTTTGGAATCTTTCACATAGGTGAGGTCTTTCATGAAATCTTGAGGATTCTTGACCTTGGATGAATCAACAGCACATCCAGCAGAGAGAAGAAGGGAAAGGACCAGAAGGACCGGGAGGTTTCTCATGAGTTCTCCTTTTGCATGAGAGACCTAATAGACTAGTCTTATTGTCTTGCTTTGTCAATACTGGGTATAAAGTCTTGTCAAAGTGTGGATTATCAGTTATTATCCTTGCACAAAACCGTGGCGACTATGGTGAAACGGTTATCACACCAGTTTGTGGTACTGGTATTACGGGTTCGATTCCCGTTAGTCGCCCCATGTAAAAACCTCCAGCAACGCTGGAGGTTTTTACATGGAGTGATTGCAAGGAATGAGAACCCGCCCCACCAACAATCCTAAGCACAAGCTGGGGATTGTTGGTTGTGTAATTAAGAGTCTGCTTTGCTCAAGTTGTGATCCTTTTGTATACTTCTCTTAAGACTATTAGAAAAAATATATGCCAGAGACAATACCAAACTATAGAGGAGAAGAATATGCGCAAGGAGTAAATCAAGCAGAAGAAAAAGAATTGGATTATTCTTTCTTTTTGGAAAAAGCGCAAACACTCGCAGAAGAGTTAGAGGCATTAGATGTGAAGGCAAAGAAAATCATTGAAGAAGGCATTATTCCTGCCGCAGAAGATGAAGCCCATCAAACAATCAGTGAGATTGATGAAGCTGTGCAGGATTGCAAGAAGATATTAGCAGGTGAGAGAATTAACTCACAAAGAAGAATGAGGCTTGAGCAGTACATTGAACGCGCAGAGAAAATGGTGGATGAGAGCCCTCAACAAAAAGAGTTGTCTGAGATGAAGGAAACACAAGCGCGATTGCTGCAGGGAATAAAACATCTAATTTTACTTGATAGACAGTTTGATCTTATTTTGCAAAATGAAAGTAAGTTTGTTGATAAGAATGTTTAAAAAGAGTCATTGATGAATCCGCCATGGAAGCATGGTGGGTTTTTTTGTAGAAAAAAATGACCCGCCGCGCATCATCGAGATAAACTCGATTCAGCACAGGCGGGCAAGGCCCTGAAGTGAATCAGGGTCAAGATGCTGTGTGGAGGTGCTCAAGTGTGTGACCGCACTTGCAGCAGTAGGTAGCCAGCTGCACTGGGAGCGCACCACAGCGGCAATGGGCGGGGTTGTCCAGATCGTTTGGATCGCAAACGAGTAGGATATTCTCCACATCCACTTTGCAGGCCGGACACTTACGCATGCGTGAGTACAGGCTTTTGCCGCAGAACGGACAATGTGCCCAGAGCCAATGGGGGTTCCATGTTTTTCCATCTACCTTGTAGGCAATCTTCATGCTTCCCTCCTTAGATCCAGCCGTTGAGGAGGATGAACGCCAGCACCAGGTAGTGCAGGGTTTGATCCATGCCAAGAGAGATCTTATTCCACTTGGCTTTGAGTGGGTCGATGGCCATATGAGAGACAAAGATCAGCAGCACGGCCCAGGGGCTCATGGAGAGCTGAGGCACGAGGAGCAGGATTGCGAAGAAACAGGTGTAGGTGCCTACATGGGCGTAGAGCGCATGGAAGCTTTTGCCCTTGAGGTTGGCCATCCAGTCGAACTGGAACGCGTAGTCACCAAGGAAGTGACATGCGACAAGGACCAGAGCTTTCATGAGAAGAGTCATGAGTGTGGCGGACATATCGACCTCCTGAGTTGGGTGAAAGGAACGGGTGCATATCCACCATAACAAGACTGTACAAATGTCCAATGCAATCTGTCGAAGATCTCGACACTTTTTGACTTCTCTAAAGTAATCGATTACCCTTATACTATATGCGTATGGATGATCAACCCAAACTTATCGCCGGCCTCAAGGCATATGGTTTGGACAAAAAAGAGGCAAAGATTTATTTAGCCGGTTTACGACTTGGGCCTGCAGGTGTTTTGGATATTGCGAGGCAAACAAAGCTGCCACGCACAACGATCTATCCAATCCTCGAAAAGCTTGAGGTGCGGGGAGTGTTCCGTGCAGGGAAAGAAAAAAAGAAAACAGTGTACACAGCGGTGGAGCCGAGTGTGCTTGATCGACGGCTTAAAGAGCGCATGGAAACGTTCGCAGATGTGGCGCCCGACCTTGAGGTGATAAAAGATTTATTCTCAGGCACACCAACCATGACTTTCTATGAAGGCACGGAAGGGTTTAAGCGCATGTGGAAGCGTATTTATCGCTCTGGGGTGAAAGAATACTTCATGATGACAAGCGCAGTTGGGTACCTGGAGTATGTGCGTGAGCCGTATTTACTTAAAAAGATTATCGCGGACCGGTTGAAGTTGAAGATTAAGAGTCATCAGCTTGTGCCAGAGAACAGGCAGACCAAAAAGATTGCAGAGCGTGATGCAAAGGAGATGCGAGAGACACGATTTATTCCAAAAAATGTAAAACTGCCTGCGGCTATTATCATCTTTGGAGATGAGGTGGCATTTATTACCACCCGGCGTGAGAATGCCATGATCATTGTGGCTAGTGGTGATGTGGCGGTGACACTCAAGACCATGTTTGAGCTTATCTGGCAATGTTCTAAGCGTCCTGAGTCCCCTGTTGAGTGGGGAGCTGGCGGCGCGTAAAGAAGAATTGAGATAAAAAAACACCCACTACAGTACGTAGTGGGTTTTTGGTTAGACGATCAACTGATGCGCCCATTCAAGGGTGATTCTTTGTTGGTGCAAAATCGCGAGCTCAAGCGTGCGGTTGGTATCTTGCCTACTCACTCTAGCATCAGGAAGTTGCGAAAGTGCGGCTGCAATGCCATAGCGGCGTTGCTCCATAGCAAGAGCGAATGCGTCTGGAATGAGTCCTAGAACACGATCAGTATTTGTGCTCATTAGGCGTCTGGTATTTGTGCGGCCTGTGGGTGCAATTTCGTTGAGGAACTGCAGAACTGTTTGGACTTTCCCTTCCGCAAGTTGTTCAATAAGAACACGCATAACATCCTCATTGTTGAAGAATGTTTGGAAATCATGGAAGCAATCACTGAATTTCATGAGCCAGCTAAGCTGGTGGGCTTGCACAACCTGATTTCTTGTATTGAAATGCAGGCGCAAGATCAGTGGGGTGATCATAGTGATTGTGGCGCGCAGGCTCTCTCTTCCCTCTTGGCTCTGAATTGCCCCAGCAATCGCGCAAATCTTTGCAAGCGATTTCAAGTTTTCTTGGCAGTTTGAAAGGACACAAAGAAGCTCTTGTTCAATGCGATCCTCTTTCACACCAAGCCTCATTAGCTCACTTCTTGTTTGGTGCAAGTGTTGATGGGCAGGCAGGCGCATGTGGTTTCTTGCAGACTCATCCGGATAGATGAATGCACCAACAGGCAGCAAAGAGTAGTTGGAAAGAGCATGTACGAGCGCAAGAAGTTCAATTTCTCCACGAAATGACCATGCCGCACAGCAGGTTCGCACAGCATAGGCATCAGCTTCGGTGTAGCAGTGGTGTGTCTCGCGATTTTTTGCTTCCATGAGTTGCTGTACGAAGCTTGCTGCGATCCCTGAGTTCCCGTGGTCGCGCAGAAGCCCATCAAAGCACAGTTTGTGGTAGGCGTGTTCGTCACGAGTGTCCTTGATGTGGAGCTGCAAATGCTGTCCAGGCAGACCTTCTCCATGGAAGGTGTGTTGACACCCTCCTGTGTAGGCAAGTTCGCAGCGTCCGTCACGAATCAGGAGAGGAAGAAGTGCAATGAGCTCTTTTGCGAGCCCACCGAGCAACATCGCCTCGATGCGCTCGTCAGTGTCTTCTAGTTCTTCCAGTTGGCGGCGGGCAATTGCCGCACGATCGATCGTGCTCATGGTGTCTCCTTTCGTGGTCGTTTCAGCATCTCGCTGGCGTTGCACGAAATCCGGGGAGAGTTTGCCTTACAAAGGATTTTGCAAGACGAGCCAATTTAATCATTTTTAAAGAGATTGTCAATGATTGACAATGGGTTCTGATCTTACTAAGGTTGCACCAGATCTTTACAAAGGAGACAGCTATGGGAGACTTCACAAACCTTCAAGGAAAAGAAATAGGTGTGTGCACGGCTCGGGTGTTGATCGAGCTGCAACAGCTTGGTATAAGCCGGTACTATGTTGAGCCAGACGCTGACCTTGCAGTGCGAACACAGGTGGTTGGATTGATAGCCATGACCGGCGGACTCTTCACCTTTATTCGTGAAGTCACCTATTACTATGTGTTTTGCTCGCGCGCGATTGAGTATTGGGTTGCAGAAATGCATTTGCGTGATAAGACACATGGAGAGATTGAGCCGATCATCACTGATGGGCATCAATACATCAATGCATTGAAGGTCACCACAACGCGTGGTTTGGAGTTCATGATTGATTATGTCTATCAGCACTATGGGCGCGAGCGCAGTGCTCCTGTGACTTATCAAGAGCTTACAGAAGAAGGAATTCTTTCAAGAACACTCTATAAGGAGGAAGGGTCATGAGCGGTCCGTGGAATGCAGAATGTGTGCGAGAGGCTCTGCAAAGAGCCTCAGGGGGCAGGGCGGAGCTCACGCTTGACCGGTCTGGAACATGGGAAACATTTCTCTTCATGCTTGGGTCTGGATATCCGCTTACTGCAGACAAGTGGTTGGGCGACACATCCAAGATGGCGTGCCATGGGCGATGGTTTGGTGGTGAGCAGAAAGTCATTGTTCGAGTAGATTTGACTGATCTTTGCCCTGAGTATCTTGACCAAGTGGTTGAGCTGCTTTTGACAAGCACCAAGGCGATCACTCCCCTTTCTTGACCGCACAGATGTGCGGTTTTTTCTTTTGCGCAGTTGGGGTATTATGCCAACGTATGACAAAGAAAAAAGAGACTATTTTGCTTCTGGATGCAAATGCGTTATTACACCGCGCGTGGCATGCGATTCCCCCACTTACAACCAAGGATGGGAGAGTTGTGAATGCGGCATATGGATTTACCATGATCATGGAGAAAATGATTGAGCAGTATAAGCCTGATTCTATGGTTGTGGCATGGGACCGCAAAGAAAAAACATTTCGTCACGATGAGTTTGCTGATTATAAAGGACATAGGCCAGAGCGTGAGCAAGAGCTTTATGACCAGATTCCAATCATTAAATCGATCTTAGAAGTTTTTGATATTCCTTCTTTAGATGCAAGGGGGTATGAGGCAGATGATATTGTTGGAACACTTGCGCATCGTGCTGAGCAGGAGGGAATGAATGTGCTCATCTTAACTGGAGATCTGGACTCATTGCAGCTTGTAACCGATAACATTAAGGTCATCACCTTTAAAAAAGGAATTTCTCAGTCAAAGGAGTATGACGTGCAGGCTGTGATTGATCGTTATGGGCTTACACCTGAAGAGTTTATCGATTACAAGGCGCTTCGCGGTGATCCATCAGACAATATTCCAGGGATAGCAGGGATTGGTGAGAAAAGTGCGACCGTGCTTATTCAAGAGTTTAAAAGTGTTGAGGGGGTCTATAAGGCATTAGAAGAGGAGAAGGTTTTACCGAAATTTGCAAAGAAGCTTGAGGGCAATAAGCAGCTAGCGCTTGATTCAAAGTTTCTTGTGACGATCTTAAAAGACATGCCGTTAAAATTTTCGTTTTCTGATGCAACAATGAGCGAGCCTGATCGTGAGAAATTAGTTGAGATGTATCGTGATTTAGAATTTAGAACATTGCTTCGTAAGTATGTAGAAGCACCTCCATTTGAAGGCATGGATGAAAAGAAGGAAAAGAAAAAAGAGTCAAAGAGTGCTGGAAAGGCGGAAAAGATTACTGACCTCTCAAGGTTAGAAGAACTATCTGTTGAAGCGGTTTCTGTGCTCGTTGCTTCTCAGCAAGCAGACTTATTTGGGGCAACGATTGCTGCTGTTGGTTTGTCTGATGGTAAGAAAGCATTTGTGATCGCAAACCCTACGTCAGATCAACTTGAGATTACTGGACTGTATTTGCAAAAAGCAAAACAACTCATTACACACGACTTAAAGGGGCTTTTGCACACAACGGGCTGGGAGCTCTGTTCTCGTGTATTTGATGTAAAAATTGGTTCGTATCTTTTGCATTCTGGAAGCAAAGCCCATGACTTAAACTCTATTTTGCATAAAGAGCTTTCTGAAAAGGTTCCAGAATTACCGAAAGCGTTTGCGACTGAAAAGGATTATCAAAATTTTGGAAAGAATGTTTCTTTTTTACAAAAAGGAGCCAGTGCTATTAAAGAGCAAATTAAAGAGATGGAAATGGAGTCTGTGTTTGAAGAGATTGAGATGCCGCTTGTGTGTATTTTGCACCAAATGGAAGAAACAGGAATCGAAGTTGATACAAAGGCTTTGGATCAGCTTTCAAAAAAGCTCAACAAACGACTTGAGACACTGACAAAAAAGATCATTGACCTTGCGGGGCAAGAGTTTAACTTAAACTCCCCTTCTCAGCTTGCAGAGATCTTATTCGATAAACTTGAGTTGCCAACCAAGGGCATAAAGAAAACAAAAAAAGGGTTTTCTACTGCGGCTGCTGAGCTTGAGAAGTTGTGGGATGAGCATGAGATTATTCCTTTGATGAGTGAGTATCGCGAGCTTGCAAAATTACAATCAACCTATGCAGACGCGCTTCCAAAGCTTGTTGAGAAGGACGGGAGGATTCACTCAAGTTTTAATCAGGTGGTGACAGCAACAGGAAGGCTTTCTTCTTCTGAGCCAAATTTACAAAATATCCCAATACGCACAGAGCTTGGGAATGAGATCCGCAAAGCATTTGTAGCCCCGCGGGGAAAGCGACTCATTGCAGCTGATTATTCTCAGATTGAGTTAAGGCTTGTGGCTGTGTTGGCTGGAGACAAGGCTTTTATTGAGGCCTTTAATGATGGTGCGGATATTCATACACGCACAGCTGCTGAGGTGTGGGAAGTGGAGGAAGCTGAAGTGACAAGTGAACAGCGTCGCGGAGCAAAAGCAATCAATTTTGGGATTATTTATGGAATGGGTCCACACGCACTTGCAAAGTCTACAGGCACGTCGTTCTATGAAGCAAAGCAGTTTATTGAAAAGTATTTCACAATTCACAAAGCAGTAAGAGAGTATTTGGACAACACAATTAAACTTGCGCATAAGCAGGGGTATGTAGAGAGTTTGTTTGGGAGACGTCGCTATTTACCAGAGCTTGAGACCGGCATGCATCAGCTGGTTGCAGCTGCAGAGCGTATGGCAATAAATATGCCTGTACAAGGAACAGCATCGGACATTATGAAAAAGGCAATGGTTGCGGTTGACGGATGGCTTAAAAAGAGTGAGTGGCCAGCGCGGATTGTTTCGCAGGTGCATGATGAATTGGTGATAGAGGTTGAGAAGGGTGCGGTTGACCAGGTAGCAAAGGGGGTAAAAGAAATGATGGAAGGAGTTGCCGAGTTTGCTGTGCCGCTAAAGGTGGATGTAGAAGTTGGGAAGAATTGGGGGGAGATGGAAAGGTGGGAAAAGTAAAAAGAATGAAAACAACCTGGAGACAGGTTGTTTTTCTGTATGTGGAATTTTGGTAAGATAAAGGAAATCAAACTAGCAATTTATGTATACAAGAAGAGAAGTGACAAAGTCAGTAAGACAGATTGATCCAGATTTACGAAAGGTTAAGCCCTTAACACAAGAGGGGCAGATTGAAACTGGGCAGGAGTACCTTGAGCAAGAGAGGAAGTTATTTGAGGATTTTGTAGACAAGGCAATTGTAAGGTTTGTAAGAGCATTAAGGCGAAGAGATCAATTTGGGGTTAATGATAAAACAGCAAAACGTTGGTTTGCAAAAGCGAATGATTTAATGTTGCGACACGTCTTTCTTATGCCAATAGAGATTTCTCAGAATGCACAGAATATGAATTATTTTTGGGAAAGGGTGAAGGATAGGGCAGACAAAGTGGTTTCGGGTGAGTGTGTATTAAAAAGGAAGAGTGATGCTCATGCAATGTGTAATAGAGTAACTGCTGAGATAGATAGGTTGAAAGGGTCTGTAGAGCAGTTGTTTTGGTACTCATTAAGTGTTTGGAATAATAATCCAGATACGATTATTGCAACAGGTGTGGATTTGGATGTGGATTTTGATATCGATCTTTTGGAACTAAATGATGTTGTGTTTGATGAATTGACAAGCAGTGTCACGGCAAAGGTTAGGGTGATTCAGGCAAAATCAGCGTCTAATGGACTAACACGAGAAGATTTTGAAGATATTGTGCGCGCGTATAATCGTATGAAAAGTAGAATCAAAGATGATCTTATTGAAGATGTGGGCTGGTTTCGGGAACATATTAGTGAGCCATTTAAGCTTGATGAGTTAAGCGAGGATGAAATTGAGGAGTTGCTTGAGGGGGGGATAGATGAACTTAGGATTATTGAAGAATTGAGAGATTTTAGCGTGACAGAAATGCAGCACTTTTATTTACGCTGCGAATTTATTCAATTTACAGGTGAGAAGATGCAAGAGAAGTATGGCAAAAAAACAGAATATGAAGTTGTTGTAGATGTGAAGATGGATCTTGAGGATGTCTATCTACTTCTAGAATTTCCTTCAGGGCATCAACTTCTTACAATTGATCAGGCAAGAAAAATTTTACAACAACTTCCAATAGCGGCCTAAGGCTTGACTAATATGACAAATACTAATAGTGTAAATACCTTTGGAGGAACTATGACAAGCACACAACAAGCTTCTTTGGCACATTTCAAGCAATTGTACTTACTTGCTTTTGCAGGCTTTTCACCAATCGCTCGAACCGATAAAGAGAATGAGGTGGTGGAAAAAGGTCAGGATTTGCAAAAGGTTGCAGCAAGAGCTCAAAAACTGCGAGCGATTGTTGACTGGGCAAAGGGTCATCATCCAGATCTAAATATTGATGATCGAATGCAGATGATTGGGCAACTCATTGAAAAAGATGATTTGCCACAAGCGGCCTCGCAGTACAGGTCTGTGCTAGAGGATATTCAAAGAGCAAGAAAGCAGAAGTCATCGTAGAGGACTTTCCCACCAATGAAACGGTGGGATTTTTTTATTCCACAGTCTATGCACAGCAGTGGATAGATGAGTGATACAATGCGTTTGTATGTTGATATTTATTTATGGAGATGACACGTTTCGTGTGCAGGAAAAAGTCATGACCATGAAAAAAGCGTTTGCAGAAAAATTTGATGCAAACGGTATGAATTTAGATATTTTTCCAGAGGACGGGAAGACAAAGTTAGAAATCGGAAATATTTTGCAGTCAGCCTGCAGCTTCCCTTTTTTAGGTGAGAAACGAATGGTTATTGTAAAAGAGCTTATTGCATCTACAAAATCTGCAGATGTAAAAGATTGGGAACAGGGCTTGGTGCGCGCACCAGAATCAACAATTGTGATTTTGTGGGAGACACTTGAACCAAAAGCTCTTGAGAAGAAACCTTTATTTAAAGTGCTTTCTGAACACAGTGAGGTACACTTTTATCCGTTGCCAGAGCTTATTGGGAACGAGTTAATTTTATGGGCACAAAAGCGCGTAAACAATTTGGGTGGGAGCATTGATCAAAGTGCTTTGCAAGTTCTTGTTGGTCGTGTTGGTTCAGATTTGTGGCAAATGAGTGCAGAGATAGAGAAATTAGTTTCTTATGCAAGCAAGTCCCCTATTGATTCAAAAATGGTGGAAGAGCTTGTATGTGCTTCTTTTGAAGGGCAAATTTTTGCGCTTGTAGACGCCGTGAGTAAGAAGAATATTAAAGATGCACTTAAGTTGTTGCGTGAAGAGCGATGGAGTGGAGCAAATGACTTCTATCTTCTCTCAATGCTTGCTAGGCAGGTGCGATTGCTTCTTGGAGCGCGTTCTTATCTTGATATGAACCCCGGAGCGATTAAGGGCGAGCTTGCTAGTGAGCTTGGAGTTCATCCATTTGTTGCAAGCAAAATTTTGGTGCAAGCAAAAGGTTTTACATTTGAAAACCTAAAAGATACATACAACCTTCTTTTTCGTTATGATGGAATGATGAAGACTGGGCGAATAGATGCAGATTTGGCAGTTGATTTGGTGGCAGTTGATTTGATGAAGTAACAAATATAAAAACTCCCCTTTTGGGGAGTTTTTACTTACGCCTTTTTTAAAGCGTTTATTTTCTTCATAAAGCGAGCTTTGTAGCGTGCAGCAGTATTTTGCTTGTAAACATTTTTTGCTACTGCCTTATCAAGTTTTTTCCCAAGTGTCTTTGCAACCTCTTCAGCTGTGGAGACATTTGTTGCATCAATGGCTTTTCTAAGCTTGATACGTAGTGACTTGATTTCGGCTTTTACAATTTTGTTACGTTCTGTGCGCCTGTCGCTTTGTCTTAGTGCTTTTTTGGCACTTGCCTTGTTTGGCATAATATAAATCTTTGAGCGTGATTCATTAATAGAAGCGTGCCGCTATTATAATGATCTATTGAGATTCGTCAAGCATTGTGCGGTCTTCTCCAAATAGATCTGGTGACAAAGTTTCAGGCCATATGCCTGTTTCACGTGTTATTGCCAATTTCCAAAGCAGATCCCCCACTCTTCCATTTCCGTCTTCAAATGGATGCACTTCTTCAAATTCTTTATAAAGTTCTTCAGGTGAAATTCGGCTAGGGTCATCAATATCGAACAAAGTTGTAGCAAATTTACAGAGCATTTGGACTCTTCTTTCAACTCCCTGCCAATTTATTGCCTCTTTACCACTTGAAAATACAACAGGAGTATCTCGATAGCCTTTTCCTGTGTTTCTTTTTGGAGCATTGTGCTTAGGCTCTATTTGCTCCGCCCATTTCAAAATTAGATTTTCCAAGATCTCTTCGGTTAAATTCTTGAGATTTTCAGGATTAGATGAAAATATTTTTGCATCAGCATATGCGAGTGCAAAATTTTGAATTGCCTCATCGTATAGATCTCCTTGAATATCACACTGCTCAAGAACAAGCTCTTTATCGCGCTTTGTTAGATTATCAGGATAGTCTATATGACTAAAACGATCTAGGAGTGAAAGGTGTTGTTCTGATTGCATATCATTCCTTAATAACATCCAATATTTCTGCTGGGTTAAGCTCCTTGCCAGCCGCACCGTCTGTTATGCGATAGATATCTTTATCAATTTTTTTAAGTTCTTTTGTTGCTGCAGAATAGGCACGCACAGATGTTTCAAGGTGCTTCCCTACTTTATTATGAGATTCTTCATATGCACGAATGTGGCGCATAAGAAGTTCGGCTTGCTTTTGGATGTCTTTTACAGAATCTTCAATTTGTAAGGCTTTTAGACCAAGAATAACTGTTTGTAGATAGGCAAAGAAAGATGTTGGAGAAACAACCATAACACCTTTTTCAAAGGCATATTCAATTAGATTGCGTGTATTTACAGACACCGCACCGACATTAGAAGTAATCAAATTGTGATAAACACCCTCTGCAGGGACAAACATGAAAGCAAAGTTTGTTGTGCCCTTTGAAGGTTGGATGTATTTTGAAGTTTCGTCTATTCGTTTTTTTACATCAGACTTGAATTCCTTTTCCAATTTTTCTCTTTCTGGCCCCATGCCCTCTTTGGCAATGCGATTATAGTTTTCAAGTGAAAACTTTGCATCAATTGGGATAAGCATTTCTTTTACAAAGAGAACGGCGTCAGGAATTAGTTTTGACCCTGTGCTTTCCTCAACACCAAGATCATATTGCATTTGGTATTGTCCGGGCGCTAATACTTGGCCAAGTAAGGTTTCTAGCCAATATTCTCCCAATATTCCACGTTGCTTTGGATTTTTTAATATATTTTCAAGACTTTGCAGCTGTTCGCTAAAGTTTAAAACCTGCTTATTAGTCTCATCAAGCTTTGTGAGTTTTTCGGTTACATCTTTAACAATTCCTGAGGTTGTGCGAAGATTCTTCATTAGCCCATCATTCATTGAATCAAGCCTGTCTTGAACCTCTTTACGTTGTGAATTACTTGAAGATTGCACTTCCTTACGCAGATCAGTCATCATTTTATAAATAAACTCTGAATTTTTGTCATTTGTATCTAAGCGAGGTTTGCGGAGTTGTAGTATAATAAGAATCACAACAGCGACTAAAAGAGCAAGCAGTAGGACGAAAGAAAAAGAATCCATAATTTTGACGGAAAGTATTATGCGATCTATTATATTAGTCGCAGCTTGGCCTATTATACCAAAAAGCAATAGGAAACTTATGAACATTGTTATTTTACGACACATATTAATAAACATGTCCTTGTAGCTCAACAGGATAGAGCAAGTCCCTCCTAAGGACGAGATGGGGGTTCGAGTCCTCCCGAGGACACCAGAGAAGTTTCACGTGAAACAAAAAGACCTGAATAACTGTCAGGTCTTTTTGTTATGAAGCATATCTCTGTTTTTATTGTGAAATTGTTTTGTGATAAATATTCTTTTTCTTACATGAAAGCTTCAAGCCAACAATGCTTTGAGTGTGTGAAAGCTCGGCAGTATTCAAGGTATCTGTATTCTGTGTAGAATCTTATGAAACACTCTCTATAAGATCAGTTTAAGAAAAGTAGAAATAAACTTTGTTCAATTAGAAGGGTGCTTAAGATTATTTTCTATCTAAGAGTTCGGTTTTTATTGCCTCTGTCGAAATTCTGCTTGTCTTTTTCAAGTTGTTGGCAGTAAAAGTGTTTAAGTTTTTTTAAGAAATCAAATAGCTGATAATCAGGTGCATTTAAGAATCTTCAATAGAATGTATTTGAACACCACACCTTTACTTGCAACAGTCATAGTTAGTGACTTCATAGGATATCTAAAAATGAAGTTGCTATAACTATTTTCCGTCATCAAATATTTATAAGTGCTATTTGTTTCATGTGAAACGTGCTGTTTGTCTAGAATAGCGTAGACAGAAAGTGTTATTGTGGATAGTATTCTAAAAAATTTTACAAAAACATAAGAAAATCGAAAAATACTCACTTTTTGCTTCAAAAGATCTATTTTTTTTGCTAAGATTAGCATAAAAATTCATTGACTACATTATGTATTCATGGTAAAATAGATACAGTAATAATGAACTATGCGGAATCTCTGTATTTTAGTGACATTCGTGGGGCTTTTTCTATTTTCAGGATTTGTTAATGCTGAGATGTCTTCGACTAATTACAGTATAAATTGGGATTCGATAAATACAGGCGGAATTGACACAGCAACATCTACTTCGTACGAGTTGTCTGACACTGTTGGTGAGATACATAGCGCTGCAAGTACTTCTACAAGCTATCGTCTTGAAGATGGTTATAGAGCTGGTTTAGCTGAGGATATTATTTCTTTTGACATTCAGTCTCAAATAGGCGCAAACAGAGCATCTGTTTCTTCAATTGATGGAACCAATATCACATGCGCCTCAACAAACTTTTCAGCAGGAGATTTCGTGGTGTTGATTCAAGATTTAGGAGCAACACAAGTTGCTGCTGTTGGAAGAGTGACGGAAACAGCAGAGAATAGAGTGACATTGGACGAGTTGTCAGATGGGGGGACTGCGCCTGTTATTGATGGCTTTGACGACTATCTCTATCATTTATCAGGATTAACGGCTGCTCTTGGATCCCTGGAGCTAACTTCAATAAAAACGCATATTATAGGATTTGATGTAACGGCTGATATTGAAAATGGATATACAATTTATCTTTCTGAAACGGGTTCTTTCAGAAATGGATCGTATGATATTGACGATGTTGCCGACGGAGCAGTGACGATTGGCAACGAAGAGTATGGAGCACGCTCATCTGACACAACTCTTGTAAACTCAACATTTGACACGGCCGACACAGCAATCACTCAAGATAATCAAGAAGTGGTGACGGAGACAGCGAGAATATTTGACAGCAAGCATTATCTTACACTCAAAGCAGCAGTTGCATCAGATTCGGTCAATGCAATATATACACATACCATTAAGTTCATTATTTCGGGCAATTTCTAATTATGAAAGGCTGGATTTTCACAATTGCAATCACATTATTATTTGTTGCTCCAAATATGGCGTCCGCTTTTTCTGCTTCTCCTGCCTTGATTGATGTGACCGCAGCTCTTGGGGGTCAGGCTATGGGTGAATTTACACTTTTAAACACTACTGACTCAGAAAAGACTTTTTATTTGAGTACTCAGGGATTTAAATCATCATCTGATGCAGGTGCTCCAGAATTTTATGAAACTGATGATGAAAATGAGTTTGCGAACTGGATTCGATTTGAAAAGAAGGCATACACACTAACTGCGAACTCAAGAGAAATTGTCCCTTTTACTGCAAAAGTTCTAAGTACAGTTCCTGCGGGTGGATACTATGCAGCAATTATGATCTCTGAGGCACCATCAGAAATTGTTGCTAGTAATGGCGCTATAGTGCAAGCAACACTTGCAATACCGTGTTTTCTTACGGTCGAAGGTGCTTCAATAGAAAAGTTGGAAATTGTAGATTTGAGCTCAGCTTTGTCTGGATTGCAATCTAGCTTTTCTGGAAACATTGATGTCACAGTAGAAAACCAAGGAACAATCCATCTTGCACCTGAAGGAATGGTAGAAATTAAAGATATATTTGGTCGTTCTCTTGCAGCAGCCTCATTAAATGAAAAGGAAGGAAGGGTACTGCCATCATCAAGAAGAACATTTTCAATTTTTGTTTGGGAAGAAGTAGAGGGGTTTTGGTCTCATGTCAAAGCACAATCACATGTGTTTGCAATTGGGCCGATGAGTATTCAGGCTTCAGTACTCTATGGTTCAAATGATAGCCAGCTTATCTTTGAAAAAACATTTATCTATTTTCCTTGGCAGTTATTGTTAGTTGTAACCATTTTAATAATTTTATTGCTCACCTCATATCGTCTTGCATTTCGCTTGCAGTCAAGAGTGGGTTAATTTACAAAATTTTGTGTGGCTTTGCGTGCTATTATCAACTGGAGTGTTGCGTTAACTGTCATTTTCTTGATTACAGTTATTTCGGCCACTTCAGTACTTGCTGCAACAATCACATCTGCAAATGACATTATTGAATATTTGCAAGTAAGTGAGGGTGCCAATCATTCGTTGACCTTTACAACACCAAGCGGAGCTTCAGAAGGTGAAACCATTACCGTTTCTTTCAGTTCATCATTCGACACATCTGTGTTAACGGAAAATGATATAGATATCAGCGATGATTCCACAGACCTTACAACTGCAGCGGATTGTACTGGCTCAGAACAAGGTGCGGTTACGATCGCAAGCGATGTTGTGACAATTGAGTTGTGTACAGGAGATGGTGGTGCCATTGCTGCTTCAAGCGTGATAAATATTGAGATAGGAGACAATGCAGAAGCATCTGGCACAGGATCAAATAAAGTTGTAAACCCAGCAACTTCTGGAACTTACTACATTTCAATTGGAGGAACTTTTGGTGATTCGGGAGCAATTGCCCACCCAATTTTAACTTCAGGAAGTAGTGTTGGTGTGACAGGTACAGTTACTGCAGGTGTTGATGAAGATGATGTGGTTGATGATACTGAGCCAGTTGAGACTGACACAACCGCTCCTTCGATAAGCAGTGTGGTGGCATCAGGCATTACTGCAACCGAGGCAACAATTAGCTGGTCAACAAACGAAGCATCAACAAGTTATGTTGACTACGGAATTGATGAAACTTTTGGCACAACTGTTTTTGAAGAATATGTTTACACAACATCGCACAGTCTCGATTTGTCAGGTTTAGATGAGGATACGGTCTATTATTTTCAAGTGCGATCAATTGACGGGAGTGGAAATGAAGGGACATCATTGTCCTACACCTTTACAACACTCGATATTACTGCGCCAACAATTTCTGATATTGAAGTAATAGACATCACACAAGATAGCGCAACGATTACATGGGTTACAGACGAAGAAACAATAAGTCAGCTTGACTATGGATTGTCTGATTCATATGGAACAATAGAATCAGGAACAGAATATCTTACAGAACACTCCGTAGCACTTACTGATTTAGATGATGACAGCACTTATCATTTTGCTATTACGGCAGAAGATGACTCCTATAATATTGCTATATCATCTGATGAGACGTTTACAACACTCATAGATGAGGTGCCAGAAAATGTTTCTGACCTTGTTGTCACAGAATATACAGAGTTACTTGTGCTTGAGTGGAGCAATCCAGAAGATTCAGATTTAGCAGGAGTTTATGGGATTTATTGCACAGATGATTATCCAAGCTCGGTAACTGATGAAGATTGTCTAGAGTTATTTGATCTAACAAGCGGAGCTGAAAATTATACACATTCAAGTCTTGTTGGTGGGGATACCTATTATTACGGACTATTTGCATATGACGCTGCAGGACAATATGCGTCTGGAGCAGTTACTGAAGGGGTTCCATTAGAAGGAACTTCAAGTGATGATACTCAAGGAGATACTGATGGAGATACTTCTGGGGAAACACCTGCGGACGATGATACATCTGATACAGATGATGAAGATTCAACTTCTGGTTCTGATTCAACCTCTGGCACTTCAGCTGATTCTGATGATTGTGGAGATGGAATTTGTTCTGAAGACGAGTCTTACGCATTATGTCCAAACGATTGCGCTCCAGAGGTTGAGGGGGGCACAACAGAAGTTGATGATATTTTTCAAGGAGCTGAAATGGAAATATTAGTTGCTGATGATTCTGTGGGTCTCATTGTTACAACTTCGGGTATTATTCGAGCGCTTGCGGACTCTTCAATCCATTTACTATTTCTTACAGGAGAAGAGATTGAAGACAGTGACTATATAATGATTGATTTAGATGATGAGTTGCATCTTCTTACTTATTCTGAGGAAGATGGGGTCTATGAAACAAGAATAAGCACAGCAGAACAGGAAGGTGAGTATGATTTTTCTCTCATTAACGTTGGAACTGATGGATCAAAAGAATTTCGTTCTTTCACATTTATTTTAGAAAGTCCCGGAACTGCTTATGAAACGATTGATGAGCAAGAAGGGGCATTGACCGATGTTGTTTTTACCCTATTTTATGCAACAGGAGAGATGGGAATATGGAGCGGAACAGATTATCATCAATCAAACCCTTATGTTTCAAGTGATGGAATGTATGGATGGTATGCACCTGTAGGTACGTATTATGTGCGTGCAGAAAAAGATGGTTATGAAATTGCGCAAACAGGCGCATTTAGGGCAGGAGACTCAATTATTAATAAGGATATTGAAATGTTCTCCTTGGCATCGGCTGGGCAAGATGAAATTGCATCAAGTGATGAGGGACAAATAGTTGAGGAGGTAGAGATAAGAGTTCTTGAAGTGTTGGGGATTGAAAATGAAGTTGTAGAAGACACCATAGAGATCATTCAAGGATTTATCGAAGCTCCTGCTGTGCAAGAGGTGGCAGAAATCTCTGTTCCCGCACTCGCAATTACAGCTGGTGCAAGCCTTGTTGTGATGGGAATCGCCTTTGATTTTCTCCCATTCCTTCAATACTTGTTTACTGCGCCGTTTCTCTTGCTTTGGCGACGGAAGCGAAAAGGATTTGGTCTTGTCTATAACTCATTGAAAAAGACACCGATCGATCTTGCGACTGTGCGATTGTATAAGTTTGATACCAAGGAGTCCGCAAATGACAAAAATCAACGCGGGAAGTTAGTAAAAAGCAGGGTAACAGATAAGTTTGGACGCTATTTTTTCCTAGTGCCAACAGGTATTTATCGCATAAGTGTCACAAAGTCAGGATTTACCTATCCAAGCTCTCACCTTTCGGGTCAAAAAGAAGATGGTGAGTTTCTGGATGTCTATCATGGAGAAGCAATTGTTGTTTCAGAAAAAGATGCACTTATCAGCGCAAATATTCCAGTGGATCCAATTGTGCAAACAGAAGCTGAGGCATCTAAGAAAGCAGGCATTCATGCCAAGATGCGAAAGATGCAAACACTTATCTCACTTTCAGGAGTGGTTGCTGCAATCATATTTGCACTTATTCGACCACACATGAGCGCTTACATCATGATTGGCGTGCAAGTGATTGTCTACTTCTTTGTTCGACGCCTTGCAAGTCCGCGCAAGCCAAGTAGTTGGGGAATTGTGTACGACAAATACACGGGCCGGCCACTGACAAACGTTGTCGCGCGTATCTTTGAGCCAAAGTTTAATCGTTTAATTGAAACACAAGTGACAGATGGTAAGGGGCGCTATAGTTTCCTGCTTGGACCAAATCAATATTTTGCACGTTTTGAAAAACCAGGGTTTACCCCACTTGAAGTTCGCCCAATTGATCTTATGCAAACACAGGGCGCAAATGATTTTGCAATCAATATTGGACTGGATCCTGCCATGAGTCAGCAGGCTCCGCCACAACCAACTCAACCAATTCAATAATTAACACTATGTTCACCACAACTCGTGAACAATTAAAGAAAGCCATTTCGGCCATCGCACTTGTTGCAATGGTGGCTTTCGGGTTTGCGGGTTCTTTTGTACAAGTTGTTCAAGCAGCCTCTGCACCGAATATTGTTAATTATCAAGGGCGAGTTGCAGACACAAACGGAACACCAGTTTCAGATGCCTCGCTTGATATGGAGTTTTTCTTCTACGATGCACTAGAAAACGGAAATTGTCTTTGGTCTAATTCGTCACCCACTTGTGACTCTGGAGACCCAGATTTAAATGAAAGCCGTACTGTTTCGCTCTCAAGCGGTCTCTTTAGTGAGTTGCTGGGTGATGTTGATGATGCAGAAGCTTATGCAGAAATTTTAGACACGCTCTTTGGAGATAATGCCGGCATCTATCTTGAGGTAGTTATTGATGATGAAACACTCGAGCCTCGAAAGCGCATAGGTGCAGTTCCATACGCACTTAATGCGGATACGCTTGATGGTCTTGATTCAACCTCATGGCTTCAGTCAGCAAACAATTTATCTGATCTTGATAATACAACCACAACACGATCAAATCTTAGTCTTACACCAGGGATTGATGTACAAGCCTGGGATTCAGACTTAGACGAATTTGCAGATCTTACTGATGCAGACGATACCATCATTGTCGGAACAGGTTCTGGTTGGACCACAGAAAGCGGCGCAACCGTCCGTACAAGCCTAGGGCTTGCCTTAGGAACTGATGTACAAGCCTGGGATTCAGACTTGGATGATTTTGCGGGCCTTACCGACGCAGATGGGGCTTTTGTTGTCGGAACAGGTTCTGGTTGGACCACAGAAAGCGGCGCAACCGTCCGTACAAGTTTGGGGCTAGGCACCCTTGCCGAGCTTAGTGCTGTTGATATTTCAGATAACACCAACCTTGTTGGAGGAACAAATATTACACTCGATGACGACACGCTTAATGTCGATGATGCATTCTTGTTAAATACAGGCGACATTGGCTCGGGCGCTTATTTATTCACTGGATCGGTTGATCTAACTCCTGGAGCAAACGTTGATGCACTTGATATTACTGGAACAAATCTCACGAGCGCTTCTGCTCTTGATATTGATTCTGGGAATACCAGTGGGAATATTATTGATTTAGCTCTTAATCCAGCAGCAAGCTCAACTGCAAATGGGATTGTGATTAGCACAATGACAGCAACGTCAGCCGTGCTTTCTGGAGATCTCTTAAGTCTCACAATGGATGCAGTAGATGCAGACGGATTTACTGGAAATGGATTGAGTATCACCGTAGATGAATCACAGGTAACCGGGTTTCCAATCAATGTAGAAACTGACGGGAACGCAGGAATCTTCCGTGTTTCTGACGTAGGAGATGTTCTTGTTGGAAATGATCTTACTCTTATTGGTGATCAAATAACTGCCAACGGCGCCCTTACTATAGAGAGTGGTGCTAGCTCTGATCTTACAATCAATACTGGTACTACAGGTTCGCTTAACATTGGAACAGATGGTGCTGCCGAGGCAATTAATATTGGAACAGGAGCAGGAGTGAAGACTGTCTACTTGGGCTCAACGAATACGACCTCAGCGACCATACTTCAATCAGGATCAGGACACATCACGTTGGATGCAGATGCAGTAGCAGGTTCAAATATTGTGATCGATGCCTATGACGTCACAAATAATACCTCAGGAGCAATCGACCTTGATGCAGGTAGTGGCGGAATGTCGTTTGATACTGTCGGGGGTGGCATGACCTTTACTTCAGGTGTTGATATCACCTTGAATGCAACAGGCGACTTGTCTGTAACTTCGGCTGTTGATATTGATTTAGAAAACAGCGAAAGCATTACGATCAATAGTGGCGCTGCTGCTACAATCGATCCACTTACACTCACAACAACAACGGCAACTGATAATGTTGACGGCTTTGTTCTTGATTATACAAACTCTACTTCAGCAAGCGGAGACGCGCTTCGTCTTGAAGCATCATTCTCAGATACTTCAGATGGTTCAAGTGAGCATTGGCGCATTATTGACATTCCACTTCCTTCAGCAACGATAAATGCAGCATCAGACACAGCGCTATTGGCAGCAATTAATGTTGGCAACCTTACAGAAACACAAACAAGCGGAACGATCGATTCCTCAGCGCTTTACATTGGAACTGGCTGGGATAAAGGAATTGAGTTTGGTTCAAATGGAATCCTTGCTATTCCAAACATGGGAGAGCTCGCGCTTTCTGATGGGACAAATGACATTATTACCTTTAATGATCAAGGTGATTATGCCTCACTCGATCTCACAACATTTGATGTTAATGCAACAGATGCATTTAACATCGATGTTTCAAATGCAACAGGCATTTCAGTGATTGGTGTCACAGCCGATTCTGATTCAGAAGATCTTAAGTTGATAACCGCAGGTTCAGAGGGAGATATTGTGCTTGATACAACCGATGACTTTGTTTTAGATGTCGATGCTGGTTCTGTTGTTGATATCGCAGATTCTCTTGGAACAAAGACCATTCATATTGGTGGTGTTGATGCAAACGGAACAGATGCAATTCAAATTGGAACACACGCAACAGCAGCAGATACCATTACAATTGGAAATACACATACTGGAACAGCAACCTCTCTTGTGGGTGGTGCTGGTTCACTTATTAATTTTACAGATTTCGATGTAGAAGCAACGGGCGCAACAACAATTGTGCCAGACTCTGATGTGACTGCTTTTACGCTTACTGGAACAAATGTAACATCAGCCGGTCTTGCTTATTTGAGTCAACCAAATGATGCTGCGGGTGCAGTTTTGGAGATTGAAAGCAGTAGTAATGGAGGCTCAGCACTTCTCATTGATCAAAACGATAATGCAATTGCATTAATGATCGATTCAGAAGCGCTTACTGATACGGTTGTTGACATTGATGCCGCAAATACATCAGGTAATATTTGGGACCTTAATGCGAATAGTTTGATTAGTGGCGGAAATGTGATGACAATTTCTGCAGACAGCTTGAATACAAATGGAAATATTCTTGATATTTCATCTACTGCAGAAATGGACGGCAATACCGACTTCATCAAAGCAGCACATACAGTTAGCTCTACAAATGATGTCACACAAAGTGGTCAAATGCTTGATCTTTCTCGTGACACCACAATGGGGTGGGGCGGACGCACTTACCAGATGACAGGAAATATTGCTAAATTCTCACGAACGATCGATTCAACATCAGGAACACTTCAGGCAACTGGTTCAGTTGTTGATATTAGTAGCGATGACGGAGGTGTTGGAGGAGGAACAATTACAGATACAGCAAACATGCTTTCAGTTGCACAAAATTACTCAGGTGCTTCTGGAGAGGTTGTTGATATTGTGAATGAAGGAACAGGAAATGCGATCTATGTAGATCAAAATGGAGATGGAATTGCGTTGAACATTGATTCTGCAGCAACAAGTGGTAGCGTTGTTTATGCGCTATCTATGCTTAACAGCGGGTCAGTGTTTGATGTAAACATGCAGCCAGTAGGAGCATCGACTGCAAATGTATTTGATATTGATATTACAACTGGTCCTGTTTCTGGAAATGTTTTTGAGATTGATTTCGGCACTTCGGCACATACTGGAAATGCGATTGATATTGACATGGGAACGAATGTGTCTGGAGACGCAATAACGCTTGTAAATTCAGCAAGCTCCGGATCTCTCTTTGCAGGCACAGCAACCCTTTCCGATGCAACCACTGGCGTCTACGACTTTAATGCAACAACAGACACTGATTCAGTAGAGGGAGTGAATATTGAATATACTGTTCAAGACGATGGCGACGACACAACTGAGAAGTTTTCTGCACTCGATATTACAGCAACACAAAACTCAAATGATGCAACAAACGATGATCATCTCTATGGTTTGCATATTAATGATCTTGGTGGAACAGCACAAACAGGAGATGAGTATGCCATCTATCAAGAAGGAACTAGCTGGGACCTTGGATTAATGGTGCAAGATGATGCGGTCTTTGGTGGGTCTCTTAGCATTGATCAAACTAATATTGATCTTGTGATAGATTCATCAGCGGGTAATTATATTGATATTGGCCCTGATGTCTGGGATACCGGAAAAATTATCAACGTTCAATATGACACAGCAGATACACAGGTAGCTTCTGTTACAGGTTTGAATATGGATTTATCAAATCTTACATTCACAGGAGGCTTAGATACAAAAGGAATTTATGTAGGCATGAACAGCGTGCAGTCCACCTCAGCATCTGCAACAAATAGCTATGGTCTTAAAGTGGGCTCAAATAGCTATGTAGAGCAGGTGTCAGGCGGTGGCTCTATTAATTATTATGGTTCACACGTTACTATCCCTGAAACAAGAGAAACGTCAGGTACAGTAAAGGCTTATGGGTCCTATATTGATGGAGGTACGGCCTCTAATGGGGCTGATCAATATGGTTTGTATGTAAAGTCAGCTGGTATAGCTACGGGAGGCACACAAACAGGGTATTATTTTGATCCATCAACTGCTCCAACAGTTGGTGAGCAACGAGGAATTCATATCGGTGCGATTACAGGTTCTGGTGCAACAATTAAACGTGGCCTTCAAATTGATGCTGGTTATGACCAGGCTATTTATGTAAGTGGAGGTAGTTTTTCTGTTGATAGTAATGGAGACACGTCGATAAGTTCTGTTTCAGGAAGTGATACTTTGAGTATCTATGAAGCTGCTGGAAGCTATGCAAATGCTATGTTGGACATCACAACAACATCAGCAGGAACAGGATTTTACCTAATTGATTCCTATATTAGTACATCAACTCAAGCTTTTTATGTGAATGGTGTTGGTACAATTTATGGAAATGTGCCAACCACCGGAGGGTATACTGCAGCACTCTGTTGGGATGGTTCAGGGCGAAGTGAAATTCAAGATTGTATTGGGTCAGTAAACGCTGACTATGCAGAGCAATATCCAGTTGCTTCTGATGTAACTTTTGGAGATGTGGTGAAGCTTGGTGCAACCGATGTTGAAACAACAACAGGTGAAACCATCAAACAGCTTGTAAAGGCAGACAGCCCTTATGAGACTAATGTGATTGGTGTGGTTTCTGATAACTATGGAGACTTCAGTTCAACAGGTTATAACATTGACGAGGATGACAACCCAATGCCAGTTGCGCTTGTTGGTCGTATTCCAGTAAATGTAACAGATGAGAATGGATCAATCGAAGCAGGAGATCCTCTCACAACATCCTCAACAGAAGGGTTTGCCATGAAGTCTAGTGGAGCAGGCATGATTATTGGTTACGCACTCGAAGATCACGCGTCAGGCGATGGTCAAATTATGTTCTTTGTCGATAATGGTTGGCACGCAAGTGGCAGCATTCTTACCGATGGAGAAAATACCTTGATTTCAAGCGATATCATCGCTCTTGCAAAAGGAGAGGCTGATGCAAGCACCAATTACAACTCACAGGGGTTCAGTTTGCGAGGGTCTGCATGGGACGGTGCAGCAGCAGAGGATGTTGCAATGACACTTGTAACAGATGTCGATGCAATTGATGAGTATCGCCTAAGTATCCGCAACACTTCAGATACAGAGGTCGCCTATGTGACAAACGACGGAACGCTCTCTGTTGCAAATGACGTGATCATTTCAGGAAAGCTTTATCCTTCTGATCGTGGTGCGACACAAACAAGTAAGTATATCTATTACGATGGTTCGTCAGGCATGGGCGGAGACTTTATGCGCACGAATGCAAGTGGCTGGGCAACAGGTTCCTACGACTTTGCAGAAATGTTCCCATCAAACGAGGTGCTTGAGGCAGGAGATGTGGTTGTGTTCTCAGGAAGTGGTGCAAATGTGCGTCGTGGAACAGACAATGACCGCAAGCTTACTGCTGGTATTGTTTCAACGCGCCCTGGTTTCTTGGCAGGAGATAATATTGATGGAGATTTTCCAATCGCGCTTGCAGGACGTGTGCCAACAAAAGTCACACTTGAGAATGGTCCGATTGCTGTGGGTGATCCACTGACGGTTTCTTCCCTTTCTGGATATGCCATGCGCGCAACAGAACCTGGAATGGTTGTGGGTTATGCGCTTGAGGATTACACAACGACAACAAGCAATGCTTCTATAATCACATTTGTAAATGTGGGTTATTACGATGGTGGAGATACAAGTGGTGTTCCGGGTGTTACTTCTGTGGCTTCTGGTTCAACCCATTCTTACTCAGGTCTTAACCTAACGGGAGATATCTTCATGACTGGTTATCAATTGCGAGGTATTGGAGGAATTGAAGGAACAGGAGATGCGTGGAGTATTGCGCAAGATGGTGCCATTTCAACACAATCAACATTGAGTACGGTTACGCGTTCACTCACAAATGAGTTTATTGAAACCTCTGCACTTACCTCAAAGCAGGTGATGATCACTCTTTCTGGAACAAGCCGCATTGAAGCAGGTGAAAAGACTATACGTTTCGAGAGTATTGACCCTACCTTTAATGATGTGATTGCCATCGATGCTCCTATGTATGCAGTTGTCACGCCACATGGTCCATCAAACCTTTACGTTTCTCACAAGGATCGAAATAGCTTCACAGTGAAACAGTTCGATGGAATTGAGTATGTTGATTTTGACTGGATGGTCATGGCTTATCGTATGGGATATGAACCAGACGAAGTGATCGAAGAAGAAGTTGTTGAGGAAGTGGTCGAAGAGATCATTGAAGAAGTTATTGTTGAGGAGCCCGCTGAAGAAGTAGTTGAAGAACCATTAGAGGAAGAGGTTGTTGTTGAAGAAGAAGTTGTTGAGGAAGAGGAGATCGTTGAAGAGGTTGTCGAAGAAGTTCTTGAGGAACCAGTTGTTGAGGAAGAAGAAGTTGTAGAGCCAGCAGTCGAGGACGAAGTTATTATTGAAGAAACAGTAGAGGAAGAAGAACCAGCAACTCCGGAGAGTCCGGTCGAAGAGTCAGTAATAATTCCAACCGGACCATCTGATGAGGGGGGCGAAAGTGCCCAGACACCATCAGAGGTCTAACAAGTCCACATCTTCACTACAGCCTGGGAGCATCTTTGCGGAAGCACCTCAAGCCGTGTTGAAGAAACGTTCTTTCTACAATACGCGTTCTTTATCACAAAGAAGGTTTGCCCTCTATAGGGTAGAGGTTAAACCTTCCACACATTCTAAAAGAGGCGGTATCCCCACACCGTCTCTTTTGCGTTGCTAGATATGGTAAGATATACATCTATGAGAAAGAGATTTTCAATGGAACCAAGCATGAGAATTCTTAAGGATTCTCATATAAAAGAGTCGGCAAAACGAAAAGACGGTGATCCACAAGCAGAACAAAGAAATGCAACTGCATTTCTTGATAAGCTTGCAGAGGCAGTGCCGAAAAAAGAAAGGCAGGTGGAAAAAACTGAAAACGAAAAACAGTGGAGTAATATTAGAAATGCAGTATTAGAGACATTGAAAGCAGTTGCCGAAACAATTTTTACACAAGATGATGTTTCTGAAGAAATCGATGGTGCAGTTGAGATTTTGCAAGAGCAAATGGTCATGGGACTTATTGAAGAAGAAGAGATTCATTTTTCAAAAGAAGATGTCTTCAATGACCCGGTAATCAACTATTATATTCATGAGTGCATTGCAAGGAATAATAAAAGGATTATCTTTGAAGCATTGTCTCAATTAGCAATGGTCGCAGAAGGAGGTGATATTTTAGATGAAAAGTCGCTTAGACGCTCCGTTTGGAAACAGTTGCAAACAAAAAGGGAAAAGGTAACACAAAAGAATTTTGAAAAATTTTGGCTTTCTGTTGTCTGGGGCCCAGAAGTGCAAGCGGCTATTCTTGAGAACTTTTTGCAAGTGATTGAAAGTGAAAAAGCAAAAGAGCTATTGAGAAATATCTTTTTAGAATCTACCCTAGAGAGATCAATGAATCTTTTGCTTGAGAAAAAAGCATTAATAAAAATTCTTACAGACCCAGAGCTCGATCGTGTGATAATAGAAATGCTTAGGTATGCTGTTCGTGCAGAAAGCTCAAAAATGCAACATGTTGCAGAATACGAGGAAAAAGACTTTTCAAAGGAATCGATTGCGAATGTTGATATGGGTAAATTGAAAATGTCTGCAATAGATGCTGGTGTGATCGCTCTTTCTGGCGAGGAAAGAAGGGGCTGGGTAAGTCGTTGCGAGAGTAATGTTGATTACATTGCAAGAGAATATGAGAACGATGCTTATGGGACAAGTAATTATGCAAGCAATATTTTTTATGATGCGCGAAGAATGCTAAAAGCTAAGATAGATACTTTTTTGCCAGCACTAGAAGAGTTTATTGAGATTTATCCTGATTATGCAGACAAAATTGATAGTAAGACTTTTTTAGCTGCACTTGACGATGTGGCGGAAAGTACGCTTGATATTGATTATTATAAAACTGAGGATAGAAATTTTTATACAAGGCCTGGGTATGGGAGTCGTATTGCAAAAACAAGACAGAAATTAGGGTATCGACCACACAGAAGACGAAAGAAAAGAAATAGGTTTGTAGCCTAAATAATAAAGAACGGCTTTACGCCGTTCTTTATTATTTAGGCTGCTCTGCTTCTATTTTGCTGCACCTGTGCCAGTTGCTCTTTGAGCTCACGGCGCATTTGTCTGTTTGTCCTGTCTTTGTACTGAGAGATAACATCGATCATCTGCTCTATATATTCGATGAAAGATTGCACGATCTGTGAATTCTCTTGTTCAGGAAATTGTTGGTTAAATGTTGAGATAGCTTCTATGTAGCGCAGTGCTTTTTCCTTCCCAAATTGTTCGAATACTTTTAGAAACGGGCCATAAAGGATGTCTTCGGAGATATAGTCATGCTTTTCAAATTGTCGTCTCCTGCTTTTTATATCTTTCTCTAGTTTTTGTGCGGATTCTTCATCTGGCTCGAAAAAGTCAATGAGTCGTTTTGTAAGACGATCTATTTCTTCTTTATCGTATAATGCTTCAACTTCTTGTTGAGAAAGCCCTTTTTCTTCTTGTTTATGCGTGTAAGTACCAGACATAATCTGAGAAAACAGCACATTCATTTCTCCGAGCTCTGTTTTTTCTTTTTCAAGAAGCAGCCCTATGATCATGTGTACTTTTTCCCAGAACCGCTCATGAGCAATTGTTTTTATAAGAAAAGAGTTTTCAGCAAGTGCGTCAAAAACACTTTCTAAAGAACGACCAACAAAGAGAGTTTTAAAGGTTTCTTTGAGTTTTGGATTTTCAAAATCATTTGCTATTTTTCCTGTAAGCATTTCAATAATACCGCCGTCCTGGATGACTTCAGGCCAAAAACGTTCATAGTTTTCTGCCAAAATAGGAAAACTTCCTTGTTGAATGGTTTCCCAGGTATCCCGTTTGAGCATTTGCTCTGTAAGAGCCTCTTTTTTGTAAGAGGGGGAGTCGAGTAAAGACCCTAATCTTTCTTTGATAACTCTTGAGCAGTTCTTTCTAATGAGTCCCTCAATTTTTGCATGCACATTTGGTGATGAAAGAATGTCATTTATTTCAAAGTGTATTTCAGAATTCCCTCCTCCTCGTGCAAGAAGATATTTAGCCATCACATCAATAGCACCATCGATAAGCGGACGAGCATCGTCAATTGAAAAAATAGATGCCTGATCTAGGTCAATCATTTGAAGCACTGTTTTTTCAATAACTTCCTTTTCTTTTTCTTTAGGGTCCTCAATAGCTTTCTCTCTCTTTCCTAAAAGTTTTCCTAAAAGTCTAGAAGCTTTTTTTGCAATTTGTGCAGGGTCACCTTCAGCAGAGTCGCTGGCTTCACGAACACGGTTTTGTAGTAAGTGTTCGATTTCTCGCTCGTGAGGTCTCATTTCCATATGCATGCATTATACATCAATTGCACTCTTGGGGCATAGATAGGTTATAATGGGAGCACTATGAAAACACTGTTTGAAAAGCCAGTATTTTGGGCAAAGCGATTTGAGGAGATCGCTCAATGGATCATTCTAGGAACGATAGCGCTTGTTCCACTTATCTACTTTCCTTTTACGTTTGAGCAGTTTGAGCTCCCAAAACAAAGCATCCTTCTTTTAGGTGTGATACTTGCTTGGTTATTAGTTGTTAGTGCTCGTGCACTCAACCCTCAAAAAACAAAAAGAATTCATTCTTCTTCAATCGCGCTCGTCTTTCTTTTAATTGCGCTTGGTATTTCAGCACTTTGTTCAGATGCGCTTTATCTTTCGTGGATTGGGCAGTCGGGATTAGAGGCACAAAGCGTCCTTTCTTTTTTTCTTTATGCACTTATTTTTTGGTACGGGCTTTCATGTTGGAAAACAGAAAGTATGCGAAGAGATATTCTTATTTGGCTTAGTGTAAGTGCTGTAGCTGTGGGAGTCATTGGGTTCATAAGTCTTTTTATTGTAGCGGGCAGTGTTCCTTTTACTACAGCTGGGACAGTTAATGCCTTTGCGTTGTTTGTGGGTGTGATGAGCCTTGTGGTTCTTGGAATAAGTGCTGGCGCACAAGTGGCGGCATGGAAGCGATGGATGTTTATTGTGTGCCAGTTTCTTTTGCCTGTTCTTGCAGTGTTTTTTCTACTTGTTTTAGATTATTGGGCTTTTTGGTTAGTTTATTTAGTTGGTCTGCTTGCTCTTTTGTTCATGCAGGCGTGGACAAAAACATTAAATAAGAAGAGTTTATTCCCTGCGTTACTGGCAGTTATTGGAATAGTCTTTCTTTTTTTCTTTGCAACACCATTTTCTCTCTCTGTTCCAACGGAGGTAACGCCAAGTTTTACTACAAGCTGGGCAGTGCTTACAGAAACACTTTCAAGTCATTCTGTTTTGTTTGGTTCTGGACCTGGAACATTTGCGTTTGATTATGAAACCTATCGACCTGTTGATGTGAATAGGGGGTTATTTTGGGAAACACGTTTTAAAGATGGGTTTAGTTTTTTCTTTGATTTTGCATCAACAACAGGAGTGTTTGGGTTTTTTAGCCTTCTCTTCTTTTTGTTTTTAATCAAAGCAAAAACAGGGATTACATTTTTCAAAAAGAGAAGGGGGAAAAAGATGAAAGAAAGCGTTGGTATTCTTCCGGCTTGGGTAGCTCTTGTAACTGCCCTTTGTTTGTTCCCAGCGAATATCTCACTCCTTCTCTTGTTATTTGTCCTTTCTTCATTGTTTGCGGGGGTGTGGGCCAAAGAGGTACAAAGACAATCAAAAAAGAAAGGAAAACCATCAAAGATTCTTCTATTTCTTTTTGCGGTTTTTTGTATTGGTTTGGTTTTTATGGCTGCTCAGCGATTAGTCGCTGATACAACTTATGCAAAAGGGATTGAGCTTGACCAGCAAGGAGCTGCCTTTAATGAGGTGCTGTCAAAACTAGATCGCGCAGCATACTATAATCGTTTCCATGATGGATACTATCGAACGCTTGCAGAGAGTTTTATTTATCAAGCAACGAGCCAGATTAAAAATGCAAATGGAGATCTCTCAGATGACCAGATTGCTTACATTCAGTCATTTTTGAATGCGGGCATTAATGCTGCAGAGCGCGCTGTGGCTCTTTCTCCAAGACAGGGATTGAACTGGCTGGTGTTAGGAAAGCTTTATCAATCCTTTTATCCTTACACCGTTAGTGGGATTGATAGCGCACAGATTGCCTTTGATCGTCTTCTTGTTGTGGAGCCTGCAAATCCTGCGGCATGGAAAGCGTATGGAGAGATGTATTTAGATGCGGCTCTTTATAATCACGAAAATAAAGACGTCTGGCTTTCTCTTGCAGAAGAAAGATTTGCACATGCCTTAGCACTAAAGCCTGATTATGGGCCAGCAGGGTATAAGCTTGCGAATGTCTATCTTGCACAAGGCCGTACCGATGCTGCTATTGAGATGATGGCTGCATTACACAAAACATATCCTTCAGATGTAACAGTTGTTTTCGAGTTGGGGATGCTTTATTTAGAGCGTGGGCAAGAAGGGGATTATGATTTGGCAGGAGAAGCATTTGCAAATGCAATTACATTGATGCCAACCTATGCAAATGCATACTGGTATCTTGCAAGTGTTTATGAAGGTAAGGGTATGCTTGAGCAAGCAATTGTAGAACTTGAGCGTGTATTGACCATGGATCCAGCAAATGAGACCGTGCTTGCTCGAATTGCAGAGCTTGAAGAAGGATTGATTGCAAGCGAGCTACCCGCATCACTTGAACCATAAAAAAATCCAGCCCTTAGGCTGGATTTTATAATTGCTTATTCTTCTTCTATCAATGCGCCTGTGCACATCCATTGAAGCTCAGCTTTACTTGTTTTTGTGTGCACATAGCAAGCCGCACCACAAAGAGGTTCGGTAACATTTGTGAGGATAAACTGCCAGGTGTGCGTGTGATTATTACAAAAGTTCATTTCTGTGTTTTCAAATTGAAACACTCCAGCACTTTGGCATTCCTCAGACATCTTTGCAATCTCTTTTGCCTGCGCAAGTGTCATTGTGTCACAAAGATCTTCGCTGTGTATTTCTTCGGTTGTTGTTGCTTCATTGTCTTGTGTTGAAAAATTTTGAAGCACAAAAACAAAACAGATAATAACAACAATAAGGATGAGTCCTCGGAGCGGGTGGCGAATAAGTGGATGTCTATGCATAAAGAGAGTTAGCTATCCCCACTATATCTTGACAGACCATAAATGCCAAGGTAGTATTGGCCGCGCTGCTCTTTCTAATTTTCGTCCAACTGTTTTTACAGTGGATCAACACTCACTTTTTCGACACGGAGGGGAAACCATGTCGATGGAACTTACGCTTGATGAATTTGCACAACTGATTCTTCTTTCTTGGGGGAATTATGATGGCCCCGTTCACCTACATATGGTAGATGGTTCTGGGCAGGGGGCAAATGGGATGCAGGTTGATCTCATGACAACAATTGCTCCCAATACGACTGCCTATGTGCAGCTGGATTACTTTCATAGTTTTCCTCTGTTGTCTCACACGAAGATCGAGAGGTCACGTTGGGTGATTGTGGTTGTGGACCTGAGTCCAGATTTAGCACACGCTCGTGAGGTTGTAGATTTTATCGTAACCAATCAGCATCAAGATCGCGTGCGGCTTGTGGTCTTAACCAATCTCAAGCAATGGTCTCAGAAGTCGCCTTGGCTGTCTTGTCTGACCTCTTGTGTGCACGATGCCTTGTTTGTGCGCGATGCGCGTGTAAAAGGAAGGTGTATTCCTACTGTGCTAGGTGGGATGAAGAGTCTGCTAAAGAAAAAGCGCGAGCGCATGCATGAGCGCAGTGAAATTGATGCGCAAGACGACATCGAGCTCATCGAATCCTATGAGGTGTCTGAGCATCCTGCACCTAGACCTGGTCAGTAGCACCGGGTTCACCTGTCAGTACTCTGGCAGGTTTTTTCTATCCAAAAACTCCCTTGCGGGAGTTTTCTTTTTATTTGCGATCGAGTGCAGCCCACGGGTCTTCACGGTTTTGAGCTTCTAGGAATTCTTCTTTATTTTTCTTCCACCAATCAAGCCGTTGTTCCATTTTTTGCCGTTCAACACTATTTGCTGAATGGATTGTTATTGTGATTTCCTCTGAGACAACGACCTTAGGATAGGTATCAGCCAGCCATTGTAGTAACTGGTGTCCCTCAAGGCTATCTTCTCCAAGATCATTATCAAAGCTCATTTCATCGATGCCTTCCCCTGACTCCATAGCGCGTACTACGGCAGCTTTGAACTCTTTGTCGTCCTTGCATCCCACCCATCCTTCAGGTGTATGGCGGTTTGGTGCAACCGGGTCATGAAGCTGATCATCTAACCAAATTTTCATAAGTCATTTATTAATTATGAATCAAGAATAGTGTAGCATATCTTGACGTGCATTGTGTGCTCGCGTATTCTTGTTTGCACATGGGCCCTTAGCGCAGTTGGCTAGCGCGCTTCCATGGCATGGAAGAGGTCATGGGTTCGAATCCCATAGGGTCCACCAAAAACACTTCGCAAAAGCGGAGTTTTTTTGTTTGCTTTTGTGAAAGATAATTGTTAGGGTTTTCTCACGTTCTTTTTTCTCGGAGGAAACAATGTATTGTTATTCTGTGTTCTATGAAGTCGCTGATCCTGATAATTGGGAAGATGGAAAAGATCGTTTTATTGCCAACGGTCTTTATCTTGAACATCGTTGCCAAGGACCTAATTGTCATTGCTGGGAAATGCGCAATCGTGGGTATGGTCCACGACGCATTCGTCCTTTTCCGTCGCGTCCTGCTCAGCCATATAAAATGGATACAGATGATTGGAATCCTCCAAAGCAAAACAACAAGTTGATGTTGCTACTGACTCTTCTTGGGCTTGTTCTTGTCGTCGTTTGTTCAGGAGCAGTTTGGTCATTTTGGTCATTTGCCGCACCAGACTCTTGGCAACAAACTCCTGTTCAGGAAAACTGTCTTCCACCGTCTTAATCAAGACGGTTTTTTTATTTATCCCGCCAACCTGTGAACCGTGGTGGGTGTTTTGCAAAGAAAAAAGCCCACCTTGAGAGAGGTAGGGTTAGAGTTGTAGCCAGATGACAGTGTTCATCACAACTGAAATGATCATTACTGTCAGTCCGAGTCCTACAAAGATGACTGAATGAAGGATGATGTCCTCGATCAGCTCATCAAGATAGGTGTGGCGGCAATTTCGCTGCTCGCGATAGTCTTTGACAACAAGGGTCAGGAATACAAAGGTGCAAGCGATTGATCCAATTGCATGGCAAAGGGTACCAAGTGCTGAGGCAAACAAGATTGGTTGCACAATGAGTGGTACAGCAGCAAAGATTCCGTAGACCAGAATCCAAAATGTGATGAAGGTGTCTGGGATTCTTTTTTCTTTCGACTTCAGGTAGTCACGAATGAAATATGCCGTGAGCCCAATGGGAAACAAGCAAAGAGCAAGGAGGGGGAAAGAGTAAGCTGTGTGATTCATGGTTGCTCCTATGTGTTTGTGAAATGTGCAAGAACGCAGTACATCAATATTGGTGGAATGTGTCAATCTCTCGACAGAAGCGTAATTCATCGCTATACTAGCGCGCGTATGTTACAAGTAGGAATCGTTGGGCTCCCAAACGTAGGGAAGTCCACATTATTTAAAACACTCACAAAAAAAGAAATTGCGTGCGAGAACTTTCCGTTTTGCACAATTGAGCCAAATGTTGGAATCGTTGAGGTTCCAGATTTTCGTTTAAAGCTTTTGGCTGAGATTTCACAATCAGAAAAAGTGATTCCAACCGCAATCGAGTTTGTCGACATTGCTGGTCTTGTGAAAGGAGCCCATAAAGGAGAGGGGCTTGGGAATAAGTTTCTTTCAACTATTCGTGAAGTCGACATGGTTGTGCATGTGATCCGATCATTTAATGATGAAAATGTGCATCATGTGGATGGGTCAATCGATGCAGGCCGTGATGTTGAGATTATCGAGATGGAACTTGCGATGGCAGACATGGAGACAGTACAAAAACGTCTCTCTCATGCGCAATCGAAAATGAAAGCAGGCCGTGAGAAAGACCTAGAGCGTGAAGAATCTGGATTACAAAAAATTCTTGCCAAGCTGGAAGAAGGAAAGATGGCATCTGAAGCTGAGCTTGATGAAGAAGAAACGCGCGTGCTTAAACATCTACAACTTCTTTCGCGCAAACCTATCCTTTATGTGGTAAACATCGGAGAAGAAGAGGTGGGGCAAGAGTGGGAGAGTCCACTTGGGCCAGAGCGACTTGCGATTCCACTTTGCGTGAAGCTTGAATCAGAAATTGTGGAAATGCCAGAGGGGGAGCAAGAGGTATTTTTGAAAGAAATGGGATTAGAACAATCTGGGCTCAATTATCTCATCACAAAATGCTATGAGCTACTTGATCTCATTACGTATCTGACAACAGGGCCAAAGGAAACACGCGCATGGACAGTTGGGCGCGGTGCAAAGGCACCAGTCGCAGCAGGAGTGATTCATACAGATTTTGAAAAAGGATTCATTCGCGCAGAAGTGATTCATTGGAAAGAGCTTGTTGATGCAGGGAGTGAGTTGGCAGCAAAAGAAGCGGGGAAGATGCGTATTGAAGGAAAGGAATATACTGTGCAAGATGGAGATGTTTGTCACTTTCGTGTCGGTGTTTAAAAAAATTCCACAACACGTGGAGTTTTTTTATTCAACGAAAGTATGATCCGTGGTAAAATAGGACAAAGAATATTTATTTATGAGACATTATACTTTTTATCTTCTGCCGCTTATTATTTTTTGTGCGGTATTTACGTTCATTACTCCTGCAAGCGCGCTTAGTATAGGCGCCTCACCATCTGCCATTATTGCAGAGATGGTGCAAAATGAAACAGGAACACACAGGGTCCATGTTTCTCGCAGCAGAGCAACAGGGGAAGACTCATTTGATATTGAGGTCAGCGACTCTCTTTTAGATATTGTTTCTGTTAGCGAAACATCATTTTCTTTTCAAGAAGGAGAGCAGTCTAGATTTATTCCTATTGTTCTTGATACAAAGAATGCAGAAATAGGCGAAATTGAAGGTGAGATTTCGGTTTATTATAGAAACACTCAAAATAGAAGCGGGGTCAGTGTCAGATATGGCGTATCTGTTGTTGTAAAAATATCAGTAGTAGAAGAGCTGGATGACTTAGAGATAATTAATGCAATCTATAACAATTCCGTTGGAGAGCAGGTTTATATTAAAGAGCTATCAGCTTCTGTGGAAAAGTATGGAGACGAGCATGCAATTCTTCTTGCTGGCGAGTTGGTAAATGGAAGTACTTATCGAGCAAACGCACTTCCTTATACTATTTCTTTTTACAGGCAAGGCAAGGATGGTGAGGATCTTGTGAAAATACAGGAGGAGGCCTACTACAACACATTGGCGTCTGGTGAATCTGCAGAAATAGACAAGTACTTTTTTGTACCAGAGGAAATTGATTTTGGTACTTATCGTGTTGTTGTAGAAGGACCTGGAGGCGGTGAGGAAATTGAGATAAAGTTAATCAATCCAATTGTATTTGTTGGGTTAGGAATATTAATCTTTTCCTGTCTTATCATTTGTATTGGTGGTGTGTATCTGATTAGTCATTCAAGAAAGAAAAAGAAAAGGAAAAGAAAAAAGAAGAAGAGCAAGAAAGGAAAAAAATAGAAAAGAAAAAACCCCTCGGTCTTGAGGGGTTTTAAAATTTTGGAAGTTCAATGACAAGTCCTTGTATGGCATTTCTGTGGACTTCTCCATAGTAGCGCGAGTCTGTGCTGTGCTGCCGATTATCTCCAAGAATAAAATAGGAGTGTTCAGAAAGGGGTTCGTAGGTTTCCGCACCCTGACTTCTTCCTCTTGTCAGTGTTTCTTTTGCAAGGTAGACCTCTTCAAGGAATGCTTCTTCTCCTTGTTCGCTTACGATAACAACTTGATTTTTTCTGATGAGAACCTGTTCGCCAGGTGTTCCAATAATGCGTTTTAAGACAAGTTCGCCCGTTGTTTCTTCAAAGACCTGTACCAAATCGCCTCTTTGTGGTTCGCGAAATAATAATGAAAATTTACTGACTAAGAAAACTTCTTGGTCAATAAAATTTGGCTCCATAGACTTGCCGTTTACCTTTCCTGGCTCAATCAAAAATGTGCGAACTGCCATGATGCAGAAGATCATTACAAAAACAATTTTGAATGTTCGCCAAAGGTATGTGAAAAACATATGCAACTATGCTATAATTTACTTGCTATGGAAAATTTTATGTATGGCCTTGAGGCTGTGCTAAGCAACTCGTGGAGAAGTATGTTACAGCTTACACAATACCAATTATTTTGGGGTTTTGCCATAGGGTTCCTGATGTCCACAATGGTCCACGCCTTCTTGGCAACAGAGAGTCCTGCGCACACGGCTTCAATGGTGTTCCAGAAAAAAGAAAACAGTTATCAAAAAATTCATAAGACAAATGTTGATGAAGGGCAGCCTGGTCATTATGATACGCACAGCCAACAGGTTGATCAAATGCGTTCACATGTCGCAGTTTCTTGCTTGCTCATTGTCAACGCTCTCTTTTTTACGTTTTTACAATGGTAAATTTATGAGGTCATATTTAGCAACAAAGAAAATTACTCAATTTTTCTTGATTTTAATTTTTGCCTGCTTTGCAGGATTTTCAGCACCACAAGAAGCTCATGCTATTGGAGGTTCTCCATCAGCACTTCAAGTAGATTCTGTTTTATCAGGAGTCCCGGTTGCAGCATCTTTTAATATCACAAGAGCCCCAACAGATCCGCAAGGTGATTTAACAGTTTTTGTTGAAACACATGGAGAGCATGCGCATTATGTAATTATTGAGCCTTCCTTTGTTATGGCAGAGGGCGAGGATTCTTATCGTTATGAATTTGAAATTCTTGCAACAGAAGCAGTGTTGGGTGATTATAGCGCCTCGATTGCTTTTTATGTTAACCCTGGTTCAGAAGCAGGAGAGATGACAACGGGGGTGTCTGTTCGCCGAGGGGTAGAGATGCCGATTTGGTTTACTGTGGATAATATTGAGGTGATTGAGTATGAGCTCAATTCTTTATATCCAAACGCAACAGAGGTTGGAGAAGATTTGATTATTGGTTATTCGGTAAAAAATACTGGAAACCTTACATGGGCACCTGATAAAGCAATTTTTACTTTTATTGACACAACAGATGCAACAAATACTTACGAGATTGAATTGAGTGGTCAGGATGCGCCTTCAGTAAGTCCGGGAAACAAAGGAGAGCCAATTGATTTGGTTTTCAAGCCAAATATTCCAGCAGGACAATATTTTACAAAAGTTGTTTTGTACGAAAACGGAGAGATTGTTGGTGAAATGGAATCAAAGCAATTTTCAGTGTATCCAAAAGGAACCCTGGCACAGTCTGCTGAAGTTGAATATTTTAAAACAAACAAAACAAGTTATTTAACAGGTGAGAATATCCAGCTTGAATCATCAATGATGAATACTGGAGAGATTTCTGTTAGTGCAGTCATGGCAGTCGATATTTATAAAGAAGGTACATTGGTAGATTATCTTAGAAGTGATCCATTAACATTTGGAGTTGGTGAAAACGGAGTATTAACGGATTTATTTTCACTTGAAGAGGCCGGTATCTATACGCTTTCTTCTTATGTCAGTTATGGAAATAGACGAACGACACCACTTGAGTTAGATATTGAGGTGTATGCAACAAATGCTCTCTCTCAAACACAAATGATTGTTATCTTGGTTATTGTGTGTTTTGCACTTATCCTGCTTGCGATTATTTTTAAGAGAATGAAGAAAGAGAAAGACGTGCAACCGCCATATCCACCAACTACCTATTCGCAACCACCCACAACACCACAAGCCTAAAGAAGAATCCCCCTTATTGAAAAGGGGGATTTGTTTTTTTCTGCGCTAAATATTGCTATAATAGGAGAAACAGAAAGTATGAAAAAAGAGCAAAGAACCATCCCTGTCCTTCATATCGTAATTGCGTTATCAATTTTTTTCGTTTCCCTGTTTTTTATTGGTACTTTTTCAGTGTTGTCTCAGGCTTCTTCAATGGGTCAGGTCAGCGTAGAAAATATCGGACCAAGTTTTTTAGGTGATCCTGTATTTACAACAACAACTGGGGGAGCAGAGGCTTATGTTTCTGGTGAAATAAGCGGACTCATTTCTGGGAGCACAACAACTATTTATATTGAAGGGATTGCAGAAGATTTAAATGGGCAAAGTGATATTGTTTCCGCGTCAATGGTTTTTTATCGTGACGATGTTGGGGACAGCTGTGTTCCTGATAATAATAATTGTTATCGTCTTGAAAGTTGTGTTATAGACAATGACGAAATAAACCTTTTGCATAAAAGGTATTCATGCGAGATTGCTCTTTCTTCCTGGATTGACGCAACAGATTCAACGGCGGGTATAGATAGTGGTCGTTATTGGAAATTGTTAGTTGAGATTGAGGATACTGAGGGCACATCCGCGCAAAACGCCAATAGGCAACTTGAAATTCAGGCATTAACAGGGCTTTATTTTGATTCGGCAATTGATTTTGGTGCAATGACTGCAGGATCTAGCACAACATCTGAGACAAATACAGAATCCGTTTTTGTTCAGCAAGGAAATGTGGCTCAAAATATAAGAGTTTCAATTGATCCTTCTGGTTTTGTATGCCCGGATTCAGATGTAAATATTCCACCCGAGAATTTACGCTGGTCTACTGCTGATGTTGGGTATGGGGTGTCAGATACAGCTGTTTCAACAAGTGCTGTTGATATCAATTTAGGTGTTTCGAAAAGATTAGATGAATCAACAGCTCCGCAGAAGTCATTTTTTTGGAACCTTTTTGTGCCAGAGGGAGTTGAGGGAAGGTGTACGGGGGCCATAAATATTTTAGCAACAAATGCAAGTTAGTATGTCGCGAAGCGGACTTCATGTCGTATTAGGATTATTACTTTTTAGCCTTACCGTTGGAAGTGTTTCTTTTGTATTTTTTTCTTCTGAAGCAAAAGGACATGCAAGAGGAACGCTTGTCGATAGCACAAAAATAAAGACAGTTCAGATTTGTACAGGGACTGGTAATGATCGTGTTTGTCGAACAGAAGAACGCGTTGTTGAAGTGAAAGACAATGGAAATAGTAACAATGCAACTGTTGGAGTAAATAATGAAGATGAAGAAGATGGTGATGAAGAAACTCAAATTGTAGGTTCTTATCCAGAGGATGAGGATTCCGATGTAGGATCGCAGACCACTCCAGAAATAGAGGATGCAGACGAAGGTTCAGAGGTAGAAGGTACAGATGAGGAGGTAACAGACTCTGAGGGGGGCACAAGTGCAGAAACTGAGATTACAAGTACAGACGAGGGTTCAGAGGTAGAAGGTACAGATGAGGAGGTAACAGACTCTGAAGAAGACCCTTCTCTTATTGAGAGTATAAAAGAAAAGGTTGTTGAAAAGGTGTGTAAGGAAAAAAATAACGAAAAAAGTAATGGAAAGAGCAATTCAATTTGGTGTAATGGACAAGAAGAAGAGGGAGGTAATTCTGCGCCAGTGTTTATATCAGATCCTATCGCAAGTTCTGACTATCATGGCTCTGAAGGGTTCCATGACGGGCTAATTGACCATCTTGTAGCTGGTGGATCTGCATCATTATATATTCACGGCATAATAGAAGATCTTAATGGTCAAACAGACATAACACAAGTTGATGCATCTTTGTTTATGAACGGAAAAATGTATGGATGTGTAACAAATAAACTTGATTGTTATCGCAAAGAGCCTTGCACAATAACACTCGAGTCTGATTTGAATCAGATCAGTTATGATTGTGAATTTGATCTTGAGTATTGGATGCGTCCAACAGATGAATATGCTGACCCAGATCACCGGTCAAAGAAATGGTATCTCACCGTTGTTGCTCAAGATAGTGAAGGTGAAAAAGCATACAATACCCAGCGTGACTTTGAGGTTGCTGCTATTACAGGTCTGCAGCTTATTGGAGAAATTAATTTTGGAACTATTGCGGTGGGGCAAGAAACAAGTGCAATGTCGAACTTTGAACAGCAGATTATTCAAGGAGGGAACGTTGCTCAGGATTTACTTGTCGTTATGGAGGAAGAGGAATTTAGTTGTTCTGACTCTGAACAAGGGATACCAAGAGAAAATCTGCAATGGGCAATTGTTGATGTAGGGTATGGGGATCTAAATAGCTATTCCATCTCAGATAATTTAACAGAAGTTGATTTAAACTTGATTGAGCAGGAGGATGCAGCGCTTGGTGTTCCAGAAACCATTCTTTATTGGAACTTAAATGTGCCAGAAGGTGTTGATGGGACATGTACGGCAACAATTGGAATTTACGCAAAAAATGCCTACTACTAAACAATATGAACACTAAGGAGGCAGTGCAATTTATTCATTTTCTTCTCATGAGCATTCTTGTTTGTTTGGTCTCAGTTTTTGTCTTTTCAGGCATTTATGTGACTACGCATGCAATTGATGCTGAGGTTGAGGTTGAAAACACAGGTCCATCATTTGTCTCAAATCCAATTTTTAGTGTAGCCCTAAGAGGCTCGGAGATATATTCACATAACAACATAAATAATTTGCGTTTTGGGGAAGAAAAAGATATTTATGTGTGGGGTACAGTGCAAGATCAAAATGGTTATACAGACATAGATTATGTAAAGGCTTATTTGTATCGTAGTGACTTGGACAATACTTGCCCGGAGGACGGGAATAAGTGTTACTACATGTATTCTTGTGACATAACACAAGGGGCCAGTGAATATCAGGCAATCTATTCATGCCCGTTCTCTTTAAAGTATTGGATGGATGCAACTGATGCAATGTCTGGTGAAGATTATTCAGATTATTACTGGCAGCTTGAGGTTGTTGCTGTAGATTTATACGGACAGTCTATAACAAATACAAGTCGAACACTTGAGGTCTATTCAAGTGTTAGTCTAGACATCCCTGAATCAATCGATTTTGGCTCTATGAGCACAGGGGAATCAACAACTCGCTTAACAAATGTTGAGCAGGTAATTACACAATATGGCAATGTGGAGCAAAATGTTACAGTTACTGCTCCATCTGGAATATTTGCTTGTGAGAGCGGTGATATTCCATTAGACCATTTGAAATGGTCACTCAGTGATGTGGGATATGACCACAATCAAACAACTGCGCTCTCTTCAGAAATTGTTGATACAGAATTGCGCGTTCAAAAACAGATAAGTGAAATATTGGCACCAACAAAGACACTTTATTGGAATCTCTCTGTTCCTCCAGGTGCATCTGGAAGCTGTTCAGTTCTTATTGAGATTCTTGCAAAAAATACTTTCTTCTTGTGAGATCAAGTAAAAAGACATCAAAACAGATTCAACACTTTTTCATAGGATTGCTTTTATGCATTTCTGTGATTTTTCTTTCTTGCTCTATTGCAATTAGAACCTGGGCATCTACAAGTGTTTCTGTAAGTGTTTCAAATAGTGCTCCTGAAATAATTGTAGGACCAGTGCTTACAACATTTGCTGGTGGGGGCGAGATGTACTCAGACGGAACAATAAGTAATTTGGTTGCTGGTGATAGTAGAACTGTCTATATCGAGGGAATTGTAAGGGATATTAACGGACAGCAGGATGTGGAAAATGTTCGTGTTGTTATGCATAGAAGTGATAGCGCTTCTTCGTGTGTAGAAAGCGGTGATCGTTGCATTAAAAATGTAAATTGTAATCTCAGTATGGGGGGAAATATTAACAATGTCCTATTTTCTTGTCCTTTGACACTTCCTTATTATATGGATGCAACCGATGCTCTTGCAGGGATCCATTCGAATCTTTATTGGATCGTGACAGCAATAGCCACCGACGATGATGGTGAGCAGGATGTAAATAACTCACGAACAATAGAAGTGCGAAGTTTGTTGGGCTTAGACATTCCAACAAGTATTAGTTTTGGGACAAGGGCAATGAATTCAGAAACAAGTGCAAGTAATAATGTCTATCAGACTATTTCTCAATGGGGAAATGTGCAGCAAGATGTTCGAGTAAAAATGATTTCAGACGGATATTCTTGTTCGGGTGCTGGGTCAATTCCAAAAGAGAATATGAAATGGGCAACAGCAGATGTGGGTTTTTCCGAAGCTTCTTCAGTTGAAATGACTCAGTCCTATGTTGATACAGATTTTGGAATTGGAAAACGTACGGGTATTGCACCTGTAACAAAGCCTTTTTATTGGAACATATCGATTCCTTATGGAGTGCAGGGGACCTGTACGGCAACGCTGGATATGTTAGCAAAAAATTCAAATATTCCTTAAGAAAAGTATGTGGAAAAAGGCCTCGAAAGAGGCTTTTTTTGATACCCACTTGACAAATTAAGTGTATAGACTACACTAAGTATATAGTGTAGGAATTACACTAAGTAAAGATAGGAAAACATCTTTAAAAACAAGGTTTTCATTGTTCTTTCAAATACAAGGAGTCAAAAATGCAGAGCCATTCATTCTTGGTTGAAAATGGAATTGTGACACAAATACAGCTCGGGTCTCGTTGCTACCATGTTGAGGGGTTAATGGGGCGTGGTCAGCATGCAGATGTTTATTTTGCACGCTCTGCCGGCCCTACCCCCGAACTTGTAGTTATTAAGCTTGGGTGTGTCGAGGATGGATTCTCTTGGATGAAGCAGGAATATCACACGCTTGCAAGCTTGCATGCAAGCACGCGAGAGGATGCAGAGTTCTTCACCTTCTTTATTCCAAAGCCGCTTTTCTTTGCGCACATTACAGACCCAGAAGGATGTGAGCGACCGGTCGCAGTTTACAAATATCGTAATTTGTTTGATTGGTCACTTGAAGACATCAAGCTTGCATATCCAGAAGGGGTGTGTGAACGAACGGCTGTCTGGATGTGGCGACGTATTCTTCAGCTTTTGTCGTTTGTACATGCAAGTGGATATGTGCATGGTGCAGTTTTGCCCTCGCACATCATCATCAACGCTCCCAATCATGGCGGCGCCTTGGTGGGGTGGTCAGCATGTGTGCATCGTGGGCAAGAGATTGTGCTTATTGATGAAAGGCAGCGACTTTTCTACCCGCCAGCACTGACAAAGGATCATGCGCTTACAGCAAGCCAAGAGCTCGATCTTTACATGCTTGCTCGCGCAATGATGTGGGTTGTGGGCGGAGATGTGAAAACGGGCATGCTTCCATCTGCTGTGCCAGGCAAGCTTGCTGATCTTCTGTGTGCTGCTGCGGGGTTTGGTTCAAATCCGCTCGGAGCCACACTTTCTGCACAAGACATGAGTGTGCGTGTAAAGCATGTGGCACGTGAGGTCTTTGGGCCTTCTGCGTTTGTTCCTCTTTCTCTTTCTCGCTCCTTGTGAGCAACAACTCAACCCAGAACAACAGGAGTTCACAATGGGTTACGGTGGCTATGACCATGATCGTCATGTTTCTTCTACGCGCGTAAGGGCAGCTCAGCCTGTGGAACGTGTTTTTACACAGCGAAACTGTCATGCTGACATGAATCCCTATGGGGTGCGTGCACGTGAGAGTAGAGATAGTGCTGAGCATCCCAATTCGCTCTCAATCGTCTGGCTTCTGGATGTGACTGGGTCGATGGGGGATATTCCCAAGTTCCTGGCGCGGAACCAAAAGGGATTGCCAGCTTTCATGGGAACAGTCTCGCAGGTGGTTGAGGACCCGCAAGTTCTGTTTGTTGCATTTGGGGATGCGCCCGAAGGCGATCGTTCCTCGTTGCAGGTTGGGCAGTTTGAGAGTGAGGATACGCTGATGGACCGCTGGCTTACCTCGATCCACCTTGAGGGTGGTGGTTGGGGGAATGGGATGGAATCCTATGACCTCGCACTCCACTGGGCATCTGAGCATACGGCGATTGACTGCTTTGAGAAGCGTCAGAAGAAGGGGTATCTCTTCATGACCGGCGATGAGTGCCCTTATCCTGCGCTCGATGTAGATGTGGTGCAGGGGATTATTGGAACCACGCTGCAAAGCAGCTCTTTGGTTGAGGAAACTGTGGCCAGAGTTGGCTCTATGTACCATCCGTTTTTCCTGATCCCAGACCCCAATCGAGCACGTCGCAGAGTTCCTTATGCAGTACGACATTTGGGTCGGACTGTGGAAGATGTCTGGCGCTCGCTCTTGGGTGATCATGTGGTGGTTCTGGAGAGTCATGAGGATACAAGTGCTGCAGCCTCTGTGCTTGTCGGGCTTAGCGAACGTGTATTGCTCGACATGGACGATGTGTGCAACAAGCTCCTTGAGCTCGGGCTGACGCGTCATCGAGCACATAGCGTGATGCGTGCAGTCGAGCCTTTTGCGGCAGCAATTGGCGCAGGCGGTGTGCACCGCCCATGGGAACAAGCTCGATACGAGCCTGTGGAACGTGCGTCTTAGTATAACTTGGGGTGTCAGATAGGCACCCCACTCTTTCCCGCTTTTTCACATGAGTGGAAGGGCGAGAGAGGATTTGTTCTTTACAAGGAGATAATTATGAGTATCAAAACAGCTTTTCTAACAGTTGATCTTTCTGCTGGCGATACAGGTAAGGGTTCTTGGGTTGATGCCTTTGTGCGTCATTATGGGGCCACGCTTGTTATTCGCTCGCAAGGCGGCGCGCAGGCTGCGCATCATGTTGTAATGCCAGATGGGCGATCACATCGGTTTTCGCAATTTGTGTCCGGGCTTTTTGTTCCTGGAGTTCGTGGACACCTTGGCCCTAAGGTGATCACTGATCCGCATACCATGCTTATTGAAGCAAAGCATCTTGAGGAGATTGGCGTGCAAGATTGCTGGGAGCGCATGACCTTTGATGCGCGTGCGCTTGTCATTACCCCCTTTCATCGTGCGGTTAACCGTTTGCGCGAGCGCGCACGTGGTGTAAATCGTCACGGAAGTTGTGGGATGGGGATTGGTGAGACAGTTGCCGATTCGCTTGAGCGACCCGATCTTGCAATTCGCCTTTCAGACCTTATTGATTCAACTGATCTGCTGTATCGCTTGCGTGCAGTGATGGATTATAAGCGCGCACAGGCTTCTAGCTTGATCGAGAAGCTGAAGAATGACCCTGAAGCCGCAGAAGACTTGCGGATTCTGCATGAGCCTTCTCGTATTGCTTGTTACCTTAAGCTTTATGTAGAGTTTGTGAGCAATGCAATAATCGTTTCAAAAGATCATCTCAAAAAGTTGATTGCTAACACAGAGACTCCGATCATTTGTGAGGCTGCGCAAGGAGTTCTTTTAGACGAGTGGCGTGGGTTCCATCCACACACCACATGGAGCACTTGTACGCTTGAGCCTATCAATGCACTGCTGGATGAGTGTGGGTTTGAAGGTCAGCGTATTCGTGTCGGGCTTGTACGAACCTACGCAACGCGCCATGGGGCTGGACCTTTTGTAAGCGAGAGTGCGCAGGTTGCTAAAGCGATCGAGGAAACACATAACGAAACCAATCCCTGGCAGGGAGCATTCCGTTTTGGGTGGTTTGATGCTGTTGCAACACGCTATGCAATTTCTGCCTGCGGTGGGATCGATACTCTTGCTGTGAGCTGTTTGGATCAAATGAAGCTTCTTCCTGAGTGGAGGATTTGTGAAGGGTATGTGTTCGAGAAACTCCCTTTGTCGCACAATCAGGTCAAAGACTACTTTGCTGATTACTACAGCAAGTGTGGCAAGACAGGTCCGTTTGGAAGCTTGTTTGTAAAAACGATGCGGCTTGGTCCTCCTGAGGATCTTGACCATCAAGCATGTCTTACAAAAGCGCTGTTTGCAGCAACGCCAGACCTTCTGCACATCAATGTACAAGGAAGTCATGAAGCAAAAATCCACTCCTATCTGAAGTGGATTGAATCTTTGCTCGGTATTCCCGTGAAGTACACATCTTATGGCAGCACTGCTGTAGATAAGTACTTTCTCTAGCACCTTTTTTTAAAGGTGCTCTTTTCCGTCATTTTTCTAAAACAAGAATTTCGCGCGCAACAAGCTGTCCTTTTCGTTCATAAAGAAAGCCTCCAGCCTCAGTTTGTTCAGATTGAATAGCCGGAGCAGTAGCAGGAAGTGTTTGCGCAATTGTAAAACCGATTGCTTCAAGGAGTGGTTTGAGAGGAAGATGGATTTCTTCTTCTTTTGTTAAAAAGACCGGGAATGCAATAACAGCTTTTCCTCCCTTTTTAAGTAAGTCAAACAGTTCGGTAAATGCTTCACGATTTAATTCTACAAGATCTTCTCCTACATGCTTGATTGATTGGTGAGACTCATTGCCTTTGCGTGGTGGTCCTAGATATGTTTCTGCAACAATCAGATCAACAGGTTTTTTTACGTGCTCATGAAGGTTTTGTGCTGGGCTTACGAAAAGTGTTGTATTTGAAGATGTTTCAAGGAGATTGCTTTCTATCCAGTCCGTATTAATTTTTGTGTCTTCAATAGCTTTTTCGCTTATATCACTTCCAAGAATATTTTTTGTTCCCATAAGGGCTGCTTCCATAAGAACTGTTCCTGACCCACAGAATGGATCAAGAAGTGTTGTTTCTGAAAGATTAGTCCCAGCAAGGTTAATCATCGTACGTGCAAGTTTTGGTGGAAGCATGCCGTTTTTCGCATCGCGTGCTGGGCGTCCAAAATCACGCTCGCTCCACGCTTTATAGTTTTGCACTGTTTCTGTTTGCCCAAAAAGAAAACCGCTTTTCGTACGGATGATAACAAATTCTGCCCCTGAGGTAAGAACATTATTTTCAATCAAGATCACAGAAGAAAGATCTGGTTCTTTTGAAGAAACATAGCGAACAGATTGTCCGTTCTTTCTCAGCTCTTTTTTTACAGAGAGCCCTAAGCGCTCAGCTTGTTTTTGCAAGTCTTTTGGAAGACTTTTTTCAGAGAAGTTGTAGAGACTGATTCCAAAATTAATCTTACTTTCTGTTTGCACATCACAAAGACCTGAGAGAACAAGGTCTTGTAGCTGTTCGTCATTCCAAGTTGGTAGCTCAGCAATAATTGAACCACTTTTAACAATGCCCGCTAGGTTGTTTTGTAGGTAGGAAAGATTCTCCGCAGGCTCTTCGAGAAGAAGAATGTGATTTGAGAGCATTGAATAGTCTTTCTCTTTTCCAATTGCTGTTGCAAGCTCTGCAACGGCCAAGGAAGTGTGGTTTCCAAGAATAAAAAATGTCATAGTGTATTCATTGTGCCTTCTCTTGACCATTTTGGCAAAAAACGTTAGTATTCTCGTGCTAATTTATTAACTGTCCAAGGCCAAAAGGCCGTTCGTTTATCTAAAAACGGACCAGTAATCTATGAAAAAATACGAATTATTGTATATCATCCCAACTCAGTATACTGATACTGAAGTGGAAGAGATCATGGTAAAAATGTCTACCTTGATCGAGGGTGAGGGTGCACAAGTTTCTCGCAATGAGAATCTTGGCAAAATCAAGCTCGCTTATTCTATTAACAAGGTGCGTCATGGAACATATATCCTTGCACACTTTGAAGCAGAGCCAGGCATTATTTCTGAGATCGACAGGCGTCTTAAGCTTGCAGAAGAAGTACTTCGTCATCAAGTCATGATCTTACCAGCCGGTGCTGAAGAGCGTCAGTATGAGATTTCATCCTATGTAGCACCGCTTTCTGAAGAGGCGCGTGCGCAAAAGAGCGCTCCAAAAGCAAAGCCTGCAGAGAAAAAGCTTGCTCCTCCAACCCCAACGACTGAAGAAGGGGCAAAGGAAACAACAAAGATGTCTATGGAAGAGCTTGATAAAAAGCTAGATGAAATTTTAGAGTCAGAAAAAGAGAACATTTAATCAACAAACGTTATGTATAGTCTCAACCGCGCAACAATTCTCGGAAACCTAACTCGTGACCCTGAGCTTCGTCAAACACCAAATGGACAGAATGTCTGCTCCTTCGGTGTTGCAACAAACCGTGCATGGAATGGTGCTGATGGTCAACGCCAAGAGCAGACAGAATTCCACAATGTGGTCGCTTGGGGAAAGCTTGCAGAAATTTGCGGGCAATATCTTACAAAAGGAAAAAAAGTCTACATTGAAGGTCGTTTACAGACTCGTGACTGGGAAGGGCAAGATGGCGTGCGACGCTATCGCACAGAAATTGTCGCAGAAAATTTAATCATGCTTGACCGTTCAGGGAATGCAGGGAATGCAGGTGGTGCTCCAGCGCCGCAGAGTGGCGGATTTACTCCTCCTCCAGCACCAACAGATACCCCAGCAACGAATCCAGATGATGAGATTAAGGTTGAAGATATTCCATTCTAAAAATATGCGTAAGAAACAACAGACAGTTAAAAAGAAACGACAGTGCTACTTCTGCATGCACAACATTCAAGAAATTGACTATAAGGATGTAAAGCTTTTGCAGAAATTTATGTCTTCATTTGCGAAGATTGTTGCAAGAAAGCGTAGTGGGGTGTGTATGAAGCACCAACGCCAGCTCTCAAGCGAAATCAAGCGTGCAAGAATCATGGCCCTGTTACCGTTTGTACAAAAGTAAAAGAAAATGAACAGGGTTTATCCCTGTTCTTTTGTTTATGAAAAATTTTCAAAAAATTGCAGAAGAGCGCCAGCTTCTTAATGACACGATTCGATCTTTTTTTCGCGCGCGCGGATTTGTGGAAGTAGAAACACCACTTGTTGTGCGTTCGCCTGGCATGGAGCCAAATTTATTTCCGTTTGAAACGGTTGTTATTGAGCCAGACGGAAAGCGTCATAATGCCGGTCTCATTACGAGCCCAGAATATGCGTGTAAAAAACTTTTAGGCGCGGGAATGCAAAAGATCTTTACGATCACAAAGGTTTTTCGTAATCAAGAAGAGCTTGGGGGGAATCATAACCCCGAGTTTTCCATGCTTGAGTGGTATAACCAAGGCGAAGGGTACCTAGAGTGCATGCAAGAGACGGAAGACCTTATTCGTGCTTGTGCAAAAGCGTTTCAGAAAAAGCTTCCGGTATTTCATCGCTTGCGAGTGCGTGATGCATTGCTTGAGAAAGCAGGGATTGATCTCGATGAAGCAACGCCAGAGACGTTGCGCGCCACCTGTGACAAGTTGGGAATTCATACAGATCCAACAGATACAGAAAGTGATTTGTTTTACCGTCTTTTTCTTGAGAGGGTTGAGAAAGATCTTGGAGAAGAGCCTGTGTTTATTTATGATTACCCCAAACATCAAGCCGCGCTCGCGCGTTTAACAGATGATGGAAATTACGGAAAACGCTTTGAGCTCTATATAGACGGAAAGGAGCTTTGTAATGCCTTTGAAGAGCTAACAGATGGTCCTGAGCAGCGCCTGCGATTTGAGGAAGAGGCAAAAGAGCGAGAAGAGCTAGGAAAGACCGTTTTTCCAATTGACGAAGAGCTACTCACCTTGCTACCATCTATGCAGAATCCAAGTTATGGAAATGCGCTTGGAATTGATCGTGTGCAGATGATTATGACAGATGCACAATCCATCAAAGATGTGTTGTTGTTTCCAGCAGCAGATTTATTTAAGAAAGAATAAAGAAGAGTATGCCTAGTCCAAACGATATTAAGAAAGGAACCGCAATTAATTACGACGGCTCACTCTGGGTCGTTGTCGACTTTCAGCGCGTAAGCCCTGGAAAAGGAAGTTCATTTGTTCGAACAAAGATGAAAAATATTTCAAACGGAAAGGTGAATGAGTATAATTTCAAATCTTCAGAGAATCTTACCTTTGCAGATATGCAGTATAAGAAGATGCAATACTTATTTAGTGATGGTTCTTTCTTTACCTTTATGGACTCAGTTAGTTTTGAGCAGATTTCAGTAGATGAAGGGACTGTTGGAGATGACGCGAAATATTTAAAAGAAGGACTTGAAGTAACGATTGCAATGCATGAAGGGAATGCTATTTCCATGACACTTCCAATGAGGATTGAATATGACATTACCTATACAGAGCCTGCAGTAAAGGGAGATACAGCGTCAGGCAATGTGAGTAAAGAAGCAGAGCTTGATAATGGCCTAAAAGTGAAAGTTCCCATTTTCTTAAATACAGGTGATCGTATCTCAGTGAATACAGACACAGGAGAGTACAGCGAGCGTATTAGCAAATAAACAAAAAAAGAGCCTTAGGGCTCTTTTTTGGATTGACAAATAGTTGTGTTATTGCTAGTATCTAGCGTTCAGTATGTGCTCAAGCAGTCGTATTGGACACTCCTCAAACCACCGGCGAACGTTCATGCAACCTAGCTGGATTGGAGAAAAAATGTCCGCATTTACGCATGTCTGCGTTGATGATATTCAAATCTTTAAGTTTCACTCAGGATTCCCCAAGGGAGCAATGAAAAATCTTAGGGGGAAGTTCTCTGATGTTCGACAAGCTGCTGCTGTAGAGCGTGCAATCACTGAAGTGCAAGATGGAAGCCTTTATCTTGCTGATGTGAAAAAGGGAGAGATTCAGATTCTTCATTTGGCACAAATCATTGTGAATCGTTATTGGATTCTTGCTGTCTACAGGGTTCTCATGCCATCAAAGCATGGTGGTGAGCCAATTGAGGCGAATTTTCAGTGTGACATTTGGAATTCTGGCCCTGATTCCGGTGCTGGTGTACTAGCAATCACTCCTGAAGGAGGGGTAATTGCTGTTTCTCAGTTTCGTCATTCGGTTCGTCGCTGGTGCACAGAATTGCCTCGAGGTATTCGGATTGAAGGTGAGAGTCTGCGTGACTGTGCGCTTCGAGAGGGCCGTGAAGAGTGCGGTATCGTACCAACCAGTGCAAGCGAAGTGATTTCGCTTGGCAATCATGATCCTGAAACAGGGGCAGTGCGACAAGAGCCCGAGCTCTTTGCTATCACGCACGCAAAGGTTGACTCAAGTGTGATGGATCGAGATATTACAGAGTCTGTAATGGGTCCTGTACATCTTATGCCAGAAGATCTCAAGTGTCTCTTGCTGTCAAATGAGATTCGTTGCGGGTGGCTTCAGGCTGCGTATCTGAAGGCACAATGCTTGGGGCTCGTCCGTCCGCTCTAACAGAAAACCCTGGATTACTCCAGGGTTCTTTTTTATTTGTTTCGGTTCACCCACCATTCACTATCCTTGTCTCCATACCACCAGGCGTCTGAGTCAGTGTGAATGATTGCTTTTGCAAGGAGTTTTCCTTCTTCTGTAAGCAGTCTGCCAAGTAATGGTTTGATCCAGGTTTTTGCACGCTGATTTCCAATGTCTACTTGTTCTTTGAGTGAGAGCAAAAACTCGAGGTTGTCTGCATCTTTTGTAAGCTTAGACTCAAGCGTCTCTCTTTCTTCGTATTCAACAACAACGTTTTTTAACTCCTCTCCAAAAGGAAGGGTTTCAGCAAGGTCGTTGACAGCCTTTTCCTCAAGACGTTCATTATATTTTTGGTGCACGTAGTTGAGATCAGAAACACGGCTTTCTGCTAAGTCGTGAAGAAGACACATTTCTTGAACCTTTGCTGCATCTGCCTCTTTGTTCATTTTTGAAAGCACAAGCCCAATATAGCAGACACGGTTAATGTGTTCTGCAACAGATTGTGAGCCTGATCCTAGAAAAAAGAACCCACTACGTGGTGTTTTTTGGAGAATTCCTGTTTCAAACAAGAAATTTGTAATATTTTTGAGATGATTCATAGAAAGGGGTGTTATTGAGTGCGTAAGATAGCGTTTCTTAAATTTTTTGTAAAGAAAAACCGGCTAGCACGATTGCTAGCCGGGGGCGCGGAGGGTTAGGAGGCTTTCTTTGCCTCCAGCCTCAAAGCCAGTCTGTAGTGGGCCTTGCCTTTGTAGACAGGGTAGTCCACCCGCTTCCAGTAGAGCTCTGCCACTTGCTCGAGCAATGCTTCGCGCTTGTCCATGTCGCTTTCTTGCCGGATGGCGCGTCGGAACTTTCCGTATTCGCCGCGGGCGAAGAGGAGTCCGAGTGCGAAGTAGACGTGGTCGAGCTCGCAGGGGGCGAAGGTGAACTCGTAGCGCCGGGGCTCCACACAGTACCTGCGGTCCTCGACGATCACTGTGGCTCCGGTGGCGCGCATCCCAGCGATGAAGCTGACGATGCAGGCGTGGCGCGGTCGTTCTCTCCTTGTGATGGACTTGACCATGGCCTGCGGGTCGATATGGCGCCGGAGCTGTTCTCCGTCGCGCACGTTGACGAACCGTTCGTTGCCGGGGAGTACGGGTCCTCGGTAGACGATGAAGGTCTTGGTGCTTTGGTTGGTTTCTTCGGTCATGCTTTCCTCGATGTCCCCAAGGGGACGTGTGGGCCGTGCGACTCGTCGCTGCCCATGGGGTTCTGGTTTGGCCCAAAGGCCGAGATTCGAACAAGTTACGCAGACTCAATCAGTATCAAAAATAGATCTGAATGAATTTACGATTACCAAGGATAGATTTAAATCAACTGTTCATAACGATGTGAACTGTGAAATAATCCATCCACCCATATGAGGTAAGTCTGTTTCTAAATCTAAATGTGATCAGAAAAGACTTCAAAGACTATCACAAAAACCCGGTATTGTCAATGGTATTTAGGGTTTTTTAAAACAAACACCCCACAGACTCAACCTTTTTGCGGGGTGTGTCTGAGGGGTTAGCGAGGGAGCATGTGCTCGTATCCGCTCACAAATCGCACAACCAGATCTCCTGAGTTGTTCAGGAAGAATCGGCAGGCAAGATACCACCTGCTATCAACAATGAAGGTGATTGTCAGTGGTTTTGTGAATGGCACGAGTCTTTGCTTCAACTCGAGCGTTGTGCCGCTTTGAATCTCAATCAATTTTCCAATCCGCTTCCTTCCTATGTGTGCATGGATGGGGATCGGGGAGTCGATCTGGATTGTTGCGGAGAACCTCCGAGCAATGCTGGTTTTAGACGTTTTGTGATCAAGGGTTACCGTAAAGGCCCCAAGAAAATAGAAGTCGTCCATCAGTCTTACTTGGCCGGGGGTTCTGTGCGAGGTCAGGAGTCGTGTTGACATGGCTCTTCCTTTTGCTCAGTGATGCCCGATGGCGATTGGCGGAGGAGGACCATATTCCTAAAGAATATGCGAGTATTTCCATTCTAGAAATACTATTTTCTGAGAACTAAATAGATTAGTTCAACAACAAAGACTATCACAAAAATGCCGTTTTGTCAACGGTAAATGGAAAAAACACCCAGTAAAACCGGGTGTTTTTTTAAATTCTTATAACGATGGATTCCGGCTCGGGGGCCGGAATGACGAGAGGTTTTATGGTGCTTTACGCTAGTCTTGATCTTCTTCTTGTGGACCTTCTTTGATCTTTTTTTCTATTTCAGATCGAAGTTTTTTCATGGTTTTTGGATTGGCACGAAGATGTATCTTTGATTTTTCGCGTCCTAGTCCTAGCTTCTCTTCTCCATAACTGTAATGTGCTCCACTCTTTTTTAAGACACCTGTTGAAACACCGAGATCAAGTAGGTCGCCCGAAACAGAGATGCCCTCATTGTACATAATGTCGAATTCACACGTACGGAATGGTGGGGCGACTTTATTTTTTACAATCTTTACTTTGGTACGGTTTCCAATAATCTGATCACCCTGCTTTATCTGTGCGGAGCGTCTGATCTCTACGCGCACAGATGCGTAAAACTTAAGCGCATTTCCACCAGAGGTTGTTTCAGGGTTTCCAAACATCACTCCAATCTTCATACGGATCTGGTTGATGAAGATGATCGTTGTGTTTGACTTGTGAACGATTCCTGCGAGCTTTCGAAGTGCTTGGCTCATGAGTCGAGCCTGAAGTCCCATATGAGAGTCTCCCATGTCGCCTTCAATTTCTGCTTTAGGTGTGAGGGCTGCGACAGAGTCGACAACAATTACATCAACCGCGCTTGATCGTACAAGGGTTTCAACAATTTCGAGCGCTTGTTCACCCGTGTCAGGCTGAGAGATAAAAAGCTCATCAATGTTTACGCCAATCTTTGCTGCGTATTCAGGATCAAGAGCGTGTTCAGCATCAACAAATGCTGCGACACCGCCTTTTCTTTGCGCCTCAGCAACAATGTGCTGCGCAAGCGTTGTCTTACCAGAACTTTCTGGGCCATAGATTTCGACAATGCGTCCTTGTGGCACACCGCCAATTCCAAGGGCAAGGTCTAAGGAAAGACAGCCAGTTGGAATAGAGTCGACCTCCATGGTTTTTGCTTCACCAAGGCGCATGATTGCCCCATCGCCAAAGCGTTGCTTAATTTGGGAAATGGCGTCCATTGCTGCTTTTGAGCGTGCGTCCGCCTGCACGTCTTGTGTGACATGTTTTGCCATAATGAGTGTTCGTTTTTTAGTATCGCATTTAGATTATCAAACGTGCGCGCGAGCACAAGTTGATAACTTTTACCAACAAAAAAGGCCAGCTTTTGCTGTCCTCCTGGTTGGATTTGTTGTTGTTTTAAATAGGGTCGTTAGTTCTTGCTGACAAGCAATATCATGATTTGTCATTCCGGCCTTGAGCCGGAATCCAGAAAGTATTACATGTGATCCTTGCTGGATGCCGGATCGGGGTCCGGCATGACGGGGCGATATTTTATCGTTGACCCAATGTTCCAGCAGCTTGTTCTAACACAACACGTCGATAGGTTTTAGTTGTGCGGGAATAGCGTTTTTGTCCTTCTACGGTAATCACATTTAATCCCTTTTCTAGTGCAACCTCTGTTTCAAATGCTCCATCTTGACCCAAAAGCACCTCTTCATTATTCACTTTGATAATAACGCCTTTATCTACTTTTCCATTTACGGTGAGGATTGCCTGCTCTGTTACCATGCCGTCTGACGGAGAAAGAACAACAATATCAGGTGGAGTGATGATGTGATGCACCTGTATGCCTAGATAGCCCACAATTAACAAAGAAAAGACTCCTAATGCGACAAGTTTTAAATATTTGTTTGCAAGTAAAAATTGGATGGGTTTTGTTTTTTGTCTTGGGAGACGAGCATGTTTTAGATAGTCACAAGTACTACACTCTGCTTCGTATTGTTGCAAGATATAGTCGACATCTCCGCCAAGCGCCTGCACATAGGTTTTGAGAAAGTTACGTGTGTAAATTGGTTCAGGGAGGGTCTCGTGGTCATTTTTTTCAAAGGCCTCCAAGTAGCGCTTGTGGATTTTTGTCTTCTTTGCCATTTCAACCAACGTAAAATTTTCCAAACGCCGCATTTCACGTAGTTTGTCGCCAACAGTTTTGTTATCTTGGAATTTTCGAATGACAAATGCCATAGTTTGTTTTAGAAAATTTCTTCTTCCTCGTCATCATCTATATACTCTCCTTCTTGAGCATCTTCGAAGCCTTCCCCGTCTTCTTCCTCTTCTTCCACTATCTCATATTCTTCATCCTCCTCCAATTCTTCCTCGTTCTCTTCTTCCTCTTCCTCTTCTTCTTCAGTTTCGTATTCCACATCTTCCTCTTCACCCTCCTCTTCGTATTCTATCTCCTCTTCATCGCCACCAATCTCAATATCCTCATCTTCGTAGTCGTCTTCTTCGACCCCTGCTTCCTCGTAGTCGTCTTGTGCAACAGGCATGCCTTCTTTAAGGTCGCCTCCTGGTGGCCATTCAGTAATAAGGATTTCACGTGGTTTTGCACCTCTTCCTTCTCCAATGATTCCCATTTGTTCTAGTATGTCCATCATACGCGCTGCACGTGCATAACCAACACGCAAACGTCGTTGTAAGAAAGATGTGGAAGCGCGATCAGACTGCAAAATAGCCTGGATAGCATCTTCTATAAGAGGATCACTGTCTTCGTCATTATCTCCAAAAACAGAGGCTGATCCAGTTCCTTCTGTAACTGCATGGTTATAGTCTGCAAGATCTTCACGCTTAAGATGTTTAACAATATCTTGGATTTCTTCTTCAGAAAGGAATGCGCCTTGAAGACGTTTTGGTTTTGAGGTTTCAGCGCTTGTATAAAGCATGTCTCCTCGTCCTAAGAGCTTGTCTGCGCCTGCACAGTCGAGAATGGTGCGAGAGTCAGTTTGTGATGCAACAGCAAAAGCAAGACGTGTTGGGATGTTTGCTTTGATGAGTCCTGTAATAACGTCCACGGACGGGCGCTGTGTTGCAAGAATAAGATGGATTCCAACCGCACGTGCCATTTGAGCAATGCGCACAATTGCAGCCTCTACTTCGCGTCCGCTATTACTCATGAGGTCTGCAAGCTCGTCGATAGCAACAACAATTTTTGGAAGTCTTTCTTCTGCCTTTTCATTGTAAGAGTTGATGTCACGCGCTTTAAACTTTGAGAGTAGATCAAGTCGTCGTTCCATTTCTCGCACTGTCCACTTGAGCGCATTAACCGTATCTTCAACCTTTGTTATTGGTGGGACAAGGAGGTGGGGGACACCCTCATAGACATTTAGCTCTACACGTTTTGGGTCTACAAGAATAAAACGAATGTCTTCGGGGCTATTTTGATACATCAAAGAAACAATAATCGTATTGAGACAAACAGATTTACCAGAACCGGTTGCACCAGCGATAAGCATATGCGGCATTTTCTCAACAGGAGCTATCCATGTTTTTCCAGAGACGTCTTTTCCAAGCGGAACAGTTGTTGGAGATTTGCGCCTCTTGAAAGACTTGCTTTCTAAAAGGTCGCGCAAGGTCACGGTTGCAATTTTTTGGTTAGGAACCTCGATTCCCACAAGTGATTTTCCAGGAATTGGTGCCTCAATACGAATAGGGTGTGCAGCAAGTGCGAGCGCAAGATCGTTTTGAAGTCCTAAGATGCGAGAAAGCTTGATTCCTCGTGCGGGTCTGAGTGTGTATTGCGTTACCGTAGGGCCTGTTGCCGTGTCTCCCATCTCAACATCAATTCCGAAATGTTCAAATGTTTTTTGAATCATTTCTTTGTTTCGTTCAACATCCCCTGAGCTTGCACGGCTTGTAGAGAGATCCATAAGCTGAAGCGGGATGCCAGCATAGTTCTTTTTTCGTTTCTTCTTCTTTTTCTTTGCAATTTTTTTTATAGGCTCTTCCTCTTCCTCCTCGATTTCTTCTGTGTCATCAATAATAAGCTCTTCTTCATCATCATCTTCAAGAACTTCCTCTTCTTCCTCTTCCTCTTCCTCTTCCCAATCCTCCTCTTCATCTTCCCAATCTTCTTCCTCTTCTTCGTCTTTTCCAAAATGCTTGAGTTGCCCCATCCATTCAGAAACAGTTTGTGGGGCATCAATGAGTTGTCGAATAGAGATATTAAAGATAAGCATGAGGCCTACAGAGAGGATTGCTAGCAAGATGACAAGTCCGCCCCAAAACCCTGCAAATCCAGGAATGAGATTTCCAAGCAGTGTGCCAATAATTCCTCCGGCTTCAGAAATATTTTGTTGTGACGCTGCAAGGTCCCAAAGTAAGAGCAGGTGCAACAAACCATTAAATGATAAAAAGAAAAGAATCACACCAATGTGATTCCACAAAGAAAATCGTCCTCGTTCTGGGAAAAGGGCAGTGGCTGCAAGGATTAGCAAAAAGAGCGGGAGGATAAAACGATCCCAACCAAAAAGCCATGCAAGCCCATTGTTGAGGACTTCTCCCAAGCTTCCTGCGCTATGAAAAAAGGCTAGGATAACAAGTGCTGTAAATGCAAGAAGAAAGACTGCAACAATACCTCGTTTTGTTTCAGAGCTTAGCGAAAATCCATCCTCATCGTTGTTTTTCTTTCTTTTTTTCTTTGATTTTTTTGAAAGGCGTGCCATAAGCATGGGAAATAGCGAAAAATGACAGGAAAGACCCTGTTTTTAAGTATCCTTATTTTAGCATGTTTTAGGGCTCCTTCGAAGTGTGTAAGTGGGGGTAAAAAAGTGCCTAAAAATGGGCAATATTTGCCTAAAACCATTGACAAAAGGGGTTTTTTATGCTATAGTACCCCCTTAACAATTTGGAGAGAGATAAACGCGTTTGATCAATTCTGCGCGCTTTCTCCTTGTTGTTAAACAAGGTTTTTCTTTGTTTGGGGGCCGTTCCCAAACAACCGTATTTGGTCTATTCCTTCCTGCTGCGGCTGCGCCTTTGCGAAAAAGTCTCGAAATAGCTCTGCTATTCCTGCGACTTTTGCACTTCGGCTCGCTCACATCAGGAAAGAATATTCTCAAAAGGTTGTTCGGGAACAGCCCCCGGGTTGAGTGTTTTGCACAAAACCCACTTTCAAACTTGGCGGAGTTTCCGCCACTTTCTTTCAGGAGGAACACATGAGTGTTCTTGGTTCTCTGGTTCTGGGTGCGGCAAAGACGCTTGTCGTGGATGTCATCATGAAGGTCGATGGCTGGTACAAGCGTCTTCTGGAGCGTCGACACACCTTCTGGCTGGCCGTCATCGCGGTGGTTGTGCCGGTGGTCGACATGCTCATCTGGCCCCTCATCTCGGTGCTGGATGCAGCAGTCCTCTTCGCAGACGAAGCCCTCGTGGCTTGGCTCTGCATCCGGCCCATCATCGAGCTCACAAAGCGTCTCATGCGCCATGTGCAGTCTCGTGGTGGTAAGGTGCCCGAAGCCCTCACCAAGGCTCTCGACCAAGTCGAGGCCGAGGGCGACAAGGTTGCCGAGCAGGCGACCAAGAGGGTCACCAGTGAGGCGGATCGCCGCCTCACGCAGAAGCCGCAAACGCGGCAAAGCGCGTAGGGTTCTCCCTGCGTGCTACGTAACGTGCCCGAGCATGGAAACATGTTCGGGCCTCATTGAAAGGTTTGATGTGAATCAAGCTTTCCAAGGAGTTGTCTTTTAACCAAGGTCTGCTGCATCTAGAGGATCAGAGACTGTATTTCAAAAGGAGAAAACAGTGGAACTTTCCCCCGAGCAACTTTCTGACGTTATGGAAGAGGTCGCTCGTGCAAGCGCAAGGACTGTCTTTCCTGCTATCAGCTTCTTCGAGGAGTGGATAGTGTATGAGGATATCCCTTGCATCTACACCACGGAGCTACAAATTTTGCGCAGTGCGCGGTTTGTAGACTTCTATGTTGAGCTCGATACCATTTGGCGTCGTTTTCAACTCGACGATGACCGCGCTGACCGCGCGCATCGTCGTCGCATGTGTCGGCGCGGCCGGCGCTAACACAAAAGGTGCATCCGGGCACCTCCTAGGACGCAAAGCCTGAACTTTGCCCCGGGAATCCCGAGTGTATTACGTACGCTCGGGCCTCATTGAAAGGTTTGATACACATCAAGCTTTCCAAGGAGACTTTGTTCATTTTTTTCAACATCATTTTCTACGAGGTGCATATGCACGTCCCTAGCCCTGAGCTGCTCGACCTTCTCGTCTCGAACAATGGCTTCGGGGCTTACTCCGACAGTTATCTGGAAACAGAGGAGAGAGAGTGGCGGAGCGCTGCATGCGGCGCATGTGATGAGTGGGATCGAGGGTCCTGCTTTTGCGTCTACTGCGATGACGACCACTTCGACTTCGAGCTTCCTCCCGAGTGGGTTGATGAGGGGGTTCAAGAGGATATCGCCGCTGCTGCGGATGAGTATACAGAACTCAGTCGCACCATCCCGCCCGGGGAGTGGATTGATCTCCGCAACCCACACCACCAGTATAGGCCTTATAAGGGCACTTGCTGGCAGGTGAGTCCATTCACCATGGGTCCCAAGATCCCTCGATGGTCAATGGCCCTTGAGGGTGAGCGAGAGGATTTTATCCTCGAAACTCGCGCCATGTCTGACAGCCGTGAGGCGGCATGGAGTACATGGATTAAGGATGAGCTCGAGGCCCGCAAGGCTACCGAGCTCGATGGTCCTGGTGCGTGGTGTGGGAAAGATCACGAAGAGCACTGTGAGGCGTGGGGGGTTTCTCCACGTCGCTAAATGGTGTTCAGACGTGCCCGAGCATGGAAACATGTTCGGGCCTCATTGAAAGGCTTGATGCAGATCAAGCTTTCCAAGGAGTTTTGCTCCATTTTATTTTTTCGCAGCAGTTAGTCGACGATCGTCGACTAACTGCTGCACAGATCTTTTTATAACGCACTGAGCCATAAGGCTTGGTGCATCTATTCCCCAAGGAGTGCAGCATGTCTGGTATGTTTGATGATCTCATGGTCGACCACGATCGCTACGAAGAAGATTCCTGCGGTCAGTGGATCGGTGAAGACGACTGCCCTGAGCCCGAGCCTGAGGAGCTTAAGGATGAGCGCTACGACGTGCTCGATGACGAGCCCGTGCTTACCCAAAAGCAGATCGAAGCCCATGAGCAGGAGATTGCTCGCGAGCGTGCGCAGCTTGAACAAGGTTTCATCGATGAGGAGAATCTCCTCGAAGATGTGACCGCTCGCTTCCAGCTGAGCGATGATCGCGCAGAGCGCGCACATCGAAGCCGCATGGTGCGTCGCGTGCGCAACCGTCACAACAGTGGCGGGCGCAAGCAATGGACCAATCCTTCCTATGGAAGGAAGGGGTGTGGTGGCGATGAGTACATCACCGGGAAGTATCCGGATCAGTCTTGGAAGCAGGGCTTGGTCGTTGATCAGGGTGGCTACATGCGCCGCATGAGTGACCCACAGATCGATACGAATCCGGATGAGCTCTGCGAGTATCGACCCAACTATCGCAAGAAGCCGTCGAGGCGTCGCAAGCCCCGCGGTGTGCCTGCACGTCCATGGAAGCGTGTTCGTGCGTCTCGCCAGTGGATGGTGGGCGTTGTGCGCTCGCGTGCCAAGGCCGAAGGGCCGCTGCGAGACTCGTTCTCGCGCGTGATCTGCGACAAGTGCCTGCTGGCCGAGGCGTATCTCGACGAAGAGGCGCGTTTCGATGAGGCTGGTGTGGATGAGTTCTCCATCGCTATCGTGCAAGACGAGCACATGTGCTCGCGCACCCGCGCCATCCAGATCCTCGAAGGAGTCGATCGGCGTGACAGCTGGTTGGATCGCATGACCGAGGACTGGGACCTGGAGCATGAGCAGCAAGAGCTCGGTTCGTGTAACCGTTGTTGGGGAGGCTACTGTGAGGATTGCAGGCATGCAATTCCATATGATGAATATCCTTTCCCTCGCACCTACAAAGACTGGCTCAAGGAAGGGGAGTGCATCCGTAAGGCTGCGATCCTCGAGCGCAACACTGCGCGTGTGATGATCGGTGTCATGGGCAACATGGGGCGAGAGATCGCTCGTGCCCACGGTGTCGACATTCCTCGCAGCGCTGACTGGCGCGGTGAGGATCTCGAAGATGTCCGCGTCGTCCGTCGTGGTGCGTAGGGAATGTACAATGGGCGGCCGCCAGCCGCCCCTACGCCTGAGCGTGTTTACGCATGCTCGGGCCTCTTTCTCTGTATTTGTCATGATGTTATGATGAATATGGAGACATGAGTGGCCAAGCACGGAGGTGTAAAATGGCCCGACGACGTACCCACCGCAAGGCTTCGCGCCCTGCGCCAAAGGTGAACAGGGAGAACGGACGCGTTTTCATGCGTATGAAGTTTTCCCAGAGCGAAATCGACGCCAGTAGCCCTAAGGGGCATGGTCAGGGTCGAGCAACTCGCGTTCACAAAAACAAAAATGCCTACACGCGCCGCAACAAACACCGCGGTCGTCGTGACTGGTAATCGTTCATTTTCAACCATAAAGGAGGAGCCATGTGGTTCAATCACACTGCCGTGCTCTCTTGCGCGGCCCTTTCTTGAGCAGGTGAAATCTTCATCTTTTCAAGCAAGGGTTTCCTCTTGAAAAAAATAAAGAAACCCGCTATCATTTGTTAACGATAAGCGGATTTTTTTTCGAATCAGCCACAGAGCATAAAATGGCTGATGTAATACTCTTTCACAAGTTGCGGGGTGTAGTACGGGTGTGCTGCCTTTGCGAAATCGCGAGCATACGTTGGCTCTTCGTGAGCCGACACAATCTCTCTCCTCATGCTCAGACACTTCGAAAAGGCTACTCTTCGTGACTGCTCTTCGCAGCTTATGGAAGAGTATTCTTTTTTTTGGGACTCTTTTTGCTTGCCGCCTCTGAGCTATTCTTCCCTGCTACGGCTGCGCCTTTGTGAAAACATCTCGCAATAGCGCTGCTATTCCTGCGATGTTTGCACTTCGGCTCGCTCACAGCAAAATAAAATTGTTGCAGATTGCCTCGTAATAATGGTTCCTGACGAGTGTGTCCGAGGAGTATATATTTCATCATAGAAGGCAACCTTTCTTCAGCCAGAGGCTGATCAGCCTTTTTGTTTAATGTGGCTGATAACCTCCCCTTAGTAAGGGGAGAAATCGCTAAAAAGTTCTATCTCTATTCCCTTCCTTACTAAGGAGGGGTGAGGGGAGGTTATCTGAGCGCAGCCTAAACGTGCTCGCAGGGGGAATAACACTCCTTGACAGGAGAGAGTTTGATCACTAAGTTTGATACAGATCTTTAAAAAGGAGTAAGGCATGTGGTGTGCTTTGTTAATTTTCCTGTTTGGGTGTGGATCAGACCCGTATGCACAGATGAAGTATTCAGAAAATGAACACTCAAAAATTGGATTACCAGAATGTTTGTTTTTCACTGGGTACGAAGATCAAGTTTTTCAGATTCAAACAGATTTTGAGACCGGGGCTTCTGTTTTAGAGCTTCCCCAAAAAAAGGATTCCCAAGAAAGAGAGATGGGAATATATAAAGATGCAGCTATTGTTGTTCTCTTTGATGATCAACATAGTCTTTTTCACCTATTCTATGACGATAGATATGCCGTGTTGGACACTTCGTTGTTTCATAGTAGTTACACAAAGCAAATTTTCGAAAGACGTTTGGTACTTGAGACAGCAGATGCTTGGCAGGAGAGGTTGCCGTATATAAAAAATGGCAAGGTTTCTCCGTGTTCTGATGAATATAGATTTTCGTTTGCAAAATGGCAGCATGACAATACCTCCATTACTGATAAGGTTCGGGGTGTGGTCAAAAGCACTTGTATAAAGAAGGGTGAGTGGAAATGGTGGCATCCGTATAAGCTGCATGCATTTATTGGAATTCTTCTCTTGCTTATTTTTCATTTTCACAGTTCTGCTGCAGAGAAGGAGCGCAGAGAGAAAAGAGAGAAAAATGAGAAAAAAAGAGAGGAAGCAGACAAAATAAGACGAGAAAATCAGCGGGCGCAAAGAGAGATAGATTTGCGTGAGTCCCGGGCTTTGCAAAGAAAAAATCAAGAGACTGCGAGGAAAAGAAGGGAATCGTTGATAAAAAAGAGCAGAGATCAAGGTGTTGACATTTGTCTTAAATGCGAGAGAATAAACCCTGTACGCTGCCCACGTCGCTATGAGTGCGTAGAGTGCGGCAGTATAGATTCTGTGCAAAACATTGAGGAATTAAGTAATTATGCATCTCGTCAATGTCATTGGTGCGATTTGCACGATGACTAATATCGCTAACCGTCTAATTTGGCGGTTTTTTCTTTTGTCTTTTTGGCGTGGATAACTATTTTTCTACTCAAGACCCTTGTCAAATACTAAGAAATAACGCATTTCTTTTAGGTATTTAGAGAGAGGGGGAGGAGGGGTGAAAAGGAGTACAAAAGGTCAAATCTCGATCTTTCCCTAACTTTAGGGGTAAAACAACATCCCTTGACAGAAAGCTAGTTATCCCCTTTTTGGTTGACGATTATCCACAGCCATGCTATTATCCTCGTGACTTCAGACTGACTTTGCGCAACTTAGCCAAATTTGGTCCCCCCATCTCCTCGTTTGTGGCAGAACGGTCAACCAGGCATGGGCTCTAATAGAGTAAAGGTCTCCTCATGTCACCCAACATGATTGCCACAAACAAGATTTAGACCACTTTTTCTTAGGAAAGAGGGGTTTTTTGTTTGCTCCATCCATAAATTTCAATTGAATAGAATAAAGATTAATACGAGACGTTTGCAGCTGAATATCAACTCCATTCGCTTCTTATTAATCAATTAAACATTCGTAATTCACCTTATTTATGAACTATCGACGTACACCGGTAAAGACGCGTGATAGAAAGTTTTTCAAGGATGCCACGGATGCCATGGAGCTGCCGGATCTTATCGAGATCCAACGCCGCTCATACAAATGGTTTTTCGATGAAGGAATCCGCGAGCTTTTTAAAGAGGTAAATCCAATACGTGATTTTATCGGACGCGATCTTGAGCTTTATTTAGATGATTACTATCTAGATGAGCCAAAGTTCGACGAAAAAACATCTCGTGCAAAGAACGTAACGTTTGAAGCACCTATTCGTGTAAAGACACGATTGGTCAACAAGCGCAATAACACAAGCAAGGAACAAGAGATCTATCTTGGTGATCTTCCAATTATGACTCCTCGTGGAACGTTTGTGGTTAATGGAGTTGAGCGTGTAGTTGTATCCCAGCTTGTGCGTTCAGCTGGAGCATTTTTTACTGCAGATGTCTATCGCGGACGCCGTTACTATGGAGCAAAGATTATTCCAAACCGTGGCGCATGGCTCGAGTTTGAGACAGATCCAAAGAATGTCATCTGGGTAAAGATCGACCGCAAGCGTAAGGTTGCTGTAACTTCTCTTTTACGCGCGTTTGGAGTTGCAGAGGATGACGAGATTGTAAAACTATTCGAGGACATTGATGTTCATCCAACCAATAGATACATTGAGTCCACGCTTGGAAAAGATGTTGCATCAAACGAAGACGAGGGACTTATTGAGGTGTATAAACGCATTCGTCCAGGCGATCGTGCAACAGCGGATAATGCGAAGAGCCTTATTCACTCAATGTTCTTCAACCCAGACCGGTACGACCTTGGAAAGGTGGGGCGTTACAAGTTTAACTTGCGCTTTGGCGATGATATTTCAGAAGATCTTGTAGAAAAAGAAGAGAATCGTATCATCTCAAAAGAAGATCTTGTAAAGATTATTCGTGAGATTATTGATTTGAATATTAATCAAGGTGAACCTGATGATGTTGATCACCTTGGAAACCGTCGTGTGCGTGCTGTGGGTGAGCTTATCCAAGGACGTTTTCGTGTAGGTCTTGCGCGCATGGAGCGTATTGTGAAAGACCGCATGTCAACACACGACATCGAAGGGCTAAGTCCTGGTCGTCTTATTAATGCACGTCCAGTGATTGGCTCAATTCGTGAGTTCTTTATGAGCTCACAGCTTTCACAGTTCATGGATCAAACCAACCCACTTGCTGAGCTTGAGCACAAACGTCGTTTGTCTGCGATGGGTCCTGGAGGACTCTCGCGTGAGCGTGCTGGGTTTGAGGTGCGAGATGTGCATCCAACTCACTATGGACGCATTTGTCCGATTGCAACCCCTGAGGGACCAAATATTGGACTTATTGGTCACTTGGCGAGTTATGCCATCATTAATGACTATGGGTTTATTGAAACTCCTTATCGTAAGGTAGAGAAGGAAGAAAAAGATGGAAAGACAGTTGCGCGTGTGAGTAATGAGATCGAATACATTAATGCCTTTAAGGAAGAGCGATCTGTTTCCGTGCCTGCAACGATTGATATTGATGAGAATGGGTACTTTACAGAAGAATTTATTGGAGCTCGTAAGCACGGGGAACCAAAGATTGTTGAGCAAGCAGAGATCGACTACATGGATGTTTCTTCAAAACAGATTGTATCGATTGGAACCTCGCTTATTCCATTTTTGGAGCATGATGATGCAACACGTGCGCTCATGGGAACAAACATGCAACGTCAGGCTGTGCCAACCGTGAAGCCAGATGCGCCAATTGTTGGAACAGGTGTAGAGCGTCGTGCAGCGATTGACTCAGGACACTTGATTGTGGCAGAAGCAGCAGGAGAGATTACGCGCGTTGATGGAAATGAAATCCACCTTACGGACAAAGAAGGAAATGTCTATAAGTATGAGCTATTGAAGTTTCAGCGCTCAAACGATGCAACTTGTCTTAACCAAAAACCTGTTGTTGATATCGGACAAAAGGTAAAGAAAGGAAAGGTTCTCGCTGACTCTTCTGCAGTAGACAATGGAGAGCTTGCGCTTGGACAAAACCTTATGGTCGCCTTTATGGCATGGGACGGTTATAACTACGAAGACGCTGTTATTGTGAGTGAGCGTTTGGTGCATGATGATCGATTCACTTCTGTGCATATTGAGCATTACAACATTGATGTGCGTGACACAAAGCTTGGGCCTGAGGTCATCACATCCGACATTCCAAACGTTTCTGAAGAAAAACTGAAGAACCTTGATATCGAAGGTATTATCCGTATTGGGGCAGAAGTAAAGTCAGGAGATATCTTGGTAGGAAAAATTACACCAAAGGGAGAAACTGAGCTTTCAGCAGAAGAAAAACTCTTGCGTGCGATTTTTGGAGAAAAGGCACGTGATGTGCGCGATTCCTCACTTTATCTTGAGCATGGTGAGCATGGAAAGGTTGTCGATATTACTATCTTCTCTCGTGAGGATGGAGACAAACTTAGCCCAGGTGTAAACCGTCAGGTGCAGGTGACAATTGCCGACCTTCGAAAAGTACAGGTAGGAGATAAGGTTGCAGGACGTCACGGAAACAAGGGTGTTATTTCAAATGTTGTTCCTCTAGAAGACATGCCATTTATGGAAGACGGAACCCCGGTGGACGTTATTTTGACCCCACTTGGAGTTGTGTCTCGTATGAACCTTGGGCAGATCCTAGAGCTTCATCTTGGACTGGCAGCTAATGCACATGGTTACAATGTTGCAACACCTGTTTTGAATGGTGTTACCGAAGATCAAATTAGAGACGAACTACAAAATGCAGGCTTTGATGAAACAGGGCAGCTGACCTTGTTTGATGGACGTACTGGAGAAGCATTTGAAAACCCAGTGACTGTTGGATACATGTATATGCTGAAGTTGAAGCATATGGTGGAAGATAAAATTCACCAACGTTCCATTGGTCCTTACTCTCTTATTACGCAGCAGCCACTTGGTGGTAAAGCACAGTTTGGTGGACAGCGTTTTGGAGAGATGGAGGTGTGGGCACTTGAAGCTTATGGTGCCGCACATACCTTGCAAGAAATTCTTACAATTAAGTCTGATGACGTCCCAGGACGTTCAAAGGCGTATGAGTCGATCATTAAGGGTGAGAAGATTAGTAAGGTGAATATCCCTGAATCATTTAACGTTCTTATTCGTGAGCTTAAAGGACTCTGTCTTGACGTCGAACTTTTAGACGAAGGCAGAAAAGTTGAGCTTAGCGGTGAGAAGAAAGGAGTCTAGTCAATTGTATGTTTCAAAAACCAGACACATTAAAGATTTCCGACTTTGACGCAATTCGATTGCGCTTAGCATCTCCTGAGGTGATTCGTTCATGGAGCCATGGGGAAATCATGAAACCAGAAACCATTAATTACCGCACCCAAAAGCCTGAGAAGAGCGGACTCTTTGCAGAAGAGATCTTTGGCCCTTCAAAGGACTGGGAGTGTTATTGTGGAAAGTATAAAAAAATTCGTTACAAAGGAATCATTTGTGACAAGTGTGGTGTAGAGGTAACACACTCAAGTGTGCGACGTGAGCGCATGGGGCATATTGAGCTACAGGCTCCTATTTCACACATTTGGTTCTTGCGCGGTGTGCCAAGTAAGATTGGTGCCGTACTTGATCTTTCTGTGCAAAATCTTGAAAAGATCATTTACTTTGCAAACTTCATTGTGACAGATGTTAATGAAGAAGCGCTTGAGGCCACAAAAGAACAGGTGCAGCAAGAATATAAAACCAAGATCAAAATGATCGAAGGTGAGTTTAAGCGTGATAGCGAACGTGCTGTACAGAAGTTTGAAGGTGATAGTAAAAAAGCAAAAGAAGAAATTAGTCGCCTAGAAGAAGTGCGGGACAATAAAATTGAAGAACTAGAGGAAGACTTTGCGATTGTAGATAAGGATCTTTCAGAAATGAAGGTCATGAATATTATTGCTGAGGAAACCTATCATGACTGGTCGTTGCGGTACGGACATGTTTTTGAGGCAAGGATTGGTGCTGAGGCAATCAATTACCTTCTTGCACGTATTAATGTTGAGGAAACAGTTGAGCAGCTTAAGAGCGATCTTAAGGGCGCAACAAAGACCAAGCACGACCGTATCTTGCGTCGCTTGAAGCTTCTCAAGTCACTCTTTGTCAACAAGATTAAGCCAGATTGGATGATCCTAAAGGCGATCCCAGTGATCCCACCAGATTTGCGTCCAATGGTACCACTTGATGGTGGGCGTTTTGCAACCTCTGACTTAAACGATTTGTATCGACGCGTGATTAACCGAAATAACCGCTTGCGAAGATTGCATGAGCTTAATGCTCCTGAAGTTATTTCACGAAACGAAAAGCGCATGCTGCAAGAGGCAGTCGATGCATTGATCGATAACAGCGCACGTCATTCCAAGACAGTGATTGCGGCAACTGGAAAGAAGCGACAATTGAAGTCACTTGCTGACCAGTTGAAAGGAAAGCAAGGACGCTTCCGTCAGAACTTGCTTGGTAAGCGTATCGACTATTCTGGTCGTTCTGTGATTGTTGTGGGTCCTCACTTACAACTGCATCAAGCAGGAATTCCAAAAAAGATGGCGCTTGAGCTCTTTAAGCCGTTTGTCATCTCAAAGTTGATTGACCGTGAGTATGTGCATAATATCCGTTCAGCAAATCGCTTTATTGAAAGTGACCGTCCTGAAACATGGGATATTCTAGAAGAAGTGATCGAAGACGCTTTTGTCATGCTTAACCGTGCTCCAACGCTTCACCGTTTGGGTATTCAAGCGTTCCGACCTGTACTTATTGAGGGGAAGGCGCTTCAGATCCATCCATTGGTTTGTGATGCATATAACGCTGACTTTGATGGAGACCAAATGGCAGTACATGTTCCGCTCACAGAAGAGGCAAAGAAAGAGGCTGGTGAGCTCATGCTTTCTAGCAAGAACCTCTTGAAGCCTGCATTTGGTGGACCGGTTGCAACACCTGGTAAAGACTTGGCATGGGGAGTGTATTATCTCACCATGACCGATCGCGAGCTTGATCTTGAAAAAGATAAGATTACTGTTTTTGCGTCACCAACAGATGCGTTCTATGCACAAAAGACCCGCCGTATTGGATATCGCGACTGGATTCGTGTGCGACTTGATAGTGGAGAAATTGTTGATACAACGGTAGGACGATTGATTGTGAACCAACAATTCCCTGACTTTATTCCTTATAAGAATGAAACCATGGGGAAGAAAGATCTTGCTGCTGTAGTAAAATATTCACTAGAGATTGCAGGCTCAGAAGAAACAGCAAAACTTCTCGACAAACTGAAGGTGCTTGGGTTCCGTTATAGCACAAAGTCTGGTTTCTCTTGGGGAATGAGCGAGCTTCCTGAGGTAGAGGGAAAGCAAGAATTTGTCGAAGAAGGTGATCGTAAAGTGCGTGAGGTAGAAGAGTATTTTGAGCAAGGGCTTCTTACACAAGCTGAGCGTCACACACAGATCATTAAAATTTGGAATGAGGTAAAAGATCAAATTGCTGAGTCTGCGAAGAAATGTCTTCCAAAGATGAGTTCGGCATTTACGATGATTGAATCTGGAGCGCGTGGATCTTGGGGTCAGATGACACAGATGATTGGTATGAAAGGATTGGTGTCTAACCCGGCTGGTGAAATTATCGAGCTTCCAGTAAAGAGTTCCTTTAAAGAAGGGTATGACGTTTTGGAGTTCTTTATCTCTTCTCATGGTGTGCGTAAAGGATTGACTGACACAGCGCTTCGTACAGCAAACGCTGGTTATCTCACGCGCCGACTTGTTGACGTTGCACAAGATGTTGTTGTCCGCGATGAAGATTGTGGTGATGACACTGGTGTAATTATGACAAAAGAGGAATCAGATGAAATCGGAGAGCCTCTCTTGGTGCGTATTCTAGGGCGCCACGCAATGGCTGATATTAAAAAGCCAGGAGGACGCAAGATTGTGATTAAGGCAGGGGAGCTTATTACTGAGCCTCATATTCGTGAGCTTGAAAGCGCAACATCAGATCTTAAAGAAGCGCATGTGCGTTCTGTGATGACTTGTAGGTTACGTCGCGGCGTGTGTCAGAAGTGTTATGGATATGACCTTTCTTACAACAAGCTTTCCAAGCTTGGAACCGCTGTTGGAATTATTGCTGCGCAATCCATTGGTGAGCCTGGAACACAGCTTACGATGCGTACGTTCCACACGGGTGGTGTTGCAGGAAAAGATATCACACAAGGTTTGCCGCGTGTGGAAGAGCTCTTTGAGGCACGAAATCCAAAACGTAAGGCTGTGATGGCAGAGGTGAGTGGAAAGATTGAAATCGAAACTGTGCAGCGTGAAATTGTGCAAGCAGGAACTGGAAAGCAGATTGTTGATACACGCCCTGGGCAGAAAACCATTAAGGTTCACTACTCTGGCATGGAAGAAGAAAAGTATACAATTGGAAAAACAGCGAAGAAGCAAGTGGAGGAAGGGGACAAAGTGAAGGCTGGTCAGCTTTTGGCAATTAAGGCAAAGGGCGCAGAGGTGTTATCAGACTACACTGGTGTTGTCACCTATAAAAAGGAAGGAACTGTTTCTGTGATCCATGAGATGGATAAGGTGCGTGAGTATATTATCCCACCCGGATACTCTCTTTATGTAAAAGATGGAGACGAAGTGCAGTCTGGAGACGCGCTAACAGATGGACACCTTGATTTGCAGCTCCTCTTTACCCATAAGGGTCAGGATGCTGTGCAGAAGTATCTTTCTAAAGAGATTCTCTTCATCTATTCCTCACAAGGACAGAAGCTTAATAACAAGCATATTGAGATCATTATTCGTCAGATGTTTAGTCGTGTACGTGTGTTAGATGCCGGAGATACCGATTTGCTCCCTGGAGAGATTATTGAGAAAGCAACCTTCCTTAATGCGAATGATGCTTTGGGGAAAGGCCAGAAAGTTGCAGAGGCGCAAGCATTGTTCCTTGGTATCACGAAGGTCTCACTCTCAACTGATTCATGGTTGTCATCTGCGTCTTTCCAAGAAACCGCACGTGTGCTTATCAACGCTGCTGTGACTGGAAAAGTAGATCGCCTTGAAGGCTTGAAAGAAAATGTGATCATTGGACGCTTGATCCCATCAGGAACAGGTTTCCATGAGCGCGGGATCGACGAGCTTGGCGCAAAGCCAGTTGAAGAAGTAGAAGAAATTGAAGAAGAAGTGGTAGAAGCAGAAGCTTAGAAAAGCAAAAAAAGCAGCCCAAACGGGCTGCTTTTTGGTTGACAGGAATATTGCTGAACACTAAGCTAGTGATAGTTCTTTCTTGGAGGTGGTTATGTCTGAAAGATATGGTTTCGGTCTTAGTGACCTTATTGGTCTCCTTTTGGGGCTCTTGCTCCTTGCGGCAATTATCTACTTTTCTAGAGATGGTAACGAAGTAGATCCAAATAGTTGGCTCTGGATGTTTTAGCTCAACTGATCCTCTGGGTCGGTTTTTATTTATTCTGCCTTTTTGTATAGCTGTGGCAGATAAGTAAACAAAAACCCACCAAGTTGGCGGGTGGGGCCTAGGCCCAAGCGTCATCTAGAGAGGAGGAGTTGTCGGTCGACCCCTTTCCAAACCAGATGATCTGTGTCAGAACAAAGTACCCGATTCCAGCAGTGACCATTTGGATGGCCAGCATGCCAAGCCCGAGTAGAAACATCGCGAACTTGTGCCAGAACTCAACAGGTCCCAGGATGAGCCATCCGAGAACGAACGACCAGGTTGGCCCTGAGGCAAGCAAGATCGTCACGATTGTTGCACTGATCTCAAAGCGACGGTGTGGGTTTTTGGTAATGGGCATGTGTCCTCCTTGAGGGGAAAAGAACCAGTAAAAGACAAAAGACCATAGCATTCTATGGTCTTTTTGTCAATCGTTTAGGCCCAAGGGAGTTTTGTTTGGCGGTGTTTTGCTTCAAGTGCATTATTTTGTTCCGCCCATGCACGAAGGGCAAAAAAGAGGCGTTCTTGTTCCTTGGACTGCTCGTTGTCAGCCATCATTTTTTCTAAAGAAGAGAGTCTGCGTAGGATGAGTTGTCGTTTTGCTTTGAAGTTGAGTCGTGGGGGCTCAGAACCGATCGTTCTCCTCTCACGCAGCTCATTTAAATCTCGTTGAATTGTGCTGACACTTGCTTTTAAACATTCAGCCATCTCTTCACGTGTAAACCCTAAACGCACCAATTCTTTGACAATTGGGAGGCGTTTTCGAATCCAGGTTCGATAATCACGTTTTGAGGAGAAAAGCGTTTGCATACCTGCTTTCATCTTCTCGATTTAGCGAGGTGCTGTCAAGATTGACGCATTGCATCAAAAACGGTAAAACCAACACAGATCTTTTCTTTCCTTAGGAGGGAGTATGGATAAGCTCATTCGTTTTTTTCAGGATATCCCGTTTCTTCTTTACAACCATATTGGAGCAATCACAATCATTGTGCTCCTGATACTTCTTCTCATTGGCTTCATTCTGGGGCCTGCATCAGACCCACAGCCCGACTGGCTGTATCTTGACTAGAACCCACTCGGGTTCTTTTTTTTTAAGTTTGGGGTCAGGTCTGGATAGTGGATATTTGATATAATGACAACCTATGGCAAGACCACTTCGCATTGAATATCCTGGGGCGTTATATCACATTGTTTCTCGTGGTAATGCGCACCAAAACATTTATAAGAACAACAAAGATCGTAAAGCTTTTTTAAAAAATCTTGAGCGTTGTATTGAGCTTCATAATCTTGTTTGTCATGCTTATTGCTTAATGGATAATCACTATCATTTGCTTATTGAGACACCAGAGGGCAACCTTTCTCAATCCATGAGAGATATTAATGGAAATTATACACAGTGGTTTAATGCAAGACATGATCAAGTTGGTCATGTGCTTCAGGGAAGATATAAAGCATATCTTATTGAAAAGGAGCTTTATCTGTTGGAGGTGCTTCGGTATATTGTTAACAATCCGGTTAAAGCTAGACTTTCAGAAAATCCATGGCAATGGGAGTGGAGTAATTATCGATCAACAGCAGGCATGACAGATGCTCCAGATTGGTTAGAGACTAGTTTTACTCATAGCTTATTTTCAAAGAAGAAGGAAGATGCGCATAAACAGTTTCAGAAATTCGTTGAAAAAGGAATTGACATTGATTCACCCTATAGAGAATTGAAGGAAGGGATTATTTTGGGTAGTCCACAATTTGTAGATTGGATTTGGAGGACACAAACAAACGGCTCTGAAGACGTGAAGGAAATTCCTCGCAATCAAAGAGTCGTTGGCAGGCCAAGTCTTGAGGGTTTGTTTGAAAATGTAAAAGATCTAGAAGGGCGAAATGCGTGTATTATTGCGGCAAGGAAGCGATGTGGTTATCTGAATACAGAAATTGCAAGATTTCTCAGGATTAGCAATTCAACAGTTGGAAAAATTGTAAGGGGAACCTATAATATTAAATGAAAATATCCACTATCCAGACCTGACCCCACATGTTATGCAAGAAGAGCAACTCATTTTAGGAATAGATCCAGGGTTTGATCGCCTTGGATTTGGGTTTTTACAAGTTTGTGGGAGTGTGGTGAAGGTGGTCGACTATGGGGTTATTACGACAGATCGTGAATCTACATTTGAAGAACGATTAAAGCAGATTGCAGACGACCTTCGATCTCTGTTGCTTCAATTCAAACCTGATGTCATGGGAATAGAAAAACTTTTTTTTGCACAAAACACCACAACAGCCATGGATGTTGCAGAAGCGCGTGGTGTTGTGCGCTTAGCAGCAGCTGAGCATAGTGTCCCGGTTGTTGAATTCACACCAGCACAAATAAAAAAAGCACTCACAGGGGACGGAAAGGCAAACAAGGCAGCAATGGAGATGATGATTACCAAGCTGCTCAACTTGCCTGCTGTTCCAAAGCCTGATGATGCGGCAGATGCACTCGCTGTTGCACTCACCGCTTCAACAAGCAGGTGGTAAAATTTCTGCAAAGCAAAAACCCCTGATTAACTCAGAGGTCTTTGCTGGAGCGGGTAGCGGGAATCGAACCCGCATCTTCAGCTTGGAAGGCTGACATAATAGCCGTTATACAATACCCGCAAGCAATTTGTGAGAAAATAATACACAATCTTTCCGATTATTGCAAGACCTTTTGTTCTTATTTTGATTTAAAACTGTGTTGGAATGACGCCTTGCCAAACACGAAAAATATTGATATTATCTTGTCACAAATCAACGGGATGTAGCTCAGCAGGCTAGAGCGTCTGGTTTGGGACCAGAAGGTCGCAGGTTCGAGTCCTGTCATCCCGACCAAAAAATCATCACTGCAATGTGGTGATTTTTTGTTACGCGTATTCATCTTTATCTCCGCATCTGATAAAATACATAGAGGAGGTTATGAAACAGACACTTAAAGACAAATTGAAGTTTTCAACAGCTGTTCTTTCAGCATTGTTTTTTTTACTTGCTGTCTCCACGCTTGTAACGCTTGCAGTTTATACACGTCGTGTACATGACGTTGTTGCCGCAATTGGTATTGATCAGGAATCGCTTGAACAGCTGGCCACAATGCAAAAAAATGTTTTTGTCATTTTTGGTTTTATTGCTTTGGCAATTCTTGTTGTTGTTCTCTTGTTTTTACGGTGGAGCAAGCATGTTCAGCACGAACTCGATCTTCATGCAGAAAAAATAAAAAAACATCAAAGCGATGTTGAGAAAGATCTTGTTAAACAAAAAGAGATCGATAAGATGAAAACAGAGTTTGTTTCTGTGGCCTCGCATCAAATGCGCACACCACTTTCAGCAATAAGGTGGTATGCAGAAATGCTTTTAGCAGGGGATGCTGGGAAGTTAAACACAGAGCAAAAGGAATTCACTGAGCAAATGTACGATTCGAGTATTCGTATGATCAAGCTTGTAAATTCACTTTTGAATGTTTCGAGGATTGAGTCTGGCCGTATAATTGTTGATCCAGTAGCATCTGACCTTGGAAATATTATTGATGGCGTTTTAGACGAACTTTATCCGCGCGTGCAGAAGAAGCAACAAAAAATTGTGTTAAAAAAGAAGCCTGAAGTTGGAAAAGTTACTGTTGATCCAAGGTTGATTCGTGAGGTTTATGTAAACTTGCTCTCGAATGCAATAAAGTATTCTCCTGAGAAAACAAAGATCACCATCGACATCATGCTAGACAATGGGCTCATTGTTTCTGAAATTAGTGATATGGGGTATGGTATTCCAAAGAAGCAGCAAAAAGAAATCTTTAAACGTTTTTTTCGAGCAGATAATGTTATTAACAAGAGTCAGGACGGAACTGGTTTAGGGCTCTATATCACAAAAGCAATCATCGAGGCTTCTGGAGGAAAAATCTGGTTTAAGTCTAAGGAAGGAAAAGGCACAACATTTTGGTTTTCCATTCCTCGTAAAGGCATGAAAAAGAAAGAAGGTGACAGAACGCTGGCCCCAACCGAACTCATTCAATTGAATAATGGTTTTTCTGAAAAGAAAAAGAGGAATAAATAATGCGTATGAAAGATAAAAAGATTCTGATAATTGAGGATGACACATTCCTCTCAAATATCTATAAGACAAAACTCACAAAAGAAGGCTTCTCGATTCTGATGGCAGACAATGGAGAGGATGGGCTTGCGCTTATGAAAAGTGAAAAACCCGTGCTGGTCCTTCTGGATATCATGTTGCCAAAAATGGATGGGTTCGAGGTGCTTGAGCGTGTACAAAAGGATGCAAAGCTCAAAAAGATTCCAATTGTGATTATGTCAAACTTAGGACAAGACTCAGATGTGGAAAAAGGAAAGACGCTCGGTGCAGTTGACTACATCGTCAAGTCTGACACAACGCTCGAGAATGTAATAACAACAATAAATAAGTACTTATAAAAAAATCCTCGGTCTTGGCCGAGGATTTTGCTTTTCTAGAAGAATTACTGGTATCATAGAGATGTGACATAGATAAACAATTTAATATGCCTAAGCAGCCCCCACAATCACTCGCCCGTGATTGTTCCCTCGAGAAAGAAGAACTTATCGAGAAGCTTGTTCGTAATGAGCAGATCGCTCAGAATGCATCTGAGTGGTTTTGGGAGGTTGATTGCAAAGGTTTGTATGCTTATGTAAGCCCTTCCATTAAAAAGGTGCTTGGGTATACACCAAGTGAAGTTGTAGGAAAAAAACATTTCTACGATTTTTTTGATTCCAAAGACAAGGAATTCTTAAAGAAAGGAGCATTTAAAGCATTTAGAAGCAAGGTGCATTTTAAGGACTTTGATAACCTTAATGTTCATAAAAATGGAAAAAAAGTTTGGCTCTCAACAAGAGGGATGCCTTTTTTTGACAAAAAGGGTGTATGGAAAGGGTATCGCGGTGCAGACACAGACATCACAGAAAGGAAGCAATTAGAGCAAAATCTTAAAGAGCATGAAGTGCGATTCCGGGGCTTGTTTGACCATATGAGCAGCGCAGTTGCTATTTACCAACCTGTGGAAAATGGAAAGGATTTTGTTTTCGTAGGATTTAACCGTGCAGGAGAAAAGGTCGATGGTATAAAGGTAGAGAAGGTTCTTGGAAAAAAAGTGACAAAGGTATTTCCAAGCATAAAAAAGTTTGGATTGTTAGAAGTGTTTCAACAGGTCAATAAAACTGGTAGGGCAAAGAGGTTTCCATTGGCTTTTTATGAAGATGAGCGTATTACGGGGTGGCGTGAAAATTATGTCTTTAAACTTCCCTCAGGTGAGATCGTTGCTATTTATGACGACAGAACAAAGGAAAAGCAAATACAAAAAGAATTGGAGAAAAATGAGTTTTTTGCATCTAGTGTTTTAAATGCAACATTAAGTGGGTTGTATATTTTTGATCTAGAGATGCAAAAAAATATTTTTATTAATCCGCAATACACAAAGTTGTCTGGCTACACGCTGAAGGATCTCAATGCCATGAGCAGCAAGCAGTTGTTTGGATTGTTTCACCCTGAAGATCTTTCAGGTGTGCAAGAACATATGAGCCACATCGTTCGTGCAAAAGGGCGCGAGGTGTTTGAGGCCGAGTATCGCATGCGAAAGAAAGATGGTTCTTGGATGTGGTGCTTATCGCGCGACGCAGTGTTTAAGCGAGACGATAAGGGAAGAGTGCGGCAATTTATTGGGGCGTTTGTTGATATTACAAAGACCAAAACAACAGAAAGAACATTGGTAGAAAGTGAAAAAAAGCTTCGTGCAATTTTTGATAGCACTACTGACATGATGATGGTGCAAGATATTCGAACAGGTGAAATTATAGATGTTAATAAAGCAACACTTAAACAAACAGGTTATTCAAGAAAAGAACTGCTAGAAATTGGTGTGCAGGGGTTTTCACCAAAGGGTGAAGAGTTTGATCCTAAAAGGGTGATAAAACACATTCAGCTTGCAGCGCAGGGAAAACCTCAGCATTTTGAATGGGGATTTATGACAAAAAAAGGCGAACTTCGTCAAACAGAGGTAGATTTAAAAAGAATTAAAATTGATGAAGAGTATCGTCTGCTTGCTGTGGCGCGGGACGTCACAGACAAAAAGAAGGCAGAAACTGCATTAAGAGAAAGTGAGCAAAGATTAAAAGCTATTGCAAATTCTGCACGCGATTCTATTTTTGTGAAAAATGAAAAGCGTGAATATGTGTATGTAAATCCTGCGATGACACGGTTGTTTGGGTGTGGGAAGGAGTGTATTTTGGGCAAAACTCCAGAAGAGATTTATGAAAAAGAATCAGCTAAGCAGGTAAAGTTAGCCGATGACGTTAATTTCCTAAAAGGAAAAGTTTATAAGGGGGCTCATACCATTGTGATCAATGGTCGTCCTGTTACCTTTCAAACGATCCAAAGCCCGCTGAAAGATAAAGACAAGAAGGTTGTTGGGTGTTGTGGAATTGTGCGCAATGTGACTGAAATGGTTGAGGCAAAGAAAAAAATTGAAGCATCTGAGCGTAAGTATCGCTCATTGTTCGAGGTTGCGACCGATATTATGGTATTGATTGATGATAAGGGAGTGGTTCTTGATGTGAATAAGCGCATGTATCAAGAGCTCGGTTATCGAGAGAAAGAAGTTGTCGGAAAGGGTCTTGAAGAACTTTCTTTCCTTTTTGCACCAAAAAGCCTTGCAGATATTTTGAAAAATTATAAGCGTCGTTGGTCTGGGAAAAGAATAAAGCCCTATATTGTGGAAGCAAAAACAAAAAAAGGAGACAGGCGTTTTTGTGAGATCACTGCCACAATCGTTCGTGACGAATCGAATAGTCATCGATTAGAGCTTGTTGTTATTCATGATGTCACAGACGAGATTGTTGCCAGAGAAGCTATTAAGGATGCAAATGAGCGACTAGAACAAGTCGTTGAGAAACGGACAAAGGAATTGCGCATGGCGCAGACAAAACTTGTTGAGCAAGAAAAGCTTGCTGCACTTGGACAGATGGCATCGGTGTTTGCGCACGAGATTCGTAATCCATTAGGGGTCATGAAGCTGGCGACTTATTCATTGAGAAAAACCACAAAAAAAAGAAATGAGAAAGCGCTCACGCATTTAAGGCATATTGATGAAAAGATCGAGGAGTCGAATAAGATTATTCACGACATGCTCGTGTTTGCGCGAGGGACGATGATTAATAAGCGATCCGTTGATGTGAATGAGTTGATTAGTAAAACCTGTGCAGAAAACAGCGAAACAATCAGAGCTGCAGGTATTGTGATTAAAGAAGAATTGAGTGCCAACTTGCCACTCATTCAAGCTGACCCTGTGCATATCGGAGAGGTGCTTTGCAATATTGCAACCAATGCAGCGCAAGCAATGGCAAAGACAAAGAAAAAGGAGCTCACTGTGCGTTCTTATCAAAAAGGAAAGAATGTTGTGATTGAAATGCGAGATACAGGGAGTGGAATTTCAAAAGAAGATCTAAAACATCTTGGCGAGCCGTTTTTTTCAACAAAGGTGAAAGGAATTGGGCTTGGGCTTTATATCACCTATGAAATTGTGAAGAAGCATGGAGGAAAAATTCAAGTAAGTTCAGAAAAAGGGAAAGGAACACTTTTTACAGTTAGTCTTCCTATTTAAGAATGAAAAGCATGTATCGAAAACAAATAACCAATGCAGCTCTCGTATTTATCGGCACTCTTTTTATTGCGACCATTGCTATTTTTTGCCTAATATTTGTTTCACAACAAACAAAAGAAGGGATTGATTCAATTATTGCCTATGAAGCAACAGCAACAGCATCAGAGGCGGCTGTTGCGTCTGCTAATCTGCTAGATTTGGAGATGAGGAATGTTGAGCATTTCTTAAAAGCGCTTGGCAGAACAAATGAAGTGCAGGAAGGCGGCAGTGAAGAGTGTTCTTTGTTCCTACAAGCTTTTACAAGCTCCTTAGAATTATTCATTGGAAATATTGGGCGCACAAATCCAGAGGGGTACTTTGATTGTGGAGTTGTGGAAAGTATTATTGGTCTAAACGGACTTGAGTATTCCTATTTGCATGACATTTTTTCTGACCCAGAACATCAGGTGGTGTTGAGCAGGGGGGTGATGTTTCAATATACAGATCATGAGAGATATCTTGCAGCCATGCATGTGCCACGCTTTGATGAGTCCGGAGTCTTTCATGGGACATTGGGAGGCGCCATTTATTTTGATGAGCTTAAAGAAAAATTGTTTGAAGGTATGAGTGTGCGCGAAAATGGGGAATTGTTTCTTATTGATGACAACCAGGATATTCTTTTCGGAACAAGAAATGGATATGAAGGACTGAAGTATTCTTCTGAAGAATTCTCAGACACGCACCCTGAATTCGCCCATTTTTCTAAATTTCTTTCTGGTGAAGAGGGGAAAACTGCAAATGCTATTCAGGTTGTGATTAATGACAGTGTCTATGTGTTTGCGTATGTTCCAGTAGAAGTGCTGCCAGAGAGATATTGGACAGTTGTGGTTTATGCTTCTATTGAAGAAGAGACAGAGATGTTTGCTCCTCTCATTTCTGGCATGTCTCTTGTGCTTACAATGGTTTTTGGACTTATTTTATTGTTTATTTTTGCTGTGATTTGCTCTTTGCTTGTATTTAATTCACGCTTACATCAGATGGTTGATGAACGCGAGAATCAGCTCAAAAAAGCACAAAGTAAATTGATCAAGCAAAAGAAGATGGCTGCGCTTGGAGAAATGGCTTCAGTGTTTGCTCATGAAATACGTAATCCATTAGGAGTAATTAAATTAGCCGTTTATTCTTTAAAAAAGAAAGTAACTGAGAAAAGCGCGGTAAGGCACCTTAATAATATTGATCAGAAAATTGATGAATCAAATAAAATTATAAAGGACATTTTGGTCTTTTCCAGAGGAGTGGTGATTCATAAAACAAACACAGACCTACATAAGATTATTTCTGATGCTCAAGAAGATGTCTGTGCTACGCTGGGGCAGAAGAAGTCTTGCATCACTCTTGATCTTGCATCAGATTTGCCTGAGGCTCTCGCAGATCCAACACAGATAAAAGAAGTTATTGTAAATATGCTCATAAATGCCATGCAAGCAGTAGAAAAAACAAAGAATAAAATCGTAAAGATTCAAACGCGAGTTGTAGAGTCAGGGGTAGAAATTGTGATAAGTGATTCTGGAGAGGGGATAAAAAAGAAAGAGATGAAGCATCTGGGCAAGCCATTTTATTCTACAAAGGTAAGAGGTGTTGGGCTTGGGCTCTATATCAGTTATAAAATTATCAGGCTGCATGGTGGGACAGTAAGTGTTGAGTCAAAAGAAGGAAAAGGTACAAGTTTTACTATTTCTTTACCAATTAACAATAAATAATATGTCAGAGAAAAAACGTATTTTGCTCGTTGATGACGAGCCGGAGTTGGTGGAAGAGCTTTCACTCATCCTTGAAGAAGAGGGGTATGAAGTTGTGAGTGCGCCTGACGGAAAACAAGGGGTGGATTTATTTCGTGAGAATGGATTTTCAGTCGTGCTTATGGATATAAAAATGCCAGAAATGAATGGGTTAGATGCATTCCGTGAAATTATTGCGGTAAAACCAGACGCAAAAGTGATTATTATTACTGGAAGTTTTGCAAAAGAGCTCTCAGAGCAAGCAATAAAAGAAGGCGCTCTTTCTGCCATGTATAAACCCTTTGACCCAACCGACCTCCTCGCCCTTATTGATTCAATTATAAAAGAGGAATGATATGAAAAAAAAGACAATACTTATTATTGATGACGACATAGCGATTTGCGAGGAGCTTTGTGAAATTTTGGCAAGCGAGGGGTATCAAGTTGAAAAGACTTATTCTGGGAAAGAGACAAAGAAAAAACTTGATTCAATCAATCCTGATATTGTGCTCCTTGATTTAAAGCTTCCTGACGGTAGTGGGCTTGATCTTGTGGAGCTCATTCATGAAGCAAATAAAGATGCGAAAATTATTGTGGTAACTGCGCATGGCTCATTGGAAACTGCTGTAGAGTCAATTCAAAAAGAGCTATTTGATTATATTAACAAACCCGTAAATCCAGACTTTTTGTTGGAAACGATCAAGCGCGCATGTAGAACACAGGATTTAGAGCAAGACATTAATGAACATATGGGGGAGCTTGAGCGATTTGAAAAACTTGCTGTAGGAAGGGAAGAAAAGATTTGGGATTGCAAAGAAGAGATTAAGTCTTTGAAAAAACAGGTCGAAGAGTTAAAGAAACAAATAAGTATTTAGTGTGGTAAAAGAGACAAGATTAAAACGTGAGCAGCGCATAAAAGCATTATTAAATATTCTTGAGGATGTTGTTCAGGATAAAGAGACGTTAAAAAAAGAGCAGCAAAACATGCAGGCGCTTATTGAGAGTTTGCATGATGGTGTTGTGGTGTTTGGTGCAGATTTAAAAATCATGCTCGTTAATAATGCGTTTTTACAGATGTGTGATACAAAAGCTGATCAGGTAACAATTGCAACTGTAGCGGATGTATTTTCACAATCACAGTTTTCTGAGCGTTTGTATGATGTAATGACAACGGGGACAATGGTATTGGGAGAAGAGTGGTCAGATAATGGGAGTGTATTTCAAGCATCGATTGTTCCTGTAAAAACAGCTGGGGTGCAGGTGGTGGGAGCTGCTTTAATTCTCCATGATATTACACATTTGAAGGAAGTTGATCGGATGAAAACAGAATTTGTTTCCTTAGCATCACATCAATTGCGCACCCCATTAACAGCAACGAAGCTCTTTACAGAAATGTTATTTAAAGGTTATGGAGGAGAGCTTACTGATCAGCAAGGCAAGTATCTTGAAAAAATAAAAAGCTCTACTGAACGCATGGTGAGGTTGGTGGGAGACTTGCTTAATGTTTCTCGTCTTGAGAGTGGGGAGTTTGTTATTAACCCTAAACCTATTGATTTACAAAAGCTTATTAAAGAAGAGATTGAGCAGGTGGAAATTGCACATGTGAAAAAGGGATGTAAAATAACTTATAGCAAACCAAAGGTACCACTCGGTAAGATCTCACTCGATCCAATGCTTATGCGACAGATTGTATCTAATTTGCTTACGAACGCTATTCAGTACTCGAAGAAACCATGTAAAGTGATGCTGGGGCTTAGTATTGTAAAATCTTCACGTGCTGCGAAAAAACCTGATCAAATAAAAATTACCGTTAAAGACAACGGTATCGGGATCCCTCTTAAGGCGCAAGCACAACTTTTCAAAAAGTTCTACCGGGCAGATAATGCACGCAAGGCTGTTGCAGATGGGTCTGGTTTAGGTCTTTATGTGGTAAAAATGATTCTAGATGCCTGTGAAGGAAAGATTTGGTTTGAGACAGTATTGGGGAAAGGAACAAAATTTTATGTTACGTTTCCCTTGAGGGGAATGAAACCAAAAAAAGGAACAAAATATTTATCAACACAAAATTAATATGAGCAAGAAATATATTTTAATTGTGGAGGATGATTCATTTATTGCCACTGCCTATAAGGAGGGCTTGGAGCGTGAGGGTTTTGAGGTTGAGGTAGCTGATGATGGGGAGATTGCAGTATTGATGATGAGCAAGAAAATTCCTGATCTCATCCTTTTAGATCTCATCATGCCAGTGATGGATGGTTTTGAAGTATTGTCACGCATAAAAAAAGACGCAACTCTCAACAAGGTGCCTGTTGTGATTCTTTCAAATCTAGGACAAGAGAGCGATATAGAAAAAGGAAAGAGTCTGGGGGCCGAGGATTACTTGGTGAAAGCCGATCATACATTGGATGATGTTGTGAGTGTTATAAAAAAGCAAATCAACTAATGTGGAGTATACAATAATCGTCACAGAACTTTCTACACTTCCTTCTGGAAAGTATCAAGTCCGTGTAGATGGTAGGATTAAAACAATGCATGAAGTTTTGCTTGATGAACAAGATTATTTACGGCTTAAAAAGCCAGTAGAGACACCAGAGCAGTTGCTTGAGCGTTCATTTCAGTTTTTACTCGAGCGTGAGCCCAATACTTCTATTCTCTCCGAGTTTAATCTTATGCTTATCAATACGTACTTCCCTGAATATGAACAGGTAATGAAGAATGGATAATGCAAAACCGCAGTTTGATCTGCGGTTTTATGATTGACAAACGTGTCATTCTTGTTAAGGTCATGGGGCAAAGTTCTTTTTCAAACCAGGAGGTCAAAATGGCACAAGAAGAAGTTAGAATTCACAAGGTTGTTATCGAGTTTCGTGAGGAGATGATCCCTCTCGAGCGTGATTGCCTGCGAGACGTGTGGGGCATGATCACCGCTGACCAACGTGCACTTTCGCTCTTTGTGCAAGGCACACATGCAGAGGCCTATTACACAGACAAGAGTGCGGAAGTGTTCAGGTGCATTGTGTTTGATCAGTCTTGGGCTGATGAAGACTGTCTGAAACCGCTTTTTGAAGACCATGTCATGCAAGGTTTGTGGAAGTTCCACAAGCGGCTGACAGGTCTAACATTTGATCAGGTCATGCGTCAGGCATGCAGCAAGGTGCTTTCTTGCAGGTTTGAGCATGATGTGCCGATCCCTGAATGGCTCTAATGCGCATACCGCTATCAATGGATAGCGGTTTTTTTGTTTCAGTTATCCCTCGTTTCAAGAGCTTGTTTCATGCTATACTGAGTGTAGTTGAAGCAAGTATGAACCTAACAAAAGAGCAGCTCCATGAAGCGTTAGTTGAGCGCGGAGGAGTGAACGAAGAACAATTTCAAGAAGCTGCTAATGCACGCGAAGCCACAGAGGTCGGGATCGACCGTGTTTTGGTATCCAAAGGTTTTCTCTCAGATGAACAAGTGGGTAAGTTAGTTGCTTGGTATCTAGATGCGCGTTTTGTGAACTTGCGAGAGGAGAATGTAACAGAAGATGTTGTTCATTTGATTCCAGAATCTTTTGCGCGTGCAAAACATCTCATTCCATTAGGTGAAGAAAAAGGAAAGGTGGTTATTGCTACTGCTGATCCAAAAAACGTTTTGCTCAAATCGTTGCTTGAGAAATATGTGCGTAAGCAAGTTGAGTTTGTTTATGCAACGGCACAAGACTTACAAGATCACATGTATGTCTTTAGGCGCGATCTATCAGAAGTCTTAACAGAGGCTATTGAGGGGCGCAGTGCTACAGGAATCGATACTTCTATTATCACTGTCGTTGATACAATTATTGATTTTGCCTATCAAGCAGGTGCGTCAGATATTCACATAGAACCTGAAGATGATTATGCAATTGTGCGTTATCGTGTTGACGGTGTGCTTTCTGATGTTGCAGAGCTTCCTATTGATGCACACGACTCAATCATTACACGCCTAAAGGTCATGGGAAGGCTTGCGACAGACGAGCATCGGGCTGCACAGGACGGAAAGATTGTGTACGAGAACCCTTACGGAGATTCTATTGAGATCCGGCTTTCCATTGTGCCAACAACACATAATGAAAAATCTGTCATGCGTTTGTTGTCTGATAAAAGCAGACGGTTTTCAATGGTGGATCTTGGGATGCACGAAGAGGATTATAAAAAATTGTCTGAACTTATCCATCGTCCTTGGGGCATGATTTTGGTTACAGGGCCAACAGGGAGCGGTAAGACAACAACGCTTTATTCTGTGTTGAAGTCGCTCAATAAGCGTGGTGTTAATATTACAACAGTCGAAGATCCTGTTGAGTATGATATTGAAGGAGTAAACCAGATTCAGGTGAATGAAAAAACAAACCTTACCTTTGCAAAGGGCTTGCGTTCTATTGTGCGCCAAGACCCTGATATCATTATGGTTGGTGAGATTCGAGATAAAGAAACTGCAGGTATTTCCGTGAATGCTGCCATGACAGGTCATTTGGTTCTCTCATCTCTTCATACCAATGATGCTGCTACAGCGTTTTTGCGACTCACAGATATGGAGGTGGAGGATTTCCTGATCGCTTCCACAATCAATGTTGTCATTGCACAGCGTCTTGTGCGCAAGGTATGCATGAGTTGTATTCATAGCTCAGGCCTTAGTGCGGTAGAAAAGCAGATCGTTGAGCATAATCCGCAAGTAAAAAAGTATTTGCAAGAGCTTTCAAAAAGAAAGGATCTTAAAAAGATGCAGATCTATAAAGGAAAAGGTTGTAGTGTGTGTAATATGACAGGCTATCATGGGCGTGCAGGTGTTTTTGAGATGCTTTTAGTAAGCGATAAGATCCGAGAGGCGATCATGGACCACAAAAATGCAGATGAGATTCATGATATCGCTGTGGAAGAGGGGATGACAACAATGCTTTATGATGGAATTCGAAAAGTTCTAACAGGAGTTACTTCACTCGAAGAAGTCATGAGGGTAATACGCGAATAGTATGGAGGAGTTAAAAAAACTAGCGATATTTGCAGCCAAGAAAAAGGCTTCAGACTTACATATTGTTGCAGGTGAGCGGCCGTTTTTACGTATCAAAGACGCGCTTTCTCCGGTTAAAGGTCAGGTGCTCTCAGCACGCATGGTAGAAAAAATGGCATCGTCGATTTTGAAACAAGATCAACTCAAAGAATTAAATGAAAACGGTGATGTAGATGTTGGTGTGCAAGTTGGGGGTGTAAGCATGCGTGTGAATATTCACAGGCAAACAAATGGTCTTGGGATGGCAATCAGGCTTTTGCCTGCATCGATTCCATCACCTGAGGAGTTGCAGTTTAGCGATGTTATGATGGGGATTCCTAATATGCAAGGTGGGTTAGTGCTTGTGAGCGGAACAGCGGGGAGTGGAAAATCGACAACGCTTGCCTCATTGATTGAGGTCATGAATCATGGAGCATCTCGCCATATTATTACATTAGAAGATCCGATCGAGTACCGTTTTGAAAATAAACAATGTCTCATAGAACAACGTCAGCTTGGAACAGATTTCCCTTCATTTGCAAAAGGTTTGCGTCATGTGCTTCGCCAAGATCCTGATGTTATTGTTGTGGGAGAGATGCGTGACCCTGAAACAATCGCACTTGCACTCACTGCTGCAGAAACTGGACATCTTGTCCTATCAACACTTCATGCTCCTAATGCCCCTGAGGTTGTAGAGCGTATTGTGAATATTTTTGAGGGCGCAAAACAACAGCAAATACTTGTGCAATTTGCCGCAAGCTTAAAGATGGTTGTTGCCCAACAGCTTGTGCAAAACAAAAAAGGTGAATTAGTGGCTGCGCGTGAGATTTTGACAACAACACCTGCAGTGCAAAATGCGATTCGACAAAATAACCTCGGCACGATCCGATCTGCCATCCAGACAGGAAAAAAGTTTGGCATGATTTCCATGGAGCGATCATTCAAAGAAATAGGAGCTGCCTAATATGGCAAAAAAGAAAAAGAAACAATCTATTTTGCAAACAGAGATTTCTTTCTTTCCTGTGCAAACGCATGAAGTTGTCACCATGACAAAGAATTTTGCAGTGATGCTAAAGGCGGGGATTCCTGTTGCTGATGCAGTGGGGATTTTGGTTGAGCAAACAGACGGAAGATTGAAAAAAATTGTTTCGCGCGTGCATCAGCGAGTGGATTCGGGTGAGTCATTATGTGATGCGCTCGATAAAGAGCCAAATGCATTTTCCTCCATTTATGTAAGCTCAGTGCGTGTAGGGGAGACATCAGGAACACTGGCAGAAAACCTTTTACATTTATCAGATCAGATGGAGCGTGAGTATCAAGTAAAACGCAATGTGCGTTCTGCAATGCTCTACCCTGGTGTTGTGCTCACAGCAACCTTTTTTTTAGGGATTGGGATCACGACTTATGTATTGCCACAAATGGTGCGTGTATTTGAGTCGTTGCGTGCTGACCTGCCTTGGTCTACACGTTTTCTTATTTGGCTTTCTAATGCCTTTCAGGATTTTGGCTATATTTTAATTCCGGTGCTTATTATCGGATTTTTTGGGATCATCACGTTGGTGCGCCAGAAGTTTATGCGCCCTGTTGTGCATCCAGTCACACTTGCAATTCCAGTGTTAAAATCGTTTTTGCATGATGTAAACCGTGCGCGTTTTTGTCGCTCTGTTGGAACATTGCTTGAGAGCGGTGTGCCAATTCAAGAGGCGCTAGAAATTACAGGTTCTGCACTTTCTAATCATGTTTACGCAAAATCTGTGCGTGCAATGTATAAACACATTGACTCAGGGCATGACTTTTCAGAAATTATGGCAGAACATACAAAGCTTTATCCAAAGCTTATTCAGCGCATGGTGGCTGTGGGAGAACAGTCAGGAGGTCTAGGGGAGATGCTTATGTATTTGGCAGATTATTATGAGAGTAAGGTAGATAATCAATCAAAGAATCTTTCATCCATTTTAGAACCAATCCTTTTATTGCTTATTGGTGTTGTGGTTGCATTTGTTGCAATGGCAATTTTGTCTCCAATCTATTCAATCACCTCAAGTTTGAAGATTTAGTATGAACCCGCGCGGATTTACACTTGTTGAGCTCCTCGTGGTTATGACCATTGTGGCAGTGCTTGCAGTACTTGCAGTGAGGGTTTTAGGAAATCTTGTGCCCGACTCGCAGCTTGCGCTAGAAACAGAGTCTGTTGTAACCATGCTTCGAAGTGCACAAGCAAAAACACTTAGTGGAGAGGCAGATGATGTTTGGGGAGTGTATCTTACGAGCTCTGATGCAACAGTCTTTCTTGGGGCAAGTTATGCAGGAAGAGATAGTGCTTATGATCAGCTCCTCGTGTTTTCAGATACGGTTTCTGCAAGTGGTTTAGCTGAGATTGTATTTGAGGAAAGAACTGGAAAAACAACAAACACAGGAACGATCACATTAAGTTCTGATGTAACAAATGAATCAACAACGATTACCATAAATGCGCAGGGGATGATCAGTCAATGATATGAGTTTTGAAAAACGCACTACAGTTGAGGGCAAGGCGCAGTCTTTTCTGCGTCAATTTTTGTTTTCTGAAAAAAGCGGAGGAACTCTGGTTGAGGTTTTGCTTCTTATTGGGGTCTTTGCCTTGCTTTCTGTTGGAGTGTTGTCTGCATTGATTACTTCTTCTTTTGCAGCAAAGCAAGGAATGGAATATGTTGTGGCAGCTGGTTATATTGATGAAGGAATTCAATCTGTGCGCTCAATTCGAGATAGGGATTATGCAACCATTGCTAATGGAAGTCATGGTCTTGACACAGCGTCAGGATATTATGAATTTTCGGGCACCTCAGATAGTTTAGATGGAGGTGTTTTTACGCGTACGGTTACCATAGAGGATGTTTATCGGATAGGAGGTCTTTCTGGGGACATTGCAGCAACAGGCGTTTTGGATGCGAATTCAAAAAAAGTAACCGTGAATGTGCATTGGGATACACGTCAGCAGAAAACACAAAACATTGACGCCGTATTTTATGTGGTCAACTGGGGAGTGCGTGCATGGTTGCAAACACTAACAACTGATTTTGAGGCAGGAAGCATTAATAGCACAGCGGTTGTTGCTTCTGGGAATGGAGAAATTGAATTAAGTGCGCATGATGCGAATTGGTCAGGAATCGCTGCCTATCACACACTTGATTTAGACGGAACAGGTGATCGCATCGCGCTTTGGCATGATGATGACACAGACCTTCTTTATGTGCTAAGCACACCAACAACAGGGAATGAGTTTTTTGTCCTTGATACAAGTGATGTCACAAACACCGCACCACCTGAGCTTAGAGGAATTGATCTTTCTGGGCTCACAGCTTCTGACTTTGTTGTGCATGATGGGTATGCGTATATTGCGTCAAACGCAGATAGTGCAGAAGTAACTGTGGTCGACACCATGACCATGACGCAGGTGAATACGATTGATCTTACTGGTAGCGAGGATGCGACTGGAATAGATGCCAACGGAACCACGCTTGTTATTTCGCGTGATGTCGCCGCAGCCTCAGAGGAGATTGAAGTTTATGACATTAGCACGCCAGCAGGCACTATTTCACGTCTTGGTGGCATTGAGACCGGAACAAGTCTCACCGATATTGTGACGGACGGAAGTTATACTTATGCCAGCAGTGATGAAAATCTTGAGGAGTTGGTTGTGGGAAGATTGTCAGATTATACTAATGTAAACAGTTTAGATATTACAGGAACACATGACCTACTTGCTCTTGAGCTGGTAGGGACAGACCTTTATGCAGGGCGAGTGAATGGAGGTAATGATGATTTGTATTTACTTGATGTGTCCACACCAGAAACAGTGCTCCCTATCACAAGTTCATTGGAGTTGCAGACAAGTGTTTATGATATTGATGTAGATAGACGTGAAGAGTTTGCAGTTTTGGCAACAGATCACAACAACAAAGAAGCGTTGATTGTAAACCTTTCAACATTCACTGAAGCATCCTTTTCTGGAACGAGTGGTATTGATGATGGATTTGCAGCTGAGATATTTGGCTCATACATTTATTTAGGCACAGAGTCGGACGATGAGGATGTGATGGTGCTTGGAATCGCGAGCGGGTGGTATGTCCCACAGGTTATTGGCACCGTAGATAAGTCAGGGAATCATGATGTGAACACAATTTATATAGATAGTACGTTTGCTTTTTTGGGAGCAGATCAGTCAGGGTCCTATGAAGAGTTTTATATCTATGACATTTCAACTCCCTCAAGCCCAACCTATTTAAGTGCGTTAGAGGTTGGCTCAACTGTTTCAGATATTGTGGTGTCTGGTAATTATGCGTATTTAGCAACAGGGGATAACAGCGCAGAGCTTACGGTTGTTGATATTTCAACAAAAACATCACCAAGCATTGTTGGGGGATATGACACTACTCTAAACTCAGACGCGCTTTCTGTGGAAATTGAAGGAACGACAGTCTTTCTTGGTCGTGCGGCAGGTTCAGGACATGAATTTTATTCCATTGATGTTTCTACCCCAAGCTCGCCATCACTTTTAGATTCAGTAGAGCTTTCTTATAACATTAATGCATTGGTGTCTGACGGCACAGAAGTTTATGCAGCAACAGACGATAACTCACAGGAGTTATGGGTTGTAGACGTGTCGACTCCTGCAACCTTGTCTGCGCTTGGGGGCCATGACCTAGGTGGTGCATCACCGGGGTTAGCTATTGCACTTTCTGGTGACATGTTGGCATTGGGGAGGCAAAATAGCACTTCTTCTGAGTTTGTTCTTTTTGATGTAAGCACACCGGCGTCTCCTTCTGTGTATTCTGAAACAGAAGCTGGGTCGAGTGTGAATGGAGTGGATTACAACGGAGGCACGCATGCCTATTTGGCAACAGATGATCCGAATGAAGAGTTTCAGCGCTGGAGTGTTGATGACCCAACAATGCCATTCCACGACTCGTCCTATGATTTAGGGGCTAATGGAAACGATGTGTGGTTTGACAACACTTATGCGTATATTGTTGGTGCAAATGACTCTTTGGAGATGCAAATAATGGGGCCAGGTACAGCGTCGAGCGATTATGCACCAGAGGGTACGCTTACCTCTCAGCCGTACGATTCAGGACAGTCAACAACAAGTTGGGCAGGTCTTGGATGGTATTACTCTGGGTCTGGTACAATAAAGTTCCGTGTGCGTACTGCTGACAGCGAAGCAAATTTAGAAACTGCCCTTTGGGTAGGGGATGATGGAACAGCTGACACCACCTATGATACACCAGGGCTACAAATTGTTATTGATCCTGGAGCAACAGGAACAGAGTGGATGCAATGGAAGGCGTATCTTTATGACGACCGCACCTCTACACCTGTGATAGAGGATGTTTATACTTATTATCGAGAACAATAATGAAATCAAACGGTTTTACACTTGTTGAACTTTTGCTTTACATCACGCTGACTGCTGTGGTGTTTGTCATGATTATTTCTTTTATCATGACGCTTATGGAAGTACGCACAAAAGTAGATGTTATTGGCGAGGTTGAGCATAACGCGCGGCTTGTGCAAGATCGTCTTACTGATGCAATGCGCCACGCTGAGGCCGTTAATACAGGCACATCAACATTTGGGAGCGATCCTGGGGTATTGAGTCTAGATATGGTAGACGCAGCCGTAGACCCAACCATTTTTTCGCTCACTGCTGACGACGGACAACTACAAGTAAGTGAGGCCGGGGCAGCCGCCGCAACTATCACAACAGAGAATGTTTCTGTAAGCAATTTAGTGTTTACAGATCTGACAAGCAGTGAGGATAGAGGTATAATACAAGTACAATTTACGGTCACAGCCATCAATGAGGAAGAGAGTCCGTTATTTGATTATGAAGAAAGCTTTCAAACAACTTTGCGGATTCCACTTGATGACTGATACACGTGGAGCAGCAGCACTTATGATGGTGCTTGTGCTTACTGCGTTTGTGATTATTCTTGTTGGCTCGGTTATGCTTCGGGGTGTTGATGATTTGGAGAATGGATTTTCTGAGCAGCTTTCGAGTGATGTCTTGCACTCAGCTGAGAGTTGTATGGACGAGGCATTTATTCGTCTTTCGCGTGATAATAATTACACTGGCGGCACATTAGAGGTAGGAGAAGCAAGTTGCACGATTGCTGTGTCTGGAACGCCATGTGGAACATGCACCGTGACTGTTGATGCAACAGGCGAAGGGTTTACGCGTAGCTTGCAATCTGTGGTCGATGTATTCATTGCTGACGTTGATATCGTCAGTTGGGAGGAAATATAATATGGGATTTTTTTCAAAAAGTAGTGGTTTGGGGGTTGATCTTTCAAATCATCATATCCGTTTTATTCAATTAGATGGGCGTGGTCGTGTTTTAGTTAAAAAAGAAATTGTCTTACCAGAAGGATTAGTTGTAGATGAAAAAATTGCAGATGTTGAAAAGTTAAAAAAGTTTTTGGAAAAAGAAACAAAAAAACTTCCTTTTTCTGGGCAAGTGGTTGAAACCGCGCTACTTATTCCTGACTCACGCGTTTTTTCAACAAGTTTTTTCCTCGATTCTTCATTCAAAGGTGAGGCTATGCAATCGCAAGCAAAGCTGCATGCACAAAAAGAGGTTCCTGTTCCTTTTGAGAACTGCCTGGTCTCTGTGGTGCAAGATGAGCGTGAAGAGCAAGGAACGCGCACAACCGTATATGTTGCAGAAAAAGAGATTGTTGAGCATAAATCAGAAGTTTTTTCTGGAGAGGCATTTTCCCTCGCTTCTCTTGAGACAAATAGCAATGCGGTGTTTCGTGTCGTTGATAAGTTTCTTGAGGAGGAGCACGCAGACGGTCTTATTGGCATTGTAGATATTGGACATAGTTGGAGTACGGTGTCTTTGTTTACACAATCTGGCGAACAGGTTTTCTCTCGCACACTTACCCACACAGCAAAACAAGGTAGTGGGAAAAAACGCTTTGTTTTATCGCAAAAAGTTGTGGATCGAATCATGGAAACAATTAATGAAGTTGTGCTATACTTTGGCAAACAGGAGATAAATGTATCTCTTGTTGTCTTATCAGGGGTTGAGGCAGCACAAAAACGTGTTCTAGAAACATGTAAAAAGAAAGGGGAAAAGGTGTCTATTAAGCCAATTGGCAAAGTGGTGGACATTGATGGCTTAAGCTCTGCTGATGTACACACGTATGGGGCATGTGTTGGTGCAGCACTGCGTGCGGTAAATCCAAATAAATTTAACAATAATCATAATTTCTTAACTCGCTCTTAATATGAATCGAAAAGGTTTTACTCTGATCGAGCTTTTGGTCGTGATTGCGATCATTGCCATTCTCGCAGTCGTGGTTTTCGTCGCGCTTGATCCTGCAACACGTTTTGCAGATGCTCGTGATGCTGTGCGCGCATCAAATACAAATGAAATTCTTTCTGCGGTGAAGATTGATCAGGTGGATAATGGCGGAGCTTATCTCACAGCCATTGGTGCACTGACAGATGATGAAGTCTATATGATCAGTGATACGACCACAGGTTGTGATGATCAAAATGCCTACTGTGATAGCGATGTTACTTCAGACACTCACTGTGTGGATTTGGAAGGATTGGTTACAGAAGGGTATTTAGGTGCAGTTCCAGTTAGTCCAAACGGAACCGGAACATGGACATCATCAATAACAGGCTATACGCTTGAATCAAATGCTACCGGAACAGTGCAGATCCGTGCATGCGAGTCTGAAAATACAACAGAGATCGAAGTTGTTAGATAAAAAGAAAAAAACACAGGTTCTTTCGAGTCTGTGTTTTGTTTTATCGCGAGGTTGAGTATTATTTGATATAATACTTGCGTATCAAAAATAGATTATGAACAAAAAAGGTTTTACATTGATTGAGCTATTGGTCGTGATTGCGATCATTTCCATTTTAGCAGTTGTTGTTTTTGTGGCACTTGATCCTGCAACACGCTTTGCTGCAGCGCGCGATGCTGTGCGTGAGAATGATACACAAGAGCTTCTGAGCGCGATTAAAATCCATCAAGTTGATAATAATGGAGACTATCTTTCTGTAATTGATGGTATGGCAACAAATGCTGTGTATATGATTGGAACAACAACAAGCAATTGTGATGATTATAATTCCTATTGCGACGAGGCTGTTGATGGTGATGCAATGTGTGTTAACCTAGGGGACTTAGTAACGGGTGGATACATTGGGGAAATACCCGTAAGCCCAGAGGATGAGGTTGCTTGGACAACTGTGTATACTGGGTATACCCTAAAAAGGAGTGTTAGTGGTATAATAACGGTGCAGGCATGTGAGAGCGAAGGAACGGGAGTAATAGATGCTGCACGATAACTATATGGGCGAGGCAAAAACACGGTAAATACCGTGTTTTTGTATTGTTCTATATTGCATAGAAAAAGAAAAAAGCCACCTTTCGGTGACTTTCTTCATGGTGCCGAGGGAGAGAATTCACATCGCTCGTATGCTCGCTCTCCATAGGGGTTTCCACCCCTCTGGTCTTCGCTTTGCTCAGGTCACCCCCAAAGTGTAAGGGGAGTACCTCCCCTTACCATCCCCTCAGTTCAATTCTCACCCAATTAGAAAATCACCACTTGCGTGATGATTTTCTGGTGCCGAGGGAGAGAATTGAACTCTCGACACGAGGATTTTCAGTCCTCTGCTCTACCACTGAGCTACCTCGGCATGGTGGGCGTGCGAGGACTTGAACCTCGGACCTTCACATTATCAGTGTGACGCTCTAACCACCTGAGCTACACGCCCGTCTTAATTTGTGGCGATATAATAACAATAATAGGGAAATTTATCAAGTCTTTATGGGGATAGGGAATAATAAGAAAGAAAGAAAAAAACAGGCTGTTTAGCCTGTTGAGTTTGCGGCTCGCATTTTGGCGAGTCTGTCGACTTCATTTCGGAAGGGGGCCATGTGTACAAGAATGAAGTGAAGTATGGGTTGATCACAAAGAGCGGTCTTTCCGTGGATGCCAAGGGAAAGAGTCATGTTTTCACAATTGAGCTTTCCATCTTCCATGAGTTTGATGAGAATCAGATTGAACTCATCTTCGGTTGGCTTAAATGTATCACCAAGCTTTGTTTTCATGTCTCGATAAAGACCAATCGGGCTGTACTGTACGTCAGATGTGGCGATTGCCATCAGAATAAGCAGATCAGTCATTGTGTCCTCCTTGAAAGATCTGGTGATAGATTAGTTGTTCCTCATATTATTGTCAAACAAAAAACCCATCATTTCTGATGAGTTTTCTTTTATCTTCTCTGTGATTGCAACGATTACATATTTCACTTGTGTTTGTGCCACCGAAGTGGCGACCAACTAAGAAGTTGATCTCGACCTAGGATCAATACAGTCATGTATTGAGACTAGATATCCTTGAAAGGAGGTGATCCACCCACAGCTTCCGCTACGGGTGCCTTGTTACGACTTCGTCCCTATCATCGATCCCACCTTCCGCCGCCCTACGGCGACGTTCGGGTGTTACCAACTCTCTTGACGTGACGGGCGGTGAGTACAAGACCCGAGAACGTATTCACGGCGACGTGATGATTCGCCGTTACTAGCGATTCCAACTTCACGGAGTCGAGTTTCAGACTCCGATCCGAACTGGGACTGGCTTTAGGGGATTAGCTCCACCTCGCGGTTTGGCAACCCATTGTACCAGCCATTGTAGCGCGTGTGTGGCCCTGGACGTAAGGGCCATGCTGATCTGACGTCGTCCTCACCTTCCTCCTTCTTACGAAGGCAGTCTCCTGCGAAAGTGTAACGCAGGACGAGGGTTGCGCTCGTTACCCCACTTAAGGGAACAGCTCACGCCACGAGCTGACGACGACCATGCAGCACCATTTCTAGCACCCTCGAAGGATTTCTCCATCTCTGGAGATTTGCAGCTAGAAGTTAAGCCCAGGTAAGGTCATCCGCTTATCGTCGAATTAAACCACACGCTCCACCGCTTGTGCGGGTCCCCGTCTATTCCTTTATGTTTTAGCCTTGCGGCCGTACTACACAGGCGGAATGCTTAACGCGTTAGCTTGGTTGAACGGCTCTGAGAGGGTCGATACTCCCAAAACCTAGCATTCATCGTTTACGGCGTGGACTACTGGGGTATCTAATCCCATTCGCTACCCACGCTTTCGTCCCTGAGCGTCAGAAATGTTCCAGTGCACTGCCTTCGCCTTTGGTGTTCTTGCTGATATTAACGCATTTTACCGCTACACCAGCAATTCCGTGCACCTCTCCCATTCTCTAGCCTAGTAGTATCGCACGCAGCCTCCAGGTTGAGCCTGAAGATTTGACATACGACTATCTAAGCCGCCTACGGACCCTTTACGCCCAATAAATCCGGACAACGCTTGAGGTCTCTGTATTACCGCTGCTGCTGGCACAGAGTTAGCAACCCCTTATTCTTTAGGTACCGTCATTTGTTCGTCCCTAATAAAAGCAGTTTACAACCCGAAGGCCGTCATCCTGCACGCGGCGTCGCTCCGTCAGGCTTTCGCCCATTGCGGAAGATTCTTGACTGCAGCCACCCGTAGGTGTCTGGGCAGTGTTTCAGTCCCAGTGAGCCGGGCCACGCTCTCACGCCCGGTATCCGTCGTAGCCTTGGTGCGCCTTTACCACACCAACAAGCTGATAGAACATAGGCTCCTCTCGAAGCGTCGGAACTTTCAATGGGAATGTCTTATGACCCCCCATCAATATCGTGTATTAGACCGCCTTTCGATGGTTTATTCACGACTTCGAGGTAGATTACCAATGTGTTACGCTCCCGTCTGCCACTCCCTTTAAAAACCGAAGTAAATAAAGGTCGTTCGACTTGCATGCCTTAGACACGCCGCCAGCGTTCGTCCTGAGCCAGGATCAAACTCTCAGATAAAATTAATCTAATTATTGATTAGACTCTGTCTTTTGGAAATATTGAAGATTCGTTGCAATCACACAGAAGATAAATTTGTGTGTAATTACGGGGAATTCAGTTTTAATGATCACCATCTGTTTTACATTTTAAAACCCACCCGAGAATTGTCTGCGAATGAGTTGTTTTGGTCGTTTACCAAGTTGTAAACAGGTGGCGATATAGTAACCGAAAGCCTAAATAGTGTCAAGAGTATTTGGGGAATAATTGGGGATAGTGTGGACAGCCCTGAGCTTAGCAAAAAACCACCCGTTTTGGGTGGTTTCTTTTTTAGATTGCTCGCTTCATCCTTCTTGCAATAATTCCCTTTCGTTTCATTCTTTGTGCAAGCGTGTCTGCAATACCTTCAGCAACTCCTTTGACATAGCGATAGTAATTTTTTTCTCCTGCAGAGGGGTCTTTCATCGCTTCTTGGTTGATTACAATATCTGCCTTTGCGGAACGTTTGTTTGGGTCTGTTGTGACATCAATAGAAAACGTCACTATTTCCCCATTGTCTCCCACAACTTCAATCCAGGCATCAACTCCATGAAAATAGTCCAATCCTGTTTCAACACTTGAATAAAAGCGAACAGAGTCAGAAATTTGGTCAACATATTTATTTCCATGCGGAAGTATTTCAAGAAGTGCATCAATAATTTCTATTCGTAAATCTTCTGCAAAACGTTTTTCTGGCTTTAAAACATCTCCTTTATAATGTGCTCGCAAAAGATTGATTGTTTCATTGTAGGGTGTCCAGCCTTCTTTTTCTGCCCTGTCTTTATGTGCTGCAATAAGTTGCTTAATTGCAGCAGGATAATCTTTTCCGTGTTTATAAGGTCCGAGTGTTGCGTTTTCAAATATGCGCCCAGTATCAAATGCCTGTTGTGATCTGTTGAGTCTTCTGGACATGTCTCCATCAAGTGTCATAGTGCTATGTGTTAATTGTTATTGTTCGCAATGTTTCGCTTTGTGATTCTAGTGTAACACGAATCGTTTTTATCTCACCAGCCATATTTTTGAGAGGCCATTCTGTGAGAATAAGCGTGTCAGGTTTTCCAAGCCATTCTTCAAGCTCGAGCGCGCGGAGGTCGCACGTCTCTTGCAAGCGATAACAATCGATATGCACTAATTGCTTAATGGTTGAATGGTCAGTTTTGTAGATATTCATGATGGTAAACGTTGGGCTGCGCAGCGGACGCTTTACACCAAGCGCTTGCCCAACTCCTTGTGCAAACGTTGTCTTGCCAGCACCAAGATCTCCTAACAGCTCAACAAACTCGCCGCCTTTAAAAGTGGCGACAAGATCCTTTGCTAGTTGTTGTGTCTCTTCAGGAGAATGTGATGTATGTGTCATATATCCGTAGGGGGGATTCATGAATCCTCCACAATGGTATTAATCAAGTTGTAAGCTTGGGTCTGCAAGTAAAGTGAGTGGGTCAGTGAATTCTTTTTTTAGTGCTTTGTAATACCCGGCCGTAGCAATCATGGCTGCATTGTCTGTGCAATAGTGAAACGCAGGAATATGATAAGTCATATCAGGGAATTGTTCTTTTAAGCGGTTGCCAAGTTCGGTTCGAAGACGTTTATTTGCAGAAACTCCTCCTGAGAGAAAGAGAGACTTGGGTTGATGTTGCTCCATTGCTTTAAGCGTCTTTGTGCAAAGCACATCGACAACTGCTTCTTGGAAAGCGTGGCAGATGTCCTCGTTTTTTGCTTCTGGATTTTCTAGAACAAATGTACGCACAGCAGTTTTGAGTCCAGAAAAGCTAAAGTCAAAGTCGGGAGTTTTTATCATTGGACGCGGGAAAGTGATTGCGTCTGGTGCGCCTTCCAAAGAGAGCTTATCGATGACTGGTCCTCCTGGATAACCAAGTCCCATGAGCTTTGCAGCCTTGTCATAGGCTTCGCCCGCAGCGTCATCACGTGTCATGCCCAGAAGCTCATATTCACCATGCCCTTTCATGAGCACAATTTCTGTATGCCCTCCTGAAACAAGGAGTCCGATTGCTGGGAATGCTGGTTTTGGGTCATCGATAAAGCAGCTATATAAATGTCCCTCAAGGTGGTTTACGCCAACAAGTGGCTTGTCCCAGCTCCAAGCAAGCGTTGCCGCACCAGCGACACCAATGCGCAGCGCAGGCACGAGCCCTGGTCCGGCCGTGACCGCAATCACATCGATCCCATCGCCATTTTCATTTATACCCAACTCTTTAAGAAGAGGGATAAATGTTTCTGTGTGTTGGCGAGCTGCCACTTCTGGCACAACACCACCATACTTGGCATGGATATCAATCTGAGAAGCCACGAGATTTTTTTCAATAGTGATGATATCTCCTTCTCCTTGCAGGAGTGCAAAGCTTGTTTCATCACAACTTGTTTCAATCGCTAAGATTCGCATATGTACCTATTATATAAGAGTCTGTTTTACCTGACTATATGTGGTGTGCAAGACTTTGACAAATGAGGAAGAGAGTGCCAACCTTAAGAGAGCTCTTTTTAGGAGGTTTCACATGAGCAAGATTCATAAGATTTTTCAGCCTGTTGCTAGGGGCGAAGATCGTTTGCATGCACTTTCTGATCAGCAGAAGTGTCGCTATCCTTATCATCATGAGCCTATAAAAGACTCATCAGCCACACCATCCATTTTGATGCATGGTGATGTGATGCAGTTTAGCCTCACCATTGGGCTTGTGTTAATTAGCGTAACAAGAAAGCACGGCAAAGAGTTTCGGGTTTGGCAGCTTGTTGTCTCACCTGATCAGCCATGGATTCGAAATGCCATTGATGCAAAGACTGGAGATGGTCGCCCAAGCGTAATGGATATGCTCAAGAGTGCACCTGATTGTTTGGAGACAGTTCCGCTCATTCGTGGGTCTGGGATTTTCTGCACCGTGGTGCATCGAGGGTGCAATCCGCCGCTCCTGTATGCAAGCTGGGATTATTTGCATGGTGCAGAGGTGGTCATTGATGACTACTATGCACGAATGGGGTCGCTTGCGCGTTGGTTTACGAAGAAGTTCACTCCTCTGAAGATTCCTCAGAATGCATGGGGGACAGAGCGTGAGGTTGTGGGGGCGACAAAGACTCTGCGCACTGCTGCAGCAAGTCTGCTAAACCGACTTGAGGCACAGCCTCATGTAATCAGGCGACTTGTGCAAGAGGGACACGATCTTATGCCCCGTAAGGACGACGGCACACTCTATCTTGAAGATGGGGGAGCAGATATTGGCGCACGGGTTGCCATGGATCGTGCGCACAGTCGAGGGAACTTGACCTTGTGTGGGATTGATTTGGTTTCAGGCTCAGATTTGGAGCATGTGCCCGAGAGAGTACTTTCTGCCCCTGTTCCAAAACCAGAACCCGAGCTAGGGCCAGAACCAGAACAAGAGTCTGCTGGCACCATTGTGCCTGTTGGATTGCCTTCAAGGAACTTGCCCTCAACACCGCCGCCCATACCTTCAGGTTTGGGAGATACGGTTGTGCCTGGCAGAATGCGTGGAGACAAAACGCGCAGGCTTGGCCGGCGTGTGACGCCTTCTGGGCGTAAGAAGAAGGAGGACTAGCTACTTAGCCGCTCGTGCATCGGGCGGTTTTTTTGTTATACTTGAATTGTATGTATGAATATAAAGGCATAAAAAGTGATGCATCAGCTGGAGAGAAAACAGATCCTCAAAAAGAAAAAATACGTGAATTGTTTTCTTGGTGTGCGGCGCTAGAGCACGACGGTGTGCTTGAGATGCTTTTACAAAACAGCGAAAGAGCAGAGCAGATCGCTTCTTTTAAAATGATTGGCAACTACTCATCGTATTTTGATGTAAAAAAGTTCATGGATATTTCTGAGAATGATTTTGCAATCGCTTTACAACTCTCAAAAAAGAATAAAGAAAAGGCAAGAGTCTTCTTTCAGTCATTTGGCAGTTTGGGAATGGTATTGAGGGTTTTTTATCCAGAGAATCCATTGAGTAAAATTGCATGGTCTGTATTTGGTTGCTGCAATGGAGTGCTGGCCTCTTCAATGGTAAGAGATTTAAAAAAATTAGAATATATTTCTCAAAAGGGAGGGGAGCAGTGGTTAGAAAATCGCTTAGAGCTCCTTGCTACATTTGAGAAAGATGTTCCGGGTGTGCATTTTTCTCGAGACAAATTCTTACTCCACGCAGACACAGAGAAGCTTGCGGTGTTTAATGAGATTCAAGATCAGGTTGTAAAAAATTGTGTTGCAGCTTCTGAGGACACATGTCGCGCAGAAGATAGCGTTGAAGAGTTCAAAAAGCGTATCGTTATTTATAGGGATTTATTTATGCATCCAGACGTGCGTGCACAAATGGGCGCAGGGTCTGGTGCGTGGGGGAAACTTATGAAAGCACGCACAGGTATTTTATTAGGGCTGGTTGAACACTTTGGAAATGATGCATTCATCGAGGTGCTAACAGATGAGAATAAGGTGGGGCAATTAGCAAAGATCGATAGCGTTGCAGAGCTTTTTTGGGGGCCCTCACAAAAACTTGAGGATTATGCGGCAAGAGAACAGGTGGCTATTGAAGTGCGAGACGGTGTATTAGCACGTGAAGCTGAAGGATTTAAAGAGTTCCTTGCCATGAGTGGGCTTGGGGACTTAGCACGAAGGTGTATAGGTACGATGGTGCTTGCAGATGCGCCAAGTCGATACGGTTCTCCAAGGGGAACACACAATACACTGCGAGATGCAATTAGGATTCACACCTCTCCTTCTGATGAGCGATATCTTTTTGTTGGGACAATCGTGCATGAGATAGGGCATGCAGTAAATATGTTGTTTGGTCATGGGGGAAATCAAAAACTTTTTGATCAATATGCATTAAGTGTTATTTTTGGTACTGATCATTCTGTGAGCTCTTATCCTGACGCAGTAGCCCTTGCAAAAGGTAGGCTTGATGTTATTTTTTTGAAAGAAACATTCGCAGAAGATTTTCGTGTCTATTTATTTGAGCCAACAAGAGTGCCAGAAGAACGTAGAAGGCTTATTGATCAACTTATGCAAGCAGCATTGCCAGAGATTGATATCGAAGAGCTTAGAGGGAAACTGCGTCGCGCAATCGGAAATTTGTATGGACTTTCCGCACAAGATACACGGAGACCAGTTGGTTGCTCAACAAAGAAAAGACTTGCCATGAAGATAGAAAGAACAAAACGAGAGGAAGAAAGGAACCAGAAAAAACCTTTTTCCATCAGATCTGTCATGGATTAATAAGTTACCCGTCGCAGCATAGTCATCGGCGGGTTTTTTTGTTTGAAGGATTGACAATTGAATATCTCTAACGTATTATTTATCGTTCTTTGCATTGGAGGAATCATGGCACGAAGACGTAAATCGAAGACCAAAAAGAATACCAGCACTCTTGTACCTGGTTGGCTAAAAGAGGTTCGGGGTAGTGCAAGGCGCAGTCTTGCAGAGTTGCGAACTGGTCGTGGTCACACTGGGATGATTAGGGCGTTTTACTTTTGCATCGAGAGGGGTTGGTACGATTCTGAGATGATCGGAACCACCAGTGAAGAGATTCACAAGCTTCATAAAGCCTTGCGTCTTCGTATGGCGCTTGAAGATGTTGCAAGGTTGCGCAGGGGTGAGATCGGAGCAGTTCCGTTGTTTCGCATTCGAGCTGCGCAGGAGATTGGGGTGACCCTTGAGGAGGCGGGCATAACTGAGCAAGAACTTCAGTCACTCATTGCTGGAAATACTCCGCGTTTGTGCGTTGATTGCCCACTCGTTACCCACTAGAGAAATCTGGTGGGTTTTTTGTAAAAGAAAAACACCCAGGCTAGACAGCGATGGGTGTAGTGCGCGCAAGGGCCTGGAGTGCAGGGTTCTTGCGTGCAAAGAGGAGTGAGTCGCGGGTGTGACCACGGTGGGCAACAGCATCAGGAACAAGTCCTCGTAGTTCGAGGCCGTGCTTTTGCAGGTTGTGGATAGATCCTGTGTTCTCGGGCGAGCTCGTGGCGATCAGCTGGTGAGCACCAAGGTCTTCAAATGCAAATCTGATACGCTCATCCGTGACTTCATTTGCATAGCCCTTGCGCCAGTCCTGTTTTCGAATCAAGCATCCCATTTGTGCAGTGGTCTGATCAAAGGGGAGGAGTTCAACATAACAGATACCAATGAGCTTGAGCGATGTGCGATCAACAAGTGCAATACTCCAGCGTTTGCGTGGAGTAAGACGGCGCTCTGTTTCGGTGCGTCGCACAAAAGTGCGCACCATCCTGCGCGTGGCAGGTCCCCAGATCAAGTGGTGGGTATTCTCAGGGTCTGAGGCAAAGGAGTAGATGTCGTCAATGTCTGCTCGCGTAATTTCACGCAAGAACAGCCTGTGTGTGTGTTGTGGGAACATGCGGGTCTCCAAAGGGAAAGAACAAATAGCAAAAGAAGTCTAATGGGAGATGTGTGTTGTGTCAATGGGGAAAGAAAACGATTGACAGATCTCTGGTTAACTTGTACTATGTCGCCACATTTACCTAAAAGATCCGGTCCCATCGTCTAGCCCGGCAGCCTAGCTTTGCTAGGGCCGGGTCCGGCCTCCGACTTTGTCGGAGCAGCCGGATGGTTAGAACGTGCAACACTATGTTCTTTGTCTATATTCTCGAAAGCACAATGAATGGCCGGTGGTATATTGGTAGCACATCAGACATCAAAAAACGTCTCGAGAAACATAATCAAGGCGGAGTAAAATCAACAAAGCCTTACAAGCCATATAAATTGATTTATAAAGAGGAACATGATTCCAAAGAAAAAGCCGTAAAACGTGAGTATCAAATTAAACGATCAGGAATCATCAGAAAAACAATCAAAAATCAAATTAAAAAATATGGCCCCATCGTCTAGTGGTTAGGACGCCAGGTTTTCATCCTGGAAACGGGGGTTCGATTCCCCCTGGGGTCACCACAAAGACCGTTGAGCTTTTGCTCAGCGGTTTTTGTATTGATCCAGGACGGATGAGAAACGCTAGGTTCGATGCTGCGAGTGAGCGAGCAAACAATAGAGCTGGCTTTATTGATTTTGAGCGAACGAGAGCAATATAACCGAAGGGCATATTCCCCCTGGGGTCACCAAAAGAGACTGCTCGTTATGAGCGGTCTTTTTTTGTTGTAAGAAAAATCCCCGCACAGATGTGCGGGGAGAAGTTATCCAAGAAAGATCTCTGGGAGAGGGTGTTTGCGCGCCAAGGGTGGGGGAAGCATGGTGCCAAGATTGAACCCCATCTCTACAAGGAGTTCCTTGAGCTCATTGAGTGATTTGCGACCCATACCATTTTTGAGGTATTGCGCTTCTGTGACTTGTACAGCCTGTCCAATTGTTTCAATTCTCAGTGACGCAAGCTTATTTGCAAGACGCATGGATGCCTCGAGCTCATCAGCCTTTACATCAAGCCTGTTTTCAGCCTCAAGGCCAATACATTGCCCTTGTGTGATCAGTCGCCAGATACTCCCGCGCAGTTCGTTGTCACGCTGCTCAAGCTCAAGGATGTGCTTGCGCAACTCCACTGCTTCAGCGAGTGGGTGGTGTGCATGGCGAAGCTTGAGGAATTCTGGATGTTGCCTGAGCGCTCGGATTCCTTTTGCGCGCACAGACTCGACCTGTCGAGGGGTAATGTCGAGTGTTTCTGCAACTTGCGCCTTTGAATTGCCAGAGCAGTAGTAGAGTGCAAGTACACGGCGTATCATTTTGTCTGGCAGGGCTGCAATGATTTCCGTGATCATGTTTTTGGTGCCTTCGGGATATTCACCCAGCACCTTTTGGCGCACGTTCAGCTGGTGGGTTATCCATCGCGTTACTGGGCGTGGATTATCAGAGGTCGCTGAAATGATTGCGCGTTTTTCAGCAACATCTTGCAAGAAGATGCGCCAATTGAACGGTGCTTGTTTCCAGGGGGGAGACCCAAGCACATCGTTTATCAGTGCAAGGTGTGTGTGAGGAACATGTCGCTCACCAACGTGCATGAGCTCACAGACGAGTTCATGAGCACCGATAAATTGTTCTCTGATATTTGGAAGATGGGTCAATGCCTCAATGGCGCGTATAAGAGCAGTGTTGCCAGACCCTCCTGGTTTAAGCCTCTCTTTTGCCCAGCACTGCATGCTTGCGTCAAAGATTGCACGGCGTCCTTTGGGTCTATCTGGGAAAAGAGTCGAGATTGCTTCGCCCAGATCGTTGCGCACAGTGCTATTGCTGACACCAAGCGTGTAAGCAACAATCTTGGTGCTCCATCCAAGGCTTACGAGTGTGTTGGAAAGAAGGACACGTTCTTCAACGCTTTCACAGGTCACGGCGCTTTGCATAACGACTCCTGTTTTTGGGAGTGGAAGGAACTGCGCTCACCCTAGCGAGAATTTATCTTTTGAGCAAGAAAAAAACCCGCGAGTTGCGGGTTAGGAGTCGTCGTCAGGATCGTTGAATACTGTATGAATATATGGATCTGATGGTTCTTCATCGTCTCCAAACGACCACTCACCAACATCATCAGCATCAAAGACTCCAGCCTCCCACAATCTGTGTGGTGGGGGAGGGTTGATTTCGATGTATTGACGATCACCCATCGAGAACATGCGTACGTGGACTTTGAATACTTGTCCAAGGATCATGATAGGGACGCGATATTCACCATATTCGAATGGTGGTTTCTCTGGAAGCCTTCGAAACACTGCGCGCGCAATGAGTCCTGGTGTTTGGATTGCACCGCATGCACGAAGTAGATGGTGATAGATGGGTTCAAAGAGGCCTGCTGGGAATGTGTCAGCGATGTGCAATTTGAAGCCCGGATTGAAAAGAATTCTTGCCTGTGTTGCGTTTGTCCGTTCGAAAATTACTGGGCAACTTTCGAAGAAGAGTACAGACTTGAGGATCGCAGAAGCAACAAGTAACTCGCTTGGTGACTTGTGTGTCTTGCCTTGAGAGTGCAAAAGTTCTCGGAGTTCTTTTTCTTGCTTTGGTGTTAATGCGGGAAGTTTGGGGGCACATTCGAACACAGAAGTGTCGACAACCGTCTTTATCGCTGGGATGCTAACATCGCCTCGTTCGTAATGCGTCACACCTTCTTGCGGCGTTGCCGAGATGGCGAGCGGCAGGTTCGCGTGTTTGCATACGAGTTCGAGGATAGGGTGAGTGAGTCTGCGTGGTGGCTTGATGAATTCACGGTCTTCACCTTCGGCCGTAAGCAGAACATGCAAACCGAAGTTGTCTTGCAGCTTCCAGACAATGCGTTCTGCTCCGTGTTTGTATGCATCAAAGAGGACAAGTTCGTAGAACTTAACAATCGGCGAGGGTTCACCCACACATTCTAGTGCAAGCCTCATTGCTTCAATTTCTTTTTCGATTTTTGCCTTATGCTCACGTTTTGCTTTCCACTCTGGATTGTAGAAGCGTTCCATGGCTTCAACAATTTTATAGTGTTCCGTGAAGAGTGGGACGATTGTGAGTCCGAGATCTTCTTCGATCATTGCAATCAGTTCAGCATCGTTGTGCCTGCTAATAGCAATTACGAGAGTGTTATCACGTCGAAAGAGTGGTAGGGCGCCATAGAGCTCAGCACGTTCTTGACTAAAAAGGTCGAGCAGGGCCTGCGAGACATAAAAGTGTTGCTTAGCAGTTTCGAAATCAAGAGAACCTTGGTCATGCATGATGTTTCCTTGCGTTGAAAAGAACTAATTTCACCCTAGCGAGAATTTAAATTTTGAGCAAGAAAATCCCCAGTCAGTTGACTGGGGATTTTCTATGTTTTTGCAACAAGGTATTCTGCGATTTTTTGAGAGATATTAGTGCCCGATAGTCTTTCGTGCAAACGCAAGTTGCAGGCTGTGTTTATTTCGCTCAAGACGTAGTCTTGGTTTGTTCTGTAGATATCAATAAAGGCGATTTCTGATTTAAATACTTGTGCAATCCATTTCGCATATTCAATGAGCTTAGGGTCTGGGTTGTTTACGTGCTTCATTTGTGGATTTAAGCAAACACTTACTTTCCAATGTTTCTTAGTTGGCTTATCGCTGAACACTGCTTCAACGAGCGCGGTTCCTCCAATAACAATAACACGATAAATTTCTTTATAATCAATAAATTCCTGGATGACTATTTCTTTTCCGGGGACTTTGTTAATTTTCTTTTCAAGCTCAGGGTCATCAGGAAATGATTGGTCGATGTGTTTTCCCATTCCAACGCTGTTAACAGGCTTAAGAACAAAGTGCTGCAAGCTAGCGTCTTGAATGATCTTTCGTATTTTTTCTGGAGACCCTTTTTTTGTTATTGGTAAATTGACACCGTGCGATGATGCCCATTCGTATGAGTGGAATTTATCACCAGTTCTACGCAGAACGTCTGGACAATTGATAATACTAAATCCTTTTTGTTCGAGCTTGAATGCTTTAGGGGTGATGTTACTTGATCCCGTACACCGATAATGAATGAGTGTGTTTTCTGGTGTGCAGTTATGTTTTTCTAAAGCATTATCTATAGTGTTCCAGCACGCATAAAAACAATTGGTTCCAAGTGTTGTTATTTTTTGTGCAATTTCTTTTGCGTATTTTGCTCCGTTTCTTGTGTGGACGATGAGAATTTTCTTTTTCATAAATTTTTTTCTTAGGGAAGTTTCTCATTGTTCAATTTGTTTGTAAAGAAAAAACCCGCAAGGTGCGGGTTAGGGGAGTGGAGCAACGCGTTCAAGAAGCTGTCTGTGTTCTTCATAAGCGGCGTGAACACCTCCGAACTCTTCAGCGAATGCGAGGATGCGTGGGTGCTGGCGTTTGAGAGCCGAGGCAAACTCGAAGCGTTCTTCTTGTTCCATCTGCGCGCGCGCAAAGATGATGTACGAGAGGCATTCAATGGCTGCAAAGAAGCGGCCTTCGAGACTATCTTCTCCTTCGAGTGCGTGTGCATTCATCATGTCACTCTGCATGCAGGCAGGAGCGCTTGAGAGGACTTCTGTTGACCACCTATCCTCATAGATCTTGAGTTGCTTTTTGAGGATGGGGTCTTGTTTGGCCTTGAAGGTGACATCTCCTGCGGCACCTTCGCCAAAATCATGCAAAAGCGCGGCAAGCAAAATGCGCTGATGATTCAGGTTGTCATAGTGTTCACCGTGATCTCGCTCAAGGCAGAGGAGATAATGGGCCACCAAGACGCTTGTCGCACTATGCTCGAGTGTTGTTTCTTTTTGCTCGCTTGGTTGCTGGTAGTAAGAGGGGTACTCTCGCGCATTCCATCGATAGACGCGTCGAATCATTGCAAAAGCTGTCATGACACCTTGGAAGAATGCCTGTGAACTCATTGAAGACTCCTTAAAAGAACTGTGTGGAGTTTTACTTTCCCACGAAGACACAGAATTCTCAAAAAAGTTGTCCACAAAAAGAAAAACCCCCCAGTCAGGTGACTGGGGGTTAGAGGACGCGATCGAGTTCGAGCGATCTGTCTTCAAAGGTCTCTGCCCACAACATCTCAAGGATGGGGCGATACTGTGGAGGGAGATTGAGCCCACGTCGTCCAGGGCGCGATTTAGCCCACACGCGGAAACGCTCGCGCGCGACATCGTTGCCACGCATGGCGTGAAGCAAAGGACCGAACACATGAACAACTTGCCTAAGGTCGCTCCCTTTCATGGCAAGCGCTCTGATACTATCTGGAGAAAATTCATCAAAGCAAGTAAGCAGATGCTCTGGCTTCATGGTTTCCCAGAGTGCGGTGCTGCACTGATACTCGCGCGTGCGATGAATCAGATTTTTCCAGCTTGCAAACGTTAGGTCGTCTCCGATTTTCGGCACAGCAATCTTGATCATTTCTTCTGCAATAGGTGTTTCTACCATTTGCAAGAGCAGTCGGTTAGACCAGGTCATCTTGCGTGCGATGTGAAGTAGCACAGGCAGGAATTCTCTATGGAAGGTTGTCATGCCACAGAGTTCTCTGAACCAGCGCCGACGACTGTCCCACTGAACGCGGTCCATGAGCGCGATGATGTGAGGAAGACTTCCTTCTGCTCGACTCATAAACCCCCAGACTTCAAGGAGGGAATTGGCCTGCGTGTAGAGATCGGCGCTACCGCGCACAATGCGATTGATTGGCACATCCGACGCAAGCCGTGAACGATCGCTTTCTGGCCACATGGTAAACCCTTCTGCAAGGCGCAGTAGCTCTTCCATGGTCGTTACCCTGGAAAGATCTGTCCGCCAAGGCTCATTGCGTTTTGCCCACGTTTCTCCAAGTGCGATGCGGTCATTTAGCGACATGCTCATGAAGATACGGTCACACCAGAACTCTTGGATCTCCACTCCGCTTGGCATTTTTTCTCCGCGCTCAAAGTGGTAGAAGCGTTTTGCATCTTCCATCGCACGCGTAAAAGCATCCGCTGCAAACTTGCAAACTAGAAGCGCCTTTTCTTTTGAGATTTTTTTTAGGCGCAGCATTCTTACATTTTGCATTGTTTCCACTGGACGGTAGAGCATTTGTCCAATTTTTACAGCCACATCCGTCTCAGTGACAGGTTCAAGTGGGACATGTCGATACTTCATGTCCAGCTCACTGGCATCACCATCGCGATGGCGGTGACGCATCCAAGAAACATTTGGAACGCGCTGCTCTACAACGCGCTCCAAAAAACCTTCTAACTCTGAAATTTCAGGGAAGCTGTAGAATACAGCTTGGAGCACTTGTGTGTGTTTATCGTGCTGTGAAACCCCCCATTTCCCACCAAATGCTTTGACGACCATGCCCATCAGGAATGGGCGCAGTACACCACCTGCAGGGTTGGGTTGGTTTTTGCGTGCGCGCATGAAGTAGCGAGAAGCAAATTTCGTGACATTTCCAAATTCATTGAGAATATTTTCCCAATTGAAGTAGTTGGCGATCTCGATTTCTTGCTCAACACGATTGCAGATCGCGACGAGCGATGCTTCTTCTTCAAGGGTGGCGATTGGGAGGTCGTACTGGTCGAGCAGCATGCTGTGCGCATAGTGATACAGTTGTGTTTCTGTAACTGGATCAGTGATGCCGTAGTGGCGTGCAGGCATTTCACGGAATTTTGCATAAATCACATTTTCGCGATTGAGCTTGATGAACCGTGCATGCAATTCATCTTGGCGCTTCTCTGCATAAGCGATGAGTCTCTCGATACCTGCTTTGCCTGCAAGCGCGTGTGCAATTTCGATTTCTGTTTCTTTGCTACCGCGCTGCCTCTTTGCAGCCACCAATGTCTCAAGAGCATAGTTGAGAAGACAGAGGATAATGCCTTGGGCACGGGCTCGATCTTCCATCAAGTCTTGGCGTGCGCTGTAACGTGCGGCCACATGCGCAGAGACGCTCATGAGTGCGTTTGGGTTCCAGTTTGCAGCGACTGTGGGATCATAATCCATCACTGCTCTGACAAGACGTGTTTTTCTTTCCAGGATGGCCTGGAGGTCAAAGGTTGCAAGTCCCTGTGCCATTTCAGGCTCCTTTTGTTGGAATGAACGTTTGCTCACCACTACTGTGATGAGGCTTTCTTTAGGTACAATACCAATTGCGCGCAAAGAAAGAAAAGGACCTGGATTCCTCCAGGTCCGAGCGAGGACTAATCTTCGCCGAGCAAGTCGTCTTCCATCGCAGCCGCGCTTTCGGCTTTGGCCTTGATGGTTTTCACCTGGTCGTCAGCAATACGGAAGGCTTCTTCCATGGCTGCCTTGTGGGCATCTACGACTACCTGCAAGACTGCTTCGCAAGATGAGGTGTTGAATTCTTCGTAGGCATGCTTCCAAAATTCATCAGGGCATGCTGCCTTGAAGCTTTCCCATTCATCCTCATCAACCTGCAGTTCTCCTGCAAAGTACATGTGGAAGATCAGGGCCAGCAACTCAGTGCCAAGCAGCTCGAGCATTTCGCTTTGCCACTTCTCATCTTCGTTGGTGACGATGGTGAGTAGGTAGGCAAAAGCGCGGCCAGGGTCGACATCGAGCAAATGCAGCTTGAGCTCACCAGTGTGGGTGCGAACCTCGAAGGTGCGTAGATCACGGAACTCTCCCACTGCCACATCGTCCTTGAGGTCGATGCCTGCATCCTCGATATTTCTCCAGAGTTCATGGTTTGAAATCGGAGGAAAGAGCGAGGTGTCGAGCGCTGCGATGCGCGCAGCTTCCTTGGGCTCGAGTAGGTCGATGATCGGGATGATCAGACCGCAGTCTGCTACTGTGCGTCCCTTTGCATGCAGCACTCCTTCGCGTCCTTTTGCAAATTGTTGCACAGTACTTGAGGCGCATGCTGCCATCACAATGGCGCGTTGCTGCGTTGCAGGGAGCGCGCGCACGAGCGCGGTGGCAGATTCCTGATCGATGACGAGTAGGTCAGCTGCGGTGCGCTCAGGTCGCTCCGCATCCAGTACGATCGCCTGGCGACGCTCGGCAATCTGGACAGAAGAGAGAACAATAAGTTCAGTTTCGCTCATAAGAGCTCCTTGTGAAGAAAAGATCAGTAGTAGTGGGTAAAAAGACCAACCACAAGTGTCTTGAGAAGACGTAGTAATCTAGCAACTAGTTGGCAAATTGTCAATAGATTATCCATTTGATCACAATAAATCAAAATGGATATTTCCACTTGGAAAGGAATAACGTATAATAGAAGTACTATTAACAGGAGGTTATGCTCACATCAAAAAAACAAGCATCAATAGAACGTTGGTTTTTCATTCTGGTCGCAGCGATTGTGCTCTTTTTATTTTGGAAACTTATTTCTCCGTTTGCGCTTGTGTTAGTGACTGCGGGTATTGTCGGGGTTGCGCTTTCGCCTATTCATGAAAAACTTACTGGATGGATAAAGCATAAAAAAATTGCAGCCGTGATTTCAGTGTTTGGAGTGTTTGTTGTCATTATGGTTCCTTTGTTTTTTATTCTGCTCATGATTGTGAACCAAGCAGCAGAGCTTATTGGAACACTTGGGGAGAGTGGGTGGTTTTCAACACTCGACTTGCAAGAGCATCCGTTATTTTTAATGATGCCTGAGTATGCGCAGGCACAGCTCTTAACACTTGATATTCAGGCGCTTGGAATTGGTGCAGCAGAGTGGGCAGTTGAAAATGTGGGAGGACTTTTTGCAAGTACGACCAAGTTGATTTTGAACATGTTCCTTTTCTTTGCGGCATTGTATTTTCTTTTGGTTGACCGCGAGCGTCTTTATCAAGAGGCTTTGGTACTTAGTCCATTTAACGATAAATTAGATGCAAAGATTATTCATCGCATCATTTCAACAATTCGTTCTGTTGTATTTGGGATTTTGATCATGGCAGTCATTCAAGGATTTTTGGCAGGAATAGGCATGACGATCTTTGGTGTGCCGGGTGCAGTTGTCTGGGGTGCATTTACAATTATTGCCGCAATGGTGCCTTTTGTAGGAACTTCGTTAATTCTCATTCCTGCAATTCTTTTCTTGTTTATCACGGGGAATGTTACAGGAGGGATTGGTCTTTTGGTGTGGGGGATCGTGATTGTGAGTACAGTAGATAATATTTTAGCGCCATTTGTGATAAAAGAATCTACGCACATGAATATGTTTTTAGTGCTTTTATCTGTTATTGGAGGCATTAATGCATTTGGGTTTATTGGGTTCATTGTTGGGCCAACGATCTTAGCAGCCTTTTTGGTTGTACTCGAGCTTTATAAGTCTGGGGTATTGAAAGGAAAAAAACGATTAAAAGTAAAATAAGAAAACTGGTCCTCTTGGGCCAGTTTTTTGTTTTGATCTATGTGGAAAAGTGATCGATTTTTTCCCTAAGACCATGTACAATAGAGTTATTATGAACAGTTTTTTAATCGTTTCAATTGCCTTATTTGTTTTGTGGTTAGGTGTGCTCTTTATTTCTCACAAAACACGGCGTGAACAACTTGTGATGAGCGTGGTTGGTCTTCTTATGACACCGCCTGCTCTTTTAATGTCGCTTGCAGATTTTCGTCATGCCATTGAAGACGGAGTGGCATCTATCGGGATTGAAGATTTTATCTTTGCCTTTTCACTTTTTGGGATCGCTGCTGTTATCTATCAAGTCATTTTTGGAAAACACGTACGAAAGATGCGTGGTGCAAAGGTTGGTTTTAAAAACGGCGTTGTTAACTGGATTGCAAAATTGGTTCTTGTCATGGGTATTTGGATTATTACAGCCATGACCCTTATCGCTTTATTTGAGGTGCTGAGCATTCACGCATTCATTATTGCTGGCATCATGATAGGTATCTATATTATTGCAGAGCGTCACGACTTGCTATTGAATGCATTGTTTTCTGCTGTCTTTATTGCATTGCTCGTTTTTGTTCTCGAAGTAGTGCTTGTAACTCGACTGTATCCAGAATATGGAATTTGTATTTGGGACGTGCAATTTGTCACACATTACTTGTTTGCAGGAGTGCCATTAGAGGATGTCTTGTGGTCAGGAGTTATTGGTTTTACTATTGGTCCTCTTTATGAATATTTACGTCATTATCGACTTGTCTAATTATGTCTGATACCGATTACCAAAACGATTTTCTTGATTACTCTGATGAGGAGTGGTTTTCACATGAAGGTCAGCTGTCCGTTGATGTTGTTGAAACAATTGATAAGGTTATTATTCGCTCAGCTGTTGCAGGTGTTCAATCAGATGATATTGATATCACGCTAGCTAACGATACATTAACGATTCGCGGGCACCGTCATCATGAAATTGATGAAGAGCATGAAGGTGTGACACATGTTAAGGAATGCTATTGGGGTGCGTTTTCGCGTTCTATTGTTTTACCTTGCTCTGTCAATCCAGATGAGGTGGATGCTGTGCTAAAAAACGGGATTTTAATTGTAACGCTCAAAAAAGTGAATGCACGTTCGCGTGTGCCAGTGATTGATCTTGAAGATTTATGAAGATAAACAATTTTTTCTCAACAATTTTTCAAAAGCGTTGGGTAAAAGTTATGAGTGTTGTGGGAGGCGTAATTTTTTGCCTCCTTTTTGTGTTTGGCGCAAGCGTGTATGTGTGGGCGGGAAAATACGAAGGGCGCATAGCTCCAAATGTTTGGGTGGGGTCTGTGTTTGTGGGGGGGATGGATCCAGAAGAAGCAGAACATGAGGTGCAGGCTGCGGTAGATCAAATTCTAGCTAAAGGTGTGAGTTTAAAGATGAATGGTTTTGAGCGTCCACTAGCTTTTTCTGCACTTGGAGAAAAAGACGCAGAAGAATATGTGACGTTTTCAGTTGGGCAAGCAATGATGCAGGCAATTGAGGTGGGGCATGATCCTCATCTACTAAAATCAGCAATTGCATTATTGCAAAATGTGCGCGAGCCAATCGTGCTTACTGTTCCAGTTGAAATTCATGAAAGCAAGCTCGAAAGCCAGCTTCGGTCATTGTTTAAAGAAGAGGAGGAGCCTTCAGAGCCTGCACGTTTTTTCTTTTTTCAAGATGGAGTGAAGTGGGATGCAACTGTCATAGAAGGAATAGAGGGCGAAGAGGTTGATGCTAAGCGAGTATTATCATTGCTTTCTGAAGATCTTCCAATGCTTATTGTTGAAGAGATTGAGGTTTCTGTTCAGCACATGCAGCCTGAGGTAAGCGTTGAGCAAGCAGAAGATCAAAAAGAACAGGTTTTAACAGTGCTTAACAGAGCGCCTTATCAACTAGTGCATGAGGACGAGGGGGGTGAATTAGCTTGGGATATTTCAGGGTGGGAGCTCAGTGGGTGGTTGAATCCAACAAAAGAAGATTTCTTTGAAGTTGATGAAGTATTATTTGATGAATGGATTGATCACGTTGCGCAAGCGGTTGATGTGAATCCTGTGAATGCACGATTTGATGTGACAGGTGGGCGTGTAGAAGTTTTTGTTCCAAGCACATCAGGAATTGAGCTTAAGCGCGAAGAAACATACGAAGTATTTGTTGGTTTATTACAGGAGGTTGCGGAAGAAAAACTCTCAGAAGATATTTTACCAACAACAAATGTTGTGATTGGCCATCCTCTCCCTGAGGTGACAACCGAAAGTGTGAATGATTTGGGGATTACAGGAGTGCTTGGTGTTGGGACATCAAATTATTGGGGAAGCCCATATAATCGTCGGTTAAATATTTGGAACGGTGTACAGTTGTTAAATGGTATCCTTATTCCTCCTGGCGAGACTTTTTCTTTGCTAGATGCGCTGAAGCCATTTACTTTTGCAAATGGGTATTATGAAGAGCTGGTCATAAAAGGAGATAAAATTGAGCCTGAAGTAGGCGGAGGTCTTTGTCAGATTGGCACCACAACGTTTCGAACGGCTATGAATTCTGGTCTTCCAATTATTGCGCGGAACAATCACTCTTTAGTTGTGTCTTATTATAATGATCCAATAAACGGAAATCCTGGAACAGACGCAACAATCTATGACCCAGCACCTGATTTACAGTTTTTAAATGACACAGAAAATTATGTGTTGTTCCAAGCTGAAATGCCTGATGATTCCTACGAATTAACATTTACTTTTTGGGGGACAACAGATGGACGCAGAGGGTCTTATAGCGCGCCTGTTGTGCATCGTTGGATTCCTGTTGGTGATGAACAGCAAATTGAAACACTCGACCTTGAGCCAGGTGTTGAGGAGTGCCAAGGGGCACACATTGGAGCTGATGCATCGTTTACCTATACGATTGTGAGGCCTAATGGTGAGATCGAGGAAACCTATTATGAGTCGCACTACCGACCATTACCTCAAATTTGTCTTTTAGGTGTTGAAGAGTTGAGTGAGGAGGGTGTTGATGTTGAAGGAGAGGGGGAAGGAGAAGAGGAAAGTGAAGAAGGGGCAGGTGATGAGAGTCAGGAATTAGAGCAAATAGAAGGTGAAACAAGCGAAGATGATTTAGTAGAAGTTTCTGAAGAATGATTATCCACACTTTGACCCTTGTCGGATTTCTATTTCCACGTAAGCTGGGTTTATCAGGAAAAGCATCCAGTGTTTTGAGACCAGAAGGAATAAAAAAAGCGCTCGCATGTGGCGAGCACTTTCCTGGGTTGCTTTTCAGTGAGCTGCAGGCAAGAAATTTCGTCAGTGGAAGAATCGAGTCCGAGAACCTGATAAAACCATTGAGAGAAATCCCATGCTTGTCGTGCCTGCAGGTCACTGAAAGCAAGAGCCGTAGTCATTGCCTTGGCAATGGTCGGCGAGTTTGGCGCAGTGGCTTTCTCAGCACGACGAACCAGTATACCAAGCGAGCCTTAAAGTGTCAAGGGTTAGACAACAGTTTCGTGGCGAACAAAATTAATTGCGCAACTTAGCAAAATTTAAAACAACAAAAAAACCATTTCTGGACAAACCGGAAATGGTTTTTGCTTTTTAAGCGTGGTTTTTTATTGTTTCTTGCAGGTAAACAATTTGTAATTCTATGAGGTTTTTGATTGGAATACTGCGATAGTTTGAGTGTTTATTGATAAAGCGTATTCTTTTCTTTATCAATGTGTTTGTTTGAGTGAGGAGACTCTCTCTTTGTTTTGTTTTTTTGGAATCAAGAAGAAGTCGTTTGAATTCTCCGAGAAAAAGCGTCCGATAAAACTTGTTTATGACACGCGAGCTAAAGAGTTCCGCAACAGTCACTTTTCCATTTGGGATATTTTCGATCATTGCTTTTTGTGAACCCACCATCCCTTTTAATATTTTAATATTTTCCTTATTGACTCGATAGAAATTACTCTGCTTATTAATTCCTTTATGCACGATTCTTTCTCTTAGGAAGTTGTAAACAGATTCATTGTCATCTAGTTGGAGTGTAAGCGCTTCTTTTTTTGTTGTGCCAGTCTTTTTTGTATTAGAAAGTGCGGAGTCATAGAGATAGGGGATCTCACAGACAAGAGAAAAAGATTTTTTGTTGATTTGTTTTGCGTATTCAGCACTGGAAGCTCCGCCGATGAGGGACGTTAATGGATTTTGTTTAATCTTTTTTAAGAACTCGTACTCTTCCTTGTTTCCAAATAATTGATAAAAAGAAGGATGTAATTCTTTTGCAAATGGAACTTCGGGTTTTCCTTTATGGAGAGGGATGTCTAATTGCTTGCAGGCTTTTTCTACAGCACGGAAGTGTGATGAGTTAATTGATTTTGTTTGTAAAAAGTAAGCACCACTGAAGCTTGAATTGTGTAATGAATAAACAAGTGATGGTTTTGTCTTTTCAATAAGGTTCATAAGAGCCTTTGTTTGCTTCGTTGGTTTGTTGAATGTGTAGTCTTTGTAGCGCATTGGAAAACTCCAATCTGTTTGATCGCTAATTTGACGGTAGAAGTTGTCTACATATTTTTTGATAGAGAATTTACCCTTAAACCACCCCTCATTAAGCTTTGCTCCATCTGGGTCTGCGCAAGGGACTATGTGCCATGTGTAGGTGTTTTGAAGCTCCTCGCTTGCTTGTACGAGTTTTATCCATTCTAGGCAAGTGAGAGATCCAACAGGTTCATTTGGATGAGGAAAGCCAAATAACAAGGCATTCTTTTTTCCATGTCCAATTGTTCCGCAAAGGATGGGGTGTTTATTTTTTGATTTTCCAATTATGGAAATAGCTTCTTTTCCAACCAAAGCAATAAGTTCTTTATCGAGCTCTTTAACAGTAAGAAAGTTTTTGTAGATCTTTGAGACATGTTTCATAGGCTTCTATTTTACCACGCCTGGCATTTTTTTTATCAAAAAACCACTTCTGGACAAATCGGAAATGGTTTTTGATTTTTTTGGCTATTTTTCTATTTCTGTTATGTCCTTTTTTCTATTTCTTTTTCTGCTTCTTTAAATTTTTCTAGGTCCTCACGCGAGATGTCATATCCAATATGTTCTCGGCTATAAAATTCTCTTAGTCTCATGAGTTTTCCAACGATTGGCAATACTTTTCTTTTATCTTGTGAAATTTGAGCGAGAGTTTCATCGCTTTCAATGTTCTCATCTATTGTTTTTTGATTCCTTTCATACATCTCAATAATCATATCGATTGTATAGTCTATTCCAAGTATTTCTAGAGTCTTATTTCCAACACCCATTGAGCTTTCAAGAGAAAGGCCACAGCTTGCAAAGCTATTGATTGTTTTTAGGGCATCAACAGTCTTGCCCATGCTTCTTTTTGCCTGAGAAGATGTGACAGTATTTGGTTGTAAATAGCGCTCAGAAAGTGCTCTAAATGCAGCGCTTGCTTTATTTCTTATCTCTATATTTTTTTTTGTAAGGTCGGGATTGTTTTCATATTCTTCTATATAGGCAAATGCCCGAAGAGCTAATTCATGCATCGGCTCACAAAGATTTTCTTCTTCCGTGTCAACCGAATGTCTCTTTGTTTCAAGGGCCTGAAGAAGCAGTCGTCTCCATTCGTGCATTTTGTCTGTGTCGCTTGAGATATTTAATGCCTCTAAGGCATTGTTTATGAGAGTTAGTTCTTTTGCGTCTTTGGTGTAGTCGCGTCCATTTGTTTGTTCAGCATTTTTGCTTGGGCCGATTGAGGTCATTGATCTGCTTGGATCAATGTTTCCTTTAGAATCCACTGCAGGGATGTATGTGCCTCTTTCCATAGGTGTATTGGTTATTAGTGTTATTTTTATAATCTCATAGTATGGGATGACATACAATGATGAGTGTTAATAGATTTATTTTAGGATACAAAAAAGTGATCCGAGCGGATCACTTTTTTTAACTAAGCCTTTTTGATGACCTGGTCGATGAGGCCGTACTTTAATGCCTCTTCTGGATCCATGAAGTTGTCGCGTTCTGTGTCTGCTGCCACCTGTTCAAGTTTTTGCCCAGTGTGATTTGCGATAATTTGATTCAGTCGATCTTTCATTTTTAAGATGCGTTCTGCGTGAATTTTAATATCTGTTGCCTGTCCTTGCACGCCTCCAAGCACTTGGTGAATCATCACCTCAGAGTTAGGAAGACTAAAACGTTTCCCTTTTTCTCCAGCTGTGAGAAGCACTGCTCCCATAGACGCAGCAAGTCCAATACAAATGGTTGAAACATCAGGTTTCACATACTGCATGGCATCATAAATTGCCATACCTGCGGTCACAGATCCGCCAGGGGAGTTGATATAAAGCTTGATGTCTTTCTTTTGATCTTGGCTTTCAAGAAAAAGCATTTGTGCGATTACAAGGTTTGCAACCGTGTCATCAATTGCTGTTCCTAAAAAGATAATGCGGTCTTTAAGAAGGCGTGAGTAAATGTCGTAGGCACGCTCACCAAGGTGAGACTTTTCGATAACGGTAGGAATAAGGATGTTGTTATCTATTTCCAATTGTGATTTGAGTGTAGTGTTCATAGTGGTTTTAGTGTAGCAAATGTTTAGGTGCGCGTCACATAATGTGAGCCATTGTCTAAAATTGAAATTGTACTATTTGGGATCGTGAACCCAGCAGCTTTCATATGTCCTCCTCCGCCCATTGCACGTGCAAATCGTGAGACATCACGAGAGATGGTGCGCATACTGACTTTGACATCACCTTTTGTTGTTTCTCTTATAAAAAAAAGCGTATCTGTTTCCATCATAAAATGAAGAAAATTTGTGAGTCCGTCAATTTCTTCGTCTGAGACTCCATGTTCTTCGATGTCCTTGCGTGTTACGCAGGTGCTGATCATGTCATGGAATGGGTGTTTATATACACGCTCAAGTGCTTTGCCCCAAACACGAAGTGCGGGAATAGTGCGATTAGACATCATGGCTCGCACAACTTGCCGAGAACGAGCACCAAATTTCATCAATTCTGAGGCGGCATTAAATGCGCGTTGATTTGTCCCATCATGACTAAAGATCATAGTGTCAAAACAGATTCCCATCAAGAGAGCTGTTGCTGCTTCGCGTGAAGGTTCGATATTATTGTTGCGAAAAAAGCGATGAACGACTTCTGCTGTTGCAGGCGCATCTTTCATGACCAAGTTAATCTCTCCATAAAGAGCGTTGGAGGCATGGTGGTCAATATTGATGAGAAGTGGTTTGTTTGGACAGTGTTTGATGAGTCCTTGGATAAAATGTTCGTCCGAGCAGTCAAAACTAACAACCACATCAACAGCTGCATTATTAAAAATTTCTTTATCAGTTGTGCAGTGTTCAATGTGCGACAAGAAACGGTATTTTTGTGGGATCTCTTCACTGACATAGACTGGAACAAAGATGCTATGGTGCAATTTGAGATAATCAACAACAGCAAGTGCTGAACCGAGGCTGTCTCCATCGATGCGCTCATCACAAATGAGCACAGGATGCTGTGCATTCGTTAGTTTTTGTAAAATTTGTCGAGAAACGTAGCTTTCCATATGAGCGAAGCAGTATACGAGTTCTTTAGGAAACGGTCAATAATTGATATAATAGCAGCGCTCAGTAAGAGATTATCCCCAGTATGGGGTTTTTCCTATGTATGTAAAACGACTTGAAGTCCAGGGGTTTAAAACTTTTGCAAAAAAGACCAGTCTTTCTTTTCTTCCGCCTAAAGAAGGTTCGAATCCAGTAACCACAATTGTTGGGCCAAACGGCTCAGGGAAATCGAATATGGCAGATGCTATTCGATGGGTTTTGGGTGAGCAAAGCTTGAAGACATTGCGTGGAAAGAAGTCTGAGGATGTTATTTTTTCTGGTTCAAAGAAAAAAGGGCGCAGTGGTTTTGCTGAGGTCTCTATTACATTTTGTAATGAGGATCAGGCTATGCCTCTTGATGTTTCTGAGGTCACAATTACACGTCGTTTGTATCGTGATGGTGACGGGGAATATTTGGTGAACAATCGCAAGGCTCGTTTAAGTGACATTCATCTTTTGTTAGCACAGGCCAATGTTGGTCAACGCTCTTACTCGGTGATTGGGCAGGGGATGGTTGATCATATTCTCGTTTCAACTCCTGAGGAACGCAAAGCTTTTTTTGATGATGCAACAGGCGTTCGTCCGCTTCAGCTAAAGCGTCATAGCTCTATGTTAAAGCTTAGGCGTACTTATGAGAATATGGCTGAGGTAGAGATGTTACTTACTGAGATTGAGCCGCGTCTTCGTTCGCTTAAACGTCAGGCAAACAGATTAGAACGCCGCGGGCAAGTAGAAGAAACATTACATCAAAAAGAGTCCGATTATTATGGTGCAAAATGGTGGGGGCTTGTTACAGAGATTGAGAAAACAAAAAAAACATTCGAAAAGATTGATGAGGAGGTGAAGGCAGAAAAGAAAAAAATGTCAGCCCGCGAAGAGGAGCTTGCAAAGATGGAGCGTGAAGAAAATTCAAAAGAAGTGACAGATAGTGGTCTTGTTGCCATGCAGGGAACGTATCGTGAGAAGCAAAAAGAAAAATATAAAACACGCGAAAAGCAATACGAGATTCGTAAAAAGATCGAGTTAGAAAAAGTAAAGGCACAATCGAGCTGGACACCGCTTCCACTCCGCGACATTATTGTGGAGCTTGAAGAGTTGGTGAAGCAGCAAAAAGGACTTTTGGAAAAAGTAAAAGGAACAAAGAAGGCTGAGGAGATGGGTGTTCTAGAAGGGTTGGTCGATAAGGTGCTTAAGCGTTCTGCGAAACTTGTTTTGCGTTTACAAAAACCCGCACCTGAAGATGTGAAGATTGACCCAATACTTCAGCGCGAGCTTGAGGAGTTAGAAAAACAAGAGAAGGCGACTATTGCTGAGCTTAAACAGCTTGAGCAAGACATGGAGACACGTGCAAAAAAGCAAAAGACTGATAGGAGTCATTTATTTGATCTTCAGCGCGAGCTTCGTAAGTTTCAGCACGAGCTCTATCAACTTGAGAGTAAGCGAAATGCTATGCAGATTGAATCTGCTAGGCTTGAGGAGCGGCAAAATGCATTGAAGCGTGAGATGGATGAGCATATGAAGGACCGGGGGGCTCAAGTGCGTGTGGAGCGCAAAAAGATCAAAATCAGTGAAACAGAGCTGTATTCTGAGATTCAGCGTTTGCGTTATAAGTTAGAGCTTATTGGAGGAATTGATCCTGAGATTATTCAGGAGTACGAAGAAACAAAGATGCGTTTTGAGTTTCTTTCAGAGCAAGTTGGTGATTTGAAGCAAGCCATTAATGCAACAGAAAAAGTTATTGATCAGCTTGATGTGGAAATTAAAGATCGTGGCGAAACTGTGTTTAAAGAAATTAACAAAGAGTTTGAGCGGTTTTTTAAGGTGCTTTTTGGAGGTGGAACTTGTGGGCTTATCAAGCTTACACGTGACGATGTGAAGGAAGAGGTCGAAGTAACACCTGAGCGTGTAAGTGAGGATACAGGCACAGAACAACGCAAGGATGAAGACCGCAGTATTCTCGATCAGGTGAAAAGTAAACTAAAAGAGCGTCAAGATAGGGTGATTGGGGTTGATATTCATGCAACGCCACCAGGAAAGAAACTTAAAGCATTAAATCTTCTTTCAGGAGGTGAGCGTGCGCTTACTTCTATTGCACTCATTTCAGCGATTATGGCAGTAAACCCTGGACCGTTTGTTGTGCTCGATGAGGTCGATGCTGCACTTGATGAAGCAAACACACATCGCTTTGCAAATATTTTAGAAGAGTTACAGAAGTTGACACAGTTTATTATCATCACTCATAATCGCACTACGATGGAAAAGTCTGATGTGCTCTATGGTGTAACGATGGGAGAAGATGGGGTAAGCACGTTGTTGTCAGTGAATATTACAGATGTAGAGAATGTCTCTGCAGCACGTGGGTAGAAAAATAATCCCTCACCTTGGTGGGGGATTTTGAATTGTGATAATCTAGATATTGTATGCAAGACTTATCACCTGAAGAACAAGAGACGCTCGAAACTTATAACACATGCGCGAGAGAGTGGGATGCGAAGCATGATACGTTTGGTTTTTGGCAAGAAGAAATGGATTTATTTCAATCTTTTATGCCTTCTGGTTCACTTCTTGAGATTGGGTGTGGAGCAGGTCGGGATGCTGTTGAGCTTATTGAGCGCGGATACACATATCATGGCACAGATATCTCTGAGGAGTTAATCAAGATTGCGCAAGGCAAAAATCCTGACGCACAATTTGATCAAGTGAGTCTTTATGATCTAAAGAAACTCAATAAGCAGTATGATGGTTTTTGGTGCTCGGCCGTGTTGTTGCATATTCCATTTGAGCGACTTGAGGAGGCGTTTGAGGCAATTGGATTTTGTTTGCAAGAAGGAGCTGTCGGTTTTATTTCAATAAAAGAGGGTGAGGGGTCAGGATATCTTTCATCCGAGAAACAGGGAGGTGAGCATAAAAGACATTTCTATTACCATTCACAAGAAGGGTTTTCTCAAGTATTGCAGGTTTATGGCTTTGAGGTTCTTGAGTGCATTTATAAGCCTATGAGTGAAAAGACACGTTGGTTGAGTTATTTTGTAAGAAAGACCTAGAGGGATTGACAAAATAGCCCTATTTTCCTATACTTCCGGCACCGTTGAATCGCGCTCTCGATTCATTATTCTAAAAAATTCAATTATGTTATCAATTCGTCTACAACGTGTTGGACAAAAAAATGCACCTAGCTACCGCATTGTTGTGATGCCAAAGCATCGCGATCCGCAGGCTCGAAATACCGAGATTTTAGGGCATTACAACCCTCGCTTGAAACCTCGTGAGCTTACTATCAAAGCTGACCGTGTAAAGCACTGGATCTCAAAAGGTGCACAAGTTACTGACACTGTCTGGAACCTTCTTGTTGAGGAAAAGATTGTTGAAGGGAAAAAGCGTTCTGTAACGCATATCACAAAGAAGCGTGCAGGAAAGATGGTAGAAAAGGCTGAAGAGAAGAAGCAGGCTGACGAAGAGGCAAAGGCTAAGGCCGAAGAAGAAAAGGTTAAAGCTGCTGCTGCGGCACAAGCTAAGGCCGAAGAAGAGGCTGCTGCCAAGGAAGCTGAGAATGTTGCCAAGGAAGAAGCTGCTAAGGCTGAGGAAACTTCTGCTGAGGAGAAAGTTGAAGAAGTGAAAGAAGAATCTGCCACAGAAGACAAAAAGGCAGATGAAGAAAAGCCAGCTGAAGAAGTTAAGGAAGAAGCACCTGCTAAGGAGACTCCGGCTGAGGAAGTAAAAGAAGAGAAGGTTGAAGAAAAGACAGAAGAAGCTCCTGAGGTTGCTAAAGCTGAATAATCAAGAAAGAGAAAACAGTCCGTTCATCGGGCTGTTTTTGCTTAGCTTAGCATCAAAACTCCTTCAAATTATTGACAAACGTACTTTTTTATGCTATCTTTAGCTGTTTTTAAAGTTTCCATGCTTGTTGTGCCAGCAGTCCTGCTGGTAGAATTTACGTGAAAACTTTTTCCATTTTGGGGGATTCCCATGAAGTTCCGTTTTCGCAATAAGTGGGTGCAGCTCATTGCGCGCGCCTTTGTTCTTTACATTCTAATCTTTATCATTCCAGTCACACTTTTCTTGCTTTGGGCATACTATTCGTATCCTGAGACAAGGGATGCGGCACGCTTGGAAGAGAAAGCTTTTTGGGCTGAGGTTGACGAGTTCACACTTGAAGACCGCGCAGCTCTTCTTAGCTACTCTTTTGAGAACGATATGCTTCCGCGCGTACTCCCTTGGTGGGATTATGATGCGGCTGCATGTTCGACTGTTGTGACCAAGTACATCAACCTCTTTACTGGGGTGAAGCTTGTACATACGAGCGCTTGGAACCTGCGGACCTACAGGCTTCCGTGTACACGCTGTGTGTCTAATGATCGCAAGCTCACAACTGTGTGGGACAGGACCGAGTTGTTCGATGAGAACGGTCGGCTCCCCGAGGGTGTGAAAGAAGAGCTTGTTACAGAGGTTAAGGGCCTGTCTCTTGATCCTCGCAAGCTTTATGTGATCGGACTCCTTTGGGAGGAGACAACGTATTGGGAGCAGATTAAGGTTGAAGGGCCGGACATTAACTCTCATGTGGCACTTTTGACCCATGGACAGGTGATTCACTTCATTCATCTGGGGGACGATCCTATGATCGTGGAGTCAATCGATGATCTGTTCGCCGGTGGTGAGCAGCAGCCTGTTTGGATTGCCGAAGTTCATCGCAAGACGCGTGCGTACAAGTCAGATAACTATAAGATTCTTCGCAAGAAGGATCTGGTGTTCCCAAAGACTGAGCGCAGGTTTGCCTTTGAGCAGCGTGTGATGCCGTACTGGCTCTTGCGTTTACTGACGCAGTTTCCTAGTAAGCCGGGCTTTGAAAAAGAGTCGTGGAACGAATATTTCCGTCAAGCAGATGTGCTCATTGAGAAGTCTCTTCTGCACCATGTGCGGTTTGGCTACGATATGTATCCGCAGTTTAAGGAGGTGGAGTGATGCGTTTTGTCTACAAGGCACTTGTTGTTTTTGCCATCACGCTTGCTACGCTTGTTACTGTAGTGGTTGGGCAAGTCGTTCTCATGAGCCAAACTGGCTGGGGGATCGGCATGTTGCCGCTACATGGCATGGTTGTTGGAGAGCTTGAGGGTGTGACCATTCATTCGGCCGCCTGGTTTAGCTTTCGCGGCAGGTATGGGCTCGAGTATCAATGTGTGGAGCTCGTCAACAGGTTCTACGCAGTGAAGCTTGGCCACAAGAACATGACAAAGCATGGAGATGCGGATTCCTATTTCTGGGATCCGTGGAGCAGGCAGCTTGCTGAAGAGCAGGGTGTTCAGCCTCTAGATCTACCTGACAAGGGTTTAGTGGCGTATGAAAACGGAGGGCAAGAGCCTCCGAAGCAGTACGACATCTTGGTCTTTGATGGTGGAAACAGTGATGGGTCCGTTGGTCATGTGGCATTGATTGCAGAAGTTGATCATAGGCAAAATACGCTGCGCATTGTGCAGCAGAATACGCCGCAGACGCGTTACTACATCCTGCGTCACTACAGGTGGCAGGATGAACTTTCTTTTTCTCGCACCAAAACTGGCGGCTGGTACGTCAGTGAAGGTGATTTCTCAATCCCCGTAGCTGGCTGGAGTCGGCGAAAGGAGGCGCCATGAGGCGTGTAGTATTCTTTTCCTCTTTTGCGTTGGTGAGCACGGTGTCCGCGCCTGCCTTTGCAGGTCCTGGATATGAGGATGAGGGGGTTCTTCCTCTTATTATTTTCATGGCTATCGTGTGTGCCCCCTTCGTTCTTATCGCTCTCAACGAGAAGCGAAAGGAGCGTAAGGCTCGTCGTGAAGCGATGCGAAAGCGCCTTGAGCGCTGAGCATGCGTGCCCTCGTGGTTCCATCTGGAGCCGCGGGGGTGTTTTTTTGTTTGATCCCTTGACACCTTTTTTCTCTTGCTCTATACTCCGTAAGGCGTCGCTAAAAACAGGCGTCAAAAAACTGAAAAGAGGAGCATTAGATTAACTCATCGGATGCTTAGATTATGAAAAACGTACACCCAACATGGTGGAGGGAGAAACTGTACAGAAAGCAGTTGTGGCAAGCGTTTTTTGAAAAATCAGAACAGAAAAATCAACCTATAAACACACCTTCCTAACCGGAGGGTGTTTTGTTTTGTCTATTTTGGTGCTTTGCTGTCAGCTTTTCGCATGAGAGCTGACAGGAGAGAGCGATCTTTACAAAGCATTTCCTTGGTGTCGTTACCGAATCCGGCCGCTTGATGCATAGAGCGGTCGGTGCCGGCACACGACACCAAAGGAGGTGCATAATGACGGCAGTGCAAAAGAGCAACGGGAAGACAGTAGATAAGCAGAGTCTGGCTCTTGTTCAGGCGCTTCTTTCCGGAACTCTCCTGGGTGAGATCCGTGATGAGCAAGAAAAGCTTGTTGATGTCCGTGATTCAACCAAGGAATTGCTGGAGCGTTTCACGAGCGCGGATAGAAAGATTGCCAAGGAAGTCATTCTTGACGTCCTTCAGCGCGGTGAGATGCGTGAGTACCCAACGCTCGAAGAAGTGGTGTGTGAGGAGAGTCCTCAACACACAGTTTTTCCGCTTGTGATTGCTGCCTTGCGCGCCAAGGTCCCCATTTGGCTTTGGGGTGACGCAGGTTCGGGCAAGACAACAAGTGCGAAGAAGGCGGCCAATATGCTCGGTCTGCCTTTCCGCGTGCTCTCGGTTTGCCCGACCACAACGAAGTCTGAGCTGTTTGGCTATCGTGATGCGGGAGGCAATTATCACTCAACCGCATTTCGTGAAATCTTCGAGTATGGTGGCATCTTCCTGCTTGATGAGATCGACAATGGTAATCCGTCGATCTTGAGCGTGCTCAACACCGCGCTTGCGAACGATACTTGTTCATTCCCAGACGGCAACATTGCCAAGCACGAGAAGGCATTGTTTATGGCTGCGGCCAATACGATTGGTCGTGGTGCGGATGTGCGTTATGTTGGGCGCAATGCACTGGACGCGACCACGCTAGATAGGTTCGTCTTTATTCGCATGGATATTGACGAGAACCTTGAGCAAAGCTTTGTGACCGGCGTGTTCGACAGCAGCAAGCTGATCGATCTTGAGAAGGGTGATCGTATCCTTCCTGAGAATTGGCTTGCTCTAGTGCAAAGAGTGCGACATGTCTGCAAAGAGCTTGGTTTGCATCATCTGGTTACACCACGAGCCACCGTCTATGGTCATCAGCTGATTCAGGTCGGAGTTGGAAAAGAACACTTGATGGATCTGTGTCTTTTCAAGGGGCTGCGCGAAACAGATCGTGCAAAGATTCTGCGCAAGCTGGAGGATTAAGATGAGATCCGAAGACTTCATCTGTAATGGGAATATGGTCTATCACAGAGAGTTTGAGAGCTGGTTGGAGTTTATCCAAAAAGTTGAATGGCTCAAACGTGAGGCAGTTGATGGGGTCCACAATGGTCTTCGTTGCAATAGCATTTTAAGAGAAGATCCGTCCTGGACTGGAACTCGTACTCTGAATGAGGCAATCGACCTTGCTTATGATGGTTGGCCAAAGGGGCGTGAGTTTCTTACAAGCTTGCGAGACAAGATTTCGATTGAAAAACTTCTCCCGCATAGTCGAAGAATCATCGAGGAGTGTGATGTCTCGGGTGATGAGCCAAACATTGACCTGTTTCTTGCGGGCGAGCCTGAGCACATGAGTACTCTTATCGAGCCTGCTCAACGTGAAGGAGGAAAGTTGGTTCGCATTGCAGTGAATCGATCGGTTACACACCGTGTGTACCCTCAGCAGATTGGTCGAAAAGGGATGGCGATTTTGTTGGCAATGGAAACGTTGATTATGCTTGGGTATAGCCTAGAGCTTACAATCGTGGTTGCCTGCAGGAATGATTATCGTGAGGTTCACGAATTCACTGTGCCTGTGCTTCATGCTGGTGATCCTATCAGCTTGGATACGTTCGCGTTTATGCTTATGCATACAGCCGTGCATCGGCGTCTTTCATTTGCAGTGAAGGAAACGGAGTCTCGTGAGATTAGAGAGAGGTTTGAGTTCCATTCTGGTGGCGATTTTTCTAGCTCTTGCGAGCCAAGACGTTTGGGTGAGTATGACCTTGTGCTTAAATGGGATGAAGGTCTTCTCGATTATGACAGTGAGGTTGTTCCTCTTGCGCTTTCTTTCCTCAAGCGTGTGGGGATTGATACAAGCCAAGCAGTCTAGCTTGGATCTGCTCCTGAGATTTTTCTCAGGAGTTTTTTTGTAAAGAAAAAAGAGACCAGTTAGGTCTCTGAGGTTACCTCTTCTTCGTCTGAAGTAGTGCGCTTGTCCTCAAGAAGTTTTGTTTTCTCTCCCTCAAGACGGTGTGTTAGTCCAGTGCGGATATCTTCTGCCATCTCACGGTCAAGCATCAGGATTTTGAGCAGCTCTTCTTGGTCTCCGTGCAGCTGACGGAATTCACGTAGCATATTGAGCTGGTGTTTGTAGGTGAGATATTGTCTTGCAAGAGGCTGGAGAAACATGCCAGCAATTGCAAGAATTCCTGCAAGTCCAGCGATTCCGAAAATGAGCACAACTTCCATCATTCTCTCCTTTTTTGAGTGATCAACAAAACAGTCTCATAATACTAGTTTAGTTGTCAACTAAAAACCACCCTTATCGGGTGGTTTTGGGATTCTTTTTTTGTTGACTTTTTCGCCACTCAGCAATCTTTTTATGATCTCCGCTCAGGAGTACTTCTGGCACTTTCCATCCTTTGTAATCCTCTGGCTTGGTGTATTGAGGATATTCAAGCAATCCTTCTTCAGTATGCGATTCGCTCTCGAGTGATTCTGCTGAACCAAGGACTCCTGGCACCATGCGTGCGATTGCATCGCACATCACGAGCGCTGGAAGCTCACCGCCTGTGAGAACATAGTCTCCAATAGAAAGTGCTTCATCAGCAAGATGTTCCTCGACACGATGATCGATCCCTTCATAGCGTCCGCACAGGAAAATGAGTTGGTCGTACTGTGCAAGGCGTTTTGCATCAGCCTGCGTAAATGTTCTTCCGCTTGCTGAGGTAGTGATCACGCGTGTTTTCTTGAATCGTTTTTTGATTTTCTTGAGCGCTTTCTCAAATGGCTCAACCGTCATGACCATTCCCGCACCACCTCCATAAGGAGTGTCATCTACATTCTTGTGCTTGTTTGAGGTGTGGTCACGTAGGTTGTGGGATTTGATTGTAATCAGTTTATTTTTTTGTGCACGTCCAAGAATGGATGCATTTGTATAAGCGTCCAGTGTTTCTGGGAAAATTGAGATGAGATCAAATCGGAGTTTTTTTTTCATAAGATATGGATACTAGTGCATTGTAGCATGTGCGTCAACTGACGGAAACAAAAAACCGACAGCGCAAGGTTGTCGGTTTAAATTTTTATTGATTTTGTAAAGTTCTTACATTTTCTTGGGCCAAATTTCTTCTGTTTCTTAGTAAACGAGTGATATTTGCGATCTCCCTGTTTTTTCTCGAGAGATTTTGTTCAGCTGTTCTAAGACTTTCTTCCAGCCCTCTTATTTCCTCAATGTCGACAAGGAGTTGTTTGCGTTTTTCGATTGAATCTCTTTCTCCCTGAGCGCCTCGTTCTTCCATTTCAATAGTGCTCTGAGCGTCCGCCTGTCTTTGTTTTGCTGCATCTATCCTTTCTTCAAAATGAATAACCATTCCGCTTAGCGCTGATAGTTTTTTTGCGCGTTCTCTTGTAGATTTTAATTCAAACACTGCCGCAAGTGCTCGCATTCCTATGTTTGGAGGGTTTGCCTTAAGGTCATTGAGTTCTTCTTCTAGACTTTCGATGTTGGACCCAATAAGAACCAATTCTTTTCCGTCAGCGACTTCTTGACGGCTCAGTCTTGTGTGTATTGGTTCAAAGCCTATTGCTGGCACAGCGTTATCAACATCAAAACTAACTCCAGTGAAATGTTCAGGGTCTCTATTTTCACTCTCTCTTTTTCCTGCTCTTTCAATTGCACGTTCACTAGTAGCAATTGCTTCAGTTTGGACATGCTCAAAATCTGAAATATTGTCATGCACATAATTACCCAGATCAAGTTCTCTCATTTTGGCTTGTAGTTGTTTGCGTGCACTTTTAACACGTGCTTGTCTTGCTTCTACATTTGCTTCTAGTTGTCGTTGTTCACCCACATGAGGTTCCATGATGCGTTCAATTTCCGCATCAAGTTCTTGAATCGCCCTTTCAAATATATCGACAATTTCTTTTTTTCTTGCAGTTAGAGCTTCCTGTCTTGCGGTTAGGCTTATTACTTCTACTCTTAATTCAATAAAAGCTTCTTCAATCGCTTGTATTTTTCCATTGAGTTCCTCTATGTCAGCTCGGATACGGTCTTTGCTCTCCTCGATGCTATCAATAAGCCTTTCATCTAACTGGCTTGATTCAGCGTCCCCTGCACTTGTTTCAGGTAGACTAATTCCTTCAAGTTGCCTTTCAAGTAATTGAATTTCTAGTTTGAGCTTATGAGCATCTTTGTCTGCTCGAGCAAGTTCTCTTTGTTTTGGTGTTAACTCATTTTGATTCTCTCTTTCTTGCTGCATGAGTTCTCTGAAGTCTTCAAATAAAGGCATGGAGTCAACAACCCCTATTTGTTCTTTGTTTTTGGTCATAGATGTACGTTTCGTGGTATGATAAATATAGTATACCATAAGTTTATAAATTTTATGACAAAGCAAGAAAGAAAAAAACAACTCGCAAAAGATATTAAAGAGTTTGAAAAAGCTGTTGATCAACTTGTAAAAAAAGTTGAAGAAGCAAATAAGATGAAAGCAGCTGTGAAGCGAAAGATCACAATGCTAAAAAAGAAGGTGCAAACAGAATTAAAAAAGAAAGACGAGAAAAAAGCAAAGAAGGGTGTTTCGAAGGCAAGGGCCAAAGCAAAGAAAAAAGCAAAATAAGAAAACAAAAAACCGACAGCGTAAAGCTATCGGTTTTTTTATCCTTGATTAAATACCAAGGTCATCTACAGATGTGTCATCGACGGTTGTTTCCGTGCGACGAGGTGGGCGCTCAGAACCTTCTGGTTCATGGATCTTGAGGTTAACGCGAGCGTTCTTCTTCGCACCAACGATCTTGAGCAATGTGCGGACTGCACGTGCAGTCTGACCTTGTCGACCAATAACGTATCCCATATCCTCCGGATTGATGTGGAGGGTAATAAGGACACCGCGTTCGTCTACAATACGCTCAGTGCGAACATCGTCTGGATGATTAACGATCGCACGGACTACGTATTCAACAAACTGCTGGTCGAATTCCTGTTCTGCCATATCCGTTACAACTAGTGTTGTCTTTGCTTTTATAATGTGCGGCTAGAGTTGTCGTCTGTCGACCTTCAGACATCTAGCATGCCTTTATAGGATAACAAACAAGTAAGAAATTCGTCAATGTGTATATTGCATTTTTGTTAGGAAAAAGTCAGTTTTTCTGCCGTATTCCTTGACAGAAAGCTGCGTTACGCGTAGTATTTGAAGTCGAACCTTACATTCCCAACATAGCCATTACTTTGGAGGCTTTGTGAATAATGACTCCCACACCCCCCTCGGCCGTCATGGCGGCATCACTTCAGTCTGAATGCCTTGAAGACATTATTCTCAATTTTGCTCTACGTGAAGGAGTTGTAGAGCCGGAGCGACAAACAGCACATGTCATCAATCGTCAGTTGCTAACTGACGCACGGCTGCACTGCCTCACACATCAGGTGATTCCTACCGCACAGGTTCAGCGACTTGCTCTAGAGCTTGGCGCGCTTGTTTATCGAGAGTATGCCAAGCATGGTCCAGTTGTGAGTAGTGGGCTTCGTGGGTCAGAGAAAATGCTACTTCTCTACTCTGGCGGCTCTCAGATTCACGTGCTGCATATTGTTCGAGGGCTTCTTATTGGTCGCTCCTTGGATCTATGGTTTGTGCAAATCGAGCAGACTGGGTGTGATGTGTATCGCACAGAATCTTGCCCTGGATATTGTGGGGATGAGGAGTTCACTCTTGCTCCCTATCGATTTTCGCTCGCAACAGACTTTGATCAGGATCGCTATGAGACCGAGCTTGGACGAAAGTCTTCGCGAACAGCTCGTGCGCACCATGGCACATCAAGCATTGATCTAAAAAGGCTTGTCTGGGCATGGTCGCCTAGTGGTTCTTACTGAGCGCAATCAGCGCTCATTTTTTTTACATAAATGTCATGGTGACACAGAAATTGGAGAAATAAAAAAACCCCGCAATGCGGGGCTTTTCTTTTAATCTTTTGTAACGCGCATTATTTCGTCAACGGTTGTGAGTCCATCAATGGCTTTGAGGACTCCGTCTTGGAGCATGGTGACCATTCCTTGCTTTTTCGCAAGTTCGCGCACTTCATGTTCTGAGATATTTTCTGAAAGTGCTCCCTTTATTCCTTCGCTCATAATCAGGATTTCATAGATTCCCACACGCCCCTTGTATCCAGTGTGGTTGCAAGCATCACACCCTTTTCCTTTAAAGAATTTCCATTCTGTTTCTGGTTTAATTTCTTCTCCTGAATTTTCTGGTACTTCTGATACGTTTTCTTTAATGAATGCCAATTGTTCTTCTTCTAGCTGAGCCTCTTCTTTACATTCGCCACACACACGTCGTACCAATCGTTGACCAATCATTGCGTTAAGTGCTGGGGAAATAAGAAACGGTTTGACTCCCATAGAAATAAAGCGAGGAAGCGCACCTGCTGCATCGTTGGTGTGAAGGGTTGAGAGGAGAAGGTGTCCTGTTAGTGCAGCATTGATCGCAATTTCTGCAGTTTCAAGGTCACGGATCTCTCCCACCATCACTACATCAGGGTCTTGTCGCAAGATCGATCGTAGACCAGAGGCAAACGTGTATTGTTTGGTGTGATCAATTTGTGACTGATTAATACCTTCAAGCTTGTACTCAATTGGGTCCTCAAGCGTAATGATTTTGACATCAGGTTGGTTGAGCATGCGTAAAATTGAGTACAGCGTTGTGGTTTTACCAGAACCGGTTGGACCAGTTGTGATAATCATTCCATGCGGCTTCTTGATTTCATTACGCAACTTTGCTTCCGAGGCAGGGCGGAATCCAAGCATTGCAAACTCAACATCGATTGCGCTTGGTTTCAAGATACGCATTACAACTGATTCTCCCCAGGTTGTTGGGATTGTTGAGACACGCACATCAGTATCGCCTGTTTTTAGGAAAATGGTGAAGCGTCCGTCTTGCGGTCGGTCGGTAATATTAATTTTCAAAGCGCTTACAAGTTTGATGCGGGAAATCATTTTTTTCCAAAGGTCATGTGGAAGCTTTGCTACATCTTGGAGCACACCGTCTAGACGGAATCGGATAGCAATATCGTTTTCTTCTGCTTCTACGTGCACATCTGAAGTGTTGAATTGAATTGCGGCTGCCATGACAACCGTAATAATATCTGTGACAGATGCTTTATCAACCAATTTTTGAATATCAGAAAAGTGATGCATCTCTTTTGCGTACTGTTGGATTTCTTCATCTGTAATTTTTACTCCCTTTACCACCTCAGTTATTCGCGGAAGCTTATCATATGCAGCTAGGGCGATTTGATAGCTTTCTTCAGAAATTTGGTAAATACCGCCGTTTGCCTTGTGGCGCTCTTGAAGTTGGAACAAGAGTTCTTTTACTTTTTCGTCATTTGGATTCATGCTTCCGATGCGCACTTCGGCACCAGTAAAAATAAAGGCAACTGTTTTTAGTTCCTTTGCGAGGTCGCGAGGGATTAAGCGTAGTGCTTCTGGGCTTATTGGGAACCCTTTAAGGTTTACATATTGCGCACCCGAGCTTTGTGCTTTACGTTGTGCTTCAAGTTCCTTTTCTTTTGAGCGCACCTCTTTCATTTTTTCTCCGAGTTGGTCGGCTGCGGTGGCACCATCTCCTCCTTCTGGTTTATTTGCTCCTGTTGTTTTTAGGAGTTCTTCAATGCTTTGTATGTCAGACATATATGTAAAAAATCAAAATACACTAGGACAATTCCTAGTGTATCTTTTTTCAATGTTTCTGAGAAGTTGATTACTTTGTCACTGAAAGTCGTAGTAATTTTGCAATGAATTTATTCCCGTGAATTGTATGTGTCGCACGTTTATAGAAAAGCACCCAAGCAGCATATTGGAATGTTGCTGCAAATCCAGAATAAGCTAATAAGATCCCAATAAATGCGAGCACGCAGAAAATCATCACAACAGCGTAAAGGAATGGTTGTCCTGCCAATAAAACACCCATCAAAAGTATCCATGCTGGAACAGCGAGTATCAAGGAGGCAAGCATGGTGAGTAGTCCGACGATAAGGACAAGAAAGAACAGCAGCAAGCCAAGTTCGAGTGCTGCAAGCCAATGGCGCTTAAAGATCTTCCATCCTTCATGTAAGGCACCAAAAGCATGGCGTTTTTTAAGGACAGCGTCTATTGTTGCCATTAAAGTGACAATATTGATGACGATTGTGAGAGGAATGAACACAAGGAAGACTGCAAAGAAAAGCACTGCATTAAAAAGCGTTGTCTCAAACAAGAAAAGTCCAAGTGTGAGTGAGGTGACGCCCGCAAGGACAAAACTAAGTGCTTTATTGATGACATTGATTACAAGTACATCCCATGTATGGCTTAGTACTTCTCTTCTGATTTTTTTTGTGCACATCTCTTCTTTTTTGTTTAGCCCAGCAACAAGCGCAGACTGAGAGACGAGTGATGCCAAAAGAAGAAAGATGCAAACTATTGTGATGATTGTGATTGTGATGATTGTTCTTGTCTCATCAAGTGTCATGATGTGTGTAAAATACTGACCAATCAATTTATTGCTATAAAGCGTGCCTTGCAGAACTTGATCAAGAGCTGTTCCGCCTTTTTCTACGCGAGAGATTGTCCGAGTAAGAACATCATAAATTCCTCCAGACGCAAGAACATAAGCGAAGATACCAAAAACCCACAGTTTCTTTCTGTGCCAAGAGGTACTCCAGGCATTGCGCAAAAGTTTGCGATAGATAACTGTGGATTTTGATTTTGACATATTCCTCCATGGATTGGTTATTCTTGAGAGTCACTCTTCTTGCCTTCCATCAATGCTTCAAATGCTTCCTTTTCGATGGTTTCGTTTTTGAGCAAGGTTTCAGAGATCAAGTCGAGCTTTTTGCGCTCTGTTTTGATTATATCACGAGCAGTCTCAAGTGCGCCATTCACAAGTTTAGCAACTTCTGTGTCAATAAGCTCTGCAGTCTTTTCGGAATAGTTTCGTTTTTCATTGAAGTCTTTTCCAAGGAAGACCATTTCTTCATTTTCTCCATAGACCAATGGCCCAATCGCTTCGCTCATTCCATAGCGTGTGACAAGCTCTCGTGCAAGTCGTGTGCATTTCTTTAGGTCATCAGAGGCGCCTGTTGTAAGGTCACCAAAGATTTCTTTTTCTGTAATATATCCGCCCAAGAGCACTGCTAGATCAGCAAGGAACTCTGCGCGCTTATGCATGCGTTTATCTTTTTCTGGGAGCTTGATTGTGTATCCACCCGCAGACCCACGGCTAATAATAGATACTTTATGAACCGGGTCAGAGGAAGGAAGCATGTGCGCGATAAGAGCGTGTCCTGCCTCATGATAGGCAGTGACTTTCTTTTCTTCTTCAGAAAGCACGTAGCTTTTGCGCTCTGGTCCAATAAGAACTTTCTCAATAGAGTCGAGCACATCTTCCATCAAGACTTTTTTGCGGTCTTGGCGCGCGGTACGAATTGCGGCTTCATTCAACAGGTTGTGCAAGTCAGCTCCAGAGAATCCTGGTGTGCGTTCTGCAACGCGCCGAAGGTTCACTTCTTTTGCAAGTGGCTTGTTCTTTGCATGCACCTTTAGGATTGCTTCGCGTTCCTTGATATCAGGAAGGTCGATAATGACACGGCGGTCAAAACGTCCTGGACGAAGAAGGGCTGGGTCGAGTACGTCAGGTCGGTTGGTTGCTGCTAAAACAATAACACCACTATTTGGATCAAACCCGTCCATTTCAACAAGAATTTGGTTAAGGGTTTGCTCACGCTCGTCATGGCTCCCACCAAGTCCTGCACCACGTTGGCGTCCAACTGCATCAATCTCATCAATAAAGATGATACAAGGGGCAGACTTCTTTGCTTTACTAAAGAGGTCACGAACACGTGAGGCTCCTACACCAACAAACATTTCAACAAACTCTGATCCACTAATGTGGTAGAACGGCACTTCTGCTTCACCAGCAATTGCACGCGCCATGAGTGTTTTTCCTGTTCCAGGACGTCCCATGAGCAATGCTCCCTTTGGAAGCTTAGCGCCAAGGTCGGCGAACTTTTTTGGATTTTTAAGGAAGTCAACAATTTCTGTGAGCTCTTGCTTTGCTTCTTCTGCGCCAGCCACGTCTTTAAAGGTGACTTTTTGTTTTGTGTCTTTTTGTTCGCGCGCACCAGACTGTCCAAAGCTCATGGCTTTGTTATTGGCACCCTGCAGATTGCGGAACATGAACCAGAAGATAAAGATCAACAAGAACAAGGGGAGCAAAGAGGGGAGAAGCACGCCTAAGACATATGAGCGAGTGCTTTTGTTTTGGATGATGATCTCAACTGATTGCAATTCCTCTGTGCTGATACCGTAATCGGTAAGTACTTCTGAGATGGCGATGTTTGACTCTTTTTGCATAGTCTTTTCAGACCCGTCTTCAAGAGTGATCGCAACATCATTTCCTGCAACTTCAATTTTTGCCACGCTTTGATTGTGGATTTGCTCCACAAGTTGGCTTGTGCTGATTTCTTCAACTTCCTCAGTCTTGAGTGAGTAGGTTGAGAAAACAACACCAATTGCAATCATGGCAATAATTGCAATAATGATGTTTTTTGAGAGTGGTTTCATACGCTCTCAGGTTATTCGTTTGATTGAACTTCTTCTTTTGAATCCTCCTCTTTTTCTGGGGTAGGTTCTGCTGCTTCCACTTCTTTCGCCTCTTCTTTTACCTCAGGTGTTTCTTTTGAAGCTTCCTCTTTCACCTCTTCCTTAACTTCTTCCTTAACCTCTTCTACAGCAGGTTCTACAGAAGCTTCTTCCTTTGTTTCCTTAGATGGGATTTCTTTTTTATCTGCTGATTTCTCTTCTACAGTTTCTTCTTTTGTTTCTTCGCTCTTTCCCGATCCTGTTTTCAAAGAAAGTCCAAGTCGGTGCTCTTTTGGTTCAATAGAGACAATGCGGAAATCCATTTTCTGACCAGCCTTTCCAAGCTCATTCACATCAGTAACTGGCTTGTTGGAAAGTTCAGAAACATGAGCGAGTCCATGGATTTCTGCGTCAAGTTCTACAAAGAATCCAAATGGGTTTACCTTTAGAATCGTTCCTTCTACGGTATCACCTACTTTGTAACGCTCAGCAACACCAGCCCATGGGTCTCTAATAAGCTTTTTCATAGAAAGGAAGATCTTGCTTCCCTCAAGACCGATGATTTCTGCTTTTACGGTTTCATTAAGTTTCAAAATGTCACGCGGGTGATCGATGCGTTGCCATGCAATCTCAGAGATGTGCACCAATCCTTCGAGTGAATCAAATTTTACAAACGCACCAAAGTCTGCAACAGCAGTGACTTTTCCTTCTACTAGATCTCCAACATTATATTTTGCAATAACATTCTTTTGCTGCTCTTCCCAAATGTTCTTTTCAGACACGATAAGCTTTTCATCATTTTCATCAGCGTCGATTACACGAACAGTGAATTTTTGTCCGATATAAGCTTTAAGCTTTTCGAGAATCTTGTGCTTGTCACCACCGCTTACACGTGGGTAGTGCTCAGGAGAGAGTTGGGATACTGGCAAGAAACCAGTGACATGCTTGAGGCGCACAATAAGTCCACCTTTATTAGCTTCTAAAATTTTCACTTCAGTTGCATCGCCAGAAGTAAAGAGTGCACGGATATCCTCCCAAGCTTTCTTTTGGCCTGCAAAACGGAATGAGAGCTCCATTTCACCATTTTCATTCTCAAGCTCCATGAGCGTACCTTCTACTTCCTCGCCTGTCTTGAGTTTTGAAAATTCTGAAGATTCATTAAAAAGTTCGCGACCACGTACAACACCGGTGGTAATTCCTTCGATGTCAATGCGCACTTCGCGACGGCTTGCAGAGATCACTTTTCCTTTAACAGTGTCTCCTACTTTAGGAAGCTCTAAGTAAGAGCCGTCCTCAATGAGTTGTTGAAACTCAGATACTTGTGTGTTTGTCATAGTTTTCTACTAAAAAAGTCCGCTAGGTGACTTGTAGCACAGTTTGTGCCAAGTGACCCGACGGGGCTATGAATTAATAAGTGGCCTTACTATAGCGAAAAAGGGTTTTTTTGGCAAGGGTTGGTGCCGGGTTGTGTTTTATGGTTTTTTAGCAGTAATAAAGGAAAAGAAAAGCCCTGGTCGGTGTGACCAGGGGCAAAAGGGTTACCAAGAAAGAGCAGAGTCGTGGATGATGCATTCGATGACCGGAAGTCCGGCATCAATGGCACCAAAGAAGCGATGGCGACCGTTACCAAGGATGCGGTAGCGTAGAGCTCCTTCGCAGGAGCCGTGAGCCACAACATCAATGGGTCGGACGTCGGCACCACGTTCATAGGCTGCGCGATGTCTTTCGACTTTTGCGCGTGCCACCTTGCGTCTTTGCTTGGAGGAAATGTCAATCAATTCCACAGAGATCCAAGCACTCATTGCCCCATCCCTACTTAAAGGGATGGGGCAATGAGTGCCAGAAACCTCCAGTGTTTATAAGAGAACATCAGCGGACAAAAGAAAGTGCGAGTAGGCACCATGAGTTACCCTCCTATAGGGTTGTCATGATGACCTCCTTTGTTTTAGGTAAAACATTCGGATTGCAATGAATTTGCAACTGAAGAAGATAGCACAAAATAAGCAAAAAGTCAATGAGAAAACCCCCTCGCTCCAGACGGAGTGAGGGGGTTTAAGCTAGGCGGCCATCTTCAGCCATCGCGCGGACACGCGCTTGGCGAATGCCAGCTGCTCGCGCAGCTCGTCGAGCTTCTCAGGCGAGGTTTCGGTATCATCCAAAGCCTCGGTCAAGCGACGTTCGCGGATCAGGACCAATTCCTTGACCCAGCGGCGTCGGGCGCGGATCTTGTTCTTGCGTTCGCGCCTCTTCTGCGCGGGGGTGAGCGGGATGTGCAAGCGCTCGTGCTCGCGGTGGAGCACGTAGTGCCTGCTCTGGCCCGTGTAGGTCACCCGCTTGCGATCCTGACTCCAGAGCCGGAAGTAGATATCGATCTCCTTCTGGCAAAGCGGATGCATCAGGCCACGGATCGGGTGGCTTCGCACCAGCTTGGACTGCAGGTCCAAGTGAGGCGCGAGCTTGTAGTGGTACACCTTGAGCTCGTGGCCCACGGTGCCGTACCACCACGGCTCACCTTCGAAGAAGATCACCGAGTGTGCCCCCTTGGGCATCACGCGCGCGCGAAACTCGTGGATCGACGCACGCCCCGGGCTCTTGGAGTACGGGTGCTCGCGCCAGCTTGGGGTGTCGTTCTTGCGATCGTAGTAGTGGCGAGGGCGGTAGACCGAGCGCTTGGGGCAGGGGAGGTCGTCCCACTGCTCGCACTCGAGCCACTGCTTCACCCGCCTGCGCTCCAAACGGTTCTCGATCTCCCGGTGCTTGTTGTGGCTGTAGCTGTGGCCGGTGTTGCTGTTGCTGTCGGACATGTTCGACTCCTTGATTGGGGTTATAGTCGAAGCATGACGACCTCCTTTGTAATGAGTGTAGGGGCGACCCATTGTGGTCGCCCTCTGGTGTCGAAATGACTGCGGAGAATAGCAGAAAAGAAGGGTTTTGTCAATGGTCATCGTTCGTTTCCTCCCTCTTCCCAAGGGGGAGTTAGAGGGGGTTAGCCATGGCCCGAAACAAGGCAACCCCTCTTAATCTCCCCTTAGTAAGGGGAGAAATCGTAATTGCTTATTCCCCTCCTTACTAAGGAGGGGCTAGGGGAGGTTTCCTTGGTGCAGCCTAAACGTGCTCATAGGGGGGATAAACAAACATTAAGGAAAGAAAAAAGCCGTGGAAATAAATCCACGGCAAGGAGGCTAGTTAGCCTCGGGAGCACACTCGGCGAAATCACTGAGTTGCATGTGTTGCCCATCGCTGAACCCGAGTCGTAACCCATCTTCGGCAAGCAATTCCTTGAGTTCTCTCAAGGTCTTGCGACCAAAGTATTTGGTCCTGAGAAGCCTAGCTTCGGTGTAGGTGATTACTTGTCCATAGGTTTCGATTCCTTGGTTTTGCAAGCAATTTGCCAAACGCACTGACATTTCGATTTCGTCCACGCGCTTGAGAAGCACAGCAAGGCTGGGCCTACGTTCCTCCTGCGAGGTTTGGTCTTTGGCCCGCTCGGCATCGATCAGCTTTTGGCGCGCTTCTTCCTCACGTTGCTTGGCTCGTTCTTCTGCCAGGCGTTCTTGTTCGGCATTCTCGAGATCGAGTCGTGTTTGAGCGCGGACAAGCGCATCTGCGTATTCGAGCTTTTCGAGTTTGATGCGTGCAAGCTCAGCTCGCCAGATCTCAAGCACATCTAAATCAGGGTACGTGTGATCCGGAGGATGCACGGCCCCGGCTCGCAAGCCGTTTCCGATTTCACGCAATTGCATGCGCAAACGGTTGAGGTTGCCAGCTGAGAACTTGCCTTGAGGGCAGTGTTCATTGTCGCAGACAAGTCGGCGCAGTTGTCCAACAAAGTGCACGCCTTCGTTGGCCCACTCACGTCCTGTGCCACGAGCATCTACTGGTTGCTGCACAAGTATTCTTTTTTGGCTTCTGCCGCCCCTGTGCCAATACCGGGTTTTGTAGGTGTATTCATCCCAGTCGTGCACCGGAGGGGTTGGGAAAAGCTCAAGGAGGGGTGTGTTGAGCATACGGCTAAACTGCTCACCCCAGTAGCAGGGCACCCAGCCTTCGGCCAAAGGATCAGTATCAGGGGAGATGCCAAGCTGGCGCTCGATCACTCCCAAGATGCGCTGACCAGTCTCTACGCTTGGGCGGCTTTTTGGGTCAAAGAAGATGCAGAACACTTCCCCAACATACTTGATGCCGCGCTGGCGCAGATATTTTTTGTCCTTGCTCTCGAGTCCGAGCTGTTCGATCTCAAGATTGCAGGCTGCATTGAGCTCCTCAGCGGTCGGGCGGTCCTTAACGGTCCACACAATGCCGCCAAGGCGGTTTGCACGAAATGCCTGGTGCGCCAGGAAGAGCAATCCAACCTCGTCAGGGCTGCGTCGCCCTTTAATGATGAGTTTCCTTGCATTGCTGGCGTGGTCATCCAGACGATTGATCGCCTTCAGCTTCTGGTTCGGTCCCATCAGCTGCTCTCTTTTCATGCCGGTATCTGCGGCCATGATTCACCTCGTGTGTAGTCCTGTTTTGTGAAGGACGTTGTACGGTACTTGTTTTTGTCGCGTTGGTCTTAGCAATCGCGTTTGTCCAAACTGATTATTCCAGGCGGTATCAGCGCAAGGAAAACACCCGTTTGAACCCCTCCAGCCCGAAGGAGCAGAGGAGGCTTACCCTAGCAATAATAGGGTTGTGCGTCAATCCTCTGCACGGGAGTTCTTAAACATGTTAAACTAGAACCAGTAAGTACTAATAATCATTTTATGGCAATTCTTTCAGCTCTCTTTGGCCTTGTTATTGTTGGGGCCTTTTTAACTATTGCGGTTATGTGGGTGTATTCCATCTACTTAGCGGCTTCACGTGAAAAACTACAGCATGACAAGCTTTTATGGCTGTTGCTTATCTTGCTTGTTATTCCAATTGGCTCCATTGTTTTTTATTTTGTTGAAGACCAAAAGCGCGAAGGAGTTATTCTTGCAATCGCTTGCGCGGCACCATTTGTCTTGCTTCCACTGTGGGCAATATTTGCATTTTTAACTGAGAACCTGACGTAATATGTCTAAGTCGTTATTAGCTGAATTTGAATACGGGATTGCACATCTGCCCTTTGTGCTCCCAAATGAGGAAAAAGAAAAAGTGGTTGCCACATTAGTAAAATTAAAATCCGATCCGGATGTTGCAGAGACAGCCATCAAGCAAGCAATGTTTGAGGTCGGTATTTTTGAGTATCCTTATCGGAATGCGTACAAAGAAGTCTTTGCGCAAAAAGAAGAAGGTGAATTTTTGGGATTAGTCTTAAAGATGTTAGAAGAGGGTCTTGAGGGCAAGTTTGAATCATTTTTGGCAGGCAGGTCTTTGAAAGAGGGAATGAATGACGCGGCCTTTATGGAGACGTTTGTTCCAGAAGAACGACAGTTGATTGAGCAAGCTGTAAATGAAAGTAAACAAAAAATTTCTGAGGTGATGATGCCAGAGATTCAGCAAGACAAGCAGCTTTTTGAGCACGCACTAAAGCGTCATGAAGAAATGCGAGATAGGTTACTACAGCTCATTAAAGAGATTTCAGCACTTTCTGAGATTAAGGGAGAGTGGCAAGACGAGTTGCGTGCAGTGCTTGAGAGGGCTCGTGAAGGGTTTCTTGTCACAGAGCGGGACCCTGAGCTTGAGGAGCTTGTGCACCTTAAAGACTACTGGCAAGAAGAGATAGGAAAAAGACAATAAAATCAAAAAAGAAGGCGAATCATTCGCCTTCTTTTTTATGCACAGAAGAGTGATATTTTCCCTTGTTTTGAGGGGGTTTGCGTGCTATAATGAGGGCGGTAATTTTCTTTTTTTTTACGTAAAAATTATGCAAATTTCTTGGAATGGACTTTCTTGTTTTGAACTAAAGGCAAAGACCGCATCGGGCGAAGCTGTTTTGGTGCTTGATCCTTATGAAAATAATACAGGCTTACGGTTTCCTCGTACTGTTGAGGCCGACATGGTTGCTGTGTCACATAATCAACCCCATGCAAATAACACTTCTGGTGTTGGGGGGAATCCTTTTATTATTTCTACTCCTGGTGAATATGAAGTAAAGGGTGTGTTTGTTTATGGTATTTCAGCAGATAGGAAGACAGGGGAAAAGAACGACAAAAAGAATATGATTTTTCGCATCGAAGCAGAGCAGATGAGCCTTGCGCATTTAGGAGCGCTAGATCGAGAGTTAACAAATCCAGAATTAGAAAAACTTGAAAACATTGATATCCTTATGATTCCCGTTGGGGGAGGGCGTGTGATGGATCCAAAGATTGCTTCTTTGGTTATAAGTCAGGTTGAGCCTCGCGTTGTGATCCCAATGAATCATGCAGTTCCAAATGTCAAAGAAAAGGCTGCGAGTATTGAGGATTTTTGTAAAGAGCTTGGAACATGCAGGCGAGAAGATGCGTCAAAGTTGAAGATTGCAAAAAAAGATCTTCCTGAGGAAGATATGTTGATGGTTGCGTTGGCTCGATAATATGACAGAGCATTCTGCACCAGAAAAACCAAAGCCGCTTGAGAAAAAGGAAAGCAAATTCGCATTAGGTATTGCGGCATTTTTGGTTCTTATTGTGCTTGTTGGCTGGTGGATTTCGATTGCAGATGTATTGAAAGATGGGTTTGGAGGGGCGCGTGAAGGAGTGAATGTGATTGTTGATACAGGTGAGGATATCAAATATACGACGCAAGCCCCACTCCAACAAACGTCAGAAACAATGAACGAATTTACTGATACGATTGTAGGAACGATAGAAAAATTAGAAGAAACAAAAAATGTGTTAGACGATGTGGTTGTTGCATTACCAGACGTCATTGATGACCATGAGGACAAACAACAGCAAGAGCAAGTGGAAAAGGAAACTGAAATAACATCTGATGTGCTCGAGCTCACCCAAGAAAAATTACAAGCAGAATAATCGTTATGCCTAAGAAAAAACCAGTACATAAAAGAAAATCAATTAAGCGTTCTCCAAAACAAGAGCAGCTTATTGCGCAAAACATTGGAACCGTTGAGCCGGCAAGCATTGTTGAAGAAATGCAAACATCCTATTTGGACTACGCAATGTCCGTAATTGTTGGGCGCGCACTTCCAGATGTGCGTGATGGATTAAAACCTGTGCATCGACGAATCCTTTATTCGATGTGGCAAACCGGGTTGCGCTCAAGCTCGAAGTTTCGAAAGTGTGCAACAGTAGTAGGAGATGTGCTTGGTAAGTATCACCCGCATGGCGACTCTGCTGTTTACGACTCACTTGTGCGCATGGCGCAAGATTTTTCACAACGCCACACGCTTGTGCGCGGACAAGGAAACTTTGGTTCGCTTGATGGCGACTCTGCGGCAGCCTATCGTTATACAGAGGCAAAGCTTGAACAGATCGCAGAAGAGCTGCTTGTTGATATTGAGAAAAAGACAGTTGATTTCCAGCCAAACTTTGATGGGACACATAAAGAGCCTCGGGTGCTCCCTGCTAAGGTGCCAAACCTTCTTGTGAATGGAACTGTAGGTATTGCTGTGGGCATGGCGTCAAACATCCCCCCACATAACCTAGGGGAGGTTTGTCAGGCAGTAAGCCACCTTATTGAAAATCCAAAAGCATCGATTGATGATTTGGGGGAATTTATCAAAGGGCCAGATTTTCCGACAGGCGGACTCGCTTATGACCCTGCTGATATAAAACAAGCGTTTGCAACAGGGCGTGGAGGTGTTGTTGTGCGTGCAAAGACCGAGATTGTTGAGCGAAAAAAGGGCGGTTATAATATTTTAGTAACGGAGATTCCTTATCAGGTGAATAAAGCAACGCTTCTTGAGCGCATTGCACAAAATGTGCGTGACAAAAAAGTAGATGGTATTAAAGATTTGCGTGATGAGTCGACCAAGGATGGGGTGCGTGTTGTGATTGAGCTTAAAAAAGATGCGTATCCAAAGAAGGTGCTTAATCGTTTGTATCAAACCACACAGCTTCAAGATACAACGCATTACAACATGCTTGCGCTTGTTGAAAATGGATTGCAGCCACGTATTTTGAACATCAAAATGATTTTGGAAGAGTATCTATTGCACCGTGTAGAAGTGGTGACACGGCGTACTCAGTATGAGCTTGATAAAGCAAAGGCACGCGCGCATATCTTAGAAGGGTTGCGTATTGCAATGCTCAAGATTGACAAGGTAATTGAGACAATCAAGAAGTCAAAAGACAAAGATGTTGCTCGTGAGAATTTGATTAAAAAGTTTAAGCTTTCAGAGCTTCAGGCTATAGCGATTTTGGAAATGCGTCTCCAGCAACTAGCCAACCTTGAACGTTTGAAAGTTGAGCAAGAGTGGAAAGAAAAAATGGAGCTTATTAAAAAGCTTGAAGCAATCTTGAAGAGCAAGAAGAAGATCATGAAGATTATTGCTGATGAGGTGCGTGAGATTGGGGAAAAATATGGAAATGAACGCCGAACAGAGATTATTCCTCATGGCGTGAAGCAGTTCCGTGTGGAAGATGTGATCCCTGACAATAAGACAATTGTCATGATCACGCGCGCTGGATATATCAAGCGTATTGATCCAGACACCTTCCGCACGCAAAAACGTGGAGGAAAAGGAGTCGCTGGTCTAACAACAAAAGAAGACGATGTAGTAGAGAAAGTTTTTTCTACAACCACACACAAAGACCTTCTCTTCTTTACTTCTCGCGGGCGTGTTTTCCAGCTTAAGGCTTATGATGTTCCAGAAGCGTCTCGTACTTCTAAGGGGCAGGCATTAGTTAATTTCTTGCAGCTTGCACCAGGAGAGTTGGTGAGTGCAACGCTTTCTATGGATGATATTGAGAAGTGTAAATATCTCTTAATGGTGACAACAAAGGGAACGGTAAAGAAAACAGAAATTGGTCAATTTAAAAATTTGCGACGATCTGGCTTGATTGCAATCAAGCTGAAAGATGGCGACAGTCTTGAATGGGTGCGCGCGACTGCAGGCAAGGATGAGATTATGCTTGTAACGTCTTCTGGACAAGCCATTCGCTTTAAGGAGGATGGGGCGCGACCAATGGGACGCGTAGCTGCTGGTGTGCGTGGAATTAAGCTTAAAGGCGAAGATCGTGTAGTTGGTGTTGGAATGATTGAGGGTGGTAAGGCAGAAAAGAAAATGTTGGATCTATTGGTTGTTATGAAGAATGGGTATGGAAAGCGTACAGACATCACTGAGTACAAAGTACAGGGCCGTGGAGGGTCTGGTGTAAAGACCGCTAATGTTACGAAGAAGACTGGCGTGATTGTAACTGCGCGTGTTGTAAGGGCTAACGACAAAGGTGATCTGCTTGCTGTGTCAGAAGCAGGGCAAGTGATCCGCTCTTCTATTAAGAGTGTTTCTCATCTTGGGCGTGCAACACAGGGCGTAAAGATCATGAGCTTTAAGAAGGCAGGGGATACGGTTGCAAGTGTTGCATTGATAGGGGTTGATGAAGAAGTTGAAGAAGAGGTGGTAGAAGAAAAGAAAGAAAAGCCAAAGAAGAAAGCACCAGCCAAGAAGACAAAGAAATAGAAAAGAGAAAGACCGGGTTTCAGCTCGGTCTTTTTGTTTACTCTTGACCAAATGTGCTTTATTTGTTATCCTTTCGTCACTATTTACTAGAGATTTATGCCACATCCAAAGAAGAAAACAACCCGCGGTACTGGTGGACAACGTCGTTCACATGACCATTTGACAACGGTAAACACCTCAAGTTGTCCAAAGTGTAATGAACCAAAGCTTGCACACAAAGCATGTCCAAGCTGTGGATTCTATAAAGAGAACAAGGTGATCAACACAGAAAAAGCAACAGAGCGTATTTTGCGCAAATCTAGCGCAAAGACAACAGCTGTTGAGGAAAAGCCAGTAAAGGAAGAGGAAAAGAAAGAGGCTGTAACTGAGGAGAAAGCAGCTAAATAGCTATGCAAGTAAGCCTGCCTCATGCAATTGCAAAGGCGGGTTTTCTGTTTGGGAAAATTTTTGTACAATAACCACACATAACTCATTGTTCTTTAAGTTCTTTAGTCTATGTCAAACAGACACCTAGCACGAACAATTGCCATGCAATCCTTGTATCAATGGGATTTTCTTGGCAAAGAGACAAGTAAAATAAAAGAGATCATTCAATTTAATCGTGAAGAGTTTGCTCCAGACTTTGATGATGGTGGATTCGTCAATCATTTAGTTGACGGTGTGCTTGAGAGTATTGATGAGATTGATGAGCTCATTACACGTTTTGCGCCAGATTGGCCGATTGAAACCATGACGATTGTTGATCGTAATATCTTGCGTTGTGGAGTTTATGAGCTTAAATATCATCCAGATATCCCTTCCAAAGTAGCAATCAACGAAGCAATCGAGATTGCAAAAGGATTTGGTGGCGAGTCGTCAGGAAGATTTATCAATGGGGTGCTTGGAGCTATGTATAAGGAGATGGTTGAAAAAGATGAATTAAAGGAGATAGATAAAAAAAAGAAAGAGGATAAGGAGGAAGAAGAATAATATATGGCAAACATTGAAGCAGTAGAAAAAATCGTTGGATACACATTTGAGAACAAGGACATTTTACGCCAAGCAATCGTGCATCGTTCATATTTAAATGAGCATTCGGATTTTCCGCTTGGGCATAATGAGCGGTTGGAATTTTTGGGAGATGCGGTGCTTGAGCTTGTTGTAACAGAGTACTTGTATCAGAATTATGAGAATCCAGAAGGTGAATTAACAAACTGGCGAGCAGCACTTGTTAATTCTGAAATGCTTGCAAAGCTTTGTAAGAACCTAGGGGTTGAAGAGTATCTCTATCTTTCAAAAGGAGAGTCAAAAGATAAGAACTCCAAGGCACGTAAGTATATTTTGGCAAATGCATTCGAGGCACTAATTGGAGCGATATATGAGGATCAAGGTTGGGATGCTTCCAAGGAGTTTGTGAGCAAGCATGTGTTAGCAGAGCTTCCGTATATTTTGGAGCATCGTTTGTACATTGATCCAAAGAGTCGGTTCCAAGAGGCGGCGCAAGAGCGTGTGGGAGTCACGCCTTCCTACAAGGTGCTTTCAGAGGAGGGGCCAGACCATGAGAAGACCTTTGAGGTTGGTGTCTACTTAGGAAAAGAGCTGATTGCAAAAGGAAAAGGGATGAGCAAGCATGAGGCACAGGTTGCAGCTGCAGAAAAAGCAATTACAAAAAAAGAGTGGTAAGGAATTTAAAAAGAGCGACCTATTGTGGTCGTTCTTTTGTTTGGTGTCAGGATTGACAAGTAGGAGCATTTATGGCATTCTTTTTTGTCGATCTTTCACTCAACAAGGAGGTAGAATGCATCCGCATAGTATTCCTTTCATGATTGGTGAGCGTCCAAATGCACGTTCTGTTGGATTTGACCTCGATGGGGTTGTGTTCAAACCTGGTTCAGGTGATCTGATTGAGGGTGTAATTGAGACAGTAAGGCAGGCTGTTGATCAGCGCGGCTTCCTGAATGTCTGGATTGTGAGTAGGTGCGATAAAAGGCAGCGTCCTCGTTCACTTGCACGCTTGGAGCGTGTGGATTTCTACGAGCGCACTGGCTTGATGCACGATCATGTGATTTTTGTGGACACGCTTGCGCAAAAGGCTGAGGCGTGTCGCCAGCTAGGAATCCGTGACTTTGTAGATGATAGCCCTGAGGCGCTTATTGCCATGAAGGCAAGTGTGGATGGATTGTTCTTCTTCAAGACTCCTGGACGCGGAGAACAGCTGTTTCGTCAGTTCATGCATGCGCTTAGTGGTGTGATGATCATTCATCGCCCTGAGCAACTGGTTCCTTATCTTGTTACTAGTGACTAGTTTTCTCAAGACTTCTTCGGAAGTCTTTTTTTGTTTGGGTAAAAAAAGAACCCGCTAGTTTGCGGGTTGTTTGTGTTTTTTTTGCCAGTTTCGGATTTTATCCTCGACAAATCCCCAGGCGAACAAGAAGAGGATGATGGCAATAACACTCAGTGCAAGAGAAACAAATCGTAACTCATAAAGAAGGTTGAGTGCGGCGTTATCAAAGCCAATGAAGTGCATGCTGTAGACAAGGAGATTAATCCAGACTGGCAAGAACAGCCAAAGATAAATGCATCCAAGAACAATAAGTGTCACTTTGTCCTTGTCTAGTCTGTAGGTCATCATAGCAAAGAAAGTAATGACGACGATGATTCCAACAAGAATTGGAAGGATGAAAGAAAAGTTCACAAACGCATTTTCATCCCAGCCACTTAAGTAGACATAGGGAGCGCTTAGAACGACGCCTACAATGATGTAGGTGAGGGAGAGTGTTGCAAAGAGAACAAGTGCTCCAATTCCTTCTGCGATGATTGCAAAGAAATTTTTCATGTCGACCTCCTGAGAAACGACAAGTTAGATTAGCAGAGGGGAGTGGTGCGGTCAAGGAAGGTGTTTGTACTGGTTCTTTTTTAAAGTGGTCGGTATTTGTTGTTTGAGTTGTTTTCTACCATTGCCGCCTTTTAAATAAACCTCCCTTCTTTTCGCCTCTTTTTCATTTGTGTAGATCTCACAGTAGATAATCTTAAGCGGTCTTCTAAATTTTGTAGATCTTACTTTTCCGCTTTTATGTTCAGAGATTCTTTTTTGTATATTTGTTGTATAACCAACATAGAGTTTCTTATCTATCTGGCTGATTAGCACATAAACATAATACATAGAAATTCATTCTATCAAATTTATTAAAGAAAAAACCAACCATTTGTGGTTGATTGTTTCTACCGAGATGATCTCTGAGATGAGGACCAGCTGAGCTGGTCTATCACCTCACTGAGCTATTCAGTGCTGTCCCCGACTAAAGCTTAGCTTTAGTTCACCATAGAGACAACCGAGCTCAGCTCGGTGGTACACCGGGCGGGGATATGGGCTGCGCCCATATTGCTCTCATTCACTCGGAATCAATAATGCAAGCATTATTGTTCGCTCGTTCATTTCAAGCATCGAACCTTTGTGGGTTCTCACCCCACCTCAATATTCCACGAAAAAACTCCAGGCAAGCTGGAGTGTTTTCATGGTACACCGGGTGGGGATCGAACCCACGGCCAAGAGATTAAGAGTCTCCTGCTCTACCGCTGAGCTACCGGTGCATGTTTTTGTGAATGTGCAAAAATTATGCCAGATTGATTGACGATTGTCAATATATTGTGTATAGTTTTGCCGTTGTTTCAATGTGCGGGAGTAGCTCAGCTGGATAGAGCATCGGTCTTCGGAACCGAGGGTCAGGGGTTCGAGTCCTCTCTCCCGCGCCATTCTTTATCACATAAATCTTTGTGTAATAAAGAATGGCAAACAATACAAGTTAGTAAAGCTCGGTAAGCCCAGCTCAGCTGGGATATCTCTTCATAAAAAATTATGTCTACACGTCAGTGGCTCCATGCCCAAGCAGAAGAACTTGCTTGCTGGCAAGGGATCGATTACAAGTTGAGGAGTAAGAGTTATATCGAGGCAAAGAAAGAATACTGGCGTCGTATTTTGAAGAAGGCAAAATTAAGTTCCGATGAGCTCGTGCAACAAACTGTTTTAGAGGTTGGTGCAGGTCCAAGCGGAATTTTTTTATTATTTGGAAATCATCCAAGTTATACAACAATTGATCCGCTAAATGATGAGTATAAGAAGATCGCTCCTCATCTTTATGGGTTGCAAGAGGTTGTGTCAGATAAGTTTGAAGATTTTAGTAATAAGCGTAATTATCAAACGGTCTTTGCGATCAATTGTATTGATCATTGCGATGATATCGACTTGTTTATTCGTCAGCTCGCACGTACTTCCGAGGTTGGGGGGAAAGTGATCATGGCTGTGAATACGCATAACAAGCGCTGGAGTCAGCGTGTGTGGAGCCTGTTCCAAAAAGTGCTTGAGCCACACCATCCTTATCATTTCACCTCAGACGACTATCAAGATCTTTTAAAGCCTTATTTTGAAATTGAGGAAGTGGTGGATATTGAAGAGGAAATTATTTGGATTAATAATAAGGTATCTAATCAGAGGCTCCAAGACGAGCAGAAGAAAAAAACTGTCTTGCAAAAAGTAAAAAGTTTATTTAGTCTTTTGTTGGAAGGGGAGTTGTTTGGGCGATTGTTTATTCTCCTGCTAGAAAAGTGTGGTTTGCCTTCACATGATTTTATGGGCAAAGGAAAGTCGCTTTATCGTCATAAGATGTATCTCATGTCTCCAAAGTCGTCTCGATAGATAATTGATCACCAAGTGGTCACTTCAACTATCGAGAGGAATCTCGAGACGATCTTTCAATCAAACACTGGAGGCTGACCTTTATTAAGGTCGGTTTTCTTTTTTCTGACAATTGTCAGAAGTCTACACCGATCAGCAAGGAGCTGATCACTACTGGAGGACAGTATGGGACACGAGATGTATCTGGTGCCTGCCGCTGGAGTGCTCGCACTCATTTACGCCTGGATCAAGTCGGTCTGGATCAACAAGCAAGATCCAGGCACACCTGAAATGCAGAGCATTGCTGCTGCGATCCGTGAAGGCGCAATGGCCTTTTTGGCCACTGAGTACAAGGTTCTGGCTATCTTTGTTGCCGTCGTAGCAGTCGTGCTCGCGATCGTCAACTTTACACAGTTTGGCGCAGCTGCCTCACTTGTTGCTGTCTCATTCGTGGTTGGAGCAGTTTGTTCTGGCCTTGCCGGTTTCTTCGGTATGCGGATAGCCACATCCGCGAATGTGCGCACAACGGCTGCAGCACGCATCGGGCTTCGTGAAGCCTTGCAGGTTGCGTTTTCAGGTGGTGCGGTTATGGGGATGTCTGTGGTCGGCCTAGCTCTTTTGGGCTTGGGTGGACTTTTCATCATCTACACATCCGTGTTTGGTGCTGGCTCGCAAGTTGAGCAGATGGGTCGTGTGATCCAGGTGATCGCAGGGTTCTCCATGGGAGCATCCTCGATCGCGCTTTTCGCTCGTGTGGGCGGAGGGATCTATACCAAGGCCGCTGATGTTGGAGCCGACTTGGTCGGTAAGGTTGAAGCCGGTCTTCCTGAAGATGATCCGCGCAATCCGGCAACCATTGCTGACAACGTTGGTGACAACGTTGGTGATGTTGCTGGTATGGGCGCAGACCTCTTTGAGTCCTATGTGGGAGCGATCGTGGGCGCCATTGTGATCTCTGGCTCCTGGTATGTGATCGATCCCGAGAACAATCAGATCACGGCTTCGATTGGGCCCATCGTACTTCCTCTGTTCTTGGCTGCGGCCGGGATCATCTGCTCTATTCTGGGCACCTTTTTGGTGCGTACCAGGGAAGGCGGCAACCCTCAGCACGCACTAGACGCTGGTACCTTTGGGGCCGCCGGCCTCATGCTTGTTGCCACCTGGTTCATTGCTTCCTGGCTCTGGCCTGAGGGTGGTGTCACGGTTGGTGCCGTTGAGATCAGTGTGATGGATGTGTTCTTGGCTACCATCATCGGTCTTGCCGGCGGTATTGCGGTCGGGCTTATCACGGCCTATTACTGCTCGATTGGCAAAAAGCCGGTTAAAAGCATTGCCAACCAGAGTTTGACTGGTCCAGCCACGAACATCATCTCCGGTCTTGCTGTGGGTATGGAGTCCACAGGTCTCCCAATTCTGGTCATGGTCGCAGTGATCGGTGGCGCCTACCATTTCGCTGGCCTTTATGGGGCTGCGATTGCAGCGCTGGGCATGCTTTCCACAACCGGCATTCAGCTGGCCGTGGATGCGTACGGTCCGGTGGCGGACAACGCAGGTGGTATCGCAGAGATGAGTGAGCAAGATCCTATTGTGCGCAAGCGTACCGATAGGCTCGATGCTGTGGGGAACACCACGGCTGCGATCGGCAAGGGGTTTGCAATTCTCTCAGCTGCCTTGACTGCACTGGCGCTCTTTAGTGCCTATCAGATTCAGGCCGGACTCGATGAGATCATTCTGACCGACTCAAGGGTCATGATGGGGATCTTTATCGGTGGCATGCTGCCGTTCGTTTTTTCTTCCATGGCCATGCGAGCTGTGGGAGAAGCGGCTATGGAGATGATCAATGAAGTGCGGCGTCAGTTCCGGGAGATCCCAGGCCTCAAGGAAGGCAAGGCTGGTGTGAAGGCGGACTATGCACGCTGCGTGGACATCTCCACCAAGGCTGCGATCAAGCGCATGATGAAGCCAGGGCTTATGGCAATCATCGTTCCTGTGCTCATCGGCCTCTGGAGTCGTGAGGCATTGGCTGGTGCGCTGGTTGGTGTCACGGTTGTGGGTGTGCTTCTCGCACTCTTCATGGCCAATGCCGGTGGTGCATGGGACAATGCCAAGAAATCCATCGAGGACGGTTTCCGCGCCAGTGATGGCAAGGAATATGGCAAGGGCACTGAGATGCATCATGCTGCCGTCGTCGGTGATACTGTGGGCGACCCCTTCAAGGATACGGCTGGCCCCAGTCTCAACATCCTCATCAAGTTGATGAGTGTGGTGGCGCTCGTGGCTGCTCCGATCCTTCTGTCTATCCACGGATAGTCATTCTCCCCGTCTCGTACTGAGGCGGGGTTTTTTCTTGCATGAATTTTTGATGCGCGCTATCATCAATTTAGATATGATTATTTTTTCTCACACAACACAGCCAACACCCGAAGCACCACTTGGTGGCTAGCTTCGTTTCGTTTTGTAAGACAAAAAGAAATCAATCTGGTCATCAATGGCCAGTTTTTTATTAATCTGATAGCATGAAGGCATTATGAAATATTCAAAACACGTTGCAAAAACAACAAAAACCGCACCTCACGATGCGGATAGTGCGAATGCACGGCTCCTTGTTCAGGCTGGGTTTATTAATCAGCTCATGGCAGGAGTTTATACTTATCTTCCACTTGGTCTTCGTACGCTCGATAAGATTAAAAATATTGTGCGCGAGGAAATGAATGCAGTTGATGGGCAAGAGATCTATATGCCAGCACTGACCCCTAAGGAGAATTGGGTAAAGACCGATCGTTACGATGAGGTGGATATTAATTTTAAACTTGAAGGAGCTGGTGGTAAGGAGTATGTGCTTGGTTCTACACACGAGGAAGTTGTGACTCCGCTCGTGCAGCAGTATGTAAAGAGTTATAAAGATTTGCCAGTGAGCGTGTATCAAATTCAAGACAAGTTTCGTAATGAAGCGCGTGCAAAGAGTGGTTTATTGCGTGGGCGTGAGTTTGCCATGAAGGACATGTATAGCTTTCATACTGATGAAGCAGACTTTGATGTGTACTACGAACGTGCGCGTCAGGCGTATCATAATGTATTTAATCGTTGTGGGATTGAGGCTTTGTATGTTGAGGCTGATGGGGGAGCGTTTTCAAAGTTTAGCCACGAGTTTCAAACTCCAACGGAGAATGGGGAAGATACTATCTATGCGTGTGAGAAATGTCAGTATGCACAGAACAAAGAGATTTCCGAATTTGCAGATGGAGATAAGTGTTCAAAATGTGATGGGGTCATGCGTGAGCTAAAGACGATTGAGGTAGGGAATATCTTCCCGCTCAAGACCAAGTTTTCTAAAGCGTTCGATTTTAAGGTGATGGGAGAGGATGGGAAGCCACTTGAGATCATTATGGGGTGTTATGGAATTGGACCGTCGCGTGTCATGGGAGCGATCATTGAAGTGAATCATGATGAGCGTGGAATGATCTGGCCAAAGAGTGTGGCACCAATGCCAGTGCACTTGGTTACACTTAAGAGTAAAGATGAGGCTGTGCAAGAGCGCATTCTAAATATTGCGGACGCACTTTACGAGGATTTAGAAGCACAAGGAATTGAGGTTCTTTGGGATGATCGCGCAAACAAGTCGCCGGGAGAAAAGTTTGCAGATGCAGATTTGATTGGTTTACCACTGCGCCTTGTGATTAGCGAAAAGACATTGAAAGAAGATTCGGTTGAGTGGAAAGAACGTGCAAGCGAAGAGATGGCAATGGTCGGTGTGGATGAGATCAAAGAGAAAGTTGAAGTGTTTGTAAAAGCGTAAATAGAAAACACCCTGGGTAACTAGGGTGTTTTTACTTGCATAAAATCTGAGAATATCTAATGATAGATGTATATGAGTTTTAATGAACAAAAACATAGTACTGACGCATTGCAAGAGCGTCATCGCGAGATGTACGACAAATTCTTTGCAGAAAACGACTTGGTGTTATCAAGTCCGATGTGGATGTGCTTAGCAACAGGTCTTGCCTGGCGTGCGGGCGCACCGCAAATTGCAGTGAAGATGCCTTTTCGTATTTATCTTGGGATTACAAAAAAGAAAGACGTGAACACGGTGAGTTTTGGAACGCCAATTATTTTTGATAGCGAGAACGATCAATTTGTTAAAAAAGAGTCAGATTTTTTTGATTGGGATGTGTCAGGCACACACTTAGAGAAGTATATTCAGGAAGTATTAGGCCAATCTGATTTTCAAGGGATTGAATTTAATTTTCTGATGGAAGAGTCGGGAGGAAGAGGGTGTAGTTTTGGTTATACGGCATTAGTGATCTATGCGTTGCAAATGTATTACAACTACATTGATCCATCATTAGCAAAAGAAATAAGAAACTTATCTACACTTGAGATTGCAGAAGGAACATCGCGCTTGAGCCAGATATTTTATGATATTTCAATCAACACAACAAAACTTTCCGCAATCAATTATCATTATTCTGTCAGTGGAAGCATTGCGTATTCATTATTGAACTCTACATCTCCACTTGTATATTTCAACGAAGAACGTGCGGGGTCTGTCTCGAAACGTTTGTTTGATCTCCCTCCGTTAAATATTCAGGAAGACTTATCGCTTGCAGAGAGTTGGAAGTTTTGGGGGTACCGTATGGATGAGCTTGTGGATGGAGTAAGTGGCCCACTGCCACTTGATGTTGTTGGGATTCATGCGGGGAGAGAGCGCCAGCATCGTTCAACATCGGAGCACGTGGATTGTTCTGTGATTCCAAGTTTTGACAAGATGCGCGATAAAGTGAGAGAGGCATTTAAAAAAGTGGTTATTGAAGATGAGAATCATGCGCCTGCATTTTTAAAGAAGCTTGATATCGATGGGCTTTATTGGCAGCGATTTGCGCGCGGACAGGTCTATGCGCGCGTGGCATTATTTATAAAGCTTCATAAGCTCTATCAAGATAAAGAGAGCACATCACGTATTATTGATTTTTTAGGAGCGCTTGATTCTATGGAAACGATCAATGCACCATTTGAAGAGGGGCCTTCTAAAAATATTCAAGTGATTGCACGTGCGGTGAAAGAAAAGGCGCGCGAGCGGGGGGTTGATGTGGCGTTGCGTATTCAGCGTTGGGGGAAAATGGATGGAGATATTTTTGTGGTAACAAGACGTCAGTCGTTCCGCAAGGCTGTATTTGAGATTGTAGAAGAGTTGCGGGAGACACATAGCGCAAGAGTGCATGTAAATTTTTCGTCATGGCGTGATGGGTGGGGAGAAACGGGAGCAGTTGTCGAACAGTTTTTAAGCAAGTCGATTCATTCTGAGTTTGTGGAAAAGGGTGCATGTCAATTGATTTCTTGTACAGATGAAAAAGGAACTGTGCGTACGCTAGAAACGAATGTTGATCCGTCGCATTATGATCTCTTTTTTGATGAGGTAAAAAATAAAGTATTTGTAGGCGGACAGTCCTTAACATCCAAAGACCTTCCAAGCCAAAAAGCATCGATTGAGATTTTTGAAGCACTGATTGAAAATATTGGAGCATGTGTGTGGAATTCAGATCTTCCACGACGCACCTATTCTGGATATCGCAATGAGTTTCAGGGAAAGATTATTGGGCCACTTGAAAAGGTGCTGCAAGAAAAGACAAAGAAGTCGCTTGGTATTACCGTGAATGGACAACTTTCTAAGTATCAGGTGTCTTGGGAACCAAAAGGGTTGAAGATAGGGTTCCTGAGAGAAATATAAAAAAAGAAGGCAATTTGCCTATTTATCCATCATTTTAAAAGAGGTGGCGGTTTTTTCTTGGGTTTTTCCCTTTTTTTCTTTTTGGTCGCACTGTATGCTGCATTTGTAAGTAACGTTCTTTTGCAAAAAGGAGAGAGTGATGCATTCAAGAGCAAGTTGCGGTATGCATGCATACAACGGACCTGCGCCATGTCCAGATTGCAGAAGGTACATGGAAGAGCAGTACAGAACGGGAAAGAGGGATGGAGAAGCAAGATGCACACTTCATAACTCTACCTTTCGTCCAAGTCTTGGTTTGCACAAAGTTTGTCCGCATTGTTCGCGTAAGTATGCAAGGGATGGGCATTTGTCCGCATTCCCTTGCCGTGGATGAATTTAGAATTTTTTGCTGCTTGGCAGCTCAACCGCCCTAAGGGGCAATATCAAGGAGAGAGAAAATGAACAAAACTGGACCCAACGGATTCTTCATGTCAGGTCCTGGCCCGATCCACGACACCATGCAGTTCGATGCTCAGGGCACCATGCTGCGACACCACACCACCGTGCAGTGTGGTAGCCAGAGCGCACAGCTTGTGCCTCTGGAGACGCCGGATCGTCACAACGAAGCACTGTTTGGTGCGGATCGAGGCTCCTTCGATGTGAGTCCCTCGGTCGGCAATGCATTCGGTCAGTTCTGGGGTTCGTAGGAATTCTGGTGCTGATACTGAGGGTAGAGCAATCTACCCTCTTTTTCTATATACAATTTTTACACACAAGCACGCCGTCTTCATCTATGTGTGAGCAATTGGGGCAGCAGTCTCTCCCACAACCTTCACAGAAGCGCTCAGTTGTTTTATTGCAGGTAAGACAATAATCACTTCCACAGAAATCACAATGGAAATGGTTACCCCATTCAGTTTTACAAATTTTACAGCGGGTCATAATTGAGAATAAAAAGAGGAGACCAGAGCGGTCTCCTTTGTGTAAGCAGGGAGGCTATTTTAAAAAGCATCCCTCATACGTTGATTCCATTCCGTTTCACTCATGTCGGAATCATGGTCGTATCCGTAGTCGTCGGAGTCTTCCTCATCATCGGTTGAGCAGGTGCTTGCCACAACACCTACGGCCGTAGCACCAAGCGCAAGACCCATAAGGAATTCGATAGGCATGATTTCTCCTTTTCTCGGTTTGCGCCAAAGAGGAATTCTCAAGCACAAAGAAGAAAGGGAGATCGAAAGAACACTGCGTGCCGGAAGGGAGTTCCTTCTTGTGTGTGTCGGACGGAGTGTCCGGCACGCAAGAGAAGGGAGGACGGACGGAGTGTCCGTCCTCGTAGCATCTCGTGCCATCACTAGTAGGTGGGGCCGTTGATGTTGCCGTACTGGCGGCGCTCGGGCAGGTTGCCCGGGTTGAACTCATTGCCAAAGGCGCGATTGAACGCGTCCTGGCGGATACCCATGTTGCCCAGCGCATCGCGCTCACCCTGGTGCACGGCCTGGTGGGTCTGCCAGTCCATGGGGTCGCCGGGGCGGCTGTGGATGCGATCGGGATGGTGTCCAAGGGAAGGGAGCATGAGACCTCCTAATGGTCTTCGTCTTACACAGCCATTGAGATATGGCAGCGTAAGGAAAGGGGGGATCAGAGCGATCCCCCAAGACCCTTTTCAATTTCAAATCAATGTAAGGGTTTAAGAGGGTACAAATTTCCTACATGGAAACGTGCGTATGGGAGGTCGTTACCCACTGCATGGGACGCGGGTCGTGCCAGTGCGGGTGAGGATTGTGCCAATGCGGACGCAGGGGATCTGGGTGTGGGCGCATGGGCGGACGCAAGGGGTCAGGGAACGGGTTCGGTTGGGGGATGAATGGTTCGGGCATCCAAGGAGGCCTGTGGTTCCAACATCGACCACAACCAGAGCAAAAGCAAGCACAACTCATGGTGATCTCCTAATATTTGGAGGGTTTAGTAGGGGGAAGAAGGGAACAGAATTGGGAACGAAGGTGGCCGAGCATCCCCACAAATAATCTCTTTTTGCCAAATAGTAGGGGTTGTATGGACACTAGGTCCCATCCCCATTGTTCTTTCGGGAAATGTGGGAAAAGGATTTTCCCACGGAGGGTAATTTGTTGGGAAATGATCAGCAACAGGGTTTCGTCCCACAATCATTCCAGGGCTTACGCCCAAGGGCATTCTTTGCATACTATCTCCAAAGCAAGTTGTGAAGGTTCGTAACTGACACGTGCAGCATACGGTGTGGGAAAAAAGAAAAATACTGAAAAGTGCAGGAAAGATTTTGAAAGAATTAGTTTTCCTTTGAGAAAAACTAAGTAATCCCGTAAAATACCTGCATATGGATTTTTCACTTACTTGCAATACTCAAGAGCTACAAAAGCGCCACAAGGATGTGTACGAGAAGTTTTTTGCAGAGAATGATTTGGTGCTTTCAAACGATATGACATTTTATGTCTTGCCAGGTTTTTCTTGGAGAGTTGGGTCACCACAAATTGACATAAAGCTTCCGTTGCGTTTTTATTTGGGGGTAAAAAAAATATCTAGCTCAAGCAGGGTGGTAAAAGGCAAAGAGATTGTTTATGTCCCCGAGCAGGATTTATTTGTTAAACGTGGTAAAGATTATCTGGACTGGGGTTTGACAGAAGAATATTTGCAGAATCTTATTGCGTCACTGGCAAAGGATTCGTTTGGGGGAGTTGAATTTTCTTTTCTTTTTGAGCGGCCTGGAAAGCGTGGTGCAGATTTTGATATTGCGTCTTTGATGGTGGCTGCATGTTATGCATTGTTTGATAAACAAGGATTAGAAAAGATCAGGCAATTATCAGCTGTAAAACATAAGGGTAGTGATAATGAAATGCGTAGTTTTTTTGATGCGCTTGTTAGTCAATCAAGTAGTTTGATTGCACGATCACATTATGGGTTTTTTCCAAAATGTGCCGCATTTAGTTCATCACTTAAGAGCAAGTCACCGTTTGTGAGTTTTATTGAAGAGACGGGAGGAACAGTAGAGAAGAGGCTTTTTGAACATTATCCAATGGATTCTCAGGGAGAGTTTAAGCAAGTGGATTCTATTAAGCGTTGGGGGTTTTCATTAGCGGAATTGACTGGAAAGAAAGATCAGTATTTTCCTATTGACGTTACAAGTGTGCATCTTGATTTTGCAGAAGCGTATCGCACAGCCACAGAAAGTGTGCAAGAGGTGGTTGTTCCTGGTTTTGACAGCTTGAGAGATCAGTTGGAAAAAATATTTGAAGGAAAGATTGATTTGTCTCAAAAACGACTGCCTTCCTTTTTGAGCAAGATGGGTGTAGATGGAATTTTATGGCAGCGTTATGCGAAAGGACAGTCATACACGCTTGCAGCCATGATTACGAAGGTCATTCAGTTGTATAAGAATAAAACAAGCACTGTGGCTGCTATTGATTTTTTACATGGATTAGACGCTATACAAAATATTAGCGCCCCTTTCGAGGAAGCCTCTTCAAATCATGCGCAAATCATTGCGTCTCGCATAAAAGAGAGGGCGCGAGAGGTGAATGAAACAGTTGCGGTTCATATTTATGGATGGGGAAAAAAGAATACTAATCTCTATGTATTTAGTCATTCTGAACGTTTTAGAAAAGAAATTATACAGCTTGTGCAGGAGCTTCAAAAAGAAATGAAGAACGCCATTCATATTGACTTTGCTTCATGGCGCGATGGTTGGGGGTCTGAGGGTTTGAAAGTTCATCAGTGTTTGAGCAAGAGTGTGTATTCAGAATTTGTGAAACCTGGAACAAAAGAATTAGTTAGGTGGACTATTGAGGGCGAGCTGCACAGAGGTGCTGTAAGTAAGGTTACAGCAAAAGAGTTTGATTTGTTTTTGGATACCACAAAAGGAAAGATTTTTATTGGTGGTAAGGCTGTAACATCTAAAGAAATTCCAAGTCAAAAAGCTTCATTGAAGATTCTTGAGGTGCTTATGGATCGTATGGGGGAAAGTGTGGGTAACGAGAATTTGCCTGTAAGAACGTATTCTGGGTATCGCAATGAGCTGCAAGGAAAGATTGTTGGGCCTTTGGACAAGGTGTTGAGAGAGAGATTGGATAAAGAGCTGGGTGTAGCCATTCACGGAAAGCTTACAGGATACACGGTGCGATGGGATCCAAAGGAGATCACGATTGGACTACTTAGAGAAATTTAAACAAAGAAAAGAAGAGGCTCAGTACGAGCCTCTTTTTACGTTTGGTTATGAGTGTCTATAAAAATCTGATCTCACAGCCAAGAAGTTGGCAAGGGCGAGGAAAGAGGAGATGAGGAGTGTTCATCTCCCAGAACCGGCAGAGAATTGCTGGGTCTAAGGAAGGTGTCCGATCCAAGTGATCTGGCCGAACGGATCGCGATAGACGGCACTGCCGTCCCAAGGCTGCAGAGCCATAATGGCCTCCGTGGGTTGTTTAGTGGTTGCGCAGATTCTGTCGAGCAGAGGCTGCACAGTTGAGGAGACGTCCTGTTTCTAGGTCGTCAGGAGTGGGAAGAAAGACGTTCAAGTGCTCTCCTTGTAGAGACTAGTAGCCATGTTTGTGGTAGCGCTCATACAAAGATTGGCAGCTATTGCAGAGCTGTGAGGGTGTGGTCCCATAAGGGTTGTAGGGAGGGGTGAACTTTTTGCCGCAGCTGCAGATGGCCATGGTGTGCTCCTTGGGGGGGGTGAATTGGAAAGGTCTCACTGACACGCGCAGCATACGGTGTGGGGAAAAAGAAAAATACTGAAAAGCTATGAAAAATGGTGGGGAAAGAAAAAACTGCCGGTTACGGCAGTAAGGGGTGTGGGGGTTTCCAATTGCGGAAGAGGCTCACCATGGTGCGGCTATTGCTCAATTGATCTCCAATGCCTGTTTCCCAGACACCAAGGGATTTTGCAAATACGACTTGTGTTCCCATTAGGATCTGGTCGTCTGTGTCGTGCGTGAACACAATTGCGCCTTTTGCAGGATCTGCGAGGAGCCACTTTCCTTTGCAGTAGAATTCCGCAAATGCATGTCCTGTAACAGAGTAAGGGTTAATCCCTTTTTGCACGCGTTTAATCCACATGATATTAGCTGTTTGTACAAAGATTGCAGGAATATTCATTGCACGTGCAAGCGTTACGAATACGAGTGCGCAATCAGCGCAACCAGCAACCTGTTTGCTTTTGAGGATGTTGTGCGCGCTACGATCAAAACTATCACGTTCAGTTTTTGTGAGATTATGCTTGATCCACAAAAGAAGATTAATCACCCGCGCAAGCGTGTCATCTCCTTGAATTTCTTCAGAGATGACTTGAGCTCTTTGTGTGATTTTTGTTTGTCCGTAAGGATCTGCGGCAAGAAAGCATGTTGAATACGAGTAGTCAGGGTTTTGAAAAAAGCCAGAAAAAACACTTGCGTTCGACATTTCTTATCTCCGTTGTAAAAGAGTCTGTTACTATAGGCGAACGAATGCTATTTGACAAGTTATCGTTCTGTGTGTTTACTAAATAGCGTATGCAATTTTTCTGCTACCACATGATGAATATTCAAACCGTTGCCAAGCTCGATTGCTCAGGCAACGACTTTTGTTATTCCCAGGTAGTAGATATGCATGGTGCATAATCTGCATAAACAACGCGAGATTGCTTAAAAACCTGGGATTTTCTCAGGTTTTTTAGTTTTATTAGGAGATATGTATGAATATCACAAAAACCTACTATGCGTTTGTGATTTCCAAAGACTTTGGAATTTCATTTACGTTTGGGTCATTTGTTCCTTTCCTTCTTTCCATTGGCCTCACCTATGCTGAGGTTGCATTAGTGAATTTTGTTTTCGCATTCACCGTCTTTGTGGCAGAGCTTCCAACAGGAATGCTGGCAGACGGCAAGAGTCGTGCGTGGTCGCTTCGAGCCGGTGTGTGGTTCTTGATTGTTGGTGCAGGGCTTTATGCATGTGCGAATGGTTTTTGGATGGCTGCTATTGCAGATTGTGTTTTGGCGATTGGGTCAGCATTCCTTTCTGGTGCGCGTCAGGCATGGATTACCGATGCGCTCGCGCGCCACGGCAGATCTCAGGAGTTGCGCAAAGTCTTTGCAAATGAGGCAATGCTGCGCGGAATGGCTTGTGTAATCGGTGGAACGCTTGGTGTATTCCTTTCTCTGATTCATCTAAGGTTAATTTGGCTTCCTGCGATAATCGGACCAATTGCAAGTCTTGTGATCGCTTATAGATTTATTAATGGTGACGGCGAGCCCCTTGAACGAGTGAGTGAAAAGGAGGCGCTTAAAAAAAGTCTGAAGCTGATTAATAGGAGCCCGTCACTTCTTTGGGTTCTTGGTCTGATGATTGCTTTTGGTGGAGTGATGGCATTTAATCATTATTGGACACCTTACTTTGAGGAGTGTGTGTCGCGAGAGTTCATTGCTTATCTGTGGCCTGTTATTTATGGAAGTACAATTGTTGCAGGCTTTGTTATGCATCGCGCTAAAGTAAAGGTTGGGCAAGAAAGTAAGTTGATTATTCTTGGACTTTTTCTTACAGGTTTCAGTCTTGTGCTTGTGCGTTTTGTTCCATTCATGTCAGTAATTGTTTTGCTAGTTGCTTTACACGAGTTTGGTCGCGGAGTCTTTGTGGTGGCTGTTGAGTCGTTTGTGCAACACCGCGTAGAAAGTTCGTATCGTGCGACATTTGGATCTTTACAATCGTTTGTTAGCCACATCGGGCTAGCGCTTGTACCGCTCATTGTCTGGTTTGCGCTGAGCGGAAAACCAAATACACCGGCAACGATCGAGCTACTTTGGCTCATTGCCGGTGGCATCATGGCAGCAACAGCACTTGTTTTCTTCTTGATTCGACCCAAGGATATATCTCCGGTCGAATGTGAGTAAACAAAAATCCTCCTAGGACGTAGGAGGATTTTTTCTTTGTTGTTAAACGACTTCTCGTTTTCCTTTAAGAGAATCTTTCAAAGCCTTTCCTGCTTTAAATTTTGGCACAACAACAGAAGGGATTTGAATTTTTTCTGAAGGATTTTGCGGATTGACTCCTAAGCGACCAGCTCGAAGGCGTGCGCTAAAGGTTCCAAATCCAGCAATGGTGACTTCTTCACCGTTGACGAGAGCTTTGATAACCGTGTTTTCAAAAGCTTCAATGAAGTCTTCTGCGGTTTTTTTAGGAACGCCAATGCGTTCGGCAATACGGGCAGCAAGTTCTGCTTTGTTCATAGTGGATAACAATTAATTACTGATAGTAGTGTAACAAAGATAATTCGCAAACTCAAGCGAAAAAAGTGGATTATCGTGCGTATTCAATAACGCGTGTTTCACGGATTACCGTTACTTTTACTTCGCCTGGGTAGGAGAGCTCTGATTCAATCTGTTTTGCCACATTTGATGCAAGCTCGTAAGATTGCGCATCATTAATTTCTTGTGGCTTTACAAACACGCGCACTTCGCGACCTGCTTGAATTGCATACGCCTTTTCAACGCCGTCAAAGGTGTTTGCTGTGCGCTCAAGTTCTTCCATGCGTTGGATAAATTGTTCGAGTGATTGTTTGCGAGCCCCAGGGCGTGCTCCACTGATTCCGTCAGCTGCTTTGACAATTACACCCTCAATCGTTTTTGGAGAATCTTCATGGTGTGCAATTGATTGATAGCAAACCTCTTCTTTGAATCCAAATTTTTTCATGATGTTGTAACCAATTTCAGGGTGTGCTCCTTGCATGTCATGATCTACAGCTTTTCCAATATCGTGGAAGAGACCACCTTTTTTACACACATGAACATCTGCGCCAATTTCTTCCGCGAGCATTCCAGAAATAAGACCAACCTCAATTGAGTGTTGAAGTGCATTTTGTCCGTAAGAAGTACGGTATTTCATGCGCCCTAAGATTGAGATGAGCTTTGGGTCAACAGAGGAAACAGGGATACCAAGTTGATAAAGCGCATCTTCTCCTGCTTTACGAAGGTCTTTTGCAAGTTCTTTTTTGGCATTATGAATTGCATCTTCGATACGTGCTGGGTGAATGCGCCCGTCTTTAATAAGAGCTTCAAGTGCTCGTTTTGCTACCTGACGACGGATAGGGGAGAATCCGCTAATCGTAATCATCTCAGGAGTGTCATCAACAATAATTTCTGTTCCTGTTAGTAGCTCGATTGCTTTAATGTTGCGCCCTTCTTTTCCGATGATACGTCCTTTCATTTCGTCAGATGGGAGTTCTACAAGTGTTGTGGTTGTATCAACAGATTGAGAGGCTGAATAGCGGCTAATTGCCAGCGAAATAACTTCTCGAGATTTACGCTCAATTTCTTCTTCGTTTTCTTGTTTAAGTTTTCGAATGCGGTTCATGAGGGCTTCTTGGTTTTCTTCCTCAACTCCTCGCATTAATCGCTCGAGCGCATCTTCTTTCGAAAGGTCTGCAACTTCTTGCAGTTTTAGAATTTGCTCTTCTTTGATTGCTCTTACTTTATTTTTTACGTCTTCAACATGTTTTATTTTTTCTTCTAGTTTTGTTTTTTTCCCTTCAAACTCCATGAGCTTTTGGTCGAACATGTTCTCGCGTTTTTCAAGACGACGTCGTTGGTCTTGTGCGTCACGTCGACGAGCAGCCTCATCACGTTTTGCTTCGTCGATCACCTTGATCGCTTTTTCTTTTGCATCAAGTAAAATTTCTTGGCGTTCATTTTTTACTTCTTGCAAAATTTCTTGCTGACGCGTTTTTGCTTCAGCAACCATTTTTTCTGCACGCTCCTCAGCATTATCAATTGTTTTTCGTGCAATCTGACGACGTAGTAGATACCCAAAGACAAGACCAATAATGAGCGTGGTTGTCATCAGAATAAAGAGGATACTTTGTGAAATCATAAAAACTTCTCCTTTACGAGAAGTTTATTAATTGATTTTATTTAGCTAAGAGGTTTTTAGGACAACAAAAGAGACAACTCACCCACACGATCGGTGCTTTTCTTCAGTTTTTGGGTATTTCGGACAGAATTCTTGAAAAATGAGTTTTTCATAAAATGTTGAACAACCTATATCAGCCTGAATCGATTAAGTACTTCTCGTTCTTTCTTAATTACTCATTAAGAATAACAAACAATCTCTTGGCTTGGCAAGAGATTGTTGAATTTACTTGATTATTGAGAAAGTTGTTGCTTTAGATCTTCTGGCTCAATAAGTAGTGTCTCCCAGCCTTTTTTAGCGACTTCTTCGAGTGTGTGAGCATTGCTTAGAGAAAAAGGTCCAATTGTTGTGCGGTTAAGAGATTCAACATACCCACCTCCTCCCAGAAGCTCTCCTAGGTCACGTGCGATAGATCTTATATAGGTGCCTGTTGAGCAGTTAATAAAAACAGAAACACGAAATAGGCCATTTTCTTGCGTAACGGTACCTAGGCGTTTAATTTCATGGATTGTAATAGTTCGTGGTTTGCGTTCAATTGTTTTTCCTTCACGCGCAAGCTCGTACAGTTTTTTCCCTTTTACTTTTATTGCAGCATACATTGGGGGGATTTGTTCTATTTGTCCTAAAAAGCTTTCGAGTTTCTCTTCAATAAGAGAGTCCGTAATGTCTTCTGAGCAAGGTTTATTCTCAATAACACCCTCTTTATCATCTGTATCAGAGTGTGCGCCTAATACAAAGATTGCCTCATAGGTTTTATCAAGACCTTGTAGGGTTTGCATCTCACGTGTTGCGCTACGGCCAATGCCTATAATAAGGAGGCCTGTTGCAAAAGGGTCTAGCGTGCCTGCATGTCCAACTTTTCTGATTCCTGTAATCCTTCGCACTCGATCAACAACATCGTGTGAAGTGATGCCCGCAGGTTTGTTAATAAGGAGAAAGCCTTCGTTTTTCATAATGCCAGCATTCTGTCATTTTTTAGGCTTTTTTTCAATGGAGAACAATTGACGCAAACCCATTTTTTCGCTATCCTTTCAACCACTTAACCATCTTTGATTCGAAATACGCTATGAATGTCACCGAACTTGCGCGCAGGCTCCGCGTCACAACTGACGAGCTTTTTGAAAAACTCCCAGAGCTTGGGTTTAGTCTTGGTCGAAAAGCTATTAAGATTGACAATCGGCAAGCGCAAAAGATCATTCAGGCATGGTCTGAGATGAAGCGTAAAGAGCGTTTGGCAGAAAAAGTAGAGCGACAAAAAGCACTTGGAGCACGTCGTGAAAGAGCGGTCGATCCAAGTACGCTCAAGTCACTTTTGATTCCTGAAATTGTGACTGTGCGTGATTTTGCTACTAAGATGGGTCTTCCTGTTCCACGTGTGATGCAAGAGCTAATGAAAAACGGAATTCTTGCCTCGCTTAATGAGCGTATCGATTTTGATACTGCATCGATCATTGCAGAAGATCTTGGGTTTAAGGCAGAAAAAGAAGATGGGGCAAAAGAAGACGAAGAACAGCTTAAGGCAATGGATCGTGTGCGTGAGACAATCGAATCTGAAGATGCAGAGGTTCTTGAGATACGTCCTCCTGTTGTCGTTATTATGGGCCACGTTGATCATGGAAAAACAAAACTTCTTGACGCTATTCGTCACACGAATGTTGTTGATACAGAGGCGGGTGGAATTACACAGCATATTGGTGCGTATCAGGTAGAACGAAAAAATCAGCAACTTACTTTTATTGACACACCAGGGCACGAGGCTTTTACAGTGATGCGATCGCGTGGTGCAAAGGTGGCTGACATGGCGATCATTGTGGTAGCAGTGGATGATGGTGTGCAGCCGCAAACAAAAGAGGCAATCAATATTGCACAATCTGCAGGAATTCCATTCATTGTGGCACTCAACAAAATTGATCGCGAGCAAGCAAATATTGAAAAAGTAAAAGGAGAGCTTGCGGAAATGGAATTGATTCCAGAGGATTGGGGAGGTAAGACAGTGATGGTTCCTATTTCTGCAAAACAACAATTGCATATTGAGGATTTGCTTGACATGCTTCTCTTGGTTTATGAAATGGAAAAAGAAAAAATTGTTGCAAATCCAAGTCGTGAAGCACTGGGAACGGTGATCGAGTCTCATGTTAATCCTGGGTCTGGTCCTGTGGCAACAGTGTTGGTGCAAGGCGGAACACTACGTGTTGGTGATACAATCGGAGTGCGTGATGCGTTATATGGGCGTGTAAGAAAGATGGAAGACTGGACTGGTGAAGAAATAAAAGAAGCTCCTCCATCAACCCCTGCGAGAATTATTGGATGGAAGCTTGCTCCTGCAGTAGGAGATATTATGGAAGTGCCAGAAGAGGGTGTGAAACTTAAGCGTATCAAGTCTACAGATATTTCTCATAAAGCAACGGAAGAAGTGGCAGCAATTAAGGGGGCGTCTGGTACTGGAGATGTAGAATCTGAAGAAAAGCAACATCTTAATCTGATCATTCGTGCAGATGTTCTTGGTTCCCTTGAAGCGATTTTGGGAATGTTTGATAAGATTCAGCACAATGATGTTGGTGTGAAGGTTGTGCAAAAAGGACTTGGAAATATCACAGATTCCGATATTCATAGCGCTGAAGCGGGGAATGCCATGGTTATTGGTTTTAATGTTCATCCAGTAGGAACAGCAGGGGACATTGCACGCGACATGGGTGTTGAGGTCCGTGAATATCAGATTATTTATAAATTATTCGATGATGTACTTGATAGGCTGCAAGATCTTTTGCCTTCAGATACGGTTGTTACAGAAGTTGGAAAACTTGCAGTGGCAGCAACATTTAAAAAGACAGATAAAGGATATATTGTTGGCGGGCGTGTAAAGAGCGGAAAAATAACTCCAAAATTGAAAGTTAGGTTGCGTCGCGGGGAAGAATATATTGGTGAAGGAAAGGTGCTTTCATTGCAGATTGGTCATGCTGAGCAAAAAGAGGTGCGTGAAGGCCAGGAATGTGGAATGGAGCTCCAGGGAAAGGTAAAACCAGAAGAAGGAGATATTATGGAATTTTACACTGAAGAAAAAGAAGATCGCTTGCTTGTCATCGAAGGTGTTTCAAAACGATAAAACATGTACTACAATAGGAAGGCGTGAGTGTGGATTATCCACATTTTACGCCTTCTTATTTATTTATCCTTATTTAGCAAATAAAAATTATGTCAGCACAACATTTTACAGAAGAGAATTTCGACAGCCTTGTTTTGCAAGAGTCTAAGCCAGTTTTGGTTGATTTTTGGGCGCCTTGGTGTGGTCCGTGTCAGATGATGAGTCCTGTTATTGACGAGCTAGCAACAGAAATGGAAACAGTTGTTATTGGGAAAATTAATGTTGATGAGAATCCTGCGCTTGCACAAAAGCATAATATTCTTTCAATCCCAACCTTTTTGATTTATAAGGGAGGACAAGTTGTTGATCAGTTCTCAGGAGCAGTAAAGAAAGATGATCTTAAGGAGCGTCTTGAAAAGCATATTTAATATGGATGTCCGCAATGTCATCATCTTAGGTGCTGGTCCTGCTGGATATACTGCGGCACTTTATACTGCACGTGCGGGTTTGAAACCTCTTTTGTTTGCAGGCCCTCAAAAAGGCGGGCAGCTCATGTGGACAACTGAGGTAGAAAATTTCCCTGGCTTTCCAGAGGGGGTTATGGGCCCAGAGCTCATGCAAAAGATGCAAGTGCAGGCAGAGAAGTTTGGCGCCGAGGTTGTTGAGGCAATTGTTGAAGAAGTGAAGCTTGGTGCAGAGCCATTCACCGTTAAGACAGCCAATAAGGAATACAAGACAAAGACACTTATTCTTGCAACAGGTGCAACTGCAAAGTGGCTTGGGATTCCAGGTGAGCAGGAGTATATGGGTAAAGGTGTGTCAGCATGTGCAACATGTGATGGGTTCTTTTTTCGTGATAAGCATGTGGTTGTCATAGGGGGAGGTGACGCAGCGCTTGAAGAGGCGACGTTTTTAACAAAGTTTGCTTCTAAGGTTACAATGCTTGTGCGAAAAGATTTCTTTAAAGGATCAAAGCCAATGCAAGACCGAGCAAATGTAAATGAAAGGATTGAGATTTTGTACAATAGGGAAGCAAGAGAAGTGTTGGGAGATGGGCAAAAGATGACAGGGTTAAAGATTGTAAGCAATCAAACACAAGAGGAGTTAGAGTTAAAAGCAGATGGGGTGTTTGTTGCCATCGGTCACAAACCAAATACAGATTTGTTTGTTGATCAGCTAGATTTAGCAAAAGGGTACTTGTCGACTGAACCAGGTACGCCAAAAACAAGTGTTGAGGGCGTGTTCGCTGCAGGAGATGTTGCAGACTGGATGTATCGTCAGGCGATTACGGCCGCAGGGTCGGGTTGCCAAGCAGCGCTTGAAGCAGAGCGTTGGCTCTCGCATAAAGAATAAAAAAAGACCCCGCGTTGCGGGGTTTTTTGTTTTGTATAAAAAATCCCCCTGTTAGGAACAGGGGGATGCACGGAAGGTGACAATGAGGTCATTTCCTTGCATGAGTGCATCTACGAATACAAGTGCGTAAGAGATGCCTTTGAAGCGTAGAACAGTTTGCTTGCTAGAGAAACCTTCAAGCAGTGCGCCTGCATCGGTTTGCATTGCGCCAACAAGAATACTTTTCTCAGCACTTGAGAAGCGCAGGCCACGTGCACGGATCAGCACATCACCATTTTGGTCCACTGCGTGGATGCGTACAGACCCAGGAATGAACTCCACTGGGTTTTTTGTATACGAGTGTCGTAGTTCATCAAATGTCTTGAGCCAAAGCACCCCACTGGCAGCAAGTGCACGAAATGCTATCTCGTCTCCTTCACGAAGATGGGTGCGCAGTCTCTTGCCCCAAGATCGTGTTTCATACAATTCGCCTTGTCTAGCAAACAGTGCGGATTGATGTAAAAAGTGCACGGAAGGAAGCAATGCGCGGGTGTCATCATTTCCACTTGCTACCAGCACGACATCATGGCGGTCTGGCATCATGGCAAAGTGCATGTAGAGCTCGTTGTCGTACTCGTAGAGTGGTGTATGCATGAAACTAAAGTCGTCTTCATGATAGCCCAGATCGAACAAAGAGCGCGTAATCATCTTACGCACATCCCACTTAGGAATGGGGTCATGCTCGGTGATTGTATAGTGGTGCTGCAAGCTGATGCGTGCATGGTAGCCAAGATCAATGAGTCGCGTAATGAAGGCGATATGTCCCTTGTGTGGAATGCCCATGCGTGCAGGAAAGAGTGCGATGTTGCGGCTTTGTTCGCGAGGCTCTCGCATGCGTTTGCAGTGCGTGAGTCTGGCGGTGTTTTCATGCAACCAAAGTGCAACTTCTTGCATGGTTGGGCGATTTGCTGGGTTCTTGGCAAGCATGCGCTCGATGATTGCAAGGCGATGATCGCTGTACTCACGCGCGAGACCGTGGTCGAACTTAGCTGTGGCATAAGAGAATGCATGGCGTAAAACCAGGCTTTCCCGCTGACCATCGCCTTCCTTTAGCTCAGGTGCAACCTGCATGGGGAACATGCCGGTCACAAGCTGATAAAAGAGCACGCCAAGTGAAAACACATCTGAGGAAATTCCTGCTTTGCAGCAAAGCGTTGATTCAGGCGGTGTATAGCGCGGATCAAAAGTCTGGGACTCAACAAGAGTCTCGTTACCACTTATAAACCGTGAGGCGCTCAGGTCAAAGATTTGTGCATCACCATCCCCAATAAGGATGTTTTGTGGACGCACATCTAGGTGAGCTACTCCGTTTTTGTGCATGACAGCGATCTGTTCTGCAACTTGGCGCACGATACTACATGCTTCATCTAAACTGACGCGCGTACCACCCACAACAAAGTCGAGCAAGCTTTGCCCATGCCACATTTCCATTTTCATGAAACGCGCACCTTCAATCAGGATCGTTCCATAATAATGAGGGAGAACGTTGGCGGGCTCAAGATGTTTGTGAACCTTGTCTTCTAGATCCATAAGGTCGTGGAAACGGTCGTCTCCGTACTCAAGAATCTCTTTGAAGACTTTCACAATGCCATCAGTATCGATTGCCAAGTACACCCAGCTGCGGCGCGTTAGGTCGTTGCGTCCTTCTTGAAGCACTCGCAGAATCTTGATGCCTTTGAGTGCGCAATGATGGCGAAAATCGTCATCAACATGGATGCGATAGTCGCTTGCAGGGTAGGGGACACAGGCATCCTTGCCAGCCGCAAGTTCTTTCAAGATTTCAAGACGGACAGCAGGATATTTTTCCAGCATTTCTGCATTTGCAAGCACTTTTTGCCAGACGAATTCAGCACCGCCAACATGCTCTTCAAAAATTACATTGAGAACTGAGAAAAAGAGGCAGGGTCTATTGACCCTGCCTGAGTGTGTCCAACCGGACGCTAGTACGCGCGCGGATCCTTGGAAGGACCGCCACGACCCTTGGGCCGCGCGAACGCGTCACCAGAGGGGGTGCTGTCATCCGAGCTAGAGTACTTTCCACGAAGCACTTCTTCCCAGTTCATGAGCTTGCCGGTGCGGTACAGAGCGACGATCAGGCCCAGAGCTTGATCTTCGTCGATCGGACCGACCTTGCCCAGGCGGAACATTGCCAGCATGTACTTGGAAAGCTGCTGCTCGATCTGTCGGTACATCACCGGGATCGTCGCCTTCAGCTTGGCCTTCATCATGTCGCGGTAGTTCGCGGCACCCATGGCAGCCGGCAACTCCGGGCGTTGCAGAAGGCTGGTGTACATCAGGTAGTCGGCTGCCATTCCCTTGGCGGTATGTGCATATACACCCGCGAATGCACGGTTGGCATCAGTGTTGAAGGCCAGGGCCGCATCAATGATGGGCTGGATATCCGGTTGTTCCTGCATGGCGGCCATAACGGCGGGGTTCATGCCCATTCCGCCCATCTTGCCACCCATGAACATCTGGCCGATTGCCTGTTGCAGGATCAGGGGGTTCCCGCTCGCCTGCGCGTAGGCTTCCATCCAGCCATTCACCATGGCGTGGAACTGATGCATCCCACTGACTAGGGGGCGCATGCGCGCCACCAGCTGCTTCTGGTGTGCGGCATCCATGATGCCGTCACTCCCTACCTTACCTCCATCAGGAAGCTTGATCGCATCGAGAACGTCAGCGTGCGCGCGACGGCGCAGCATGCGGCGAACTTCGAAGAAGATCGGTGGGCACTGTTCACCTTGGTCCACAGCGTAGCTCTCGACTTCCTGCATGACACGCTTGGGGATACCGTCGAGTCCGAGGTCGTACGCAAGCATGCCACGCACGCCTGCAACCGCGACCATTTCATCGACCTTCAGGGGGTCGATGTCCACGAGCGCAGACAGGAAACTCTGGTCATCCGGCAAGGATGGCAGCAGCGCAGTGAAGTCCGTCCCGTCAGATGGGGTGGCTACAGGGGCAGGCTCGGGCTCAGGGGCCAGGGCCTTGCGCAGGTCCGCGATAGCCTTGGCGACGCGGGCCTTGGGAGCTTTGGCGTCAGCCATCATAGCGAGCGCGTCATCTTCGACATAGCCGAAGAGCTCGAGGTTCTCATCCTTGGGCTCACCAACCTGTGTGGCGAGTTGCTCGTTGAGATTTTCGGTCGTGCGACCGAATCCAGCAGCGAGTGCGCCGATCAGGGTTGCCCAGCGTGCGCCCATGGTGGGTGGGGCAGGAGGGGTCGGGGCGGCCGGTTCGGTAGAGGGAGCAGCTGCTCCAGCAACGGCTTCGACAGTGGTGTCCTTGGTGGTCATTGCTGACTCCTTTGTTGGTTGGACGTTGTAGAGAACAGAAGGTCAAAAAGACCTTTCCTCTGAGCAGCTTAGCCGCTCAAAAGGCCGAATATATCACCATTTTTTGCCTGATATGTCAGTACTTAGGGCAGAAAATAGGTTTGTAAGGACCTTTCGTGTATATTATACACTAACTATAAAATAATGCAACCCCTTCGTATCCCTTTGTTTTTCTTCATTTTTTTGAGTTTTCCACCCTTGGTGGATTGCGATCATCAATAAAAAAGCGTATCCTAGAGGCATTATTCTTGTCGTTCATCCTTATGCCAACGCCATTTGAGAATGCGCTGAGCCAGCTTTCGCGTGCCACACAGGTTCAATCGTTTGACCCTGCTTTTTTATCTGTTTTTTCTGCGCCTGAGCGCGAAATCCACATCTCGATTCCTGTAAAAATGGATGATGGAACTGTAAAAGTATTTTCTGGTTACCGTGTGCAGCACAATAGTGCACGAGGTCCTTACAAAGGCGGGATACGTTTCCATCAAGACACTGATATTGAAGAAGTGAAAGCTTTAGCACTTTGGATGGCACTGAAGTGTGCAGTTGTGAACATTCCAATGGGAGGTGGTAAGGGTGGAGTTACGGTGAATCCAAAAGAGCTTTCAGAAGGGGAGAAAGAACAATTGTCGCGTGGGTTTGTGCAAAAGCTGTCTGATGTGATTGGTCCAAAGAAAGATGTTCCAGCACCTGACGTTAATACCACGCCGCAAATTATGCAGTGGATGGCAGATGAGTACGGAAAGATCACTGGCGATACATCAGGGGCAGTCATTACAGGCAAGCCACTTGAGGTGGGTGGATCAGAAGGACGCGGAACTGCGACTGCGCAAGGTGGGTTTTATACATTTGACGTCTTAAAAGAAAAGTTAGAGTTGCCCGAGGTATGCACAGTTGCAATTCAAGGATTTGGAAATGCAGGACAGTTTGCGGCAAAACTTTGGAGCGAGGCTGGTCATAAAATTGTCGCGCTTTCAGATTCCCGTGGCGCAATTTTTAATGCAGGAGGTTTAGATGTTGAGGCAGCAATGGAGCACAAGAAGACCAAAGGGGTGCTTGCAGGGTTTGCTGGGTCTGGAGAGATGACAAACGAAGAGCTTTTAGAAATTGAGTGCGATGTACTTATTCCTGCAGCGCTCGAAGATCAGATCACAAAAGAAAATGCAGGCGAGGTAAAAGCGAAGGTGATTGTGGAGCTTGCAAATGGTCCAACGACTCCAGAGGCTGATGACATTTTGTTTGAAAAAGGCGTGAAAGTGATTCCTGACATTCTTGCCAATGCTGGCGGAGTGACCGTTTCTACATTTGAGTGGGAGCAGAACTTAAAGGGGGAGCACTGGAGTGAGGAAGACGTGTTTGTGAAGTTAAAAGAGATCATGGAGCGTGAGGCGCTGAATATTTATGAGAAGGCAGCTGCACTTAACACTGATATGCGGCGCGCGGCATTCATCGTTGCGCTCGAGCGATTAGAAGAGGCAATGAAATAAATTGATGTAGGGGCGGCTAGCAGCCGCCCTTTGAAATAAAAAATACCCGACAGTTAACCTGTCGGGTTTTGTGTTACTCAGCGATCAGTTTCTCGATCTGCCACATGGGTGTGCCAAGTGGGATGCCGAAGAAATGAGTTAGCCGAGAAGCAAGGTCACGTGCGCGTTCTTGCATTCCGCAGCGAATACCAAAGCGCATAACCACACGTTGTTGTAGCAAGTCTCGTGGTAGGCAAAGTAGGCAGTGCAAGTCCTCAACACCAAGGTTGTAGACATGCTCAGCCAGATCATCTTCGGGAAACTGCTTGAACGGAGAAAAAGGTTCGCCGTCGACCTGGATCTCGCATTCCATCAATGCTTTGACTGTGTGCTGACCGCGTAGAAGCTCAATGAGCTTTGTGTATCCAGGCGCATCTTTGCCGATTGATTTGCCGGAGTGATCAAGTGTTTCTTCGCTCAAGAGTGTGCGAAGCCAGTCTCGTTCCTCAACCCACTCAAGCCAGGCTTGCGGGGGGTCGCTAGGTGTTGCCCAAGAGCTGGGTGCCAGCATATTGTCACGCACATAAACTTCCTCTTCAGGCTTGAAGCCGCGATCAATCACACACACGCGCATCCATTGTCCTGCGTAGTGAATGCCTTGCAGGTGGAGCTCGATGGCTTGCTGGCGATCGGCCATACAATCGATAAGTGCTTGGTCGTACGGCCGCAGATGTCTTTGTGAATGCTGGGTCCAATAGTTTGGATTCCAGCCAAAAGCTTCGATTGTAATATCGTGCGGGAGACCTAAAAGAGTGAGGGTTTTGTAGTAATATCTCCATACAATTTCTGGTATGTCAGGGTGGTTTTGCATGTAACACACCACTTCGCCCATGTTTTTTGCATTGGGAATGTGTGAGAACAGTACTTGTGCGACAACACCCTTTTGTCCATACTCGACATTGAAATACTTGAGTTTCATAGGTGTGTAGAGTAGCTGGCGGACGCGTTTTGGGTCCTTGCAAACAGGAACAACTTGGCCAAGAGCATTATCACAAAAGGCTTGAAGTGCTACCCGGAGGTGCTCGACACTTTTTTTATCTCGCTTCCCATTTGCAACCAATCCAATTGCTTTGAGGAAGAGTTGCCCCACATCTCCAATTTGTTCAAGCCCGTCTGGGGCGAGTCTGCTTGGGTCACATGGGGGAGGGGTTCCGCCTGAGAGCTCTGTTGAGATTCCGCACAAAGGGAGGAGGATTGCACCGATTCGTCTGCGCATGCCTCGTGGGTCTTTTCTTGCAGTCATTGTCACAGCCTCGTAGAGGTATGTGTTTGAAGGAACAAATAGAAAGTGGTGAACGCACTTTCTACGAGTGCCGACTTTATGCAACTACCGGTGAACGCGGTAGGGGTTTGCATGTAGTCGTACTAGTCACCATGACTAGCTAAGGCGACAGTATCGAGATGTGTGCTTTTTGTCAAAATACACCTCATGAAAGGTCCGTACGGCACTTATCTGAGGTGTTAATAAAAATACCCGACAGGTCAACTGTCGGGTTGTGTGCTAGGAGATCCTAAAATAGACGAGTTCGCGAAGTGTTCTTCTAACGAGCCGGATGGGGACATAGATTGCCTCGCCTCGTTGCTCCTCGTAGCCAGTACAAATGATGGCTATACAAGTGTCTTCATAGGTACATTCATATTCTTGTACCTTGCTTTGAATTACTGAGTTGTTGAGCTGGAACTCAAAGACAAGAGGGCCTTCGGCAAAGTAGCGATCATTCCATACCTTGAGTGCCACACCTTTCTTTGTTGCATAGAGTTCACAGAAGTTACCTCTGGTGCATCCATGCTCAATCATGGTGGATACGAGTCGGGTCTTTTCAAGGCTCACGCTTTCGATTTCTGTTCGTCGGACATTGGTGCGAATGCGTTGAATCTCTTGCTCAGAACTCATCTGCACGGGTTCTGGTCGGGTTGTCCATCCGTTTGTCTCATAGATGAGAGCGAGTGCGAAGGCAGCGATGACAAGCATGCCACTAAGAATTGAAAAACGCTTATGAGAAGAGGTCATGATTGTCTCCGTATGCGTTTACGAGAAACCGTTTGTGAGTACATAGGCGAGTGCGATACCAAGAGGTGCCGCAAGGATTGCAAGAGCAATGATTGTAGGTGTGTTCATAAGATCTCCGGGAGGAAAAGAGCTGTTCTCACCTTGCAGCAGACAGTGTTTATTGTCAACAATCCCTTGTCTTCATTGTGTTTTTCCAGTATCCTTTGCTTTGCGTTCTTTTGACTTTAACCTGGATAACCTGGAGGGGAAACCAAGTGTCCGATGCTGCAACTGTACTATCAGCACCTGCTGCGATCGATTACACTCAGCCAGTTTTTTTGTCTGGTAAAGGGTGGGGAGCTTTTCAACTTCTTGGCGAGTCTTCAAAAGGCACGCCACGTGTTCAACAAGACCGTTTGCTCATCCTAGAGGATTGGTTTGGTGGTCTCCTCTGTGTGCTCTGTGATGGGCACGGAAGAGAAGGGGAGATTGCTGCACAACTTGTCATTGATGAGTTGCCAGAGCTTTTGCTCAAGCATGAGTTTCATGCAAAGCCGCATTTTTCTTTGCCGTTCATCTGCCGCTTGCTTGATCGATTGATTAAGGCCGCATGTGACGGAGGGACAACGCTTGCATTGACCTACTTACGTCAAGCAGATGTTTTCACTGCAACGATTGGTGATACGCGCATCAGCTCACTTCGTCGTAAGGCAATTCGGCGCCATGTGCGCGAGCATAGGCTTTGTACAATCTCAATGAGAGAGCGTGCAGATCTTCATAGGCGGGGCGGAACTGTTCTCTATAAGGGCAAGAGGCCGTTTATTGTTTCTAAAGACGGAACAACAGGACTTCCGCTTTATCGAGCGCTTGGTGACAGGCGTTATGGTAATGCGCTTTCGCATGTGCCTGAGACAACTGCGATTAGCTGGAAGACACTTGAGAATGCAACACATTTGATCCTTTGGGTTGATGGGGTATGGGAGACGCTCGACGAAGCAGCAGTTCCAAGCTCCCTCATTCGCAATTGGATTCATGCGGGTGGCCGCGGTGTTCATCAGGGCGCACAAATGCTTGCGCAGAATCTTCAGATGTTTTGTCCAGGTGACAATGCGAGTGCGATCATCATCGACCTTGCAATACATCGCCCGTCTACAAGTTAGACGGGTGTTTTATTATTATTTTAGCCCCTTTATAAAGACACATGCCTGTGATACCATCAATTTGTATGCCGTATAATCATCAAGAAGTAGAACCTAAGTGGCAAAAGCGCTTTGAAGAAAGCGGGATTTTCCACGCTGAAGATGGATCAGAAAAAGATCCTTTTTATTGTTTAGTAGAATTTCCGTATCCATCAGGAGATGGCCTGCATGTGGGTCACCCCCGCAGCTATACTGCGCTTGATGTGATTGCACGCAAGCGCCGCATGGAAGGGTTTAATGTGCTTTACCCAATGGGGTGGGATGCATTTGGATTACCAACTGAGAATTTTGCAATCAAGACTGGGCGTAAACCGCAAGAGGTAACAGCGGAAAACATTGCAACGTTTAAGCGCCAGCTTAAAGCACTTGGAATGAGTTTTGACTGGGAGCGTGAGATTAATACGACTGACCCGGCTTATTATAAGTGGACGCAATGGATGTTCCTTGAGCTTTTTAAAGCAGGTCTTGCCTACAAAGATAAGATTGCCATCAATTGGTGTCTTGCTTGCAAGATAGGTCTTGCAAATGAAGAGGTGGTAAATGGAAGTTGTGAGCGTTGTGGGGGAGAGGTGGAAAAGCGCGATAAAGAACAGTGGATGATTGCGATCACTAAATATGCTGACAAACTTCTTGAAGGATTAAAAGAGGTTGATTACTTACCACAGATTAAAAAGCAGCAAGAGAATTGGATTGGGAGAAGTGAGGGCGCTGAGGTTATTTTTAAGATTGATGGACACGAGGAAGATATCACCGTTTTCACCACACGTCCTGACACACTTTTTGGCGCGACCTATATGGTGCTTGCGCCTGAGCATGCATTGGCAGACAAGATCACGACTGATGATCAACGCGCTGCTGTTGAAGCTTATGTGGCAGAAGCTGGAAAAAAGACTGATATTGAGCGCGGAGCAGAAGACAAAGAAAAGACTGGTGTGTTTACTGGGTGTTATGCAATCAATCCCATTAACGATGAAAAGATTCCTATCTGGGTGGCCGATTATGTGATGATGGGCTATGGAACAGGAGCCATTATGGCCGTACCAGCGCACGACAGTCGTGACCATGTGTTTGCAAAGAAATTTGAGTTACCGATTGTTGAGGTTGTCTTACCATCTGTGATTGACGAGAAAAATCCTCCGGTTGAAGGAAAGAAAAAAGTTGAGCGCAAGACGGTGCAAGCGATTATTCATAATCCTCGCACAGATAAGTATTTGAATCTTGCATGGAAAGAGCATCCATGGATTACGTTTGTTGTAGGAGGAGTGGATGATGGTGAAAGTCTAGAAGATGCGGTGAAACGTGAGGTGCTAGAAGAAACTGGTTATACAGATTTAGAGGTAAAGCGTGTGCTTGGTGGTCCAATTCGTGCTGAGTATTTTGCTGCGCATAAAGAGGTAAACAGAATTGCGTATGCAACAGCAATTCATTTAGAGCTCACTTCTGACAATCAAGAGCCGATTAGTGAAGAAGAACAGGCTAAGCATGAGCTTGTGTGGGTAGATCGAAAGGATCTTAATCGAGAGCGCATGAGTTGCTCTGAGATTGTCTATTGGCTTGAGCGTTTGGAAGATCCGGCTGCAGATGCGTATTGTGGAGAAGGTGTGAATGTAAATTCTGACTTTTTAAATGGACTTGAAACTAAAGAGGCAAAAGAAAAAATCACGAGTTGGTTAGAAGAGAAAGGATTAGGCAAGGCTGCTGTGAATTTTAAGCTTCGTGATTGGGTGTTTTCTCGCCAGCGCTATTGGGGAGAGCCAATCCCACTTGTGAATTGCGACAAGTGCGGATGGGTGCCAGTGCCTGTTGAGGAGTTGCCGCTTACGCTTCCTAATGTTGAGAAGTACGAACCAACTGATAATGGAGATTCTCCGCTAGCAGCGATTGAGAGTTGGGTGAGCACAAGTTGTCCAGCCTGTGGAGGTGAGGCAAGGCGCGAGACTGACACCATGCCTAACTGGGCAGGATCGAGCTGGTACTTCCTTCGCTATATCGATCCAAAAAATGATGACGTATTTGCGGACCCTGAAAAGCTCAAGTATTGGATGCCAGTGAATTTGTATAATGGTGGCATGGAGCATGTCACATTGCACTTACTCTATTCACGTTTTTGGAATCAGTTTCTACACGACCAGGGGCATGTGCCAGCGAGCGAGCCGTATCAGCGGCGCACTGCACATGGGCTTATCATGGCAGAAAACGGTGTGAAGATGAGTAAGAGTAAGGGGAATGTGGTGAACCCGGATGAAATGATTGCGCAATATGGTGCAGATGCACTCCGAACCTATATCTTGTTCATGGGGCCGTTTGATGAACCTGTGCCATGGAGCACAAATGGACTTGTTGGTGTGCGTCGCTTCTTAGAAAAGGTGAATCGTTATGTAGAGGATTGGTCTGAAGGTGATGACCAAGGAGTGATTATTGAGCCATGCTTGAAAAAGGTGGGAGAGGACATTGAGGCTATGCGATTTAATACCGCAGTGTCTGCAATGATGCAGATGATCAATGGTCTTGCAGGCAAGCAATGCACAAAAGCACAGCTGCAAAAGATTCTTATTATGCTTTGCCCGTTTGCTCCACATCTCTCTAATGAGCTTTGGGAGAAGATTGGGAATAAAGGATTGGTAGAAGAGCAAAGCTGGCCAGAGGTTGATGAAAAGAAGCTGCTGAAGGAGGTAATTACTATGGCGGTGCAGGTAAACGGAAAAGTCCGTGCTGAGATTGAGATTGCACCTGAGGCAAGTGAGAGTGAGGCCAAGGAAGCAGCACTCGCAAGTGAAGGTGTGCAGAAGCATGTAGAAGGTAAAGAGATCCGAAAAGTGATTTACGTCCCAGGCCGTATTTTGAACATTGTTATTTAGAAAAAAAGAAAACCGATTGGGTGACCAGTCGGTTTTTTTGTTTGCAAAGAAAAATCCCCCTGCCTAGGCAGAGGGGAGAGGCTCAGACCATTCCCGCCCTTCAAATCTCTTGAGGTGGGCGCGAAGCCTTATTTCGTGACGTGTGTTTTTTGATGCAATAAGCATGCGTTGCAGTAGCAGCTCGCCCTGTTCCTTGCATGCAACATAGCGAATCAGCTGCTCATATTCCTTGAATGTGCGTGCGAGATCAGTTGCGGTATTGAATGCACGCTCATGTGTTTCTTGTTCAGACGCAACGCTGCACAGCATGAGTTGGTCGTAAAAGGAGTGTTCTTTTGCATCGCGCTCTATCGAGAGTTCTGATCGTCGCTCGCGGTGCGGGCAGGTTGTTTCACGATAGATCCAAGCGTGTTGCCTGAGTGTGAAAGCTGCGTGTTCCATACGCGCAAGAGAGCGTTCCATGCGTGCAAGTTGGAATTTGAGGAATGGATCGGACTCAGGGTCCTCACAAGCATAGTCGCCGTATTTGTTCTTGAGGATCGATTTGATCATGCTGTAGCGTGACCAGAGGAACAAGAGCGCAATACCGCGCGCGAGCCAGCCAAGATGCAGCAGGTCCCAGGCAAAGTAACAAGAGGGGGGGGTAATGGGCATGGTTTCTCCTTTGAAGAGGTTTGATAAAAAGAACAGGTTTTGCAGCATAGGTTCAAAACAGGGCTCTGTCAAGAAAAAGACCCCTACGTTTCCGTAGGGGCTGGGGGAGTCTCTTGCGAGCACTTCAGGTTCTCGATCTGTACTTCGAGCTTGGTGATCCTTGCTCGCAGTGCATCGCGACATTCCTTGCCGTTGTAGAGCATCAGAGCGATTGCTGTGAATGAGAGGAAGTTGAGAAGATTCGTCCAGTCGGTGCCTGCGGCACAGCCTTGGAAACAGGCTCCCATATATAGCCAGAAGCACACGATTCCAAAGACATTCGCATCGATCCAGGAAGGAGTGGTTAGGATTCCCCGAGGCTTTTCAGTTGCATCCTTTTGCACAAGCAGGGTTTTCTCCTCGCTCATTACACCACCTCCTTGGGCTTGCTTTCGAGTTCGTTGATCTTGTGCTTGGCTTCCTTGAGCTCGTCTGCGAGTGTGAGGATCATGCGACGGTTATTGCCGTTTTTGTCGCGGTTGTGGATGAAGCCCAGCAGGCATCCCAGGACGAAAATGCCACCGGGAATATTTAGAAGACCTTCAGGCCAGGCATGAGTTGTGTTCACGAAGATAAAGCCAGCCACAAAAACAAAAAGAAGCGCTGCGCCAACTTCGATGTAGACCCCAGTAATGTTCCAGGGATTCTTGGTTCTGGCTTGGTCCATGAGTTTTCGATAGGTCGTGTCAGACATACTGACTCCTTTTTTTGAGAATAGAAAGGGCAAGATAAGACGAGGAAGAATAGCAGTAAATAGCCGTTTTGTCAACCGCAAAGCCTTGAATTCATCCACTTCCGTGCATGCGGAAATATTGCTATTGTGTAAGAAACCAAGGAGGAACCTCGGTTTTTATTATCAAAAAATCTATGAACATCGTCATGATTGGAACTGGCTATGTGGGGCTTACCACTGGGCTAGGGTTTGCAAAACTTGGACACAATGTTGCGTGCGTTGATAAAGACTCAAGCAAGATTGCAAAGCTTGATATGGGTGAAGCGCCGTTTTATGAACCAGGGCTTGCCGAGCTTCTTAAGGAAATGCAAGACTCTGGAAGAATCCTTTTTACAACAGATGTGCGCCGTGTTCTCGATGGGGCTGAGGTGATTGTGATTGCAGTTGGAACACCACCAACAGCAACAGGTGAGGCCGACCTTTCTTATGTGCTAGGTGCAGCGTCTGAGGTTGGATCGATTCTTGATCATGGAGCAATTGTCATGACCAAGAGCACTGTGCCGGTTGGGACAAATCGACGTGTTTTGCATGCCGTGCGCGAAGCAATGTGCGAGGCAGGTCGTAAGGAGATGTCAGAGTTGGTGCACACTGCATCTGTGCCAGAGTTTTTGCGTGAGGGGAGTGCGATTGAAGATTTTATGAACCCAGACCGTATTGTGATTGGGGCAGATGAAGAGGTTGTGCATACCGTGATCGATAAAATGCATGATGGCCTTGAGTGTCCACGTGTGCTTACAACCATAGAAAGCGCAGAGCTAACCAAGTATGCAGCCAATGCACTACTAGCAACCAAGATTTCATTTATAAATGAGATTGCAAATGTAGCAGAGCGCACAGGGGCGGATGTAACTGAGATTGCAAAAGGGATCGGACTTGATAAGCGTATTGGTCCGCATTTTTTGCATGCAGGGATTGGATATGGCGGATCTTGTTTTCCAAAAGATGTTTCCGCGCTCGCGCAGCTTTCCGGAAAAGAAGGATATGCATTTAAGTTGCTTTGCGCCGTGATTGAGGTGAATAACCTTCAGCGCCAGTTATTTTTTAAAAAGATCAAGCGTGAGCTCAAGCGTTTGAAAGGGCGTCGTATTGCCGTGTGGGGATTGGCCTTTAAAAATAATACCGATGATGTTCGCGAGTCTGCTGCGCTTGATATTGTGCGATGGCTTGTAGGGCATGGTGCAGAGGTTGTTGCATTCGACCCCGAGGCATCAGAAAACGCAAAGCAAGAATTGCCAGACAGCGTACAGTACGCACCAACTGCTATGGATGCCGCACAGGGTGCAGATGCGCTTTTGGTACTTACAGAGTGGCCGCAGTTTAAAGATGTGAGTTTTAGCACGCTTAAGATGAAGATGCTTGAGCCGCGCATCTTCGATGGGCGCAATTTGTTGAAAGAGCTTAAGTTAACAGAAAAAGGATTTGATTATCACGGTGTAGGGATTGGTTAATATGAACGGGCAACTTGTCTTGCTTTATCTAAAAAATACATGGACCACGTGGGTACAATCACCCTCGTGGTCTTTTGCTGTTGTTTGTAGTGGTTTTATTTTTGGGGTTGGTCTTGGTCCGCTTGTGTTGGGTCTTTCGCTTACAGCATGGCTTGTTGTGCTTGGAGGTTCGTTCTTTTTGGTGATGATTACGCGCCTGCCACGCTGGCGTCTTTTGTTCTTGCTTCTTTTTGTTGTTGCATTTGGATCCTTTCGCTATTCGCAGTCTTTATTGCCTCCTAATGTAGAGACGATTGCAGATGCTACGGGGAGGGCTTCAAGGTTTTCTGGCGTGGTGAGTGCAGAGGTAGATCGACGTATTGATCGCCAATATATAACACTTGATGAGTTAGCAGTTGTAGAGCGTGCAGTTGATGGCAAACTTCTTCTTTCACTGCCGCTTTATCCTGAGGTACATTATGGTGACAAGGTGGTGTTTAATGGACGTGTAGAAACACCGGAGCCATTTGAAGGATTTGCTTATGATAAGTATCTATTGAGTAAGGGAGTGTTGGCTGTGTGTTGGAACCCTGAAGATTTGGATGTCATTTCTGGAGAGAGTGGTGGTGTGATGGCTCGCACACTTGCAATAAAAGCATTGCTCCTTGAGAGACTGCGTGCCATTGTGCCAGAACCGCAAGCAGCTTTTTTATCTGGGTTGTTGTTTGGGGGGAACTCTTCGCTTTCTTTTGATCTGAAAGATGATTTCGCTCGTACAGGTGTTTCGCACGTACTTGCCGCATCTGGGTTTAATGTTTCTTTGTTTTCTTTGTTTTTGCTTTCATGGCTTTTGCAAACACCGCTTGGACGAAAGCGGGGGCTACTGGTCATTGCTGGGTTTCTTCTTTTTTATACGATCATGGCAGGAGCAACACCGGCTGTTGTGCGTGCGGTCGTGATGGCAATGTGGCTGCTTATTGCTAAGTGGGTTAACAGGCAAGCGAGTATGCGTAATGTGATTTTGCTCACTGCTGCACTTATGCTCGCGCTTAATCCGCTTTTGTTATTTTGGGATGTTGGATTCCAGCTATCGTTTGTTGCAATTGTTGCGCTGTTTGTTGTTGCGCCACTTTTAGATCCATACTTTCTTTTTGTGCCCAAAACACTTGGTGTGCGCGCAGCGTTTGTGGGGAGTATTGCAGCCATTGTTTTTACACTTCCGTTAATCATTTGGCACTTTGGTGCGATTTCAATTGTCGCACCGCTTGTCAACATGCTTACACTTCCTCTTATCCCGTATTTGATGGCACTTATGTTGGTTGCGCTTGGGTTTGCATTAGTTAGTACTGGAGCAGGTATGCTTGCAGCACTGCCGGCTTGGGGAGTTTCGACCATGCTTTTATCGGTGATTGTATGGTTTTCAGAAATTCCTTGGGCGTCTGTTGAAGTGTTTCGTTCGCGCGGGCTTGCCCTGACAGCGCTTTTGGCAGTGCTGTTGTTTTTTTGGGTGCTGAAGAGAAAGGAGAAAAAGCGTTTATGAGCCTTCGTACTTCACGTGGAAAAAAGAAAAGTATTTGGCAGCAGCACCAAGAGAAGATCACACTTATTGTGGTGGTGTTATTGCTTTGCATACTTTCGGCATTTTTTACTTTGGTTACAACTCCAAGTGTGCAAGGAGGGGAACTTTCTGTTTGGTTTTTTGATGTGGGGCAAGGAGATGCAATTTTTATTGAAACACCAAACGGAGAACAGATTTTGATTGATGGAGGCGTGAATGATGAAGTGCTTTCAAAGTTAGGTGCAGTGATGTGGCCACTGGATCGTACGCTCGATCTGGTGATTGCAACACATGCTGATGCGGATCATATCACTGGGCTTGTAGAAGTGTTTGACCGCTATGAGGTTGAGGTGGTCATGACAAATGGGGAGAGTGCAAACACACAAGTGGCAAAAGCGTTTGATTTAGCTCTAGAGGGTGAGGGGGCAGAGCTTTTTGAGGTGCGTGCGGGGGAGCAAGTAGTTTTTGAAGAGGTGATACTTGAGTTTGTTTGGCCAAACGAGGAGGTGCTCACAAAAACAGACCGTAATGAACAATCAGTGGTTGTCTTGCTTACTTATGGCGAAACATCGATTCTACTTACGGGCGATGCAGAACAAAGCGAGCTTGAGTTTGCAAGAAGTGTGGGCGACATCGACGTGCTAAAGGTGGGGCATCATGGGAGCTCGTCATCAACAAGCTATGACTTTGTGCAAATGGTTGATCCTGAGCATGCAGTTATTTCTTGTGGTTTTGAAAACAGATACGGACATCCGCATCCGGTTGTGCTTGATCGGTTGGAGGATGTGGGATCTGCTGTTTATCGCACAGACATCATGGGAGATATCCACCTAACAAGCACAGGAGGGGAGCCAATTGTGGAAGCACAACCCTTGTCGTTTTAAGTTGCTGGTGGTAATCTTTGGGCGAACTAATACATTATTTATTGAGAAACAATATGATTCAACGATCACTTGTCCTCCTTAAGCCAGATGCACTTCAGCGTGGGGTGTGTGGTGAGATTCTTTCTCGCTTTGAGCGCGTGGGAGCAAAAATTGTCGGACTAAAACTTTTAGTATCTGAAGAAGATACTGCAAAAATGCATTACACAGATGATCTTGCTGAGCGTCGAGGTGAAAAAGTGCGTCAGATGATGATTGATATGCTTACTTCAGGTCCGATCTTGGCGATTGCTGTTGAAGGTGTTGAAATGGTAGAGGTTGTGCGAAAGATGGTTGGAACAACTGAGCCTAAGAGTGCAGCGCCTGGAACAATCCGTGGTGATTACGCGCATGTTTCATTTGCACACGCTGATTCGCTTGATAGCCCGGTATTTAATCTCATTCATGCATCAGGAAATGTAGAAGAGGCAGAGATTGAAATTGGAGTCTGGTTTAAGCCAGAAGAGCTTGTAGATTACAATCCGTTGTTTACGAAGTTTACTGTGAAGAAAGACAAATAAAGAAAACAAGAAAAAACAGTCCGTTGGTCTGCGGTGCCCGCCATTTTTTGAAAAGTGGCGGGTGTTTTCTTTGCTTGACGAGAGTGCTGGGCATGCTAAGATCAGGCCTGGTTCTTTACAAGAGGAGGGAAGATGACAAATACGATTCATGATCTTTTTGGTGTTCTTGTAAATTTTTACTGCAATGATGAACGTACGGTGACAAGTATGCTTGTGGACTTGTGTGAGTCCATGCATATCACCGGCGAAAACCAAGAGATTCTTATCAAGGTCCTTTTGGTGCATGCGATGAATTGGAGAGATCCAAAAGAGCGTTTTCTTTCTGAGAAGGTTCATCATTTGCTTATTTTTCAGTATGGGGCTATTTACCCTGGAAGGATTCATTGGGGGCTCTATACTGTCATTGAAGCTGTGCGCTCAGGATTTGTATTTGAAACACATCGCGAAACTGTAGGGATGATCCGAGCAATCATTCGCAGAATTGAGCGTCATGGAGAGGCAAGTGGGGTTGAGCCCAATATCACCCGCTGTCAAAAAGCAACCTATGAACAGGTCTGCAAAATTCTGCGCGTCTACGGAGATCACCACAGCAGGCTTTTACAGACTGAGGAAGGGGTGGAGATCACCACGACCTATATTGTGTTTGCGCTTGATCTGGCAGATCAGCTTGGCGTTGGTTGGCTTCCGCGAGAGATTGCAAACAGCACTGATCAACTTGCCTTTAGAAGTGACAGCTCGGATGTTTGGCTTGTGTCATTCCTCAAGCACCGTCAACAGATTAAGTCTACCGATTTTTTCGAGTGGCTTGATGTGTTTGGAGAGAAGGGTTTTGGTGTGTTGGTTCGATTGATGAGTGAGGGTCTGGTTACTCGTTCTTCTATGCGACCCGTGCTTGACCAGAGGCGTAAGGATAAGGCGCTTGATGAAGACCGGGTGCGCGCAGCGCTTACTGCTTGGCGTGATTTGGACTATCGTCGTCCGCTTACACATCTTCTTACCGAGCCTGCGGAGCGTTTGCAACACGAAGTTGAGACGTATCAACGCACAACACGTGACGACACCTTGTTCTAATAGCAGGGTGTTTTTTTCTTGTCTTTTTATTGACAGATGCAGTTTTGCTTATTAGGATGCTCTTTGAGAGAACGATCCTTCAAAACACGAGGAGTGTGAATGCCTAGAGGCTCGAATACAACCTTCCAAGATCGTCTTGAAGAACAAGATCGCAAAGCAGCCGATGCTGCAAAAGAACAGCGCGCCAGGATTTTTCGAAATCTTGTTGTGGTCTTGCAAAAGCGCTATCCAGAGGAAACCTGTGACGGATGCCTGCGCGCAGCGCGTGTGATCATGCATGCTGCTAAGGCACGCATGCAAAGAGACCCTTCCTACAGAAGTCTTCTGACTGCTGCTCGGGATGAGCTCAAAGAGTTCAGACAGATGCTTGAACTCGATCCTCAAGATCGTTCTGAGGTTTTTGGCACAGAGCCCATGCCCCCTCCTCAACCCATTGTGGCAGCACAGCCACACTCTGCTCCAGCTAAGTAAGCTGGAGTTTTTTTATCTTTGTTTTTGTATGAGGGGATTGTACATTTATTGACAAAAAGGTGTTTGTCTGCTAACCTTATTTGTTCTTTCAAAGGAGGTCGACTATGAGCAGGAAGGAAAAGTTGAGTCTTGAAGAATTGGTGTTTGTTGAGGATAAGGTGGTGCTTGCTTGGTTTGGTGATTGCACTGCGCAAGTGTGGATGCATGAGCACTACCCAAAGATCACAGGTTTTCTGCACGAGCGTCTTGCTTTCCTGATGCGCAATGGTCCGATGGGCCTTGCTGCCTCGAGCCATTTTCAGATGTTGGTGAGGGGGTTTATGGGGCAGGCCGAGTGTCGAATCGGTCGCGACTACAGTTCGGAGCGAAGTGTGCAAGAATGGATTGCGCTCGAGCGTTTTGTCGCATTTTCGGCTCGCAGACGCGAAGATGCCGTGTTCTATGAGTCAGGGAGATCACGATCAGCACAGTGTGCTGCGAAGATTCTCAAGATGGTTCAAGGTCTTGATCGTGCAGAACCACTTCGATACGAAGCGATTATCGAGAAGCTCAGTGATTGGAGAGACGAGCCGACTTCGTTTACACGCAAGGAGATTGCAAGAGCGATTCTGCATCTTGCATATCACCGTGAGGTAGGCATGCAGCTCCTCATCTATGGTCCGGCACTTTTCCGCGTCGTTGACTCAAGCGATTAGCTCGTGCTTACCCGTTATTGCGAACGCAGTAGCGGGTTTTTTGTTTGGAAAAATCTGGAAAAAGAAAAAACCCGCCACGGAGTATGTGGCGGGGGAGATGGGGCCTTCTAAAGGCCGTCTCCAAGCTGATAGTTGACATGTAAGGTTGTGTGTTCTGCGCCTTGCTGGTCGTCTACGAGCGTGATGACGAACACGCGGCGCCCGCGAACATTGCGAGCAGAAGCGTTCTCCCACCCGATCGTCTTGGTGGAGCCTGAGAGCTCAGCGCGCCTGATCTCAAGCGCACGATCGATCGAGTCGGTGTCATAGACACGCAGCCATTCGAAGGCATTGCCTGCAGGCTGAAGCTCGGCTGGGATCTCGGTGAAGATGTAAGTTGACGCACTGAGTGTTTCAAGGGCACCGAATTGCTTTGTGCCGCAAAGCACGTGCTGCTCAGAGCTTTCCTTGAGGTCGATATCGCCTGTCCATTTGTTTTGTGCTAGACGGTCGGTGTAGGTGAAGACGCGCACTGCGCTGTCGTACGAACGTTCCTCTGTCAGCTTTGCGCACACGACGTAGGTGTGAGGTGTGGCCTCAGTGGCGTTTGTGACATCGGGAGAGTATTTGAGATCTGCATAGATAACAACACCGAGCACAATCATCATAAGCACAAGCACAATGATGATTGAAGGAATTTTGGCTTTCCCGTTTTCTTTGTTGATCAACGTTTCGGCATTTGCCAACATGACCATGTGCCGGAGGCCCTTGCGCACACCAATGTAGCGGGGAACAGGAAAAAGGTTGCTCATGGTTGACTCCTTGTCAATGAAAAGAGCTGCGAATATTAGCAAAATTATCCCCAGGTGTCAATCTGGTATAAACCTGGGTTTTTGCATACATTGGAAGAAGGGGGTTTTTATGTAAACACGCATTTTATGGACAGAGATCAACAAAAACGGTTCGAGCTTGTTATGGTCACTATGGACTACGAAACTGGTTTGAAGCATTTTCATGAAGAGGTGCAGCGTGGTTTTAACGATCTTGATCTTCATGCGTGTTATGCACAGATTTTGGATCATTCCGCACAGGAGTTAATTGGTTTTAAAAAATTTGCACGACGCTATCGCGCACGCGGAATGTATAAGAAAGTTTTACGCAAAAATCCGAATCAAATTTTGGCACTAGTGGGGCTGGGGGAATACTATTTACGTACTGGTCATCAGAAGTCTGTTCATTATATGAAGCGCGCACTTTTGATCGATAACAAAGACGTGCGTGTGAATTCGTTGGCAGCTGAGGTTTGTATGAAAAAAGGGGAAAAGAAAAAAGCTGCACGGTATTATCAGAAAGCGATTCAAACTGGAGGTGCGCACCCAACTATTGTGATGAATTATATTTTACTTTTGCGTCGACGCGGGCAAGAGCTGACCGCTAATCAGCTTGTGGATCATGCTGAGTCTCGAATAGGAGATCTTCCAGACTCTAAGCAAAAGAGTGAGTTGTTGGTGCGTTTTAATACCTATTTTTCAAAACATATTGAGTTATGAAAACGTGGAGAAAAGGAATGAGAATTGCGGCGATTATTTTCGGTGTTTATGCAGGGTTGTTAATGGTGTTTGTGCTAGGGGTATTTGTTTATTATAAAATTTAATTTTTCTTTTTTCAGATTATCCACATTTGTGGATTTTTGTTTTGCTTAATTTTGCTAAGCTTGGCTTGCGGATAACAGAGCGCGCGTTGTGGTGCAATAGGGGTCACGGCGACCACTACAAGAACACATCATTCACAATTGCCTCCGGTTGGGGGCCGCCTCTTTGAGGCTTTTGACTGCGATTGATGTCGTGAAAACCTGTAGGAGCTATGATGCGCAATCTCGAACTGTCTCTTCAGCCCGTGTATGAGTGTGGATATGGTGGATGCAAGGCCCCGATGCCACCTCGGTCAATTACGCTTCCTTCTGTTTTCGAATCAACATTTGGCAAGCTGCTTGACTGGGTTGTGGTTTTTGGTGTCGGTCTACTGTGTGCGCGTGAGTGTGAGGGCGATGAGTGTCCGTACTTTGCGCAATGTTCTGAGGTCTCCTTGGAGCATTGCGCTCTTTTTTTGTTTGTCCTGATTCGTTACACTAGGGGCACGGTCTCGTTGTTTGGATGTTTCTTTGCTTGCATCACTGCCAGGGCGGTCAAGTTAACACCCTCTTGTGCCTGTTTGGCATGGCTTTAGTCAAAGAATCGATTCTTTATGACGTGATCTGCGTCCCCCTGCTTTGCATTCGTTGTGGAGCAGGGGGTTTTTTACTTTTCCAAAGAAGTTGTAAGATAGATGTGCTATGAAATCAAAACGTGTCAATCTATCAGGTGGAATTGTATGTGACATTATGCCACCCAAAAAACCATCAAATAAAGTCATGATTTTTTGTGCAGGACTCCCTTCCATGCCAGGGAAAGAGAGTATGTTGCGCTATGCGAGAAAGAATGGATATTGGGGAATTAATTTTCGTTATCGAGGAACATGGGAAAGTTCGGGGGAGTTTTTGAGTCAGCCACCAGAGCAAGATGTGCGTGATATTATTAAGTCGTTTTGTGATGAGTGTGTTGATGTGTGGAGCAAAGAAAGATTTTCGATTAATGCAAAGAAGATTGTTGTGGTAGGAGCAAGTTTTGGAGGCGCCTGTGCACTTTTGTGTGCTCAAGATGAACGTGTAGAAAAGGTGATTGCGCTTTGTCCGGTGATCGATTGGACTGCACAAAGCAAGACTGAGCCTTCCGATTATCTTTTGGGGGTTATAAGAGAGGGGTATGGAGGTTCGTTTCGTTTTACCAATAAAAATTGGGAGAAGATGTTTGCTGGCGAGTTTTGCCAGCCAAAAGAAGCGGTGAATGAGATAAAAGCATCGAAGGTTCTTGTGATTTACACACAAGACGATGATGTTGTGCCACCAGGTCCTACAAAGAAGTTTGTGGGTGACTTGGGGTGCAGGGCGCTTTGTTTAAAGAAAGGTGGTCACCTGGGGGCTTCTTCTGTGAAAAGATGGAGGATTCGTCGTGCGATTACTCGTTTTCTCTAGGTCTTCACGGAAAAAAAGAAAACGGGTAAGATCAATAGTACCTGTATGAATCTTCAAAAAGCACAAATACAAGTTTTACCAATTGTACTTGTTACGATTTTGTCGTGGCTCCTTGTGTTATTTGGAATGAATGCAATTGAAGGTATTCCTGTATGGCCGCGTGTTTTTATGCACAATTTTTTTGTGCTTTTGTTTTTTGGAATGGTGTTTATTAGCTATTTTCGTATGCAAAAGCGTGTAAATGCCTTTATTGTGAGTATTATTGCGTTGAGTACTTATTGTGCTTGTGAGTTTGGGTTTTGGGTTATTCTTTATCCAAAACAAGCTCCGTATGCGTTTTCATTTTCAGATTGGATTTTTCCAGCATTTCTTATGGTTTCTCTTGTATACTTTTTTGGAAAACTTTTTCGTACCTAAAAACCACCCCTTGGGTGGTTTTTGTGAGAAAGAGTTATTGGATTACATTCATGATTTCTTGATCAAGAGCTGAGTCAATGCCTGTGACTTGCAGGGCGCGAGAGAGAATGATAAGGACAATGGCAGCGATGACTGTTGCGCCAAGAGCCGATCCAAGCCCAAAGACAACTCCTAAGAGGAAGCGTCTACTGAATGAAATAGAAAGCTTAAAGGTTGAAGAAAGATCTTGGATGCTTTCTGCTAATTTTTCCTCAGGTTGTTTTTTCCTCCTTGGCATACAAGCCAATTATAACATAATTTATCTATGACGACATTTGTATTTCCAATTGTGCTTGTTGGTGCCCACACAATCGTGGCTTGGCTTTTGATTGAGGTGTTCGTCAATGTGTTTCATGGGCTTTCTCGCAGGTGGTATGTTGTTTTGCATTACTGTGCACTTATGGCAGCATTTGCAATTGTTTTTCTTGCTTATTTTTATTTTTTTGCTGCGTTTAGTGCATTTATCACCATGGTGATTGCAATCTCAACGCTTTTAATTATTGAGGTGATCATTTTCCGTTATATGTATAGCGGAGAGCTTTGGTTTTTAAATTATACTGACTGGATTGTGCCGCTTTTCCTCGCAGCTTCAACTGTGTATTTTGCAGGTATGATTCAAGGATATTAATCTATGGAATTATTTCGCATTACTGGCGGAAAGCCTCTTAATGGAGAGGTGACAATCGCTGGTGCCAAAAATGGAGCATCAAAAATGATGCTTGCTTCATTGCTTACAAAGGAAGAGGTTGTGCTTTCTAACGTTCCGCGCCAGCGCGAGACAGAGATCACTCAAGAGATCGTGACTGCAGTAGGGTCACAATTGATTTGGAAGGATGAGCACACCGTGTCATTGGCTGCCACAGAAGTGGAGGCAGGAAAGATTAAGAAGTTGTCTCGAAAGAATCGTTTAAGTATTTTGACACTCCCGCTCCTGTTGCATCGTTGCGGTGAGGCATTTGTGCCGCGGGTAGGCGGGGACAAGATTGGTCCACGTCCAGTAAATTTTCATACAATGACACTTGAAAAGATGGGGGCAGTTATTGAGGCTGGCGAGGAGGGGTACCGTGCAGTGCTGCCAAATGGAAAATTAAAAGGTGCTTATATAGATTTGCCTTATCCGTCTGTGGGTGCTACCGAAAGCGCGCTTTTTGCAGGAGTGCTTGCAGAAGGCAGAACAGTGATTAATAATGCAGCGATTGAGCCCGAGATTCAGCAGTTGGTAATGATGTTACAAAAAATGGGTGCGATCGTGCAGATTAATGCAGGGCGAACGATTGAGATTATTGGTGTTGAGAAGCTGAGCGGCTGTGAGATGGAGGTGATTCCAGATCGCATGGAAGCTGCTTCTTATGCATGCATGGCACTTGGTACCAAGGGTGAGATTTTTGTACGTAATGCACGCCATGATCAAATGGTGACATTTTTAAATGCAGTACGGCGTATTGGTGGTGAATATGAGGTGCGACCTGATGGAATTTTGTTTCGTTCAACAGGAGAGTTGAAGGGGATTGAGCTTGAGACAGACACACATCCTGGGTTTATGACAGATTGGCAGCAGCCATTCGTTGTTGTTTTGACGCAGGCAAAAGGAACATCAGTTGTGCACGAAACTGTATTTGATGAGCGTTTTGGATACACAGAAGATTTGCGACGCATGGGGGCTGATATCACACTTTCAAAAAATTGCCTTGGTGAAATCACATGTAGGTTCAAAGGAAAAAATGACTTGCATTCCGCTGTGATTACAGGGCCAAGCGAGCTTGAGGCACAAAAAATGGTTGTTCCTGATATTCGTGCAGGATTAGCACTTGTGGTGGCTGCAGCTGTAGCTGAAGGAACATCTGTTCTTTCTGGAATTGAGCACCTAGATCGAGGATATGAACGTTTAGAGGAAAAATTGCGTGGTGTTGGGGCAATTATTGAGCGTGTAATCGAATAGTTATGTTTTTAGAATTATTATTTGGAAATCCAGCCGTTGCTGCTGCATGGATTGTTGCAATTTTTGTAGCGCTTACAGTCCATGAATTTTCACATGCACTTGTTGCTAAGCTAAGGGGTGATTTAACGGCTGAGCGAGAGGGGAGGCTTACGCTTAACCCACTTTCACATATTGACCTTATGGGTCTTATTCCACTTTTGTTGTTTGGGTTTGGGTGGGCAAAACCTGTTCCGTTCAATCCATATAATTTAAAGAATCCAAAATGGGACAGTGTTTTGATTGCTCTTGCTGGGCCTGCATCGAATTTAATCCTAGCAATTATTAGTGGGATTGGGCTGCGTATTTTGCTTGCAACTACAACATTTGAGTCAATCAGTTTACTGGTAATATTTTTGTTTCTTTCGCTTCTTATTAATCTATTTTTGATGATTTTCAATCTTGTGCCAATTCATCCCCTTGATGGATCAAAGCTTGCGTTTGCACTTTTAGATCACCCAAAGTATGAAAGCGCAAGAAGGTTTATTGCTATTAGAGGACCACAGATTTTGATGGTGATGGTATTTGTTGCAATTTTAACGAATGTAAATGTGTTTTTCTTTGTGAGCGGACCAGCGTTTGCTCTTTGTGATCTCATGCTTTCTGATACCTGTTATGGCTTTTTTGGGCTATTATTTACTTTTTAGAAAGTTTTCAACATTACCCACAAGAAACCCCCAAAAAGTTGTGTAAAAAGGATTGACGGTAATTTAAGGCCATGCTATCCTTTCGGCACTTCTTTTTTTTACTAAATTATGCCAACAGTACAACAATTAATCCGCAAGGGACGAAAGACAACAAAGGCGAAAAGTAAATCGCCTGCGATGCAGTACACGTATGACTCATTGCACCGAAAGCGCACAGACCTGAAGAAGGGAAGTCCGTTTAAGCGTGGTGTGTGTGTTAAGGTGACGACCATGACTCCAAAGAAACCAAACTCAGCAATTCGTAAGATTGCTCGTGTTCGTTTGAGTAATGGTACTGAGGTGACTGCTTATATCCCTGGTGAAGGTCATAACTTACAAGAACACTCTGTCGTTATGATTCGTGGAGGTCGTGTTAAAGACCTTCCTGGTTGTCGTTATCACATTGTGCGTGGAGTTTATGATACGCAAGGTGTTGAAGGACGAAATCAAAGCCGTTCTCTTTACGGCACAAAGAAACCAAAGAAAAAATAATTCACTGATTATTCATTTGTTCGGCGGAGTACCTCAACGCAGGGGAAGACATCAGCCGAGTAATTTATTTATATATGCGTGGAAAAAGAGCTGTTAAGCGCGTAATTGCGCCAGATCCTAAGTTTGGAAATGTTTACATTGCAAAATTTATTAACTATCTCATGGTAGATGGGAAAAAGTCTGTTGCCCAGCGTGTTATGTATGATGCGCTTGAGATTATCAGCAACGAGACAAAACAAGACGCGATTGAAGTCTTTGATCAGGCAATCAAGAACGTCGTTCCGTCCCTAGAGGTGAAAAGCCGACGTGTTGGAGGTGCGAACTATCAGGTTCCTATGCCAGTGCGCGGTGATCGTCGATACACACTTGCATACCGTTGGATCCTTGCCGCAACACGCGGCAAAAAAGGACGACCAATGGCAGAGCGTCTTGCCAAAGAGTTTATTGCTGCCTCACAAGGTGAGGGTGATGCAATGAAGAAGAAACAAGATGTTCAACGAATGGCTGAAGCAAACCGTGCGTTTGCTCACTTTGCAAGATAAATCGATTTTTTTAATTACGTACATTTATGCCCCGAGAGTATTCTCTAGAGATGACACGAAATTTTGGAGTCATCGCCCACATTGATGCGGGAAAAACAACCGTATCCGAGCGCGTTCTTTTTTATACCGGACGTAAGCACAAGATCGGTGAGGTGCACGAAGGTGAAGCAACCATGGACTGGATGGAGCAAGAGCAGGAGCGTGGTATCACCATCACATCTGCTGCGACTACTTGTTTTTGGAAAGATTGCCGAATGAACCTTATCGACACCCCAGGACATATCGACTTTACTGTTGAAGTAAAGCGTTCATTGCGTGTGCTTGATAGTGCTGTATGTGTATTTGATGGTGTTGCTGGCGTAGAGCCTCAGTCAGAAACAAACTGGCGTTATGCTGATGATTACAATGTGCCTCGCATTTGTTTTGTTAATAAACTTGACCGCACAGGTGCAGATTTTTTCTATGATTTGGATACAATCCATGATCGTTTGACCAAAAAAGCGCATCCGACTCAGCTTCCAATTGGAGCAGAAGAAAAGTTTATTGGAATCGTTGATTTGATTACAAATAAAGCTCATATCTATAAAGATGACCTGGGTCGTGAGATTGAGGAAACTGATATCCCTGAGGATATGGTTGAGTCCGCAAAGGAATGGCGCGAAAAGCTTATGGAAGCAATCGCATCAACAGATGAGGAGCTGATGGAAAAGTATCTTAATGGTGATGAATTGACTGTTGAAGAGATTAAAGTAGCGCTTCGTAAGGCTGTGATTAATGTGGAGATTATTCCTGTAATGTGTGGTTCAGCTCTTAAAAATAAAGGGGTACAAATGTTACTAGATGCTGTTGTTGATTACATGCCAAGCCCTCTTGATATCCCTCCAGTTAAGGGTATTGATGTTGATGATGAAGAAGTAGAGCTTGAGCGTAAGGCTGATGATACAGATCCATTTTCAGCACTTGCGTTTAAAATTGCAGCAGATCCGTATGTTGGAAAACTTGCTTTTTTCCGTGTGTATTCAGGGTCCATTAAAGCTGGGTCATACATACTAAATGCATCAACAGGAAAAAGAGAGCGTATTGGACGTATTGTTCGTATGCATGCGAATTCACGTGAGGAAGTAGATGAAGTTTTTGCGGGAGAGATAGCTGCTGCTGTAGGGTTAAAGGAAACTTTTACAGGTCACTCATTATGTGATACTGATCACCCGATTATTCTTGAGTCAATTACTTTTCCAGAGCCAGTTATTTCCATTGCTATTGAGCCGAAGACGAAAGTTGATCAAGAGAAAATGGGCATTGCACTTCAAAAGCTTGCAGAAGAAGATCCTACTTTCCGTGTTCGTACTGATGAGGAGACAAACCAGGTGATTATTTCAGGAATGGGAGAGCTTCACTTGGATGTGATTGTTGATCGCATGAAGCGTGAGTTTAATGTTGAGTGTAATGTTGGTAAGCCTCAGGTTTCTTATCGTGAAACAATAAAAGGCGCGAGCGCAGAAGCTGAAGGAAAGTTTGTGCGTCAGACTGGTGGTCGTGGACAATATGGTCACTGCTGGGTCCGTCTTGAGAAGCTTGAACCGGGTGATGGAATTCAGTTTGAAGAACAGATTAAGGGTGGAGTTGTGCCTCGAGAGTATTTTAATGCGATTGAAAAAGGTGTTCGTGAGGCAGCAGATCGTGGTGTGCTGGCTGGGTATCCAATTCTTGATCTAAAGGCAACACTTTACGATGGGTCTTACCATGATGTCGATTCGTCAGAAGCAGCCTTTAAGATTGCTGGTTCTATGGCATTCCAATCAGCTGCAAAAAAAGCAGGTTTGGTACTTCTTGAGCCAATTACAAAGGTTGAAGTTGTAACACCAGAGGATTTCATGGGGACTGTTGTAGGGGATCTTAACTCTAAGCGTGGGCAGATTCAGGAGATGACTGATCGTTCTGGGAGTAAGGTTGTAAGTGCCTTTGTGCCATTGGCAGAAATGTTTGGGTTCGCAACCACCTTGCGATCTCTTACGCAAGGGCGAGCAAGTTACTCAATGGAGTTTGATCATTATGCAGATGTTCCATCAAATGTAGCAAAAGAAATTATTGAAAAACGAGGCGGTTCTACTGAATAATAAAAACAGGGTCAATCGACCCTGTTTTTAAATGAAATTTCCATTTTAGATAGGTGGATAGACGTGCTTGACAGGGGTGCTTATTGGGCTAAAATGCTCTCGCTATGAAAGATCAATTTCAACGTTTGCTAAGATTAGCAAAAACAACAGGAGATCGTCTTATTGTAACAGACAAGAATGGTGAAAATGCCTTTGTTGTCATGGATATCGATCAATATGAGGCGCTAATTTATGGGCAAGAACCGGAGGTTTTTGATGATTGGGATTTTGAAGAGCATCCAGAGACTCAGTCAGAAGAACAAGTCGAAGAGCTGGAAGAAGGGATAGGGCCAACTATTTGGGATACTATGCAGCCGGCTGGAAAAGAGCAAGAAACTTGGGACTTAGACGGCTTAAGTGAAGAGGAGATGTCAGATTTGGAGAGGCAATTTAAGGAATTTGTTGTTGAAAATGGTTCAAAATTTGATGAAAAAGCTGAGGATACGGAAGAAGTTGAATTAAAGGACGAGACTTTAGTTGTATCAGAGGAAGAGCCGGACGAAGAACAGTTTTACCTTGAGCCAATTGAATAGCTAAGGCTTGGGGAAAAATGAGGGTCTTGCACTTGCAAGAAATAGTCTGTTCTGCTATACTTCGGCACATCTTGGCGTAAATATAACTTTTATTTAATTTGAGCTAAATTTACTCAAAAATCTAACAAAATTATGGCTGACGTCTTTGAGCGTAATAAACCACACGTAAACGTGGGAACAATTGGTCACGTGGACCACGGAAAAACCACGCTAACAGCTGCTATCCTCGCTACTCTTGGTGAAAAAGGAATGGCCGCACAATCTAAGGGAGTTGATGATCTTGATAAGGCTCCTGAGTCTAAGGAGCGCGGAATTACTATTGCAACTGCTCACTGTGAGTATGAGTCTGACGCACGTCACTATGCTCACGTTGACTGCCCGGGTCACGCTGACTATATCAAGAACATGATTACCGGCGCTGCACAAATGGATGGAGCAATTCTTGTTGTTTCTGCAGCTGACGGTCCTATGCCACAAACTCGCGAGCATATTCTTTTGGCTCGTCAGGTTGGTGTGCCAGCAATCGTTGTGTATCTAAACAAAACTGATCAGGTTGACGATCCAGAGCTTATTGATCTAGTTGAGGAAGAGGTTCGTGATCTATTAAAGAAATATGACTACGATGGAGACAACACTCCAATCATTCGTGGCTCTGCTCTTAAGGCTGTTGAAAATCCAACTGATGAGGAAGCAACAAAATCTATCATGGAGCTCATGGGAGCACTCGATACTTTTATCCCAGAGCCAGTGCGAGATACAGAGAAGCCATTCTTGATGCCAATCGAGGACGTGTTTTCAATTGAAGGTCGCGGAACTGTTGTAACTGGTCGTATTGAGCGCGGAATTGTAAATGTAAACGAAGAAATTGAAATTGTTGGAATTAAGGAAGAGTCAACAAAGACTGTTGTTACTGGCGTTGAGATGTTTAACAAGAGTCTTGATGAGGGGCGTGCAGGTGATAATGCTGGAATTCTTTTACGCGGAGTTAAGAAAGATGAAGTTGAGCGTGGAATGGTATTGGCAGCACCTGGAACTATTACTCCTCACAAGGAGATTGAAGCTGAGGTTATTGCATTAACAAAAGAAGAGGGTGGTCGTCATAAGCCATTCTTCAATGGATACAAGCCGCAATTTTATGTCCGTACCACAGACGTAACTGGTGAGGTTGTATTGCCTGAAGGAACAGAAATGGTAATGCCTGGTGACACCGTTAATCTTACTGTTAAGTTGATTCAACCAGTTGCATTGGAAGAGAAGAGTACTTTTGCTATCCGTGAGGGTGGGCGTACTGTTGGAGCTGGAATCGTTACTAAAATTATCAATTAATGATTTGTAGGGATGATCTTTGATCATCCCTACTTACGTTCTTTCTATAAAATCTGTGACACAAGAAAATACAACACAACCGCGCATTCGTATTAAGATTCGCGCATATGATCATAAGATCATTGATCAAGCCACCCAAACGATTGTAAAAACAGCAGAGCGTTCTGGTGCAAAGGTGCTTGGTCCAGTACCGCTTCCAACTGAGAAGCGAAAATATACAGTGAACCGCTCAACTTTTGTTCACAAGGATTCTCGTGAGCAATACGAAATGCGAATTCACAAACGTCTTATCGATATTGTTGAACCAACAGATCGAACAATTGACTCCCTCATGAGTCTTAATTTGCCAGCTGGCGTAGACGTAGAAATCAAAACTTAGAATCAAGCGACATCTGTCGCTACCCTCTCTTCATACTTGGAGATTGGATAGCGGCAGATGTCCAATCTCTCACTTGAGGAACATGGAAGAAAGATCCGGGATGAACAGAATGTAAGGAAAACCTTCCATTAGCTTTCAAAAAGTGATAAGGAGAAATGCCTATTATAATTTTAAATTCTTCTAACATCTAAAGAATTAGAGTTGGAAGCTAGAAGCCGTTTGTAAACGTTGTTTTACTGACGACTTCTGGCTTTTCTAATTTGTCAGAAAATCTGTAAGTCTCGTATTTAGGAGACCAATACATATGCAATGCATTATCGGAAGAAAATTAAACATGGCTCAGCATTTTGCAGAAGACGGGAAGGTTATTCCTGTAACTCTTGTAAAAGCGATGCCAAATACCGTGACACAAATTCGATCTGAAGAAGGGTCTGATTGTGTTGCTGTACAATTGGGTGCAGATGAAAAGAAGGCACTCAACAAAGCGCAGAGTGGACATTTAAAGGACTTGCCTCAAATGGGTGTCTTGCGTGAATTTCATGTTGCTAACACTGAGGTAAAGCGTGGCGATACTATTTCAGTAGACGCATTTGAGCCAGGAACAAAAGTTGATGTGCAAGGAACATCAAAAGGTCGCGGTTTCGCTGGTGTTGTTAAGCGTCATGGATTCAAAGGGGGTCCTGCAACTCACGGAAACAAAGATCAGCAACGCATGCCAGGATCTATTGCAACTCATCCTCAAGGGAAAGTTGCAAAAGGAAAACGCATGGGTGGTCAAATGGGAAACTTGTCCGCGACCGTAAAGAATCTTGAGATTGTCTACGTAGATGCAGAGAATAATATTTTAGCAATTAAAGGTGCAGTGCCTGGTGCAAGAGGTGGATTACTTCTTGTTCGTGCACGTGATGGAGAAAATGTATGGCAAAAGTAACAGTATATAACCAGCTTGGTGAAAAAGCAGGAGACATGGATCTTGAAAAGACCTTGTTTGAAGCTGAGGTGAATGAAGCTCTTGTTCACGAAGCAGTTGTCGCACAGCAGGCAAATAGTCGTGAGGTAATTGCTCACACAAAAGATCGTGGTGCTGTATCTGGTGGAGGAAAGAAGCCGTGGAAGCAAAAGGGGACTGGACGTGCGCGTCATGGGTCTATCCGATCACCACTTTGGGTTGGCGGAGGAGTTACTTTTGGACCAACAAAAGATCGAAATTTCTCTGTAAAGATGAATAAGAAAGCACGTCGAAAAGCACTTGCAATGGTCCTTTCAGATAAAGTTGCTGGTAAGCAGTTTGTTGTGGTTGAAAATTTAGAAATACCTGAAGGTAAAACAAAAACACTTTCAGACTTGATGAACAAACTTCCATTAAGTGGAAAGAAAACATTACTTGTATTAGAAAAAGAAAATAAAAATCCAGCAATTGCTGCAGGGAATATTCAGAATCTAGATGCTATCTCTGCGCAGAGTTTAAACGTTGTTGATTTGCTCGCGCACCAAACAGTTGTGGTGACAAAAGCAGCAGTTGAGTCAATAGCAGAAATGTATAAGCAAGTATAGTATGGGATTGTTAAATAAGATTTCAAAAAAGAAAGACAAGGAAGTGAAAGAGGTTGTTGATCAGGCAAAGGAAGAGAAGAAGACTGTTTTAGAGAAGAAAGAAGGAAAAGAAAAACCTGTAAAGAAAGAGAAGAAGATTTCTCAGGATGTAATTGAGGACGTTGTTCTTCATCCTCTTGTAACTGAAAAGACTGCAACATTGGCATCTGCGGGTGTTTATACATTTGTGATTAAAAATGATGCAAACAAAGTTCAGGTTAAATCAGCCATTAAGTCTTTGTACGGAGTAACTCCTATCTCAGTGAATATTCAAAATGTGCGTGGAAAAAGTGTGCGTTTTGGTCGAATACGCGGAAAGCGAAAGGATTGGAAAAAAGCAATCGTTGCCCTACCAAAGGGAAAGACTATTGATGTTTACGAAGGAGTTTAATTGAAAGAAATATGCCGGTAAAGCGATATAAACCGACAACTGCAGGGCGCCGCATTTCAAGTGTAGATACATTTGAAGATGTGACTGCGAGCAATCCTCAGAAGCGGTTAACAAAAACTAAAAAGAAATTTGCAGGTCGCACAAAAGGAAAGATTACTGTTCGTCACCGTGGAGGTGGGGCAAAGCGACGCTTGCGTGATATTGATTTTAAGCGCAGTAAGTTTGATGTGCCTGCAAAGGTTGCGACTATTGAATATGATCCAAATCGTGGTGCTCGCATCGCACTTTTACACTATGCTGATGGCGAAAAGCGTTATATGTTAGCCCCAGTTAGTTTGAAGGTGGGAGATCGGGTTGTTTCAACCAAAGGAAAAGAGGCTGATGTAACAGTTGGAAATAGATTTACTCTTGAGAATATTCCTACTGGAATGCAGGTTTATAATATTGAGTTGCAGCCTGGAAAAGGAGGGCAGATTGTGCGCGGAGCAGGAACAACTGCTCAGCTCATGGCTGTTGAAGGTTCTTATGCAACGGTTAAGCTCCCTTCAGGAGAAGTTCGTATGGTGCATAAGCATTGTATGGCTACAATTGGTCAAAGCTCAAACCCAGACCGACGTTTAATTCGTTGGGGCAAGGCAGGGCGCATGCGCCATCGAGGAATTCGTCCAACTGTTCGTGGTAAGGCAATGAACCCAGTTGATCACCCACATGGTGGAGGAGAAGGGGCTTCTCCTGTAGGTATGAAGCATCCAAAGACCCCGACCGGTAAACCGGCATTAGGAGTAAAGACACGCCGAAAAAAGGCGTCTGATAAATTGATTGTTCAACCTCGGCGTCGTGGGCGTTTCGTGGGTAGATAAGCGATAAATGTATGGCACGAAGTTTAAAAAAGGGTCCTTTCGTAGACCCTAAACTCATGAAAAAAGTTGCGAAGCTCAAGCAGGGTGACAGAACAGTGATTAAAACTTGGGCACGCTCAAGCACTATCACTCCTGTGATGGTTGGGTTTACATTTGGTGTGCATGATGGAAGAAAGTTTGTTCCGGTGACTGTTGTTGAGAATATGGTTGGACACAAGCTTGGGGAATTTGCACCAACACGTAAATTTATCAGCCACGGTGGTAAGATGGCTAAGCAAGGTAAATAAGTAGAGATATATGGAAGTAAAAGCAAAAGCACGTTACTTGCGCATGTCGCCAAAAAAAGTTCGTCTTGTAATCGATCTTATTCGAGGACTTGATGTTCAGGCAGCACGCACACAGTTACGTTTTCAAAAGAAAGCAGCGGCAATTCCAGTTTTGAAATTATTAGAGTCAGCTGTGGCAAATGCAAAACATAATTTTAATCTGGATGAAAAGAATCTCTACATAAAGACAGTTACAGCTGATGGTGGTCCAACATTGCATAGATGGCGACCGCGTGCTTTTGGGCGATCTGCTCCAATTCGAAAGCGCACGACACATTTATCCATCATACTTTCAGAAAAGGAAGAGGTCTCTGCTAAGAACGAAAAAACAAACGTATAATATGGGACAGAAAGTACATCCAAAAGGATTCCGATTAGCGGTATCTCAAACATGGGACGGAATCTGGTTTTCTAAGAAGGATTTTCAAAAAAATCTTCAAGAAGACGTAAAGATTCGCGAGCTTATTTTAAAAAGCCTTCGTGAGGCACTTATTGACCGTGTTGAAATAGAGCGTGCACGTGGTGAGATTCGTATTGTTATCTATTCTGCAAAGCCAGGTATTATTATTGGGCGTGCAGGAGCCGGGATTGAGGATCTTACTAAGAAAATAAAGAAATTATATTTTCGTGGTCGTCGTATAAAACTTTCCATTAATGTGAAAGAAGTGAAGCAACCTTCTCTTTCAGCTCGTATTGTTGGGACTCAAATAGCCATGGATATAGAGAAGCGAATGCCTTACCGTCGTGTAATGAAAATGGCAATTGAGCGTGTGATGAAAGCGCGTGCAGAAGGTGTGAAGGTAATGGTTTCAGGTCGTTTGAACGGAGCTGAGATCGCACGTACTGAAATGCTTGCAAAAGGAAAGATTCCTCTCCACACACTTCGTGCTGATATTAACTATCAACATGTCATGGCACGCACTATCTATGGTGCAATTGGTGTGAAGGTTTGGGTAAATCGTGGAGAAGTGTTTGATAAAAATGAGAATTCACCAAAGGGACGCTAGTCCATTGAGAATAGATAAGTATGCTTATTCCAAAAAAGGTAAAACATCGCAAAGCACATAAGGGCCGAGCACGAAACAAGCGCGTTGCAACACGAAAAACAACGCTTGCTTTTGGAAAGCTTGGTATTAAGGCAATGACTGGTGGGTGGATCACTTCACGCCAGATTGAGGCTGCTCGTCGAGCAATGACTCGATCTGTTAAGCGTGGTGGTAAAATCTGGATCCGTATTTTTCCAGACAAGCCAATCACAACTAAAGGATCGGAAATGCCAATGGGTAAAGGAAAGGGTGCTGTTGATCATTATGTTGCCGTTATTCGTCCTGGAACAGTATTGTTTGAAATAGATGGAGTGAATGATGAATTGGCTCGCCGTGCACTTGAGCTTGCGTGCTATAAGCTGCCGGTGAAGACTAAAATTATAAACAAAGAATTGCACTAGGATATGGAAGTAAAAGAACTGCGAGAGAATTCGCGAGATGAACTTGAAAAGATGCTTGTCGATGCGCAAGTAGAGCTTCGTTCGTATCGATACCAAATCTCCTCAAATCAGTTAAACCAAGTTCATAAGGTGGGAGATGTGCGCAAGCTTATTGCGCGCATTAAGACAATTCTTTCTGAACAAAAGGAAGTGTAATCAATTGATGTATGACAACGAAAGAACAAAAAGTGTTACAACGTAAGTTCAATGGTGTGGTTGTTTCAAAAAAGAGTGATAAAACCATTGTTGTGAGTGTTGATCGCACTGTTGTGCACTCAAAGTACAAGAAACGTTATGTGCAAAGTCGCAAGTACCAAGTGCATGATGAATATAATGAATATGCAGAGGGTGATAAAGCAACTTTTGTTGAGTGCCGTCCTTATTCAAAAACAAAGCGTTGGCGCGTTTTGCGTAAGAAAACTGCTTAATAAAACGTATGGTACAGAACCAATCAATTTTACAGGTCGCTGATAACTCTGGAGCAAAAAAGCTCATGGTTATTCGTGTTCATGGTGGATATAAAAAACGCTATGCGGGCATTGGTGACATTGTAACAGCTGTTGTTAAGGAAGCTGTTCCTCATGGCAACGTCAAAAAGAGTGATGTTGTAAAGGTTGTTATTGTTCGCACAAGGAAGGAAACAAGGCGCAAAGACGGTACCTATATTCGTTTTGATGAAAATGCAGCTGTTATTGTTGATCCAAAGACAAAAGAGCCGAGAGGAACCCGCATTTTTGGACCTGTTGCGCGCGAATTGCGTGCAGCTGGATTTTCTAAAATTATCTCACTTGCCCCAGAGGTGCTATAAAAACATATGAAGATTAAAACAGGCGACAAAGTTCGCATCCTTGCAGGCAAGGATAAAGGAAAAGAAGGAAAAGTTATCCAAGTATTTCCAAAGCACCAGCGTGTTGTAATTGAAGGTGTAAATATGGCAAAGCGTCATTTGCGAGGAGGTCAGGGGCGAAAAGGGCAAATTATTGAATATGCTGCTCCACTTCATATTTCAAATGTAGCGTTGCTATCAAGTAAAAGTGGAAAAGCTGGAAGGGTTGGTTATAAGGAAGTAAAAAAGGATAATGAAAAGAGTAAAAAAATTCGTGTGTTGCGCTTAGGTGGAACACAAGAAGATATTGACTAGGTTTATGGCGATGAAAGAGCAATACACAAAGGAAATTGTTCCAAAACTCATGGAACAATTCTCCTATAAGAACATCAATGCAGTGCCAACCATTCAAAAGATCACATTAAATGTTGGTCTTGGCAAGGGGTTAAAGGATGCAAAATATATTGAGGCAGCAGAGAGTACCTTGCGTCGCATTTCAGGACAAGCTCCTGTAAAAACGAAAGCACGTAAGTCAATTTCTGGTTTTAAGATTCGTGAAGGAATGGTTGTTGGAATGAAGGTGACACTTCGTGGTCCAAAGATGTGGGATTTTGTTGAAAAACTTGTAACGGTTTCACTTCCGCGTGTACGTGATTTTCGTGGTCTTAATCCTGATGCGTTTGATGGACAGGGAAATTATTCTATTGGTATTAAGGAGCATATTGCTTTCCCAGAGATTAGTTCAGATGAAATTGAACTTATTCATGGGTTGCAAATAGTGATCTCCACAAGTGCAAAGACTAATGAAGAGGCAGAGGCACTTTTGCGTCTTCTTGGTATGCCTTTGAAAAAACGAACGAAGTAACTATGGCAACAGAGAATCAACGAGCAAAATCTCGTAAAACCCCGAAATTTTCCACTCGCAAAGTAAATCGCTGCTGGCGATGTGGGCGTCGACATGGATATATGCGCGCCTTCGACCTATGCCGAATCTGCTTTAGAGAGTTGGCGAACCGCGGAGAAATTCCCGGTGTACGTAAATCAAGCTGGTAATAGATGAAGTATGATGACAGATCCAATTTCTGACATGCTTTCACGCATTCGAAATGCGTTTAGCATAAACAAAAAAGAAGTATTTATTCCTCACTCAAAAATGAAATATAGCCTTGCAAAAATCTTGGAAAAGGAAAGGTATGTTTCAAAAGTTGAGTCGGTAACACGTGCGAAGTTCCCTGAAATCCGCATTGAATTAGGTTACAAGGACGACAAGTCTACAATCACAACAATAAAACGTGTGAGTAAGCCTGGATTGCGTATTTATAAAGGAGCTGATGAATTGCCTCATGTGTTATCAGGAATAGGGATGGCAATCATTTCAACTCCAAATGGTCTTATGACAAACAAAGAGGCGCGAGCGCGCCGGCTTGGTGGAGAAGTAATTTGTGAAATCACCTAAATGTATGTCTCGTGTTGGAAAAAAGCCAATTAACATCCCTGAGGGAGTTGAGGTAAAAATTGAAAATAACCTTGTTTCGGTAAAGGGACCAAAAGCAGCATTATCTCGTCAGATAAATGAGGTTGTTATTATTGAACAAAAAGATAATGAGATTATTGTTTCTGTGACTAATGAGCTTGATACTAACCATAGAGCTCAATGGGGAACAGCTCGTGCAGTAATCGCCAACCTTATTAAAGGCGTAACAGAAGGTTTTAGTAAGAAACTGGAAGTAAATGGTGTTGGGTACCGAGTGAGTTTATCCGGACGTATGCTTGTGCTAAACGTTGGGTTTTCTCATGAGGTGAAGTTTGCCCTTCCAGAAGGGGTTGATGCAACAGTGGAAGGAAATCTCATCACTATTAGTGGTGCAAACCCTGACCTTGTTGGTGAAGTTGCTGCGAATATTCGGAGCATTCGAAAGCCTGAGCCTTATAAAGGAAAGGGAATTAAGTATATTGACGAAGTGATTCGTCGCAAAGCTGGTAAAGCAGCGAAAGCCGCAGAATAGATATGAGTAAAGAAAAGAACAAAATGCAAAAAGCAACTCGACGCGCAGCGCGAGTTCGTGCATGCGTAAGAGGAACAACAGCTCGTCCTCGGTTAAGTGTAAAGCGTAGTCTTAAACACATCTATGTCCAGCTTATTAATGATGAAACAGGCGTAACACTTGCAAGCGCATCTGATAAAGATGTGAAAGGTGAGGGGATGAAGCCTGTAGATGTAGCAAAGGAAGTTGGAAAGCTAATTGCACAAAAAGCAACAGAAGCAAAGGTTACTGAGGCTGTATTTGATCGTGGAGCAAATCGTTATCATGGGCGCGTTGCTGCTATCGCAGAAGGTGCTCGAGAACAAGGACTAAAGATCTAAATTTATGGCAGAACAAACAAAAAAAGCAACCACCAAGCGTCCTGGAGGAAGAAATTTTAAAGGACGTCCTGGAGGAAAAGGAAATCGCAGAAAACGACGTCCAGAAGTAAAGAAAGAGTTTGAACAAAAGATTTTAGATCTTTCTCGTGTAACGCGTGTAACAGCAGGTGGAAAGCGAATGTCTTTCCGTTGTGCACTTGTTATTGGTGATAAAAAAGGACGTGTCGGGTTTGGTGTGGCAAAAGGAGCTGATGTTCAGATTGCAATCGAAAAATCCTACCGCCAGGCTCGTAAAAATGTTATTACCGTTCCAATCATAAAAGCAACGATTCCACATGCGGCATGGGTTAAGTTTGGATCCGCCGTTGTTTTACTCAAACCTGCTCCAAAGGGAACTGGTCTGAAGTCTGGGGGTGCAATGCGTATGATTTTGGAGTTTGCTGGTGTGCCGAATGCTGTGTCTAAGATCATGAATTCAAGCAATAAAATCAATATTGCAAAGGCAACAATGCAGGCAATTACTGAACTACGTGTGCCAGAAGGAGCAAAGCTTGATATTATGCAAGGGAAGAAAAATGTAAGGCCAGCAAGAGATAAAAGAACAGATAAAAGGCCAGCAAGAAAATAAAGATCAATTTTTATGGCGTTAACGTTACATACAATTAAACCAAATAAGGGTGCTAAAAAAAGCAGAAAGCGTGTTGGGCGCGGTGATGCTTCTTGTGGTACTTATTCTGGGCGTGGTCTAAAAGGGCAGCGTTCTCGATCTGGCGGAAAAGCGGGGTTGAAGCGTAAGGGAATGCAGCGCATTATCCTTTCTATGCCAAAGCAAAAAGGATTTAAGTCAGGGCGAAAAGAGGCAGAAACAGTAAATGTGAATGAAATTGCGCAATCTTTTCCAAATGGTGCAAAAGTAACCCCAGAAACATTGAAGCAAAAAGGTCTTGTCACAAAGATTCAAAACGGAGTGAAGGTATTGGGTCGTGGCAGTATTGGAATTAAGATTACAGTGACAGACTGTGCTGTTTCAGCAAGTGCAAAAGAAAAAATTGAACAAGCTGGCGGCAGTGTCGTCCTTAACTAAACGTCTATGTCTATTTTGATGCGTTTGTGGAAGACGAAACAGATTCGAATGAACATCTTGTATGTTCTTGGAATGCTAGTCCTCTTTCGTGTCGCGGCTCATGTGCCGATTCCAGGTGCAGACGCGTCTGCTATCCGCTCACTCTTTGACGGAGGTAATTCATTCTTTGGTCTTCTAAACATCTTTTCGGGTGGAACACTGCAGAACTTTTCTGTTGTTGCACTAGGTGTTGCTCCATACATTACTTCCTCAATTATCTTTCAGCTTTTGGCAATGATTGTCCCGGCAATGGATGAGATGCAAAAAGAAGAGTCTGGTCGGCAGAAAATCAGCCAATACACGCGGTTTGCAACAGTTCCTCTCGCAGCCCTTCAAGGGTATGCGCTTATTACACTTCTGAATCAACAAACTGGTGGTCAGATTTTTACAGACCCAAGTTTTTGGACTTATTTCATTTCAGTGCTTTCCATGACAGCAGGAACCGTTTTTCTTATGTGGGTCGGAGAGCTTATTACAGAAAAAGGGATTGGAAATGGAATTTCAATTTTGATTCTTGCAGGTATTATTGCCGGTTTTCCAACATTTATGCAGCAGATGTTTGTTGTGTATGATGCAAGCATGCTTGTTACATTGATCCTTTTCATCTTGTTTGTTGTGCTAACAATTGTGGCAATTGTAGTCATGAATGAGGCTATGCGTATTATTCCTGTGCGTTATGCACGACAGGTACGCGGCTCTCGATTGACTGGATCTGTAAATTCACACATTCCACTTAAGCTAAATATGGGTGGAGTGATTCCAATCATCTTTGCAATTTCCATTTTGCTTTTTCCAAGCATGATTGCGCAATTCTTTGTGAATGCAAATACAGAAATCTTACAGAATGCAGCAAACTGGGTTCTAATGCTTTTCCAGAATCAGTTGTTCTACGGACTTTTTTACTTCTTCCTGGTGTTTGTTTTTACCTACTTCTATACTGCTGTTATTTTCCATCCAGACAAAATGGCTGAAAACTTACAGCGCTCAGGTGGGTTCATACCAGGTATTCGTCCAGGGGCAAACACAGCTGAATATCTTGGAGATGTAGCAAATCGGCTCTTGCTTACGGGGGCAACCTTCCTTTCATTAGTTGCGGTCTTGCCAGTTATTGTGCAGCAATTTACCGGAAGCGCCAATATGATTATTGGCGGAACATCAATTCTCATTATCGTGGCAGTTGTCATTGATAGTGTGAAACAAGTTGAGTCACAACTCATGATGTACGAATACGAAATTTAATCGAATGAAATCGAGGGTGGATAAAGCCCTCGATTTTAGATTTCTCTTTTGTTACTATTAAGATACTAATACGATACTTATGTTGGACAAAAAAATGAAACTTATCCTTCTTGGACCACAGGGGAGCGGGAAAGGCACACAGGCAGAAAAACTTGCTGAACTTTTGGTTATCCCAGCACTTTCTATGGGTCAACTTTTGCGAGAAGAAGTTGCGGCAGGCGGGGAACTTGCAGAGATTATTCGTCACAGCACTCAAACAGGGGTGCTTGTAAATGATCAGATTGCAGCAAAGGTGCTAAAAGCACGCATTACAAAACCTGATACAGAGAGCGGGTATATTCTTGACGGATATCCACGCAACATTTCTCAGTTTAAGGCATTCACATTTGATGAACCAACCCATGTGGTGATTATTGGGCTTTCTGACGAAGAGGCTGTGCGCCGACTTGGTGGCCGACTTACCTGTACTGTATGTGGAAAGATTACAAGTGTCACCGCCGGAGCATCTGAAGGAGATCCGTGTCCTTGTGGGCAGGGAGCATTTCGACAGCGCGAAGACGATACAGAAGAATCAATCTTACGACGTTTAAAGATTTATAAAGATGAAACACTTCCTGTGATTGAGGAATATGAAAAGCGAGGCATTGTGCGTCATCTAGATGGATCAGGATCCATTGATGAGGTATTCGAGCTTGTTAAGCAAGCGCTTGAAATTTAAGGTATGGCACTTATTAAGACAACTGAAGAGATAGCAATAATGCGGGAAGGGGGAGCCCTTCTCTCGCGCGCTATGAAGGCGGCTGCTCAGGCTGTGCAGCCAGGTGTTTTGGTAAGTGAAGTAGATGCGGTAGCTGAGAAGGTGATTCGTGAAGGGGGTGGCGAGCCATCATTTAAAGGTTATAAATCAAGTCCGTTTGACACACCATTTCCAAGCACTGTCTGCGTTTCAATAAACGAAGAAGTTGTGCATGGGCTAGGTAACCGCGATCGTGTGTTTGTGAGCGGTGATCTTGTTGGGCTTGATATGGGGTGTTGGTATAAAGAGCTTTGCACTGATATGGCAATGACTGTACCTGTTGGAGAGATTGATGATAAGGGAATGAAGTTGTTGAAAGTAACACGTGAGGCGCTTGTGAGAGGTGTGGAAGCAGTGCAAGTGGGGAAAAATATTTCAGATATTAGTAGAGCGATTGAGAATTCAATAACACCCTACAATTATGGGATTGTGCGCACGCTTGGTGGTCATGGTGTTGGGCATGAGGTGCACGAACAGCCATTTATCCCGAATTTTGTTTCAAGCGAGTTAAAAGATATGGAGCTTAAGCACGGAATGTGTTTGGCGCTTGAGCCAATGGTTGGTCTAGGTGAGTGTTTGGTAGAGACCGCAGATGATGGATGGGCAATCAGCATGAAAGACGGAAAAAAGAGTGCTCACTTTGAGGTGACTGTAGCAGTTCTTGATCAAGGAACAGAAATTTTAACACCACTCCCAGAGCTATGAGGATTCTTGGAATAGATTATGGAGATAAAAAAATTGGGTTTGCTTTTGGAGAATCCAATATTGGCGTAGCTGTGCCACTTGATGTTCTTACTAACCACGGAAAAGAGCAGTGCGTAGAGAGTATCAAACAAAAAGTGCAAGCAGATGATATTGAAAAAATTATTGTTGGTGTGCCGCTTTCGCAGGGTGAGCATCATAGCGATACACAGCTTAAAAAAGTTCGTGCCTTTATTGTTGATCTGAAGGAGGTTCTATCAATTCCAATTGAAGAAGAAGACGAGTCTTATACCACTACAGAAAGCATTCGCTTACAAAAAGAGGAAGGGGCAGACGCCCAAGAAGACGCGCTTGCGGCAATGATTATTGTGCAAAGTTATCTTGATCGTAAAAAATATCAATCATGAGTGTGCTTTATCGTGCACATGGTATTGTTCTTAGCAGACGCGATCACAAGGAAGTTGATCGTTTTTATTCTGTTTACACAAAAGAGCACGGAAAGATTGAGTTTCTCGCAAGAGGTGGCCATAAGGCACTTGCAAAACTTACTCCGCACCTAGAGTCCATTGCAGAAGTAGAGTTGTTGCTTGTAAAGGGGCGTTATTACGACACTGTCGCAGGAGTGGATCGTTTGTATCGGTATCGAATTCATGGAGATATGCAAAAGCAAGCACTTGCACAGCATGCATTGCATTTTATTGATATGGGCACGAAGGTGATGGAAGTGGACGAGATGCTTTATGCTGTGCTTGATGATTGGCTTCAGTTTTTGGAAACGATTCCAGTGCTTGGAAAGGAGCGCAGTGCGTATCTTCTTGGAAGTTTGGTCATGAAGCTGGTGACACTTTATGGGTATCGGCCTGAGTTACATTGCTGTTTGCGTTGCAAGGCACACGTCGAACAAGGAAAGTATCGTTGGCATGCGCTTCGTGGAGGTGTGGTGTGCACAAGCTGTGTTCAGTCTGATGAGGAGCAGTTTTTCTCTGCACGCGCATTATCTGATGATTCATTAAAACTCATTCGCTTTGCGCTTACAGAATCTTTTCAAGATCAATTAAAGCCTCATTTGAAAGGTTCTGCGCTTATGGGATTTCACGAGGCGCTTGAGTCGCTTATTATCTCTCATTTCCCAACAATTCCAGCCGTTTCTGTCCGCGGTGCATGTGCATTGATGTGATTTGCAGAGTGACTTGTTTTTGGTAAGCTATAAGGGCTTACTTTTTATTTTTAGCCTCTTTTTTATGCCGAAATTCACGGTTTCAAAGATAGGTGCGCACAAAGGCGAAGAAGTAACCCTCAAAGGATGGGTGTATAACTTTCGTTCAAGCGGGAAGATTTTCTTCTTGCAATTTCGTGATGGCACTGGACGTATTCAAGTTGTGTATTCAAAGGCAGATCTCGATGATCCGTCTTGGGAGGCTTTAAATAATTTGAAGATCGAATCATCTGTTGAGGTTACTGGAGTTGTCAAAGAAGATAGTCGTGCTCCTTCTGGGTTTGAGCTTGAAGGAAAAGTATTTAAGGTCGTTCATTTAGCACCAGAAGATTATCCGATTGCAAAGAAAGATCATGGGCCCGATTTCTTGCTTGATAACCGTCACCTGTGGTTGCGCAGTGAAAAGCAATGGGCAATTCAGCGTGTGCGCGACACTGTGATTCATGCCACTTATGATTTTATGCGTGAGAATGATTTTTTCAAATTTGATTCTCCAATATTAACTCCAAGCGCCTGCGAAGGAACAACAGAGCTTTTTGAGATCGATTACTTTAGTGACGAAACAAAAGCGTATCTTTCTCAGTCTGGTCAGCTGTATCTTGAGTCAGGAATTATGAGTCTTGGGCGCTGTTTCGATTTTGGTCCAGTTTTTCGTGCTGAGAAATCAAAAACACGTCGGCATTTAACAGAGTTTTGGATGATGGATGCTGAGGCTGCGTTTGTTGAACATGAAGAAAACATGCAAATCCAAGAAGATCTCATTGTGCGTATTGTGAAAGATGTGCTTGAAAAAAATATGAGCGATCTTGTGCTTTTGGAAAGAGATGTGAGCGCGCTTGAGAAAATAACTGGTGGCTTTGTGCGCATCACACATGCAGAGGCGGTCGCAAAGCTTCAAGAATTAGGAAGTGATATTGCTGACGGAGACGACCTTGGGGCAGATGACGAAACGATGATCATGAAGGAGTACGACCAACCTCTCTTTATTGAAAAGTATCCAGCAGCTATTAAAGCGTTTTATATGAAGCGCGATTCAGAGAATGATTCTTTGGCACTTTGTAGTGATTTGATTGCCCCAGAAGGGCATGGAGAGATAATTGGTGGATCTCAGCGTGAGGATGATTACGATACGCTGCTTGCGCGAATCAATGAGCATCAATTGCCGGTTGAGGCCTTCCAGTGGTACCTGGATTTGCGCAAGTACGGATCTGTCCCACATTCTGGGTTTGGGTATGGTCTTGAGCGTATTGTCGGGTGGATGTGTGGAACACATCATATTCGTGAAACTATTCCGTTCCCTCGTTTAATCAATCGAATTAGTCCGTAATATGGAACGAACACTAGCAATTAAGACAATTGAAAAAGAAGGAGGAGAAACCGTCTTATTAAAAGGGTGGGTGCATAATGTGCGTCGCGTTGGAGAAAAACTTGTTTTTGTCCTTTTGCGTGACCGCAGCGAAGTTGTGCAAACCGTTTTTTATAAGCCAGATCTAGACGAAGCAACAGCTGCGCTTGTTGATGAGATTCGCCCCGAGTGGGTGATCGAGCTTGAAGGCGTGATTCAAAAGCGAGAGGGTAAGCAAGCAAATGAAGACATGGCTACAGGCACGGTTGAGATTGGTGCTACTAAGCTTGCTGTTCTCAATAAAGCTAAGACCCCTCCATTTGAGATTAATAAAGATACGTTAGGAATCAATGAGGATCTTCGTTTGAAGCATCGTTATCTTGATTTGCGCAGCGAACGGATGCAGCGAAATATCCGTGAACGCGATCGTATCATTACATTCTTTCGCACTCACATGCATGAGAATGACTTTGTTGAAATAGAAACACCAATGCTTATGAAGGGGACCCCTGAGGGTTCTCGTGAATATCTTGTTCCGTCTCGAGTAAACAAAGGACATTTTTACGCACTCCCACAATCTCCACAGCAGTACAAACAGCTTTGTATGGTGGCCGGGTTTGAGCGTTATTTTCAGATCGCTCGTTGTATGCGCGACGAAGATTTGCGAGGTGATCGTCAGCCTGAGTTTGCACAACTCGACTTTGAGATGTCATTTGTCGAACAAGAGGACGTGCTTGCTTATACAGAAGCGATGTTCATTAAACTTGTAAAAACACTTTATCCAGAAAAGAAACTCAAAACTCCATTCGTACGCATGACATATGCTGAGTCAATGGAGAAGTATGGAACCGACAAGCCAGATTTGCGTGAGAACAAAGAAGACCCAAATGAGCTTGCCTTTGCTTGGATTCTCGATTTCCCAATGTTTGAAGAAAATGAAGATGGAACTATTGCTGCTATGCATCATCCATTTTGCAGTGTGAAGGAAGAGGATAAAGACAAGTTTATGAAAGGGGAGGAATTGCTTTCTATTCGAGCGAATGCTTACGACCTTGTCTTGAATGGATATGAGCTAAGTTCTGGAAGTATTCGTATTCATAACAAAGAGGAGCAAAAGCAAGTCTTTAAGTTGTTGAGTATCTCTGAAGAAGAACAAGAGGAAAAGTTTGGACACATCCTTGAGGCATTCAATTATGGCGCCCCTCCACATGGCGGATTTGCTCCAGGTATCGATCGTGTTGTTATGCTCATGCTAGGTGAGCCGAACATTCGTGAAGTTATTGCATTCCCTAAGAACCTAGATGCGCGAGAGCCCATGACCAATGCACCAACAGCTCTTCCACAGGAGGTGTTAGATGATGTCCACATACAAGTTAAAAATGACTAATCTTAGTAAAAAATCCAAGTTTCTTGCTTGGGTTTTTTGTTTGTTCGCAATGCATAAATGCGGTAAAATAGAGAAAGTCTATGTCTTTTAATGTTAGCTTAGAACAATTCTCTGGACCTTTGCAGTTACTACTCGAGATTATTGATGGCAAAGAGCTTCCGATTACAGATGTTTCTTTGGCTGCAATTGCTGAGGATTATTTGGTGTATCTTGAAAAGAACAAAGTCCCGCCAGAAGAGCTGGCCGATTTTTTGGTTGTTGCAACACGTCTTTTGTACTTAAAGTCACGCGAGATACTCCCGCTCCCAGAAGAAGAGGTAGAAGAAGTTTCTTCGCTTGCAGACCAGCTTCGGATGTATGAGCAGTTTGTGCAGGCAAGCAAGAAAATTGAAGAGCTTTATAACACAAAATCAATTAGCTTCTCTCGACAAAAACTTAAGTTTGAGAGAGAGGAAGGATTTTATCCACCAGAAGATGTGGGGCCAGCAGAAATAAAATCTTCTTTTGAAAGATTATTAAAACGTCTTGCTCCTTTTTTTGCCTTACGGCGCGTGTCACTACAGCGCGTTGTTTCTGTAAAAGAACGTTTAAAACAAATTCACGATGTTATAAAGACGCGTTCACGACTTACCTTTAAAGATGTGGTTGGGGGTGCGTCAAAAGTTGATGTGGTTGTTAGTTTCTTGGCGCTGCTCGAGCTTTTACGTGACCGTACAGCATCTGCGGTACAAAAAGATGCATTTGACGACATTGTCATTAAACATATTGATTAGCTATGTTAACCCGTACACTAGAAGCACTTTTATTTACCTCTGCAAAGCCTCTCAAGATTACTACTCTTGTGAAGACTCTTGGTGCAAAAAAAGAAGCGATCGAACAATCACTTACTGCCATTGAAACACGTTTTAGTGGAGAGCAGTCTGGGATTCAGGTTTTGCACCACGATGGGCAAGTGCAATTTGTGACACATCCAGATGAGGGAGAGATAATAAAAACATTTTATAAGCAAGAAGTTGGTGGAGAACTAACGCGCCCATCGCTTGAAACGCTTACAATTATTGCCTATCGCGGACCTATTACAAAACCTGAAATTGAGCAGATTCGCGGGGTAAATTGTACGCTCATTTTAAGAAATCTTTTAATTCGTGGACTTATTTCAGAGCGTGATGATAAAGAGCGGTTGCAGCCTGTTTATTCTGTCACTCCAAAATTTGTGCGACATCTTGGGATTAGTTCGCTTAAAGAGCTTCCAGAGTATGAGGTATTGCATAAAGATGAGATGATCGATCAGGCTCTTGAAGAAATCCAGCAAAAAATGCAAGAGGAGAATTTATGATGTTTCGCGTGCTTGCACAACTTGTTCTTGCAACAACCCTTTTGCAATTTTTTCCAGCTGATAATGGGGTTGTTGAGCAGTACGCATCGCTTCCAAACAATGAAGATCGTTCGGTAGCTATTGTACAAGAAGCAGTGTCGTCACTCGACCCTGAGCTTTTTGGAGTTGAGCGCGTGGAGCTCTCGCCAACAAAGACAGATGTGACGAGTGTGGGGGTAGTCACTTCCGCAGTATCTGCGCTTGTGATGGATCGAAGAACCGGCGAGATTCTCTATGAAAAAAATAGCGATCAAGCGCGTTCTGTTGGAAGTATTACAAAGCTCATGACTGCGTATGTCTTTTTGAAAGGTAATCCTGATTTAGATGCAAAAGCAGCAATTGTTTCAAATGATTTGCGCTATGGTGGAATTCAACACATTAAGCTAAATGACGAAGTTGCCGTGCGCAATCTTTTGTACGCAAGTCTTGTTGGTTCTGATAATTCTGCAACTGCCGCACTGGCTCGTCTTAGCGGCCTTCCTCTTGGAGATTTTATTGCACGCATGAATGAGGCTGCTGCTGAGTTTGGAATGCAAAATACAACCTTTGCAGATACAACAGGTCTTTCTTCGCAAAATCGTTCTATTGCACCTGATATCGCAAAACTTCTCGATCAAGTGTTGGGGAGTGAGGTTATTATGGATGCAACACAACAGCCTTCGATTTCATTTGTGGGCGCATCTGGACGAACCTATTTTATAGAAAGCACTGATGAGCTTTTGGGATCCTATTTAAATCAAGAGCCGTATGAAATTATTGGAGCAAAGACAGGGTTTTTGCCAGAGGCTGGATATTGCTTAGGTACTGTCTTTTCAAGGCAAGGAAGAAGCGAAATAATTGTTGTTGCTCTTGGGTCTGAAACAAAGCAAGGACGGTTTCAAGATGTGAAGTCACTTGCCGCATGGGTTTATAAGGTTTTTGAGTGGCCTGAGGATATTTTATGATCAATACATTAGCAACAGCGCTATCTTCACTTTCTCCGGAATTTGCGACTGCAGTACTTGCGACACTTCCGTTAACAGAATTGCGCGCATCATTGCCACTTGCCATGACCGTATTTGAGCTAAGTGTTTGGGATGCCTATCTTTATTCTATTATTGGAAATAGCATTCCATTGTTCGTGCTTTTGTGGGGGCTACCACCAATCGTTCTTTTTGCAAAGAATCATCTGCCTTGGCTCAATCGATTTTTTGAAAAGTTTTTGGGACACTATGAAAGAAAATATAAAGAGAAATATCAAAAGTACGGTCGATTAATTCTTTTCTTGTTTACCATGATTCCGCTTCCTGGGTCTGGGGTATGGACAGCATCTGTTTTAGCGGTTGTTTTTCAAATCAAGCGATCCTTTGCAGTACAGGCTATTATTTTGGGGATGTTGGCTGCTGGTGTGATTGTGGCACTGATAACAACAGGAGTCTTAGGAGGATTAAGTTTCCTTTTATGAAGATTGCTCTAGATGGCACAACACTTTGTGATAGGCAAGGAGGAAGAGGCGCGGGTATCGAGCACTATACGTGGTCGATTATTCATTCGCTTTTAAGAATTCCTTCAAAGAATAGCTATCTTCTTATTGTGCCAGAAGCAATGCGTCAAGCAGATATCAACGAGCTTCTACAGGGAGTTCCGCGTGTGAAGGTGTTAAAAGCTGTTACTCCTAGGATTAAGTTTTTTTCACGTCATCTCTTGCTTCCCCTTAAGCTTTATTTTCTGGGTGCAGATGTCTTGTTCGCGCCTGCTGCTCAGGTGCCATGGGGGTGGAGAGGGAAGTCTGTATTGACCATCCATGATTTGGCGATCTATGAAAACCCTGAGTGGTTTCCAGAAATAAAACAACAAGACTTTGCAGTGAATACAATTGTTCCAAAGTCCATTCAAGAAGCAAATGCCTTTATCGCTGTTTCGAAAGCAACACAAAAACAGCTTGAGCGATTATTTCCCATTGCACGCGGAAAAAGCAGGGTGGTTTATGAGGGAGTAGAACCAAAAGAGTGTAAGAATAATATAGAACTTGAGCGTTTTCCTTATGAAAAAGATTACCTTTTTTATCTTGGCACACTCGAGCCGCGCAAAAACCTTGTTGCTGCCATGCAGGCTTTTGATCGTTTTTTAGATAACCGACCAGAACAGGCAACACAAGTGCGATTTATCCTTGCAGGAAAGTTGGGGTGGAAGTGGGAGCAAATTGAAAGGACCGCAAATGAAATTAATAAAAAATGGCAGCAAGCTGACCCCAATGGGGTAGTGCAAGCACTTGGACATGTAAGCGAGGAGGAAAAGTGGTGCTTACTCTCACGTGCAAGCGCGTTTATATTCCCGTCTTTTTATGAAGGGTTTGGCCTTCCTGTTTTGGAGGCAATGAGCGTGGGTATTCCAGTTATTTGTAGCAACCGTGGGGCATTGCCTGAGGTGGCAGGAGATGTGGTGATGTACGTAGAGCCAGATGATATTGAAAAAATGGCATTGCAGATCGCGCAATGCATATTACTTCCTGAGGGGATCTCTATCATGCGAGTGGAAGGGCAACAGCAAGCAAGAAAGTTTTCTTGGAAAAAAGCCGCAGAAGAAACATTAGAGGTGATAGAAGGCGCAGCAAAATTCGTTGCATAAAAACCAGCCTTAAGAGCTGGTTTTTGGTTTGTTTTTATCTAGATTTTTGTTTGCAAGTAGCTGATGAGGACAACTTGTGCGAGCACTGCATAATAGAGGGGGACATCACCTTTGCGTCCAACAAGTATGTCATGGAAATAGAAATGGACTTTATTATGCCAGCGCAGGAGTGGAGATTTGGTGAGTTCATATAAGCCTACCAAGAAGTCGGGTAAGATTGCACCCGCTATGCCCCAGGTAAATGTTTGCATACTTGCAATGTCTTTTGTGTTTGCGATCATGAGTATGAAAAAAACACAGACACAGGCATCAACCATGGTGTAGGCAACCGCACGTTTGCGGTTTTTCTTTTTGATACGGAAATTATCAGAAAGCCCGGTGTCGCCATGAGGGATAATGTCGACAAGATAATGCGATAGAACCCCAAAAACAAAAGCAAGCAGCGGATTTCCCGTTGCTTTGCCGATAACGGCTCCTATAGTTGCATGTGTGGTAAGGGTCATAAACTGGGATAAGTATAACAAAAAGAGGGGGATTCGTGAATCCCTTCTAGACAAAATAAAAAAGGCGACCACATCGGGTCGCCTGTACGTTATTCTTTGTCCCAATACTCGCGCGGGTCGCGCCAGTTGGGGTGTCGGGTTTCAAGCCAGGCCTCCATGTCTTCGCGTGCTTTGCGTGGCACAGCAAGTCGTGCACGCATTGTTGCATTGCGATTGAAGGCGCGCGTGAATTCATGAAGTGATTCATTTGGGTTGTTTGCATCCCACGCACATGCAAGGACCCTTGTTCCAACAACACGCGTGGTTACAGAAAAGCGAGCATGTAGCTCGAGAAGAATTCTGCTACTTGTGTCAGGGCGCACTACCCCGTCATCGCAGCGCTTTTTGCGCTCATAGAGCGAGGTCATGCGGATGCGGCCTTGGTCATCCAGGATATGGTAGCGCGTGAGCGATGTTTCATCAGGATCATCAGCGCGCTGCCAGGTTTTTGGATAGCCGATGATGCGGAAGAACAAGTCGCGCTTCTTTCCGCCAGGCTTTCCAAGTTCCACACCCCAATTGCTCAGCACATCGATGGCGCTAAAGCCTGTGGGGCAGATGATGTCAGATGGCATTTCCGCACATGTTTTTCCGATCCCAAAACCATGTCGGCGCAATACGCGAAGGCGTCTTGCACGTCCGTGCATGGGCTCGTCGGCGTGCTCTTCCAAGACAGGGTCGTCATAGGTCCCGTCGGGGTCAGATTGTAGGCCGTTGCTAGCAAGTCCTGGTCGTGTCATGGTTCCCTCCGTGAAAAGATCTGTGCGCAAGTTAGCGTTTTTATTGCGGTTTGTCAATCCTAGAAAGATCCGCCACGTAAATACATGACGGCAGAGTAAACAAAAAGACCGCATTCTTACGAGCGTGGCCAGAGGGGCTAGGAGTCGAGGATTTTATCTGTATCCTTTTTGAGCCCACGGCAGATCCTGAAACCTACCAAGAAGAGGATGATGAGGAGAACAACTGCTACGCGAACTCTGGCAACAGAGCGATTGTACTCAACCTGTTCTCTCAGATCTTGGTTTTCAGTCCGGAGATCGTGAATCATCTCCTTGGCCTGCTCGAGAGAGCGAGGTTCAGAAGGGTCGAAGTTCACGATTGCTTCAGCATATTGCTGTACCAGCTGCTCATGGGCAGTTTCGTTTTCAATCTGCTGCTTGCGGTCCATGATTCTGTACGTCTCTGCAAACAGCTCTTGTTCAGAGCAGATCGCTTCTAGCTCATCACACACTCCAGGAGGGAGAGAGTGATAGCGAATGTCGATCTCCGCCACAGTGAAACGTCGGTTATTTTCCAGCAGATCACTGAGCTTTGCTTCAACGAGCTGCTCGTCTTCGATGAGTTCAGTAATTGTGTACGAAGCGGCCATCATTTTGACATCTTCATAGAGATCGATCTTCACAAGCGCGCTGTCACAGATGCCATGTTGATGGAATGCTACCATGACATTTGTTCGGATCGAGATTCCATCTTTTGTCATCGAAGGGATGTCGGTGATTAGCTTGCAGGACTCGCTTGCCATCACCGGCTGGGCGATCAGGAGCGAGGTCAGGAGTGCCGCAAGGGCAAAGAGGGTGTTTCGAAGGTGCATTTACATGCCTCCAATTGGGGTGAAAAGGACAGGGTGAAACAGCAAAGAGTAACAGCAATTTGCTGTTTTGTCAATGATTTTGCGGAATGCAATAAAAAAAGACCCCCTCAAGAAGAGGGGGGTTGATGCTAGATCTCGTAGATCTCACGCACCAAGTAGGTGTCACGGTTTTGCGGGTCACCGTATCGCAGGTAGACTGTGTCGCCTGCAAGAACACTAAGGACATCCTCAGTGTTTGGATCACCGATGTAGGTCAGCGGTACCTCCCAGAGCTCATTCTCTCGCAAGGCGAGGCGGATCAGATAGCTCGTATTGCCGTCTGTGGTGATCGTAAAGATCTCAGATACCTGACCTTCGATTTCACGATCCTCAAGCACGTTTGAGCCCACACGTTGTGTACCCTTTAGGTAGAGGTGTGCTTCGTAGTGTGTGAAGGCTTCGTGCTTGGAGTCAGCCCACATGACACTCGAAGGCTTCATATCTGCGTTGGCTTCGAGAAGAACAGTCCCAGCGTAGAGGGAATTGTAGGCCATGTAGGTACCAAGACCATCAGAGGTCAGATACTTTGCTTGTGTTGATGCTGGGCGCGTGAGCACACCTTCCCAGGTAGGTGTTCCGTAGATGGTGTGCAGAGTCAAGTCTTCCACGCTGTAGTCCCAGAGCACTGTTGCCTGCTTGATTGCATTGATGGCTGCAGACTTGGTAGCCATTGCCTGTTCTGTTCCCTGAGTGGGGTAGAACGTAGATTCGGCCGTACGAGGGTCGGTGAGCATGACTCCAACCATCGAGCGGTCAGGGAGTGTGCTGGTGATGTAGACCACAAACACCAGGTTGGTGTTGTTGGCATTCATGACCATGTCGACCATATTGCCATCTGGGATCAAGCGATCAAGTTCAGAGGTTTTCGCATAGTTACGAGGATTGTAACCCCAGTAGTGGATCCAGCTGACGATGAGGTCAGGTGCATACACCTGGTCAACCCAGTCCGGAATCTCTACACGCTCATCCACATCAGTGGTTACAGGGTTATCCAGCGCATAAGACTGAACTTCCTGTGTTTGGGCATCCACCACAAGGAGCTCTTCTGGGTAGAAGGCCTCGCCGACGCGCGCATAGGCATCGTCATTGGTGTAGGTACAGGTGAAGAACGGGCGCCACTTGTCGTCGAGCTCCATGGTTGGATTGCTCAACTTGTGGCTTCCGTAGGTGCGATACCCCTTTCCACGCAGGAATCGATAGATGTTGTTTTCATCGATGTTTTCCTGCTGGCTTAGGTAGATGGTAATGGCGTAGGGGTTTCCGTCAGCATCTTCTGTGCGGATCCACGCAGGCTTGGTTTCGTCTTCAGCATCCACAACAGCGATTCCTGGAATCTTGCCATTGGTTTGCGTTCGAACTGCCTTGGAGTCAGGTGGGTAGTCGAGCATAGCCACATAGTAGTAGTGGCCGTTGATGACTACATCTGTGACAGCAGGACCACTTGCACCTTCGCTCGTGTCATTTTGTGCGATAGTGAAGCCAGTGGAGAATCGGAAGTCCGAATTTGCATTGTAGCTTTCCAGGGCCTGCATCATCTTAGCAGCCGCCATCCTGGGCGATACATTACTGATCTGTGTTTGGGTTGTGGCGATTGCTGTGCCGGGCTCAGCGACAGTTACAGGAAGGAACTCCTTCCACTGCTTGTAGTTGCCAAGAGATGGCTCAGTCCATGTGAGTTCACGCTCGCAGTGACATCCTGCAATCAGCAGGGTGAGAAGAAGAGATCCGAGGATCTTAAGAGTACGCATCAGTTGACCTCCTTGGTCATCAGAGTGTCCATGGGGACGGAGAGAAGCTTTCCTTCGGGAGTGAAGGTGAATGCTTCGGACTTGTAGTTTTCGATTAGGAAGACCTGGCTGGGGTTCACGGTGAACTTGTTGCCATGTTGGTCCTTGAACTCGATTTGACCACGCTCATTGACACGCGGGGCGATCACCTTGGCACTGTTTGATGGATTGAACCCATCGAGCACACCAGTATGGAACTGTGAGTACTTGAGAGATCCAGAGTCAGAGAGCAGAGCAAGGTTGAGGAAGCTCGGTTCACGGGTCCTCTTGAACACTTCGCCCTTGTTGAACCAAGGGCCGTAGTTTTCTTCCTGCTGGTCAGCGATCTGCGGCTCATACACAACCTGCACCTCGGGAGGAGGTTCGGTTTGCGTGGCGGGGGTATCAACGTAGGTCCATACGCCCCAGACAGAGATCATCCAGAATGTTGCGATTGCGACATTTGTGAAGATGATAGCCAGAGAGAAGATTTGTGGCATCAGTGCGATCACCATTCCCACTTCTACAAAGTCGACCTCGGGGAGCTCGAGCGAAATAGAGGGAATGCGCATCTTGTACATCTTCTCAAGTTGCTTGCGCACTGCTTCCTTGCGGTCGTTGACCATCTTGCGATACTTTGAAGAGCATGCATAGAAGGTGATGTACTTCATGTGACGCAGGATCAAAGACCAGCTTGAGCGAATGCGTCTCCAGGGAACTAGTGCCTTTTTGTTACCCCATGCTAGAGAGATGAGTGCGGGAACTCCCACAATCACTTCAATACCACTCATAAAGATGGTGACAGGAATAATAAACAAAAAGAAAATGAGTTCTGCACGAAACAGTTGTCCCGCACTCATGCTCATAGAGCGCTGATAGTTCATCGGCATTGTTTTTCTCCATTTTTTAGTTGAAAAGGACATTGCTTCCCAGAGAAAGGAAGACGAAAACTTATCAAAAGAGGAGTGTTTTGTCAATGGTTTTATGGTGTATTTTGTTATTTCTTCAAAGAAAAAACCCCCAAGATGTAGGGGCGACCCGTTGTGGTCGCCCTTTGTCTTAGGGGGGTGTTTAGTCTAGTACGGCCGATCAAAGCCAGGGGTCAGCATTCCCGTCTTCGGGTCTGCGACCTTGGTGTAGAGCACATGGGCAGGCATCTCGCCCTTGGTGAACTTGCCATCACGCCCACGAAGCTCCTTCACATACTCCGTGAACTCATTCATGGCTTCACGCCAGGCTGCCACCTGTTTGCTGGTGAGTTTCTCGCGGGGTGTGTCGTTGACAGGCACTTCGCGCTGCCGTACAGCCATGTGCATGAACACGCGGTCAAAGTAGTAAAGCGCATCACGAACGATCTTACCGCTCTTGTAGATGGCAAAGAGGCCAAGTGGCATACACACGCCACACACGATCAGCATCCATGGATGCATGCCCACAGTTGCAACAAGCGCTCCTTCTAGGGCAATCACTGTTGCGCTGAAGAAAAGGAAGGGGAGATATCCAATCGTTTGAGATGTGTTTCTCCTTTGCACATCTCCGATGCCTTCCTGGGCCGACATTAGTCGTTCAGCATGGCTTCTGTTTGCACGCGTCAACACTGCCTTGAAAAGGCGTGGCGCGAGTGCATTGGGCTCTGCATTGCACAACTTGATGGCCCGGTCGATGTTATTGGCCATGATGTTCTTGCGGATCTGCCTATAGAATGCCTTTGTGTTGATGTTGTAAACGATCAACACACGGTAGAGCGAATACAGAACAGAGGCTGCGTAGAAGAGAGCGAGAATGAGTGCAAAAGCGAACATGTGTAACTCCTTTCCCTACAGGTCTTCGAGAATGCCAGAGGAACGGGTGGGTTTGGGGTTGGGTTTGGGAAGAGGTTCCTCAGAGAACGAGGGTTCTTCTTCTTGTTTGTACGCGCGCTCAGGCTCGTCATCTGCGTCAATGGAGCGTCGCAGCGCGCCAGCCTCTTCATCACCGATCTTTCTACATGCTAGGTGAGGAGGAATGTAGGCTTTCGAGCCGGCATCGTGTCCGTATCCTCGGGTGTGAAGCGACCCTCGTGCTCGTGCGTGCAGGAGGTTGCGCACTTTGGTGAGTACGTAAACGCTGCTTGCACCAAGCAGGTTGTGCTTGATCATGAGATTGTAGCAAAGATATGCACCAAGCATGCTCAGCACATTGCCGAGTACAAACGGTCCACCGTCAGCGATGCTGTAGGCAGCAATCAGTGCCAGGATGGGGTTGAGTGCTGCAACAAGGAGACCTAGCCAACCAAACAACATCCATCGGTTGTATTTCTCGGTTTCGACTCTGCCTTCTTCGCAGATGAGGTCGAGTTCATGAACACGACGACAGCTGTAGAGAAGTTCTCGGATGGACCGTGTGACAGGCACGTTTTCTGCATTGGTTAGCTTGATGGCCCGTTCGATGTTGTTGGCCATGATGAGCTTTTGGATTTTGGCCGCGAAGGCGATCACATTGATGCCTTCCTTTGTCAAATAGATGTAAAAAAGTGCAGCTGCGCACAAGAGTGGGATAATGCCCAAAGCGATGACAACAGGTTCCATGATTCCTCTCCTTTGTGAGGTTTTGTTGAGAAAGAGCCGTTTCTTCCTTGTGGAAGGAACGCGGAAACTTAGCAGAATCTACTTGTTTTGTCAATGGTTTTCTCTAGACAAAGATTAATGTATTTGTTATTATTTTCGCACAAATCAAGACGCCGGGATGGCGGAACTGGTAGACGCGCAGGACTCAAAATCCTGTATGGGCAACCATGTGAGGGTTCGATTCCCTCTCCCGGCACCATTAATAACACCTCAGCACTGCTGGGGTTTTGTTAATGATTGACCTTCTATCTTCTATTCGCTAAGGTGCGATTAGTTCATTTCCAAAAGGAGGGCGAAATGCCTGTGAAGCTTGGTGTGCGATGTGGTGCGTGTGGAAGTGGTGTCATGACGCCGCACTTAGTGGGGCGAGTTTTCGACAGACAATCCATTCCATATGTGGAATCGGTTTATTGTAATCACTGTAATCGAGTTTTTTTCTCTGGCCTTGAAGGGCGTCCAGTCTTGTATGCATGCAGAGTACTTGCAGAGAGTAAGGGGAAGACACTTCCTGAGAACAGCAAGCAGTCACATTGCTCTGACCATCCAGAGGTTGACGCGATTGTTACAAAGGTTGGCATTACCATGCATTATCACTGCCCGCGTTGCTTGTGTGCACTGAATCGTATTTAAAAACCACCCCGTACTAGGGTGGTCTTTTTTTTATTTGAACAGTACGGGGGATTCATGAGTCCCTCGTACGGATTTGTTACAGCAAACACGTGCCGGTCATTTCTGGTGCAACTGGTAAGCCTGAGAGTGTGAGGATGGTTGGCGCAACATCGGCCAAGATTCCTATAGGAGGTACCAGGCTAAGATCGTTATTGATGAGGCCTACATTTGGTTGGCCCGCATAATCATTTCCAATGATCACAAACGGTGCTGGATAATTATTGTGCTCTTTATCAACCGCTCCTGTGATTGGGTTGACCAGCTCTTCTGCATTTCCATGGTCTGCCACAAGGAAGATGAGTGCATTTTTCTTTAAGGCTTCTGGAATGACACGTGCGAGCTGCTGGTCGACTGACTCAACCGCCTTTACGGTTGCGCCAAGGTTTCCGGTATGCCCAACCATGTCTGGGTTTGCGTAGTTGATTGCGTAAAAGTCGAATTTATCTTGTGCAAGGTTTTCGATGAGATTATCACTCACGATAGTTGCAGACATTTCAGGCTGGAGGTCATAGCTCTCTACTGAAGGAGAGGGGATTAAGATGCGTTCCTCGCGGTCGAATGCTTCTTCACGCATACCATTCATAAAGAAGGTGACATGCGCATACTTTTCCGTTTCTGCAATATGGAGCTGGGAAAGTCCTGAGTCTGCAAACGCGCGTCCAAGCGGATTATTTACATACTGCGTAGGAAAAAGCACGCCCACAGGAAGTCCTTTTTCATATTCTGTAAAGGTAATAACAGGGAGTGTTTTGAATTTTTTTGTCTCAAACTTGGAAAAATCTTTTTGCACAATCGCTTGTGTGAGCTGTCTTGCACGGTCTGCACGGAAGTTAAAAAAGATTACCACATCTCCTTCTTCTACGGTTGCAAGTGGCACCCCATTTGCATCGACTATGACAACAGATTCCATTTCTTCATCAAATTTCTCAGTTGCATACGACTCTTGAATAGCGGCTACAACATTATTGTGCTGTTTGTCTGCGGCCCCATTAAAGATTGCATTATACGCTTTTGCAGTCCGGTCCCAGTTTTTATTACGGTCCATCCCAAAGAGACGTCCTCCAACACTAGCAACTTGCCCAGCGCCCATTGTCTGACAGGTTGCAAGAAGATCTGTCATAAATTGTGCGCCTAGATCTTTTGCTGTATCGCGCCCATCAATAAAGGTATGGATGAAGGTGTTTGCTCCAATGCCCGCTTGTGCACTAAATTGAATCAAGGCATTGAGATGCTGTTGTGAGGCATGGACGCCACCGTTTCCAATAAGACCAATTAGGTGCAGTTTTTTCCCTGACGCACTAATGTGCTTTGCTGTTTTCTCTAAAAGTTCATGATTAAAAAAAGTTCCATCTTCAATCGATTTGTTAATACGCGGCAAACTTTGATAGCGAAGAATCCCTGAACCAATGGTTAAGTGTCCAACCTCAGAATTTCCCACTTCTCCTTCTGGGAGCCCAACATTCATGCCCGAGGCATTGAGGAGCATGGAAGGATAGGTTTGTACAAGTGAGTCAAAGAAGGGTTTTTTTGCAACTGAAACAGCGTTGGTGGGGGAAGCAGGAGCAATCCCAAAACCATCAAGAACAAACAACATGACTGGGCGATGTGAAAGCGGCATAATTATTTTTTCAATTCGTCCTCAATGGAATCTTTAATTTTTGCCTCTACTTCTTTGATTCCTTCTAAGATTTGATTGCGTTTGTAGGCATCCGTTTCTTTTTCAAGATTGATGATATGCATATTGTAGTCATACACAATATCCGTAATCTCTGTAAGAAGATGTGCTTTTTTGTCAGGGTCAGTGACCCCATATTCTTCAAAGAAGAGTTCGATTGATTTTTGTTTGAGTTCACTCATATGGGCACAAGTGTTACAATTGTGGATAGATAATCACAGTATACCGTTTTTATATGAAAAAACGAACATTGCTTTCTTGGAATGTAAATGGGATCCGCGCAGCAGAGCGAAAGGGGTTTTTAGATTGGTTTGCAAAGGAAAAGCCCGATATTTTAGGTGTGCAAGAAACAAAGGCGCACCCAGAGCAATTAAGCGATGCATTGAAAGAAATCCATGGTTATACCACTCATTTTTGTTCTGCGGAGCGCAAAGGGTATAGCGGGGTTGGGTTGTTCTCAAAAGTGCAACCTGAATCGATTGCTTGTGGGCTTGGTGTTGAAAAGTTTGATAAAGAGGGGAGGGTGATTAGTGCTGATTATGGTGAGTTTCTTTTTTATACGATTTATTTTCCAAATGGGTGTGCGTCAAATGACCGCTTGATTTATAAGATTCGTTTTTATGAAGCGTTTTTAAAAGAGGTAAAGAAGCAAATCAAAGCAGGAAGAAAAGTTGTTGTGTGTGGAGATGTAAATACTGCACATCATGAGATCGATCTTGCACGTCCAAAGCAAAATGTAAAACGTTCTGGTTTTTTGCCAGAAGAGCGGCTGTGGCTTGATAAGTTTGAGCGCGCTGGGCTTGTTGATACCTTTCGTTTACATCATCCAAACGAGCCTGATTGGTACAGTTGGTGGGACGTCAAAACGCGTTCACGCGAGCGAAATGTTGGGTGGCGCATTGATTATTTTTATGTGAGTGAGAATTTAGTGCCGCAAGTGAAGGATGCATTTATCCTCACAGATGTGATGGGATCAGATCATTGTCCTGTTGGAATCACGTTAAAGATCTAATATGAAAAAATTCTTATTAAATAGTGCAATCATTCTTGGTTTCTTTTTGTTGTTCGGAGCAGTCTTGGTAGTTTTGTTAACGGGAGGTGAGTTAATGGGGGAGAGTACGGTTGAGCTTGAGGAAGCTGTTCAAGAAGAAGTTGGGCTTACGCGAAATGTTGAGGAGTTAAACGAGATGAGTGAAGACATTAAAGCAAATGTTGATGTGGTGAGTGACTGGCCTGTCTATATCCTTTATGCCCTAAATGTACACGACTGGGTGCATCCTGAAGAAAGCGCAAGCACTGTAAGGCGAGTTATTTTATTGCATGAACAATATGACATTCCAATTGAAGTTTTTGTCACAGATCCTCTTTTTCAATGGTATGTAGAAAATGATTCAGACCTTGTTGAGCTTATGCGGTCTTCTGAAATGGTTTCAATGAGTTATCATATTCGAGTTCCGTATCCTTATTATCAGAATTTTGATTGGTATGGCCTTTCAGAGCTTGAGACTGGGGAGCGAGAAGAGATATTGCTAGGGTATGAAGAGCATCGATTAGATTTAGAAACAGGGTTTTATACAGATGCGCCTGGAGGGTATCAGTTTATGAAGGACACGATTGGTTACGCACCGCGCATTGTTGGGATTTTTGATAGTCAGGTTGGTGGTCAGGTGCTTGCAAACATCTATAAAGAGAAAGGGGTAGAATTTATTGTTCAGCACAATAAGCTTGTGCATATTGGAGATCAGAAGTATGGCATTTATGCGCGCCCTGAGCATTATGATTTGAAAATCTACGAGTATGCACAAGGAGATCACACAGCAGAGGAGATATTTGAAACGATTACAGAAAAAATGATTTATGACCACCCGCAATTTATTGGGGTGAAGTATCATGAGAACAATTTTTATCATGATGATAATCCTTGGTATGGAGTGTTTTGGGAAAATGGGAAAACCCGTAAGGGGCCAAAAAGCCCTCCATATGATTTATCCATGTCATTTGATGACTTTCGTACAGAGGAAGAGGTTGCGAATCATTGGGAGCTTTATGAAGAAAGCTTGCGGTATATTAAAGAGCGTCCGGAAGAATATAAAGCATTGAATGCAGTAGGTTTGTTGGAAGAATTTGAGTGGGAATAGGTAACAAAAAACTCCGTCCGGATTGGACGGAGTTTTTTGGTTGCGGGGGTCGGATTTTCACATCGTTCGCCAGGATTGCTTTGGCTCGCTCTTAAAGAGGGGTTTCCACCCCTCTTTAGATCTTCCCCGGAAAAGGTGGGGGAACAGCTGTTCCCCCAAACCCCCTCGCGGTTCAAATCCTTCTAAAACAAAAACTTCCATCCAGGATTGGATAGAAGTTTTTGGTTGCGGGGGTCGGATTTGAACCGACGACCTTCGGGTTATGAGCCCGACGAGCTGCCTGACTGCTCTACCCCGCAACAGAAGAATAATGGAAATAGAAGAAAGCGTCAAGGAATAGTGGGGATTGTTCAATTCCATTATGTATACAAAAAGCCACCTGAAAACAGGTGTCTTTTTGGTAGCGGAGGTGGGAATTGAACCCACGACCTCGGGCTTATGAGTCCCGCGCTCTAACCAACTGAGCTACCCCGCCGCGGGGCATTTGCACGCAAAACTATAACATACGTTTTTGTTGAGTGCAATAGATATCGCATGTAATACCTTGACAAATAAGGCTTTTTCAATTAATCTTTTCCGTTCTTTCAACTAAGGAGCTGACTATGTTTGTCACATGTGTCGTAATTGCGCTGCTCTTCCTTTCTGGCTGTACTGCTGGTTACTTGGTGCTCAAGCGGCAGCGCAGTAACCAAGAGGTCGTCCGCGAAGGTGCATTTGCGGAGCATCGCTATCGTCGTCTCAATGCCTTTGTTGAGTTGCGGGGGAAGCTGTGTACGGATGAGCATCCCGAAGATGAGCATTTGCTCGACCGTCTTGCTGAGGTCAATCAGCAGTTTGACACTGGTGATTTTTGGGGAGAGATCCCTGATCCTGTAAGGTCGAGCCTTGAAGAATCATTCAATCGAATCTTCTGGATTCTCATGCGAAAGTTTTCAGATCGATTTGGAATGCTTGTAAGGCTTGGTCGTATGGATACTTCCATGGAATATCTAGATCTCTCTGAGGAAGAGGAGGAGCTCATGGATATGATTCGCGACCACATCTCATTTCTCGAGCGTGTCATTGTAGCCCTTTCTGGTGAGTCCGAGGACGAAGACCTTTCCACGGTCTCGCAGGCAAGAAGGCATATGGCGGATTGTGCAAGGATGCTTGCGAACAAGTATCCAAAGACGCAAAAGCGCTGATCAATAGGTCAGCGCTCTTTTTTATCTAAAATAAAGGGAATATCATTCATTTTTTTGTCAATCTTTTTTGCGTTCTGAGTTCTGTGGTTTTATCTTGACATAAAGGTGTTTTTTCGCTAAGGTTTCGCGTTCAAAAAGAAGTTTTCATAAAGAGGTATTTGCCTCCTTTTTGATCTCGCTCTTTCAAGACGAACCGTTCTGTGTAGTTTGGCCGCTTCACAGAATTCATTTTTTTGGCCAATAGCCTCAACCAAGGAGTGTTCCATGAGGTTTCTGAAGTCTACGCTTGTCCTGGCGGCAAGCGTCCTGCTTGCAGGATGTTTCTCTCTGGATGATCCTGCGGATAATGCTTCGCAGCCATCTTCTGCTCAATCATCCTCGACCACGAGGTCTGCGCATGGCGCGGATTTCTTGCGAGGAGCTGAGGTGGGCGGAACGCCGAGTGAAAGGGGTGTCATCACCTGGGGTGGTGAGGTCCCGAGTCTTTATGCCAACGGTGGTATGAAGACACGCGAAGGATCTATCTTTGGTGATCTTGGGCTGAATATTCAGTTCGTCAATCGCGATGACATGAATGGGCAGTTCGATGCTTACGAACGTGGGCAGACCAAGTGGATTCGTGGCACTTTTGGCATGGTTGGGCTTGGGATCGCAAAGCGTGGTCTTTGTGAGCCGACTGACATGTCCATGTGTCCGGTTATGGTGTTTCAGGAGACGTTCAGTAAGGGCGATCACCTGGCAGCCATCGAAGAGATCAAGACGCTCGCAGACCTCAAGTCCAAGAGTGGGAAGAAGGTGCGGATTGCCCTGAATCAGGACGGTCCTCACATGACCCTGCTTCCGGAGATTCTCGCAGATGCCAAGCTGGCACTCGACGACGTCGAGATCGTTTGGTGTGAGGAGCTCTTTGGCCCCAAGGGTCCTGATGGCGCAATGCGCAAGGGGCTCGCCGATGCCGCGTTCGTAATCACCTCTCCTGGACTCATCGAGCTCACCAGTGGTGGCGAGATGGACAGTGTGGGCGATGGTACTGAGCAGTCTGTGCTTGGTGTGCATTTGCTTACGTCTACGCGTGAGCGTGCGTTCTCAATCGCAGATACCTACTGGGTGCATCCTGATGAACTCAAGACCAATCCAGACGGTGTGCGTCGTTTTGCTCTGGGGTATCTCAAGGCAATGGAGCAGGTGCAGGCTTTGCAGAAGCAGCATGAGAAGGCAGGTGGCTCAGACGAGTTCATCGCACTCATGGAGCTGACGGCCAAGGTCTTTGATCTGCCAAATGCCGAGGAAGCTTACGGGCTTTTCTTGGATGCCCAGTTCGTGGGTCATACTGGCAACGTTGAGTTCTTGAATCCCGGCAATGACCACGGTTTCAATCAGTTCGCTGAGAAGACCAACAAGGCTGCAGAGCTCTATGGTTATGCAACCACAGAAGTTGACTTCCAGCATGTTCCTGCAAGCTTCTGGGTTCACCCAGACTTCCGCGAGCATCTCAAGGCCTCGATCGATGTGCAGGTGCAGAGTCGCTTCGACAAGGATGCCTTGCAGGCAGAGCTCGACAGCATGGATGCGCTGACCTTCGAGAGTCGTCGTTCACACTTCTTCCGTGTGCACTACGAGGCTGGTCAGACGACCTTCCCGCTCAAGAGGTACGGACCCAAGTTCGAGGAAGCCCTCGAGATGGCCAGGAAGTATCCGCGTTCCGCACTCGTCATCACCGGTCATGCCGACCCTGGTGCGACACTGCGTGACTATGTGGTGGCCTCTGGTCTGCAGGCTGACGAAGATCCCCAAACTGGGCAGAAGAGTCGGTATGTCTACGTGGGGAGTGGTCGTGGAGAGTCGATCGATATCCGCAACACCAATCAGGTACTTGCAGAGATCGGGCTCATGGACTCAGCTCAGATTCCAGGTGGGATCAACCCCAAGGATACGGCTCGTGCGGCCATGGATGTGTCGCTTGAGCGTGCAAAGAACGTGGAGGTACAGTTCGTGCAGATGCTCGAGCAGCAGGGGATCAGCTATGACCCCAACCAGATCACTGTGCGTGGAATGGGGGTCACAAGCCCGCTGATCGCGCGTCCGACCACGGTCGACGACATGTCTCGGAATCGTCGTGTGGAGTTCAACTTCGTTCGTGTGTCTGGTGAGGCGTTCACTCAGCAAGACCTGGACTTTTAAGGAGGAGGTGAAACATGCAGAAGCTTTACTCGTTCCTTTTGTCCCTGCTCTTGCTCGTTTGTGTACTTGTGCCTTCGGGTTCACTGGCCACTGACCAGCAGGCTAACGACTACATCGTGGTGCTCTTGGATGCGTCTGGGAGTATGGATGAGACCATTCGTTCAACCGGTCAGCAAAAGATAGTTGCAGCCAAGGTTGCGCTCACTGACATGATTGCTGGGCTTGACCAGGATACACAGATCGGTCTTCTGGTCATGGAGGGTAATGTCGATGGCTGGGCGTATCCACTTGGGCCACTCGACAAGACCAAGTTCTTGGCGGCCGTGAAGCATGTGAAGCCAAACCATGGCACACCGCTTGGGACCTTTATGGCAACGGCAACGAATGCGCTCCTCAAGGAGCGTGCAAAGAACAGAAACACTGGCAACTACAGACTGGTGATCCTGACTGACGGTGTGGTGAAGGGTCGTGAGAAAGGGATGGTCGAGCGTTTCACGCCCGAGATCGTCGGTCGTGGCATCAAGGTTCAGGCGATTGGACTCGACATGAAGTCAGACCATGTGCTCAAGACCATGGTGCAGTTCAGTGCTGCGGATGACGGAGATCAGCTGCGCACGCAGATGCGTCGCGCTGTGGCCGAGATTCCAACCTCGGACGTCAATGCTTCACAGGCTGCGCTCGATCTCATTGCGCCCCTCACGACTGAAGAGGCGATGATGATCCTTCAGGCAATTGGTACCGGCGAGTTCAACAACACGCTGATTGGCCAATAGCCACTTGCCATCCCATTCCCGAAAGGGGGTTGGGATGGCCTTTTCCTCGAGTAGATAGGAAACTGTCTTCTCAAGGGAAAGTTCTTTCCAAACAATCTATCGTTTCATTTTTTTGCTAAAGGAGCATTCCATGGAACAGCAGCCCACAACTGATCGTAAGACCAAGATCAAGTGGAAGAATATTCTTATTGCACTCACTGTGCTTTGCCTCTTCCTGTGTTCAGGTATTGGGTATCGACTCGTGTACATTCCTTGGAAGAATCAAGGAATTGCCGAGCGTACGAGTTCTGTTCGGACCGATGAATGTGGAAAGAGTGCAAAAGAGCTCACGCTCGTACTTGATAACTTCAAGGGGTATGCGATTTTGCGCTCAAAGGCATTTGCCAGTGAGCTTTGTCGCAATGGCATTGTGCTCACCATCGTGCCTGATGATGCAGACTACGAAGGGCGCATGAAGGCGCTTGCAAACGGCAAGGCAGACATTGCCATGTTTACCATGGGAACGTTCCTGGTGAACGCGGCTGAGTACCCCAAGGGCCAAGCCCCTGGGACAATTGGTCTGATGATCGATATCAGCAATGGAGCTGATGGTGCCGTTGCGGTAAAGGATGTCTACCTAGACATTGATTCGCTCAATGACGCACGTACCAAGCTGGTAATGATGCCAGAGAGTCCAAGTGAAGAGCTGGCCTTGCGCTTGCTTTCGGACTTCTCGCTGCCACTTCTGAGTCAAGATGCATTTGAAAATGCGAAGAGCCAAGAGGCGATTCGTTATCGTGCAAGCATTGCAGGTGAGCAGGGTGCTGAGGTGTACTTCCTTTGGGAGCCTTATCTTTCGCAGGCACTGGCACTCAACTCCAAACTTCACGGTGTGTTCGATTCCAGCATGGTCTGGATGAGTGTCGTGGATTTTGCGGCGTATAGCCGTGCGCGCCAAGATGCAGACCCAGAGCTTTTTGTTGCGTTCGATGAGGCTTATCTGCGTGTGCGCAATACGCTCACAAATGAGCAGGACAGCATGGTCGATCTGTTGATCGAAGATGGTGTAACAACAGGTGAAGAGATTGAGCTCGATGACGCAAAGGGGATGGTCTCTCGAATCATCTGGCCAGGGACGCATGAAAACTATGGGTATTTTGGCCTATTGCCTGATGCAAAGATCACGCTCGACCAGTTGATCGAAAATGCTGCGCGCGTTGCGGTCGCTCAAGGGCAGATCAAGGAAAAGCCCTACGATGATCCGCGAGACCTATACTACAACGAAGCGCTTGCCAAGCTGCAGTCCGAGAACTTCCATCCGCGCATGCGTGGGTCGAATGTGACCGGCGAGGCGCTGCCTGGCATGCAAGTTGCTGCCGAGCTTCCTGCGCTTAGCGATGCTGAGTGGGATGATCTCGTGCGCATGGGAAGTATGCGTATTCCCAAGATTAGCTTCACGGGTAGTTCTGCCAAGATCGGCTCGCTGTCTGGTCCAAAGACTATTCGGCAGATCGTCTCGCAACTCACTCAGTACGACCAGTACTATTTGCTTGTCGTGGGGCATGCGCGTTCTGGTGGCAAGTATCCTGAGAAGGACAAACAGCTTGCGATCGACCGCGCCAATGCGGTTGCTAGCGAGATTGTGGTGCAGGGCATTAGCAAAAATCGTGTGCGTGCTATTGGTGCGCCGCCCTCGGGGAATACCGGGGCTTCGCAGTCTGTGAGCTTTGTGCTCATGCAGGCACCGTTCTAGGAGGTGACATGACGAAGAAAAACCGCGAACGCGAAGTGGTGGTCAATCTTCTTGGTCACCCTGCTGTGCTCGCTCCTGCTGCCATTGGTGCCATGGTAATCCTTTCCGTTCCGCTCTTTGGTGCTCCGCTCATCCTTCTGGGTGTGGGGGTCGCTGGAGTGGCAGCCGGAGGTGGGGTTGCCGCTTGGCGCGCACGGAACGTGCGTGATGCGATCAATGATCGCATCCTCGAGCGTGAGCGTCAGCATCAAGCACAAGGGCGCGAAAAAAAACTATGCGATCTACACAAGCTTCTTTCTAGCGACGATGATCCTGCTGATGAGACGCTGCTAGCTCAACTTCGTATGCTTGAACGCGATTTCAAGCGCGAGGAAGATTGGGCAAGTGTTCCATTGAATGTACGGGTTGATCTAGAGTTCTTGTTTGAACAGCTTTTCTGGGTTTGTATTGATGAATTGGAAAAGGGGTTTCGGCTTCTTGACCGTTCGCGTCGAACCGCAACACCTGGTGTGCGAGAAAATCTTGCGCAGCAGCAAAAGGGGAAGCTTGCACGCATTCAGGAGAGCATTCAGGAGCTCGAAGCGCTCATGGTCAAAGTCGCAGAGATTCAGTCTGGCGTAGACAGCGATGAGCAGCGCGAGATTGTGATGCGAATGAAACAGAATGTTGCAGCTGCTGCGCAGACGCAAAGGCAGCTTGCAAACCACTAGAGGGTGGAATGACTCCACCCTCACTTTTATCACCCAATCCAGGGAAATCTGGTGCAGGTGACCAACTCTTGCCAGTTTCTGGCAGTGTCCGCCGGTTTATCCGGTTTTACAACAAAACGCATGGAGGAATTATCATGCGCACTCCTCTGACCCTCATCTTCTTCCTTCTCACTGGCTGCCTTCAGGTAGAGCCTCCGCAGGATGCTCCTGTGGATCAGCCTGATGGTGTGGAGCAGGAAGGACTTCCTGTCTATTCTGTGGCACTTTCTGAGTATCCCAGCTGGTCGGCGGTCATGTACGCTCACGATGTGGGCCTGGTGAACGCCAAGCAGGGCGGGGCCATGGGCACGATCGAGACCGAGCGTGGGATCGATCTGGTGTTCAAGTTCGTAGGCTACGACAAGTGCCTCGAGATGTACGGTGCTGGTGATGTTGATGCGGTCGCCATGACCAACATCGACTCTCTCCCTATCTCGATCGCTCTGCAGAGCGTGGGAGTCTTCCCGACGTCCACCTCGGATATGGCTGATACCGTTCAGGTGACCAGTGACATCAAGGCCTGGGATGATCTGCGTGGCGTGGAGATCTACGGCTTGGCCAACACGGTCAGCGAGTACAACTTCCGCCGTGTGGCAGAGGTGGCTGGGCAAAACCCGGATGACTTCAATTACGTCAACATGGATCCGGACATGGCGGCCATGAAGATGATTCAGGGTGAGGCTGATGCCATTTCGGTCTGGAATCCTTTCAAGCGCAATGTGGTCAATGCAATGGGTGAGGGGGTTCACGAGCTTGGTAACTCTGGCGTGATTCCGCTCGAGATCTTGGATCTCATGGTTGCATCGCAGGCATCGCTCGATCGTCCCGAAGGTGATGCTTTCGTGGCTGCGCTCATGGATGCCTTCTACGGCGTCAATACGCTCATGGCTGATCCGGCCACGCGTACGGAGACTTTGGAGGGTATCGCGGCTGTGTTCGCGCCGCTTTCCCTGGAAGACATGGAGATCGTGGTCACTGAGACCAAGTTCTTTAGCGCTCCTCAGGATGGCCTCGCACTCTACACGGGCGACGAGCTGAAGGTGGCCATGGAACCGGTTGTGAAGTTCGCGATCGAGCATGGTACTCCCAGCGAACTTGTGGTGGGTTATGGGACCAAGGCAGAGGCGCCGGATGCGCACTTCCGCTACGATCCCTCCTACATGCAGAAGGCTGCCAAGTAGCAACCTCTTGGCCGAGCAACTTGCTCGGCCCTTTTCTTGAGAAGTTCATTTAAAATGAACTCATCAAAGAAAGTTTTGTTCTTTCAATCTAGGAGTCAACATGAACAACGGAACCTCTTTCTTTAAGGTGATGACGGAAGTGCGTGGAACCATTTCGCGCTTGCCCAAGTTATTGTTCGGTCTTTCCATGATCGTACTACTGCTTTGTGGATACACTTCGCTGAGCTATCGTCAGCATACGATCAATGTGAACGACAACACGATCCCGACCTGGACGCAGATGTTCGAAGGGACCGTGAATGTCTGTCAGGATATTTATTCCTGGGATAAAGAGCGATACAAGATTGAGGGCGCAAATTTACGTATGTTTCCTACGGTAGGTGACATCGCGGGCGGCGTACATCAATTGCGCTACAACAACCCGCGCGGCGAACGTCGGATTCTAGGTGATTTTGCGGTCACGATTTGGCGGCTCCTTAAGGGGCTTGCGGTCGGTTCAGCAATTGGAATTTTCCTCGGGATGTTTATGGGGGTGTTTGCGATTCCGGAAGCGATCTTTCGGCCAACATTTACCTTTATCGACAAGATTCCGCCCACAGCATCAATGGCAATTTTCTTTGTCCTCACTGAGGGCGAGAATATGTACACGACCATTATTGCCGTGGGGATTGTTCCTGTGCTCGCGCTTTCTGTGTGTGATGCCATTAAGGATGTTCCTATGGAGCTTATCCATAAGGCGCAAACTCTTGGTGCTAGCAAGATGGAGATGGTGTGGACGATTGTGTTTCCCACTGTGCTCCCGAAGATTAGTGCCAGCATTCAATATCTCACAGCCAATGCGGTTGTGTTCTTGATTGCGGCTGAGATGCTTGCAGGTAGCAGTGGTGTTGGGTATAGGATCCGTCTTGAGCAGCGCGGAATGCGTCTCAATGTCGTGTATCCGTATCTCGTGACTCTCGGAATCATGGTTGGGCTTTTTGTTGGTTTCCTTCGGGGGGTCGACAGAATAATTTCGCCCTGGCATCACGCGGGAGGGAAGTAATATGTCTTCGCACAATGAAATTGTCATGAGTATTCGTGGTCTCTTCAAGCAGTTTGATGACCATAAGGTGCTGCACGATGTGAATCTTGAGGTGGCGCGCGGCCAATTTGTTTCCCTTGTGGGACCAAGTGGTTGTGGGAAGTCAACTTTGCTCTACAGCATTGTGGGCACACTCGACACATCTGAGGGGGCTGTGATTATCAGAGATGGGTACTCAGAGCGTGTGGTTGATGGGCCTGGTCGTGATCGCGGCATTGTCTATCAGCGCTATAGCTTGTTTCCCTTCCTGACTGCGCTTGAGAATGTGGCGTTTGGACCGCTTCTTGCAGAGTCGACGATTCCAGGACGTCTGTTTGCTCGTGTAAATCCGTTTGCAGCTTGGCGTAAGCAGCGCAAGGAGCATCTTGCACGGGCAGAAAAAATGCTTGTGCGCTTTGGGCTTAAGGAGGTACTGCATAAGTATCCTTCTATGCTCTCAGGTGGTCAGCAGCAGCGCGTGGCTATTGCACAAGCGCTCATCATGGAGCCCAAAATTCTCCTCATGGACGAACCATTTGGGGCAATTGATCCGCAGCGTCGTGAAGACTTGCAGCGTGTGATGCTTGAGCTCTATGCAGAGAACCTTGAGGCAATCGCTAAGGACGGGAAACCGCTTTATACCGTTGTGCTTGTAACACATGAGTTGCAAGAGGCAATTTTTGTGGGCGATCGCGTTGTGGGACTTTCTCAGTATTGGGGATGGCAGCAAGCTGGTTTTGCTAGCGCACCTGGGGCTACTGTGGTCTATGACCGCAAGGCACCTGTCTTCAAGCCTTCTGACATGCGTGATCTACAGAACTGTGCTGCACAGCGACTTGAGATCCTTGAGGTTGTGTATGACGAGGAGAGTTCACATGCTCCTGGTCCATATGTGACCTTCTGGGATGACATGGCCGTGGATCCTGATGGGCATGGAGTAGCTCGCTAGCTTTATGGGGTGATGTATGTCGCCCCACTTTTATCATCAACGCAAGGGAAATCTTGCGAAGATGTCCGACATGATCTTTCTATAAAACATATCCAAGCGGGGGATTCATGAATCCCCCCTACACCATGGAGGTAACATGCCTAGAGATCTTCTCGAATCTGTGGAGGCTGGGGCTGAGCGTGGGCAAAAGTCTTATTGCTACGACGGGGTCCATTCGCTGCGTGAGCCTGTAGACTACTTTTTTCAAGAGTCGTTTGAGGGAGTGATTCTCTTTATCATCTTTCGCACACCTCCGTGTCGGCACTCTGCGTGCACTTTCTGTCCGCTTCCCCAGGCCTCAACCTTGCGGCATGTGGAATTTTGGCAGTATTGCGAGCAGATTGATGCCGTGTTCCGCGACCCTGCGGTCAAGGCACGCTCGCATGAAATAGTGAAGGTAATTGCGAGCAATCAGGGGTCAATCCTTGATGAGGAGACATTCCCCACACTTGCGCTTATGCACTTGGTGATCAAGCTGGAGCGCAGGATCTCCAACCTGGAGTTGCTTTGCTTGGAATCACGTCCTGAGTATGTGGACGATATCGAGCTTGAGATGTTGCGCCGCGCCATGCGCGAGATTGATGCCGACACCGGGATTGAAATCGCAATCGGGCTTGAGGCCTTTGACGACCATTTGCGCAATGCGATCCTGGAAAAGGGATTGGTGCTCAGTGGTGGTGGGCCGCATACGCTCGAGAGTTTGGCACGCCGTTGTGGCGAAAAGGGGTTTGCGCTGAAGTGTTACTTTATGCAAAAGCCTTGGCATACGCTTACGGATGCGCAGGCAATTGAGGATGTGAAGCAAGCGATCGATTACCTTGACGAGCTTGCGCGTAAGTACGGGGTAAAGATCAATATGCACCTCAACCCCACCTTTGCAGCCAAGGGCACACAGCTTGCCTCTGCCTTTGAGGATGGACGTTTCGTTCCTCCGCAGCTGCGAGATGTTGCGAAGGCAGCGCTTCACGCGAAGGATAAGCAGATCACGCTCTTCATTGGACTTAACGATGAGGGCATGGCGGTGTCTGGTGGATCGTTCTTGCGACCCGGGCAGGAGTGGATGGTCGAGATGCTTGAAGTGTTCAATCGCACGCAAGACTTTGAGGTGCTTAAGGCGGTTGCAAGCCGCATGCCGCATCGCAAGGCTTGGGCCGCTCTTCGCAAGCAGACAAACTACGTGGCTCGTCGTTTGCGACGACGTGCCTTGCGCATGCAAGCGCGTGCACGCCAGCTTGGCACCTCGCACGCAAACACAAAGCGCTGATCAATAGGTCAGCGCTCTTTTTTTATCCACTGTTTGTATTTGAGGGGAAGGGGCGTTCTCCTATAAGGTGTAAGTACAATTTGTAAAAATGAATTTATGTCACAAGGTGAGGCGCAGGGCCCAAGTCCTGAAGAAATGGGAATCAATCCCCCAGAACAAAAAGAACAAGCTCCAAAATGGAAACCTATCGGATACGAAGGGTGTTTGCCAGACACGCCAAAAGGTGCCGTTGTTGACTTGGAGCAATTACGTGCTCAAAAGGCTGTTGTGGTAGACACAGGTGCATTTGCAAGTTTTCTCGAAGATCATAAAGAACAAGAAACATTTTCTGAAGAAGAGATTGATGGTCTTTATCGAGAAACGATTGCTGCTGGTGCAATTGATCATCACAGCATTGATCAATTTTTAGGGGCAAGGGGATTACATCCAGAAAAGTGCTCAACTCAAATGGTTGTTGATTACTCTGAAGCTGTAGTTGATTTATTAAGCAGCCACGAGATTCAGGTAGTACATACACACTATGATAGTGATCTTGATGCAGTTGCTTCTTCGTATCTGGTTAGAGCATTAGTTCAAAATGGCGAGCTTCCAGCGATTGCAAGAGATCTTGCGGCTGTTGCAAATAGGCTTGATTATGGCAAGTTTGATATTGTTGACCCTGAGCAGTTTTTAAAAACACTTCCTGGAATTTTTGAGACGATTAAAAGTACAATAAGTGATCAATTCCGTGCAGAGATTTCTGAAAAAGGTTTTTCTCCTGCGCTTGCAGCAAAGTATGAGAACAAGCGTAACAAAATGGTGTTTGCTATTTTGAATAGGTTAAATCAGGCAATGATTGAAGGGCAAGAATATGACCTAGCAGGTGATTGTACAGGTCTTTTAGATGGTCTTGATGAAGAAATTATTTCTGCGATTAGGGTAGGTCAAGAAAAATTAAGAGAAGAGTATCAGAAGTTTCTGGAAGACTTTACAAGTGCAGAAAAGCACCAGACAAATATCAGAACAAAAGAAGGTGGGCAGATGGATGCAGAGATTGTTGTTGCGCAAAGCAATGATCCGCTAATGTTCACTAACTTGGCTTATATGCGTATTCGTCCTGAGACAATTGTTGCTGTTTATGCAGGCGAAGACCGTCGTTCAGGTGATCATTATGACATTGGAATCATTCAGGATCAGGCCAGGGTTATGGATTTGCGAGAGCTTTGTTTGGCGCTTAATAAAGCAGAGAGGCAAAGGCGTGATATTTTGGAAGCAAAAAACAAGAGTGAACGAACAAAAGAAGAACAGGGGTTTATTGATAAGTGGGAGCAAGAACGAGCAAAAGGTCCTGGACGTGAAGCGTTCCCTGGATTGCGTGAGATGGTAGAGCGCGGTGAAGTGTCAGAAGATGATATTTTAGATGTGGACCCAACGCCGCTTGTGGCAGGGGGTTCGCTTATTCCTGCATCACATACTTCTCTTTTAAGCGAGAAGGGATTCAAGCAAGTTATTCTCGATTTCATTGAACAGCAAAAAAATACATAAATTTAAAAACCACCTCATGGTACGAGGTGGTTTTTTCTTCTGTTAGGCTGCTCGCTCTTGAGCGTTTTCTTCTTCAATAAAGGGGATTTCTTGTGCAATGCATATTTCTTTTTCAAGGCCTCGATTGATCATTTCTTGAAGCTGTCCAATTCTAAATGGATTAAGCCCTTCTTGTTTATTGAGTTCTGCAATAGCTGATTTCAGCTCATCTTCAATTGCATCAACATTGTTGACATCGAGCTTTTTTAGAAATTCAGTTTTCCCCATAGGGGTTACTACATACTCGTTTGCAAGTGAGGGTATTCCTTTTTGTTCTTCGGGCTTGTTGTTTGCTTCGCCTCCTTTGAGCGAGGAAAGCATGCTTCCCATTCCTTCTATAAATCTTCCAAATGGCATAGATTGTGTGATTAGATCTTATGCCTCGATTATAACAAGACATTTTTAAAGAGAAAAGCGGATAAATCGCTTTGCCAGTTGTGGATCATCAGGTATAATAGGAACGAATTTGCTTATGGCACACATTATCTCAGTTGTAAATCAAAAGGGGGGAGTGGGGAAAACAACCACGACATTGAATTTGGCTGCGTATTTAGCTGATCAAGGAAAGTTTGTTTTGCTCATCGACCTAGATCCGCAAGGAAACGCGACCTCAGGCCTTGGAGTCTCGCATGCCGAGCTTGAAGCTGGAATTTACGAAGCTCTTGTTGGAACACATGATGCAAAAGGCCTTGTTCTCAAAACCGACCACGATGGTTTACATCTTTTACCTGCGACACAATCGCTTGCAGGGGCAGCAGTAGAGCTCGTGAATACAGAAGAGCGTGAACATTTCTTGCATAAAGCACTTTCTGAGCTGCGCCATAATTACGATTATATTTTAATCGATAATCCACCGTCACTTGGGCTCATTACGCTTAATGGGTTGGTAGCGTCTGATTCTGTGCTTATCCCTGTGCAAGCAGAGTATTATGCCTTAGAGGGATTAGGACAACTTTTGAATACTGTGAATCTTGTAAAAGAGAATATTAAGCCAGAGCTTAATGTGATGGGGGCGGTGATTACCATGTACGACTCACGCACAAAACTTTCAAAAGAGGTGCTGGAAGAGCTATATCGCTATTTCCCAGATAAAATTTTTAGATCAGTAATTCCGCGAAGTGTGCGGCTGGCCGAGGCGCCATCATTTGGAAAAACCATTCTTGGGTATGATCCAGGCTCAAAGGCAGCTCGTGCATACGAGCGTTTAGCCAGAGAGTTTATCATGCGTGAAGGAGGAGAATTTTAAGGGGAGGACTATGAGTGCATTAGGAAAAGGGTTGGGTTCGCTCATCCCAGGGGCAGGGACATCTGTACCAAAAAAAACGTATACAGAACGTGTGATTCCAGAAGCGCATCACGCCATTGTTGAAATTGATGTAGAAAAGATCACCCCAAACCCGCGTCAGCCAAGAAAACATTTTTCTGCAACCGAGCTCGAAGAGCTCATGGCTTCTATTGATGAGCACGGTCTTTTGCAGCCAATTACGGTTACAAAGAAAGGAGGCGATGGATATGAGTTGGTGGCAGGAGAGCGTCGGTTGCGTGCAACAACAGCGCTTGGGCATACTGTGATCTCTGCAATTGTTCGTGAGTACAATGAGCAGCAAAAACTAGAATTGGCTTTGATTGAAAATATTCAGCGGCATGATCTTAATGCAGTGGAAGAGGCTTATGCTTTTAAGGCGCTTATTGATGAGTTTAATCTGACGCAAGAAGAAGTTGCAAAGCGTGTTGGGAAAAGCAGGAGTGCTGTGGCAAATACAATTCGCTTATTGGACTTAGAGGAGGAAATACTTGAAGCACTTATTCATGGCAAGATTACAAAAAGTCATGCACGCACACTGCTTTCCGAGCTAGATCCAGAGCGTCGCATGGAAATTTTCTCTGCCATGCTTGAGGGGAAGATGAGTGTGCGTCAGGCTGAGGGAAAGACAGCTAAGTCGCGTGTGAGAACAAGCACGTCGGCAAAAGACCCAAATTTGGCTGCACACGAGGCAAGGTTACGAGAGGTTTTTGGGACACGTGTAGAAATTATAGAAAAAGCCGGGAAAGGAAAGCTCTCCATTCATTTTTATTCAAAAGCAGAGTTGGGAGATTTGTTGGATCGCTTCACAGACATTTAGAAAAAACAAAAACTCGAGGTATAAGCCTCGGGTTTTTTGATTATTTTCGTTTTGCTTTTTCGCGTCCACTCATGACGTTTGCGATCCATCCTTTCACAGTGTTCTTTGTTGCGTCGCGTATCTTTTGTCGTGCGTGACGTGTTTTGCACGTTTTCATCCAGTCAGGATTTGGTCCTCTTCTATTTTTATCTGTGAGGATTTCAACAACATCACCTGACTTGAGCTGTGAGTCAAGATTGGCAATGGCGTCATTAATCAAAGCGGCTGATGCTTTATTACCAATGTCTGTATGAATAAAGTAGGCAAAGTCGATTGGAGTTGCTCCTTCAGGAAGATCAAGCACATCACCCTTTGGTGTGAAGACAAAAATTCTATCCTTGAACACATCTACTTTCATGTGTTCAAGTTGCTCGAGAAAATCTTTTTTATTTGCAAGTTCTTTTTGGATATGGATAAGCTCTTCCATCCATTGCGTTTCGCGTCCTGGCCGCATTTTTGTTTCTTTGTAGCGCCAATGTGCAGCGATACCGTATTCAGCAATTTCATGCATTTCTTTTGTTCGAATTTGAAACTCTACAATTTCTCTATCTTCTGTAAAGACAGTTGTATGGAGCGATTGATAGCCATTTGGTTTAGGTTGTGCGATGTAGTCTTTAATGCGCCCTGGAACAGGACGCCACATCTGATGCAAAAGCCCAAGTGTGGCATAGCATTCTTCAACATCATTTACGATTATGCGAATAGCAATAAGATCATAAATGCGACTAAGGTCACCGTCATAGCGTTTAAGTTTTTTGTGTAGGCTATAAAGACGCTTTAGGCGTCCATGTGTTTCAAAGTCGACAATCTCTGCTTTTGTCAGTGTGCTGTTGATCGTTTCGATAATGCGGCTGACATGTGCTCCTTTTTCACGCACCTTTGCATCCATGATACTGCGCATGCGTTCGTATTCCTTTGGGTTGAGATAGGCGAATGCTCCGTCTTCGAGCTCTCCTTTCATCTCACTCATTCCCAAGCGACCAGCAATTGGCGCATAGATCTCTAGTGACTCTGTGGCTGTTCGTTGTTGTTTCTTTTTGGGCATGGCATAAAGCGTTGAGAGGTTGTGGAGTCGGTCTGCAAACTTCATGAACACCACACGCACGTCTTGTGCCATTGCTAAAAACATTTTGCGCATGTTCTCAACAAAACGATCTTCGCCCTGGTAACGAATCTTTTTGAGTTTTGTGACACTGTCGACCAAAGAGGCAATGTCTGCTCCGAATCGTTGTTGTATATCTTCGATTTCAATTCCGGTATCTTCGACGATATCGTGAAGAATGCCAGCAACGACCACATTGATATGCAGGCGCATAGATGCAAGCTTGTAGGCAACTGCAAGCGGATGGATGATATAGGGCTGTCCGGTTTTACGCAAAATTCCTGCATGTGATTTTAGTGCAAGTTCGTAAGCTTCTCTGACTAGCGCACAATCAGGATTTGTATAATTTTTCTTGATCAGCTTTTCAAGATCTTCAATTGTGTAGATGACTTCTCCCATAGAGTTGGTAGAATTTATCGTAGTCTAACTAGCTGCAGATGTAAAGAAATACAATAGACACACGCGACCATTCTTAGTATCATGGGATGTGTAATAGACACTATGAATATTGACCCACGAACATTAGTAATCCTTGCTGCGCTAGCTTTTTTTGTTTCTGTTGCTTGGTGGTATCAGCGCAGAAAAGAAACACAAAGTACGCAGGCACTTTTGCATACAGAGGATTTAACAGAAAAAGCACGCAGTGGTGCGTTTAAAGATATAACGGGGAGAGAAGATGAAACTGAGCGCGTGATTCATATTGTTATGCGAAAGAGCAAGAATAATCCATTGCTTCTTGGGCAACCCGGAGTAGGGAAGACTGCGATTGCAGAACTGCTTGCACATAAGATTGCGCAAGGAGATGTCCCTGAAGGAATTCAAAAGAAAACAGTGCTCTCGTTGGATCTTACGTCTCTTGTGTCTGAGACAAAGTATCGTGGAGAAATGGAAAGCAAGCTTAAGCGTCTCACGCAATCACTGGAGGCTATGCAAGGAAGCGTTATTCTTTTTATCGATGAGATCCACATGTTAGAGCAGATTGGAGGGGCTGAGGGGTCACTCAATATTTCAGATGTCCTTAAACCAGCACTTGCGCGAGGAGAGGTGCAGGTAATTGGTGCGACAACTTGGAATGAGTATGAGCAGTATATTAAGCCAGACCAAGCATTAGATCGACGATTCCAACCCGTGCTTGTAGATGAGCCAACACAAGAGGAGGCATTGGCGATTTTAAAGCATATCCGTCCTTCTTATGAGGAGTTTCATAAAGTAAAGATTGCAGATGCGGCACTTGAGGCTGCAGTGAAGCTCTCTGATAAAAAGATCGAACATCGGTATTTACCGGACAAAGCAATTGACCTTATTGATGAGGCATCTGCAAAGGTGTCCATTGAATCCTCAAGGAAAAATAAGGTTGCAATGGGGGCTGTGCATGCGGCTGCAAAGAAAGCAAAGAACGAGGTGACAAAAAAAGAGATTGAGGAGGTGATCGATCAATGGGTCATTCACACAAAAGAAGAAGCAAAACGAGATGCGCGTAAAGAAAGGGTTTAACAATTTGAAAAAAAATAAAACAGGAGGCTTGGCCATAATTGGTGCAAGTCTTCTTTTCATCTGTAATGGTTTTTTTCAATCATGGATCTTAGGAGGGGTCGCACTTTTTGTATTTACTCTTGCTGCGCTCAGCATTATTTTGTCTTGCCCTTGGTTTGGAAAAGCTTTTTTTGATCGGTTTGTTTTTGGTGTGCCGCTGCTATTATTTGCTCCAACAGCCTTTTTGCTTTTTTTGTATTTTGCAGGTCTATCATTTTCATGGGGTCTTGCATGTGCTGTTTTGATTCTTTGCTCACTTGCTCTCCTTTTCATTCCGCAAGAAACGTTGGTAAAGCCAACACTTGCAACAGATGGGATCATGTCTCATGTGTGGCTGGGGCTTAGTGTGTTTGGGAGCGTGCTTCTTCTGGTGCTTCTGTTTGCAAGCAGGACAGGAGATGCGATTATTAGCCCGTGGAATTACTTTTCAGGTGAACCATTCATCCTTTTTGGATTAAGTGTTCTGTTCTTTTTTATTGGAGCATGGAGATGTAAAAGTGATGCCTGGGTATTGGCAAGTATTCCTCTTGTTTTTAGCGCATTGAGCGTTTCTGTTTTGATGTATAAAGTTGGATTTGGATTTGATCCGTTTTTGCATCGTGCAGCAGAGGAGGCTCTTTTGAGTGATGGGGTCGTTTATCCAAAGCAGTTTTTGTATTCTGGACAATATTTATTTGTTGCATTTCTTTCATCACTTACAAGTATTGGGGTTAAGTGGATTGATATTTGGCTTGTGCCAGTTTTTGCAAGCACCTGGATTCCTTTTGCTGTATTTCTTGGTTTGTGGAAGGGGTGGGGTGTTGAGAAAGGGAAGGCTGCTTCGCTTTGGCTTATCGCATTATTGGTTCCTTATCAGCTTCTAACGTTTACTGTGCCATTCACAGTTACGTTTGTGTTGTTTATTGGGGCCGTGTTTTTATTGCCAGTGATGCTTAGGAGTCTACGCGCAGCCTTTTGTCTTTTTTGTTTTTTCTTCATTTCTTGTTTTTTCCATCCGTTACTTGCTGCTCCTCTTTTTGTGCTTGCAGGGCTGTTGCTTGTTCGTCACAAGGTACGGTCATTTATTCCTGGGTGGGTTCTGTTATTGTTTGCGGGAGTAGGGGTAGCGACATCTGTGCCCGTGCTTCTTAGTGTGTATTTTTATCAAACGGGACAAGTGGTCAATTTTTCAGGACTGGTCACGAAAAGTGTCTATTTTACTTCGTTGTGGAGTAGTCCGTACTGGGATCCGTTTCCATACATTCCTTGGACTTTGGATTTTATTTACGATCTGCGTTATGTGCTTCCTTTTGTCTTTGCCACAATCGCACTTGTTTTCATTGTCAGAAAATCGTCAGAACAATCAGTGCAATGGTTTTTTGTTTTTTGGGCAGGGCTGCTTGTGTCGATTTATGGAACGAGCACACTTTTTCATTTTAAAGATATTATTTCTCATGAGCAGCAAGAGTTTGCACTGCGTCTTGCACATGCCTGGTTTGTCGCAAGCTTACCGCTCGTGGCAATTGTATTGAGTAGATGTATAAAGAGATCTGTTGTTTTATGGGGCGTTGGAGTGATTCTTACATTGCTGCTTGTTCATTCATGGTACTTCAGTTATCCGCAATACAATATGAAATTCCTTTTTTATTCACCGGGTGTGAGTGAGGAAGATGTGGGGACAGTTCAGTTAATCCATGAAGATGCGGGAGAGGATTCTTACCTCGTTTTATCCAACCAGATGGTGAGCGCAGCTGCAATACAAGAGTTTGGATTTGCTTATTATTATCCACTGTCAGGGCAAGAAGTGTTGTGGTACGCTATTCCCACTGGAGGCCCGCTTTATGAGAATTATGTTGTGTTATTGGATGGGGGGTTCACGCAAGAACGGCTCAAAGATCTTTATTTAGAGACAAAAGTGCAGTCTCTCTATGTGGTTGTCCCTGCCTATTATGGGTATACCATTCCAGATATATTGGGGGCTGTAGAGGAGATGTCTGAGTGGAAAAAAGAACAAAAAGAGATGATTATTTATAAATTAAATCACTTATTATGATCAAGACGAAAACTCGGAGCAAGACAAAGACCGCTATTACTGTAGCGGTCGTTGCAGGAGGTTTGCTTGCAGCTGCTGCTGTGGCTGGATTTATCGGAGCACGCAACCCAGACTGCATTCCGCCAGATATGTATGTAACACCAGGTTATGGAGCCCCTGGATATGGTATGCCAGGATACGGCACTCCTGGATATGGAATTCCTGGATATGAAACCCCTGGCTATACAACTCCTGGATACGGCACACCAGGTTATGGAGCCCCTGGATATGGAATGCCAGGATACGGCACTCCTGGATATGGAATGCCTTGCCCTCCGCCTAAGCCATGGTGGAAGCTTTGGAAATAGAAAAAGCGCTCAAATTGGCGATCTGTCAGCTTACGACTGTGCTCCTCGACGTCGTATCTTTATACGACTTACTCTGGTGCTCGTCGTTCGCTGACATCTCATCCAATTATGAGCGCTTTTTGATTTGATAATTTTATTTTTTCTTGGCAACTTTTTTCTTTGTAACGGGTTTCTTTTTTGTTGCCTTCTTTTTCTTTGTGGGTGCTTTTTTCTTTACTGCTTCTTTTTTTGCTTTTGGACCTTTGCCCATTTTGATGTTTCTCTCACGTTTTTTGATAAGCATTTCAACAGCAATTTCTAGTGTGACATCTTTTGGATCAAGTTTTTTTCCAAGAGAGGCGTTGGTCTCACCATCTGTGACATAAGGGCCAAAGCGTCCTGTTCTAACAAGGATGTGTTCTTTTGTGACAGGATCAAGTCCAAGTTCTGCAAGCGGGATTGCAGCAATGCGTTTCATCTCAGCTGCTTCTTCGATAATCGTTTTTGCGTGTGTCAGATCAACAAGTGTAGGGTCGATCTCTTTTAAAGAGGCGTAAACTTTTCCTGCTTTTACATAAGGGCCATAAGGACCAATAGAGACAATGATTTTTTCACCCTCTTTGTTCACACCAAGTTCCTTTGGAAGCTCGAGGAGTCTAAGTGCTTGTTCAAGTGTTGCTTCTTCAAAAGGGATTTCTTTAAGAAGGGATGTACGTTTTGGCTTATCTTCTCCTTCTACTTCTTCACCAAGTTGGACATAGGCGCCAAAGCGACCAAAGCGTAGATGGACTTCTTTTCCGGTTTCAGGATCTTTTCCAAGGATCTTGTTTGGCATTACGTCTTCACGATCGATCTCTTTTTCTTTCTTTTCAATATTTTCGTGAAATGGTTTGTAAAAATCTTTTAGCATTTGCACCCAACCATTTTTACCTTCTGCAATTTTATCGAACTTGTCTTCCATGTGTGCAGTAAACTCAAGGTCAACAATAGAGTTGAAGTGCTCTATGAGAAGCTTGGTAACAATCTTTGCAATTTCAGTTGGGGCAAGTTTTTTATTGTCATCACGCTCAACATACTCGCGGTCGATGATGGTTCCGATTGTTGGTGCATAGGTAGAAGGGCGTCCGATCTCATGCTCTTCAAGTGCTTTTACAAGCGTTGCATCAGAGTAGCGTGCTGGCGGCTCGGTAAAGTGTTGAACAGGTGTGATGTCTTGCAAATCAACACTGTCTCCAGTTTTCAACTCAGGTAAGATTTTTTCTTTTGCTGGTTGATAGACCTTCATGAAGCCATCAAAGGCGACTGTGCTTCCGGTTGAGCGGAAGATATGTTCGTTTGCTTCAATATCAACAGAGGTGCGGTCAACCTTTGCAGGAGGAAGTTGTGAGGCGACAGTACGACGCCAAATCAAATCGTAGACCTTCCATTCCATTGGGTCCATGCCTGCTTTTATGCTGTCAGGTGTTGCGTCTACATGTGTTGGACGGATCGCTTCGTGAGCCTCTTGTGCGCCTTTCTTTTTTGTTTTGTAGTGCTGTGCACCTTTTGCGTAATCGTCTCCTAAGTTTTGTTTTACGTAGTCTTGCGTTTCACCAAGGAACTTATCAGCCAAGGTCAATGAATCAGTACGCATATAGGTGATGCGTCCTGTTTCATAAAGTTTTTGTGCAAGGCGCATGGTTTGTTTTGCGCTGTAGCCAAGTTTTTGGTTGGCTGCCATTTGCAAGGAAGAGGTGGTAAATGGGGCAGGTGGTTTTTTTGATGCTTGATGCTTTTTGACTTCACCAACTGTGTAGTTTGCATTTTTAAGATCGTCCAAGATAGCCTGCGCCTCACCCTCAGATCCAATGGAGAGTTTTTTAAGCTTCTCTCCTTTCACGCTAACAAGTTTGCCTTCAAAGGCTGTTTTGTCTTTTGAAAAATTTGCATCAACGCTCCAATATTCATCAACAACAAATGCATCACGCTCTGCTTCGCGGTCAACAACAAGTCGCACAGCAACAGATTGTACACGTCCGGCAGAAAGTCCGCGACGTACCTTTTTCCAAAGAAGAGGGGAGAGCTCGTAGCCTACAAGGCGATCGAGGATGCGACGCGCTTGTTGTGCATTCACAAGATCCATATTGAGCACACCTGGGTTTTCTAAGGCTTTCTCAATTGCATGCTTGGTGATTTCATGGAAGATAATTCTTTTCGAGTTTTTTTCATTGAGCTTCAAGATCTCAGCAACATGCCAGGCAATTGCTTCTCCTTCGCGGTCTCCGTCAGTGGCAAGATAAATTGTGTCTGCTGCTTTGGCTGCTTTTTTCAGCGCAGTGACATGTGGCTTGCTCCGTGTAGGAATGGTATAGGTTGGTTCGAAGTCGCCTTCGGTATCAACGCCCATTTTGCTTTTTGGAAGATCACGGATATGTCCAAAAGAGGAGAGGACCTCATAATCCTTTCCAAGGTATTTTTTAATTGTTTTTGTTTTCGTTGGAGACTCAACGATAAGTAGGTTTTTCGACATGTGAGTGAGATAATGCAAAAGTTTTTTTTATTCGTCAAGCGTGGCTACCTTTTATATAATACTGTCCACCAATGTGTTTGACCACCCCTTTCATTTCCATCAGGGTGAGTGTAGTCATAACTTCAGAGGCTGAAAGAGGAGTATTTTGGACAAGTTCATCAAGGTGGGTGGGTTCAAGCGAGAGTTCATTGTAAACAGAGAGTTCTTTCTCGCTCCCTGGCTTGTAATTGTTTTTTGTGATTGTTTGTGCGCTTTGGAGATGGGGAATAATGTCTGATACATCTGTGACCGGCGTTGCTCCCATTTTAATAAGATTGTTTGGTCCCTCAGAAAGCTCGGAGTCGATAGGGCCAGGCACAGCATAGACATCACGATTGCTTTCAAGTGCTGAGCGTGCGGTTATTAGCGACCCAGATTTTTGTTTTGCTTCAACAACAAGTGTGCCACTACTCATCCCAGCGATAATGCGATTGCGGATAGGGAAGTGTGCGGGGAGTGGTGGGGTGTTGATTGGGAATTCTGAAATGAGGGCACCGCCTGTTGCACAGATTTCTTCTGCGAGTTTTTTATTTTCTTTTGGGTAAAGACTTTGTTTATCAAGACCAGAGCCGATTACTGCAATCGTTGTTCCACCCACATCTACTGTTGCTTGATGAGCCAATGTATCAATCCCATAAGCAAGACCGCTCACAATGACACTTTTGGATTGTGCAAGCGGGGCAACAATACGTTCTACAACACGCTGTCCATAATGCGTTGGCTTGCGTGCTCCTACTACGGCTATATGTTGGCGCTCACTTGCTGGGATCACTCCTTTATAAAAGAGGAGTTGTGGTGGGTTATGAATTTCTTTCAGGAGCTCAGGGTAAGCTGGGTCAGTATGCAATAAGATTTTTAAATCATGAGCGATAATGTTTGTATATTCGCGTTCTGGTTCTATTTCTTTGCGTGCCTCACAAAATGCCTGTGCAATTTTTGGAGAGATTTCTGCTTGGATGAGGTCTTGTGCAGATGCGAAAAAAGCATCCTTCATGGAAGGGAATGCTTTTTGGAGTTTTTGTAAACGGATTGGTCCGAACTTGCGGAAGCGAATAAGACCAAGCCAATAAGGGAGATCTAGATTGTCCATGCACACAGGATAGCACAGAATTGTTTGCACATAAAAAAATCCCCACCTAGGTGGTGGGGAGAGGGAAGTTCCAGAGCTGTATTGGGCCCTGGAACGGAATGAGCCGACCATCGAGGGCGATCTCTGGTGGGTGGTTTGGATCTGGATTTGTTTGCTCGGCTTCAAGACATTTTGGGCAAAGCACCACCATGCTGGTGATACGTCTGCCTACCAAGATGCCTTCGCGAGGATCTAGATAGATTCTACCTCGTGAACACTTGTTGTCTGAGTAATTGTCACAGAATCGTTTTTGCTGCTCATAAAGGCGTAGAATAAACCTGATAAATAACTCTGAAGAGACAGGTTTCATCTCAGCCAAGGGTGCAGATGCGATTTTTGATTCGTAGTACGTTTTTACTGCATGACGTTCGCGAGGGTGCATCATGACAAGATGTTCATCGCGTCGCAAACAAACAGGTGCACCATGGAGCTTTTCATCAAGTCCTTCAAAAAGGGTGGGATGAATATAGGCATGTTCGGAATTTACTCTGACACAAAAACACTGAAAGACACCGTTGATCTTGACAGCACACAGGTCGCCATGGATTTCTTTGTGCCTGGAAAAGACATCTGCAGTGAGCGGAGTGAAGATGGCGCCAATAGAGGGGAGTAGATGCATGATGAGTCTCCTTGGAAAGAACACCATGACCTTAGCAAAATGAGAAAGACACTGCAACCATTGACAAAACAGCGATTTTATGGCAGTATGGATTAACTTTCACAAACAGATGACCCGGGTTTGTAGAGAGGAGTGTCTCTTAGGCAATTTGTTGCAATCAAGAGTTGGTCGCTCAATGCGATTCAAACAAATGCATAAGGTTCAGGCACCTGAGGCGCACAGTCTCACCCGAGGGCAATTCGTTGCCCTCATTTTTTTTCATCTGCTATAATGGGTGTGTATGAAAAAATTTATTTCTATTTTATCAATTTCTGTTTTTGCGATCGTGCTTATCGCAGGGGTTGCGCAGGCCGACACCTCTTCTCATCTCCTGGGAAGAATTTTATTACAAGTCGAAGAGCATGGTGAAGCATGGTATGTGCTGCCAGAAACTGCAGAGCGTATTTATTTAGCAGATGGAGAGGTTGCTTATGCAGTAATGAGTGCGTTTGGGGTCGGGATTACAACAGCTGATTTAGAAAAGATTCCAATGGGTATCAACGAGCAATTTATTGTTGCAGATACAGACGGTGATGGGCTTGATGATTATCTTGAAGAGCTCTTGGGGACCGGTATTGATAATGTCGATACAGATGGTGACGGATATTTAGACGGGGAAGAGGTGGCGAACGGCTATGAGCCCATGGCAAGCGGTGGTGTAAAGTTTGCTATTGATGAGAGTTTTGCTGAGAGTATGAAAGGAAAGATTTTGTTGCAGGTCGAGCGCAAAGGGGAGGCATGGTACGTCAGTCCTGACGACGGTAAGCGGTACTATATGCGTGACGGAGACGCTGCTTATGAGATCATGCGCTATTTAAGTTTGGGGATTACGAATATGGATTTGTCTATGGTTGCAGAATATGATTCAAGAATTGATTGCGGATCTAGTTACAATTGTTACTTGGCAGCCTTAGAGGCAGAGTTGGATGTTGAGATCCAGGTGCAAACAAATATTGATTTTATGGGTTATGGATTAGTAACAAACAGTATCTTATCTAACGATATTTTGAGCGAGCAAGGGGGTGCTTATGAGGCAAGATACATGTCATACACATTGAACCAGACATTTGATGGAGAGGTACAGGAAGAAATGTCGGGCGCAACAATAGATTGCTCATATGAAGACAAGCAAGCAATGATAGATGCGATTGCTGATTTTAGTCTTGGTAATTTTGGCACAAGTAGTTTGGACTTTGCAGAATGCGAGACGTATATGGTAGAAAGTGTTGAAAGCGTAGATTGCGGGGAGGACTTATCTTGTTTTTCTAGCTCAGTAAGTGAAGGGAATCAGACAACAGTGCTCGTTTATCGTCAAGAAGATGGGGATGCATTTAGGTGGTATGCAAGCATGGACACTGTTTCACAATGGACATACTATCCCGCACATGTAACAGGCAGGTCTGGAGATATTCTTGCGACAAGTGAGCTTGTTGAGCAAATGATTAGCTATAGTTATAACGGGGAAGATAAAGAGTCATCGAGTGTATTGGTGTGCCCTCAAGAAACAGATGAGCATGTTCTTGCGTATGTTGAAAGTCAATTGGCAACTGGTGCCGGGTTTAATGAGTCCGTTCATCACAGTGAGTGTTACTACGAATAGATAATATAAAAAACAACCTCCTTGGAGGTTGTTTTGTTTTACTTATTTCTCTAACCACTCAATCACTCTATCTGCGGCGTTGCTGATTATTTCAGGGAGTTGTTCGCGCTCTTCATCACTCCATTTTTGCAAAACCCAGTCTTCGAGAGGGGTGCGACTATTTGGATCGCGCCCAATGCCAATGCGCAGTCGTGGAATACTGGTTCCTTTTGCAAGTACGCTTTGGATTGACTTCATGCCATTATGCCCTCCGCTTGATCCGCTTTTTTTTAGCCTGATGTCTTTGAGTGCAATGTCTGCATCATCATAAATAATCAAGACTTTTTCTGGATCAACAGTGTTCTTACGCATAAGGACGCGTAGGCAATCACCGCTCTTATTCATATAGGTCTTTGGTTTTGCAAGCAGGAGTTTTTCGCCATGCAAGACAGTGCTTGCAATGCGGCCCTTGAGCAGAAGCTTTGACTTGAATTCCATCCCAAGACGTTTTGCAACTTCGTCAATCACGAGAAAGCCAAGATTGTGGCGTGTGTCGCCGTATTTTTTTTCTGGATTTCCAAGGCCGATGATAAGTTTCATATTATTTTGCTACTGACTTGGCAGTGATCACGCGTATGCGAATAGGAGAACCCTCAAGGTCAAATGTGGCTCGCATGCGGTTTTCAACAAAACGCACCCAAGTAATACTTAACTGGTTTGCACGTTTAGCTTTGACGACAAGTGAAAAGCGTGGAGGTTTTGTGCTGAGTTGTTGGAGGGCAAGTACCTTTGGTGGTTTTGCTCCTTTGCCTCGAATGGGACTTCTGCGTTTCATGGTGTCCTGTAAGAATTGATCAAGTTCTTCATCACTAAACTGTTTGTTGCGATTATCTTCCACTTGATCAATGAGTTTAAACACATTTCTTACGCGCTGTTTTTCTTTGGCAGAAACAAAGAGCATTGGTGCCCAGCGTAAGAAAGGAATCGATTTGGTGATGTATTTTTTGTACTGATTGATTGTGTTGGTCTCTTTTTCTTCAACCAAGTCCCATTTATTCATGACAAAAATTACTCCTGCGTCAGTATCCTTAAGCATGCCAGCTAAGACGCGCTCTTGGTTCCCCATAGGCTCAGAAGCGTCGAGTATGAAGAGAACAACATCAGCTTGGCGAACAGCCATTTCAGTTCTGCTAACACCACGCGATTCAAGTCCGCCTGTTTTTTTGACTTTACCTTTTTTTCGCATTCCAGCCGTATCTATCATGAGGTATTTTTTTTCATCAATTTCAACAAGGGTGTCGTTGGGTTCGCGTGTTGTGTGGGAAATAGGGCTTGTGATAAAGCGTTCTTCTCCCAAGATCGCATTAAGCAGCGATGATTTTCCAACATTTGGTTTTCCTATAACAGCAACTTTGATTGCATCGATCTCTGTTGCAACAATGGCAGGTTTGCCAAGCGCTTCTAGTTGTTCATAGATAAGATCAAGCAAATCTCCGACGCCTGTTCCGCGAAAAGCTGAAATAGGGAACGGGGCATCGAGCCCACCAAGACGCCATTGTTTTTCGTGGGCGCTTGCACGTTGCGAAGCACTTTCTGCCTTGTTTCCAACAACGATAATTGGCTTATCTGAGTCGCGCAGTTCTTTTGCAAGCGTTTCTTCTTGTGGGAGCGGGTCGTGCTGAAGATCAACAAGAAAAAGAACAATATCAGCCTGTTCGATTGCTCGATGTGTTTGCTTTATCGTATCAGCGTCGATTTTGTCGCTTGCATCAACATCAAGTCCGCCTGTGTCAATGACACGCACATGCCTTCCTTGCCAGAGACAATTGCCTTCTTTCCAATCACGTGTCGTGCCAGCCACACCAGAAACCATTGCTTTATTTTCTTCAAGCAACCTGTTGAACAAAGTGGATTTTCCAACATTGGTACATCCAACAAGTGCGATTGTGGGGAGTTTTTTATTCATAAAATTATTCTTCGTCTGCATCTTCCTCTGTAGGTGCGTCTATTTGAGTTAGGTCTCCTTCTGTTTCAGCAGGGTTTGTGTCTTCTAGTGAAAGTTCTTCTGTGAGCGCATCAAGATCTTCTTCTTCTTCTTCTTCTTCTTCTTCTTCTTCTTCTTCTTCTTCTTGATCGCTGGCCGATTCTCCGAGAATAATTAAGAAATCAACAGCAGAATTTGTTACAAGTTCTGAAAAGTCTGTGCTGAGCAAGTCGATATCACTCTCACTGATTTCGTTATTGTGGATCACCCAACCATCTTCATTTAAGGTAAGATCAGCAAAAACAGCAGATTGCAAGAGTTCTAATCCTTCTTGCTTTTCTCCGTTTGTGAAGTCGTAGATAAGGGTGTGGAGGTATCCTCTTGTGTCTGCATTTCCGATTTCTAACACATTGAATTCTATGCCATCAATGAGTTGCGAGGTGCGAGATGCAAGCCCGGTTATATGTGTACCATTTTGAATTTCCACTGTTGCATAGGAGGATGTTCCTGTTTGTTCAGGGAGTTCATGTGCAAGATCTTCAAAATCTGCATCTTCATCAAAGATATGTTCTGCCATGGCTTGGACTGTGCTCCAATCGTCATTTTTTGGTAAAAGCACATAGGCTCCGTTTACCGTTGTGGCATAAAGAGGGGATTCAGGAGACGAGTCAAGTACATGAGAGATTATCTGGGAACTATCAAGACCTTCTACTTGGTCAGCAAGACGCATCATTTCCCAGATGGTTAGATTGGTTGCAACATTATCCTCAAAGGTGTCTAGCATTGCTTTGAGCTTTGAGGGGTTTAGCAAGGTAGAGGCTGTGAAGAGTTTGTTTTTTACTGCAAGCAAAACATTTTGCTGACGGCGAGAGCGAGCAAAGTCAGAGGCTTCTCCGTTGTTTCCATGGCGCGAGCGCACATACTTAAGAGCGGTTTCTCCGTCCATGTGTGTCCAGCCTTCATCAAAATGTAGAACTTCATAGCGACACTCATAGGTTTCTGTTACCACCTCTTCACCTTCTTCATTAAGCGTTATGATGTCACCGCATTCTGCGTATTCTTTGCCATGCGATGGGTACTCATAGTCTGTAAAGGTGCGTTCTACATAAACATCAATTCCGCCCAAGTCATCCATGAATTCTGCAAAGCCGTTAAAGTCAACTCGTATAAAGTAATGAATTTCTTGATTCAAGACACTCTCTACAACTGTATTGGCCAATAGCGGTCCAGATCCGGGCTCATCCATTTCTCCAAAAGCATTTGCGTGATTGATTTTGCGCCAGCCGTATCCTGGGATAGGCACGTTTAAGTCACGAGGAATGCTAATCATGCCAATTTGTCCGTCAGATGGGCGCAGCGAGGCAAAAATCATGGTGTCTGTAAGTTGTGGGCCATCGTGTCCTTCACCACCAATTCCTGTAAGAAGAAAATTTACTCGGTCTTCAGGTTCTCCTGCAAGCTCGCGGTCGTCAGCACGCACGAGATGTTTTAATGTTGAGACAAAAGAAAAAGTTCCGCCACCATCCTCTGTTGCTGTAACTTGATAGGAAAGCGCAGCGCCAAACATGGCAATAAAGATCAAAAAAGCAGCAAGAATCTTGCCGTAAACAAAAAAAGGTTTTCGACGTGGTGAGTCGAGTTTGTACTTCTTGCGAAGAAAATCAATTTTGGGGTTCGTCATACCAGTTTGGTGCTGCTATTGTAGCGAAAAAAGAAGGAAGGATCAAGGATTAGCAAACATTCTTATTTACCCATTTTTTCTGGTTTTGTTTCCTCTTTTTCACTGGGTGTGTATACTGTTTTTGTATGACGAAAACAAAACCTACAAAAAGCACGGCAAAAGACGTGTTTTCCTATTTGCTCATGATCATCACTCTGATTATGAGTGTCGTGAGCTTTATCTCACTTTTGTTCATGTATATTGAGTATCAATTTCCATTTGTGCCTGACTCTATTTACGACATGCGTACAGGAATACAAGAAGGGATTCGTGCCATGATTTCTATTTTAGTCGTTGCTTGGCCGGTCTATTTGGTGTTGGCTTGGTTTATCATGAAGGATCTTAAAAAGCATAAAGAAAAAGCAAACTTGTGGGTGCGTAAGTGGCTTTTGCACTTTGCGTTGTTTGCCTCAGCACTTGCGATCATTATTGATCTTATTACATTGATTAATTATTTCCTTGATGGGGACTTAACGGTTCGGTTCGCACTAAAGGTTGTTACTGTTCTTTTGGTGGCCGCTGCGCTCTTTGGGTATTATTTGTGGGAGCTTAGGCGTGATGTGAAGCTTGCAACAAAGGTTCCTTTAGTAAGCGCGATCATTGGATCTGTTGTTATTATCGGATTTATTACGGCAAACTTTTTTATCATTGGTACCCCAGCACAGCAAAGAGATGTTCGTATGGACGATGAGCGTGTTGAGCACTTGCAAGATTTGCAGGGAATGATTGTGACGTATTGGGAAGAAAACAATGAACTGCCTGCTTCCCTTGATGGTTTGGGAGAAGAGGTTTATGGCATTAGTACTCCTGTTGATCCAGAAACTGGCGCAGCTTATCGATATCTACCAGGAGAAGAGTATACATTTCAGCTTTGTGCAACATTTGAATCTAAATCAGAGACTGGTGATGATTACTATTTTCCATCTCACTCTTTTAGGATAAAGGGCTATCAAAATTGGAGCCACGGGATAGGGGAAGAGTGTTTTGACTTAGAGATTGATCCAGAGGTGTATGACGAAGTGATCATTAAAGACAGCGAAGCCCCAGTGTTCATCGATTAACGATAGTAAGAAAAAAAAGACCCCGTCACAGTGTGACGGGGTTTTCGATTAAGCTCACCCCTCGTGAGCCTAGTCGCAGTCGTGGACCGCATCGTAGACGCGGCGCACACGCTTGAAGGACATTCCCTTCCAGCGTCGATTCACCCACTTCTGGGCGTTGAAGCAGTTGCACGAGGATGTGCAGTGCACGCCATTGCCATGGCCGTTGATTTCACTGATTACCATGCGTTTGAACGCAAGGTCCTCGAGGTTCTGTTCATCGGATGCGCGCACTCGTGGGGTTGTGGGCCAGACGATCTTGAAGCGGCAGCGTGGGAGCTGGGGGGCAGGGGTGGGAACATCGGCGGCAAGTGACATGAATCCTCCTCAGGTTTCATGGTTGGGGGGAAAGAGCGAGGGTTATTAAAAGGGATATGGTGCTTTTTGTCAACAGTTAAAGAAAAAACCGAGCTTAGAACTCGGTTGTGAAGCAGTTGTGCACCCAGTCGGTCACGCGATCGCTTAGCTCGTAGGTTTCTACGACTTGTGGGACCGTAGCTCCGTCTGTCCACTGAAGCGCCCCCGGATCATTGCCTGAGCCTTTGTCACGGTGATAGAAGAGTGCGCCATCAGGTGTGTAGAAGAAATCGATCTCTCCACTGGGGCCTGCGGCTGCCTTGCGCGTTTTGATCGTTTCTCTTTTTGTCCCTGGTGGGAAATGCACTTCCCATAAGGGAACGGCAATGCTTGGCGCGCGCGCAAAACGGATTGTGTCTCCAGTTTGTTGTACAGAGGCACCCGCCTCGCTTAGTACAAGCTGTGTGCGGCTGACTGCGGTGTCGGGAAGTCTACAAAGAACTTTATGCAGCATGTTTCCATCTCCTTAGAGAAGCCAAGGCTAGATTACCTGAGTATTACCTGCTGTCAAGAAAAACCCCAAGCTTAAAGCTCGGGGGAGAGGAGGGGGTGGCGTGGTCTGTATGTGCGCTGATAATGGTGCATGCGCTTGGTGGTCTCGGGCCAGAGGATCTTGTTGCGACGTAGGGGTGGGGTGATGTCGCGGTTCCAATCTTTTCCGCAAGAAACAGTGGCATGTCGTGCATCAAGATCAAGCGAAAGGCGCAGTGGTGGCATATCTCCGGAAAGCAATTTTGGATGCTCGCGAAGATCAAGGTCATACATGACCCATTCATAGAGACCTGACTTGATTCCGATAAGAGCTACGCCGCTTTGAAGTCCGTGCCCAGCTGCAAGGATGCAATCGCCATGCGTCACCACTCTGACTAGAAGCATATCTGTTGGAACAAACGGTGTAGAGAGGATGCGTTTAGGGCGATGTCCATTGACAGTGATTCTTGAATCGAGCACAAAGATGTGTCCTGCGTAGTCACCGTCTGTGGCAACAAAGATCTCAGTGTTGTCGCACGTTGTTGGTTTGGTGCCCAGAAGGACGATTTTTTCATGTGGTGGCATTAGGTTATTGCAGAAGACAACTTGGTCTCCTTCAAGCACTTTGCTACCAATGAACTGATGAGATTTGCGGGTTGGCTGATAGGTCATTTCTGCCTCCTTTCAAGAAAAGATCACAACAAGGAGAATAGGAGCGTTTTGCTTGTTTGTCAATGTGCAAAAAAACTTGATTTTAAGAAAAAAGTATGCTATCATTCGATCATTCTTTGCGAAAGTTCGCAAAATAATCCCTTATTGTCACCCTTGTGTTTGAGAAGAAAAAAGAAAATAAGCTTGAAGCCAAACTGCGTGACTTCTTTGGACCAGCGGTCGGAACCGTTGTTTTGTTTTTTTTGGAAGTGATCCAGATCATGGTTATTTCTGCACTGATCATCATTCCGATTCGGTATTTCATTATCCAACCGTTTTATGTGAAGGGGGCTTCTATGGAGCCAAGTTTTTATGCAAGCGAGTATTTGATTATTGATGAGTTAAGTTTGCATTTTAGAACACCCGTACGCGGAGAGGTTATTGTCTTTCGTTATCCAGAAGACCCTTCTCAACATTTCATTAAGCGTGTGGTAGGAATGCCTGGAGAAGAAGTAATTATCAACGACGGGGAAGTGACAATTATTAACGAAGAGTATCCCAACGGTCTTGTTGTAGAAGAGGCCTATTTGAAAGATGATAATACACGCGGAAAGATTCATGTCGTACTTGCCTCTGATGAATATTATGTCATGGGAGATAATCGAGATCACAGCTTAGACTCACGTAACTTTGGCCCTGTTGAAGAAGATCATATTGTGGGGCGTGTGTGGGTGCGTGGTTTGCCAGTATCGCGATTTGAAGTTTTTGCAGACGTCCCTGAATATCCATTTTTATAAGACTACATTAGAAAAAATAATTTATGGCTGAGAAAAAGACAACAAAAAAAGCAGTTGTGAAAAAACCTGCTGAAAAGAAAAAACGTAAACGAAAACCACCTGAGCTTTTGCGAGGATTTCGAGATATTATGGCAGAAGAGCAGGGTCGATGGAATTTGGTGCGTGATACTGTTCGTGGGATTGCGGAAGCGTATTCCTTTGATCGTATCGACCTTCCTATACTTGAGCGCGCAGATTTGTTTTTGCGCACTGTTGGTCGGCAGACCGATATCATTCAAAAAGAAATGTATGCATTTGAGGACCCGGGTGCAGAAAAGGTTGCTTTGCGTCCAGAGGGTACAGCTTCTATTGCACGTGCATACATCAACCACGGCATGTGGAATCTTCCGCAGCCAGTGAAGCTTTGGTATGAGGGGCAGATGTTCCGTCATGATCGGCCGCAAGCTGGTCGTTACCGACAGTTTAATCAGATTGGTTATGAGGTGCTTGGTGTAGAAGATCCGATCATTGATGCACAACTTATCACGCTTGCGCACCGTATTTTTCAAGATCTTGGTATCAATGTCACTATTCAAATCAACTCTATTGGAACACCTGAGTGTCGCCAAGCCTATTTGGCAGAGTTTGTTGCTTATATGCGTCAGTTCCGTAGCAAAATGGGAGATGATGATAAGCGCCGATTGCAAAAGAACCCATTGCGTGTGATGGATAGTAAAGATGAGGCTGTACAAGAATTATTGGTAGGAGCACCTCATATCGTTGACTGGCTAGATGATCGCTCAAAGCAGCACTTCATGAAAGTGCTTGAGTTCCTAGATGATGCAGAAGTTCCATATCAATTAAACCCATTCCTTGTGCGAGGCCTTGATTATTATACGCACACCGTGTTTGAGATCTGGGAAGAAGGTGATGATGGAGAGCGTGCGCAAAATGCCTTAGGAGGTGGGGGGCGTTATGATGAGCTCATTCCTTCTTTAGTAGAGCGAGAGGTTCCTGCTTGTGGTTTTGCGCTTGGTGTAGAGCGTATTGTGCGCGCTTTGGCTGCGCATGGAATTAACCCTCCTCAACGACCAAAGCCGCGTGTCTTCTTTGCGCAGCTCGGTGACGCAGCACGACGTCAAGGATTAAAGATGTTTGAGGAATTTCGTTTGGCTGGAATACCTGTAGCAGAGGCAGTGGGCAAGAATGCGCTAAAGGCACAGCTAGAGGTAGCAAACAAACTAGAGGTTGATTACACATTGATCTTAGGGCAAAAGGAAGTGCTTGACGGAACCATTATCATCAGAGACATGGAATCGGGAGCGCAGGAGATTGTTGATGCGAAAAAAGTTGTCACAATTTTAGAACGCAAATTGGAAAAATCAGAAAGTGTTACTCCGGTTATGCAAAGTCCGGTTTCTGAATAATCCACTCTTGACAAAAAAGACTTAATATCAGATAATTGCACCCGTAATAATTATCCACTCGAAAGGAGAGTGAAAACCCTGTGGTAGAGACAAAACGCCGAAAAAATGAGAGTTTTGAGAGCATGCACCGTCGCTTTAGTCGACGAGTACAGCTTAGCGGACGTATTCTTCAAAAGCGTAAATATCGTTTTTTTGAGAAAGACTTATGCGATAATGCACTAAAAGCAAGCGCATTGCGACGTAAGGCCATCCGTGAAAAACGTGAATATCTCATGAAAATCGGAAAACTTGTTGAAAAGAAGCGTCGAGGAAGACGTAGATAAGGTATAATAAAAGGACTGGTCATTAGGCCAGTCCTTTGACATTCATTTATGACATTACTTGAACAAATTACAAACGACATGAAAGAGGCGATGAAGCAGAAACAAGCTGAGCGTCTTTCAACATTGCGCATGCTGCATGCGGCATTGAAAAATAAACGCATTGATCTACGGCGTGATCTTGAGCAGAAGGATGTTGAGCAAGTGGTCAAGTCTCAGATCAAACAATTAAAAGATGCGCTTTTGACCTACCAGGAAGCTGGGCGTCAGGAGACAGTTGATGCAACACATGCTGAGCTTGCAGTGCTTGAGGTGTATTTGCCCGAGCAGATGGATGATGCTGCCCTTGAGGAAACTGTGAAGAATGCGCTTGCACAGGCTGGTGCGTCTACTAGTGAGCAAATGGGTCAAGCTATGGGTGTAGCAATGAAGGCAGTTGCTGGTCAGGCTGATGGTTCGCGCGTGCGTCGTGTTGTTGAGAAGTTGCTTGGGTGTCTTGTTGTTGCAATGGGGAGTTTTGGTTTTTCTAAGGGTGTACTTGCTCAAAGTGTTGCAGAAGAGATGACAAGTGATGCGGGGCTTTTTGGAGACGACTACTTAATCTTTTTATTGAGAATGGCACGTGTCTTTTTGATGGTGATAGGGATTCCAGCAGTAATTTTTATTCTGACAGGAGCTGTGCATTATGCCACATCTCATGTGAGAGATGATGAAAAAGCTAAGGCAATAAAAAAGATTGTGGCAGGTGTTTTGGGGACAATAGTTGTTGTGATTCTATTTACTATTGTCACAATTGTTTTGCAGGGAATGGTTGAATAAGAAAATGAATTTGTTTTAAAAACCCCTTTTAAGCAAGAGGGGTTTTTTCTATCCACATTTTTTTGTGAGAATACAGCATTTTCGTGTAAAATAAGTACACAAAGACAATTGCGGAAGCCATTGAGGCTATGATTAATTCTTGTGAATAAATTTGTGAAAAACCGAAACGTACTAACGGCCATTTTGGGAGTATCCTTTTTTGGGTTAATGGCCCTGTTTTTTATTGGAAATCCTGCCTATGCGCAAGTGGATGAAATGACATCAGTTGCAGAGTCTGCCGGACTATCGACAACAGATGCTGTTGTGATTGTTGCGCGGCTTATTCGTTGGTTCCTTAGTTTTCTAGGAATCATTGCTGTGATTCTCATCATGTATGCTGGTTGGATTTACATGACCAGCCAAGGGGAGGCAACAAAAACACAAAAAGCAAAAGACATCATAAAGAATGCCGTCATTGGTTTGCTTATTATTTTTTCTTCTTATGCGATCACTTCATTTGTGATTGGGCAGCTTGTAGATTCAGGCGCAGCAGCATCAAGTATCATGAGTGTTGCAGATCGTTATTCTGAGCCACTTTCAGGATCGCTTGGAGCAGGTATTATCGAGGATCATTACCCATCTCGTAATGCAACAGACATTGCGCGTAATACAAAAATTCTCGTGACCTTTGAGGAAGCTGTTAATCCCGAAACGCTCATTGTTGATTATGCAGAAGGGGAGTTTTCAGGTTTGCTCAACACAACAACTATTCAAATCTATCCTACAGATTCAGTTGATCTAGAAACAGATACCTTAGGTTCAGGCGAGGTTTCAGTCACAATAGACGAGACATATCGCTATATTACGATTGACCCAACTGAATTACTGGGAAGCGCTGATCAAGACATGAACTACTCCGTGTTCCTCACTCCAACATTAGAAAAGAGTGATGGAAGCGCGGCCTTTACTGGTTCTTATTCTGATGGATATCTTTGGACGTTTGAGGTTTCAACCGAAGTAGATCTTACGCCTCCACAGGTTCAATCAGTGATTCCTCAGGCAGGGGACACTTATGCAAAAAATATCTCAATTGAGATTACGTTTGATGAAGCAATGGATCCAACAACTATTTCAGGATCAAGTTCGTCAATTGTTGTTACTGATACAAGTGGAACAGCAGTTGATGGAACATTTTCAATCAGCAATGGATATAAAACAGTTGATTATACAACAACAGATGCCTGCTCTGTAGATCCGTGTGGAGATACTATTTATTGCTTGCCAGGCGAGGAAACAATTACCGTGACAGCAACTGCCGCAAATTTGGGGGACGAGCCTCCGCAGGCACTTACTGTAGGTTCAGGGTATGACGGTGTGACAGATGTTTGTGGAAACTCTCTTGATGGAGACGAGGACGGTGAGGCAAGTGGTCCTGATGCAGACAATTATGCTTGGAGTTTTGATACATCAAACGATGTAAATGACGATGTGCCAATGATTGATGACCTTGATCCAGATGTTGATGATGAAAGCGCGAGTATTCAAGACGATGTCACGATAACCTTTTCTCTTCCAATGAAATCATCAACACTCACTTCCTCAACCGTGCAAATGTATCCTAATCCGTTTTATGAAATGTGGTTTAGTGTTTCAAAAAGTGAAGATGATACATCTGGAAACACAATTGCATCTCTTGCACATCCAACGCTTGTTAGTGATGAGGATGGTGGTTGGGAGTATTGGCCATTGGTCACACATGAAGTGAAAAGTAGCTATCAGATTTGCATGTACCCTGCATATGGCCCATCTTCGGTAGGGGCGGGGACAACAGAGCGTTGCGATACAGATACAGGAGATCCTTATTGTTGTGATGGTGAGCGTTCTGAGAGTGCGTGTGAAACAGAGACAATAACAACAGACACTGAAACTTTTGAAGGGTATTTATTGCCACCTTCTGAAGAATAATACAAATACTTAATCGAATTCCCATGCGTCGGTTCCGATTTTCCTCCTTTGCTGGAGTTTTGCTAACAACCTTGGTGGTCACGGGGTGTTGTTTAGCGCTGCCTGTTTTTGCACAAGCTGACATGACAACAGAAATGGAAACACTTGCTGAGATTGCGGGGTTTTCTACAACAGCAAGCATTCCAGTCATTATTGCACGCCTTATTCGCACCTTCCTGAGTTTTATGGGGGTGATTTTGGTCGGATATTTTCTTTATGGCGGATCGTTGTGGATGATGGCAGCAGGAGAGCAGGCAAAGATTGATAAAGCACGTAGGGTATTGATTCACTCTGTTATAGGGTTCGTGATCATTATTACTTCATTTGCCATTACACAGTTTATTATCTCAGCCCTGATTGATACGGGCATGGTTGGAGGAGTAACATCGGGCACTCCTACAGATGGGGGTTATCCAGACGCTCCTTCTGGGTCAGGATCAACATTTTATTTAGCTTCAGAAAATACTGCATGTTCAGAATATGTCAAAAACATGCAGTTACAATTTGGTTTCTCACAGCGCGTTGATTCACAGACGGTTGAAGATGGTGGTATTTCTATAGCTGTTTCCGGTGGCGATGAGGTTGAAGGAACTTTTTCTGTTTCTGGTCAAACCGTTACATTTACTCCCGATGCTGAATGTGAAGAAAGCAGCGACCTTTATTGTTTTACTCCAGGAACAACCTACGATGTTAATCTTTATGACTCTGTCTTAGAAAGCACAACAGGTCGCTCTTTAGAGTGCTCGCTTACCTATCCATGCTCGTTTAGCTTTACAGTTGGTTCTGATGCAGGGATTGATGCAGAGAGTCCTGATGTGAGCATGAATGCCCCAGAAGACGAGGCAACGGTATATACAGATGAGGCCGAGAATCTTCAGGCACTTACAGAAGATGATTTAGGTGTGACAACTGTTGTTTTTTACGTTGATGACGACGATGAGAGTGTTTATGATGCCGGCCTTAGTGATTCAACAGAAGGGGTGTTAAGTGAAGAAAATTATTTTGATACACAAGGAGGCGGAGAGTTTGATGCTTCTGGTTATGTGACAAATGAAGACTATTCTGTCTGGGCCGTGGGGTCAGATTGTGCTGGGAATACAGATACATCAAGTCGCATTTCAATAACTGTACGTGCAGCTTCTTGTCACGATGGTGTTCACGATAGCTGGGAGGGAGATGAAGCCGACTGTGGTGGAGACTCTTCAAGCGAGCTTTATTGTGGTGCGTGTAGCGGAGACAGTTGTGAGGAAGATTCAGATTGTACTTCTGGAGTGTGTGAGGACGGCACCTGTGTCTCTGTGCCAAAAATTTCACGCATTTCTCCCGGTGATGGAGCTCCTGGAAACTTGATTACGGTTTCTGGGTCTGGTTTTGGTTCAGAAACAGGAAATATTGGATTTTTAGGCACAGAAACAGGAGACGAATCTGTAACAGAGGCGTATCTTTGTAATGGTGTCCTTTCTTGGAGTGATGATGAGATCATTGTAGAGGTGACAGAAGATGCTGTTGATGGACCGATGATTATTACAACAGTAGACGGTGATCAAGACCGCACAGATGATGATTATGGTTCTTACATTTCTGATTTTGACGTTAATGCGATTTTGCGTCCTGGTCTTTGTAATGTGACACCCGAGAGTACTCCGCCACTTGATTATGTTGATGTCTATGGAAATAGCCTAGGTTCAGAGCGTGGAAACTCAGTGATTTATTTTGATTCTTATCTTTCCACAGCCTATACAAGCTGGATTGAGACTTCTGTTAATGCGTACGTGCCGAATCTAGATGATGGGAATTATGACGTTCAGGCATTTACAGGAGATTATTTTTGTAAGGAATCAGGTGTTATCTGTGAAAGCGATGACGATTGTGACACAACAATTGCAGAGAGCTGTATTATTGCCTGGTGTTCTGAGACGCTTGATTTTTGTGAGACAGATGACGATTGCGAAGAGGGGAGCGGAACATGTGAATCAGTGCGTCAGGGCTCAAATGAAATCGAGATGCAAGTAGAGACGTCTGATAGCGATACTGAGCCAATGATTTCTTATATTGATTCAGGGTGGACTGCATGTTCTGATGACGGAGCTTCTTGCACAACAGATGACGATTGCTCAAGCGGAACGTGTGATGACGCACTTAATTGGGGTCCTGTTGGGCAAACAATTACGATTTATGGGTCTGACTTTGGGACAGCAGAAGGGTTAGTAAAGTTTGTGAGTCAAGCCTCGGGCGAGACAGCGTATGGAGACACAGATTTCCCTGATGTGTGTGAGGATAATCTTTGGGATGATGAAAGCGTCACCATAAAAGTCCCAGAAGAATTTTCTGGGGGGTCAGCACTAACCGAGTCTTCTGAATATGATATTTATCTCCAGCGTGGAGATGATAGTGTGTGGGGCACGATAGGTGCTGAGTTTTATGTGGTCTCTGGTGATCCGGGGCCATCTATTTGTTTGCTTGATCCAAGCTCTGGTCCAATTGAGACATCAATTACTATTTATGGAGACGATTTTGGGTCTGTTGATGGAAGTGTTGAGTTCTATGAGGAGCAAATCCTTGCGGCTGGTGAATACACTGAGTGGGACACAGGTTCTGATTATGACATTATTTCTGGCGTGATTGTTCCAGAAGAAACGCAAAGCGGCCCTGTTTTTATTACAAGAAACGATTTAGCAACATCAAATACATTAAATTTTACGATTGGGGATTGTAACGAAGATGCAGATCTTTGTTCTGCATCTGAGGAATGTTGTTCAGACGGAAGTTGTTCTACTGGAACCTGTCCGTATTCAGATCCAGAGGCTCATTATGCCTATAGTTTTACAACAGCAACAATTCCGTCATCTCCTGAGGTGTATGTTAGTTGTTCTCCAGAAGATTCCGTTGTTTCTCCAACACCATGGGAACGTTGGGGAGGTTCGGTTTGTTTAAGTTCGGTTGTGAGCGCAACATTCACAGAGTCAATGAAGGAGTCAACCTTAGTGGCAAGTAATATTTCTGTTGCAAAATGTCTTGATGAGGACTGTGAGACAATTGAAGAAGTGTCAGGAGCAGTCTCTCCAACAAGTTTAGGGTTCAATTGGATTCCAACAGATAATTGGGAAGTATCATCACGTTATCGTGTGTTATTAAATGGAGGAGAGGAAAGTGGGGCGATTCAGTCAGCAGAAGATGGCTACCTTGCGGATGATTATGAATGGTATTTTGAAACTGATGTTGAGGGGTCAGATTGTGAAGTTGGAGAAATTTATGTCACACCAACACCTTATTCGCTAACAGAACTTTATTCTGAAGAGTTAGGGGTTGGGTTTGTCGATTATACAGCCCAGCTTGTTTCAGCAGACAACGAATGTGTACTTATTTCGTGTGATGGTCACACAACAACATGGTCACCGGACACGAGTGCGACAAGCGAGCTTTCTGGAGGGACTGATGCAGATTGTGAAAGTACCTTTATCGCTAATGGAGAAACATCATCAGGAAACCCGGCAATTATTACAGCAACAACTGAGAGTGTTGACAATAATCCTTCTGCAGACGCTGAGTTAACGATCGATCTCACTGATCCTGAGATTTCGAGCTACTCACCAGACTGTGCGACTGCTTGTATTAATGTGTTACCAATACTTGAATTTAATACGTCAATGAATGAAAGCACAGTCGATATTGCAATTTATGAATGTGAAGATGCGCAATGTACTCCTGACGAAATAACAAACCTAAATACAATCATGGGGGTTAATATTGACCCAGTAGAAGAAACAAACCAATATTATATTTCATTAAGCGATAACCTTGAGCCAAATACAAATTACCGCGTTGTTGTTTCAGGAGACATGGAATCCGACTCTGGGGTGGCGCTTTCTGAATCTGGATCAAATTATGTAGACCCATCAACAGGTGACGATGATGAAGAAAATCTTTATTTTGAAGACGATTTTTCTTGGATTTTTACAACAAAGGATTCTTTGATTGCATGTGAAGTTACACGTATTGAGGTTGAGCCTGAGAGCCCAATTTTGAATGTTATTGGACAAAATCAGCAGTTTGTTGCCACACCTTATGGGCAACCTGATGATTGTTCAGAGCTTGGACAAGCAGTACAGCCACAAGACCATGACTGGGAAGATTGGACAGCAACAGATAATCCTGATTACGACATTTCAGGATATCTTGTAGCATCTATTGATTCGCTTCTTATTGCTGATGACATGCCGGCATGGTGTTCTTCTTGTGTGCGCACAGGAGCTGATGCAACAGTCTCGCAAGGTATTTGTGGTGATGGAAACGTGGGATTAGGTGAGGATTGTGATGATGATAATGATACAAGTGGTGATGGATGTTCATCTATTTGTTTAAACGAAGGAATTGAGGCGTGTGAGGAAGGGGAGACAGAGAGCTGTTGCGGAAACAGTGTTGTGGATGAGTTTGAGGAGTGTGACGATGGCGGTTCTGGTGATGGGGATGGATGTTCCAGTGTTTGTTTAAACGAAGGTTCAAATTATAATTGTGGCAATAGCGATGTCGACCATTCTGAAGAATATGGCGGAGAAGAGTGCGATGACGGGGGCAGTACAAATGGTGATGGATGTTCGTCTATTTGTTTAAATGAAGGATCAACTTCGATTTCTTCTGTTACGGCCGTTTGTGGAAATGGCATTGTGGAAGATGGTGAGCAGTGTGATGAAGGAGATGAAGCTGATGGCGATGGGTGTTCAAGCACCTGTTTGTTTGAAGGGGCATCTGTTTGTGTGTTTGAGTGTTTTGATAGCGGAGATAATCGTGTGGGTACAAACTGTTTGAGTGATGCCGATTGTGCAACAGATTCCGGGCATTATTGTGGAACATTGAGTCAGCCTTGTTGTGGAGATGGGATAATAGATTATTCCAGCTTAGGAATAGCGCAACAGGAAGGTTGTGATGAGTTCGATTCTGTCTCAGGTGACGGGTGCTCAAGCACATGTTTGTATGAAGGGTCATCTATTGATTATGAAACACCGTCTCTTTGTGGAGATGGGATTCATGGAACAGGCGAAGAAGCAGAGTGCGAGGTGGGTGTCTCCTACACGCTTGAGAATTATGCAATAGCAACAGTGGATCAAGGTGCTCCTATCGAAGTCAACGAAGAAGGTTATGCGATTTCTTCTATTGCAACAGCAGTGGGAGATATAGCAGGGGAAGCAGTATTATCTGTTGAGTGTTCTTGTGAGGAAGATGCAACCTGTGAGGATGCGGAAACAATTGGGTGCGGAACAAATAATTGTTGTTTCTATCGTCCTGTTGTGGGCTCAACCAATCCTGTGGGCGTAGACCTTTGTCGAAATACTGCTGTGTGGGTTGAGTTTGATAGCGTTATGGATGAGGCAACATACGATCCGTCTGTAGATACAGACGGAAGTGGTGCTATTACAGGAGATGAGTATATTCCAAATATTTATTTAGAAATTATTTCTGTTGCTGGAGTGCAAGTAGAAGACGATTCAACAGCCTGTCCTTCAGATGCTGTGAGTATTACTGTTGCGCAGAGCGAAAATCCATTTGTGCGCGCATGGCAATGGGTTAAGCGAAAAGTGATGGGGTTTGTTGGTCTTTCTGCGCGTGCCGCAACAACAGATGGAGGATGTTTTGTACAAATTGATAGTTACACCACAACAACGACGGATGACGGTGTGCATGTTGTCATTAATTACGCAGATTTATTGCCAGCAGATTCTGAGATTAAGCTTGTGGTGCTCGGAGATATGGATGTAGAGGATGCAATTGATGAAGGGGTTTTATCTGCCTATGCAGTAGGTATTAATGGCACATCTGAAAGTGCGCTGTTTGGAATAGGTTCAGAACTTTGTGAGATTGATGAAGTTACTGTGCAAGATTATGGAAAAACACCGCTCGAAGCCTATGAGCTTCCAAGTGAAGGGTATTTTAGTGAAATAAGTGAGATTCATAGTTTTGCTGCAACAGCCTACACGTATCGTAGTGGTGTTGGGTTAGAGGAGATTCAAGAAACAGCAAGTTATGCTTGGGATTGGAGCTGGGGCACAACAACGAGCGCAGGTGGTACGTTTGATGATGTTGTTGTAGCAACAAGTGTTGATGCGACCTCAACCGAGGTTGTGGCGCTTGGGGAAGATGGAACCGAAACAGTTATCGCAACAACAACCGTTACGGTAAATGATCTTGTGACTGACTATGATGCCACAAACCCAGATGTTATTTCTGGTTCTTATCAGGTGCGAGCATTAATGTGCTCAAACCCATGGCCATCAAACGATGCATATTTGTATCATGAGCCAACAACAAACTATTCATTCTATTACTGTCGAGATGATGGGGAAGACGGAGAAGAAGATGATTTGCCTGCATTGGCATTTGAAATAGACGTCTCCTCTACTTCTTCAGATATTTTTACAGAGTATATTTATCGTGTAGAAGGGGAGAATGATGCGGTTGGTGTACGCGTGCTTGCAAACGAGACATACATGTCGCCAACACGCTGGTTTTATGCGCAAGGCTTTACTGGTGTCCCAAGCGTGACTACCTTTGATGGTTATGAGGCCGTGGAGCTTGATACAACCTATTATGTTGCAGCAGCAAACCAGGCAGGCGACATTTATCCAAATATTTACGTGATTTCTTACAACAGCGGAGCTTCGACTGTTTCGCAAGAAATTTTTGATCAAATTGTTGAAAATTGGAGCTTTAATGCAAATGAAGAGGTTTCAGATGTGAACATCTGTCAAAACCCAGAAGGGGATTATATTTTGGGCACAGACGGAGAGTATGTGAGTTGTTCTTGGGATGGAGATTGTCGAGAAGAGACATGTGACGCTGAGCAAGACACTTGTGAGCTAGATGTAAATGGTGCCATGACTTGTGTGCTTTCGGGCCAGAGTTGTGTGGATACAACTGATTGTGGCGTCTGTTCTCTTACGGGATCTTACTGTGCAAGCAATAACGATTGTGTGCTTGCTGGGCAAAATCGATCCGTTTGTCATGCAGAAAAAGCAAAGCTTACGCGTGATATGGATCGACTCACTGATGTAGATGCGTTTGAACAGATTGTGACTGCTTATGGGTATTCTTATGCGCATTGTTCTGCCACACTTGCGCAGTCTTGTGTTGTTGACGACGACTGTCCTGATGAGGAAACTTGTATTGCAGAAGTACCAGGGTTATCAGAGGGGACATTTATTCCAGCAACGTCTGTAAGTACGTGGCCGTCTTGGAGTGCAGAGCTCGGAAATGCGCTTGGGTCATCAGTTCCTTCGGATCCAATCAATGAGTTTTCTATTTGTGCGCAAGAAGGATATGAGGCTGATTATTGTTGGAGTGGAGATGCGGGTGTGTTTAGTTGTGCAGAAGGTTCTCATGTGTATGCCTACCGCTCTGTCGCAAGTGAAGAATATACGCTCTTTATGCAATTAGAGCATGCAGAAGCACCGTGGGTTTATAACATTGATCAAGATAGCACTGATAATTTTACCGTCACAGTAGAATACGAGGGCGATTATACCGGACCAGATAGAACAGATTCTACTGGCATTGCTGATGGTTTTGAGTACTCGCCTCAAATGTGTGGAACAGAAAATGACTGGGGTGAATCAACTACGTGTGGAGATGGGATTACCAGCTCTGCAGAAGTATGTGAGATTGGGGATGTAACAACTGCAGACTGTAATGTTTGTATGGATACGGAGGGGACAACAAGCACTACTTGTACAACAAGTTCTGATTGTGCGACGGGAGAGACCTGTACAGCAGGACTCCTAAACTTAAACTGTTTTTCAGAAGATGATGGTGCGGGCGGATTTGTTTGTGCTTATGAAACAACAGAAACAGCTGCGTCGTCTTGTGTGCCTTATACTTGTGGAAATGGAATTGTAGAAACAGAAAATGGTGAAGAGTGTGATGACGGGGCCTTAAATGGATCTTATGGTCATTGCGATGAAGATTGTGGTCTTTCTATGGCGTTCTATTGTGGAGACGGCTATCTTGCAGGCGGTGAGACATGTGACTGTGGAAACACTTCTACTTATGACACTGTGATTGCAGATTCAGGTTCTTGGGCAGCCATTAATGCCTGTGAAACATCAAATGGACAATACAGCGAGAATATTTCACTTAGTTGTAATTATGACTGTACGAGTCCGGGGCCAAGTTGTGGTGATTTAGAATTAAATGGAGATGAGACATGTGATGGTGATTCTGAAGAATGGGAAGGGGCCTTGTGTGCAAACGGAGACATGTGTTCGAGCGACAGTGATTGTTCGGATGGTTCGGTTTGTGGTGACGGAGGTGACGAATGTCCATACTCAGCAATTTGTGAAGATATTTCTCTTGCTGGTCAAGCATGTTCGACTTATACGGATTGTCGCTATACAAAAACATTTGAATCTGGTGGTTATGTATTAATTGGCTGGACATCTTGCACAAGTGGGTATTGCGAAAGTGTGGCAGATGTAGGGTCATCTTGTTCAACAAATGATGATTGTAATAGTGGTATTTGTGGAGAGTATGAATATCAACTTTCCCGCTACCGCAGCTGTCCAGATGATTGTGCATGGGACACATCCGGTGGCGACTGGTCTTCCTGTGTTGCAGGAGATCAGGTGTGTGGAAATGGTGTGCTTGAAGGCTCTGAGGAGTGTGATGATGGAAATACAAGCAATAACGATGCCTGTACAGGGCAATGTCGCTTAAATGTCTGTGGAGATGAATATGTGTATACTGGCGCAGAAAGTTGTGACCGAGGTTCAGAAAACGGTCAAAGCTGTGAAGCCGGATATGAAGGAACTTGTCAGTATTGTACGGGTCAGTGTGAGTATATGACACGTTCTGGAAGTTATTGTGGAGATGGGGTGATTAATGGCAGTGAGCTTTGTGACGGAGATGACTTAACGTATCGCTATTTTGAAGAAACAACACGAGATGTCTACGGAACCTGTACAGAGGATGAGTTAGTGGACGGAACGTATTACACAGATGAAAGCGGTGTTGTGTATACCTGTAATGAGGTGGGTGTGTGTAATGGCGGAACAGATCATGGAGAGTTTTGTACAACCTCACGTTTTGGCGAGCTAGACGACCATGCGGATTGTCCTAATGGTTCCTGTGTTGCGCCATCGTGTTCGAGTGATTGCGGCTCAACCTGCCCATTCTCTTATGAGACTGTTTCTTTGCAAATGACAAGCGAAACAGAAGGAGCGTCACGCACAGGGTCACTCGCGCTTTATAGTTATTTGAATGGAGATAATCCTGATGTAGCAGTAATGCATGTGCCAGCATGTTCTATGGCATCGCAATTTAGTGCAGATATTACGCTTTCTGGTTCAGCAACGAGTGCAGATGGCACGGGCTCAGGCTCTGCTCTTTCAGGGTCTTCTGATGCAGTCAGCAAAGCAGCAGTGATGTTTGTCATTGATATTTCAGAGTCCATGGATTTAGCAGATGAAGGTGATGAAACAGGTGACGGCGTGGCTACAGATGCTTACAATTATCTTGAGGAACTTGTGCCAGCGGTGTATGAGTACTATTCAGATCGAGGTATTGATCTTGAAATGGGTCTTATTTCTTCTTCTTTTGTGTATGCGCCTGGTGTATATACTGGGGGTTCTATGTCAGGGTCTAGGGCATGTAATGAACCAGATTCGTATGGAGATAATGATGGTGCAAGCGTGGAAGCTTATCTTACTTTAGTGGCAACAGATGATGATAGTGGCTATAGTCTAAGCACTGCTGAGCGTCATATTTTTGATAATGGAATTGATGAGGTGTTTGCGTGTGCACAAAGTGAAGACGCGCTTTATCAAGGGCTTGATTTGGCAATGGAAGAGTTCGCTGCCGAGTCTGATGCAGATGTGAACGTTATTTATTTGCTTACTGCAGGTGACCCACAGTATTTTGACTACGATTTAGTTTCACTAGAAGAGTGTTCTTATATGCTTCCGTGTGAAAGCGGTGCTTGTTGGGCATATTCAACAGGTGCTTCTGCGTGCATTTGGAATGTAAAAGATCTTAAGGAGGCCAATGAGGATGTTGTAATCAATACAATTACCTTCTCAGATGACACAACTACACAAGCAAGAATGGCGCATGTTTCAAGCGAGAGTTGTGACTGGGATTCTACAGCAGATTATGATGACTGTAATCATGGAACTTATGCGCTTGTATATTCAGATATCAAAGATGAAGATGCGGGCGATGTTGTAGAAGGGACATTGGATGCTGCTGTTGGGGACATTGAATGGACCTGGATTGCGGAGGGGAGTGACGGAAGCACAGAAGTAACAACCATGGATATGGATTCAGGGGAAGGGTCAATTATTCCGTTCCCTGATGGGTTTGCTTGTTCTGAGGATGAGCAAACAATTACCTTCCGTGCCGAGCTGGCTGATTCGTGGGTGATGTCAATTTCTGATGCACAAATGGAGTATTGTCCTGTTGGAACCTATACAGAGGCTGGCAGTGAGGTAGCAGATACAGATGAAACAGAGGATGAAGATGAGGTGGAAGAAGAGGAGGAAGAAGAGGTGATCGAGTCTGACGGAAGTTGTGGAAACGATATTGTCGATACAGGTGAGTATTGTGACGGGTCTGCAGAGACATATTATTGCTTTAATTCAGATGGTGACCCAGAAGCGCGTGATTTAGCCTATAAGGGTTCGGCGTATGTAACTTGTGCAAGTTTGAGTTTTGATAGCTGGATAAACTTTACATCTTCACAAATTGGAATTTGTAGTGGTGGGACAATGGTAAGCGGTACAGAGACCTATAGTTATGAGGGTGTTCCTTGTGCTATTGGTTCTACAGCTTATACAACTTCCTGTGGTGTAACAGATTCATCTGCTGGAACAACAGAAGGGACTTGTGTGGCAACTGCGTGTGAGACAGATTGTTCTACAAACACGCTTAATGATTGGATTCAAACCTATTCTCTTCATACAACAGATGCATCAGGTATTTCTGAGTTTGCAGCAGTTTGTGGGGATGGGGATATTTCCAGTGGTGAGTATTGTGAAGAAGGAGATTTGCCATATTACTGTTTCGTAGGTGCTCATAATCCAGCAGATCGAGTTTTGGAATATTGTGCAGAAAATTATATTGATTGTGATTGTGAGGCTCTTGGTTATGAGTCACACCAATCAATTCCAGGAGATGAATTAGGTGTCTGTGATGGAGGAGATGAATATGTGGCAGATGATGACACGATTTATTCTTATAATGGATATGTTTGTGATACTGGAGGGACCTCAAGTTCGTCGTATTATATGTGTGGAGAAAGAAATACGACCTATGGAACCTATCTTGGCACCTGTGTACCAAACGAATGTGGAGATGACTGCACAGATGATTTAGCTACCGAAGCCTACTCTTCATTAGGAAGGGTATATGGTCCAACGCGCTATTAAACAATGTTATGTACGATTACGACACATATTCTGATCAAGCAACAAACTGGTATCGTCGGCCAGTGGTGCTAATTGGAATTGGAGCCACGCTTATTCTAGTGGGAGTTATTTATGGCGCATTCTTACTTTTTGGCGGAGAGCCTCTTTCTGAGGAAGAGCAAGTGGTTGTGGAGCAAATTGAAGAAACTTCACAAGAAGAGTGTGGAGCAGATGGGAATACTGAAGGTTGTGAGGTTGATCTCATTTATACAAACGCAAAAGAGCTAGGTTCTGTGGAGATTTGTCGGCTTATGGAAAAAGAGGAAGATGTAGATTCTTGTATTATGGCTGTTGCGCGAAAATGGGACCGACCAGATTATTGTTCGGAAATTGGTAACAAAGAAGTTTCAGAACATTGTGAGTCGCTCCTTTATTTCTTTATGGCAATGGAATATCAAGATGAGTCTTATTGCTTAAAGATCCCAGCACAAGAGCCACAAGCATCATGCCATCTGCGGTTTGAGGGTCCATTGACGCAAGAGAATTGCAGAGATCGTATTTCAGAAACAGAGTATTGTGATGATCTTGATACCATTGCACATGCACAATTAACGAGTAACGCACATCTTTGCTATCAGCTAAAAACGCTTAATGGCTGGATTGAATGCATTGATTTAGTAGGGTACCCAGATGATGACGGGGACGGTCTTACGCTTTCAGAAGAGGATATTATGGGTACAAGTGATTTAGATGAAGATACGGATGATGATGAATTGAGCGATTTTTATGAAGCAAAGGAGTATTTTACAAACCCACTCGATGATGACACAGACGATGATACTTATCTTGATGGTGAAGAGGTTGCGTCAGGATACAATCCAAGAGGTGAGGGGAGACTCTAAAACATGGTACAATAAAATAGACACAAAAAAACAATTATTTTGAAATCTGTAGTTTTATGCCAGATAACAATCAACAAAATGAGCCAGTAGATATTTTTGCTGGCACCGATGCTCCGGCCCCTGCACCTGTTGCACCACCGGTACCTCAAGCAGCTCCAGCACCTGCTGCACCGCCAGTGCCTCAGCCTGCTCCGGTCCCTGCGCCAGCACCGGCTCCAATGCCTGCTCCTGCGCCAGTACAACCTCAAGTTCAACAAGTGCCACCGCAACAGCCAGCACCAGTTGCTGCACCTCAGCCTGCTCCGGTCCCTGCGCCAGTACCAATGCAAGCACCAATGGGAGGACCTCTGTCACCACAAAAACATCGCTCAAAAGCACTGTTGCTCATTATTGCAATTATTGTTGTGTTAGCAGCCGCAGCAGCCATTTCTTACATGGTTTTAACAGCGCAAACACCAGAAACATCTTCTGAGCCAAATGTTTCTTATTCTGTTCCTTCAGGGTCTGCAGCTGATGCAGAGGCAAAGAGTGACGAAGAAACAACAGATGTGGATTCTAATGCTGATGCCCCTATTTTTGTGACAGAAGATGAGCCAGAGCTAGAAGATGAACCAGTTGAGGAACCGGCAGCGGAAGATGTTGTTGAAGACCCAGAGGCTGATAATGATGATGACGGTCTTACAAATGCACAAGAAGCTGAGTATGGAACCGACCCAGAGAATCCAGATTCAGATGGAGATACCTATTCAGACGGAGCAGAAGTTGAGAATGGTTATAATCCGTTAGGAGAAGGCATGTTAGATGCATAAGAAGGAGGAATATGGCAACACAAAAACAGCAACAGACAATAGAGCAGCCAAAACCAGCTCCACAACCTAAAAAAACAGGGGCTGCAATTTTTGTGATGCCAGAGGAATATCGTTTTGGGGTTAAAGGAACAATAAAGAAGCCTGAGCCACCAAAACCAAAACCAGCTCCACAACCTAAAAAAACACCTCCACCGCCTCCGCCCCCACCACCAAAGCCAACACCAAAACCAGTTCCGCCAAGAAAAACAGTAAAAAAGAAAGGGTTAAGTATTTTTGTTATTTTTGGAGGGGTTGTTGTTTTGTTAATTGCTCTGCTTGCGTTAGTCTATTTTCTTGTTCTTGCACCTTCGCAGGGGTCAGAAGATCAGGCAGAAGAGGTGACGCGTCCAGCACCAGAAGTGGTTACGCCAGAGCCAGAAGAACCAGAACCAGAGCCAGAACCAGAAGAGGATCCAGATCTTTTCGAAGCAGGGACATCACCTGGAGTTGATACAGATAGTGACGGGCTTACAGATTTAGAAGAGATTTTGATTTATGAAACAGATCCGCGTTTGCCTGATACGGACAGTGATGGCTTTTTAGACGGGAACGAAGTGTTTCATCGATATCATCCAAACGGTCTTACCCCTCATACATTAATGGATTCCGAAGTGGTAGATGCGTATCAGTGGTCTGATCTTGATGGGGAAGCTGTTTACACAATTTTGTATCCTTCAATGTGGAAATTTGAAGAAAATGAAGCTGAGGGGGTGCCAGTAATCACTTTTAAAGCAACAACGGGTGAGCGTATTGAAATCGAGCTTTATCAGTATGACTTTGAGGATATTGATACAGAAGAGTCTGAAGAGGAATTGTTTGCCACAACTAGTAAAAATGGTTATCAAATGCTTGTGAGCACCTCGCAGCTCAAGGCCTATGTTCAAATAGGGCAAGAGGTGTATTCTTTCCGCTATGACCCAGGTATTAAAGGAACAATTGATTATCTGCAGACATTCCAGATGATGTTGAATAGTTTAGAGATTGAATAAAATGAACATGTTGGTTTTAGAAGTCAATCAGAAAGGTTTGCGCGGAGCTCAGTGTTTGCCATTTGCGCTCTACCAAAAGATACAGCATGCTGTAAGTAAGGAGATGGCAGTAAAGAAGCATTTGGTGGCATCTGTTGGGTTTGTGAGTAAAAGAGAGATAAGAAGGCTTAATAAACAGTATAGAAAGAAGGATCGTGTTACAGATGTCTTAAGTTTTTCGTTTGATTCTGGAGAAGAGATGGGGGAAGTTTTAGTGTGTTATGAGGTGGCAAAGAGTCAAGCAGAAGAGTTTGGAGTGCCTGTGCGATCAGAAGTGGTTCTTCTTATTGTGCATGGCCTTTTGCACTTATTAGGACAGCATCATAAAACAGCCACGCAAGAGAAGGTTATGCGCCAAAAGATTGCGAAAATCATGCAGCGGCTTTCACTCACCTCACGACTATGATTCGCCCAAAACAATTTTTTGCAAGTTTTCAACATGCCTGCCGAGGAATAAAGGTTGTTTTTTTGGAGGAACAGAGCTTTCGTGTGCAAGTGTTTGCTGGTCTTGTTGTTATAATTTTTGCGAGCCTTTTCCAGTTTTCAAGATTTGAATGGGTGCTTGTGCTTCTCCTTATTGGGTCCGTATTGGTCCTTGAGGTGATAAATAGTTTATTTGAGCGTATTGTTGATGCTTTTAAGCCACGCGTTCATCCAATGGTTAAAGACATGAAAGACATGATGGCGGCTGCAGTATTGATTGTTTCCTGCATTGCAGCGGCTGTTGGGTGTTTCCTGTTTTGGCCTCATGTAAGTCAATTATTAGGATTATAGACAATTGTTATGTCTGAAGAACTCTATACAGGTTTAGATATTGGATCTCATGCAGTGCGTATTGCAGTTGGAAAAGCTGTTCCTGGGTCTGATGGAAAGGAACAGATTCATATTGTTGGTGCTGTTGAGTCATCTTCTTCAGGTATTCATAAAGGAACAATTACCAATCTTGAGGATGCGGTCTCCTCAGTTTCAAAAGCATTAGAGCAGGCAGAAAGAATTACAGGTCTACCACTTAATCGTGCATGGGTGGGCATTAGCGGAAGCCATATCATTTCTCAAGAAAGCAGGGGAGTTATTGGTGTTGCAAGGAGTGATGGAGAAATACGTGACGAAGATGTTGAGCGGAGCATTGAAGCAGCGCGCACTGTGGCTACACCAACCAATTATGAAATTTTACATGTGATCCCAAAGAGTTTTGTGGTTGATGGGCAGCATGGTATTAAGGACCCTGTGGGCATGAGCGGGATTCGTCTAGAGGTTGACGCGCTTATTATTCAGGGGCTTTCTTCACAAATAAAAAACCTGACAAAATGTGTCTATCGAACTGGGTTAGATATTGAAGACGTGATTTTTTCCATTCTTGCTACAGCTGAATCTGTTATTTCTGAAAAACAAAAAGAGTTAGGAGTTTGTGTGATTAATATAGGAGCATCCACGACGTCATTGGTCGTGTTTGAAGAAGGAGATATTCTGCATACAGCCGTGCTTCCTGTGGGATGTGATCATGTGACCTCAGATATTGCAATTGGACTAAGGACCTCGATTGATGTTGCAGAACAAGTGAAGTTGCAGTATGCACACGCTGTGCCAAGTGAGGTTTCAAAGAAGGATCAAATAAACTTATCAGAGCTAGGAAGCCATGAAGAAGAGGTTGTGGGAAGGCGTTTTGTGTGCGACATCACAGAAGCGCGAACACAAGAAATTTTTGAAATGATCGACCAAGAGCTTGCTCGTTGTGATCGCTCAGGCATGCTTCCGGCAGGTGTGGTCTTAACCGGCGGCGGAGCAAGATTGTCTGGAGTTATGGATATCGCAAAGCAGACATTGCGACTTCCTGTTTCACTTGGAACTCCTATTGGCATCACTTCGGTTATTGATCGTGTGTCAGACCCTTCTATGAGCACAGCAATTGGACTTGTACTATGGGGGCATCACATTCGCGCAGAAGGAAAAGGAGGATTCGGACGTGTCATGGACTCATTTAAGCAGCTAGATAAGATTGGGGGCACATTGAAAAACCTGTTTAAATCTATACGACCTTAAAAAAAAATTTACACAGAGGACAGCTCGTTGTAGCTGTCCTTTTTTGGTTGTGTATTGCTTGTGGATGGATTCGTTGACTTTGTGCTTTAAGAGACGTAATCTGATAACACATTGCGATACTTTTTTGCTCAACTGAGCAAATAATTTGTTCAACTAAACATTACTATGGGTGAGGTAAAACCAGACATTGAAACAGGAGCAAAGATCAAGGTTGTTGGAATAGGTGGAGGAGGAGGAGCGGCCGTTACACGCATGATTAAAGATAATATCAAGGGTGTTGATTTCATTGTGATCAATACAGATGTGCAGGCGCTTAATTCTAATCCAGCACAACGTAAGATTGCGATTGGAAAAACAATTACACGTGGTCTTGGGGCTGGTATGAATCCAGAGGTGGGCATGCGCTCAGCTGAAGAAAATAGCAATGAGGTCCGGGAGTTGTTGAATGGATCTGATATGGTCTTTTTGACCTGTGGTCTTGGTGGAGGAACAGGAACTGGGGCGATTCCAGAGGTTGCAAAGTTAGCAAAAGATATAGGATCATTGACTGTTGCTGTGGTCACAAAGCCGTTTACTTTTGAGGGTGCGCAGCGCAGGCGCATTGCTGACGAAGGGTACGAAAAGCTTCTGCAACACGTAGATGCAATTATTACAATTCCAAACGATCGCGTACTTCAGATTATTGATAAGAAAACATCTCTGATGGATGCGTTTAAGGTTGTTGATGATGTGCTTCGTCAAGGTGTTCAAGGAATAGCAGAGCTTATTACAGTGCCAGGTCTTATTAACGTTGACTATGCTGACGTTAAGGCTATTATGGAAAACTCTGGTTCTGCGCTTATGGGAATTGGACGTGCGACAGGAGAGAATCGCGCAGTAGAAGCAGCAAAGCAAGCAATTGCAAGTCCGCTTCTAGAGCTTTCAATAGATGGTGCAAAAGGCATTCTTTTTACCATTACTGGAGGTGATGAGCTTGGGATGCATGAGGTGGCAGAATCAGCAAAGGTGATTACAGGATCGGCTGACGAGGATGCAAAGGTGATCTTTGGTGCAAACATTGATGAGGCTATGGGAGATGAGATCCGCATCACCGTTGTGGCAACAGGGTTTGATAGTCGCGAGCGTCGCGCAAGTGCGCCAGGGGCTGTTGAGGTGCAAGCACAAAGCACATGGAGTCCGAACAATATGCTCCGCGTACGTGATGAAGAAGACCGAAAGCCAAAATCTTCTTTTGGACTAAAACCAAAACCAAAAACAGAATCAAAGCCAATCATGGAAGAGCCACGGCCTGCTCCGCTTCCACGTCCTGAGCCACGACCTGCTCCGCAGGTAATGGAAAAAGAGGAGGAGGATGAGATTGAGATTCCGGCCTTCATCCGCAAAAAAATGATGTAAATTAAAAACAGTCAAAATTGGCGAATTGCTGGGCTTATGGGGCCCCGACATTTCCTCAGCGTACCCTTAGTACGCTTTCAGAAATGTCTACCCCATGCATCAACACTTCATCCAATTTATGACTGTTTTTTGATACTTGCAAAAACGTGAGGGATGGGGTCAGGTCTGGATAGTGGATATTTTTTTGTGTCATTCTGAGCGATCGCATTATTGTTTAGTCGAAGCCCTGCAAACGGGGTGTGAGATCTTCCGTTTATTGTTATAATGGCAACATGCTAGACACAGGGCGATCAGGGGTTTCTGAGCTTGATGTTGAGCAAATGGCAGTAGCTAGGCTTGAGCAAGAGAACACAGAGCAAGCCCCAGCAAATGCAGAACAACTTATTGAATCCACCGAACATGCGGTGGATACTTTGGCGTCTAGGCTTGCGAAGAATGCTGAAGCACACGATCTCCTCACCATGCTCTCCGAGCAGGTGTTGTTTTATTTAGAAAATGAAGAAGGAGAACCAACGCCCTTTGCTCTCTTGCTGTTCAAGCCTGAGGAAGAGCTTTCTGTTGATGAAATCGCTTCACAGGCTCGCGTAAAGAAAATGATTGTATCAGAGCTGAATCCGCTTTTGTATCAAATCCGTTACTCGATTGAGCTCTACAATGCCATGACACAGGCGGGCGACTCTGCAGCAGAGCAGCTCGATTTTGGAGAAGGGGAAGCACTTGTTGCACATTTAAGTACTGGAAAAGCTGAGAGCCAAACCACCACAACGCTTTTTGGGTTCCTCGAAGGTTTGAGTGCCCACCAAGAAAACACACCACGACAGGTTGTGCTTGTGAATCCTCGTTCGCGATCCCAGAAAAACACTGAGTATTGGAAAGAGCAAATGGCAGCAAAGCGCGAGGCGACAGAAGAAAAGCATACAGATTATGCAGAGCTGCTCGCAGACCGCAGCGCGCGCAGCGTATGAGATTGATGGGCTTGCAGAACACGCAGACAGAGAGGGGAATGAAAAGCTTTCTAACGCGTGTGCAACGCTTGCCTTCTTTTTTGATCGCTATAGAGCAAGGCTTGCACAAGATGTGAATCAGGCAGAGAAAGACTTAGATTTTTATACGTGGCCATCAGCTGATGTCATTAGTCTTCTTGGAGCCTGTGAGATTGTGAAGCAGTATTGTAATCCGCAAGAGCTCCAAGAGATTGATGAGTCTGAACTTGATGAAGAGGCGTTTAAAGAAAGAGAAGAGAAAAAGAAAGACATTAAGAAGCGCAAACAGTTTAAGTTGCTTTGGCCACGTCTTTTAGGTGTTGCGCCAGGAGGAGCTGACGCGCATGCTGATCGCTCAGACTTGTTTGGCAATGCGCTTCAGATTGCGCTGTATCGTACAAGTAAGTCTCGTAAACATGCAAAGCGCGCAAAGTCTGCGCTTGGTCGCCAAGTAATGCGTGAGTATGTTCAAGGTCTTACAGAGCTTGATTCCAAGCAGTTTCAATTAACACACGCCAGTCGTGAGCAGTTTGAAGAGGCGCAAGCTACGCTCAAAGACCAGCTTGAACAACCACCAGAACAACAAAACCAATTCCTTCTTGTTGATCTTGTGACCCGTCTTTCGCGCGACACTGCCGCTGCTTCGCTCCAAGACATGCTTGCACCAACCGTTGAGGAAGAAGAGAAAAGGGAGAGGGAGAGGTTTGAGAGGGGTTATAGATTATTACGAGAAAATTTATCTGAGGTCGATATAAGAGATCGAAAGGAGTATCGGTCATTGTTGATAAAGTCTTTAGTGCGTGCAGGTGAGTATGAGAAGGCAATTGGTGATGCACATAAGAGTTCTTTAATTAGGCAGATTGAATCACCAAATATCCCAGCGCCGTTTTTTCATGTTGAGGATATTGATCGGTTCCTTGTTTCATCTGTGATTGAAGAAATGCCTTTTGATATTTTGGTTGAATATGAAGACCTTTTCATAAATAGAGATTTTCCTGTAGAAGCAAAGGTGACTGTTTGGCGCTCTTTTGCAAAGCGGTATCTTGAGGCTGAGAATGCGCTGCAGGCCTACGCGCAGATCATGAAAATTTCAAAATACAAGGAAATGGATGCTTATGGGGATTGGTGGAACATTTTGATTGAGCGTACTTGTTTTCAGTTGACTAAAAAGGGGGAGTATAAGAGATCCCAAGAATTAGAAGCATTAATTGTTGTAAGTAATACCGGGAGTTCATATTTTAGAGATAATGTTCGTGCCCACCGTGCGGAGGCGTATGCCAAGAACGGAATGTTTGAGAAGGCAGTTCAGCAGTGCGTGCAATTAGAGGGTGAGCAGCGGATTAGTGCTGTGAGAAGTGTGGCAGACACGTTTATTGCAGCAGGTCAGTTTGTTGCGGCCGAGAAACTTGTTCTTGCGCTTCGAGAGGCTGGGCATGAGAGAGATACAACGCTTATTGCTGAGGTGCTTGGGAAACTTATTGAGAAGAAGGGGGTGGGAGGTGATCGTGAGGATCATTTTACAAAACTGCTTCAGATGGCACAGATTGAGCATGAGAATCCGAGTCAGCAGAATTATTACCCTATTCAATTTGCGTGCTTGCGTGCTGAATATGCGGTTGGCATTATCACAGACGAGATATTTGACCGTGTTTACCACAAGATCCAAGAGGATTTTGCTACAGGCCAGGGAAGTATTGAGAGTGTATTAATGTTTTTACGAATCTGTTCAGAGGCAGGTGATGCTGAAAACATTCAGCGGTGTCATGACTTGATGAAAAGAAAATATCAGAATTTTCTAAATCCTCATGTTGACATTGATTCGCAGCGAGAAGTGTTTGCTCAAATGACTGAAGTTTATGTAGAGCTTGGACTCATTGATGAGCTTAAGGATCTTGCCAAGATGCAGTCGTGGAGAGATGAGTTGAGTGTGTTTGAGGATGCGGCTGCGGCCATGGGTATCACCAGCGACGACGACCGGAAGTCAGTGGAGCGTGGGTATCAAAATGACCGGTTTGCGATGATTGCGGTTACGTTAATGCGGCAAGGGGATAAAGAAGGGGCGATAACTCTCATAAGGCGTGAGATTAAAGATGAGAATGCAAAGCAAAGTGCACATGAAGCCTTGATTGATGTTGCAATAGAGCAAGGGAAATATGAAGAGGCGTGGGAGATGGTAGGAGTATTGTATATGCCATATGGGGACGTTGTGCACGACAATGAGGCTTCTTTGAAGGTGTTGCGCGCATGGATTGCGTCTGGGGAGGTGGATCAGCATAATGCAGAATTTTGGATACGATTAAAGCTGATCTCATTTGAGGAAAAGAAAGAGCTAGCAGTGCTTTATAAGGACTATTTGCTTTCTTTCGATTTTTCCAAAGATCCGCACAGAGAATCGTTGCAGAGCTCTGGTCGTCCGTATTCAACATGGAAAATAGCGCAGCATCTTCTTGGGAAAATTAAAGATCTCGATGTGAGTGTTTATGGCGAGGCTTTTAGTGCTGTATGTCGGCAGTGTGCAGAGCATGGGCATGTGTATGTATCCTCAGAAACAATAAGAAAAAATGAAAAATTAAGAATTGTGCAAAGAATGACTCTTTTGGCTGAATTGATGCCAATCTTTACAAGACATCAACTGGAAAAGAAGTCGTACTTATTGCCTTGTGTGCAAGAGTTTCGAAATTTACGCAAAGCCTACGGGAAAATTGCTCCTGGTAACGCAGAGGTGCAAACGGCAGGGGAAATATTGGAGGCAGAAACAATGCTTATAGTTGCGCTCACAAAGATTAAGGGGGCTGAAGCAGGTTTGGCAGAAGTAGAAGAAATAATGGAAACACCTGGCACGTTTTTTGCAGATTCTTACATAAGAAATATTCATGATAATGCAAAGCCTGGGGAGTTAGAAGAATGGAAACGCAAGACCTTGCTCAAAATCGCAGAAGCATTTGCTGAGAGATAATTGGAGAGATGATAGAGTAGGGGCGAACGGTGGTTCGCCCTTTTGATTATATACGGGGGATTCGTGAATCCCCCGTACGGACCGTGTGAGCAGATAAGAATTGGGGAAAAAGAATGTGATTTTTCAGCACAAACAGAGTATAATAACATCACTATGTATTGTCCGGTTTGTAACAATAAAGACTCAAAAGTTGTCGATTCTCGCATCTCAGCCGATGGAGTGAGTGTGCGACGTAGGCGTGAGTGTGAAAAGTGTGCGTTTCGATTTTCCACACTTGAGGAAGTCGAGCTTCTTGATATCACGGTGGTAAAGCGTGACGGGCGAAGAGAGGGCTATAGCCGTGACAAGCTTATTGATGGGCTCAGGCATTCCATGCATAAGCGTTCGTTTACGGATGAAAAGTTTGAAAAGCTTGTACGCAACATTGAGCGCGATATCCAAAAAAAGAAACGCTCACAACTTACAAGCGAGGAGATTGGTGAGATCATCATGAGACACTTAAAGCGATTTGATAAAGTTGCGTATATCCGTTTTGCATCTGTGTATCGACTGTTTGAAGACGTAAAAACATTTGAGGCAGAGCTTGGAAAGCTTGTGCAAAAACGCACACGAAAAAAAACACCTAAGAAAAAGAACTAAGGAGGAATTATGCGTCTGACAAGGCGTTCAGTCCACACAGCAATAATTTTTGGCATGACCATCGCAGCACTTATCGGTGCAGTGGTTGGTTCTTTTTTTACACTTCTTGCTACGGGGAGTTTTTCAGAAGAGGCTCTTAAGACCATGCCATTTGTTGAGATGACTGAAGAGCAAAAAGTTGAATCAGCAATTGAAGGCATGCTTGAAGAAGAGCGCGCGGCCATTGCGGTGGTGGAAGATGTTGCCCCATCTGTGGTGAGTATTGTAATCGAAAAAGAACGTGCGGATGTGCTGGCGTATGATGAGTATGGATATGATTTTTTTGCTCCTTTTCTGTCAGAAGAGCTTTATACCGAAGAAGAGCTTGCTGAGCTTGTCGAGATTGGGGGAGGGACTGGGTTTTTTGTAACAAGCGATGGATATATTGTGACAAACAAGCACGTTATTTCCGATAATGGCGCAACGTTTACCGTGCTAACAAATGATGGGCAAACGCTTGAGGCTGTTGTGGTTGCCACGCATCCTTTTGAGGATTTAGCTGTGCTGGATGTTGAGGGAACAGGTTATCCTACAGTTACCTTGGGAGACTCAGACCAGATTTCTATTGGACAAACAGTAATTGCTATTGGCTATAGTCTTTCTGAGTTTCAAAACACCGTGACTAAAGGGGTGGTGTCAGGGCTTAATCGGTCGCTCTTGGCAGGAGATTATTACAACGAAGTCTTTATTGATAATGCGATCCAAACAGATGCGGCGATTAATCCTGGGAATTCAGGTGGTCCACTTGTAAACTTGCATAGCGAAGTAATTGGAGTCAATACGGCAATTTCAGATGAGGGGTATGGGATAGGATTTGCGATTCCTTCAAGCAGTATTGCGCGTGTGATTGATGATGTGATTACGTATGGATATGTGCGTCATCCATGGCTTGGTGTGCAATATTTGCAACTTGATGAATTTTACGCAGAGGAGTTCGGGTTTACGGTCGTTGAGGGCGCGTATATTTTTGGCGATGGTGATCAGGGCGGAGTATTTGAGGGGTCGCCTGCAGAGCTTGGAGGCATCCAAGACGGAGATATTATTTTGCGCATAGATGGGGTGGGCGTAACGCAAGAGTATGCACTTAGTGACATTGTTTCAACTTATCAACCAGAAGACATGATCACCGTCACAATTATGCGTGACGAGTCTGTCTTTGATTTATTTATCGAGCTTGGAGAATATCAATCTGAATAATATGAACAAACGTACAAAAATTGTTTGCACCATAGGTCCTGCAAGTAACAAGGTTAGCAAGTTAAAAAGTATGATGCGCTCTGGAATGAACATCACGCGCCTTAACTTGTCACACGGAACACATGAGAGTCATCTTGAGCTTATGGCAAGTATTCGAGAAGCAGCAAAGGCTGTTCAGCAGCCAATTGCGATTTTGGCTGACCTACAAGGTCCAAAGATCCGGTTGGGTGATTTGCCTGATGAGGGGGTGGTTTTGAAAAAAGGAAAGGAAGTTGTTTTTTCTACAGCAATCAAAGAATACGATGGCAAGCGCTTGCCAGTAACGTATAACAAGCTGCATAAAGATGTAAAAAAAGGTGATCGTATCTTGATTACAGATGGGCTTTATGAGGTGGTGATCAAAAAAGTAAAAGGAACCGAGATTAAAGCAAAAGTAAAAAATGGAGGAAAAGTTTTTTCTCATAAAGGATTAAACTTTCCAGATACGCGTCTTGGGCTTTCTTCACTTACTCCAAAAGATCGCAAAGACATTGTGTTTGCAGTTGAGGCAGGAGTTGAGTGGATGGCGCTTTCTTTTGTGATGAGTGCAGCTGATGTAAAGCTGTTAAAGCGTTTGATCAAAAAGGCAGCAAAGAAAAATCAGATTTTGCCACGCGTGATTGTAAAGATTGAAAAGCACGAAGCAATAACACATTTTGATGAAATCTTAGAACAGACTGATGGGGTGATGGTTGCAAGAGGGGATTTGGGGATTGAGATTCCGGCTGAAGAAGTGCCAGTTCGGCAAAAGGAGATTATTGAGAAGTGTCGTATGGCTGGAAAGCCGGTTGTGGTCGCAACACAAATGCTTGAGAGCATGACCGAGAACCCGCGCCCAACACGTGCAGAGGTTTCCGATGTTGCAAATGCGGTGTTTGATCATACAGATGCAGTGATGCTTTCTGGGGAATCAGCAACAGGAAAGTTTCCACTCGAAGCTGTGCAGATTATGGGAAAGATTGTGGAAGAGGCAGAGCAGTCTCCATTTGATGATGTTCCGCTCACGGCTGATCGCCCAGAGCATAGAGAGGCAAGTATTGCGCATGCAATTAAAGTACTTGCGCTTGGTGGGCATGTAGATGGAGTGCTTGCAAGTGTTGATCTTACACCTTGGGCAGAAGAAGCTTTGCTTACACACCCTGAGATCCCGATGTATTTAGCAGCATCTAACTGGACCACAATGCGGCAGCTTAATGTGCGTTGGGGAGTGCGGCCGTTTTTGCTTAAGCGAGTAAATTCAGATAATTTTTTGCGAAAAGCGATAAAAGAGCTAAAGAAAGAAAAACTTGTACACGCTGGCATGCGTTTGGTAGTGATTCGTGAGCGTGATGGGTTAGGGCTTGAGATTGTCAGGATTAAGTAAAAGGCTTGACACATTTTTCTCCTTATGGTACTTTGTGTATAACAAACACTAACTATGGCACTCAAACCAATAAAACAGGAAATAAAAGCAGCAGTTGATTCCGCGATTTTTACTGTGAAAGATGGGAAATTGATGGTTTTACTCATTGAGATGACGAAGAAGCCTTACGAAGGCTTTTGGGCGCTTCCAGGTGGGTTGATTGAGCAAAAAGAGACAACACTTGAGGCTGCGGTGCGTATTTTAGAAGAATCAACCGGAGTGAAGAACGTCTATCTAGAGCAGCTGGGAACATTTGATGCTATTGATCGTGATCCGTTTGCAAGGACAATTTCTGTGGCTCACATTGCACTTGTGCCAGAAAAGGATGTTGCTTTACAGATTGGAGAAAAGTATGCAGATGTTCGGTGGTGGTCAATAGAAAAGCTTCCAGAGCTTGCTTATGACCATAAGCATATTGCACATGTTGCACTCGATCGTCTTAGGGCAAAGCTAGAGTATACAAACATTGTTTGGAGCTTACTTCCAAAAGAGTTTACGCTCACAAACCTGCAAGCTGTTTATGAGATTATTCTTGGAACAGAAATTGATAAACGTAATTTCCGAAGAAAGATTCTGGCATTGAAACTACTTGAAGACACAGGAAGGTTGCAGGCAGGGGAGGCAAACAGACCTGCAAAGCTGTATCGGTTTAAGCAAAGAAAACTGCAGTACATTGATATCATTTAATTGAAGAGAGTTTGACGGATTTATTCCGTCTTTCTCTTGACATAATAGTTAGTGTATGATATACACTAAGGTAAAGAAAGACCTTTGACAAATACGTCTAAAATCCGTAAGGTGTGCAACTTTGATAACCGAAAGGTTCTCTGCTCAATCTGAGAAGAGAAATAACGTTCTATCAAACAAAAGGAGACAAACATGTCCAAGAAGCTCATCGTGTCCCGCCAGAAGGGGAATGTATTCTGCCTGTTCGTGGATACCACGGAGGCGTTTGGTCCAAAGGGCGGGCTTCCGGTCGATAATGCGTTGTCGATTATCGAACCCTGCCTGTGGGCACATGCAGAATTTGGTGCGTCTGCTACAGGGTTGGTCTTTGATGCTCATGAGCACAAGCTCAAGTTGCGTCATGGGCACATTTGTATGGCCGAGACCTATGAGCAGAAGGCCAGAGTTGCGCCGTTTGTGCAGCTGACTCCAGAGCTGGTTGCAGACTGGGATCGATCTTATCTGCATCCTGGGGCCGGGTTCACGCTTGAGTATTTCAAGCACGTTTATGTGCCTGGAGTGATTGCCACGACTGGTTTCCCACAGACGCTGTGGCCTGTGCATGGGGTAGACGGAACGCATGAAACATTTCCGCTTGATCCGCTTGATGAGCTTGCTTATACGTTTCGCTTGCCCAAGGGGGGTGAAACCTATGCGGATTCGCATAGTGCGGTGCGTAATGCAATTGGGTTTGACTCAGGGCTTTTGAATCGCATTCGTGGTCGCAGATATCGGGTTGATACGGTTGTGCTTTTTGGGCTCGAGCGTTGGATCTGCATTGCCTACACTGCACTTGATCTCGCGCGCGAAGGGTACAAGGTATACATCTCGTGGGAAGGAACGGCCGAGCTCGTGATGCATGATCCTGCCCAGCGTCAGCTGATGCGTGATCGGCTCAAAAAGGTGGGGGTGAAGTTCATTCATCTCGAAGACATCAAGTTTGTCGACTAGTTACTTGGAGCAGCTGTGCTGCGGCTGCTCCCTATTCTTTTCTCAAGAAGTTTTTTTGGAAAAAGAATGGGAATCATCCCAGTTGTTCTTTAGAAGGAGACTAATTCATGAGACGTTTTGCTCGTATGTTTCGCAACAAGTGGCGCTCTTCAACTCTTTCTCGCCGGGTTCATTGGCAAGGAAAAAAGATTGTCGTCTTTGGCGGTAGTTTTAATCCACCCCACAAGGGGCATGTGCAGATTGTGCACAGGCTTGTGAAGCTTGGGTATTACGTTGTGGTTGTTCCATGTGGTCGTCGTACGGAAAAAGATACGACTAATAGCATTGAGCCGATTCATCGTGCCATTCTCTGCGATAAGGCATTTGCACATATCCCGAATGTGGAGGTCTATCTAGACGACCTCGAGCGTGCCGTGTTTACGCGCACCATGGATCTTGATGCACTCATGCACGAGCGTTACCCTGGCGCGAAGATTCTTCATGCGTTTGGAGCAGATAACTTTGTGGGCGGTAAGGAAGGCAAGTCTGTCATTCAAACCCGCTGGCATGAAGGTGAGCGCGCATGGCAAGAGCTAAGCTTTCTCGTGTTTGATCGCGAGGGCAGTACGCTGACCAAGCACGACCTCCCTCCAAAGTCTAAGCGGATTATAGTGGGGGTCTCTGGGTCGAGCACTGAGGTGCGTGAGCGCAGAATCAATCACAAGCCGATTGATCACCTTGTCACCAAGGAAGTGAATGACCATATTCTTTTGTTCTCGCTTTATGCTGGGCTTCCGGCTAATGGAATTCCAGAGGATACGGTTGATCTCCCACGTGTGAAGATTGTCTTCAATGAAGAGAGTCCAAAAGCGCGAGCGATGGCAAAGTTGTTTGAGCCTCTCGCCTCTGATGACCCTGAGTATATCTTGGTGTTTGGAGGGGATGGATTTATGCTCAGTGTGATCCGTAAGTATTGGCGCTTGCGTCTCCCATTCCTTGGCATCAATGCTGGGAATCATGGCGGGATCATGAATGCGGTCAAGTGGTTTGAAACCCTGACGACCAATCCGCAGGCGATCAATCTTCACCACTTACCACTCTTGTTCGCAGAAGGTGAGCGAGAGGATGGCACGCCGTTTGAGGCATTGGCGTTCAATGATGCCTGGGTAGAGCGTGCGACTGGCCAGACTGGTTGGGTCAAGCTGCTCATTGATGGCAAGGTTGCAGAAGAGCGAGTGATGTGTGACGCCATGCTGGCCGCCACGAGCGCGGGAACGCAGGCCTATGCCACAAGTATGGGTGCGCAGTCGCAGAACATTACACAGAACTCGATTACGATTGCTGCCTCGGCCGTATTCCAGCCTCCACACTGGGAGCATGGAACCATTGACCCAGGCTGTGTGGTCGATTTCCATATTCTTGACCCAGCAAAGCGTCCGATGAAGGCGTTTGTGGATGGGGTGGAAATTGGACGCGTAAAGTGGATGCGTATGCGTGAGAGCAGGATTGCCTCTGTGGTGCTCGTATTCGACCCACGTGAGGACTTGCGCATTAAGCGTTTGGCGCGTCGGTACTCTGGTTTCCGTCCAACTTAGGCGAAGATTATCTTCGCCCTTTTCTCCCGAGCCTCACAGTTGTGGGGTTTAGAAGGGAAGGTTCTTTCAAACAATGGGGGATTCATGAATCCCCCGTACTGACATGGAGATTCACTATGTCTGAGCGTATTGTTCACGGTCTTGAGGATACTGATTTCTACAAAGAGACCATGGGTCAGGATATTTTTGAGCGTCATCCAGACGTCCGTGTGCGTTGGCGGTTTACCAATCGAACAGGAATTCCGTTTGCGCATTACATCAAGCTCGAGGATTTACGTGCAGCACTCGATCTGGTGCAACAAGAGCGCTATGATCCAAAGGTGCTTGCGTGGCTTGTTGCGAGCGGAAAGTTCTCTCGTGAGTACGCTGCGTTTCGTCGGAGCATGCGACTTCCCAAGCTCACCAAGGTAGAGGTAACTGAAGACGGACGCGATTTCGACATTGAGTCTGAGGGACGCTGGTGCGTGAATACGCATTGGGAGCTTCCGGTGATGATGGTCATGATCCATCTCTTTACAAAGGAGATGGAAAAGAATGATCCGCGTTCTGAGGAGGAGATCTGGGCAGAGGGCGATGAGCGTTTGCAAGAAAAGATCAGGCGTCTTGCTGTGTTTCCGGGGCTCAAGTTTGTCGACTTTGGCACACGCCGTCGTCGCAGCTATTCTTGGCAAAAGCATGTGCTTGAGACTTTGGTGACCGAGATTCCAGACCAGCTGCTTGGCACATCCAATGTGCGGCTTGCTTATGAGCTCGGGATTCGTCCCATTGGCACATTTGCGCATGAGCGCCCCATGGTCTATATGGGGTTGCATCGTAAACTCGATGATGCTGAGGGATACTTTTTTTCGCAAGAGCGTGTGTTTACTGAGTGGGAAGACCGTTACGGATTTCCTCTTTCGAACATGTTGACGGACACCTTTGGCACAAGCTCTGTGCTGCAGAATCCACATCTGACCGAAGCGATCAAGCGCTGGCGAGGAACGCGGCAAGATTCGGGAGATCCGAATGAATATGCAGCCATGTGGGTGAAGTGGTATCAGGCGCACAGTGTTGATCCGCGCGAGAAGACGATTGTGTTCAGCGATGGGCTTGATGTACACAAGATGATCGACCTCTATGAGCGTTGGCACGATCAAGTGCAAGTACTGTTTGGATGGGGGACAAATCTCATGAACGACTTGGGGTATGGTGGTCTCTCGATTGTCATGAAGGTTGTGGCTGTGCTGGTTGATGGTGAGTGGATTGATGTGGGCAAGCTCACGGATAACCGCGCCAAGGCCATTGGCACGCCTGAGTGCATTGAGCGCATGAAGCGTTTGGCAGATTACACAGCGACGTTCAATGAAGACTGTCGGTACTAGAGGGGGGATTCGTGAGTCCCCCGTACTGACAAAGGGTCAACCGCCGTTGACCCCTACGTCTTGGCGAAGATTCGTCTTCGCCCTTTTCTCTCGGCTTTGATCATAAAAGGGCAGACATAAAGCCTGCCCCCCACATCGAAGCCAGAAGGAAAGTTCTTTCTTTACTCATTGGGCAACCACAGTGGGTTGCCCCTACACACAAGGAGACACTATGCTTCAACTCAACCTTGACGAAACTCGTCTGCGTGGTGAGATCGCAAATGCTGAACAGTTTGTTTGTGACGAGTTTTTTCGCACTGGTCGCTCTACGGCCGTGATTGGGCTCAGTGGTGGGCTTGACTCTGCCATCTCGGCCGCAGTTTGTGTGAATGCGCTTGGGCCGCAACATGTCCATGCCGTATTCATCGACATCTATTCGAGCCCGCAGTCGTATAAGGATGCCAAGCGTATTGCGAAGCATCTTGGAATCGAGCTTGCGTATGTAAATCTCAATGAGATTTATGATGCTCGTGTGAAGCGTTTGGGGCTTGAGGGGAATGCGCTTGCAAAGGGGAACATCAAGGCACGCGAGCGTATGATCGAGCTCTATACCCAATGTGAAATGGTTGGCGGTTTGGTGGTGAATACCTGCAACAAGTCTGAGACTATGGTTGGGTATGAGACCAAGTGGGGAGACGCGGCTGGTGATTTGGCACCGCTTGGGAATTACTACAAGACTGAGCTCTTTGTCATGGCGCGTTTGCTTGGTTTGCCGCAGTGGATGATTGAAAAGATTCCAAGCGCAGACCTGTGGGATGGCCAGAGCGATGAGGATGAGATGGGGATCACCTATGCTCTTCTTGATCTTGTCCTCGAAGCGCTGGAGAATGCGCCTGAGCATCTGGCTGAGCTCCCGCTTGGTAAGATTGAGCAGGTTGAGCAGATGATTGCTGGATCTGCACACAAGCGGCGTCTGCCGCCGCCTGCAGCACGCGTGGTCTCGGCTGTGCTTTCAATCGCAGCGTAAGGCCTTTGCCCTGGAGTCAATAACTCCGGGGCTTTTTATTTTCTGCGCTGTTTTCTATTGACGTGGTGGATGTTTGACTTTTTGTGTGAGATGTTGCGAAGGTTGGATAAAAAAGACCACCCTTGTTTATAGGGTGGTTAGCTGTCTTGCTTGAGCTTTGTAAGCTCGGCTTGGGCATTTGCGAGCACGAGACGAATCTTGTAGCGGCGTTTTACCTCGTCTTCGAGTTGAGAGATGAGTGTTTGGAGCTCCTCGATCTCTGCATCGACACTTGTGATTTGTACGCCCAGACTCAATCCTGCTGATGTGTTGCGTGCCTGTGTTACTGAAATTACAGTAGCAAGGAGTGTTGAGAGTTCGTCTTGCTGCTTTTGCTCTCTTGGATCGAGCAGTGTCTGAATTTCGTCTTCGCTCAAGCTGGGTGCAATGGCATATTGTTTGATTTGCTCTTCGCCTTTCTTGGTCACAAACCAATAGAATTGCCCATCGATCTCTTCGAAATCAATAGTGCCGTAGCGGCGCTTAACGCGACTTGCATAACCGGTTCCGCCATCTTTGTGATCTGGGTAGTGGTGTCCATAGAGTCTTGTGATAATCGTGGAGTGTACAGAACCATCATTACGCCTGGTCAGCTCTTTAAGGTTTGCCACAGCCTGCAGACGTCTTCTGGTGTGAGCATTGAAAAGTACTTCACCTGGAGGGTTGGCGCCGTCTTGTTGCACACCTCCTGTCAGTTCAGTAATTTTTGTCTGCAGCTCATTATCACTCATGCTTGGACTAACTTGTGAGCTCTCAAGCTCCTCTTGTGCTTTTTTTGTAATGCTCCAACGGAATGAGCTACCGTGCTTTGTTTTGGTTAGATAGCCTGCGCGTTTGAGTTCGGTGCGGTTGGACGAGGGATCAAGAACGTGATCCCAGGTTTGGCGACAAATCCACATTGAAAGAGGGGATGGAACACCATGCCCAAGAAGATGCTCTGCTCGTGCATGTCCTGCTAGCACATGAAGGCGATTGCTTCGATGTTGTTCCATTACGCCTTGTTCTTGATTCTCAGCAGCTCTTTGCTCTTCTACCCAAGCGTTGATGAAGGCCTCGGTAGTTGTGAGGTCATGTCGCTCAAGTAGGGCAAGGAGTGTTTCTTTTGTGAGTGTAGTTTTTGTTCCACCAGCGATGTCCATAAGGCTTTGTGAAAGCATGAGTGGTTTCATTCCCATGCCTGGTGAATCTATCTCACTCCAAAGTCCGTCTATTTTTCCGTTCCCAATAACATCAAGTGCTTTGGAACGATTGCTAGTGGTGTGTTGAACGATATCAACCATGAGCAAATAGGGAAGCTCTGGAATACCAAGTGCGCTTTTGACAAGTAAAAGATTTGCAGCGATTTGAGGAATCGACTGCTCGTCAACAGTGTTGTTGCGTGCCATCATAACTCCTTTTGTAAAGATCGCAGCTTAAGCTTGCCAATTATCCTATCCACAGTCAAGCAAGATTGACGACTTTTTTTGGGTTGGTAAAAAAGGTCTTGCATGCACAACCATGTGACCATGAGGGGAGAAACGTGAGGCTTTTTGAAGCAGAGATATATTTTCAACTCTTCAAGTACGGCCCTGCATTATATTTATGGTAATGCTTGGGTTTGATAGGTGTGTATTTACACGAAAGGCATTAGTGCATTTGTATAACGATATCGAATTTTTCGATCATCCCGTCACAGACTAGTGGTGGGTTTTTTTCTTTACGATTGACAAAGTATTACATTTTCTTTAAGGTTTTGTGTTCCAAAACAATGGAGGGAACATGCGTTCATTTTATTCTTTGATTACTGCCGTGTGCTTTATTGCGTGCCAGGCTGGCTCGCAGTCTGCACAAGAGGTTGTGGAAATTGATCCCGTAGCAGAAGCTGAGGCACGCGCACAAACAGCTCGTCAAATTCTTGAGGAACAACATAAGACACTTGAAGGGTATGTAGTCTACGCTTGTGCAGCTGGTGAGATTCCAGATGAGCAACAGCAGGTCGTGTATAGCCTGACGACAACTTTTGTCTCGTGTAGTGTTTTTGCTCAGAATCAAAATGTTGTTTTTGTCCCAAATCCAGAAACGGATGGAATGTATTGTTCCTACCTTTTCTTGGGGCCACAAACAGGAAGTGCAAACTTTGTGCTTGCACCACTAGATTCTGGAATTTTTACTGCTATGAGTTTTTCCATGCCGCGCGTGAGTGGGGATTATGGAAGGCAAGACTGGGTGCAACAGGCAATGTATGCAACTGATGGAACCTATACATTTTCTGTAGACCTTCAGCAACGCAAGGAGCATGCAAATAACGGACCTCACTTGTCGGTTGCTTATCGTCAAGCCGGGCAGACCATTCCTGCTCCCAAGCATGTTTCTAGGCTCGACGTGGCGCGTGATGTGCTGCAAGTCGGCATGAGTGCAATGGAAGGTGCTGAGGGGGCTATTGGAGCTTTTCCCGTACGGCGCAATCGCACAATCATTAGATTCCATGACTTTGACTTCGATGCACAAGAGGTCGATACTTCCACCGCTCTATAGCGGTGGTCTTTTTATCTGCCACAAATTGTAAATTGGCGGACGAAAGAAAAACTCGGCTTGCACCGAGTTTGTTTTATTTACTAAAGAGTTGTTTGTAATAATATTCCCAGATAATAAAAAAGCACAGAAAGACGATAAGTGCAGGCCAGGCAACAATCGGTGCTCCGCTCCAGATTGAGATCATCAGTGCGATAACAGCAGCCGCAGACCAGAAGAGTTTAAGCATTAAGAGCGCATGATAGCTTTCGCGCCCTGCCTTGTGAGTTGCAAGTGAGACAAGTCCGATTCCAATAAGCGCCGCACCTACGAGCCGGGTAAGAAGAACGCTTTCGTGTTCGAGTGCGATAAAAGAAAGTGTTTGTGTCGGAAAGAAGAGGAGCGGAAAGCCAATAAGCACATCGATAATGAAGTGCGCAATAAACCAATTACGAAGCGATTGTGGAATTTTCTCTTTCATACTCGTTTAGTATAGCATGTTTTGATACAATGGTTTTGTATGAAAAGAATGAAGCGATCATTGCGAGCACTTGAGATTGTGCAAGAAAATTTTAAAGGAAAAACATCAAAGGTTTTAGATCTTGGGTGTGGCTTTGGGGAGACAGCGCGTTATTTTTTAGATGAGGAGTATGCGTGTATTGGTGTTGATGCCGTAAGGGAGTCGGTGGAAAAAGCAAAAGTATCTACAGGCCACGCTGAAGCGTTTCAGGTGATGGATGCGACTGCGCTTACATTTGGTAATCAGTCGTTTGAGGTTGTGACCTTTATGGATGTGCTTGAGCATGTGGGTGAGCCCAAGCCGGTTTTAAATGAGATTGCGCGCGTACTAAAAGAAGACGGGTTGCTTATTTTATCTGTGCCGCACGCGGGGTGGTCAGCTTGTTTGGATCCGGCAAATGTTTTAAGAAAGATGGGTAAAAAAGTTGAGCACCATAAGCACTACAAGTTGCAGGAGGTTGCAGAATTGTTAGGTGAAGATTATGAGCTTGTTACTGTTGAGCGACGAGGGAGCGGATTAACGGCCTTGCTTCGAATTGTGAGTTATCCATTGCGTGCGATCGGGGGAGAAAAGCTGATTGATAAGTTAATTCGATGGATTGCTCCTTATGACTATGCACTAAAAACTGGTCCTTTGGCTTTTCATCTTTTTAGTGTTTGGAAGAGAAAATAAGTGTGGACAGCCCCTTGCATCAAAAAGGGCTCTATGTTATTATTTTCGCACACAAAAACGCGGACCGGTGGTGTAGCCCGGTTAACACGTCGCCCTGTCACGGCGAAGATCGCGGGTTCGAATCCCGTCCGGTCCGCCAGAAAACAACCGATGAAAGTCGGTTGTTTTCTTTTGGGTTAAAAAAGAAAAACACCCTGCCGAGAAGACCCGACAGGGCATAAGAAAGAGGGTGAAGACTCACATGCGGATCTGGGAAACAGGTCGCAGGGGAGCCGTTCGAGAGGGGGACGTGGTTGTTGGTGCTGGTACCGAAGGGGCGAGCATGCGCTCGACCGCCTCGATTGCCAGTTCGGCCAAGCCCTTGGTGAGCTTGAAGACCGGCAGGTCTTTTGGGTCAAACGCTTTGTCCTCAACCTTGAGGTCGAAGAGCATGCACTTGAGCTCCTTCCACATCCACGGATGCGCGTAGCAGCGCACGTCCTGAGTGATAGATGAGAGCCGATCCATCCAGTAAGGCGTGTCTGCCAATGGGTGCCGACCGGCCATGAACTCGGAGAGCACATGGTGTGGGTCGAGCTTGTCGTACAGCGTTGGTTCGGTCAGATCGTCCAGAACGCTCCAGAAGTAGCGTTCGAGGATTTTGACCGCTGCCTCATCCGGGTCTTCGATCTGTTGGAACGAGTAGTCCTTGCTCCACGGGGTGGAGGGTCGGTGCTCGTCCTTGGGGATCTCCATCTCGGCTGGGTAGGCAACCCACTCGCGCTTGAGTTCGAGTCGGTCGGGGTGCTTGCTGGTGGACATCACAAGCTTGATCCGTTGCATAACCATGGGGTTACGCTCGAGAATCAGCACTGCATCGATCTCATCGAACGGGTTGGCAAGCCAGCGCTTTTCGTCCAGACGCAGGTCTGAGTTACCGAAGCCACCGACGAGCGGAGCATCTGCCCCCACGACCCACCCTGGTTCGGTGGAGCGAGGGTCGAAGTTGGGGTGGAAGGATGCTGCGGTCAACACCAGGGTGTGACCACGCACATATCCGTACACACCACGCATGTTGATGCGAATGGTGTGATAGGGCTTGTGTAGGTGAACGGAAGAGGTGCGGGCCATGTCGGCCTCCTTGGGGGAAAAGAGAGCAGCCCTAGGCTTCTGCCATAGGCCCTTGGTCGAGTTCGATCAGATGTAGCATGTCGGGTGGGACGTTGTAGGTCCAGCTATCGTGTGACGCATCGAGTGAATCGAGGACATGATGGCAGCTGCGAAGGAATTCGCCGTGGCGACGATGGTACGCATAGCGCATGATCAGGTTGGCCGTGTTGTAGGCATTTCCTGCATCTTGCAGAGTCAGCTCACCTATCACACCCTCGTGTCGCAGTCGACTCAAGCGAGCGGCAAAAATGATAGCTCCCCAAAGGAGTCTTTGTTTTTGTGTTTCGCTGAGTTGCTGCAGAGCGATGTCGGTCATCGCATCAGAGATGGCGAACTCAAGAGCAGTCTCAAGAGCAAGTTTTTCCCTGCGATTCTTGGCGATTTCGCGGTCGCGGCGCACATTACGCACAACCAGATAAATGGCTGAGGGAATAAGGACTGCACAAAGGACTGAAAGGATTGCGGTCAGCATTGCTGCCTCCAGATGAAGAGTGAAAGGTTCGAAATTGGTGGGAAGAAAAAACCCGTAGAACTGGTTATTTGGCGACTAATCAGCTTTACGGGTCTTTTCTTATTCCTCCAAAATAACAACGAAGAATAGCATAAAAAAGCGGTTTTGTCAATGGAAAAGCGCAGTATTTGTCTATAAAACAAAGAAAAAACACCCAAAGTTGGGTGTTAGGTGGTGCGTGCCAAGATGTTGCGTGCCTGACGCAGGTGCGGGTGGTCATGATGTGTGGTAGGCGTCATGCCAATCAAGAGCTCTGCAGCGCGCTGTTCCATGTGCCGACGGTGACGTCTGCGATCGAAGTTGTTTTCGAACGTCTGCCCAGCTTCTGGTAAGAGTTTAGTTGCAATTTTATGTGTATTGCGCACAAGTTGGTGGCCTGTGGCGACTGATGTACACAAGTCTCGCAGGCGATCTGCATAATCTTTTTCTTCTTCATCATTTGTTGATGTGCCTGCGTCTCCGGCCATAAGCACGATTTGTCCAACGGCAGGGATCTGTGCCCCAGAAAGCCTGGGATTGATTTCGATCAGTCCGGTGATCTGCTTGGTAACCATTTTTTTCTCCAGGTCGAGAGAGTTGTGAAAGAGGAACACGATCGTAGTGGAAAGTAGGGGATTTGTCAACGGACAATCAAAAAATCACCCGTGTAGGTGATTAGTTGAGGTCTAGTTTGTATTTGAGGCTTTTAAGTTCGTCTTTTCGGATTTTGCGCCACGTGCCCTCACGAATGCCTTTAATGCGTAGGTTTAGGATGCGTACACGCTGGAGTCCTTTAACTGTGTATTCATACATTTCACACATGCGGCGGATTTGGCGGTTACGTCCTTCTGTGAGTGCGATACTGAATTGGTGCTTTCCAAGTTTCTTAGCTTTTGCAGGAGCTGTCATTTTATTATCAAGCAAAACACCCTTAGCCATACTGTGAATGCGCGTTTGTTTGACAGGTTCTTCTACAGTCACAACATATTCTTTTTCGTGCTCAAAGCTAGGGTGGGTAAGCCGGTTTGCAAGCTCACCGTCGTTTGTGAGGAGAATAAGCCCAGAAGATTCAACATCTAGGCGCCCAACAGGAAAGATGCGCTCTCCATAACCAACCTTATCCAAAATATTATCTGGTTTTCTGCGATCTGTTGTGGTGATTATACCAACAGGTTTATTGAAAAGAATATAGACAGGTCTTTGTGATTGTCGCGCGCTTAGAAGCTTCTTTCCAACTTTTACTTCGTCTGTTTGCGAGACTTGATCGCCGGGTTGTGCTTTTTTCCCATTGATGAATACGCGACCTTTTTTGATCAGGTCGTCGGCTCCACGCCGTGAAGCGATTCCAAGCTCTGCAAGGTATTTGTTAATTCTTGTTGACATACGCTTGCTAGCATACGTGACCAATTCTTATTTGGCAACAAAAAGACCCCTGCCTCAGTGAAGCAGGGGCGCGACAAGTTGTGTCGCTAAGGGGCAGGATTGCCGGTGTCATCAGGCTCGGGTTCGATCACGCCGATCTTGCCTGCGTTGTCGACGTAGACCTCGCCATCTTCCTTGAAGGCGTGCTCCATCGTCTGATCGAATGCAGTTCCAATCATGATGCCAGCACCGCGCACGCCCTTGAATCCATACCAGGCGGTTGGAATCAGGAGGAGGGTGAGGAGGATCGCTGCCCAGAGGAGGGCCTTTTTGACAAAGGGGCTCAGGGGCTGGTTTGGGGTTTCTTCAGCTTCCTCCGTGCCTGCTGGGTCTACAGGAGCTGGGGCAGGGGAAGCAGTTTCCTTGACTTCTGCCCTCAGCCGCAGGAAGGAGGCCGTCATGCCGCTAACCAGGGGGTTGCTGTCCGTAAAGGAGATAACGAGATCACCTTCGTCGGAAAGCTCATCCCTGCTCTTCACCACAACCTCGGTTGGGCTGGCGGCGAAGTCGATCATGTCAGGCTCCATGATTACCGGATTTCCATCCAGCGTAGCCGTCAGCCACAGCTGGGTGGTTCCTGGGAGCATGGCTCCACCTGTCACGATCTTGACCGTGATCTCAGCCTTTTCCCCTTTTTCGATTTGGGGAAGAAGCATCATTGGCACACCAGAAGTATCAGATCCATTGATGAAAAGTGCCATACAAGCACCTCCAAAGGGTGGGGAGTGAAAAGAAAAGAGGGGTTCAGCATGTTTGCATGAACGCCTTAGAATAGCAGAAAAATGGCATTTTGTCAATCCAAAAGCAGTTAAATTAATCAAAAAACCGCCATAATCGGCGGTTCTTTTTATTTTTTGACTTGCTCCACCACTTTTTCAAATGTAGCTGGATGATCTTTTGCAAGTGTTGAGAGGATCTTACGATCAAGCTCGACATTTGCTTTTTTGAGTAGATCGATGAATCGGCTATAAGAGAGTCCTAGGGGGCGAACAGCAGCATTGATGCGGATTGCAAACAATCGACGGAAGTCGCGCTTTTTTGCTCTGCGGTCTCGGAAGGCGTAAACACCTGCTTTGAGGGCCGCAACGCGAGCAAGGCGAACTTTGGACTTACGTCCCCATTTCATTCCCTTAGTACGCGCAAGAATATTCTTACGCTTTTTGGTGTGCATTGTACCTCGTTTTACTCGTGGCATATCATTCTAGTTATGGGGCATTAATGCCTCAATTGCTTTTCTGTGTGTTGTTGATAGCGTTTTTGGACGACGCTTATTACGAACAACTTTTCCAGACTCTTTGCTGTTAAAGTGGTCCTGTCCAGCTCTGCGCTTCAAAACTTTCCCAGTTTTGGTGATTTTGATGCGTTTTGCTAGTGCTTTGTGTGTTTTTTGTTTCATACGAATTTATCACTCAAGTGCGCGCACTATAGAGAATTCAGTGTTTTTTGTCAATCCATTTATGCACGGGCCACAATCATGGTGACACGGTTGCCTTGAAAGGCGACATCTTGTTCGATTCGGACCTCGTAAACTTCTTTAATATCTTTCAAAAACTCTCTTACCATTTCTTTTGCAAGTATCTTGTGTGCACGTTCACGTCCTCGTAAAACAAGTTCAATTTTGATTTTGTCTCCACGTTCAAGAAATTTAATTGCTTGCTTGAGTCGCACTTGGCGGTCATGGTCTCCAATACGGAAAGTGAGGCGAATGCCTTTGATATCAACTTCTTTTGATTGTGCCCTTTGCTTCTTTGCCTCTTTAACCTTTTGATATTTAAATTGTCCAAAATCAAGGATTTTGCACACAGGAGGATCTGCCTTTGGAGAAACTTCCACTAAATCAAGCTCTTTTTCTTGGGCAAGAGCAAGGGCTTCTGATGTTTTAAGTACACCAAGCATTTTTCCTTCATGATCAATAACACGGACCTCCTCGGCCTGAATGCGTTCGTTGATATGGAATTTAGGGATATTGAATTTTGGCCGTGAGGCACGATGTCTGTGTATTCGCATAGAAATGTGTGGCTATTCTAACAAATAGAGGGAAAATATCAACCGATAAGGGTGGGATTCCTGTGTATGAAACTTCGTGCTATACTTTTTGTGTTATGCCAAAACTCTCAGATAACAAAAAAGCCCGGTTTGATTATGAAATCCTGGAGACATTCGAGGGTGGTTTGGTATTGACTGGAGCGGAAGTAAAATCAATCAAAACTGGGCGCATACAGTTAAAAGGCTCTTTTTTACACATTCGAAAAGGGGAGCTATGGCTAAAGAATGCGTTTATTGCCAAGTATGGCCCTGCAGGCCCACAGCCCGAGTATGATCCCTATCAAGATAGAAAAGTTTTGGTGCACGCACGGCAAATCAAAAAGTTTATCGGTAAATCACAAGCGGAAGGCTTGTCATTAGTACCGCTTTGTATTTACACAAAGAAAGATTTGATTAAGATCGAATTTGCGCTTGCTCGCGGAAAAAAGAAACACGAAAAGCGCGATACGATTAAAAAGCGCGACGTTGATCGTCAGATGCGTGAAAGAATGAAGGAATAAAAAAGAACCGGGGTGTCCTGGTTCTTTTTTATACCGAGATGATCTCTGAGATGTGACCCCGCTGAGCGGGGCTATCACCTCACTGAGCAATACAGTGTTGTCCCCGACTAAAGCTCAGTTTTAGTTTGCTATCGAGACAACCGAGCTCAGCTCGGCGGTGGAGCTGGGAGGGGTTTCACATCGCTTCGCTCTCCATAGGGGTTTCTACCCCTCTGGTCTTCGCTGCGCTCAGGTTACCCCTCAAAGTGTAAGGGGGAGCATCTCCCCTTACCATCCCTTCAGTTCAATTCTTTTTTGCAATCAAAAAACGGCCGTCAGTAAATGACGACCGTCTTTTGGTGGAGCTGGGGAGAATTGAACTCCCGTCTGGTAAGGCTTTGCCTATCAACTTATTCCAAGCTTATTCTTACTTGTTTGCGATCTGTGCTCAAGGTAAGAACAAATACACAGAAAGTTTCTCTAACCATCTTAGTTAAGGAATGGAGAACATTCTTTAACCCAGTTCGAAGTTTATGACATCCACATCCGCTCTATCGAGCGTCAAGCGGCAGGACGGTTGGAGCACTTAAGCAACAACTGGCGCAAATGCAGGCATTGAAAATGCACTCTTTGCTTTAGTAAAGATGTTGGCAATTATCTTTGTTGCACGTGGTGTTTACGAGGACACGCACATCCTCGACTTGATTAATAGGTAAGGAACTCCCATCGATGCCGATCAGCCCCGCTTTATGTCAACAGATAGTTTGGCACAAAACATGGATGATCAGCTTGGGGATCAGCAAGAAGCATACTTGAAAATAGGCGTTTTGTCAATGGATATTGGTACGTGTTCATTGACAAAGTGGGCTAAATCGATTAGAGTTCTTGGTCTTTTTTCAAGGAGGAAAAGATGACACTCTGTGTTCAGGGTATTGATGTTCGTACACTGGTGCCACCTTCGACGATTCGTATCTTTGGTACACTCGTTGAGGTTTTGCGTCCCATTCAACTTGTCACCGAGCGTGATCCAGATGGGAATGGGTTCTTTGCAACGCTGGTTCTGGATCTTGATGAGCCTGAGGAGACGCGTCCCTCTCGTGAGATCATTGGTCCTTCGCGGCGTACGCGTCGAAAGGCTCGCGGTGCGGTCATGAAGATTGCCTTGCGCTACGCCGTGCTTTACATCCAAGGAGATCGAGGTCCGATCACTTGGGAGGGAAGAGGCACGCTTGATGGCTTGGCTCGTTCTGCTCAAGGTCTATGGGATCTGTTCGCGCGCCAGAATGGTTGGAGTGACCATATTCCAGCAGAAGATGTTGAGAAGGCTCATAGACTTCTTTATCATCTTTGCATCCAGACCATCAACACTGAATTCTGATTTAGTGCACTTCCCCCTCAAGGCTTTTTGTCTGAGGGGCTTTTTGTTATACTAGAGGCACGTTTATGAATATTAGGTCTTCAAAGAAAGCAACTGATATCGGAATCTCAACTGCAACATTTGTGAAGGCAGTTTTGATAATCCTTGGGTTGTGGTTTCTCTGGTTTATTCGCGATATTGTCGCGATCTTTTTGATTGCATTGCTTTTGGCAGTGATCGTTACTCCTTATACAGATTGGTTGGCAAAACACAGGGTGCCTCGCAGCATCGCGGTTCTTTTTCTGTATCTTGTGCTTGGAGCCATTCTTTCAATTGTTGTTGGCTTGATGATTCCAATTGTTATCGAGCAATCAATAGAGCTTGTGCAAAGTATTGGGCAATCTCATAATAGTTTGCTTGGAACCATGGGGGAGTATCTTGGATTTACGGCGGATCAATCAATGCAACAAAATTTTCTTCAAACATTGCAGTCCATGGAGCAGACGCTTTCTAGTTCAGCAGGCTCTTTGTTCACAACAGTAAAAGGTGTCTTTGGAGGGATTGCGGGTCTTTTTCTTGTGCTTGTCCTTGCGTTTTATATGGTTGTTCAAGAAGAGCAAGCTAAAAAATATTTTTTCAATCTCACGCCTCCTGAATATCAGCCGTATCTTAATAATCTTTTGAAAAAGATTCAGCTGAAGATTGGTGCGTGGCTTCGTGGACAAATTATTCTTGGGCTTATTGTTGGAACAGCTGTTTTTATTGGATTGACAATTTTTGGTGTTAAATATGCGCTTCTACTTGCAATTATCGCAGGCTTGTTTGAGATCATTCCTTATGTTGGTCCTATCGTAAGTCTTGTTCCTGCTGTGATTGTAGGGTTTGCTCAGTCGCCAGTTATTGGAATAGTTGTCTTGGTTCTTTATCTTGTGATACAGCAGCTTGAAAATAATATTCTTGTTCCAAAGATCATGCAGAAGGTTACAGGTTTAAATCCTCTTGTAAGCATTGCAGCGCTTTTAATTGGATTAAAAGTTGGGGGGTTGGTAGGTGCAATACTTGCAATTCCTGTAGCAACACTCACGGTGGTTGTCTTAGAGGATCTATTTAATGAAATGAAATAAGTATGGATATCATTGAGCATCTACCACAAAAGAAGCATCATCCTATTTTGGTTGGAATTTCAATTTTTTTCCTGTTTGTTGCTGGCTTGATGTTATGGTTTCTTTGGATCATTGCAGCAACAGGTTTGGTACAACTGCCTATTTTTTCAGATTTCGCTTATGAAAAACCTGAACCTGTCCATGTGGTAACAGCAGGGGTGCCTGTTGAGACGTATGTGCATTCTTTTGTAACAAAAGAGGTTGTGGAGCGCGTGCAGGCCGGGCGTGGTGCTCTTAGTGATACATCATTGGTTTTAACGATTCCTGATAATGCACTCACAGCTTCTGCAAGAAGTTTTTCTGAACAAACAAGTGGGTTAATGTTTGATATGCAATCAGCACAAGTTGCAGTGGATCCAACTATTGGTTTCGAGATTTTTCTTCCAGTTGATGATAATGAAATGGAAACCGCAGTAAAGGTGCATGTTTGGAGTACTTCAGAAAATGGGGTGCTTTCTGTCATGATTTCAGATGTATGGATCGGTAGTTATCATTTGCCTTCATGGCTTGTTGGAGTTGTTGCAGATAAATATCTGCAGTCGATGCTTTTGGATTTGAATCAAGAGCTTAGTCGATATGTTTCTATTTCATCGTTGTATTTTGAGGATAGCTCTGTTACGCTCGCTGGCGATTTAAATGTAGAACTTCTTGAATTGATTCAATAACATGATTCTTCTTCACCGCATTACTCCATTTTTGGTTTTATCTGTCGGCTTTGCTGCTTTTTTACCACTTATCTTAACTGATAGTGGTTATGGTTTTTTGGTGTTTCTTTTGTGTGCTGTATTAATAGGTGTTTTTCTTTTGCGATTACTTAACGCAGAGTATAAGACAGTGGCATTTTGGTTTTTTCTTGGAACTCCACTAATGCTTCTTGTCTCATCAGTAGGTTATTATCTTTTTTTAGAAAACGTTGTTGCTCAATGGTCGTTGGCTGTTTTTGTGGGGCTTGCATTGTTTTTTTACGCAGAGCATCTTTTTCACTATCATCATTTGCCTTCGCGATATCAGCCATACACTTTGGAGTATCTCTCTGTTATTTTTCATGTAATCACCCTATTCTTTTTAAGTGTCATTGGTTTTGGGGGGCATATGTTTTTGCACCTTCCGGTATGGTTTCTAGGATGTGCGTTGCTTGTTATTAGTTTTTTCATGATTCATGGAATATTATGGGTAAGTAAGGTTGAGCAGGATGAAGCGCGTATTTTTGCACTTGCTGGATCTGTGCTTGTGACAGAGCTTTTTTTGGTCATGACATTCTTGCCTGTTGGTTTTTACACAAGCGCGACATTATTAACGATCTTTTTTTATTGCTTTTTAGGAATGTTTCGTGCGCATTTTGCAAAGAAGCTCACAAAGGGTGTTGCGAGGCGGTATGTCTTGATTTCTTTGCTATTATTTGTCATGCTCGTTGCCTCAGCTCAATGGACATAAACTATGAAAATAAAAAAACACAAACAAGACACTTGGAAAATCATTGTTAGAATTATCGTGCTTTCGATTATTTTGGGTGGAATTAGTGGAATTGTTACTGCTGCACTAACAACAAATTACTTAGCTGATTATGCAATTGAATTAGCTGACTATACTCAGCCTTTGCGAATTGGTGATGAGAATGTGCGTAGTTTTCCAAAAAGTCACCAAGAGGCAGTCAGTCGTATCAAGGACGAGGTTTTGCCTGGTGTTGTCACATTTTTTGATAAAACTGATGCGAATCAAATAGGTGTCTATTCACTGGATGATGCTTATGCGCAAGGTGCTGTTTTGACTTCTGATGGGTGGCTTGTGAGTACTGTGCATTTTACTGATACGTTCTCTCAATACGTGGCTGTTGTTCAGGGTCAGGAATATGAGGTTGAGCAGGTTGTGACAGATGAGATTACCGGAGCCTCTTTTGTCAAAGTGTTCGCAAACAATCTTCCTGTTATTTCATTTGGAAGTGGTTGGGATGCAGCCATTGGTGATCAGGTATTTATTCTTCCTACACAAGATTCTCTTATTACAACTTCGGTTTCCCAAATCAAGCATGATTCTAAAGAAACGCTCAGTTCTGATGCGCCAACACGTCAAGTGTATTTACAATACGCCACCCTTTCCTCACTTATTGGTTCTCCTGTTATAAATTTATCTAGTGAGCTGATTGGTTTTTGCGTAGAAGCAGAACAAGAGAGCGAAGAGTATCGTTCGGTCTTTTTGTCTCTAGATAGCATTCTCCCTTCTTTTACTTCATTGCTTGAAAATGGTGAGATTGTTCGCGCAGGGCTTGATCTTGATTTCATTGACCTCTCTTCTGTTATTGGACTAGATGATTCACTTTCTCGAGGATATGAATATGGCGCACTTGTGTCTGGGGTAGATTCTTCTGAGAAGGTAATAATGATTGGGGATATTATTTTAAGTGTTGATGGAATGATGATTGATTACAGCCGCTCACTTGATGAATATCTCACAGAGTATAAAATAGAAGATGAGATCATCTTAACAATAGATCGTGATGGAGTCCGGGAGGACGTGCATGTAATTCTTGAATAAACATATGGCACGTAAAAACTATTCAACAATGTTGTGGTATGGATGGCAGACAATTCTAATGTTTGCCGTGCTTGGGCTGGTACTTGCGCTCATTATTTCATTTGTACAACCTCTTAAATATTCATCAACAGTACGACTGCTTGTTTTGCAAGATGTTGGGACCTCAGTAGACGCTTATACAGCAAGTCGGTCAGAGGAGCGTATTGCAGAGAATCTCTCTACGGTAATTTATACAACAACCTTTTTTAATCAGGTGATGGATGCTGGGTTTAGTATTAGCGACACACAATTTCCAGAAGAGGATTACAAAAAACGTCGCGAGTGGGGGAAGACTGTTGCGGCCACTGTTTCTCGAGGAACAGGGATGTTAACGGTAAGTGCTTATCATACAGACGTTGAGCAAGCTGAACAGATTGTTCAAGCTGTCTCTTTTGTCCTTACTCAGAATGTTACTGAATATACATCTGGTGGAAATATTGATGTGCGACTTATTGATGCGCCACTTAACTCTCGTTGGCCAGTAAGGCCAAATATTTTTGCAAATGTGTTTTCGGGATTAGTGCTTGGAGGCCTTGTGGGTGTTGGTTATGTGCTGTTGCAAGCAGAACGTGTGCGACGCAGACACAAACTTGTACACGAGCGATTGAAATAGAGTTTTTTCAAAAAGAAAAGAAATCGACCCCAAAGGGTCGATTTTTGCTTAATCTAAGTAAAAATCCGCTTTGACGACCTGGCCTGGCGAGTCATCATGAGGAGGAGACACGAAGACCGCTGTACCAGATCGTCGAAACGGATTTTTTATTGATTTTATTGATGTTTTTCACTTCTTTTTGCCTGCTTTTGCAAAAAGGTAACGTTTCTGTGGCAAAAGCGTACCAAAAGGGTGTTTGAGCGTCAAGTGGATATTTTTTGGTTGGAAACAGAAGTCTCTAGTATTGACAATTTTGTGGTTTCGTGTTATTGTGCCGCGTTCATAAATAGCATGGAATCACCGTAATGCACGATGATTTATGCCGTGGATTCGAGCGGTTTGGTAAGAGCTCGTAGCACCTCCTCCTTGCTGCGATGCACTTTCCAAACCACTTGAGTTCATGGTCAGAACGCAGAAGAGTCAATGAGTCTTTTGCGTCCTGACCATGCTCGATCGTACTTTACATACGAGAAAGCTAGGTTAGAACCGTCCTCTCCCTGGAGAGGTGGACCCAGGTTCGCCACTCTGGCGGATTTTCTACAACACCGATTGGGGCATGTTGCCCCTCTTTTTTCCTCGAACAGGAGTTCCTCATGAACCGCATTTTGTGCATTCTCGCCATTTCGGCGGCTTTCAGCTCTTCTGTCCATGCGGCAGAAGAGTGTTTCCTCGACAACGACAACGACGGCTTCGGCCAGTCTGGCGTAAGCCAGGCCGTGCCTGCCGCAGGCGACTGCCCTGTGGGGTACGCCAAGCAGGATCAGGCTGGCGGCGACGCTGTCGACTGTGATGACAGCGACGCTGCCATCAATCCTGATGCCACCGAAGGCCCTGGCCTTGCCGGCAACGGCGTGGACGAAGACTGTTCCGGTGACGATCGGGCCCTGCCGCAGATCGATGCGGTAGACGTGAAGGCCTTCAAGGCCAACCATCCCGGTCTCTGCACCACGCAGCTCCAGCGGACCTTCTTGGCCTGCATGGATGCTGCAAACTGCACCATCGACATGGTGGAGCACAAGTTCGTCGTGCCTGCTGGTAAGCAGGTCTGCGACATGACCGTCACCGGCCTCTTCTGGGGCGTGTGGGATGAGAGTCAGTGTCAGCAGACCGCAGGTCTGCTCCGTCGCTCCGGCGATGGGAATGGCCTCTCGAGCACTGAGCAGGAAGCTGTTCAGGGCATGATCGACGGGCTCGCCGACATCTACTTGACCCAGGAAGGGTTCGATGCCTATCAGGAAGCAACTGATGGGCGTCTCGAGACCATCGAGACCGGAGTCGTTGAGCTCAAGGAAGAGACTGGTCGCAACACCGGTCTTCTCAACAGGCTCTTCGTCGGATGGGTTGATGGAGCCGGGACCGAGCACGAGGCGATCATGCCTCAGCTGCAGGGACAGGTTCGCACCAATGCCGATGCGATCGGAATGGTGCAGGGTGACGTGGCTGCGAATGCGGCCAGCATCGCGACCAACACGACCGGTGTGGCGGAAGCCAAGGCTGATCGTGGGTACTTCGGCGCCGGTCTGTACGGTGCTTGGCTGCGTCAGGATGGCGTCGAGAGCGCCACGGGCGATGATTGGGTGCGAGGGCCTGCCAGCCGCAGCTTCGGTCTTCTGATCGAAGGTGGCAAGGCCGCTGGAAACACCAAGTTCGGTGCGTACGGTGCCTTTGGCATGACCTCCGACCAGTACAAGCAGGATTGGGAGCGTGGATTCCTGATCACCGCCGGCCCTGAGGTGCTCTTCGGAGCCACCGATTGGCTGGATATCGGCCCGACCGCAGTGATTCAATATCACTACGCGGGTGGTGACATCCTGATGAACCGCAGCGGTTCTCTGGGTGGTGGTGCTGGTGTTGTGCTCAACGCCTTCCTCGTCGGAGACGACAACTGGTCCTTGGGTGCGACCCTGCGCCCGGTGGTTTTCTACGAGACCTACGGGACCCAGACGGCTCTCGACCTCGAGACCGACCGGAACATCGATTCCGGTTTCGGTTTCAACCTCATGGGTGGCCTCACCGTCACCCTGGGGAGCTAGCTCGCTTGGGGCTCTGCACACAGCTGTGTGCAGAGCCCGGGCCTTTCTTCGGAAAGGTCCTTTTTTGTTGGGTTTTTTGTTTGAAACAGTAGGGGAGGGGGTTGACAAAATTAGACAATTTTGCTATAGTAAGCCGTTCCTTAAATTGAAGAGATGTGTAGTTATGTATGCGAGAAGACGAGATATGTGAGGGTAAACACCCTTAGATACCTCGTCTTCTCTCGGAGCCGAGGTCTTTTCCCGGTTCCGGGAACAACTTTCTACTAAGTCCAGCGCTGCTGGCAGGAGATCCCATGCGTGTTCTGATTCTTTCCCTTTTCGCCCTTTCGGCCTGCACCCTGAGCGCCCCGCCCTGTGGGGATCTCTGTGTCGAAGACACGGCCGATGACACTGCCCTTGAGGCAGACACCGACACCGACTGCGACACCGATACGGACACCGATACCGATGCGGATGCCGACACCGATTCCGACACGGACACCGATCCGGGTCAGGATCCCGTGCGGTATCTCACCGTCAACGTCGCGTCTCAGGACGGTGATGTCATCCCTGCCATGCAGTTCAATTACTGCATGCGTGAGAACGAGGATGACCCCACGGACTGCACGAACTGGGTCGAGCCCGGCCAGACGGTGTTCGATGCTGACCACATCCAGTGGTCCACCGATGAGGTGGATGCCTGGACCGATGGCATCGTCCGATTCAACGTGTCCTACTTCCTCGACGAGAGTGATGTGGACCGTGATGAGGACAGTGTTGTGACCGGGCTCGATGATGATGCATCGTCCGATTCCTGGCTCTGCTACGGGTCGAGCTCCCTGGAGCTCACCGCGGATGTGGACCTCGAGCTCGACGGCGTGTTCTACGGCAGCGAGTACGTGGGTGTGACCGCCTACGAAACCGGCTGCTCGGCCTACGTGAAGATTGTGGACGGTGTGCTGGTTGCTCTGCGCTAGACACCTCCGATCGCGCGCTCCCGTGAGGGGTTGGTGGATACTCTCCATCAACCTCCTCTCGGGGGTTCTTTTTTTACCCAAAAATGGGCAAATATAGCCCAAAACCCTTGACAAAACAGCACTTTTGTGCTATAGTTGGTCGTTATCATAGAGTGGATTTGCCTTGTGTATTTAAGTCAATTCATCATAAAATTGAATAAATAGCTTGTCGTATTGCTGCCTGTGCAGCATGTTTCAAGCGCCTCACTGGCGTTATTTATTTACACAAGGCAAATCCGCTCTTGAACGTTCTTTCAAGCGGAAACGCAAACAACTACTTTTCCTACCAACCCCTGTTCCATTTCGACCCGCATTTTGCGGGAGGAGGACTCATGCGTTCCATTCTGGCAATCTCTTTCGTGGCTCTGATCGCAGCTGCCTGCGCCCCTGTTCCGGCCCCTGGCCTGGGCAACAACGACACCACCATCGAGGACACCGGCGACACTTCGAGTGACACCGAGTGGATCCCTGGTGGGGTCATCGATCCCACCGAAGACACCGGCGACACCAGTGAGCCCGATCAGGACCCGCTGGTCGACAACGACGGTGACGGCGTCCACAGTGATGCCGACTGCGACGACAGCGATCCGGACATCCACCCGTATGCCACCGAAGTCTGCGACGGCATCGACAACAACTGCAACGAGGAGATCGACGAAGATCTGGGCACCAACTGGTACCCGGATGTCGATGGTGATGGCTTCGGTGACATGACCGCCGAGCCAGTCGAGGCCTGCGACGAAACCGTCGAAGGCTACGTGGCCGACAATACCGACTGTGATGACCTCGCCTGGACGTTCAATCCGGACGCTCCTGAGGTCTGTGACGGCTACGACAACGACTGCGACGGCGAGACCGATGAGGACTGCGACGAAGACACCGAGCCTGTGGAAGACCCCGAAGACACCGATGTGCCGGATGACACCGGTATGCTGGAAGACACGGGTGATACCGCGTCGGATGTGTCTGAGGGTATTCTGCTGCGCGTGACGTTCACGTCCGCGCATGATCTCGAACTGAATGTCGAGATCGAGGATGACGAGGCAGACCTCGACGGCTACTGGACCAACTCGGTTTCGGCTGAGGCTGCGACCAGTGTCGAGTTGAGCCTGCCGGAGATCGACCCAGACTTGGTCTGGGCTCTACTCTTCAACGTCACGATCGATGGTTCCGACTGGCTCTGCATGGGGCATGTCGGTTCTGGCACGGCGTCGCTTGATAGCGATGCCACGATCGAGATCGAGATCGGTGGCGAGGTCTATGGCACGTCTGACGTGTCGACCTGGTCGGTGGATGGTTCCAGCTCGTCTGCTGGCTGTGCGGCGGAGTTCATCCGTCCGTAGTCAGCTCTGCGTTTTCCGCCTTCTGGCGCCCTTGGACATTAGTTCTTGGGCGCTTTTTCGTTATTTAAGGACTTACAGTCCTTTTTCTTTTTTTGTTATTTTATGGGCTTTTAGTAAAAGAAGTGTATAGTTTTTCGCTAAATTTAGACAAAAATTGCTCTTTCTCTCATTGGTAACTCTCTTAAAAGCATGGTGTAAATAAGAGGCTCAGACCATTGACAAAATGGGAGATTTGTGGCATACTAGGCCGTTCGAATCTAAGTTGTTTTGATGCGAATGCAAGCAAAAAAACGTGCATTTACATCAGGTCAACTTTCCTTTTCTTTCCAACTGGATTTTCCGTTCGACCTGACGGAAAATCTTTTCAAAAAACCCCAAGCAAGGAGTAACCATGCGTTACGTACTTCTTTTTACTGTGCTGTGTGGCTGTAAGGTCGTCACGGCTCCTGGTCTCGATCAGGATGTGGTTGTGCCGGAAGATTCCGGTGAAGTAGTTTTGCCAGGTGATACTGGTGAGGAGTGTATCGAGACTTGGTATCGCGATTCGGATGCGGACGGTTTTGGTGACGCCACCAGTACGGTGGAGTCTTGCCCGCAGCCTGACGGCTACGTGGCCGACAATACCGACTGCGACGACACTGACCCCGCCACCTTCCCAGGTGCGCAGGAGCTCTGTGACGGCGTGGACAACGACTGCGACGAAGAGATCGACGAGTATGTGTCCGATGCCGTGTGGTATCTGGATGCGGACGGCGATAGCTACGGTGACCCGAATGCCTTCATGGCCAACGGGTGTGAAGAGCCTGAGAGCCAGGGTTTCGCCCTGGTCGAGGACAACACCGACTGCGACGACGATCGTGCCGATGTCTACCCGAACGCGGACGAGCTCTGCGATGAGCTTGACAACGACTGCGACGGTGACGTGGACGAGGATGCCATCGATATGGTGACCTGGTACATGGACGAAGATGGCGACGGCTATGGCATCGAGGAAACCCTCGAGGCCTGTGACCAGCCCTCTGGTTACACCGACAACGCGGAAGACTGCGATGACGACAACGATACCATCTACCCAGACGCCGAAGAGTCCTGTAACGGGCTCGATGACGACTGTGACGGTGAAGTGGACGAAGATGTCCTCTTGACCTGGTACGCTGACACCGATGGTGACGGCTATGGTGATGCTGATCTGACCATGGAGGGCTGCGAGGCCCCGAGTGGATACGTCAGTGACAACACCGACTGTGATGATGCTGATCTGACCATCTACCCAGACGCCGAAGAGTCCTGTAACGGGCTCGATGACGACTGTGACAGTGAAGTGGACGAAGATGTCCTCTTGACCTGGTACGAAGATGCGGATGCGGACGGCTACGGTAACGTGGATGTGACTACCGAGAGCTGCGAGGCTCCCAGTGGCTATGTCTCCGACGCCACCGACTGCGATGACACGACCGACGCGGCCTATCCGGGCGTTGAGGAAGTGTGCGACGGCATCGACAACGATTGCGACGGTGTGATCGATGAGTCCGACGCTTCCGACACCGGCACCTGGTACTTCGATACCGACGGTGACGGCTACGGAAATGCTGAGGTTTCTGTGGTTGCCTGCGACATGCCCTCTGGCTACGTGGACAATGCGGAAGACTGCGACGACGCGGATGTGAGCGCCTATCCTGGTGCCACGGAAGTGTGCGACAGCGTGGACAACGACTGCGACGGCGAGACCGACGAAGAAGCCACGGATGTGGCGACCTGGTACGCGGATGCGGACATGGATGGCTACGGCGACGCCAGTGACAGTGTGGAAGCCTGCGATGAGCCTTCGGGCTATGTCGAGGATGCCACCGACTGCGACGATACCGACTCCACGGTCTACCCGGACGCGACTGAGTTCTGCGACACGCAGGACAACGACTGCGACGGTGATGTCGATGAGGACGCGACGAGCGTCTTCTACGGTGATGCTGATGGTGATAGCTACGGCGACGCCAGCGTGGTCTCCTACGAATGCCCCGAGTCTGTCGAAGACGGCTATGTCGGCAACGACACCGACTGCGACGACACCAATGCCGAGATCAACCCCGGCATGGACGAAGCCTGCAACGGCATCGATGACGACTGCGACGGCGACGTGGATGAGGACGTGATGAGCGTCTTCTATGCGGATGCTGACGGTGACGGCTACGGTGACAGCGTGACCTCCGAGACCTCTTGCGAGGCCTCGAGTGGCTACGTTTCCGACGCGACCGACTGCGATGACGCAGATTCCAGCGCCTACCCAGGTGCGGACGAGTACTGCGACGCGATCGACAACGACTGTGATGGCAGCGTTGATGAGAGTGATGCGCTGGACGTGTCGACCTGGTACACGGATGCGGATGGTGACGGCTATGGAAACACGGCCTACACCACAGATGCCTGCGACCAGCCGACCGGCTACGTCTCCGACAGCTCCGACTGCGACGATACCAACGCGAGCGCCAATCCTGGCGCCGATGAGGTGTGTGACAGTGTGGACAACGACTGCGATGGCGAATCCGATGAGTCGGATGCCACCGATGCCAGCACCTGGTACGCGGATGCAGACACGGATGGTTACGGTGATGCGAGTACGAGCGAGGTCTCTTGCGAGGCTCCCTCGGGCTACGTCTCCGACAGCTCCGACTGCAATGATTCGGCCGACAGCGCCTACCCAGGCGCGGACGAGTACTGTGACGCAATCGACAACGACTGCGACGGTTCGACCGATGAGAGCGATGCGCTCGATGCCTCGACCTGGTACGCGGACAGCGACAGTGACAGCTTCGGCGACAGCGCCGCCAGCGAGATCGCCTGCGATCAGCCCTCGGGCTACGTGAGCGATGCCACCGACTGCGACGACAGTGCTTCTACCACCTACCCTGGTGCGGACGAGTACTGCAACGAAGTCGACGATGACTGCGACGGTTCGACCGATGAGTCGGACGCTGTGGATGCCAGTACTTGGTACGCGGATGCGGACGGTGACTCCTACGGAAACGTGGAAGTCGTGAATGTCAGTTGCGAGGCCCCCAGTGGGTACGTGGCCGATGCCACCGACTGCGACGATACCAACGCGAGCGCCAATCCTGGCGCCGATGAGGTGTGTGACAGTGTGGACAACGACTGCGACGGTGAGGCTGATGAAGCCGATGCCACCGACGCCAGCACCTGGTACGCCGACTCCGATGGTGACACCTATGGTGACACCAGTGTGAGCGAGATCGCCTGCGATCAGCCCTCGGGCTACGTGAGCGATGCCACCGACTGCGACGACACAAGCTCCGGTTCCAACCCTGGTGCCACCGAGTTCTGTGACGAAACCGACAACGACTGCGACGGCGAGACCGACGAAGGGGTGACCCTGACCTGGTACGCCGATGCGGACGCTGACGGCTACGGCGACGCTGAGACTGGCATGGAAGCCTGCACGCAGCCCTCGGGCTACGTCAGTGATGCGACCGACTGCAGCGATGCGGACGCGACCATCAATCCGGCCGGCGAAGAGGTGTGCGACAGTGTGGACAACGACTGCGATGGCAACATCGATGAGTCCGATGCCACCGATGCCAGCACCTGGTACGTCGATTCCGATGGTGACACCTATGGTGACACCAGTGTGAGCGAGATCGCCTGCGACCAGCCTTCGGGCTACGTCAGCGACAACACCGACTGCGACGACGCTGACGCCAGCGCCTTCCCCGGCAACGTGGAAGCCTGCGACAGCATCGACAACGACTGTGACGGCACCACGGACGAGGAGGTTACCTCCATGTTCTACACCGATGCAGATGGTGACGGCTACGGAAACGCCAGCTACGCTATGGAAGCCTGCGAGGCTCCCAGTGGTTACGTGACCGATGGTACCGACTGTGACGACACCAACGCTGATGCCTTCCCGGGCAATACCGAGGTGTGCGACAGTGCAGACAACGACTGCGACGGCGACGTGGATGAAGGCGTGAAGAGCGTCTACTACTACGACGCGGATGCGGATGGTTTCGGAGACGTCGAGACGATCACGGAGAGCTGCGAAGCTCCGAGTGGGTATGTCGAAGACGCGACCGACTGCGACGACGCCAACAACACCATCTACCCCGGAGCGGACGAGTACTGTGATGGTGTGGATGAGGACTGCGATGGCGATGTCGACGAAGACGCGCTCGATGCGGACGTGTGGTACGTGGACAACGACGGTGACAGCTTCGGCAACACCTCTGACTCCCTGTACGAGTGCAGCCAGCCTTCGGGCACCGTGGCTGACGACACCGACTGCGACGACACGGATTCGAGTACCTACCCTGGTGCGTTCGAGTTCTGCAACGAGGTCGACGACGACTGTGATGGCAGCGTCGATGAAGGTGTCACTGGCACCTGGTACGAGGATCTCGACGAAGACGGCTTCGGCAATGCTGAAGTCGAGGAAATCGGCTGCTTCCAGCCTTCGGGCTATGTGGTAGACGACTCCGACTGCGACGACGAGGACGCGACCGTGACCGACGAGTGCTGGGACACGGGTGATAGCGGTAGCGATACCGATGACACCGGTGATACCAGTGAAGAAGACGACACGGGTGACACCGAGCAGAGCGATACCTCTGACACTGGGTCCGAAGAGGATACCAGCGAGGAGGATACCTCCGGCCCTTTTGATTCAGGCTCCGAGGACACTGGTGGTGACACCGGTTCCGAGGATACTGGCTCAGAAGATACGGGTGGCGATGACACGGGCACCGAAGACACCGGAACCGAGGATACGGGCGATGAGCCTGAGGATACGGGAACGGAAGACACTGGTGCCGACAGCGACGACACGGGCGACTCAGATACGGGTGATACCGGAGCTGAGGAAGATGTGGCAGAGCTGATCATCAACATCTGGACCGAAGGTGAAATCGTGGTGGAAGACTGGTTCTTCCACGCAGAAGTCATCACCGAGGACGACGGGTTCGACCAGTCGACCTGGGAATGGGCTTGGAACGTGGATGACGAGCATCCGGGTGTGCAGGCGGAAAGTATCAGCTTCGAGCTGGATCTGGACGCTGAAAACCTGGTTGCTGTGCGCTACAATGTCACCTGGTGTGACGGTGCACAGTCGAGCGAGTACGATGAAGACCACTGTACCTGGCACGCCTACGGCACGTCGGATGACGAGCACAGGTTCAATGGAACCTCTGAGGTCTTGTATCTCGGAGAGGAGTTGACTCCTGAGCTTCTCACGTTCTGCTGGGAGACCGGCGACACTGGCGACAGCGAGGACTGCGGAAGCAGCGCGTTGGCTCTGGTTGAGTCCGACACGAGCGACACTGGTGACACCGGTGAAGCTGACGATACCGGCGATACGGCAACTCCGTAATCGCCGAAGACGCCTTTGAGCGGAAGAGGATCTCCTCTTCCTGCTCAAGGGCGTTTTTTGCTTGTCATTTTTTTGGTACAATGTAATCGACTATGGTTGATCTACGCTCTATTTATCAACACACGGAGGAGCACCTGCGCCTTCTTGTTTTAGGTTTGTTTGTTCTTTTGGGGGTATTAATTGTTGCACAGTCAATTTTTTCACCATTTTTTGTGATGTCAATCATACTTGCGATAGGCTTTTTGATTGTCAGTTTTTGGAAACCAACATGGACTGTAGCGTTTCTTGCGCTTTATCTCCCTTTTGAGTCAGTGTTGTTAAAGTTTGTTCCAGATGATATTTATCTTTTTGCACGGTATTTTTCTGAGGGGCTTATTTATCTTCTTTGTGGGGTTTTGCTTTGGCGCATGGTTACAGGTCAGATTAAACGTAAACAAACACCAATAGATCTCCCATTCGCGCTTTTTCTTGTTGTGCTTATTTCTTCTGCAGTGATTAATGTTGTCGAGCCAACAGTTGCAATTTTAGGTATACGTCAAATTATTCGCTTCATCCTTATTTTCTTTATTGTTGCGGCATTGCGTCCTTCCAAGACGTATATCAAAAATTTAACAACCGCACTTTTCGTTATCGTTGTCATACAGTCACTGCTTGGTATTACGCAGTCGTTTATTGGTGAGTCAATGGATGAGTTTTTGTTGCCTTCAGACGCGCGAACTTACGGAGAAATAACATTAACAGCAGGAGTCTCTCAATTTTGGGATCCAGGCTCGCGCGTGTTTGCAACACTTGGGCGTTATGATCGCTTAGGAAATTTTCTTTATTTCTTTTTGTTGATTGGGGCAGGGCTTTTGTATACAAAACGTAGCTGGATTGAAAAACGGCACCTGCTTGCATTGTATGCAATTAGTATTCCAGCACTTATTTTAACTTTTTCTCGCTCTTCTTGGTTTGCATTCATTTTTGGGTTTTTGTTTATTGGAATTGCAATGAAGAAAGATAAGCGTTTACTTGCTGCTTTTGCCGCCTTTTTGATCATTATTTCTTCCTATTTAGCACTTACTGGTTTGCAGGTTCGCTATATCACAGAAGCACCAGGACAAACATTAGTCGAGCGATTCTACGAAACATTTAGTTATTCACGGTGGAAAGGGGAATATGTTGGTCTTGGGCGAGTCTTTTGGTTTGTTGAAACTCCGTCTGAAGTGATTCCAGCATCACCTATTTTTGGATTTGGACCTGGCCAATATGGGGGCGGGGCTGTGGCAGCGCTTGGGAATACGACAGTCTATGAGGAGCTTGGGTTGCCTTATGGTGTGTTTGGAACAGAGGGATATATTGACAATAACTGGTTTTCACTTTGGGGAGAGTCTGGGACACTTGGAATGGTTTTTTATTTGTGGATGTATTTTGGGTTATTTTACTTTGCATACAAATCGTATCAATCAAGCAAGGATCCAACGACACGCGCATTGTGTTTGGGGTATATGGCCGTACTTATTGGGGTTGCGTTTAATGCGTTTACTTCAACGCTTTTGGAGATTAGAACACTGGCATTTTATTTATGGCTTTATGCAGGGTTTCTGTACGTGTTAACTAAAAAGCGTCCGCGTAGGCGGGTTAGGGGGCTTTAATTATGAAGATTATCCAAGCAAATAAGTATTATTTCCTGAAAGGGGGTGCAGAGGGTTATTTGTTTTCCTTGTCTTCGTGGCTTCGTGAGCAAGGGCATGAAATCGTGCCGTATGCCATGCAAGATCCGCGAAATTACCAAACGCCTTTTTCTGTCAATTTCCCATCTGCTGTGCAGACTGAGCAGGTTCGTTTTGGTGTGGGTGCAGTAAAAACAGTTGGGCGTATGATGTATTCTTGCGAGGCAAGAAAAAAAATGCGTCATCTAGTCGCGGGAGCAAAACCAGATCTTGCGCATATCCATAATGTTTACACGCAACTTTCTTCTTCATTTTTGGTTGAGTTAAAAAAGTCAGGTGTACCAATTGTCATGACTGTGCACGACCACCATCTTGTTTCTCCGTCATATAATATTTGGGCAACAGGGTGCGGAGACAATGTGCGTCATTGGGGGCTTGCACGTTTAACACTAAGCCGTTTTCACAAGAGATCATTTGCAGCAAGTTTTGCACAGGCTTTGAGTTTTCAGTTGCAAAACATGTTTGCACATTACAAAAAATATGTTGATGTTTTTATTTGCCCATCTCAATACATGAGGCGGCAATTGATCACAGCAGGTTATGATCAGAACAAAATTCAAGTGATTCCTTATGGTGTGTCTTTGAGTGATGAGAAGCCTATAGAAGATCATGATGGGTATGTGTTGTTTGTTGGGCGCTTATCAGAAGAAAAAGGGGTGGAGATGGTGATTCATGCCGCGAAAGTTTTACCAGAGATTCGGTTTAAAATTGTTGGAACTGGTCCAGATGAGCCACGACTGCGTGCAATGGCACACAGGTGCAAGAATGTTGTTTTTGAGGGGTTTCAGGTGGGGGATGCGCTCAGAGATTTATATCAAGGTGCATTTGCTGTAATGCTGCCGTCTCGTGTCCATGAGAACGCTCCTTTAACAGTCCTTGAGGCAATGGGACACGGAAAGCCTGCCATTGCAAGTGATGTTGGGGGTGTTTGCGAGCTGATCGAAGACAGGGTGAGTGGGTTGCTTGTTAGGCCGCTAAGCCTGCACGACTGGACAGAAGCAATCACAAGGCTTTATTATGATACTAATTATCAACAACGCTTAGGCAAACAGGCAAGGAGGAAGGTAGAGCAAGATTTTCGTTTAGAGGATCACTACGCACGTGTTTGGCAGGTGTATGAACAATTAACAAAAAAGATATGAGTGCAGTTGCATTAAAAAGGGAATATCCTCGAAGAGAGCAGCAGGAATCTGCTGACACAGGTGGCAGTCAAGATGCTGAGGTAACACAGGTGTCTCACGTACAAGGTCCTGAAGAAACTGCCGGGCGTGTGAGCGAGATTCCTGACCCTGAACAGACATTTCGAGGTGTTGAGCCAACACCTGGCCCAAGGATTTCAACAATGGAACGTCGTCTTACGCAGGATGAGAAAGATTATCATTCCAAAAAAGTTGAAGAAGAAGCAGAAAGAATGTTTGAAGGATCAGATGGAAACGCGATGATAATAAACAGGTCTAAGGCCGGCACTGAGAGCATACGTGCTCTTAGAAAAGATCGAGAGGCACAGAACAAAGAAGACGCAACAGCATCTGAACAAAAAGCGAAAGAACGTGATTTATCTATACAAAAAGTTCTTGCAGGATTGCAATCTGGTGATGCATTTCAGCTTATGGAGACTGCGCTTGATATGCAAGATCATCTTATTGATTTACCAGATGAAAGCGTTGGTGTACTTGCACGAGCCATTGCAAATAGCAGAGATCAATTACCTGCAAATTTAGGCCCACAGTTTGCTGCATTAGAAGAAACAGTAAGTCAGCGTTACAAAAGTATTCAAGGAATAGAGCAGGTTAGGCAAGAGAAAGCAGCTGCAGAGCAGGCTCGGAAGGCAGCGCAAGCTGAAAGTCAAAGAAAGCGGCAAGAACAGCGTGCGCTTGAACCACCAGAGCCAACAGGAATAGGGAATGCACGAGATTTCGGTGGCCCTGATGCAACACAGGCACTTAGTCTTGACGAGACAGGTGCACCAATAAAACCAAGTGTTGTTGATCGTGCGAAGAAATTATTTGGAGGACTTTTTGGCGGAGGACAATAAATAAATCAAAAACACCCGGCGTTTGCCAGGTGTTTTTTTGTTACTTAATTTGTTGCTTTGAGAAGCACTGGTTCCATAAGCGTTAGTTCGTACAAATAGGTTGTTCGTTCAGCGATATCTTTCCAGTCGTAGTGACGAGCAACGTGCGTACGCGCATCCTGCCCGATTACTTGAACTTTGTCTGGATGCTCAAGCATCATAATCATCTTCTCTTTCAGTTCCTTAAGATTGTTTGTTTCAAAGGTAAGTCCATTCTCGGCTGTAAGTTCAGTACACTCGGGGATATCTGAGGAAAGCACACATTTCCCATAACTCATTGCCTCCAAGATCGCAATAGGGAGCCCTTCTGATTCTGAAGGATGCACGATTGCGTAGGAGTTTGCAAAAAGATTGTAAAGCGCTGTTCCGGTTTGGTTTCCGGTAAGAACAATCGACTGGTCGTCTTTTGCAAGTGTTTCCACCTCGCGCACATAGTCATCTGTGAAGGCGCTTCCGCCTACAACAGCAAGTTTCCATTCTTTTGTAAGTTCGGGGCGCTCTGAGCAAAGTTCTTTCCATGCCTGAATAAGCTTGTGAGCATTTTTGTGTCGCACAAGACGTGAACACATCATGAGGTACTTATAAGGTTGAAGCGCAAATGGTTTTAGCTCTTCAGGATCAGCTGGGTCAGAGGGGATTGGTGTTCCATTTGGGACGTACATTGTTTCTGTATTGTAATTAATGCGGCAATAGCGCTGCAGGGTTTGTGAAACAGTCACAGTAGAGTCAGCAGCTTTACAGGCCATCCACTCACCAATATGGAGCATAAGTCGAGCAAATGCATTCCATTTTTGATGATAACGGTCAACACAATGAAAGGTTACGATAACCTTTGTTTGCGGGCGTAAGAGTTTTGGAAGCCAGGCCATAAGCGCTGGTCCAACACCATGGATATGGACAATATCCATCTTACGACGCGTTGCATCAAAAATTGAAGTAATGGTATGCGTAATTGCATCAAGGTGCTTGGTTTTAATACATGGCGTGTAAACACAAGAAATCCCTTCGTATGACTCAGGGGCGTTTGTGTACCAAGAACGACAATACGCGGTCACTGCGTGGCCGTGGGTAATAAGTTCTTTTGAGAGCTCCTCTACGTGGCGTTCGATTCCACCAGCTTGTGCAGGGATGCCCTTATGTCCAATCATTGCTACTTTCATAAAACAGCATAGAATACCAGAAAATCGCTGTTTTGTCAATGCTTTGGCGCTAAAATAAGCAAAAAACCCTCCTGATTAGAGGGTTTTGAGCTGTGGATAACTTTGCTTTTATTGGACTTCTGCAAAACCCGCCGCCAATGCATCGTTTGGTAAGTTTGTTGTGATATTTGCTCCATAGGTGCTTACAAAGGCACCTGTCACAGCATCAGTTCCAGTGATTTGAATCGTGTTCATAAGAGTTGGTACAGAACCTATTTGCGAATCATCGGGCGTAAGGGCGACCTCAAAAGCGACGCCAATTATTTGACTAGAAGGTGAGAGGGTTGGGGAAAGACCATCAGTGTTCCAAGAGACTGTGTTCGTGCTTGTTTCATAAGAGACAGCACTTCCTTGGGAGACAGACTGGCGTCCTGTGAAGGTGACATTGTCACCAAGAGCGCCTGTGATGGTTGTGTTGTTTAGCACGGATGTGGTGCCTGCAACATGCCAGAAAATCCAGTACTTGGTTGTCATGTCTGCTCGTGGCGGGAGCACACCGCGTCCTATTTGGTCTCCACTTGGCATGGTGTAGCGTCCGTAGGATTCAAGAACAAGCGGTGTTGTGATTGGAACAGTGAGAGTGGGGCCAAGATAGGAAATATCTTGCTCAGGATCTTCATTGAGTGTGTAGGTGGCAAATACTTGAAGGTCTGCAGCAAGGTTTTCATAAGCATCAACCTCACTTTGATAAATAGAGGAGCGCAGTGGAGCATTTAGTATAACGGTTGAGGATTCTCCCGGAAGAAGAAGGTCAGCGCCATTTGTTTGATAAGAGTCTTCAGAAAAGAAAGGGCTGTCAGAAGTGAATCCAATAATGATATTTTCTATATCAATTTCACCATTGTTTGTGTAAGCGATTGATACTTCTGTTGTTGATCCTGGGCGTAGTGACTCCTTTTCAATTGAGATTTCGGCTGTGAGTGGGGGAGGGATAACTGGGCTAGTATGAACAAGTGTCTCCTGGCGATAAGTCACCTCATCAAAGGTGAATGACGGATGGAAGGTGAAGGTAATTTGATTTTCAACAGCGCCCAAATGTCCAGAAAAAGTCATCTCTCCGCTCTTGCCTGCATCAATGGAAGGTAAGTGAAAAGAGAGATCGCTGTAAGGAGAAAGAGGGCTGGCAGAAAAAAAGGTAAACGCAGTTGGCCACTCAGGTTCGATTGTGATTTCTGGAAAGTCAATTTCGCCAGTATTGGAATAACGAATTGTTCCTGAGATGGGCTGCTCAGCAATAACTTTGTCTGGGAGAAGGAGTTCAAGTTTGAGTGTGGAGCCTGATGGTGAGAAGGTGTGTGTTGCCATTTTTTGCGCAAGCGCATCCTCTTCTCCATAAGTGAACGTCATGAGGCTGCGGAAGGTTTGTTCTCCGCCCACATCTCCAAACATCACCCCTTTGATTTTAAGAGAGCCTGTACCCCCAATAGGAATAGTGCCAATATCAATTAAATCGCCATGAATAGCAGTGTCATCAAATAAGATTTCTTGTAAAGCAAAATGGGCAGGATAGGCAATGTTCATGGTGACATTACGCAACTCTTCCTTGGTTCCGTTTGTGTAACGAATGATGAGCGTAGAAGGTGCTCCTGAAATAATTTCTCTGGGAGCAACAGCGACATCGTAATGGATCTTTTCTGTGATATCTGTTGGGCCAAACAAGAAAAGAAAAAGTGCGGCAATACACAAAAGAAGTGCAAGACCAAGCAAGAATAAATCAGCGGTAAATACGGCACGTGCAAATTTATAGCGTCCTTTGTAGTGTTCTTCAAACCAGTGAAGAAAAGGGAATAAGATCATCTTCCCTGGGTGAGCAACCACGCAAACAGTACGCCCTATTACAGATTCTGGCGTGCCTGCTGAATCACACTTAAGACCATTTGTAATTTTTTCAAAGAAAGAAGACATATTAGAAAAGACTAGAGAAGGTAAAGACATCTGTGGTAAAGGCAATAATTTCATCAATGCCATTTCCATCTATATCAGTTGTTGCAATATTAATACCGTCACGGTGACTTGTTTCCATTGCAAATTCATTCTCAAGCACACCATCTTTGTCATAGATGCGCACAAGCGGATCAAGCCCAGGCCCTGTTCCTGTAATGATTTCATCGTTTTGATCACCGTCTACATCACCAACCGATACGTAGGCACCTCCGCGGTAAAGTTCGTCATAGGCAAAGAAGCCTGGATTAATGACTTTGCCATCTTTATTGGTGACACGCACATGTGGCCCTCCGCCATTGGCAGCAGCAACAATAATTTCATTGTACCCGTCGTTGTTCAGATCACCAACTGCAACACGCACACCTCCTCGAAATGATTCATGATAAGGAAAGAATCCTGGGTTGATGAGCGTTCCTTGATTATTAAAGATACGCACATGTGGCCCTCCGCCATCTTCTGTTCCAGTGACAATCTCGACAGTTCCGTCATTTTCTAGGTCGCCTACAGCAATATTGATTCCACTTTGATAATGTTCAGTATAGGGAGCAAAGCGTGTGCGTAGAGAACCGTCTGCTTCGTAAATGGTCACAAAGGTATCATCAGCAACAATGGTTTCGCGCACGCTATCATGATCTAAATCTTGACGAACAACATAGCGCCCACCCATTTGCGAGCTGTCGTAGGCAAAGAAGCCTGTTCTTTCAACACTGCCTTTGTTATCAAAGATGCGTGCAAACGATCCGTTCAAAAAGGCAGCGTCTTGTACTTCTTCTACGGGACGTAGCAAAATAACTCCATCGCGGGATTCTAAAGTGAGAATAGAAATAATCGATCCGTTGTTTGTTGCTGGGTCTTGTGTTCCGTGAAGTTTCTCATATTCACCATCAAGGATGATTTCTTGCTCTTCGTAAGTTGCGTTTACAATAACTTTTCCATTTTCATAATCGCGATTCCAAAGTCCGCTTGTTATGCGGTCTGAGTCACTGAGAAGATTTGTTGGGCTTCCTTTCGCTGTTCCTAGATAGGCCTGATATTCGTCATAAGTCCAAAGCTGAGAATGGTTTTCTGTCCCATAGTCAAATCCAAAAAATCCATTTCCAAGCAAGGTGGTCGTGATTCCAAAACGTACCTTTTGATAATCATTTGGATCTCCGGTGTTTTCTGTATTAACATTGATGATGGTAATAGGGTCGTATTCAACTTTTTCTTCAAAGGTGAGGTAATCATACGTGCTATTCTTCCAGTCTGTCATTGAGTTTGTTGATGAGGGAAAGGTTTCAAACATGCGACCATTCACATAAGGGGCAAAGTCGTTATTTGAGCTTCCGTTGGTGATCAGAACATAATCATTACCAATCAGCTCGCGTGTGTAGGAAAAAAGAAAAGTATAACGTTCAGACCAAAGTGTATTTGCCTCGCTTGCAGTATCATTCTTACTATCTTGGTTTACGTCTAGTGGCGAGATGTGGTCGATAGTGTCTTGCACCTCATCGTAAAAGATGCCGTCCCAGTATCCACTGCTAAGAATTTCAGAATTAACATATTCAGCTAAAAAGGGTGTCCAGTCTGAGTATAGGTTGAGTGCATAAGTATTTGGCCAGACAGATTTCTTTTTACCGTCTTCGTCTTTTAGCCACCAGTCATTATTAATATGATCGTATAGTTCATTATGGAGCGGGTCAGTCCAATATTTGTAATTCCAGCTTACAGTAGGGATGTAGGCTAGAATGATAATATCAGGGTTAAGGGAGCGGATTTGGGAAAAGAAAGATTTATTATAGACTTGTGCTTCTGAGGGAAGGACGATTAAATCAAACTCGCTGAGTGTGGAGATGGTGTCTGGGTCACTGAGAACATGTCCGCTCATTAAAAAATAGTTAGCGGTGCGGACCGCCTCAGGAACTTCAAAGGCATACACGCTCATGGGGGAGAGTTGCAGAAGAAGTGTTGTGACGAGGATCAGTGGGAGAAAGCGTATTTGCATATTAAAAAAGACAGGTTAAACCTGCCCTCCTTTCTCTGTCTCTTCAAACCCTTGTAACTTTTTTGGGTTCGGAGAGTAGAGCTTATTCGTTATTTTCCAATTGTCCACATATTGGCCAATGCCTTTTTTGTCTCGTTTATTGCGAACCGTTGTTGTTCTTTGAGACCATCTAAGCAGAGATTCAAAATTGATCTTATAGCGTCCTTGTACCACAATGTAAGTAACCTCTTCGCTTTTGATTGCTCTGCGAATTGTTCGTTGGCTGACACCAAAAATTCGCGCAGCCTCAGAAACAGATAAACGGATGATGGGGGATTGAGTTTCCATAGTTTACTTTGTCCACACCAGTGTAGCCAAGAATAGAATAAATGTCAATTTGACTATTGAATATTTGCGGTAAAATCGCTATATTCTTGGCAATTCTTACCTGTTGTAACACTTTCTTATTTCTAACGACTATTAATGTGCAAGGCGCCAAAGAAAAATTTCTTCTTTACCGTTTACGCGTCTATAAAGACTCGCGAGCATTTGCGCAGGTATTTCAAATGCATAAGTCTCCGGTCTTTCGCTATCTGCGCATTAAGCTTCCATTAGTGCAAGATGCAGAAGATGCACTTTCTACTACTTTCATACGTTTGTGGAATTATGTCACCACTTCACATGTGGATAATCTCGCAGCGCTTTCATTCACAATTGCGCGCGGGGTCGTGGCAGATTTCTACCGAAGCCGAAAACATGACACATCCCTAGAGGTCATGACTGAGGCTGGGGTCGAATTCTCAGACGGACAAGATGTAGGAGAGCAAGTTGAGCAAAAAGAAGATCTTGAGCGCATAAAGCGTATCCTTCCAAAGCTCCGTGAAGACTATCAAGAAATAATTATCCTTCGACATATTGAAGGACTTTCAACAAAAGAAGTTGCTCGATTTATTGATAAGACCGAAAGCGCAGTACGCGTTGCACTGCACAGAGCCCTTAAAGAGCTACGCACCCTTTTAGAAAATGAATCACATGCAGGACAAAGAGATCACAACACTTCTCAAAAGTCTCAAAACTGACACTTCTCTCAGTCCTGATTTTTCTGATCGCTGCTGGAATGAACTTTCGGCGGCTTTTGTGTTAGAGCAAGAAGCTGAAAAGGAAACGTATACTGCACGCGAATATCTAGATTACTTTATCTTCTCAGCAGTAAAGGCTACAGCAAAACCTGTTATGGTTGCACTAACGCTCGTACTCTTTGTAATGGGGGGGTCATTCTCTGCAGCAAGTACATCATTTGGGAGTGTTCCTGGAGATCTTATGTATCCAGTTAAGCTTACTATGGAACGTGCCCAGCTTGCAGTAGCTTCATCAGCACAACAACGGGCAAAGTTGCAAGTAGAGTTTGCAGGACGTCGCTTGGATGAGTTGGTAGAATTAAGCGCAAAAGATCAGTCTGACAATACAAACGACTTTGCACTTGCAATGGAACAGTTTAAGCGTGAGGTACAGACAATGCAAGAAGATTTAGATGAAGAAAATGTCCTTGATAGCACCGAGCTTGCAATGGCAATTGGTCGTAAGGTGGAGGTCTATAATTCTACAGTGACTTCCGTAAGTGACTTTTCTGACCAAGAAGGAAGCGTTGAAGAGGTGCAAGGAATGATTGAGGACACAAAAGATCAAGCAGTTGCTGTCATGCTGTCAACACACGAGACAGAAGACGCAGAAGATATTAGCAAAGAATTAGCGTATTCATTTGAGCATGAGCGCGGCGGAGTGGCAGCGCAACTTATTACAATGAGCCAAGACGAAATAGACGCATTTACTGAACTAGCAGGCTCAGCACCAATTGATTATCTTAGCCTTGCAGATGAGCTGGTAGCAGCTGGCGAATACCGCCGTGCATTCCAGATCCTCTCTGAGATTGAGACGTTTATAAACACACGAACTGAACCTTTCGTGGCGGAAGAGAAATAATTTCTCTTCCCACTCACCCTTCTTTCTCAAAAGGGATGGTGAGCGGGAATCTCCCGTGCCCTAACCAGTTTTCTGGCTAGGGATTAACTTATTTAAAAAGCGTATTGCTACAAAGGTCGAGGCCGCAAGGTCGTGGTGCGCTTACTAGTAGTAACGAAAGGTTCGCCCGAAAGGGTAAAAACACATATTTATTTTATGAATGATGCTTTACGAGTAGGAAAGAAAGCCTTCACTCTCGTGGTCGCGTTTGCAACTATTTTTTCAATGGTTGGATTCTCAGCATTCGTCGCTCCGTTGACAGCTTCTGCTTCAACAGACTTCGATTCTGGTGACCTCATTATGGGTGAGACTCTCTCAACTGTTTATTATTACGGTTCAGACAGTCAGCGCTATGCTTTCCCTAACGAGAAGACTTTCTTCTCATGGTACGACGACTTTGATGGCGTTGTATCAATTACAGATGACGAACTAGCTGATATTACATTGGCTGGAAACGTTGTATACCGCCCTGGTACTAACTGGATCAAGATTGAAAGTGATGCAACAACATACGTTGTTTCAACAGACGGATCTATTCACCCAATTTTGGATGAGGATACTGCTGTCGCTCTTGGTGGTGATGACTGGGCAACTTTGATTCACGACGTGCCAGATGTTTTCTTTGTTGACTACACTGTAGGAACAGAGCTTGCAGCTGATACTGACGTTGTGGACGGAATGCTTGTGATGGATGGTGATGATTACTATCTCGTATGGGATGGTGTGACCCGTCTTGTGACCGACGCACTTGATGCAAATGGTCTTGACACAACATTCGCACTTGGTGCAGATATTAGCGCATTAGACGCAGGTGATGATGTAGATTCAGAGCTTGCTAATGTTACTGATACTGCGCAATTGATTGAAGATGAGACCGTAACTGAGTTAACAGAAGTAACTGTTTCTCTTGGTGACGACTCTCCTTCAGCTCTTACACTTGCTACAGGAACAGACACAACTGTTGATCTAAACGGTTTTGCACACATTGCAAGTTATACTTTCGACAACCCAACCGATGAAGAGTTGGTTGTTACAAGTTTTGCTGTAACACGTGGTGGTGTGTCATCAGACACAACACTTGCAAACATCTATCTTTTTGACGGATATGATCGTTTGACAGATTCAGCAACACTTTCTGAGGCAAAGGCTACTTGGAACGATACATCAGGAGTGTTTACCGTTCCTGCAAGTTCTAGCGCTACTGTTGATGTTTGGGTAGATCTTCTTTATGACACATCTGGACAAACAATTAACTTGAGCGTTGCTGAGGCTGGTGATGTTGTATTTGACGGAGACTATGAGGCAACAGGAACATTCCCAATTGAGTCTTCAACACACAGTATTGCAACAGTTGGAAACTTGGGTTACCTCAACTTCAACAACTCAACAACTCCAGCTTCTGACGCTGCACCAGAGCCACAAGATGACTACAATATCTGGCAAAACGTGCTTACTGTTGGAAACAATGAAGTAGATCTTAACATCTTGCGCTTCCGCAACATCGGTTCTATCGATGCAGAAGATATCGAGAACTTCCGTTTGTACATCGATGGTGTGCAGTACGGCGATGCTGTTGCAAACCAAGATGCAAACGGATATATCGTATTTGATCTTTCTGCTGATCCAGTAAATCTAAATACTGGTTCACGCACAGTGAAGCTTCTTGCTGATATTATTGGTGGATCAACACGCACAGTAAGTATTTCTTTGCGTAATGCAGCTGATGTGCTCGCTTTTGACGAGGACTACGACCAGGCTGTGATTCCACAAGCAAACTCAACTTCATTCTCAGCACGTTCTGCAAACGAACAGACAATTGCAGAAGGTTACTTGACAATTACAAAGTCTGACAGCTCGCCAACTGGTAATATTACCAACAATGCAGCTGGAGCAGAGCTCGCAGTTTATGATGTTAAGGCTTATGGTGAGGACATGAAGGTAGAGAACTTCAACTTCTATGTTGCTTACTCTGGAACTGACGACGACCTTACATTGCGAAATGGTGCTGTTTATGCTGATGGTGCACAAATCGGAAGCACGACAGCTTTGATCGGTGACGCACATGACGGAACTGGTACAGCTTACACCTTCGGTTCTTCACTTAATGTTGAAGCGGGTGAAACTGTAGAGGTTTCTGTTAATGCAGACATTTACGACACTGAAGGAACAAACGATCTTGCTGACGACGACACACTTAAGGTTTACTTGGACACAGGATCAAGTAACGTACTTCGTCAAACTTCTGGAACTTACGGTAACTACCCAGCAGCAGATGTTGGAGCAAATACTGTAACTGTTAAAGAAGGAGCATTGACTGCAGCGAAGTACACTGCTTACGGTGACCAAGACACAACTGTTGATAAGACAGCGTATAAGATCGGTTCATTTACCTTGTCTTCATCTTCAACTGAAACTGTAAACATCAATACATTCACAATTGACCTTGACCAAGGTACAACTGATATTGATGACGAGGTTACAAACATGTATCTCGAATACGGTGAAGAGGGTGATCTTACAGAAACTGCTGTTAAGGGAACTACTACCGCAGCAACAAACGAATTCGCAGTAGATTACGCACTTGATTCAGCAACAAACATTTACATTGATGTTTATGCTGACATTGCAAGCACGCCTTCTGCAGAAGAGTCAGTTGTTGCTAGCTTGACTGTTGCTGGTACTGGATCAGGATCTAGTGCAACTATCACTTCTACTGAGGTGAATGGACAAACAGTTACATTCAAGACAGGTGATCTTACAACTGCGATTGATGGTTCAACTCCGGTTGCAGCTATTACAGCAGGTGGTCAGACAATTGAGGTAGCGAAGTTCCGTCTTACTTCATCTTACGAAGATTACTATGTACAAGAGCTTGTAGTTCAAACAACAACTGCATCAGCTCATACTGCGTATCTCTACGATGGCGAAGACTTGCTTTCAACAGCACTCTTTACTGATTCAATTACAGCTAAAGATGCACGTTTCTACGTTGAGGACTTCGAGGTCCCAGCAAGTAGCTATAAGGCATTGACTGTAAAGCTCGCATTGAACGACGTTGGTCCTGGTGGAACAGCTTATCGCTCAGACGCAAAGGTTACTTTGATCGAGCTTAGGTATATTGATACTAGTGGTGGTATTTGTCAGGCAGATACTGTTGCTGGAACTTGTGACACTCTTACTGATGCTGGTAACTCTCTGTATGTTTACCGCTCAATTCCAACTGTCACACATGTTGATCTAACAAACTCAACCGTTATCAATGGTTCTCCAATTGAGCTTTACAAGTTTACTGTTTCTGCAAGCGACTCTGCTTCTCTTGCAATCAAGCAATTCCGCTTCACTGCTGACTTGGCTGATACAGGAACTGGTAATGACGTAGCAATGGAGATGGAGAACTGGAAGTTCTACAAGAATGGTTCAGAGATCACTTCAAGTGTGAACATCTTTGAGTCAGGTGGAACTAACCTTGCTTTGACAACAGGTACACAGTTTGATCTAAACGACACTGCAGTTATTGTTAACTGGGGTGACAGTGAAGAAGTAATTGATATGGGCGAGTCTGTGACTTACTCATTGAAGGCTACTCCACAAGGATTCAACCTTGTTGACGCAGCAGCTAACCCAACTGACTACTTCAATATCTACTTTGCACTTGATAGCACAAATGAAACTGCAATTGAGTCAACAAATAGTTTTGTAAGGGAACACGCATCGTTAACTGATGTTTGGGGCTTGGCTCCAACAGTTTCTGGAACAGCGGTTGCTGAGTATAACTTTATCTGGTCTGATAATAGTGCCACTGCTCACGCATACACTAATGGGGCTTCCTCTGAAGACTGGACTTCTGGTTACCTTGTTCTTAGCCTCGACCTTGACGGCGAGACTTGGGAAAACTAGGAACTTAGAAACTTCGTTTCGAACAACAGGTTTTGTTAAACTAACGCTAAGAAAGCATTCTCTGTCCTTCTTGTTCTGTTCGCAGGCAAGTAGATCACAAAGAAATTGCCCTTATAATCGGTTTGCTTAACTCGTTTCCTCGAAACAACAAAAACACCCCTTTAGGGGTGTTTTTGTTTCTTTGTGCTGACAAAAGTTGTGCAGAAGTGTATGGTAATCGCGTTCTAATTCTTTAAGAAAACTGCTAGAATACAAGTGTCTATGAACTACTGCTGGCGACTTCTGATCGCTACACTTTGTTTTTTTGTAGGGCTTGCCCCTGGAATTTCTGCATTCGCACTAGTGCCGGATGATTTTTTACTTGGACAACAATGGTATCTTGAGACCATCGAGGCTAGTACTGCCTGGGATCATGTCACTGGTTCTTCGGAGGTGATTGTTGCAATTTTAGATTCTGGTGTTGATATTAATCATCTAGACTTGGTTGAAAATATTTGGATTAATGAAGACGAAATAGACGGAGATGGTATTGATAATGATGATAATGGATTTATCGACGATATCTATGGGTGGGACTTTGTTGAAAGTAATCCAGACCCACAGGCAAAGAATCTTGAGAATGTAAGTGATCACGTTATTTCACACGGTACAGTTGTTGCTGGTGTGATAGGAGCAACAGGAAATAATCGTCTTGGCATTGCTGGTCTTGCATGGGATGTTTCATTGATGCCACTGCGTATTGTTGCAGAGGATGGTTCTGGAAGTTCCTATGATGTGCGTCAGGCAATCAAGTATGCAGTAAATAACGGTGCGGACATAATCAATCTGAGCCTCACCTCTTCTACAACAGATCAAGATCTATTTAACACAATACAATGGGCGTATGAGCAAGGGGTGCTGATCGTGTCTTCGGTTGGGAATGAGGCACAGAATTTACAGGAAAGTCCTGTGTACCCAGCATGTTATGATCAAAATACTGAACAGAATTATGTACTTGGTGTTGCAGCATCAAATAAACTTGATGAAAGAGCCGATTTTTCAAATTATGGATCTGGATGCGTAGACGTGGTCGCGCCTGGAACAAATATTTACAGTACCGTTTTTCATGATCCTAGTGTGCTTGTTTTTTCAACAATGTATGGTGGTCCATGGCAAGGCACATCGGTAGCTGCCCCGGTTGTCAGTGGTGTTGCTGCGCTCATGAAATCACAAAATACAAACTTAACACCAAGACAGCTTATTAATGCACTTAGGCTGAGCGCTGATCCGCTGCAAGAGAGTCAGGAATGGAAAGCGTTGCTTGGTTCAGGGCGGGTTAATGCAGCCCAGGCACTAAGTGCCGCGTCTGTCTTTGCGCTTACGCCAGACGCTTCTTTTGATCCATCCGATCTCTCACATGTTTTTGCATTTGCTTTTGGTCCTGGATATTTGCCAGGCGTGTATTTATTTGATGATCATGGAAATCCGCAAACCAGTTTTTTGGCTTATGACGAAGGGTTTAGAGGAGGTGTAGAGATAGGAGTGGGAGATGTTGATGGAGATGGGAATGCAGAAGTGGTTGTGGGCGCTGGAAGTAGTGGCGGTCCGCAAGTGCGCATTTTTGATCTAGATGGGCGTGTGCTAAGCCAGTTCTTTGCGTTTGATGAGTTGCTGCGTACAGGTGTGCACTTTGATCTTTTTGACCTTGAAGACGATGGAAAAGAGGAAATTTTAGTGTTTACCGAACAAGGGTCGCTTGTCCGAATTTTTGATCAAAATGGAATACAGCTTCATGAGATTGAATTAACGTCAAGTCTTGGAGATATTGTAGGGCTTGCTGCAGGACAGTTGGACGAAGATGACGAAAAAGAACTTGTTACAATCTTTGAGAAAGATAGTGTGCAAACGATGCGTGTTTTTGATTTAGATGGAGGTTATGTGCGCTCATTGCGTGTTGACGATGTTTATGCAACCTATGCAGATGTAGAGGTATGGGATATTGATGCAGATGGTATTGATGAGCTTTTGTTTGCAGCTGATACAGACAATGCACCGCGCGTTGTTGTGACGAACCATAAAGCTGAGACAGAAAGCATATTTTTTGCGTATGAGCTAGGGTTTTCTGGAGGAATAGATGTGTCAGTGGGGGATGTTGATCAGAATGGAGAAATTGAAATTTATACTTCGCCACGCATGCAAGGAGGTCCACATGTGCGGGTGTTTAACAAAGAGGGGGCAGTGATCGGTGGATTTTTTGCGGCCGATGAGTCATTGCGTTTAAATACATCTATCGCCGTTTGGTAATTATTTTATGAAGCGAAAAACATTCTTTACCTATTTAATTCTTTTTTGTCTTATTGCTACGCCAGCATTTGCATATGAGACAAATGATCCAGATGCAAGTACGTATCAATGGTATTTAGAACATTTGGGTATCACTGAAGCTTGGGATATTACAACAGGGTCAGATGACGTTATCGTTGCTGTTCTTGATACAGGAGTAGATTTGGATCATGAAGATTTGGTGAACAATATTTGGATAAATGAAGGTGAGGTTGCAGGAGATGGGATTGATAATGACGGAAATGGTTATATAGATGATGTGAATGGATGGGATTTTATTGATGGAACCAATTCACCAACCCCTAACCCTGATGCTGGATATGATGAAAGCAGTGTGCCTCATGGCACGATTGTGGCAGGTCTTATTGCAGCCGAGGGAGATAATGCAAAGGGGATTACGGGTGTGAGCATGCATGCAAAGATCATGTCTTTGCGCATTATGAATAATTATGGCGTTGGAGATTCTGGAGATGCACGCGAGGCGATTGAGTACGCCATAGCCAATGGAGCAGATGTAATTAATATGAGTTTGGCCGGGTACTCATACGATAGTCAGTTTGCAGAAGTGCTTGAGCGTGCCTATGACGCTGGTGTTATTATTGTGGCAGCTGTGGGGAATGTGAGTGGAGGAGGTTGGGATTTAGAAAGACACCCATCGTACCCTGCGTGTTATGAAGACGAAAATGATGATTGGGTGATTGGTGTGGCGGCCACACAGCGCGATGATAAAAAGGCAAGCTTTTCAAATTATGGCGGAGATTGTGTTGATCTCTCTGCGCCAGGTGTCGATATTTATTCAACCTATTATTACAACACAGACTGGCATCCTTTTGATAATGATGAATATTGGGGATATTGGACAGGGACTTCCATGTCTGCCCCTATCGTTGCTGGCGCAGTTGCGCTTTTAAAAGGGTATTATCCAAGTCTCACTCCTTCACAAATGGCAAACATATTAAAGCTTTCTGTGAACCCTGTGCAGGAGATTGGTCCAATAACGCGTGCAGACATGGGTGCAGGGATTATTGATGTAGAGCAAGCGTTTGCGATTGCTGGAAGTTTTGCTGAGCCTGCTGATCAAGAAGGTGATGACGATGATCAAGATGCAGGAGAGGGTGATGTGGTTGTAACAACAGGTTCTTCAGGTATGAACCCGAGCACACATATCATTGTTGTTCCAGAAGGTGGTTCTCCGCCTGTTGTGCGTGTTTTTGATAAGTCAGGAGTCGTGCTTACAGAATTTAATGCTTATCACGAAGATTTCGAAGGAGGAGTGCGTGTTGCTGTTGGTGATGTTGACGGGGATCAAGAAGATGAAATTGTGACCGTGCCTGGATATGGCGGTGGCCCACATGTGCGAATTTTTGAAATGGATGGAACAGAAGTTGATCAATTTATGGCCTTTAGTAGTTATAAGCAGTCAGGTTTTTTTGTGGCAACAGGAGATATTGACGGGGATGAGGTTGAAGAAATTATTATTTCTACAGACGAGGGTGGAAACGATATCATTCGTGCATTTGAATCCAATGGAACAGCAATAGGTGATTTTGAGATTCGTGGAATGAGCGGGTTTAGTACACGTGTTGCAACAGCAGATATCCATGGGGATGGGATAGATGAACTAGTTATTTCTTTTGGTGCTGGTGTTGCGCCTTATGTTTATGTGATGGGGCTTGATGGTGTGCAATACGCTGAGTTTTTTGCCTATGAATCTACCTATGGCTCAGGGGTGTTTGTTGCTGCGGGAGATATAAACAATGATGGTTTAGATGAGATTGTTACTGGGACAGATGAGGGAGGTGGCCCACATGTGCGTATTTTTACTGGGTTTGGTACTTTGCTTGGGACGTTCTTTGGCTATGATGAGATGTTCCGTGGAGGAGTGCGCGTATCAGTTGGTAATCTTAGTGATGATGTTGGTGGCACCGCGTCAATCATTGCCGCAGCTGGCCCAGGGGGTGGTCCGCACATTCGTGTTTTTAATGATCACGCAGAACTTATTGGAACTTTTTTTACAGACGATGAGGCAGATCGACATGGGATCAATGTTGGAACATGGAGTTATTAAGAAACAGGCCTTGTGATAGGCCTGTTTTTAACGTAGAATTGAATTAAGGTTTGAAAAAAGAACCATTTGTTTTTTAGCTTCCATACTCTCATATTATGTCTCAATACACATTTGAAACAAAGAACATTCTGGTCACAGGAGGAGCCGGATTTATCGGTTCTCATCTGTGTGAACGTTTGTTGCGCGAAGGTCATCGAGTAATTTGTATAGATAATTTTGCGACCAGTCATGTTCGTAATATTGATCCATTTTTACAAAATCCAAATTTTCGATTTATTCGTCATGATATCAATCAGGCATTTAATCTTGACACCATGCGAGAGCTGGCTGCATTCAAGTTGCCGTTTCAGGGAGTGCAAGAGATTTATCACTTGGCTTGCCCGACATCTATTCAGAAGTTTGATCAGCATAAAATCCAAACACTTCTTTCAAATTCTGTTGGGAATTATCATGTGCTAGAGTTGGCAGTAAAATATCGCTCGAGCATTTTGTTGGGATCAAGTTCTGTTGTTTATGGTGCGCGTCATAGCGATGATCCATTTGTGACCGAAGATCAAATGGGAGTTGTTGACCATATGACCCCTCGTTCTTGTTATGATGAAGGAAAGCGATTTTCTGAGACCATGTTTGAGACCTATAGGCAGGTTCATAATATCGAAGCGCGTATTGCTCGTATTTTTCGGACTTACGGACCTCGAATGCCAATAAACGATGGGCATTTAGTCCCTGACTTTATTTTGAATGCGCTTGAAAACAAGGATATTGTGCTTTATGGGGGTGAAAATTTCCACTCTTCACTTATCTATGTCACAGATGTTGTAGATGCGCTTATGCGCCTGATGGCTGTTCAAGAGGATCCTGGCCCATTAAATATCGGAAGTGACATTGATTTATCGCTTAGAGATGTGGCAGAGGCTATTCTTGACTTAACTGGATCATCCTCTAAGATAGTTGAAGGAGAAGGATTCGACTTTCTTTCAGAGCTTTCTTTGCCACGCACACAGCGTGCAAAAGAGGCGCTTGGATGGCTGCCGCTTGTACAATTTAAGGATGGTCTGGAAGAAACAATCTCAGACCTAAAGGCAGCAAAGCTGTTATTGTCATCATTTTGATATGAAAACCATAGCCATTATTTCGGCTTACAATGAAGAAAAAACAATTGCCGAGGTTTTAGAAAAAACTCGGCCTTTTGTTACAGAAATTATTGTTGTGAATGACGGTTCTCAGGATCGAACTCCCGAAATTGCAAAAGAAAAAGGTGCGATTCTCCTTTCACATTCTGTTAACCGCGGGCTAGGTGCTGCGATTGGAACTGGTTTTGAGGCGGCACGAGCGCTTGGTGCTGATTTTGCAATCACACTTGATGCAGACGGACAGCATGACCCAGAAGAAATTCCAAAATTTATCAACGCAGCGAAAGAGGGGGCAGAGGTGGTCATTGGGTCTCGTATGATTGAGGGGGCAAAAGGAATGCCTTGGTATAGAAAGGTGGCGCAACGCATTGGAAATATTGCGACTTTTGTTTTGTTTGGCGCATGGGTCACAGATAGTCAGAGTGGATTCCGTGGTTTTTCTCAAAGTGCACTTGAAAAGATTGAAATAAAAACAAATCGCATGGAGATCTCTTCGGAGCTTATTGCAGAAACACATCGGAATAAATTGACGCTTGTAGAGGTTCCCATTAAGGCAATCTATACAGACTACTCCCTTTCAAAGGGTCAGGGATTTTTTGTGGGGATCAAAACATTAATAAAACTCATTGTGCGCAGGCTCGTTTTTTAGTATGTTGCTTATTCAAATCATTTTAATTGCTTTTGCTGTACTAGCATTTTTGCGTGCCTTTTTTCAGTTCCGTAAAGGAAATCTCAATCTTGCTTGGTTGCTTTTTTGGTTGCTTTTTTGGGTTGCTGTGGGGTTCGCCGTGCTTTTGCCACAAACCACAGACATGCTCGCTCATTTTGTAGGTGTTGGGCGTGGTGTGGATGTTGTCATGTATCTTTCGCTCATTGCTTTGTTTTATCTGGTCTTTCGGTTGTTTATTAAGATCGAAGGGTTAGAGCGCGATATCACCAAGTTGGTGCGCTCTATTGCATTAAAAGAGGTTAAAGATGACTAACATGCTGCCTACCGTTTCTCTAATTTATCTTTCTTATTTTTCCGAACCTTTTTTAGAAGAGGTTATTTTAAGTTTGGAGCAACTGGATTATCCAAAAGAGAAAATAAAACTAATTTTTGTTGATAATGCATCCACAGATAAAAGCTGTGACATTATTCGAGAAAAGCTCGTTGCTCGTAGTGGAGAGAGTTTTCCAGAAGTCCTATTTTTCCCACAAGAAGAGAATACAGGGTTTGCAAAGGGGAATAATCTGGGGATCAATCACGCGCTTCTTGATGGAACTGACTATGTCTATTTGCATAATAATGATGCGAAGCTGCATAAAGAAGCGATTAAAGAAGCTGTTTTGCTTGCAGAATCAGACAGACAGATTGGCTCTGTACAAAGCACAATGTGTTTATGGCAGAATGAAGATATTTTAAATTCAACAGGAGGAATGGTGCATTTTCTTGGTTTTGGATATGTGCGCGATAACGGAAGTCGACAAGACTCTGTGCAATATAAAGACGGGGAAGAGATTGCGTATGCAAGCGGAGCTGCGGTGCTGTATCGAGCATCAGCATTGCGTGAAGTTGGGCTTTTAGACCCTTATCTTTTTTTGTATCATGAAGACCTGGAGCTTGGATGGCGTTTGCGTTTAGCAGGATACAAAAATGTACTTTCTACAAAATCAATGGTTTATCATCATTACGAGTTCAAGCGTTCGATTCAAAAGTTTTATTGGATGGAGCGCAATCGTTTGCTTGTACATCTTTCTCATTTGCGATGGAAAACTATTTTTTTACTCGCTCCATGGCTTATTGGTCTTGAGTTTGCTTTATTACCGCTTTCGTTCAAGGGAGGATGGTTTCGTGAAAAGTTTTTTGTTTGGGTTGCCTGGCTCTCGCCTAAGACTTGGAAATATCTTGCAAAGAAACGCAAGGAGTCAGCAATTATTCGTCGCGTGAAAGATAAAGAGATTGTTAGGTTGTTTGTTGGTAAGATCGCGCATCAAGATGTTGCTAGCCCGATTGTTGATCGGTTTGCAAACCCTCTTTTGTCATTTGTTTGGAGGCTCATTCTGCCATTGATACGTTGGTAATATGAAAATTGCACAAGTCGTTTGTTCTTACCCTCCGTACAAAGGAGGAATCGGCCGTGTTGCTTATGAGTACACGGAGCGTTTGCGTGCGCGTGGGCATACTGTGCATGTGTATACGCCACGTTATAAAAAAGTAGAGGGTGATCCTGAGTATGTTCATCGTATTCCCGCACATGTGCATATTGGAAATGCTGGTGTGGTGCCGTCACTTTATAAGCGTCTTTCGGGGTTTGATCTTATTCATTTGCATTATCCATTTTTTGGTGGTGCTGAGCCAACAATTGTGCGAAAAGCAATAAGAGATGACCAGGGGCTTGTCATGACTTATCATATGGATGCGGCTGCGAGTGGGCTTAAAGGAATGGTTTTTAATGCACACAGAAAACTTTTGTTCCCATGGCTTGCTGGGCGTGCTGATAGGATTCTTGTAAGCTCGCAAGATTATGCAGATACATGTGCATTGAAAGATGTGTCAGAGGTGCGTGATCGTATAGAGATTCATCCTTTTGGAGTGGAAATGGATCGTTTTTATCCAGGAGAAGAGGCTGGTATCAGAAAAGAGCTGGGTATTCCAGAAGGTGATCCAACTTTTATTTTTGTGGGAGGGTTAGATCCTGCGCATGCATTTAAAGGATTGCCTGTTTTATTTGAGGCATTAACAAATTTTCCAAACAAGAAATGGCATGGGGTTATTGTGGGCAGTGGGAGTTTGCAGTCAAGTTTCGAGTCTACAATAAAAGAAAAAGGATATGGTGATCGTATTCATTTTGTGGGCAGTGTAAGCGATGAGGATTTGCCACGTTATTATCGAGCAGCCGATTTTCATCTATTTCCCTCTACAAAGCGCGCAGAAGCATTTGGGATCGTTGCGGTAGAAGCAGCAGCAAGCGGGATTCCAACTATTGCATCTTCTCTTCCAGGCGTACGCTCGGTTGTTCTTGATGGAGAAACAGGAGTGCATGTAGAGCCTGGTGATGTAGAAAGCTTACAGCAAGCACTTATGCTCTTATTAGAGCAAGTAGATTTACGTAAGCGTCTTGGAGTATCAGCACGCAAGCGTGCAGAAATTGAGTTTGGATGGAATCCGCTTATAAATAAACTTGAGAAAACATACGAGTCAGTTGTAAGTCAGCAGAGTAAAAGGCAGTATTAAGTTATGAAGATTGCCATTGTCTCAAATTTGTATCGACCATACTCGCGCGGCGGAGCGGAAATTATTGCTCGGCGTGTGGCTTTGGAATTGCATCATCGCGGGCATAAGGTATTTGTGGTATCTACGCGACCATTTGACGGGATTGGAACATTGCATGAACACAGGGATGATCGAGATATTTTGCGTATGTATCGGTTTTATCCGTTCAATTGTTATCACATGCTGAGTGATTTCTCTGTACCGTTTTTTGTGCGTGCAGCTTGGCATTTGTTAGATTTATGGAGCCCTCATCCAAAACGTGTTCTTGATCGTATTTTTAAAAGAGAGCAGCCTGATGTTGTGCTTACCCATAACATGAAAGGTTTTGGAATGCAGGCCTTAAAAGCAGTTGCAAACAGCGAGGCATTGCACATTCATACACTGCATGATGTACAGCTCTCTGTACCAAGCGGGCTTTTGCTTGCTGGTCAGGAGCAGGCATTTTTAAACACAAGTTTTTTACGTAGTTGGTATGAAAAGCAGGTGCAAAAGATCGTGGCTTCACCAAAAGTAGTGATCTCTCCTTCAAAGTTTTTAGCTGATTTTTATCAACAGCGCGGGTTTTTCCCTGCGTCTGATTTACGAGTGATTCCAAACCCAGCGCCAGACATTGATGTGCACCCAAAGCCGCAAAAGGCAGACAAGAAATTACATTTACTATTTGTGGGGCAACTTGAGCGACATAAGGGCATCTTAATGCTTCTTGATATCGTGAATCGTATGGGTGACGATGTGATGCTTCATATTGCAGGGGAGGGGTCAATGCAAGATTATGTGCAAACTCGTGCAAAGCTCGATAAACGCATTCACTACCATGGCTTTATTCCATTTGAGCACTTGGTGCACATGTTTGACTTGTGCGATGTCACGCTTGTGCCAAGCCTTTGTTATGAGAACTCACCAACAGTAATTTACGAAAGTTTTCAGGCAGGTGTTCCAGTTATTGCTTCAAATATTGGGGGAGTTGGAGAGTTGGTGAAAGATGGGGAGAATGGGTATCTCATTACCCCAGGAGACGCTGATGCGCTACGTAAGGCTATTGAGAAGATGCGGGTGAACTTGCAAGGGTTTCATGCAAAGAGTGAGGATTTGCAGCGCGAGATGAAGAAGTTGAGCTTGCGGCGTTATGTGAATCAGCTTGAGGAGATCATGGAACAAAAAGTGCAAAAAAAGGCAGAGATGTCATCCTTTCAACAAGGAGGAGAATAAGAAAATTTTGAAATAATATGAAAAACTATTTATCACATTTGTTCGTAGGTTTGATTTGTTTTTTTATAGGTATTGCATTTATGTTTGCATTGATTAAAGTTGATTTAGTTCTTTGTGGTTGCGATGATGACTATGAATCAGGAGTCCAGCTTGAAAAAAGCGATCAAGATATACAGATGCAAGGCAATGTAGAGATTTAGGAAATTGAGTGGTTAATTGTGCAGATTTACAATAAGGCCATTAATTGTGAATAAAAAAACACCCTTTAATCGGGGTGTTTTTGGTTAAAGAAAAAACCCGTCTAGGAAGACGGGGGAGAGAAGAGAGGGTCTGTCAAGCACTCTTTTTCAAGATCAGCGTGCAGTGAGCGCGGTGCTGTGCTAGGGATTTTCAACTGTTTGCACACCAGGTGTTCGAGAACCATGGGGTCGTGTGGCAATCCATGTGTCCAGATTTCTTGTTGCAGCCATGGGCATTGCTTGAATAGCGCACCATAGGCCTGATTGCCGAGCGTAAAGTAAGGATGCGTTTACGATTGGGCATGATGTCTCCTTTGGATTCCAAGATCTGCAAGCACTGCATCAACATAGTCGAAATGGTTGTAGCTACAACTGCCTGCAAAGTGTAGAGTACCATGTGCACTAATACGACGCATGACTTCTGGGTCAATGTGAGACAGAAGCTCTCCTATATCTGAGAATGAGAACATGATATGTTTTCGAACAGTGATTCTAAGCTCCCAAAGTACGGCTGCGAGCGCTGCTCCACACAGGAAGGGAAGTCGGCGCGTTGCTGGATGTTGATTGATGCGGCTGTCAGAACCAAGGTGCATATCAAGACCAATCAAGATCAGATCGAATTTGTCTGGGTTTTGCTCAAGCAGACAAAGTGCTTTAGAGGCACTGTCAACGTTGATGTATTCGATCGCACCCTCTCGCTTCATTGAAAGGTCCACCTCTCTGTGCGGATAGAGCGAGACGACGAGAACGAGCTTGTTTCCATGATACATGATGTCTCCTTGTGAAAGATCGAGAGAGTAAACTAACAAAAAACAAGGATTTTAGCAATCCTTGTTTGTTTTGGTTACTCTTGTGCAAGATTATAGCGGAAGATATAGATCTGACCATCCCCCAAACTAAACCAGTCATCTGCCGTACCTTTGGCTGTTTCGATAATGCGTGAGGATTCCCACCAGTACGTGTTAACAACATAATAGATTTGTTGTGCATAGAGCGACTCGTCTTCCGTTTTATTGTTGACGAGCGCAAGTGCTTCCAGTGCAGTTTCTCGGGCTGGGTGGGTGTTCATGTCTAAAAAGAATTGATAAAACGCTCCACCTGTTGGAATTGGATAAAAGTATTGATCACCAAAGTAATGATCAAAGCCAAGGTTTTTTATTGCAGCCGCGCTTACACTTTGGTTGGCAAGCACAGCATAAGGTTGCTCTTCTGCCATTTGATCAATTTTATAAACAGCATCAATATCTACTTGGCTGACGTTGTATCCATGGCCTGTGACATAGACATCATCACGAGGGTAAGTGAGGTAGACATTTCCTGTGGCCAATGCAACAAGAAGCACAATAAGACTTGCTTTAATGACAAGCGGCCACTTACGTGATTTTAGGAGGACTGCTGAAAGACCCAAGATAAAAAGCGGAGCAAGAAAATAAGTGATCATTGGCACAAGTCGATCTGCATAGTTGCTGCGTTCATAGTCAATCAAGAACGAGAAGTCAACAACCGTAGAAAGAAAAAGGTAATTGAGGAAGAGTGCAAATGCCATGATAAGCAGGATACGAAAACGGCCACGTAATTTGTGGCGATAATACCAAGCTGTTATCAAGGAGCCACCAATAGTGATGAGCGTTAGGTTTCCTGCAAAAAAGTAAACACCGTCTAGGAGTGGGGAGAAGTGGTTTTCTGTGAAAATAGTAAAGGGAAGTGTGGAAAGCAAGAGAAGGTCGGGGATGCGTGAAAGGTCGAGTGCTGACCCTGTTCCAGAAAGAATCCCATTAACAACAAAGCTTAAAGGCAAAATTACACAAGAGAGTCCGGCAAGAGCCCAGAAGATGGGTCGGGTAAAGACTGTCCATTTTTCAGTGTGATGTGCTGGATCAACACTAAGCATGAGGACATAGAAAAGAATAGGAAGTCCTGCAATGGGGTGAATGATAAGTGTTGCAAGGGCAGCAAGAATAAGCGGAATAAGGCGTGGCTTCTCGCTTTTTAGCAAGTAAGGGACAGACATGAGAACGGTGAGGATAATCCAAAGGTTTGCAAGTCCTTGCGGTGTTGTGACAATCCAGGCTGAGAGCGGAAGCAAGAAAAGTCCTGAAAGTGCTGCTGCGGCCGTTCGTTTTTTCTTTAATAGATGTGCGGCAGTGTCATACCAAGCAAAAGGAAGGAGCAGTGCTGTAAGAAACGGAACAAGAAGTGTATCAATGGCATCAATAGAAAGAAAAAATGTGTGATGTGTGAAGAGAACAAGGACGTATTGGCCTATGTAGTACAAAGGTTTTGGAGTGATTGTTCCAAATGTTGCAATGTGTCCTTCAGTGGCTTTGTGAATAAATGAATCAAATCCATAACCAACAGGGAACACAATAAGCACAACTGCAAGTGCAAGAAAAAGTGTGGTGCCTGTTGCGACAAAAAGAAATGTGCGATGTTTTCCAAAGTAAAGAAGGGGGACAAGAATGAGAAATAAGTAAAAGAGCGCAAGAAAAAAAGTTGGGTTTGTTGTAAGCCAAGGGCTTTGTATGCTTTCAAGGGTGATGGCCTGTGTGAGGAAATGGAAACAAGCAATCAGGAGTAAGGTGATTAAAATAATTCCTGCCCATGTTTTTTTTGAGATGGCTTTGCGCTTGCTTGAGAAAAGGTCGTGGAAATTATGTTTCCAGCGAGGGATGCGTGTTGTGCCCACCCAAAAACAAATAGGGAAGAGTATGAGTGCAATTGTCCAAGAAACACCTTGGAGGTAGTCTGCTGCGTAGTAGATACCAGATCCTGCAAGCATGATGGTCGATAACACAAAAACAACACCTTTCCACCACTGCAGGGGTGCGGGGTCACGTGGGGCAAGGCCGTGCCCAGCCAAAGAACCCAAGAGATAAAGAAAGAAGATTAGCAGTATTGCGCCTAAAAGTGCACTTTTAAACAAAAAGAGGTTTACTAGAAGAGCGCCTAGAAAGAGTATAGAGATCGTGGTAGAGTGGATACGAAATGAGGCTGTCATATTATGGGTATTGTAAGCAAAAAATGGCAGTTTTGAAACCTATGTCACACACAGTTCGTGATCCGTACAAATTGTACCCATCAGACTATTTGATGAAGTACACATTGGTGCCACTCATTCCAAAGTGTGTGACTCCAAATATGATCACTTGGGTTCGTTTTTTGGGAATTCCATTTGTGATCTTATTTTTGTATTTTGATCGGCTCAGCATTGGTGTGCCGCTTTTTATTTTTCTTTCCCTTACAGATGCGCTAGACGGCAGCTTGGCGCGAATTCGAAAACAGGTGACAGACTGGGGGACACTTTATGACCCTGTTGCTGATAAGTTGCTCATTTCAACAATCGTACTTCTTATTGTTGTGCGTCATATTAATATCATTTTCGGTTTGTTTATTGTGTTTCTAGAATCGATTATTGTGTTTATGGCCTATCTGCAAAAACAAAAAGGCACCATCCACCCAGCAAATGCTTATGGAAAAACAAAAATGGTACTACAAGTAGTAGGTGTAACATTATTGCTTTTTGCTGTGTGGATTGGAATAGATTTGTTTATCCCTATTTCTGTAGGAACTCTGTCGCTTGCAATCGTTTTCGCTGTTATTAGTTTGTTTACTTATTCACTCTAGTCATGCGAGATTTTTTATTGAACAATCGAAGATTTTTTCTAATCGTCACTTTTCTTATTGTGACGTTTTTTGGTGCAACCATTTTGATTCAACATACGGGGATTTATGTTTCCCCAGATGAAACTGCGAATGCATATTTTAGCGAACTTTTTTCAGATGCAGGTACATTCTTTTCATACAATCCGCTAAGTGAGTCGCTTGGAGATGTTCTTTATCCTCGCAGCATGATCTCTTTAGATGGACGTTTGCTTCCTAGTGGTTTTATTGGACTCCCTGTCCTTTATGGATCACTTGCTGCTTTTGTTGGAGTTCTATTTGTTCCTTGGTTTACTTTGATCATCTCTGTACTTGCTGTTGTTTCTTGGTATTTCACAACAAAAAAGCTTTTTCCAAAGCGTGTTGCTTTTCTTGCAACCCTCCTTTTAGCAACACATCCTGCATGGTGGTACTACACAGCACGTAGCCTCATGCCAAACAGCTTGTTTGTTAGTTTGGTTTTATTAGCTATTTTCTTTTTGGTTGTCCGGCCGTTTAAGATGTTGCGAAATGGATACAAGATCAAGCAAAAACGATGGAAATTTTTAAATAAAGTTCAAAAGAAGCTTTTGCGTTGGTGGGTGCCTTTCGTTGACCTTGTCTTGTCTGCAGGACTTTTTGGGGCTGCGGTTTTCGTGCGTCCTTCAGAGGTGTTTTGGATGGCAGCAGCAGCGCTTTGTGTGCTAGTTGTTTATTGGAAAAAAGAACACTGGAAGGCAAGTGTGCTTTTTCTTCTTATCTTTATAATTGCACTTTTGCCAATGTTGCATTTTCACGAGATGTTTTATGGGGGCGCGCTTAAGACTGGGTATAATGCAGGAGAAAGTGCTGCTGTGTCTGTGGGTGTGGCAGAGGAGGTGGTGAGTACCGCAACAGACGCACAATTAGCATGGTATACGTTTTTGGAAATACCTATTATCAAAGCAGTATTTCCATTTGGTGTTCATCCGCGAAATGCACTGCAGCACATGGGTTGGTATCTTGTTTCGCTTTTTTGGTGGCTTTCTTTGTTAGCAATTCCTGGTTTTTTTCTCTTATTTAGTCGTCGAAAAAAGATGAAGAGCACGCGTGCGCGTCATCGTACTTATGCACTCGTGTTTCTTGTGGTTTTAGGATGGCTTGGGGTGATGTATGGCAGTTGGTCATTTCACGATAACCCAGACCCCTTAGCAATCACGATCGCCAATTCTTATGTGCGCTACTGGCTTCCTTTGTATGTGATGAGCACACCTCTTATTGCTTACAGTATTCATTGGCTTGCAAAAAAGGCGACGGTAGACGGGGCAAAGAACGTTGCAATTGTTGGGTTAATGAGTGCTTGTGTTGTACTAAATAGTTATGCAGTTTTTTGGCAAGGAGATGATGCGCTTTTTACAATGAGTGCAATGCTTCAAGATTCTCTTGAGATTCGTGCTTCTGTTTTGGAGATTGTGCCAGAGCAGGGGGTGATAGTTGTTGATCGTGCTGATAAGATTTTTTTCCCATATCGCACTGTGCGTTATCCACTACGCGATGAGACAACTTATCAATTACTTCCAGTTTTACTTGAGACAAGTCCGGTTTATTACTACGGCATTACTTTTCCACAAGAGGACCTCGACTTTTTAAATCAAAAGAAGTTACCAGAGCTGGGGGTTAGAGTTGAACAGAAAGAAATTTTTGGTGAAGAGTCTTTGTATCAGTTTTTCGCTTTATGATCTGGACACGCATAGGACAATTTCTATTGATTTTATTGCCTGCAATTTTATTTTCTTGGCTTTTAGTGCAAGAGTTAGTGCCAAGCGGTCAATTTGTTGTTGATTACCAGGCAGGTGAAAGCTCGCCATTCATTGATCAGATTTTGCCTGATCAACGTGTTTTGCAAGTAGTAGATGAGGACCGGGGGAGATTGCAAAGAATTATCGCAGATCCTGCTTTCTTTTTTCTGCACCCGCACAGAGCCTTTGATTCTATCGAGGCTGAGGTATGGTTTTATAATGAGCTGCAACCCATTGTGGAATTTGGTGGGCTAGCTTCGCTTGAGACTGGTGCGTACGATCTTTATCCGCTTCACAACATGATTCTTGATGGATTGGGGTGGAATCAAATCACTCGTGGAGACCTTGTGCTTTATGAGCGAGAGGTTGGGTTTGAGACGATTGATCAATTTATGACCACCTCGCTTAATCGAGAAAGGATTGCAACGTATCATGCCGAGCTTGAAATGCCTTATCGCATGATTGCTTATGAGCCTACTGAGGACGAGCAGGTGCTTGATGTTAGCTTGCGAGGTTTCCATACCATGAAAACCTATCTCAAAGAGGAGCCCTTAAATTTTCAGCTTTCTTACATGGACATGAATCGTGCAGAAGGGGCTGATCCTGTGCGGGTTCTTATCTATAACGAGCAGGGGACTATTGTTGAGGATGTACGTATAGAGGATGATGGAAATACAAGTTCTGATGCAGGGGCAACAGCATTGAAGAATGTTAGTATTGTTGTTGATGGGCTGCCAGAGGGGGTCTATAAAATGGATTGGAATATTTCTCGAGATATTTTTGTGCGCACAGTTAGAACCACACAGCAATATCTTGTTTTCATGAATACATTGTTTATCGCAGATGAGGTTGGGTATCGCGAAGAAGCACAAGGAGGAGTTTTTTGGAGTGATGCACAAAATTATGCATTTCAAACACGTCATGCAGAAGGAGTGCAGACTGTTAATGTTCAGGGCGAGGAAGTATTTATTGAAGAGCCTTATCAGCGCTATCAGCATTATTCAGACACAACAGGGGTAAGGCAGGTTGTTTTGCCTTATGGGGACCTTGAAATTCAACTAGATGGTTATTCTGCATTGAAAAAAGAAATGTATTTTCGACCAGATCCAGTACGTCTAACTGATCAAACAGATATTGATGCGCTTGGTATTGATTATGTGTTAACAACTTATCATGCACCAAAACAGGAAGGAGACTGGTTAAAGCAGACCGTGCAATTTGATGTAGATACACTTGTGTTGGATGAAGGGTCATGGAAATTTGTTTTCTCTGTTCCAAATATGGCAGAGAGGCAGTCTTCCATTGATATTGGCAAAATGCGTATGGTTTGGCAGCGTGAGGAGTTTGTTTGGCAAGATATAATGCGTTATTTTTATGACTTTGTGGAAGACAACTAAAGAAACAGCTTCTGCTATTTTGGCGCAAACGGGCTTTATTGTTAGTCTTGTTTCGCTTACAATTTTTTGGCTTGCAGATATTGTGCGACCAGGTTTTGTTTCCCGCTATTTTTCCCCACATGTTTTTGCGGTGATTGCTATTGGTTTTGGAGTTTGGTGGCTTCGTGTGCGCACCAAAAAAGCAAAAGCCCATCCGTGGTTGCGTGTTTTTGTACTTTTGTTTTTCTCAGTTCTGTTTTTGTTTATTGCATGGTCTTGCGGGCAAGGGTTTGGGGCATTTCGTTTTGTGTTTAGTATCTTGGCATTTTTTACGCCTTGGTTTATTGTGAGGTTAATTGAATCAAAGAAATAATCCTATGAATGATTGTCTTTTTTGCAAAATTATCAATAAGGAAATGCCTTCTTTTGGGGTTTATGAAGATGAGTTAGTGTATGCCTTTTTGGATATTCATCCTGTTAACCCTGGGCATGTTGTGATTGTGCCCAAAGAGCATGCAGAGGATTTGCGCACTTCTGACAAGGCGACAATGGCGCACTTAATGAATGTGATCCAAGAGATCGGCCCTAAGATTTCAAAAGCTGTAGGGGCAGAAGCATTTAATGTTGCAAGCAATGTCGGGCGCGCAGCAGGCCAAGTGATCTTTCATACGCATCTACATATTATTCCTCGCTTTCCGGCTGATGGACACGAGCAGTGGCATGGCACTGATGAGCATGTTGATTTTGAAGCAATGAAGCAGAAGATTTTAGAAAAGATTTCGTAGTCTATGTTAACTCCATGGAAAAAATTAACATCTAAGGTTTTGCATAAGAATCCCTGGTGGGAGTATCGATTTGATACGTGCTTGATGCCGAATGGGAAAGAGGGAGAGTATCATTATATGCATACCCCTGGTGCTGCTTGTATTATTGCAATTACAAGAGAAGGAAAGGTTTTGCTTAATAATCAATATCGATATCTCTCAGAGCTTGAGTCAGTTGAGCTTCCAATGGGAGGCAGAAAAGAAGGTCAGACGTTTGAGGATGCAGCTCGACATGAGTTAGAGGAAGAGACTTGCTATGGAGCTAAGCACATTCAAGAGGTTGGTCATTTTTTTTCTTGTAACGGGATTCTTGATGAGGACTGCCATGTTTTCGTTGCAAGTCAATTGCGTCCTGTGGACAGGTCGTGTGATGAGAGTGAGGAGTTTGAGCATTTGGAGGTTTTCCCTTCAGAACTTGATGAAATGATTGCAAATGGTAAGATCACAGACGGTATGACAATTGCGGCGTGGACGCTTGCAAAGCCACGTGTTTTACAAATTATTGAGGAACAAAAAAACCATATGACATTACTTGTCACAGGTGGAGCTGGGTTTATCGGCTCTCATTTTATTAAGTATTGGCTAGAGCATCATCCAGAGGATTCTATTGTGAACTTGGATATTTTAAGCTATGCCGGCAACTTAGAGAATCTTGATGCAGTGAAAGATAATCCAAACTACCGTTTTGTCAAAGGAGATGTAGCTGATCGTGATCTAGTTTCAGGTTTGGTAAAGGATATTGACATTGTGGTGCACTTTGCAGCCGAGAGTCATGTAGACCGATCCATTATGGGAGTAGAGCCATTTATTCACTCAAATGTTCTTGGAACAGCCGTATTGCTTGATGCAGTGAAAGAGCATGGAAAGCGTATGCATCATGTGAGCACAGATGAGGTGTATGGGACACTTTCTCCGGAAGATCCTCCGTTTTCTGAAACAACTCCTTATGCGCCGCGTAATCCTTACTCTGCAACCAAAGCTGCGGCTGACCATATGGTGCGGGCTTACTATGAAACGCATGGAGTGCCCGTGACTATTTCAAACTGTTCAAATAATTACGGACCACAAATGTTTCCAGAAAAGTTCATGCCACTTTTTATCTGTAATTTGCTAGAAGGGAAGAAGGTCCCTGTGTATGGGGACGGATTGCAAAAGCGTGATTGGATCTGGGTGCTTGATCATGTGCGTGGAATTGAGGCTGTGATTGAAAAAGGGAAGATTGGAGAGACCTATTGTTTTGGAGGAACCTCAGAAGTGCCAAATATTGATGTGACCAAGATGATGATCGAGCTTTGTGGGCGTGATGAATCGTTTATCGAATATGTGAAAGATCGTCCAGGGCATGATCGGCGCTATGACATCGATTATTCCAAAGCAAAGAATGAGCTTGGATGGGAACCACAAGTTGGGCTTAAAGACGGGCTTGCGATGATGGTTGAGTGGTATAAAGAAAATCAAGAATGGGTTGAGCGTTGCCGCTCTGGAGTGTATCGAGATTATTACAAACAACAATACGAAGAACGCTAAGTATGAAGATATTAATTTTTGGAAAAGGCTATATTGGAGGGCGCTGTGCAGACGCATGGAAAGAAAAAGGTCATGAAGTCACTTTTTCTAATAAGATGATTCAAAGCATGCAAGATGCGCTTGAAGAGCTGAAAGTTCATGAGCCAGAATGTGTCTTTAATGCTGCAGGAGTGACTGGAAAGCCAAATGTAGACTGGTGTGAGGATAATCAACTAGAGACGATTCAGGGAAATACTATTTTGCCTATTTATCTAGCACATGCCTGCCAAGAACATGGGGTGCATTTGCTTCATATTGGTTCTGGTTGTGTGTTTTATGATGAATCTCCGCACGAGGATGGAAAATGGCGTGAGAATGATCATGCAAACCCAAGCGTGGTCTATTCGCGTGCAAAGTATGCTGCAGACCTTGCACTCTCAACATTGCCGAATGTGGCGATTGGGCGTATCCGTATGCCGATTGACTGGGTGCCGTCCCCACGCAACTTGATTGATAAGCTTGCAAATTATCCAAGTATTATTGATGTGAATAATAGTGGGACCGTGATTGAAGATATGATTGAGGTCTTTGAGCAGCTTATGGAAAAGCGCGCAGAAGGAATTTTTCACGTCACCAATCCTGGAAAGATTAAGCACAGAGAAACCATGGGGTTTTATAAGCAACATGTAGACCCTAACTGGAGCGCTGAGTGGATTAGCAATGAAGAGTTAGTAAGGCGTGGCTTGGCAACAAAGGGGCGTTCGAACAATGAGCTTGCTACAGATCGATTGAATGAGCTTGGGATCACAATGAGGCCCATTCATGAGGCAATGGAAGACACAATGAAGAAATATGCTGAAGCTAAAAAGATCGAAGTACGTGATGAGGATGCGGAAGAAGTTGTAAAAGTGGAGGTTGATCCGTGCTGCATGCCAAAGGATGATTGTTGCGGTGGTGGGTGTGAAGGGTGTGAATGTTCTTAATAAAAACGGGCTTTGGCCCGTTTTTTTAGCTATTGACGTGAAAAATAAGCTCAAGTAAAGTCAAATTACTATGAAAGCACTTATCGCAGCAGGAGGGCGTGCAACACGCCTTCGTCCTATCACTTGGACACTTAATAAGCATCTTATTCCATTGGCAAATAAGCCAATGCTTTGGCATGTCATCGACAAGATTACCGAAGCTGGCATTAAAGACATTATTATTAATGTCAATATTGGTGAGGTTGAGGTGATGCGCGAAGCATTTGGAGATGGAAGTCATTGGGATGCCAAGATTACTTATTTGGAGCAAAGAGGTGGTGCAAAGGGTGTTGCCCATGTTGTTGCAAATGCAGAAGAGCAATTGAAAGGTGAGAAGTTTCTTTATTTCCTTGGGGATAATATTGTTCTTGGAAGTATTAAGAAGTTTGTTGATCGATTTTTGGAAGAAGACTTGGATTGCATGATTGCACTTTCACACGTGAAAGACCCTGAGCGTTTTGGTGTGCCAGAGTTTCATGAAGACGGAACACTAAAGCAAACAGTAGAAAAACCAGAGAATCCACCTTCTCCTTATGCGGTAACAGGAATTTATCTTTTTGATGAAAAGTATTTTGAAGCATTTAAAACAGTTGAGCCATCTGCGCGAGGTGAATATGAGATTACAGATGTGATCACCTGGTATATCAAAAATGGAAAAGCTGGATATGAGGAGATCACAGGCTGGTGGAAAGATACGGGTTGTGTAGAAGCTCTTTTAGAGGGCAATGCGCTGACCATGGATGATACAAACAAAGCGCATTACACCTGGGAGTCAGAGCCTCATAAAGAGGCACAGGTGCAAGGACCAGTAAAGATTGGAAAGAACGTGACGATTGCAAAAGACTGTTTGATCCGAGGGCCTGTCACGATTGGAGACAATTGTGTGATTGAAGGCTCTTACATTGGGCCGTATACATCGATAGGGAATGAGTGTGTGATTAAGAAGTCTGAGGTTGAGCACTCAATTTTGTTCCCAGGAGTAGAGGTGAATACGCATAAGCGGATTATCGATAGTATCTTGGGAGAAAATGCGAAAATTCTTGATCGATATCAAACACATCCAAAGTCAGGAAATAGAATGGTTGTGGGAGCCAATGGTCATGTGGAGTTATAAAAAGAAAAGAGCACGCTCGAAAGAGCGTGCTTTGTGTTGCGCTAGTAGCGCAACGTCGTCATTAGGGTGGGCCAGGTGTAGCGGCCCTTGGTGGGGTCGTCATCGATGTGGTCGTGCTCAACCATCCAGGCCAGGTCGATTTCGAAGTGGTCACCAATCAGGTAGGCAACAGCCGGTCCCGTCATGCCCGTTTCAGTGACAAACCCAGCTGCCAGCGGGTAGGTGTTTGTTAGACCCATGCCCCAATAGTAGGTGGCGTCTGGGTCAAAGATCAGGATGTCAGTGAGGAACAAGAACGTGAAGTGCTTGTTGCGGTAGTCCATCCACATCGAAATAGCTGGGTCGAAAAAGTCCGAGCCCATATAGCCAGCTGCATAGAGCTCAAACGCCAGGGAATGTTCCCAGTTACCGTGCTCTACAAGTGGACCAAATCCGACACCGGCATAGATGACACTCAGGCCATCCTCAGGAACCGTTGGGGTGAGGTTTGGAAGAACGAACCATCCAGCGGTGTAGAAGGGGCTGTCTTCACCGAAAACAGTTGTATCCTTGGCATTGACGTAGAATTGACCGCGTGGGGTCATGTTCTCGTCTGCATCGGCTGTGGGGGAAAAGAACGAAAGGCTAACGAAAACGGCCAGAGCGGCCCAAGAAACCATCCGCATACTACCTCCTTGTTGGTAAAACGGAAGAGGTGAGAGTAGCGAATTTTCTTTTTTTTGTCAACCCAAAAACCGCCTTTTTGGCGGTTTTCTTTCTGTTTAGTTGTCTAGCAAGCGTTCGTGATGACCATAATGACCCTCGTCTATCTGTCCAAAGTAGTGCAAACTTGTTGCCTCTTCGTCCATCCAGATTCCTGCAATATTTTGTTCATCTGAGAGTTTATAGGTGTTTACGTTATCGCGATCATCTAATTCTATGACAGAGATGGCGCCTGACTGCACATAAAAAACATAGGTTCCAAAGGGGTGCCATGCACTATCTGTTATTTTTTCACTAAGACGTAAGAAGGTGTCAGTTGTTTTTGTTCCTGTGTTATAGCGACTCAATGAGTATCCATCGCTATAGAGAAGGTCGTAGTGTCCCCACCACTGCCATGATGTTGCCGGAGTGTTTAAGAGAATTGGATTACTTGCATTGTTTGGGTCAATAAGGAGAATGCGATTGTGTGATTGCTCGTGCAAGAAGAGCACATCAGAAGGGGCTGTAAGGAAGACATATTCTCCAAGAGGGAGGTAGGTCAGTGTTGTGAGATCTGATTGTGTGTAATGAGCAAGTGTTGTCTTTTCTGAATTTTTGGAGATGATGAAATAGCCTTGATCTGCACTCGTAACGGCTTGTGCGGAAAAATCAAGAACCGTTTTACTTTCATTTGTTATATCAAAGGAGACAAGCTTCTCTTCTGTTTGGTAGTAAAGTATTGATTCGTTTTGAATGTCCCACCAAGCAGTGAGGATATCTTCACTTTCAAGCGTGATGGTGTCATCTTTTGTTGTTGAGAGAACCGCGTAGCTGTTCGTGTCTTCGGATTCAGTGTGTAAAAGCAGGTAACGTTCCTTTGAAGACCAAGCGAGCGAGGCCGTGTCGTCAAAAGAGGCTGGAATACGTGCGAGCAAAATGGGTTCATTTTCATCTTTTTCTAAAGACCAAATTTCGCGGTATGATCCTTCCTTTATTGTGTAAACCGTTCGTAGGTGTGAAGGAGAAATAAAGAGCTCAGTGATATCGATTATGGTCAGGAGTTTGGATCGTGCATCTAAGAACAAAACAATGTCCTCAACAAATGTCGTTTGATTACTCGCAACAGATACTGTCTTTTCCCAAGGAAGATAATCTTCTTTTTCTACACGAATCAGATGATCAGTTGCATAAACATTATCAATTGTTGCTGGTGTTTTTAGGTTCTGCCTTTCGTTATCAATAGAGATAGTTGCATTTTTTGGAATCGATGTGACAGACACGACACCTGTTTTTACGATTTTTCCAAGTGTTGGGTGGTAGCGATAGCCTGCTGTGTAAAGCAAAACAAGCGGGGCAGAGATAAGGAAGCCCAGAAGAAAAGTGTAAAAGAAAAGTTGTCGGTATTTTTGCTTCATAGTAATGGTATTGTAGCAAATAATGTGGATTTTGTTTTTGACGATGCAGGTGAATAAGAGTATCCTGTGAATCACACGTTTATGCTTTCAAAAACACAAACTCTTTCAAAATCAATTCAATTATTGATCGCTCTGCTTTTGCTTGTTATTGCTTTTAGTATCGGTCTCTTTTTAGGGCGCCAACAACAGGCGCGTTTTTCAGTTCCTGAAGGGGAGGGGCAGATAACAAATCGCACAAGTGGAGAGGAAACCATAGCAGAAGACATTGATTTTGAAAACTTCTGGGATATTTGGAATTTTGTTAAAGAAGAATTTTATCTCCAACCCGTATCAGACGAAGACCTCTATCAGGGTGCAATAAAAGGCATGGTTGAGGGGTTGGGTGACGATTATTCTTTGTATTTTACTCCAGAGGAAACAGAGCAATTCTTGGATGGTCTTGAAGGGCAGTTTGAGGGAATTGGATGTGAGATAGGGATGAAAGATGATCAATTGCAGGTTGTGGCACCATTACCCGAAACTCCGGCTGATCTTGCTGGATTGCTGCCTGGGGATTTTATTATGAGCATTGATGATGTTTCAACAGACAATCTTTCTTTAGAAGAGGCCGTTACTTATATTCGAGGTGAAAAAGGAACAGAGGTTGTTCTTTCGATTTACCGTCCAGGAACGCAAGATTTCTTTGATGCCTCTATTGTTCGTGACACGATTACGATAGACAGTGTTGTTTGGGAAATGCGTGATGATCAGATTATGGTGATTGGTCTTTATTCATTTAATACAGAAACTGCAGAGCTTTTCGAAAAAGCAGTGCAAGAGGCATTGGTTGAAGGGGTAGATGGGATTGTGCTAGATCTTCGGAGTAACCCAGGTGGGCTCCTTACCTCTGCAATAGACATTGCGTCTTATTGGGCTGGGTATCAAACTATTCTTATTGAAAAATCTGTGGATGATACTCAAACATTCTTGGGCACGCTAGACGCGCGTTTATCGGATATTCCAACAGTTGTTTTAGTTAATAATGGAAGCGCATCTGGTTCAGAGATTGTTGCTGGCACTTTGCAAGATTATGATCTAGGAACCATCATTGGCATGCAAACATATGGGAAAGGTTCTGTTCAAGATTTTGTAGAGCTAAGAGATGGATCTGCAATTAAGATTACGATTGCGCAATGGTACACACCAAACGGAAGATCAATTCAAGAAAAAGGTATTTCACCTGATATAGAAGTTGATTACACAATTGAAGATTTTCAAGAGGGTACTGATCCTCAATTAGATGCAGCTATTACAACGATCATTTATGGAGAAGAAGAAGCAATCGCGCTCTTCGCACAAGAAGAAAGCGAGTCCGAAATCTAAAACAAAACATGTTAAAGAAGTTTCTGCTGGTGGGTTGATTTTTAAACGCACACCGCGTGGGTATAAGTTTGCCATGATGAAAGACTCTTATGGAAAGTGGACATTTCCAAAAGGACATGTGGAAAAAGGAGAGACGCTAGAAGATGCCGCAGCGCGTGAATCTATGGAAGAGCTAGGTCTTGAGGAGCTTCGGTTGTTGGAGTATCTTGGGAAAATTGATATCTGGTTTCGTGACAGACATCAAAAAAAAGGACAGTTGATTCATAAGGATATTCATTACTTTTTGTTCGAAACCACAGTAAATGCGCAATTATTTCCTGATCCGGAGCATCATTCGTACGAGGCAAAATGGGTTCCAACCAGTAAGGTTACAAAAGTTTCAAGCTATGATGATATGAAAGCAATTGTTGCTCTTGCACTTGAAGCAGTGAAAGCTCAGTAAAAAGAATATTTTGTCAAATGAGTTTTCCAGAGGGGAGGCTAGCCCATATTTGATCAATATGCTACTATTTATTCGTAAATTCTTAATTTCACACACATATGGCAAAAATGACTAAGAGTCAGTTTATGCAAGCCTTGGCAGACATGACAGGCTTGAAGAAGAAAGAAGCTTCAGAGCTTTGGGAGAAGTTTGTTGACCTCGCGTATATTGAGGTTCGCACAAACGGAGAATTCAATCTTCCAGGACTAGGAAAGCTTGTAAAGAAAGACCGTGCAGCACGCATGGGACGAAACCCAGCAACTGGTGAGCAGATTCATATTCCTGCAAAGACTGTTGTTAAGTTCCGTGTAGCTAAGGCAGCTAAGGATGCAGTACTGTAAGATACAAACAAATTTGCGATCTGCTGGCTTCTGGGGCCCCAACACTTTTTCAACGTACCATTAGTACGTTTCGAAAGCTGTTTTCCCCACACACCAGCACCTCATCAAATTTCTTTGCATCTTTGAAACATAAAAAAAGAAAAACCCCGCCTCTGGTGGGGTTTTTTGATTTGGGTAAATCCTGTAAGCTAGGCAGTGCTTATGAAAGATGACAAACAACGCAAAGCAATCCTTATCGACCTCATTCATCCGCGCATGAACAAAGCGCAGAGCATGGACCGGATGGGGGAGCTCGAAGAGCTTGTAAACACCTATGGTGGGATTGTTGTGATAAAAAAATATCAACGACGCACATCACCACATCCAAGAACATTTATTGGCACAGGAAAGATTGAAGAGATTGCAGAAGAGGGTCCAGAGGCTGGGATTGATCTTATGATCATTAATGATATCTTAAAGCCACGGCAAACTTTTGAGATCGGAGAGCAATTGCGTGAGGCAGGAATACAGGTGTGGGATCGTGTTGATCTTATTTTAAAAATCTTTGCCAAGCATGCGCAAACCACTGAGGCCAGGCTTGAGATCGAGCTTGCAAGTATTCGGCATATGGGGCCGCGTATTTTTGGAATGGGAATGGAGCTTTCACGCCAAGGTGGTGGAATTGGAACCTCTGGAATTGGAGAGACAAACACTGAGATCATGCGACGTCACTTAAAAGGAAAAGAGCAGAAGATCAAAAAGAAGTTAGAGAAATATCAAAAGGTGCGTGACAATCATCGTAAAGGACGTAGGCGCAAGGGGCTTAAGACGGTTTCCATTGTTGGGTATACAAATGCTGGGAAAACTACACTTTTAAATCGTCTTACAGGACGCGAAGAATATGTGGCAGACGAGCTTTTTGCAACACTTGATACGCGTGTTGGATCGCTTTGGATGCCAGGGCGTCAAGAGCAAGTGCTTGTGTCTGATACCATTGGGTTTATAAAAGAATTGCCACCCGAGCTTATTAAGGCATTTGCCTCAACGCTCTCAGAAGCGGTAGATGCAGATTTTTTATTACATGTTGTAGACGCAAGTGATACTCATGTCTTTGAGCATATTGCTGTTGTAGAAGATATTCTACGTAAATTAAAGGTGGGTGATAAGCCTGTTCTTCTTGTGTGTAATAAGATTGATAAAGCATCAGAGGAAGCAAAGGTGCGTATTAAAGAGCGTTTGGAAGAGATGCCTCATGTCTGGATTAGTGCGCATTCTGGTGAAGGTATTGATGCGCTCATAGAAGAGATTGAAGGAAGAGTTTAAAAAAGAAAAAACACCCAAACGGGTGTTTTTAGATATCTTCGGTTGTGTCTGTTTCTGCAGGGTCAGCTGGGAGCTCATCAGTAGCATCAAAGTCGTTGCTGTCATTGCTTGTGTCATCTTGTGGTGTTTCAATCGTTCGTGCCATGCGTTCATCGCCGCGTTCTGGGGCTGATTCTGTCCAATTTGCCCTTTTTTCTTTTCCGCGTTCTTGTTCGCTATCTTTTCTATCTTCAGGATTTCTTCCAAACCCTAAGTTTTCAAATATTCTTCGCATAAGTTCCTTTGAATAATTACTTAATTATCATAGCAGCAGATTACAGAATCTTCAAACAAAAAGTCCACCGCAAAGGGTGGGCTTTTTTATTTGAGTTTGTTTGCCTTTGCAAGTTCGCGTAGGTTGTATACCTTTCCTTCGCGATCCCACTTTTTCAAAGTGCGTAGACCACGAGCTGAGATGAGGACAGTCACCATGCGACCAGTAGCAGGATTAAGCAATTTCTTTTTCAAGATATTTGGTTTAATCACACGCTTGGTTTTGCGTTTTGAGTGACTGACATTGAAACCTGTTGTGCGCGTCTTGCCTGTGACAATGCACTTTTTGGTGGACATATCAGTGAAATTTCTTCAAATTTAATGTGACAAAAGTATAGCGAATAGGAGGAAAATTGTCAACGGTTTTGTGGTATAATAAAAGCCAATTGGACTATTAAGGGCTTTGCCCATTGTGAACTTATGAGTAAAAAGCGATTGCAGGAAACGTATCAAGAAATCCTTGAAATGAAGAAAAAACGTAAAGGTATTAAATCAATGTGGAAAGATGAGCTTGAGCATCATGCGCGTTATCAGGAGATTATGGAAGAAATGATCGAACTCAAAGATCAAAAGAAGAAAATTGAACAAGAATTGCGTGAAGCAAACGCAGCAGACATAAGCGAGGTTGAGGATCTTAATTTAGAGATCAAAGCTTCAGAAGAGCTTATGAGCGACCTTGCGTTTAATATGTATATGAAAGATGAGAATGTTGAAGTTGTAGATGAATATAAAAACCGCTATGTCCCTCAATTTGTGGTAAAGTTTAAAAAGGATGGAACTATTGTGGAGGATTAAGTCATTAAGAAGTCGTTTTTATGCAGAAACAATTCGGCGTACCAAAAATGTGGATTTTTTATCTGATTGGGATTGCTCTTGTTATTATGGGTATTGTTATTAGCACACCCTCTGCAACCAACGACCCTCTTGTGGAAGATGAAGAAGTTCGTGAGCTTTATGGGCGTGAACTTGTTTATCATCAGTCTGTGGAGCAGTGTGGAGATGGGGTGTTTGTAGAAGATCAGCCTTACGGATCGGAATTTGTAATGTTAAGCGGGGTAACGGTTGAAGAAGAGGGAAAGGTAGAGATTTACAATGATGCAAAGGGAGAGCCTGGTGAGCGTATTGGACGCTCTGAATTGCTTTCAGGAGAATATGAGAATTTGGTTGTTGATCTGGAGAGGCCGTTGATTATCAATGAGGTTTATTACGCTTTGTTGATAGGTCCAGACGGTGAATTGGTGACAAAAGAAAGTGGGGTTGTTGTGATGATGAGTTTTGCAGCAAGCCAGTAGGGGGGATTTATGAATCCCCCGTACGGACGATGTTGTAAGATAAAAAAGAACCGACCTTGAAGGGTCGGTTTTAGGTTTGGTTGGCAGTATGTGCCTCGCGCGCCGCGCTTTCAAGCAATGCAGGCATGATGAGGAGTCGGTCGCGTGCAAAGCGTCGCACAACAGGTTCTTGCTCTTCTTGCCCTGCGCAACACGCGGCTCCGCATTCAGGGCAAACGACAGGCTCGCTTGTTGAGGTGTTTGTCTGCGGCATCCTGTAGCTACAGGAAGGACAGGTGAATTGTCGGTGAGTCATGGGGTTTTCTCCTTGGGTTGTAGAAAGATCGGTCGAGGACTTTCCCACAAGCCATTCTTTCTGTCAAGAAAAACACCCTCACGATGAGGGTGGAAGAAGGAGTCTATCAGCTGTTGAGATCAGCCTTGAGAGATAGTAGGAGATTGTTAGTTTGGAAATTCCAATCCCCAGAACGATGCCAACGAAGATTGCTCCAGTGACAGGATTGATTTGCGCCAGAAGGCAAACAACCCAGACCAGGGCAAAGAAAACCATCCAAATGGAAAAGATGCGCTGCACAGCTTTGTATTCTTTTTGCATGAAAAACTCCTTGAGTGATAGGTGGATTTCAATTGAAGTGTTGCAATCTCTTGTCTTCGTGTCAAGTACTTACCCCCACAAAGAATCAATGATTCATGCTACAATAGCACTATATATGTTTAACTTTATGGCAAGTAAAAAGAATACATTTAACGGCCAAACGTGCCGGATTCCACTCCCACCCGCTGAGACTGAGAAAATTAAACACCCTCCAAAAATGAGCGATATTTCTTGGCGTATTTTTCGTATCATGGCTGAGTTTGTGGAAGGGTTTCAGTTTCTCTCAGAGTCCGAGCGCGAGGTGACGATTTTTGGTTCCGCTCGAACAAGCCCAGATAATAAGTGGTACAAAGAAGCTCGTAAGCTTGGGCAGCTTTTAGCAGAAAATAATTTTACAGTCACAACTGGTGGCGGGCCTGGTATTATGGAGGCTGCAAACCGTGGTGCGTTTGATAAAGATGGAGAATCGCTTGGTTTGAACATCCAGCTTCCTGCAGAGCAGCGCATTAACCCGTATGTAAAAAAATCACATGCGTTTCATTATTTCTTTACACGTAAAGTGATTCTTTCTGCGTCTGCGCAGGCTTATGTCTATTTTCCTGGAGGATATGGCACCATGGACGAGTTGTTTGAAATTATGACACTGATTCAAACAGGGAAGATGCAAAATATTCCAGTTGTTTTAGTTGGGAAGGTGTATTGGGAGCCACTTATTGATTGGATTAACAACACGTTTGTCAAAGAATTCAAAACGATCGCTCCGGAAGATGTGGGTATTTTTACAGTTGTTGATACTGCCGAAGAAGCATTTGATCTGATTAAAGACTCTGAAGAACGAACATTTTTCTAGTATGGTAAATGCAAAACGGAAAGCATGGGTTGTTGATGTTAATATGGGATATGGGCACTCGCGTGCCGCATATTCCCTAAAGGATCTTTGCGATTGCAAGGTGCTCTCTGCAAACGATTATGAAGGGATTCCAGAAAGTGATGCAGAGATGTGGAATCAAAGCCGCGAGCTTTATGAAAAGATTTCTCGCTTAAAACCGATTCCAGTTGTAGGAGATTTGTTTTTTGAAGCACTCGACCATTGGCAGCAAATCCCTGATTTTTATCCAAGTCGTGATCTTTCAAAGCCAAACATGCAATTGAAGCAGATTTATCGGTTGATTAAAAAGGGGCTTGGGAAGCATTTGGTGGAGATGATGAGCGAGGATCCGGTGCCGCTTGTGACCACTTTTTTTATTCCAGCGTTTGCAGCAGATTATTATAATTATCCAGGAGACATTTACTGCATCACCACAGACGCAGACATTTCTCGTGCATGGGTTGCAATGGATCCAAAACAAAGCCGTATTAAGTATTTGGCAGCAAACGGGCGCTGTGTAGAACGATTAAAGCTTTATGGGGTGCCGAGTGAGAATATTATTCTCACAGGCTTTCCGCTTCCAAAAGAAATGATTGGGGGACATAATCCTAAGGCGTTGAAGAAGTTGTTAATGCAAAGGATTTGCCACCTTGACCCAAACGGCATCTTTTTGAATCGTTATCAAAAAACGATTGCAGCCGAGCTTGGTCGAGCAAATTGTTCGCCAATAGACAACGGAAGGACACTAACAGTTTCTTACAGTGTTGGCGGTGCTGGTGCGCAAAAGAAACTTGGGGTTGATTTGATGAAGAGTTTAAGTGGGATGATCAAGCAAAAGCGTGTGCGACTTATTTTGATTGCGGGTGTGCGGAAAAATGTCGTAAAGTATTATAAAGAGGCAGCAAAAAAAGCTGGGCTTGAGCGAGAGATTGGAAAGCTTTTGCTCATTCCAGAGTTTGAAACACGTGCAGAATATTTTGATGGGTTTAATGAGCTTTTGGCAAAAACAGATATTCTTTGGACCAAACCAAGCGAACTTTCTTTTTATACAGGGCTGGGATTACCCGTCATTATTGCACCACCAATTGGGTCACAAGAGGAGTTTAATCAGGTGTGGTTGCAATATGTTGGAGGAGGGATTCCGCAAGCAAATCCAAAATATACGGATGAATGGTTGTTTGATTGGATCGAATCAGGAGGAATGGCGCGTATGGCCTGGAATGGGTATATGGAAGCACCAACGCATGGGACGTATCGAATCGAAAATATTGTACTGGGCAAAGAACAGACAATTCATCCACTGCCACTTATTGTTTAAAAAAAGATCGGCCTTAATCGGCCGGTTTTTTTGATTGTAAGGGGCTTCCTGCCCCTTAAACCCCGGCTCTATTTTCTTTGACCACCAAAGAAAATAGAGGAAAAGAAAAGTGGCCCCCGGCTGCGCTCGTCTAGGCTGTAAACCGTCATCGTCTGCTTTGCTTGGCAGATTCATGCACCCAACTGCGCTCATCTACTTGCCTCGAATTCGCTTGTTAGTTGCATTCAGCTGCAGCATTGCGTCGCTTGTGCGCGCAATCAGCAGACTTCTGCCGGCACAGCCTAAACGTGCTCGCAGGGGGAGCAAAGCTGGAACCTCTTTAAAAGAACATGCGCAAAAGCAGATCAAAGTCCAAGGCGTCCTGTGGATAGGTTCATTTGAGCATTCATCCACAACTATGTACTAGTACGGTATGTTAAAAAAGTGAAAGAAAAACCCCATCCTAAGATGGGGGAGGGTTAGAACATGGGTTTAAATCCCTCAAGGTCGAACTTGTGGCAAGTAACAGGGCCATCTCTGTGGGATGAGGTGGGGTCTGTTGGGTTGATGGTCCAGTAGACCAACTTGCCGTCTTCGACACGTGGACTGCAAGCTTCCTTGATGGCCGCATAGGTCATTTCGCCATCAGAGATTTTTTTGCCACCAAGATAAGTGGCCCAGTTGCCATCTTTGTAGGCGCTGAAGATCACTGTTGTAAACGTTGGTGTTTTGACAACAGCATACATAGTGATTTCGTCATAGACCAGTTTTGCAAAGCAATCAAGCGAATCAGGATGGATAACAAGAAACTGATTTTTTCCATCCTTTTCAACATCTGCCATGACAAGGCCGTTGACTACACGCATATGTGCCACGTAGTCAAATGGTCCGATATCAACATCCCAGATGCGAATGTCAGCATTACCAGGAGTCCTGAGTTCTCGCGAGCGCTTGTAGGAGAAAACTGGAACTTCCCGTTTGCCAATAACTGCGCGTTGCAAGTTGTCAGCGCTTGGGAATCGCTGCACATCATCGCCCCAAATAACGAGATTGTGATTGGTGTCATAGTTGCCAAGTTCATCGCGGTTGAGTGCGATAAAGGCAATTTTGCCACCGATCTCCATCATGTGCATGGCACCGATATGTGTGTAGGGGCCTTTTGTGTAATCAACCAGTGTTCCGTCAGGCCCGGGGTGGCGCCAGAGAAGCTGTTCTCTGAAGCGATCGTCCTTGGGGTTGTCTGGGAACTCTACACTTTCACAAACTGCCACTTGACCGCCTGCAATGCAGGGCCAGGAAAGTTTGTATGGGGGTGCTCTGAAGACGATTTCGTTATTGCACACAGCCAAGGACTCGTGTGTCTCTGGGTCGATTGCGATGAATGCAAGATCCCCCTTGTTGAGACTTGGGCGGCTGATGTGGTCAAAACAGAAGAAGACGTCTGTGCGACCGAGACCGTGCACAAAGAAGAATTCTTTGGCAAAGAGTCCATGGCCCTGTTTCACCTTGTTGGAATAGCACAGGCAGGCATAGAAGAGTCTGCCACCATGCAGCTGCAAGTGGTCGATTGTGTAGTAGGGTTTTTGTGTTTTTACCCAGCTAAACAAGTACAAGAGATCAAGAAAGAGATAGTGGCTCTTTTCTTTGGCGCTTGCCAGATCGCGGAAAAAGCCACTGTTTTCCTCAATACACTTTTTTACTCGATCATTCCCAGGGAATAGGCTCGTGATAATTGCAAGAGCCTGTGTGCTTGTCATATCATTGATGTCAGCAGGGAACTTGCCGTCCTTGGGTCGAATAGCAGCAAGTAGATCGATGGCATCATGGTCATGGGTTGTTCTGGTCGACATGTGTGCCTCCTTGAGGCTTTTGTAAGGATCTGCGCAAACCTTAGCAATTGTGAGCAAGATGTCAATGAAGGCTCGTAATCGATTTTTCTCAGACAACGCAGTCGATCGCTCCTGCGGCGCTCGCTGCTCGGATCTCGACAGATTGCCCTCGCTTTGCTCGGGGCCAAGCCAATCTGTCTGCGATACGGTCTGAGAAAAATAATTACTCACCCAAAGATTTGGAAAGAAAAACCACAGGGTTAGTACTGGGGATTCACCCATGTGCCAATGGGAATTTTTAACGGTTTACGGTACAATGAGGGTCGAATATCAATCTATGGAAAAAACGCTTGAACACCTCCTTCGTACGATTATTCGTACAAATAAAGAAAAAGAAACAAAGCCAACAGGTGATGTTATTAAGGTAAGCGACACGATTTCTGTGGCAGCTTCAGTCTATGAGGTGGTGCGCAATACGCTTGAGTATGACGAAGATCACAGGTTGCGTCGCAATGCCGTGCGCCGCATCTTAAAACGTCGGCTTGGGGATGGAGATAGTAAGAAGTTAGCAGCACATCTTTTGCGTGAGCTTATCTGGGCACGTTATTTGCCAAACAAGCGTGTGCCAGAGCGCAAGATTGGAGAGGTTGAAAAGATTTTAAAGAAATACCAGCCATTATTTGAAACATTGAATGAGATCGATCAAGACGATCAAGAGGCTTATGAGTGGCTCATGGACGTGCTTGCAAGTGAGATTGAGTATTGCTTAGTGCCATCAGATAGCGATGAAGCATTGGCCAATTATGCCTACCAGGCACTTCATAAGCGCATGGAGTGGTCTTCGAAAATGATCAAAAAGGCAGATCGTGATTTGCAGCTTTATATTGCAGTGCATCGCGCTGTGTTGAAGTCGAATGCATCTACTTTGCGCTATCGTGTACTCACACTTTTTTATCCAGACTGGAAGAGCGCCTCAGAGAACGACGAAGTTGTAAAAGAGATTGTAAAAGGTTTGAAAAAAGATGTTATCGAGAAGATTGAAGGACAGATTAATCATCCGGCTGCAGATCACATGTTCCGTTTAGTGCGCAAGCATGCAGTTGTTTTTCATTTGCTTAAAGATGTAGCATCTGACGACCCAGAAGCGTTTTATCAAGCATTTGAAGGTGGGGACACTGGCATGGTTGAAAAAGCAATTTCTCGTGCAGCAGAAGATCGCTACAAGAGATTTCGCATAAAGCTTGTGCGAGGAGTGATACGTGCTGTGTTTTTTCTCTTTATCACAAAAATGTTTTTGGCATTGATCATTGAGGCTCCTTATGAACATTTTATTTTACATGTCACAAACTACGTTCCTTTAGTTGTTAATATTTTGTTCCCGCCAGTGTTATTGGCTATTTTGGGATTTACTGTTGTGATTCCTGCAAAGCGCAATACAGAAAAGATTTTGGAAGAAGTGCGTGGGCTTATGGGGCAAGATGATGATTTTCAAGTGTTGTTCAAAATGCGACGCCCATGGAGCAAGGGAGCTATTGGCTACATATTTAAAGGACTGTATTTGTTCTTCTTCTTGTTTACAATAGGGGTGATTAGCACTGTTTTAACAGTGCTTGATTTTAACGTGCTCTCAATTATTTTCTTCCTTTTCTTCTTAAGTCTTGTTGCCTTCTTTGGATTAAAATTACGTTATAGTAAGCGCGACTTGGTGATTGTGGAGTCTCGAGGCAATGTTCTGGCATTTATTTCTGATATTTTGTTTTTGCCAATTGTGCGTGCGGGACGCTGGATGGCACTCCGTGCACCAAAGGTAAACATTTTTCTTTTCTTTTTTGACTTTATTATCGAAGCGCCTTTTAAGGCTGCAATTGGAATCATTGAAAGCTGGTTAGCCTTTTTGCGTGAAAAACGAGAAGAGATTGAATAAATGGTTATGAAGAAGCGCAACCTTCCTCGCATCCCTTGGTACGGATACCTCCTTGCGATCATTGTCTTAGGAACGCTTCTTTTTTTATTCCTTGCAACAAATGTTTTGGGAGCAAAGCCGGAATTTGGTGTGACATACTCTGTTGTTTATGCAGAAGAATTAGGGCTTGACCCAGTGGGGGCCTACGAAACAATCTTAAAAGATTTAGATGTTAAGCTTATACGCCTACCTGTGTATTGGACGCGAATACAACCCATTGAAGGAGGGCAGAGTAAGTGGGAGGAGCTTGATCGGTTGATTGCGCTTTCTGAGGAGCATGGAGCCGAGTTAACGCTTGCAATTGGGCAAAAAGTACCACGTTGGCCAGAGTGTCATTTTCCAGAATGGGTGCTTTCAAAAAGCGAGCACGAGCGTTACCGCGCTTTGTTGTCGTATTTGACTGAAGTGGTGACTCGTTACCGCGATTCTGAGGCTATCGTGCGATGGCAGGTCGAAAATGAACCATTATTTCCATTTGGGGTTTGTCCAAATGTTAATACGGATTATCTATTGCAAGAAGTGAAGACAGTGCGTGCACTTGATGACCGCCCTATTCAAATGACCGTTAGTGGCGAATTAGAGCCATGGGCAGCATTGATGGGGGAGTCTGATATTTTGGGTGTTAGCATGTATCGCGTGACATGGAATGATGTGTATGGTTATTTTATTTATCCGTTTACACCAACCTTTTATCGATTAAGAGCATGGGCTGCAGAGTTGTTTGTCGATGATGTCATTATCTCAGAGCTTCAGGCTGAGCCTTGGTTTTATGAGTCAATTGAAAACAAAGCGCCAAAGGAATGGTATAGCGTTTTTACAAAAGAGATGATGCAGAACAATATTGAGTTTGCTGAAGAAACAGGTTTAGACGAGGTATATCTTTGGGGGGTTGAGTGGTGGTACTATCTTTCCATTCATGGAACCGATGATCTTTGGAAGTACGCATTAACAATTTTTTAATATGGCAACATTCATTCTTTCTCTTCTCTTATTTGTACAGTTGATCTTTTTGCTCATAGCACTTCTTATTGTGTATTTGATGTTTTTTTCTATCATCACCGTGCCATGGGTTCGAACACGTAAGCTTTTTTCAAACGCAATGCTTAAGTTTGCAAAAGTGAAACCTGATGATGTTGTTGTTGATTTTGGGTGTGGAGACGGGAGTATTCTTCTTGAGGCTGCGTCTGGATTTGGGGTAAAAAAGGCCATTGGGATCGAGGCTCGTTATCCATTAGTGCTTCTCGCACAGTTGCGCGCAAAGTGGGCAAAGGTTCCTGATGCTGTTGAGATTGTGCATGGAAATATGTTTAAAGAAAAATGGCCAGAAAAGATTGATTTGATCACAGTGTATTTGTTGGCTGAGTTTAATAAAAAACTTGAGCCTCTTATTTTGGAGCGTTGCGAATCTGGGACACGTGTTGTTTCACGCACATTTACATTTCCTGGCTTAGCGCTTGTGGATACAACGGTGATAAAAGGCGAAACTGTGTATTTATACAGAGTGCCCTAGGTAATGGGTGTGGTATAATAGCGCGCGTATGTCAAAAGAAGTTGTCTTAGATATTGAAACACAGAACACCTTTGCAGATGTGGAGAATGATTACACGAAGTTTAAGATTTCTGTGATTGGTGTGTATTTTTATGAGACGGATACCTATGAATCCTTTGAAGAGCACGAGCTTCCGCGGCTTTGGCCACGTTTAGAGAACGCGGATCGTATCATTGGGTATAACAGCATTGGGTTTGATCTTCCGATTATGAATAATTATTACGCGGGTGATTTTTTGAAATTTCCAGGTTTGGATATTTTGGCAGAGATTCATAAGGCGCTTGGATTTCGTTTAAAACTTGATGATGTTGCAGCTGCGTGTGTTGGTCATCGTAAAAGTGGTCATGGACTTCAAGCAATTGAGTGGTGGAAGCAAGGGGAGATTGAGAAGATCAAGAAGTACTGTTTAGATGATGTGAAGGTGACAAGAGAGGTTTATGAGTATGGTCTTAAATACAAAGCTCTTGCTTACGAAGATCGTAGTGGGCAGAGAAAAGGCATTCCAGTGGATTTTAAGCTGCTAGAAAAAGCAGCAGAATCATCAGCGATTAATCTGACCATGCCGCTTTAGCGATTAATGACAATTAGAAGGAGGACACCCAAAGAGGGTGTCTTTTGTTCTTTCAAAGGGTTTTGTGCGTAGAGTGCCTGTGGATATCCTTCTTTTTGACACACAACATATCGTGGTCTAAAATAGAAGTGGGCCACAACATGTAGTGTTCGTAAAAAATGGTCCGCCCAGGCTCGATCAGTGGGGAGGAGATTATCGTTTAAGTTTGTATGCGATCAGATGCTGATAATGAGCACAAAGATGATCTCATGTGAGATTATCTTTATTTTGAACAATTCTCAAAAAAATTTTAGAAATAGTTGATCAGTTATCTTGAGCATAGTAGCAAGTATGCTTAAGAGAGTTCGGTCAATTTGTTGATTACCAAGCTCGTCCCTTGTCTCTTCTAATTCTTTGATTTGACGTGCTCGCAATTATGTCAGACGTAATGAACGCCCCTGTAAAAGACCTTGTAACAACAAACGATTCACAAACCGAGACGATACCAGATGCGGTTTGGGGATATATGACTTCGGTTAAAGAGGTGCAAAAGCGTGATGGGGTCACGCAAACTTTTGATCACGATAAACTTGAAAGCTCAATTGCAAATGCGTTGAAAGAAGCAGGGATGAAGCATGCGCGTCTGGCAGAAGAAATTACCAAACAAGTGATTACACGTTTGGTAAAGCGTTTTGATGGGCACAGCACGCCAAGTTATGCTGATATTCGCGAGGTCGTAAATTTGACATTCATTGATCACAACCTCATGCATGTTGCAAAGGCTTATTTGCAGTATGATGTTGATCATTACGAGATTGAGAAGGAGCCAAGTTATGGGCAAGGGGTTTCATTTGAGCGCTACTTCACCACATCTGGAGTGCATCCTTATGATGCAATTGAATGGGAGTTTCGTGATGCACGCATCACAAATGAAAAAGGTGAGGTTATTTTTGAACAAAAAGATGTTGAGGTTCCGGTGTTTTGGTCACAAACCGCAACAAATATTGTTGTAAGTAAGTATTTTCGTGGAAAAGTTGGAGAATCTGACCGCGAGAATTCTGCAAAACAACTCATTTCCCGTGTAGCAACCACCATGGCAAATTGGGGGCGCTATGACGGGTATTTTAATACGCCAGAGGATGCTGATATTTTCGAGGCCGAGCTGACACATTTGTTGATTAATCAAATGTGCGCATTCAATTCACCTGTTTGGTTTAATGTTGGCATTGTCGCAAGACCACAGTGTTCTGCATGTTTTATCAATTCTGTAGAAGATGACATGCGTTCAATTTTGAACCTTTGTGTCACAGAAGGAATGCTTTTTAAAGGCGGATCTGGAACAGGGACAAATTTATCTTCACTACGCTCCAAGTACGAATATTTGCGCGGGAGCAATGGTCGCGCTTCTGGTCCGGTGTCATTCATGAAAGGATTTGATGCATTTGCAGGAGTAATTAAGAGTGGAGGGAAGACACGTCGTGCCGCAAAGATGGTCATGTTAAATATCGATCATCCAGACATTGATGATTTTATTCGCTGTAAAGCAGAAGAGGAGCGCAAGGCTTGGACCTTAATGGATGCAGGGTATGACGGCTCTATTGATGGTGATGCATACGGATCAATTTATTTCCAAAATGCAAACCATAGCGTGCGTGTGAGCGATGATTTCATGCGTGCAGTACAAGAAGATGATGAGTGGGTGACACGTGAGGTCATGACAAATGAGCCTTCAGCAAAGTTTAAGGCTAAAGATTTAATGCGCATGATGGCAGAGTCTGCTTGGCAATGTGGTGACCCAGGGATTCAATACGACACCATCATCAATAAATGGCATACTTGCAAAGAAAGCGATCGTATTCATGGGAGTAATCCATGTAGCGAGTACATGTTCTTGAACGACTCTGCATGTAATTTGGCGTCACTCAACCTCATGAAGTTCCGTAAGAGCGAAGAGGGAAAGAAGGTTTTTGATATTTCTGCATTTCGCCAAGCTTCTGAAGTGATCATTACAGCAATGGAGATTATTATTGATAATTCCAGTTATCCAACTCCAGCTATCGAGCGCAATAGTCATGACTATCGCCCGCTTGGGATTGGGTATGCAAACCTTGGAGCGCTTTTGATGAGTAGCGGTGTTGCTTATGACTCTGATGAGGGGCGTAATATGGCGGCATCAGTCACAGCACTTTTAAGTGGATATTGTTATAATCAGTCATCAAAGATTGCAAAAGAACGTGGGACTTTTGAGGGGTATGCACAAAATGAAGGATCGTTCTTGAAAGTAATGAACATGCATCGCGATCATGCTTGTCAGATTCAGCCTGAAGGAATTACAGATGAGATGCGAAAAGAGGCGTGTGTGATTTGGAATCAGGTTATTGATCATGGGCATAATCACGGATTCCGCAATGCGCAGATTTCCGTTCTTGCTCCAACAGGAACGATTGCCTTTTTGATGGATTGCGATACAACAGGTGTAGAGCCAGATATTGCTCTTGTGAAATACAAGTGGCTTGTAGGTGGTGGAATGATGAAGATTGTGAATGGGTCTGTAAAAGAGGCGCTTAATGCACTTGGATACAATGCTTCAGAGCAAGCAGCGATCATGGCTTTTATTGATGAAAAAGATACGATCGAAGGCGCGCCTGGTCTTAAAGATGAGCACTTGCCTGTCTTTGATTGTGCATTTAAGCCAGCAAATGGAAGTCGTACTATTCATTATATGGGGCACTTGCGCATGATGGGGGCTGTGCAGCCATTTATTTCTGGGGCAATTTCCAAAACTGTTAACATGCCACACGAGTCAACGGTTGAGGATATCGAGTATGTGTATCAAGAAGGGTGGCGCATGGGACTTAAGGCTATTGCGATTTACCGTGATGGGTCTAAGCGCCAACAAGCATTAACAACAAGCAAAGAAAAGGACTCCAAGAAAGCTAATCAAACACAGGTTGAAGGCGAAGGACAAAATGAGGTAGAAGCAAGCAAGCCAGCACCGGCCGACAATAAGCCACGACGACGACGGTTGCCAGATGAGCGAAAATCTATCACGCATAAGTTTAGTATAGGAAATCACGAGGGGTATATTAATGTAGGTCTTTATGATGATGGGAAGCCAGGAGAGATCTTTATCACCATGAGCAAGCAAGGCTCTGTGATTCGTGGGCTTATGGATAGTTTTGCAACTTCTGTCAGTATTGGATTGCAATATGGAGTGCCGCTTGATGTATTGGTCGATAAGTTTGTTCACATGCGATTTGAGCCATCTGGCTATACAAACAATCCAAACATTCGTATTGCAAAGTCGATTGTTGATTACTTATTCCGTTGGATGTCTGTGAAGTTTTTGCCACGTGAACAGCAAATTGCCCTTGGAATACAAGTTGAGGAAATCCCTGTTGAAGAGGAAAAAACAGCAGAGGTAGAGGTAGGGGTTGATGTAACAACCGGAGAGATTGTAGATGATAAGCAAACAAAGCTTTTTGAGGCAAAATCAGAAGAGGGAAGTGGGCTCACAGCAACTTTTGACAATCAGAGTGATGCGCCAGCATGTGATACCTGTGGCTCCATGATGGTCAGAAATGGCGCCTGTTATAAGTGCCTTAACTGCGGGGCAACAAGTGGATGCAGTTAAAAAGAAAAAAGATCCCCCTGAAAAGGGGGATTTGCTGTATGGGGTCAGGTCTGGATAGTGGATAAATATCCACTATCCAGACCTGACCCCAATAAAGAACTATGCTTAAGCCATACGTGTGTCATAAAGCCATACTTGTGAACCCAGAAGGGAAGTATCTTCTCATTCATCGAAAGGTGATGGGGAAGCGTTATGGTGCGCGCGGAAAATGGGGGTTGCCAGGAGGGCGTATGGAGCAACGAGAAACACCGCTTGATACGCTTAAGCGTGAGATCCAAGAGGAAACAGGGATTCGTGTTGATGTGCGTAAGGCCTTTCCGGTTCACGCAGATATGTGGGGCCGTAAGGGTGATATTTTGAAGAGTCCTATTGTGGCAATGTTCTATGTTGTTCCTGTGGGAGTTGTGGATGTAGAACTTTCTCAAGATTACGACAAGGCCCGCTGGATGGATTTGCGTGAGAATCTGCCTGCAAGTACCTTAAATTCTGTTGTGCGCGCTGTGCGCGCTTATCGAGAGCATGTGGGCACCCCAAAGCCAGACAAGTCACTTGTTGGGCATCAGGGGTATGGCCTTATTCAAATCTTTACTGGGAATGGAAAAGGAAAAACAACGGCTGCGATTGGGGAAATGGTGCGTGCGTGTGGTGCCGGAAAGAAAGTTGGACTTATTGCTTTTGACAAAGGGGGTGCAGATCATTATTCAGAGCGAGAGCCATTGGAAAAACTTGGGGTAGAGATTGTTGTAACTGGGCGTGATCGGATTAGTAAAGAAACGGGAAGATTTGATTTTTCTTTGACCGAGGAAGATAAGTTAGAAGCGTTGCGTGGCTTGGATGAGTTGAAGAAGATGTTTTTGGAAAAATATGATTTGATTGTGCTTGATGAAGTGCTTTCAAGTGCAGACTTAGGCATGGTACCTATCAAGAAACTTATTTCGATCTTGGAGCAAAAACCAAAAGAAATTGAAATTATCATGACTGGGCGTAACGCTCCTGAGTTTTTGAAGAATATGGCGCATTTGGTTACAGAAATGCGACTTCGAAAGCATTACTATTATTCAGGAGTAAAAGCGCGTGAGGGATTAGATTTCTAAAAAAGAAAAGATGTAAAAACCCCTGTAAATACAGGGGTTTTTTGCGTTTTAGCCTTGACAAAAAGGTGTTTTTGTGCTATTATTTGCGCACACTTGGATGTTGCAAGGAAATGGAGAAACAAGCCTTCGCAACTGTCGCTCATTCGACTCCTTCGACCTCGCCCCCCCTCGCCCCCAGGATTCCTCCAGTGGTGTTCGTCTTCTATTGACAAAGATCAACTGAAGTCCTGGGCGGTGCCTGGGCAAAATAACCGGCTTCATTGCCGGAACGTGCCACACTGTGGTTCAAGCCCCCCGCAATCTGCGCGGACCCGTCCTGTTTCTTTGATCCAGGCGACCGCGACACTCAGATGTTTCGGGGGCTTTTTAATTGGCAAGGTATTTCCTTGTTTTTTTTGTTTTGCTACACTGTGCTTATATGAAACATGGATTACTTAATGTTGCACTCATTTTGCTCAATATCATTGTCAGTGTTCTTGTGGCAGGTGTGGTGCTTTTTTACGCAGGCCCGCTTGTGATTGATGACTATTTTGACACAACCGAGCTTGGCAAAACAATTGTGCAAGAAAGCGATGATCAGGTGATTGCTGCAGTTGGGGCGGTAAGTCCTTCAGTTGTCTCAATTATTGCCACCAAAGATCTTTCTGAGATCTACGACCGTGAGAGTAAGCAATTTTTACAAGACCCTTTTGATTCACGATTTCGTCCAGGGCAACAAAGCGGACAAAGTGAAAGGCCTGCGCGTCCGCAAGCTGCACCAACGGCAGAATCGTCAGCCGCACGTAATGTACAGGCAGCAGAGGAGCGCTCAACAACAATTGAGGTTGGTGGTGGAACTGGTGTGATTATTGAGGAAGAGGGATATATCCTCACAAACCAACATGTTATCTCAGATCAAAATTTAGATTATTCAGTTTTTACCGTTGATGGATCAGAGTACCCTGCGCGCGTTATTGCAATTTCCTCTGAGACAGACTTGGCATTGCTTAAGATTCAAACACAAGTAGATCTTCCAACAGCTCTTTTTGGGAATTCAGATGAGGCTGTGGTGGGACAAACCGTGTTAGCAATAGGAAACTCACTTAATCGCTACGATAATACGGTAACACGTGGAGTGATTAGTGCGCTTGGTCGTTCAATTCTGGCATCAGACAGTGAGGGGAATGTGGTTGAGCTTGATTATGTCATGCAAACAGACGCAACGATTAACCCTGGAAATTCAGGTGGCCCGCTTTTAAATCTTTATGGAGAAGTAATTGGGATTAATACAGCCATTGATTCAGAGGGAGAAAGTATTGGGTTTTCTATTCCAATCAATGATGCAAAAGTCTTTATTTTAGGTGAGATTGGTTTATCAATGTAGCTTATGGTTTGGTGGTTCATTAGTGTAGTTATTCTATTGATCTTTCTCGTCTCGTTTACTTATGCAGGATTGAAAGGGGCACCTTGGGTGCCGACTTGGGGGCGCGATATTGAGCGTTTGGGGAAGTTGTTAGAGCTAAAACCTGGGCAAACATTTTGTGAGCTTGGGTGTGGAGATGGGCGTGTGACAGTAGCGATGAGTAAGCAGTTTGAGGTGAAAGGGATTGGAGTCGAGCTCTCGCTTGCACAATACCTTGCTGCACGTATAAGAAAAGCTTTAGCAAAATCGAAGAAAACAACGTTTTTGTGGAAAGATGCCTTTAAAGTTGATTTGAAAGATGTTGATGCGCTTTATTTGTTTCTTATGCCCGAAACATACGAGAAGATTAGAGGGAAGCTTGAAAAGGAATTAAAGCCTGGTACAAAAGTTGTGACGTATGTGTGGGCCATGCCAGGGTGGGAAGTAGAAAAGATGGATAAGCAATCTGGTGCGCCAATGCTTTATCTTTATACGCGCTAATGTTTGTTGAGAAAAAAAGGCCCCCTACTCGTCCAGAGTAGGGGGTTTTGAAGTGGTGCAGGGAGTGTCCCTGCGAAAAGAGAGAAAGGAGTTGTTGTTGTTGCCTAGACCTTGGCGCCTCCGAGGAGTCCTGCCATGGTCGGGGCAGAGTCGTCGCCCGAGCTCAGTGCCTCAGCGGCCACTGGGTCGATGGGTTCCGTATCGGCAGCAGCTTCGTCTTTTTCGGCCTTTGCCTTCTTGGCCTTCTCCAGGCGCTTGTCCCAGTCCGCAGCCTCTTTTTGCGTCATCAGCCTGATCCACTGGGCACGATGCTTGATCTCACGCGCTCGGAGGACCGAGTCGTTGAAATCTCGCGTGCTGAGGTGGTTGGCGTCTACATAGAGGCGTCCCTGCACTTCGACTCCAGGATCAGGCTCCACGAAGAAGTCGATCAAGAAGAAGCTATTGCAGTAGGTGTCACCCATGCGGTTCATTCGTTGGGGCATGATGCGACGCACACGGATGCGCACCTTGCCCTTGAAGACATCACCAGGCTTGGGGGCCTTGGTGAGTCCATAGATGTGGATGTCCGTACTTGAGTACCGGACTCCTGGCTTGGAAACAGAGGTGTGGAAGAACACAGCCCCCTCATCTCCGGTCTGTGCCTCGCTGATCTTCGCATCCTTGCGAATGGTCAGCTCGAGCACGCGCGGATCCCTGCGCCAGTCGAACACCTGCAAGGTGCGGTTTTCGTTGACGCGCTCATAGACGGCCGGCTGACCCAGGCGGACGAGCTCGTCGTCGATGTCGTGACCCATCACCACAGCACCAGGAGGGCGGGCAAGGGAGAAGACGGGAGCGGGGGTGGGAGCAGGAGTGGGGGTGGTTTCAGAAAGAGTTTCTGCAGCAGACATGTCTGCCTCCTTTTTGGAAAGAATTGCGAGCAGCCAAACGGCTTCTCAAGGAAGGAAAAATGAACTCGCACGCAGTGCAAGAACAACGAAGAATAGCACAAAAGAGCGATTTTGTCAATAATTAAGCGAAATATTCTCCCATAAACATTGTGTTTTTTAGCAGGTTGACAATCCTCACAACCCTCGTTATAGTCGCACTAATGACTATTAAGGAGGAATTCTTATGAAAAAAAATGAAATTATTGCATTAGAGGTTGGCCAAACCATTAGTGCGTTTAATAAGCCTTTTACCTGTGCAGGCAAGGTCGTGATCGTTCTTGAAAGCGGGGATGAGATGATTTGGTGTGTGAGCGATCAAGATACGATGCTTTCTGTGGTGCCAAGTGAGGAAGAGTATTTACTCTATGATGTACTTGAAGAAGAGTTTGAATCAACCCATGAAAGCCAGTTGATTAACGGGCAAGAGTACGAATTTAGCTATGAGGACACAGGGCGAGTGTCTGAGTCTTCTGGTGAGGCATTGGCAGATGTGGATGACCGGTTTGTTTTTTTAGATTATGAAGCAGATGCAGGGGAGCGCGTGCGTGTGATTGTGAACCAGAATACAGGAGATAAATCTGCGTTTATTGGAGGGGTTATTTCAGAAGAGGATTTGCTGAAGATTTAATCCACAGGCATCAACAAACAAAAGAAGTTAAAATAGGCAAGAGCAATAGCTTGCCTGTTTTTTATGTCTGCAAATACGCGAAAACGCAAAAATTGGGCTAAACGCAAGCGTCCATCTTCAGATGGGCGTATTGAGGTATTTCGATGGGGTGTTTTAATCTTTGCAGGTATTATTGTTTTACGCTTGTTTATTTTAATGGTTGTTGATCATCATTTTTACCAAGCATTAGCTGCTGGTCAGCATGAGATTTATGAAGAATTGTTCCCAGAGCGCGGATCGATTTATGTGCAAGATCTTAAAGATGAAAGCATTACCGAAATTGCAACAAATCATCAACTTGCATTTATTTATGCTGAGCCGCGTCATGTAGACGATGCAGATGATACCGCAGAGGCACTTGGAGAAATTTTTAACTATGATGATGAGCAGATTGATACGCTCGAGGATCGCTTAGACCAGCCCGATGATCCGTATGAGCCAGTTGAGCGTGAGGTGAGTGAGGCACTGCTAGAGAAGGTGTTGGAGCTTGATCTTGATGGGATTTATTATATTCGCGAAACACATAGGCTTTATCCTGAAATTGCACTAGGAGGACATGTTGTCGGCTTTATGGGGTCAGACGAAGAGGGGAATCTTTCTGGTCGTTATGGACTGGAGGGGTATTACGAGACGCTTCTTGCTGGTGAAGAGGGGTATATTCGAAGTGAGCGCGATGTTGCTGGGAGACTTATTGCAGTGGCAGAGCGTGCGTTTGAACCAGCGGTAGACGGAGCAAATCTTGTCTTAACGATTGATCGCACAATTCAGTTTGAAGTTTGTCGTATGCTTGAGGAGACTGTTGCAAAACATCAGGCATCAGGAGGAAGTGTGGTGGTCATAGAGCCAAACACGGGAAAGATCTTGGCAATGTGTGGGGCACCAGACTATGATCCAAATTTATACAATGAAGTTGCGTCCATTGAGGTTTTTAATAATCCAGCCATCTTTTTGGCCTACGAGCCTGGATCTATCTTTAAGCCGTTTACTATGGCTGCGGCCTTAGATTCTGGTGCAGTTGAGCCTTCAACAACATTTGAGGATACAGGTTCTGTAATGGTGGATGATTGGCCAAAGCCAATCGGAAATGCTGAAGGAAAGATTTATGGAGAGGTTTCGATGACTGAGGTGTTGGAGGAGTCGATCAATACAGGAATGATTTTTTCCATGCGAGAAATGGGGCAAGAGGTTTTTACTGAATATGTAAGGCAGTTTGGGTTTGGGGAAGTAACTGGTATTGAACTTGAAACCGAAGCAGGTGGCACAATTAACTCGCTTGATATTGGTCCAGAGATTTATGCAGCAACGGCAACATTTGGTCAGGGGATCACAACAACACCCTTGCAGATTGCTATTGCGTATGCAGCACTTGCAAACGGAGGGCTTCTTTTAAGACCATCAATTATTGAGGCAGTGCAGTACACAGACGGGAGTGTTGCAAAGCAAGGGGTACAACAAGTGCGACGCGTCATTGAGGAAAGCACTTCGCGCACAATTGGAGCTATGCTTGTTTCGGTGATTGAGCATGGACATGGTGCACGTGCAGGTGTTGAGGGGTATTATATTGCGGGAAAAACAGGAACAGCGCAGGTGGCACGTACAGACGGGATTGGGTACGAAGAAGACGCAACGATTGGGTCGTTTGCTGGGTTTGGTCCAGTAGAGGAGCCAAAGTTTGCAATGGTGGTTCGTATTGACCGCCCGCAAGGGGTACAATGGGCTGAGTCAACAGCTGCACCACTTTTTGGTGAGATTGCAGAATTTTTGCTACAGTATTTAGAGATTCCTCCAACGCGAAGTTTGGAGGATTAACACGATTTATGAAAAAATTTGTTCAAAACCAACTCAAGAGATTCGCAAGAAAAATTGTTGAAGTAAATGGCCCTAAAGTAGTAGCTATTACAGGTTCTGTTGGAAAGACGTCAACACGCAATGCAATAGCAACGCTTTTAGGTGACGATTTTCACGTGCGCGTTAACAGGAAAAATTACAACAATGAATTTGGTGTGCCGCTTACCATTATTGGCATGGATTCGCCTGGGAAGTCTTCTGTTGGGTGGATTTCTGTGTTGTGGAAGGCATGGAAGATGTCGCAAAAGAAAGATTCAAATTATCCAAACATGCTTGTTTTAGAGTATGGAGTGGATAAGCCAGGTGATATTGAATATCTTTGCGAGATTGCTGCGCCAGACATTGCTGTGCTTACTGCCATTTCTCCAGTGCATCTAGAGAATTTTGCTTCAATGGAAGATTTGGTGACAGAAAAAGGTTCGATTTTTGATTATCTTAAAGAAGGAGGGCTTGCAGTTGTGAATGCAGATGATGAGGTTGTTGCTGGGTTTAAGGACCGAGTTTCAAATGCAGTGAGTTATGGGTTTAGTGCACATGCAGATATTTGTGGAAAAAATCCCGCACAAGGAGTTTTAGAAGATTTTTCGTTTGAACCTGAAGAAACATTTTCTCAGGTAAGTGCGCAAGTTTGTGTAGGTGGCGAGGAAGAGGTTATGGTTTTGCAAAATCGTCTCGGAAAGGTGCCGATCCTAACTGTTCTTGCTGCTGTGGCTGTTGGAAAACATCTTGGGTTACGTTTGAGTGAGATGAAAGACAAGGCACTTAAGATTGAGGCAGAGTCTGGGCGTCTGCGTCCAATCCCTGGCATTAAAGGTGCTCTTCTATTGGATGACTCCTATAACGCAGCCCCATCCTCAATGCGTGCCGCCCTTAGCGTGCTCGCAGATTTTCAGCCAGTTGAGGGTGCGCGTAGAATTGCAGCACTTGGTGCGATGGCCGAGCTTGGACCGCAAACTGAAGAGGCCCACAGAATGATTGGATATCGAGCAGCAGAAGGGTTTGTTGATTTGCTTGTATGTGTTGGAGAGCCTGCGCTTGAGATTAAGCGTGCAGCCATAGAGGCAGGGATGGATGAGGCACGCGTTTTGCATTTTGAAAATGCAAAAGAGGCAGGAAGGCGACTTGATCGAGAGATAAAAAAAGGAGATATTGTTTTGATAAAAGGTTCGCAGAGTACGCGTATGGAGCATGTGGTAAAAGATTTGATGGCAGAGCCGCTCCAAGCCCCATTGCTCTTGTGCCGTCAATACGGAAAGTGGATTCAAGAAGAGATTTAAAAAATAACCCCATATTTACAGTGAATGTGGGGTTTTTATATTGACAAAAGTTAGATATTTGTTTAAGTTCTTGTGTCTGTTCTTTTTATTTTTTTTCTTCCCAAGGAGTTTCCATGGCTACGGTTATTCGACGGCGTCGAGGAGAGGTCACGCGGCGCATCACTGCGCAAAGAGACGGAACAAGAACAGTGATGCATCGTCTTGGTGTGAGCACACAAGGCACATCGATTCAGGAGCAGCTGATGGTTGCGTCCGAGCGTGTGCAGCGTGCACTTGCCGGTGAAACGATTGTTGACTCCATCTATACCTTGCGAGAAAAGCAGCGTCCTGCCTTTGTGAAGTGGGGAGCGTATCTGGTAGATATCGCAGCAATGCGTGAGGGCAGAAGTCGTTGGTGCCATCTTGTGTGGCCCCCGCGTGTGGGCAAGATGGTTCTCTTTACCGAGGTCATTGCCTCCTGTGGGCTTCCTGTGCTTATCTTGCAAGAGACTAGGCAAATGGTTGGGCAGACATATCGGCATATCCGCAAACAGCTTCCTACGATTTCGGTTGGGAAGTATTTTGGCGGGGAGCGGTCGTTTCGGCCTCGTGGAGTAACGATTGCGACTTATGCAATGGCGCAGCGTTATTACAAGGTGCATGGGTGTCTGCCTTCTGGTTTTGCAGATGTGGCACTGGTGATGCTTGACGAGGCACATCACACCATGACGTATCAGCGCATGGAGATGCTGCGTGGTGGGTTCCATGAACACGCTATTCGTTTTGCACTCACCGCAACGCCCGACTACGATAATCAGCGTGCGCTTGCAAGGTTTTTCCCGGAGCGGATCGACGAAATCACACTTGCACAGGCAATTGATGCTGACCTGCTTGCTCCCATGCGCTTTGTCGTGATGGGGGTGGACCAGGACGCCTCAAGCGTTCAGGTGGTGCGCGGCGAGTACGATGAAGAAGACTTGTTGCGTGTCATGGGTGCAGCGCCGTTTTTCAAGGCAGCGCTTGATGTGCGCTATGACAGAAGTGACAAGGTTGATCCTGCGCTTTTGCATCGCGATCGGTCGTGCCTTATTACTTGCGTGAGTCGGCAGCATGCCCGCGATTGCTATGAGTATTTCTTGGTGCACCGCCCCAAGGATGCGCCCCCTCCAGGGCTTATCTTGGGTGATACGCCAGACCAGAAGCGTGATCGATTGCTTGAGGCCTACGACAACGGCGAGATCGATACGCTCATTTGTGTGGCAGTTTTGCTTGAGGGGTGGAGTTCTGAGCAGTGCAAGCTGCTTTTGGACCTGGCCCCCTCGCTTTCTGAGGTACGTGCAAAGCAGAAGTTGTTTCGTCCCATGACACGCTCTGGTGACGAAAAAGCGTATGTGTATCAGCTTATGCCTCAGAACTTGCGAAAGCCTGCTGTGCTCCCAACAGATCTGTTTGGCTCAAGCTTTAATCGGTTTGGGTCTACAGTGAACTTTGAACCACTTGCAAAGCCTAAGAAGCGACAAGTGGTCACACGCGTCCGTAAGGGCGGGGCTGCACAGGTAGATGACGTTGACGCAAAGGTGAAGATCCTTCTGGAAGCAACACCGCGTCAGTGGAAGCTTAATCCGCACAAGGTGGGGCAGGTGCGCGAAGTCATCTTGACTGGGCATACACCCACAAAGACAGTTCCGAGTTTGCGTGGATTCAAGACCCTGGTGCTTGATCACGTACTTTTTGCCGGATCTGGGCGCGAGTTACTGCGTTTTTGTGGGGTTGAGTCCAGCTACGAAGCGTTTGTGAAGTTTATCCAGTGGGTGTATCCCGAGCTTGCGGCAGATCAATTCCTCCGCAAGCACAAGGTGCGCGATGCAGGGGAAACTGAGCCGGTTTCTTGCTGGGAGGATTACCTTGAGCTTGAGTATCGAGCGCGTGAAGATGTGGTGGCAAAGCGTGCTGAACGCGTGCCCGTTGCCTGGAGACTGATGGGGGAGCCGTGCGAGCTTTATCAGGCATCGCCCGAGGATCTCTTGATTCAAAAGCAGGAATACGAGCTTGTGCAAGATGTGATGCAGTGGGAAGGTATGCTTTCTGAGAGGTCGCGTCAGGTGTTGATTGCGTATGACAGTGAGGGCAAGTCCTACACAGAGATTGCGCGAGAGCTTGAGCTCACCATGACACGTGTGTGTCAAATCCACAGAAATGCTCGCAGAGCACTTGCGTATCATGTGAACAGTCTTGCTGATGAGCCATTTGTGAACGGATGGCCCGAGCCGACACACTTTGAAAGCAGGGCTTATTGGAAGACAAAGGCAAGAAATATGCTTCGGCGCGAAACAGCTTTGCGTGAAGAAAAGCTTTTGAGTGCGGCGGCGAGGCAGGCAAAGAGTTTTCACACAGAATGTGTGGAACGATTTGGTCAGCTTGCACGCTTGGAGCGTGAGGCAGACGATCAAGACCGCCTGCTATACGCTCAATGGATGACCGTGCGCAAGTACTACTTGTATCGCAAGGAATACGATCATCGCGGAGTGATCATGTGGGAATTTGACCGGTGGGATCGAAAGCATATGCCCAACTGGCCTGCGATTATTCCCGAACCTGAATGGGTGGCTCATGAGCCTGGTGTGGAGATCCGCATCACACGACCTCAGTCCCGTTGGTGGTAACACCACCTTCGGGGCTTTTTTATTTGTTTGATGTGAGTGGTATAATAGACACATCATCATCTACCTATGTCAGAAGTAAGAGGATATCCATTTGGAACAAAAGCTGAGTTTTTGGGAAAAAGTAAAATAGAGCGCGGGCTTTCACAGTTTCGTATTTATCGTGTTGCAAGTAATCGTCGCTTGCTTTTACCTGATAGTAATTCAAACTATAGTACACCTGACGTTATTAAAGATTGGCTGGGAAAATCACTTCATTTTTCCACGCAAAAGAATATGGTTCAGGAGTATGCAACAGATAAAAAGCCAGTTATTTTTGAGCAAAGAGGAGTAGATTTCTTGGAAGATTTACAAAAACTTGATGATCAGGGTGTGAGGATTATGTTGCTTTCACACATTGACTTGATACAAATGGGAAAGATTAAAGTGGGTGAGGTGAAAGGTGAGGAGGCTAGAAATTTTTTGGAATCTCGAACACATCGTCCTAGCAAAGTCACAATAAGAAATCTTCGCTCAGCTGCTGAGATTGCTGTGCTTATGCCTGAGGATATGCCAACGCTTCCGCTGCGGCAGAAAACGATAAAAAAACATCCCATACAGTGTATTTATAAAAGAAAACGTGAAGGGTATATGCCCGGACAGTTTCATGAGAAGGTTGCAGTGGTAAGAAAGCAAAAAGATAGGGTTCGTGCTCGCTTAAAGCGCGAGCAGAAGAGATTAGAAAAAGAACGAGCAGATTTGATTGTGGAGGAAGAGCAATCTTGGCGGCGTGTGCATGTAAGTAAGGCAAGAGAAATAAAAAGGATTGATAGAGCACTTGCGGAGATAAGAAGAAAAATGAGGTCAAAAGAGTAATGAGTAATAATCGTATTAAAAAACCTCTGTTTGTAGAGGTTTTTTGTTTTGTGTTAAAATAAGATTACTAAAATAAAGAATTTGTATGGTTATTCACTCAGAGCCTTCAAGGCAAATGCCTGAAGATATTCAGGGAAACACAGAGCAAAAGGAGCAAAAGGAGCAAGAAATATCAGTAGTTATCCCAGATCTTTCAGGAATTCAACCGTTGTTATTAGAGCATCAGCTAACGCGCGGGAGACGTGGGCTAGGCATTTACGAAGATGATGCCAGCGATGAGCAAAAAGAGTATTATCGGCTCATTAATAAGTTAAGTAGTTCGCCAGGGGAGTCTTCTGTTGCCGTATTGGCAGTCCTTATTGAGGTCATGAAAAGAAAAGGAGTGAAAGGTTTATCTCGGTTAAAGCCAGGCGGAAGCATTTGTGAGATAGGAGGACCAACCCCACGGTCAAGCGAGGGTGATGTGAAGATCAGTGGTGCAAAAAAGATAGTAATCGCAGACCCTGGGCATTTTGATACAAGTTCTGCAATTCAGGATCTTGGAAAGGTGGGGGTTGAAAAACAGTTTGAAACAGTGCATGCAGAAGATCTTGCTGCTATTACAAAAAGACATGGATTGTTTGATTATGTGACAAGCTATCGTGTGTTTGGAAGTGAGAGCAGGGTTTCGTGGGTGCATGATGCCTATCTCGGACCTGATTTGTCTACTCGAGAAAAAAGGATGCATTTATTAAGGCAAGTTGCAGCTGTGTTAAAAAAAGGTGGTGTGTTTTTGATTGAGACCTGTTCATCAGTACAGATTAGCGCTCCACAGTTTGGGTTGTCGCAAGAACAAAGAAAAAAAATGGCAAGTCGTTTTTCTGATCCTTCATTTCTTGATCGAGTCAATTTCCGAGTTCATGGCTTTGATTTTGAAGAATTTGAAGAAGCTGGTTTTGTCCCCATTACACAGTTGGGATATCAAGATGTCTTTGTTCTTCAAAAGAAATAAGTATGAAAGGCATGACACCAGAGCAGTCGCAAAGAGCGCTTCCTATTGAGAGGCAGCCTGATTATTATAGAAAGCCAACAATTCTTTGTGGGGAGATTACTGCGTGGACAAGAGGAAAAATGGATGAGGAGTGTGTGGTGGAATTACAGGATCGTACAAATAAGTTAGCGAAGAAACTTGTGAAGATGAGCATCCTCAATGTTGAGTCTGATCAGCACGCACATGTATTAAATGAGTCTCATTTTTTAAGAGAAAGATTTGAAACAGTTAGAAAAAAGTTGATTGCTGAAAAAATAAGGTTTATTCGAGAGGTTTCAAAAGACAGGTTTTTTGCACATACAGAAGATATCGCTGTATCGATCAAAACACTTATTGAGAATCTCGAAAATTGGCCTGAAAACATGCATGAAGATATTCAGCATTTTTCTCAAGTCATAAAAGGGAAGGACTTAAAAAGAAAATCAGCGTATTTTGATTTTCGCAAAGCACACAAGACCTTTCTTTCTCAAAAGAAGAGGTTGAATGTCCCCAGGTTGTTAAAAGCAGATATTGCTGACTATCTTGAGGCAGGTTATCTCTATTTTTGGTCAGATTTTCTTTTAAGAAAACTTGATGAGCAGGAGGACCTTTCGCGTGTAGAAGAGCAGGTGGGTTCAGTCTATGAGCATGTGCAAAAGAGTTCAAAGTTTTCTTTAGAAACACAGTCGCCGTTTTCTGAAGGTGAGTTGCAACAAGGGGTGGCGCAAATAAAGAAGTGGCTAAATAATGCTTTTGTTGGGACTTCTTTTTTGTACAACCATGAGTTTGTTTCAGAGGAAGAAAAAGAAAAGAAAAAACAGGCTTATGGAGGTTCTGATTATTCAGACCATTTGCGTGTCAAATTTACCGCTGTCTCAAGAGAGGGGGAAACAGTTTTTGATGTATTTATCAGTGAAACACTTGGAGCTGCAACATTTGCCAGGGAGCAAAAAATGCAAACAGATTTTGCGTTAAAGAACTTTCTGGAAGACATTCTTCCGCAAATTATGAAAGAAAAAGATTTGACTGAATCAGATGTTTCCATGTGGAACGAATATAAGCATGTTGATCGAGAGTGTCGTATGATACAGGGGAAAATTACAGGGCTTACGCGCGAGGAAGCGGAGGTAGTTGTTGATAAGCTAAGTGATTTTTTACAAATGATTTCAAAAGAAGCATGAGTGAAGGAAGGGCTTATCCATTTGGAACAAAGGTCTTGCATATAGGAAGAGTGAGAGTAAAGGGATAGAGAAAGAAGAGCAGTTGAGCGCAAGCTTAAAAAAATTAATGACAGTCTTGTAGAAAGATGGGAGCGATGATTGAGGCGTTGTTTGCACCTGACGTTTCTCATCCATCCTGGATCAATACAAAAACCGCTGAGCAAAAGCTCAACGGTCTTTGTGGTGACCCTTAGGGGACTTGGTTGGAACCAATGGGTGGGTGAGTTGGAGGAGTGGGCGGAGTTTCAAAAATTTGCATCCATTACTGCGGCTATATGAAAATTGGAATAATATTTCCAAAAATTGTAATTTATTTCACTATTCTTACAAATATACTTGACTTTTGGAAAATCTCTGCTATAATCTGTATATAAGATGTTATTTATATACTTATAAATATGTTGTTAAATTTTAAGGTGAAAAATTTCCGATCAATAAAGAGTGGGGTTAAAATTGATCTACAGGCTACAAGTGATAAAACTTCAAAAGAACAAGCTGTTTTTGAAGTTGGAAAAAATGCTGTGTTAAAATCTGCTGCAATTTATGGTGCCAATGCATCAGGAAAAAGTAATATTTTAAAAGCGTTTACAGTATTTCGATTGATGATTTTAGAGTCACAAATCAGAAGTAATCTTCCTGGCGATCTGCCAAATGAATTTTTTAAACTTAGTACAGAAACAGAAAACACACCATCTCTTTTTGAAATGGAATTCTTTTTAGACTCTGGAAAGTTTATTTATGGATTCGAAATTGATAAAAAGAAAATTTGTACCGAATGGTTGGTGGAAGATAAAGGGAATAAAGTGTTATTCAAACGGACTGGTCAAGAAATTGTAAGTAATAAAAATTATTTTCAAGAAGCAAGCTTGTCTCTTAAAAAACAAACAAATGAGAAGGTGTTGTTTTTATCGGTGCTAGCAAGTAATAATGGAGATATTTCAAAAAAGATCATACAATTCGTTCAAAAAATGAATTTTATTTCAGGTACACAGAGAGGTGATACTTTAAATTTTTCTTTTGGGCAGTTTTTGAACGATTCAAAGATGGCTGAAAAAATGAAGGATTTTATTGTTAAGGCTGATTTTGGGGTGGTTGATATTAGGGCTAGTGAAAAGATGATTTTAGCAAAAGAAGCAATCAATATCCCTGATAAATTTAAAGAAATGCTTTTTCAAGAGGATTCGAAGCTCGCAGAAAGAAGTCTTGAATTTCTTCATAAAAAATTCAACGAAAAGGGCGAGGAAATTATGTCTGAACCATTGAATTTTTTTGGTGAGGAATCTGAGGGTACACAACAGATGTTTGCTTTATCGGCACCGCTTATAGACACGTTGGATAATGGAAAAATGTTATTTGTTGATGAGATTGATGCAAGTTTGCATCCAGTGTTATGCCAATACTTAATTTCAATTTTCAATTCTAAGGAAAAAAATCCGAACAATGCTCAACTAGTTTTTACAACACATGATATATCTTTATTGAGGAATGATTTACTGCGAAGAGATCAGATATTTTTTACTGAAAAAGAATACGACGGTTCTACACAATTGTTTTCACTCTCAGATGTATCAGAAAGGAAAGGTGTTGATTTTGCAAAAAGATATCTAGAAGGTCGATATAATGCATTGCCTTACATTGCTGATTTTGAAGATCTTAAATTTTCAAAATAGTATGATTAAATACAGAGGTAAAACAAGTTGCAGACCAGCCCATCCGAAAATTTTCATTTGGTCTCATACAGAAAAAGCGGAAATTCAATATTTTCAAGCTTATAAAAACTATCTTCGCTCTTCGTTATTGATGCCAGGCAAAAAGCTTTGTTGGGCTCCTCATGAATTACTTGAAAAGACAGTTGAATGGAAAAAAAGAAATATTAATGAAAGTGACGGGGACCAGGTTTGGTGTATTTTTGATGTGGATGATTTTTATAAAGACGATAGAATCTTATTATTGAGGTCCATAAAAAAAGCGGAAGAAAACGGCATAAAAATCGCTTATGTAAATGAGTGTTTTGAATTGTGGATACTGATGCATTTTGAAAAACCAACTACACCAATTTCAAGAGGGAGTGATATTGAAAAGCGGATACAGAAGTTGTTTGTAAAAAATAACCTTGGTAATTTTACAAAAAATCAAGATGTCTTTAATGTGTTGCTACCTTTTTTAGACGAAGCGCTTAAAAACGCAAAAAAAACTATTGCTAGTTATGAGGATATTGATTGGGAAGTGTGCTTAAGTGAGGAGGGAAATCCCTCTACAAGTATTCATTGTTTGATTGAAGAAATAATTACCCTGTAAGTATAAAGTGGTGAGGTTGTATAACAAGCATTCAAAAATGATAAAAGAAAAAACCTCAGCTTAACACTGAGGTTTTTTGGTTGACCCCTAAGAGGTGTGGTTGGAACCAATTGGTTAATGAATTGAAGAGGTGAGTAGTGTTTATAGGTATGAACATGTAATAATAAAACTTATTCCTTACCACGGTGATTGAAAATTTCCGTCTTCACGTCTCGTTTCAGAAAAATTTTCTATGAGGCTTTCGTCAATTGACGTTGTTTTCTCAAGAAGAGACTGGTCAAATTGTTTTCCTGAGGTATGTACAAACACTGATAAAACCACAGAAACCACACCAATAAACACTGCCACAATCAGAGCTTTACGTGCAGTTCTTCGTTGTAGCTCTGTTATCCCCATACTAATAAAAGAGGAATTTCTCACCACAATCTCAGTAGCGCCTTTATTTGAAGCTGCCTCTTCTTCTAGTTCCAGAATAATTCTTTTTATTTCTTTTGCCCCAAGATGAACTGGAAACGTCTTGGGAATATTTACTTTGTTTGACATGCAGTAATTTGTTTAAAAAATATTTATATTCTTGTTCTCTTTCTGTATCAACGAACAAGGAAACGACTATTTAACAACCTTCTTGAGGAACTCATAAATCCTCACCATAGCTAACGTATCCAACTTACAGTATTCGAGCAGGTCTTTAGCGATCTGGTTTTTTTCTTTTTGAGAGGTGTTTGGATCAATCATTTTCTCCCAACGCTCAACTGCTTGATCACCCTTCTGTATATTCAGTGCCTTATACGTCAACTCTGGCACTAGAACAGGCAAAACATTCTTAATGCTTGCCCTCCCTTTGAATTTAGCATCAACGTACATGTTCTTTGAGAAGATTGTCATTAGATCAAACATTCGGTCATTCATTCCTTCCAAGAAGTCGGCGTGTTCAGGGTGTAGCTCTGCTAGTTTGTTATTGCGTTGAGACTCGTACGACTTGTACCAAGAAATAACTGAGCCTTTGTCATCAAAATCTTTTCTCATTTGCCCGACTAGCGGGAGGGTTAAATCCTTTGTTGGTTCAGTGATTAAGAATTCTTTGTGTTCTATTTCACCATCTTCATGAAGAATATGTAGGGAGTATTGGAACGGCACTTGTTCGTATGCACCAAAGCCGCTGAAACGAGGGATGGCACTTGAATAACCTTCGTAGTCAAAGAAATACAAAGGGAACACAAGTTCTTTAAATGCTTCTTTGATCGCCTCATGGTCAACGAGTGGCTTACCAGCCATATAGGCGTTGTATTGGGCTAATTTGGCCCCTGTGAGCTTCTCTGGCTTGTCTATGTCCTCAATGGCGTAGATGCATCGATCAATTGAGAAAAATAAAAATAGACGAATACATCTCTGTCTGTTGATATTAAATACAATGGTTATTTTGTATTATCAAAATATAAAATTAAGGCCATATAAATAACAATTATTGGAGCTCCAAAATTAAAAGGGCTAACGATATATAGTGGAATTGTCTCCCAGATATGCCTTTTCATAGTTTTTGAATAATTCCAAATTAACACAACTCGCCAAACAAGAAACAAAAAAGCAATAAACGAATAAAGTCCCATTGGATCAGTCATTTCGCCCGATATAAGAGTTGCGAAAATTCTTAATTCATCAGGTGTGAAAAATAATGGCAGTAATGAAATTGTTATGCCAATAATGTAATTGACCAATAGCCAGTATAATATTTTTCGTCCTTGATCGTGTGTATTATTATTCATATTCGAAAGAAGTATTAATTCTAAATCAAAACATCACGATATTTCCTTCCTCATGAACTAGCTTTCCTTGATTGCAAAATTTACATGGTATTACATCGTCATCTGTAACATTCGAGCCTGCACAATGTCCACAAACTTTTTTGCCTTTTGTTTTTGTAGTTTTTTTGCAATCTAAGCAATGCATTTCTAAGAATGCCTCTAGGTTTTTTTCGCGCAACATTCGTTCATTCGAAGATCTTCCGGATAAACTCATCTTTTCACCACATTCAGAACATTTATAAAATTTTGTATATGCCATATCTATATATTTTCAGTACAAATCATTACATAATCATACCAAGAATCAAAACACCAAAGATCTCCAGTCGCACCGATATACATCCAAACAATGAAAAAATACAACAAGGAGGGAATTAGAAATGAATAAAATGCATATCTGAAAGAAATATCTTTATCTTTTTGCGCATCTAAGTAGATATGCCAAGCAAGGAAAGGCATTGCTACAACATATATCAATGCTGGTATTTGTATAATACTTTTTATCCCTCTAAATAAAACAAAAGAGCCTAAACTAATACGCACTGCATTTATTATCAATATTAATAAATAGATGTCTCTGATTTTGATTTTCATAGTACCTTGGTCGGATTTGCTGGCAACAAACACAAAACCCGTTACCAGCTTGGAGTCTTTCGACTCACGTATCCTTTTCAGGGTACGACCGACCAAGGCTTGCTGACAACGGGGTCAGTACCTTGGTCGGTTTTGATGCCATGCCGATGAAATCGGTTTAGGCGCTATTTGTAAATACAGAATATCAGGTTCCTCCCTTGAATTCAAGGTCAAAAATTGGTAAGAATATACTAAATATGACAATGAGTATGTATAAAAATATTGAATACTTTCAAAAACAAGTATCACCAGATGAGTTAAATAAATTTTTGAAATACCTAAGTGTTTTAGAAGACGTGGTTTCTTTTTCTTGGGAAGGAAGAGGAAATTTAGATCATGCAAAATTTGGTGATGATATTTCAGTTGAAGATGTTAGTAAGTTAACATGGTGGATGATGGAACACACAACCATTTTTCTCGATGTAAAATCAAACAAGAATAACTCTTCAAAAAATCATTCTGGTATGATGATAGATTTTTCAGATGATGCCATGGGCGAAATCCGCGCCTTAAAAAAGGAGGTGACTTTCGCAATGAATAATGACGCAACTGAAAAAGATGTTACTGCTTGCAAATCAACATGCTTCCATTTCATTAAGGGTGTATTGTTTAGAGATCATGATGATGGTTTGTTGTGCATCAATGAAAATACAATAGAATATAATTTGCTTCGTGTTGCTTTTGAGTTAAAAATATATGAGAGATTAGATTCGATGACTGAAGGTTTGGGTGATTATAATTCAGAACAATTATATAAAACGGCGCTTAGGGTTAATAATAAAATTTTAAATGAATTCAAAATAGATAGCTTTTTTGATATAGATTACGCAAATAAACATGTAAAAAGATCAATTCAGTGAAAACGTTTTGAGGGGTCAGTGATGGGCAAAAAGGTACGCTGCAGGCGTACTTTTTTAATTAACACATGACTATGAATAAGAAAATAAAGCAAAAGCAAAGCTTGTTTCGCACCTCTGATTTAGCACTGGCATCTGCACTTAGTTTATGCCAGCCGTTTATAAGACTCGAGGCAGTGTCTGCCAGTCGTTTCAATTTTATCTTCGAGAAGACAGAAGATACTGATTATTTGGTTGATAAATATTGGAACAATGATATGCGTGTTGATCCTCGCGAATACTTTGATGCAATAAGGTCGATAAAAGCAAGGTTGTACGACCGCTAGTTATGATCAGCATCGAGCGAACAAAGGAAATACTTGCCGATGCAAACCTCTCGGATCAAGAGATTGAATCAATCCGAGATGCTTTTCGAGATTTTGCTGAATTAATATATCAACAACAAGAATCAGAACGTCTAAAATAATAAATATGACCATTACAAATAAATATCAAATTACTCCAATTTCTGAATTTCTAAATGAACCAGATGAGCCGATTGAATGGCTTGTAGATGATTTGTTGCGCGTTGGTGGCTTTTCGTTAATATCGGCTAAACCAAAAGTGGGTAAATCTACAATAGCAAGACAATTAGCACTATCTGTTTCAAGAGGAGGGTCTTTTTTGGGAAGATCAGCTATCGCTGGAAAGGTGCTCTATATTTCCCTTGAAGAAATAAGGCAAGAAATACGAAATCATTTTAGGATCCTTGGTGCCACGGGAGAAGATAATTTGGAGATATTTGTTGGCTCGTTGCCAAAAGATCCGATTGAATGGTTGGGTGTAGCTATTAAAAAACATAAACCAAATCTGGTTATTATTGACACTTTGTTTAGAATTACGCGCGTTGTTAATTTGAATGATTATGCACAGGTCACAGAAGCTCTTGATCCCATTCTTGAGTTGGCACGTGATAATGCGGTTCATATTATGGGTATCCATCATTCTAGAAAAGGAGAGTCAAGTGGTGGTGATGGTATTTTAGGGTCAACTGCAATTCTTGGTTCAGTGGACAACGCAATAATGATGGACCGCGATAAAACGAGTCAGACAATTAAGAGTATTCAAAGATACGGTTGTGATATTGAGGAGACACATTTAATTTTTGATGAGAGCACAAAAAGTTTTGAAATGGGTGAAAATAAAGAGGTTAAAATTTTTGAATCTCACAAGAGTAACATTGTTAATTTCTTGAGATCTACAAATAAGCAAGTGAGCAGAGATGAAATTGAAAGTAATATAAAAGGCAGCACATCAAACAAGCGACAATCTTTGAGGGAGTTGGTGGAAGAAGGAACAGTGCGTCAATCTGGTGAGGGTGTTAGGGGAAAGCCTCATATGTATTCATGTTTTCCTGTTTCAGCCCCTACACAAGAAACAATAAAACAAGCAATGAGCAAATCTAATTCCTTAATGATTTAGGTTCAATATATGAGATACAATACGGTCGAAAATAGTCATGCAGTATCGATTTTCTGGCTAAGAAAGCACGGGCACATAGAGCCTCGTCTCCAGTGGACAAGAGGAAGCTTAAAATGGTTAAGAAATGGAGTAGAGACTGGTAGTATTGGTTTCGAAATAGAAATAAAAAAACTGCAAGCGTATGCAGAAGTTGGAGAAATAAGATTGAAGTATGTGAATACCAATAATATTACAGGAGAAGTTAGTGAAATGGATTACATGGTCCCTATCACAACAACTATATGTAACTATGGAGGTATTAGATTTTGGTTCAGGTGTCCGTTGTCGAATGAGGGTGTTTATTGTAGGCGCAGAGTTGGTGTCCTCTATAAGGTTTCAAAATGGTTTGGTTGCAGGTATTGTGCAGGACTCGTTTATGCAGATCAAAATGAAAGCAAGCGTTTTAGAGGCATTGTTTCAGAGTTAGAAATGGAACGTGCTTATAACAAAATACAGCGTTTCAATTATAAGGGTAAGCCAACAAAGAAATATCTACGCTATTTGAAATTGAAAGATAAGTACGATCAGCAATGGCTTGATTGGGCTGATTTAATCGCTTCAAATTTATAACAAATAATGCTATTCTTTATACGTTGACCCAATGCAAATACATCCTGATTTTATTTTCTTGTACCTCTAAAGGGGCGGCTTCTGCCAGCAAGACAATCTTCGGGTTGTTGCGTTGGGTCAACCAGAGCCGTCCCTTTAGTTTATCTATATGAATGCAATCATCTACACACGAGTAAGCTCAAATGAGCAGGTCAAAGGAACCTCGCTAGAAGATCAGGAAAGAAAATGCCGTCAGTATTGTTCTGAGAAGAATATTGGGGTGCTGAAGGTCTTCAGAGAAGAAGGAGAGTCAGCAAAGACTTCTGATAGAACAGAGTTTCTCAGAGCTCTTGAGTTTTGTAGAAAGAATAAAGGCAGAGTTACTGTCTTTGTGGTGGTTAAGGTCGATCGGTTTGCTCGTAATACAGAAGATCATTTCGGTGTACGTAAGATATTGCTGGATTATGGGGTATCACTTCATTCTGTTTCAGAGCCTATTGGTAATAGTCCTGTAGAGAAGTTGCTTGAAACAGTTCTTGCTGGGACTGCTGAGTTTGATAACGCAATTAGGTCACAAAGGAGTGTTGATGGAATGATTGCTCGTGTGAGGCAAGGAATCGCTCCGTGGAAACCGCCGATTGGTTACAAAAGCAATCAAGCAAAGAAACGTGGAGAGAAGAAGACAGAGGCTGATGATATTGATCCAAAGATATTCCCAATTATTCAGCGAGCATTAAAGAGGTTTGCACGTGGAGAGCTTGAGCAAGCAGAGCTCACTGCTTTTCTGGATAAGGAAGGTTTGAGTAAAATACGAGGAAGAAAGACCACAAAACAATTCATTGATAAAATCCTTGGTCAATACTTGAAATTCTATGCAGGCATTCTTCAAAACCCTTGGGTTGAGGGAGAGGAGATTGATGGGCTTCATCAAGCAATGATCACCAGAGATGAAATGAACATGATTGTTGCAATAAGAGAAGGAAGACAACCTAATAAACAGCCTCGACGTGGATATAATGAGTTCTTTCCTTTAAAGAAGACAATTAGGTGTGGTGCTTGTAATGGGAATTTAACTGCAAGTCGTTCAAAAGGAAATGGGGGTCAGTATGGTTATTATCTTTGTCATCGAACAACGTGTGAGATGAAGAACAAGACAATCGCAAAGGGTGTTGTTGAAAAGGAATTCGTCGAACTGCTTAAAAGCCTAAGACCAAGTAAGGAGCATCTTGCTTTGCTTCGTGCCACAGTATTGGATATGTGGGAGGAGAAGCGTGATGGTTTTGAAACCGATGCAAAACATTTTGAAAAGCAGTTGAGCAATCTAGAAAAGAAGCGCCAGAGAATTTTTGAAATGAGAGAAGACGGTTCGTATACAAAAGAAGACTTTCTAAAACGCAGAGCTGAGATTGAGAACGAAATGACTGCAGTTCGTATCTCTATGAACGAATCTAAGATTGATCAGTTTGATATTGAAGGTGCGATTACATATGCAATCAAGTTCGTAGAGAAGCTAGATCGTCAGTGGGTTGATCTTAAGGGGGAGCCACAAGTTCGGTTCCAAAGGCTCATCTTTCCAGAGGGAATTCCATATTATAAAGGAAAAGGTTTTGGAACCACGAGAATGTCGCTAATGCTTGCAACAAAAAAGACCGCTCACAATGAGCAGTCCCTTTTGGTGACCCCAGGGGGAATCGAACCCCCGTTTCAAGGATGAGAACCTTGTGTCCTAACCACTAGACGATGGGGCCGTCTAATTTGTGGCATAAAGATATCATGTATCGATAAATCGGGCAAGACTTTTTGCTGTAAACAAGGCGCTATTGATTCGCCTATTTGTTAGCTGTATGATGTTCGAAACTTATGCCAAATACCAAACGAGCAAATATAAAACCAGGGCTTTATGTCGCAGTTGTGCAAAAAGCAGATCAGCGATCAGGAAAGCTCACGCAAGGGTTTGTGAAAGATCTTCTTACAAGCAGTGCCAATCACCACCGAGGAATCAAGGTGCGCCTTGAAACAGGGGAGGTCGGTCGTGTACAACATATCCTTGAATAAACCGCCTTATGAGCGGTTTTTTGTCTGCAAAATTAAGAATTTTTACCTGTATCCATTGACAAAACAGCAATTTTTTGCTATTATTTGCTGTTTTTGGAGTGATATAACTCTTCTAACACAATGACCTTTTTCAACCAATTTCAAAGAGGTGAACAATGGGACAGATTCCCGCTGCTGATCGCAAGGTTCTTCACAAGGGAAACATTGGTGTCATGATGGCGCTTCTGGGCTTGCCTGACATCTATGTCGTCATGCTTACCGAAGCTGTTTCTGAGCGCGGCGAAGCACTTTGGTGTCGTTTCCGAGATTGGCGCGATGCCCAGACCGAAGGTGGCTCAAGTGGTTTCTCGGACTGGATTCAGGTTGTGCTGCGTGAGAACATGATGAAGCTGTTGTACCCGAAGGGGTGTACACTTCCTCAGGACCTGCAAATGATGTTTGCATCACGGATTCTTCCAGCGATCAATGCAAAGACTGACGAGGATACTGTGGCTGCTCATTTTGGTCAGGAGCCTCAATACAGCATTGTGCGTAGGGAGGTTTGTGATGGTTGTGCTACAAGAGAGTGTCCGCACTGGGTGGGTGTACGTCAGCCCAAGCATCAGGCCCGCCAGCCTTCCAGTTTCTCACTGCCGAGCACAGCTCGCAAACCCCAGCCTGCTGTGCGACAGCATGAGCAAATGTCCAGAACGCAACTGGCTGACTCCTGTGCAGGCGCTTTGCGCTCGGCACCAAACAGGGGTGATGCCAAGAAGGAGATCAAGCGTATTCTCAAACGTGGTCTCTCACAAGACGAGAAGCGCATGGGGAATTCTGTCACGATCACATGGTCGAGCAACGCCTCGGCTCGTCGTGCCCGGATCTATCTGAACGCTGTTCGGGAAGAGATCGTGGTCACCTGCAACTAGCTCGCGCATTCGCGCAAGCGGAAAATAGCTCATCTGTATGAGCCTCCGCTTGCACGGGTGCGCTGTTTTTTATAAAAACACTGTCCACAGAATTTGATTGCTTGCAGGTAACGGAGTCGGTATTATTAATGGGTAATCATTAACAAAGATAGTTAATATGGAAGCAGGAAAACGAGGAATTAAACAAGAGTTAGCTGATCTTGGTGTTCCTAATGCAGAAAATACAGAAGTTACAGCAAGTGGTGAGTTTGGTGATCCAAAAGTTGCCGAGGGATTAGAAAGCGCGGGGTTTCGTGTTAAGCAGTCAGTCCAAAGCTATTATTTAAGTAAAGGTGGTAAGTGTTGTAAAATTATTGTATTCATGGAGCAAAATGGCACCATATCTGTGGAGGCATTCATTAATGCTGGAGAAGAAGAGAAGGTGGGTGTTCCAACTGAATGTGAAGAAAAAATTGAATTTTCACCAATTATTGCTGAGCGATGGAAGGCTCTCAAACCTGAGGATCTGACACCAGAAATACAGGCAGAAATGGCAGCCGATATTCAGCGTCAAATTGTTGAACCTGTCACTGAGGCATTTAATCGAGTTAATCCAGACTTACAAGATTTATAAGAAAAAACCGGGCAAACGCTCGGTTTTTTGATTGACAGTCCACTCTTTTTTTGTTACGTTTGTTTGCTCTATTTTGCTCCTTTCATCAATCACAGAGGTGTCTTTTGACAATTCAAAAAAGGGCATTGCGCGCATATAATCGTTATGCATTGCTGTCAGCAGTGTATTCAATCATTGCTATCATGCTCAGTTGTAGCATCATGCTTGCATCATGGTGGGTTCTTGGTTGGTATGGGGTGGCGGCAACTGTTTTGTTTCTAGTGCTAATTCCAATTTCTGCATTTCGTTTTGTGGTCAAGCACAAGCACAAATACATGCCAAAAAATCGCACTCTAGACCCAGAGGAAAAGAGGCGTTTTGCTCGTGTTCTTGGCACACTTACTCCTCCATTTCCACACAAGCAGATTTCTTGGCATGTTGTGCAAAGCAAGGTTCAAAACATGTTGACCTTTTTTGATCCAAAAGAGAGTCATTGCTACATAATCGTAACAGAGCCATTTTTGTCTGAGATGAATGACGCACATTTTGCTGCTTCAGTGGGGCATGAGTTGGGTCATGTGCATTATCCCGGAAAAGTTCTTTCTGATTATGTGCGAGCGTGTATCAAGTTTTATCAAATTCTTGTACGAAAGATACATTCTGAGTGTTTTGTTCGGAATTTTTTTTCGCACACCTTAAGTGTGTTGCTGTTGCCATTTGAGTTTTTGGGAGTGATGATTGCACGCTCTTGTGAACACGGTGCAGATGCTTATGCGATTGCATGCGGGGTGAGTCCGAAGGCTTTGTGCTCACTCTTGGTTCAATTGAAGGAAAGTTCTCAGAGGCGTGGGTGCAAGGAAAGCAATCCATTCATGCGCAGGTATGGAGCGTTACTCCACTCACATCCAAGCATAAGCAAGCGCATTGCATGCATTCGGTCGCTTGAGTGATCCTGCCAGGGCAGCTGCCCTGGTTTTTTCTTTGTATGCTAAACTAAAGGTCTATGGAAATTGAACGAAAGTTTCTTCTCACAGACTTGCCAGCGTATTTGCTCGAGGGTGTAAAGCATTATGAGATCAGGCAGGGGTACTTTGTGTCTGTGGAAGGCAGAAAAGAGCGCGTGCGTGCAAAAGCTGATGAAAAAGGTGAGTTGATTTATTTTAGAACCTACAAAGAAGGGGAGGGGCTCGTACGTATTGAGGATGAGTGGAAAATAACGAAAGCAGAGTTTGAGGTAATTTGGCCAAGTACACAAGGGCAGCGCATAGAAAAAACGCGCTATGTCATTCCGGTCGATGATCATGAAGCAGAATTAGATATCTATAAAGCAGGGCTTGAGCCGCTTATGACTGTAGAGGTAGAGTTTGATTCTGAGGAGGAGGCTGAGTCTTTTGTTCCGCCCGATTGGTTTGGGGAGGAGGTGACAGGGATTGTTCGCTATACAAATGCTGAGCTTGCAAGTTAAAAAAAAGACGCCCCGTGAGAATGCGGGGCGTTTTAGCTAGGGAGTTGCATCCAAGAGCCCTTCAAGCTCGGTTGGTTCCTCAGGTTCTGGCGAGAGTTGTTCCGGCGCTACATCGAGATCGATTGCATCGATGACGCCTTCAAGGCTTTGCTCGGCTTGCTCAAGTCGTTCGAGTTCATGCCTAATAAGGCGCATGAGCTCTTGCAGAACAAGGTCATCTGATCCAAGGGGTGAGTGAAATGGTTGCACCCACTTCCACTCAAGAATCTCAAGCGAGTAGTGTGTGCCAGTGCATACCTGAGGCTCGCCCTTGACGTTTGGGTCAAGTCGCCCGGACGCGCAATGGATGATGGGTCCTCTCGGGTGCTCGCCTTTCCAATTTACACGCACGACAGCAACCTCGATGACTGTGAGCTGCATGTCTTCATGCTTCATGTTCGTGAAGAACACGCTTTGGAAGTGCGAGCTCACCAGCGAGAATCCTGGAAGATCCTTGGTGGCAAGGCAGGGGAGACCAAGCTCGCCACAAGTGTCCATGTTGTCGATTGCATGGACGTCGAACATCAGGTAGATGTCGTTCTCACGATCAGGTGAGGAAAGACGTTTACTGTACTCATCAGTCCTAGTAAACTCGACCACACAAGATCCAGCCTGCTGACTATCGATTTGCAGATAGTAGGGGCTGTTTTTATGTGTTGAAGGGGTTGACCAGTCGACTCCGCTATCGATGATGACTTGATAGGGGTTTGTGACCCCTTGCAGGTTCATTTGAGTCATACAGTCAGAGCGTGGTTCAGCCAAAGAGGTGTTTGAGAGGAAAAGGGCAAGAAGGATAGTGTTCACGAGGCGCTCCTTTCACGAATATTTCGTAAGTGTGAACTGCTAAAATTAGCAAGAAAAACCCCTTTTGTCAATGAATATTGACAGAGAATCTTTTAAAAGTCATGATTAGTGCATTATGCATCAATATAAGGCCTGGGAGCGGGAGTATAAAAACCCGCAATTAGTAAGCAAAGACAACAATCCGCAAAAAGATGTTTTGCGGATGTTTAAGTATTTAAAAAAAGAAGAAGGGGTCATTTTTGATAGTTTGCGTGTGCTTGATCTTGGTTGTGGCACAGGGCGCAATAGTAATCATTTAGCCAGCAGGGGAGCGATTGTGAGCGGGCTTGATATTTCTGATACTGCAATTGATCTTGCAAAGAAGCGGGCAAGAGAAGAAGGATTGCAAGTGGATTATCGTAGGTTTGATATAGGGCGCGCATATCCGTATGAGGAAAATCAATTTGATTTAGTGATTGACATCACTTCTTCTAATTCTTTAGACGAAGCAGGAAGAACCATTTATTTAAAAGAGGTAGCGCGTGCACTAAAACCTGAAGGATTCTTTTTGGTACGAGCGCTTTGCAAGGATGGAGATAAGAATGCAAAAGAGCTGATTAGAAAAAGTCCAGGCAAAGAACATGACACTTATAATAATAAAGACATGCGGCTTGTTGAGCGTGTCTTTACAGAAAAAGATTTTAAAGAACTGTATGGAGCGTATTTTGAGATTGTGAGCATGAATAAGCGTTCAGGATATGCGCGATTCCGCAATCAACGATATAAGCGTAATTATTGGTTGGTGGTAATGAAAAAGAAATAAACAGGTCTATGGGCCTGTTTTTTGATTGGGAGGGGGTAAATAAAAAAATCCCCCGCGAGAATGCGGGGGGGGGTGAGCTACTCAGGCAGCTCCGTCAAACACCGTTCTGGATTTTCTTCCGGGTCACACTGCCACCGGCAGGTACCGTAGGGAACGACTTCTGTGAAGATCAAGAGTTCTGCCCAGTAATGCTCGGCATTTTCTGGCTTGATTCTGAGTCTGTCGTCTATGAATTGTTTGGTCACAGTGTAGCCATCGGTCAACACCCAAGTATTGCCGTCAGGGAGCTGAATGCCCTTTGGGTCTTGTCTGTCCCAGACATAGAATTCTTGTCGTACAGACATGGCACAACTTGACCAATCTACCACGCCGTTGTCATGGCGATCGAATGCAACAAACATCATGGCATCAATTGCAGATTCGTAGTCGTGGGTTTGCGAGATTCTTTCCTCGATGTCCTTTTCGTTACATCTGATTGCGCCTGCGCACATCAGGAACAAAAGCAGCATTCCGCCAAGAACGACAAGAAGTGGGCAGAGATATGCTTTGGCAGTCTTTTTGTGGTCGTGCATCATTTCTCCTTGCGATCTATTGGGTCAAACATTGTTCCGGATCTTCCTCCGGATCACACCGCCATCTACAAGCACCATAGGGGATGGTGTTCATGACCATGTGGTCAATGGGGGTAAGGGGCAAGCCTTCAAAGGAAGTCTTGTGAACCAGCCCGCTCTCCATTTGGCAAGTGCGATGACAGACGTGTGCGTTTTTTGCTCCGCTTGGGAGCCAGTAGTGCTTTTCGTCAGGGAGCTTGTAGGGCCCAGAATTTGTCGTGGGATACGTGGTTAGTGTGCAAGTTGACCAAAGCGGGGAGTTGTTGCTTCCTTCGGTTTCAAAGCAGACGTAGGCTGACATTTTGACAGCTTGATCATAGTTGGCTGCTGGCTTGTCTCCAGCAGCGATGTCTTTGATTATGCTTGCACAGTTTAGAATTATGAGAGCAGCAATAGTTGCCACAATCAACCAAGACGACAGTCTTCGTGCGGCTTGCTTTGTCTTCGGGTGCATCATTTCTCCTTAGAGACGGTTTGAAAGAACGCATCAAATTAGCTCAAAACACTTGATTTGTCAACAGTTTTGCGTGGTGTTTGCACATCAATCATGATAAGATTTAGACGTATCCTCAGGCAAACCTGAGCTTTTCGATTATGATAAAATCTCTTCTAAAACGCGTAATTCCTAAGAAACTGCTCGATTTTTACCATTTTGGCATGGCGCACTTGGCTGCATCATTTTATCGCTATCCTTCCACAGATTTATTTGTGGTAGGTGTAACAGGGACAAATGGGAAATCAAGCACCATCCAATACCTTGGCCGTTTGCTTGAGCATGCTGGGTATAAGGTGGGTTGGACATCAACAGCAAGTTTTAAGGTGGGGGAAAAGGAATGGGTGAATGACAAAAAGATGACTATGCTTGGGAGGTTTGCAACCCATAAGCTGCTTCGGCGCATGGTTAAGGCAAAGTGTGATATTGCACTTGTAGAAACATCTTCACAAGGAATTTTGCAACATCGACACATTGGCATTCATTACGATATGTCCGTGTTTACTAACCTGACCCCAGAGCACATTGAGGCGCATGGCGGGTTTGAGAATTATAAAGCTGCAAAACGTATTTTATTTGAATGTGTGGAACAAGCAGAGCAGAAGTATTTGAAAGGTAAGGAGGTGAGGCGAGGTATTGTTGTGAATATTGACGACGAGCATGCACAAGACTTTCTTGAGTATTCTGTTGATAAGAAATTTGGCTTTGGGGTGAAGTTTGAAAAGCCAGAGCCTGTGTTTGCGGCTGCAACCCCGGTTGTAGCAAAACATGTCGATCTTTCAGCAAAAGGAACGCAGTTTGATGTTAGTGGTCACACATTTTCTCTAAAGCCGATTGGGATGTTTAATCTTTATAATGTGATGGCAAGCATTGCGGCTTGTCGTGCGCTTGGTGTTGAATGGGAGAAGTTGCAGTCTGGTGTAAAGGCACTTCAGTCTGTACCTGGCCGGCTAGAGGTGATTGATGAAGGGCAGCCTTATTCTGTTATTGTTGACTATGCCTACGAGCCTGCGGCACTCAGTGCACTCTATGCAACACTTGAGCTAATCGATTATAAGCGCATTTTGCATGTAACAGGTTCTGCTGGAGGAGGGCGTGACAAAGCACGCAGGCGGAAGATTGGTCGTTTGGCTGCAGAGCATGATGATATTGTGATTGTGACCAATGAGGACCCTTATGATGAAAACCCGCGCCAGATCATCGATATGGTTGCTGCCGGGGCACGTGAGGGGGGTAAGAAAGAGAACAAAGACCTTTATTTAATTGAAGATAGACGCAAGGCGATTAATCATGCTATTTCTCTTGCAAAGGAGGGGGATCTTGTCATTATTACTGGCAAGGGCAGCGAGCCTATCATGGCGGTTGCAAAAGGAAAGAAGGTTCCGTGGGACGACCGTAAAGTTGCAAGAGAGTGTATTAAGAAGCGTTATGAGCGTAAAAAGTAAAATCATCTTAAAGCCAGAGGAAGAGCTCTTGAATATAGTGCACGAGTCTAGTTGTGCGCATTTGTTGAAATTTGTGTTATTGGGCCTGTGGGTGCTTTTGCCTTTTTTCTTTTTATTTCCGCTGCTTCGAGGTGGAGTGCCTGGACTAGTGTTCTTTTTCTTGATTTTGCTTCCAGGGATTCTTTATTTGTATCGAGCGTATAGGAAGTGGTCTGGTACCGCACTTGTGGTGACAGATAAGCGAATTATCGATATTCATCAAAAGCGCTTGTTTGAGCGAAAGGTTTCAGAGGTCTATTATCGTCAGTTAGAAGACGTTGTATATCGTACAAAAGGTATTGTTCCAACACTTTGTCGTTACGGAGATGTGCGTCTTAAGTTAAAAGGAGATCGCTCAGATATTATTTTCTATCGTATTGGGAGGCCAGAACGTGTCGTGAATTTGATTCAAGACCTTCGAAAAGTGGGGAAAGGCGCGCCAATAACAGAAAAAGAAAAAACTGTTTCAAAGATTGCAGAAGCACTTTCTGAGGAGGAATTAGAGCATTTGGCAAAAAAGGCGCAAAAGCGTGTTCGTCATAAAGCCACAAAAGAATTGTTTGAAGAATAAACATGCCACAATCAAAAAAAACAATTGCGCAACGTATTTTTTCCTTTCGATATCTTATTGTGATAAATCTTTTAATTATTGCATTGCTTTCTGTTTCATTGGGGCGTGAGGTGATAAGAAATCATGGAATTCAATCAGAGATCAATTTATTGCAAGTTCAGGCTGAGGAATTAGCTGTAGATAATATTGAAATTAGCGAGCTTTACACGGCTATTCAAACAGAGTCTTATATCGAGCGTGAAGCTCGTTTAAAGCTTGGAATGAAAAAGCCAGGAGAACGTGTTGTTGTCGTACAAGATACTGAGCAGGGGGTTATTAAGACAGAAGAGGTAGAGGTAGAAAATTTCAAAACAGAGCTTTATTCACTGTCAACATCTGTCCCCACAAAAGAGCTTGCAAACGTTTATAAGTGGTGGTATTACTTTTTTGATAAAGAACAAATAAATGGTTAACCAATAATGAGAACTATGAACAATGAAGAACGACGGCTTTTGGAGGAAGAGCTAGATATGCAGGAGGAGATTCAATTGCTCGAAAAAGAAGAGCAGACACAAGAAAAGGAGCAATTACAAGAATTGACAAAAAGCCCGATGGGGAAAGGTGAAAAAGAAAAGGAAAGGGGAGAAAAAGAGGAATTAAAAGAAGTGAAAGAAGAATGCGAAAAGGAGCAGGTTTGTAAAACAACTTGTAAAAAGAAAAAACGTTGTTTCAAAATTGGGGCAATTGTGCTTGCTGTCATTATCTTTGTGCTAGCTATTTCAATTCCAGTGTATACAAAAGATTTTCGAAGTGATTATGTGCGTCGTATTGCACAAAACGTGCCTTATCCAGCAATGATTATTGGAACAGAGATAGTAACAATTGGTGAGGTGCTTGAAGAATATGACACAATGTCAGCTTATATCGATTCTATTCAGGGGTATCCTGGACTTCCAAATGAAGAGGAGATGATCGTAACAACACTTGAGACGGTTAAGAATAAAGCAATCATGGTGCAGTTGGCAGATGAATATGGGGTTTTGCTTGATGAAACAAGGGTGGATGAAGCCTATCTTTCAATGTCTGGAGGGTCTGAGAATGAAGAACTTTTCTTAGAAGAGATGCAAACAATTTTTGGAATGAATAAAGAGCAGATGATCGAGCGTGTTGTTGATCCGTTAGTGCTTTCTCAGCAAGTTGGAGAAGAGGTGTTAGAAAATGAAGAGATTCAAGAGGGGCGCAAGGCATTTGTGCAAGGAGTGCATCAAAGATTGATGGATGGAGAAGTGTTTATGGATGTTGCAGAAGAGATTAATGGTCAGTTTAACAGTCTTGCAAATGGAGATCTGGGGACTGTTGCTTATAGCGAGCTTCCACAAGATTGGATTGATGCAATTGATGGCCTTGAATCTGGAGAGTTCTCAGACTTGATTACGGTTGAATCAGTGCGTGCTTATTACCTTTTTTCTGTAGGTGAGCGCACAGAGCAAGAGGAAGACATAGAAATTCAGCTTTCTGTTATCATGGTTCCATTCATTCAGGTTTATGAGATTGTTGAGGGGTACACACAAGAGCAGTTTTTCTGGCAATTTCTTGATGAAGAAGAGATTAGTGAATTAGTAAATGGAGAAGAGGAAGAGGAAGAGGAAATGGTAGAAGGTGAAGAGGGTGAAGAGAATAGCGAAAGAGAGAGTAGTGAGGAAAATGAGGAAGGGGAAGAAGAGGTGATTGAGGAATAAGGAAAGAGATATACAAAAACAGCCAGGCTTATCCTGGTTGTTTTTTTTGGTAAGAAAAAACCCTTTCACCTGTAAGAGTGAAAGGGGGGGGCAAGAAGAGATCAGAAGCGAATGCCTTCTGGGCTTTCGCGTTGCAGAGCTGTGCGCAGGAATCCAGTCGCTTCGAGTGGGAGAGCTGTGCGTACACCCGTAATGCTTTCATTGGAATGCATGGTGATGTGCACAAAGCGCCTGTTGTCTGGTGGCCCCTCAGCGATCACGATACGTACCTCGCGTCCTTTTGCAAGCTTGACACACCTTTTGAAAAGGCAGATGCCTTCTGTTTTGGTTGTGTTGCCGTCGCAGTCGAGAAAAGTAAGGTGCTTGCCCTTGAGGTTTCGGGGTGGCCTGGTGACTGTGCGGATCTTGCCACCTCGGCATCTTCTTCCTTCAGTTGTTCTCTCAAGAGAGGCGCTGTTGCCAAGCGCTCTTATAAGAGGAAGTTGGCGCGAGCGATACATTCTACCCAAGGGCTGAAATTCAGCATCAGTTTTGGTTTTGCAAATAGTGCGTACGATAACCATCACTCCTCCTCAGTTGTGACGTGTGGCAAGGCCACGGGGAAAGAACAGTGCCGCATCTTAAAGGGGTTATGAGAGGATGTCAAGTGAAAGGGGGAGCGAGACTTATCCGCACCACACACTCAGTGATTATTGTTTTTTTGCTATACTATAAGCAGGATAAGTGCAGAAAGAAATTCTCAGGGAAAAGAAACCGCAAAGTCTAAAGGTCGATGAGCGGAACATTCTTTTCTTTTCGTTTTCTGTTTCTCTCCTACTCTTT